>Ga0307380_10000007_pt1 | contig 442554 bp, 363 predicted proteins | sample UN3MG_FD_202239 | JGI IMG/M metagenome (GOLD analysis project Ga0307380, IMG submission 202239) | Soil microbial communities from Risofladan, Vaasa, Finland - UN-3 | ecosystem: Environmental > Terrestrial > Soil > Coastal area > Acid sulfate soil | place: Finland: Risofladan, Vaasa... | reverse complement strand
ATGACCGGGAACAACCGGCGCACTGATGAAGGGGTGAAGTCCCTGAAAAGCATGAATGTCGGTGCCACATATGCCACACACGTTCACCGCCACCCGAACCTGCCCCGGCCCAGGCATCGGCGTGTCCACCTCTTCGATAACGAGGCTGCCGAATTCGACTAGACTCGCGCGTTTCATCCGGGAACTGCTCTATCGCATCTATTGGCCGGCACTTTGCCTGAAGCAGCGTCAAATAGCAGTACGTCGGTAGGGCAGAAGGAGAGCCAGAAGGCATAGTCGAGGCCCGGCAAGTCAAACACATGAACGCTGTGCCTGCGTCGGGCCATCATGGAGGCGACCTGTAACCCCAGGTTTCCTGCACCTCCAATTGCGACGCCGGTGGTCACTGCCGAGAACGCTCCCTACTCAGCTGCGACGCCTCGCTAGCGTTTGTTCCACCGGTGGTGCGCTCTTGGTCCTAAGCTTCGTGAATCAGCGCACGTCCGGTCTCCGCGTCGAACAGCAGCATGTGCGTGGGGTCCAAGGCCAACCACACGGTCTGCTTGGGGTGGGCACGAAAATCGAGTTCAGTCGCGATCTGCAGGCGCGTCCCGAGCAGGGCCACGGTGGCAACCGTCATGTCGCCCAAGGGTTCAACCACAAAGACCTCGGCTGGGATCACGTGACGCGCCGACTTTTCCAGCCCGATGTCAATGTAGAAGGGACGGATGCCCATCGTCACGCGGTGTGGAACCGCACCTCGCTGCGCCAAAGCCTCGCCGTGGGGGGGCATCTCCATGGTAAGGCCCTTGTGATCCAACACGTGCCGCCCTCCTTCCTGGCGGTACTCACACTCCAGAAAGTTCATGGGCGGCTCGCCCACGAAGCCCGCGACAAACGTATCAGTAGGGTTGTGGAAGATCTCTTCAGGCGTACCGACCTGCATGATCAGGCCCTCGTTCATCACTGCCACGCGGTCGGCCAAGGCCATGGCCTCCTCCTGGTTGTGAGTCACGTAGATCATGGTGTAGCCCAATTCGATGTGCAGGCGCTTGATGTAGGCACGCATGCGGACACGCTGGCGCGTGTCCAGGTGCGAGATCGGCTCGTCCAGCAGGAAGACCCTCGGCTCCCGTGAGAGCGCCCGGCCAAGGCCAACCAACTGCTGCTGGCCGCTGCTGAGGTTGGTGGGCTTCCGATCCAGGAGGTCGGTGATCTCCAGTATGCCAGCGACCTCACGCACACGCTTGTCCACATCCACACCGGACCGCTTGGAAGAGCGCAAGGGGAAAGCCAGATTCTCGTACACGTCTAGTGTCGGGTACAGGGCATAGGTCTCGAACGCCAGCGCCACGTTCCGGTCGCGGGGCCGCACTTTGTTGATCAATTCTCCGTCGAAGCGGATGCTGCCGGAAGTGATCTCCTCCAGCCCCGCGATCATCCGCATCGTAGAGGACTTTCCGCAACCCGACGGCCCAAGGAAGGCCATAAACTCCTTGTCGGCTATGTTCAGAGAAACGCCGCGCACGGCTTCGACTTTCCCGTACTTTTTCCACACGTTTTCCAGAGTTACTGAAGCCACTTCTCACTGCCTCCTGGTAGCTATGACGAAGGGTCAGTTGCCTTGGCGTCTTGGGTGTGCAACAGCCAGGCCGTCGGCAAATACATGAAGGTTCTCCTCGCTGAGGTCCAACCAGGCCGTGTCCCGCACTTTGAACGTGAGCTCAGGCGGCGTCACCGTCTGCACAAGGTTCTTGCCCAACTTGGCGGTGAGTATGTTGCGCTGACCCAGCGTCTCCGTGACGAACGCCTCACCCGGCACGTTATGTCTCCCGTCATGTGAAGGCACCACACTCACCTCGGTGGCCCGAACGCCTAGCCGGAACGAAGCGGGCAGGCCCTTGTCCTTGATGAAGGCCCTTACCTCCGGGCCGGCGGGCAGGCGCGTGTCCGTCCCGGTGATGAGGAAAACGGCTCGGCCGTCATCGTCTGCGTACTCCACATCCACGAAACTCATAGGCGGCTCGCCCAGGAACCCAGCAACGAACTCGTTGGCTGGCCGGTGAAAAACCTCGTCCGGCGGGCCGATCTGCATCAGCTTTCCTCTGTTGATCACCGCCACCCGATCGGAAAGGGCCATAGCTTCCAGGGAGTCGTGCGTCACGTGGATCACCGTTGCGTTCTTCTCGGCGCACATCGCCTTCAACTCCCCGCGCATGCGATGGCGAAGCTTGGCATCCAGGTGGGAGATTGGCTCGTCCAGCAGATACACATCGGCATCGCGGATGAGCGCTCGGCCCAGTGCCACGCGCTGTCGCTGTCCGCCGCTCAAGAACCCCGGGCGACGGTCGAGCAACTCGGATATCTGTAAGATGTCCGCCATCTGTGCAACAAGTCGCTTGATCTCGTCACCCGGATAACCGCGCGCCTTCAGAGGAAAGGCCAGGTTCTCAAACACGGACAAATGCGAGTAGAGGGCGTAGTACTCGAAGACCATCGACATGTTGCGATGCTCGGGTGGCACGCCCTTCAGTGGCTGCCCCCTGAAGTAGACCTCGCCACGAGTAGGCTGCAGAACGCCAGCGATCATGCGCAAGGTCGTAGTCTTGCCAGCGCCGGCTGGGCCGAAGATGACCAGGAACTCACACTCTTCGCAGGTGATGCTCAGGTCTTTGACGGCGATCGTCCTGCCGAACTCTTTGGTAACCGAGCGCAGTTCTAGCATTGGCCACTACTCCCCTTCCACGGCGCTTTCTTCCGTCTGAGCCATCCGCCTGGCCTTTCGCACCCCCAGATAGAAATAGATTCCGCCCACTATGAAGGCCACGACCAGGCCAGGCCCCACACATGGGACGACAGGGTCTAGAAACTTCAGCCACACGATGCCCACGAACAAGCCGATGATAGCAGACCAGAAGAAGCGATCCCACATGTCAGCGATGGACATAGTTGAACTCCTCCCTTACCCGCGCACCGCGCCGAAGGTTAGGCCGCGCACAATGTACCGCTGCAGGATTAGCGCGAAGACCAACATCGGCACCACGCAAACAGTTGCTGCCGCCGACAAAGGACCCCACATTATCCCGCGCTGCGTCCAGAAGCCGGCCACACCAACGGTGATGGTGCGCGCTACATCACGCGTGAGCAGGAAGGCAAAGAGAAATTCATTCCAACTGAAGATCAGCGTGAATATGGCCGTCACTGCGATGCCCGGCACCGCCAGCGGCAGTACCACCCGCCACAGCACCTGCAAACGCGAGTAGCCATCCAGGCGCGCCGAATCCTCCAACTCCCGGGGGATGTCCTGGAAAAAAGAATGCATGAGCCAGATGGCAAACGGCAGGTTGAATACCGTGTAGCAGACCACCAGCGCGCCAGGCCTGTCCAGTCCCAGCCACAACGCCTGTCCGATGGCTGTTTCGCCGATCGCCTTGAAGATCACGAAGAAAGGAATGATTACGGCGATGCCTGGCATCATGCGCGTGGTGAGGATGAAAAACATCAGATGGCCGGCGCCCGTGTTGTAGCGAGCGAAGCTGTAGGCAGCCAGACAGGCCAGCACGATAACCAGGACCGTCGAGATCAACGACACAGTCAGAGTGTTCTTGATGAACAGGCCGAAGTTGGCTTCGTCGAAGGCGTAGATATAGTTGGTGAGAGTAGGTTCGAATGTCCACTTAACCGGACGGGTCAGGATGTCGTTCGGCGGTTTGAACGAGGTGGCCACCATCCAAAAGATGGGGAACAAAAAGAAGATCAAGAGTGCGACGACCAGCGCGTACCGCACCAGGTCGGCCGTAGTGAACCTTCTAGCTTGCATCGTCGATCCCCTCTTTTCCCTATGCGCGACGCGCGCGCTCGGCTTGGACACGCATCATCGAGCGCAGTGCCACAGCTGTGAACACGACCGTCGCGTACAGGAACAGCAACGCTATGGCACTCCCGATATCCAGTCTGAAATACTTCAGGCTAATTCGGTAAAGATAGTAGGTCAGCGTCTCGGTCGCCGTCCCCGGCCCGCCGTGCGACAGCGACAATATGACATCGTACAAGCGGATGGCGTCAATGGTACGCAGCACGAAGACGAGCGTCAACACAGGCGCCAGCATGGGCAAAGTAAGACGTCGCAGCACCCGCCAGGTTGATGCGCCATCCAGTTCGGCGGCCTCGAAAGGCTCCCTGGGCAGTGATTGCAGACCAGCCAGAACGATGAGGGCTACAAAGGGCGTCCACTGCCAGATATCGAAGATGATCACGCTCGGCATGGCCAGGCGGACATCACCCAGCCAGTTTTGTTCGGGGAGACCCAGCGCGGCCAGGATACCGTTGTAGACGCCGAAGTCGGGATGGTACATGTAGCGCCACACCAGGCCCACCGCAGCCGGCGCCGACGCGATAGGCAGTATCAGCAAGCTGCGCACGATGCCTTTGAACCAGCGCAACCCGTTCAGCAAGAAGGCGATAGCAACGCCAAACACCATCTCGATGCTGACCGCGCAAACGGCAAAGGTGAGTGTGCGGCGCGTTGATTCCCAGAAGATCCTGTCGTTCAGCGCAAAGCGGTAGTTATCCAGGCCCACGTACGGCCCGATGCCCACTGCGCTGGTCAGGTCTACGTGGCGGAAGGACAGCATTATGGCGTACAAGAGCGGGAAGAGCGCAAAAAAGATGATAATGATCGAAGCTGGCGTGATGAGCAGGACAGCGTACCAGGTGTCCGACATCGCTCTCTTCCGCGCCTTGCCGACCCCAGGCGCTTTCTCAATTGCTGTATCCATTCTCACACTCCCTGTCCCAAAGGCATGGGGCCCTGCACGCGGGCCCCATGCCCTCTTGGAGAACGCTATGTTATGTCCCTGCTACTTCCTCATCTGCACGCTCTTGTCGAAGGTGTACGGGCACGGTACGGGACTGTAGTCGGCCCCCAGGTGGTCGTTGGGTATCTCGCACGGGCCAGCGCAATGCATCTCGATGGCGTCGGCCAGTTTCTGCATGGCTTCCTCAACCGAGTACTCGCCGCTAGCCGCGGCCGAGAAGTAGGTGGTCTCCTCGTCGTAGATCTTGCCTCCCTGGGGCACGTAGTAGTAGTTGGGGTAGAAGTTGCACTCGGCCTCGTGATCTAGGACCTCATTGAGGACCGGGAAGTGCCCAACCGCCAGACGGCGACCCTCGAGGAACTCCTGGTCCGTGAGGATGCTCAAGCGACAGGTGCTGCCACCGCCCTCGGCGAACTTGCGCTGCGCCTCAGGGCCGGTGATCCACTTGAGGAATTCCCAGGCCTGGTCGGGGTGCTTGCTGCCAGCGTTGATGGCCAGAGTCAAAGCCCCAACCCAGGTGTGAGCCCCTGGCGACGTGGCCGCGCAGATCTCGGAGCCCGGCACCTCGTCCTCGGTCTTGACCATGTTGGCCCACTGGTCGAGGTAGAAGGCGGCGGTTTGCGCGATCATGCCTTGGCGCATCTGACCCACCACCTCGTCGTAGGCCGAGGTCGCCGCACCTGGCGGTGCGTGCGGCATCAGCTGGTCTCGGTAGAGGTGGACAGCCTCGAGGAACCTGGGCTCCATGGTGCCGGGGGTGCCGTCGTCCTTGATCAGCTTCTCGCCCCACGTCCAGGCAATGGACATCATCTCATCCTGAACATGGGGGAAGCGGCCCGCCATCAAGCCGATGCCGTAGAACTCATCGCTGAGGACTTCGCCCTTCAGCGTGTCGCCCGGCATGCGATGGAAGAACTCGGCGATGTCGGCCATTTGCTCGTAGGTCTGCGGCACGTCCAGCGGGTAGCCGTACTCTGCCTCGAAGGCTGCCATCTCGCCGGGATCCTCGAACAGGTCACAGCGATAGAAGTAGCCCATGGTGAAGGTGTAGAACGGTAGCCCCCAGACGTTGCCCTTCCACCTGCACGACCCCTCCACAATAGCCGGGTGGATGTCCTCAAACTGGATCTCCTCGGGGTCGCTGGCGGCGATATAGTCGTCGAGGGGAAGGATGTAGCCACTGTTGGCGAACTCGGCCTTCCAGCCGACGTCGTAGGTGATGATGTCGTAGGCGCCGGTGCCGCCGACAAACTCGATAACTTGCTTCTCGTACAACTGCGAGAAGTCGATGTCGACGACCTCGACGTTCCAGCCCGTCTCCGCCTCGAAGTCCCTGGCTACCTCCTCAGCCCAGTCGGTGTAAAAGCCAGCGATGGTGGCCCAGGTGATGGTCACCTCCTCGGGGGGCGGTGGAGCTGTCGTCGGCGCCGGCGGAGGTGTCACACCCGGGGCTGGAGTCTCCGCCGCCGGCGGTGGCGCAGGAGTCCCGCACGCGGCAAGCAGGAGCGCGAGGATCACAACGCCGCCGATCACCAGCTTTCTCATATTTCTAAACATCGTTCTCCTCCTTCGTACTTCTTCATAGATCTTGCCGTTTCTAGGAACCATCTCGATACCCTGCCAAGGTGCTCGGGCCTTTCCTCACCTCCTTTCTATGGGAGGCCAGGGCTCGATCACCCGATCCGCCGGTCCCCCGTGTACAAAGCCTGCATCGCGCTACGTGTGGCCACGATGCTGGCGTTGGTCGCCGCCCCTCACTGGGCGCGACCCCTACCCAATGTCCACTAGAATATGCTTGACTTGCAGATACTCTTCAAGACCGTAGTGCGACAGCTCCATTCCCATGCCGCTATGCTTCCAGGCGGGATAGGGGGCGTAGAGCGAGTCGGGGCTGACGGTATTAATGGCCACCGTCCCGGACTCTACCCCTTCGCCGAAGGCGAAAGCAGTGGCCAGATCCCGCGTATAACCGTACGTCACCAGCCCATATGGGGTGCTGTTCGCCAACCCAATCGCTTCCTCAATGCCTTTGAAGGTAGCGATGCCGACGATGGGTCCAAACGACTCCTCATGCATGACCAGCATCTCGGGGCTAGCGTCGACCAGCACGGTGGCCTCATAGAAGAAGCCTTTGCGCAGTTCAGGTGCGTCAGGACGCTTGCCCCCGCACAGCAGTCTGGCGCCCTTGGCCAGGGCGTCGTCTACATGGCGCTGCGTGCGCTTAATGCCCTCCAGGTCAGTCATCGGCCCCAGGTCCACGTCGGGGTTGGCCAAGCCATCGCCCATTGTGAGCCTGCCCGTCAACTCGACGAAACGCTCGGTGTATTCGACCGCGATCTCCTCCTCGACGTAGATGCGGTTGACGGCATTGCAGATCTGTCCCATGTTGCGAAAGGAACGCTTGACGCCATCCGCCACCGCACGTTCGAGGTCTGCGTCTTTGAAGACGACCATCGGCGTGTGGCCGCCCAGTTCGAGGATGAGTCTTTTCAGGTCGTCGGCGGCGGCACGCATCAAGTGCCTGCCTGTCTCCGTCGAACCGGTGAAGGCCACCATGCGAGTAATCGGATTGGTTACCAGTTCCTCCCCGACCACCGAACTCGGCCCGGTAACGACGTTAAGCGCTCCATCGGGGAGCCCCGACTCCCCGACGGTGGCAGCCACCAGCGTCGCTGCCAGTGGGGCGTTCGTTGGCGGCTTGACGACGACTGTGCAACCGGCCGCCAGCGCGGGGCCAACCTTCCAGGCCATCAATGAAACGGGGTAATTCCACGGCGCGATAGCTGCCACGACCCCAACTGGCTGGCGCACCACCAGGCTGCGCGCTGTCGCTGACCTAGGAGGCGCGATGTCGCCCGATATGCGTCGCGCCTCCTCGCCGTAGTATTCGAAGGTCGCGGCAGTCCCGCTAATCTCCTTGCGCGCATCGGCCAGGGGCTTGCCATGCTCACTCGTGAGTATTACCGCCAATTCATCTCGGCGGGCGAGGATGGCATCGGCGGCTTGTTTGAGCCGTCGAGCTCGCTCATCGCCCGTGGTCTGCCGCCAGCCCACCAACGCTTGGCTTGCGGCCTCCAACGCGCGCTGAGCGTCCACGCACCCGCCCTTGGCTGCTGTCCCCACGGGCTGGCCGTTCGCCGGGTTGATGACCTCAAAGGTCTCCCCCGACTCGCCGGCCCTCCATTCTCCGTCGATGAACAACTGGAGGTCTACCCGGTCCACTATCGGTCCTCAGTTATGAATAGCGCACTTCACTCGTAGCGATGCACAATCTTGCCTAGCGGCAGAACCAGGTCACCCTCACCGAAGAAGCCGCCGATGATGCGTTTCGGCTCAAGCAGGTAGGTCGGATCGATCTCCGAGCGCTCATACACCACGGAAGCCCGCCCGCCGAAGAACTTGCCTTCCTGCGCAGTGAACTCACCTGGTGTGAGCACTAACTGGCGCAGAGGTGGCTCGCCCTCCTCAGCAGCCGGTATGTACTTCAGGGAGAACACGCCGCCCGTGCTCCAGGGCACCTCGTCCATCGTAGCCTCGTACTCAGGGACGACCAGCGCCTTGAGAATCTGATGACCGAGGCGATTGACCTGGCCGCGTACCGCCTCGTATTCGTGATACAGTCCAATCTCCGCCATCTTCTTTTGGTAGCCCCAGATCTCCCGGCCACCAGTCAGAGGTAGGTGCGAGTCGACGTATAAGAAGGGCTCGTAGTCACCCTCGATGTCCCCAAACCTAACCTGTACATAGACGGCTGCTTCCTTGAAACCACCCTGGGTGGTGCCCAGCTCAAACTCCGAGACCCAGGTAATCACGAGGTTGGTGCGCGGTTCCAGCGGCTCTGGAACCACGCGTCGAACGTTCTCGATGTCCGTCTCGTAGACGACTAGCTGGACGCGCATGTCCCGCCAGACCAGAGGAGGCTTGCCATAGAGATATGACACCACCGGATTGGTGTAGCCCCACTCTTCTACCTTCATCGCCACTTCGCCCTTTCTCCGATACAATAGATCTTCCTGGACAAGCTCATTCAGTGCCTGTAGGACACCGGTCCACTGACATCGAAGGCTCGCGGAACTCCGCCTACGGGGGATATTCCACCCTGGTTTCCAGGACCTCTTTTCGATCCGCTTTATTAGTAGCGCCTAAAGCTGACACTAGTAGGGGACAGAATCTCTCACGAATCGCCTCTTCTGCAGAGAGGTTATCCAGTACCATCGTCCGTCCTACATCTTGTCATCCTGTGATTACATTCTATTGTATATCATTTTGCCTTATCTGTCAAGCAGAACGTGACGCGTACTCCCGGATTCGCGGAGAGTTTAAGGTTGGCGTCTTGGACAGGATGTCAGATGATAGGGGATGCAAAAGAACACAGCTTCAGAGCGGCTCCGCTGCGCAGGGAGACAGCAAGACCGGGGCGAGGACTCCCCAGAAAGGGGACCCGACGCCACGGGCTCAGACCTCTTCCACTGCCCCGCTTGCTTACTTGGCAGAGCCAGGACGACAGCCTGGGACCCATCTTGTTATCTAAAAGAGCGGGCAACGGCAGCCGAACCCACGGTATTGTTTGGAAAGCCAGTTGCACCTTGGCGGAATATGTGTCAACCGAGGTTTCTGCTAGACAAGGAGATGTTCAAGGTGTTGGATCACGTGATCATCGGGTGGAAGAGATACGTCAGCCTGAAGCAGCGGGGGTTGGGTTTCTAGCTAACCTCGCAGATAGGGGCCTCTGGGCCCCTCCTGGCATCATCGATTCTATTCGTGCGCCCCAGTCGGCAGAGTCTACACCGTTGACGCTTCGCTTCAGCTCCCGGCATGACCTCGCATCGCCGGCCTGACTTGAGCTCGCAGGCGCTGTCCGCGCCCTCCAGCAGGGAAGAAGCACTCGTGACAGGAAAGTAGAAGTGCTGAGAAGGTCAGTGCGCAACATTGGGGCGAGGGAGGAGCACAGACTGAGGGGCAACTCTCAGCGCAAGAGATCGTATACCTCACTGCGATGTCGAACACCGTACAGAGTCAGTACCTCTGCGTCAGGATCTACCCACAGCAGGACTCGGTAGTCTCCCACCCGGTACTTGTGCAACCCCGTCAGATCCTCAGGTAGATGGCGAAGCGGAGGCGGAAGTGCTTACGGGTGCTGGGCCAACCACTTCAGGTTGCGAATGGCGTGGTCGGCGGTTTGGCGCTCGAGGTTTCCGAGATCCTCGTCAAACTCGATCGTGGTGTCTGTTCAACACGCAGCTCATGCCGCAACGCGTCCAGAGGGCGAGCTTCGCCCTCTACATGGTGCGCCCGAGCTTGACGCATCCGGGCCATAAAAGCAGCGTCCTGGGAGAGTAGATAGTCTTCCAGTTCGTCTTCGAGGGCCTCAAACGCCCGTGCCGCCTCTACGATCTTCCCAAGCAAGGAGACGGGGATGGACACCCTCTGCACGACCACGTCCTCTTCAGAGCCGTGCATAGTTTGGGATTGTCTGGCCATTATCCATCTCTCTCCTCTCCGAACGGCAGGTCGGCGAGCATCTGTATTGTCGTGCACCCCTACCGGAGAATCAACCTGGCGGTGCTGCTGCGCAGGAATCGTGTGGCGGCTGCTGACGGGGTCACGTGAGGTCCGAACTTACGTCAGGGTGCTGGTCGACGCAGCCAATCTGCTGATGCGGGAGCACCTGCGGGTCATCCTGCTGGACACGAGGAACCTCTTGCCAGGCGCCCTCGATCTGTGTCGGTAGGCATGCAGTTCCATTGCCCGCCTCGCTGAGATCATGCGGGCAGCCGTAGGTGCCAGGGCGGTTGGCATGATCATGATGTATAGGCACCTGTCAGGGGACAGGACCCGCCGGCCCGTTATGTGGAGAAAACGCCAAGTAACGGCACGTGAACCTCGTCGGGCCTCATGATGGATGGTTCTTGCATCTCAGTCTGGGCTTCGAGGCATCGGATGTGGAAGGCGGGGGCATCGCTGTAAGAGTGGCCAGGAAGGGTTTCGACGTGGCGCGCAGCCGACGCAAGAAGGACAAGTAGGGAGGCTGAGGAGGCGGCAGAGTTCCTCTGCCTGAGGGCGCTCTCGCTCCAACCGACCTCGGTCTACCCCGACTGCTGCTCTCAACTCAAGTCGAGTTGACCTCTTTCTCAACCCTCCCATGGTGGGACCACAACACAAAAGGAGGGCCTCGTCAGGCCCTCCCTCTTCATGCCCCTGACTGGACTCGAACCAGCACGCCCTCACGGGCACAGGCCCTCAACCTGCCGCGTATTCCCATTCCGCCACAGGGGCTCTGAACACCATTATATCCCCTGGCCTTGGGTTTGTCAACCAGCGCCCGACCCCTGGTGAGCACGCCCCTGGATGTCTTTCCTTCGACCCGGCTCAGGACAGGCCTCGATAAGGGGCTCAGGCTATTTCGACGATTCCGGCACTGTGATCTTGCGCCGTCAATCTGAGCGAAGCGAAGAATCTCTGCTCGGATTCTTGGGCGCTGCGCGCCTCAAAAAAACGCGGATGGCGACCCCACTGGTCCAGCTATGTCCGTTTTGGCACTGGGCCGTGAATGCGGTTCGTGATTGCCACCGAGGATGCGTTCGGCTGCCGCTTTGTCATTTCCCCACGCTCTTGAATCCGGGGCTTGACAAACAGGCGGCACTGATGTATAATGGAGATAGTAATAGGAACTATTCGCAATAAGCCAAGCATGGCGGGACCTGAGATGTGGCGAACGCGGTGGAGAATGCACAAAGGAGATATGAGACCATCCACGACCGGGAGCTGGTCAGGCGGCGACAGTGTTCAGGAGGTCGCGGTCACAGGCGTGAAGGAGCGCGACATCACCGAGAGGAGGGCAGAGGCCGGAGTGGACCTGCTGCGGCTTAGTGAGCTCAAGGCTGGAGAGGAAGCTACCCTACAAGGTTTCGAGGCGGGACATGGATTGGCCAGTCGCTTGTCGGCGCTGGGTTTTACGCCTGGTGCCCAGGTGACGATGCTGCAGAACATCGGTCACGGACCCCTGATCGTCAAAGTGAGGGACACGCGCATCGCCCTCGGTCGAGGGGAGGCGATGAAGGTCCGGGTAAGGAGATAGGACAGGTCAGCGACGACTACTGTCTGGAGTGAATGCTGTACCGGTGACTGAGCAGAGAACGATCAAGGTGGCGCTGGCTGGCCAGCCCAATGTGGGCAAGTCAACGGTCTTCAATCTGTTGACCGGCCTCAGCCAGCACGTGGGGAACTGGCCGGGCAAGACGGTGGAGCGGAAAGAGGGCACCTACTGCCACAACGGGGCCAGTGTGCACATCGTGGATCTCCCGGGGACCTACAGCCTGACGGCCAACTCCGCGGAGGAAGTGATCGGCCGCGATCACATCATTAGAGAGAAGCCCGATGTGGTGGTGGCGGTGATCAACGCGTCCTCCATGGAGCGAAACCTCTATCTGGTGGCCGAGTTGTTGTCCCTGCAAACCCCGGTCATCGTGGCGATGAACATGATGGATGTGGCGGAGCAGGGGGGGCTGAAGATCGAGCCCCAGGTGCTGGAGGCGGCGCTGGGTGTGCCGGTGGTGCCCATGACAGCCACCAGGAACCAGGGGATCCGCGAGCTGGTGGAGGCCATCGACGAGCTGACCCGGGACGGGGCCTCCTATGAGCCCAAGAGGCCAGAGATCAGGGAGGACCACCGCGAGGTACTGGAGGAGCTCCAGGATCTGGTGGGGGCGTATGTGCCCCAACCCTATCCAGCCGACTGGGTCTCCCTCAAGCTCCTCGAGGGAGACGACGAGATCTTGCGGATGATGCAGGACCGCCTGCCGGAGGACATCTGGGAGGCGGTCCACGATATCCTCAAGGAACACGAGGACGCGGTGGTGGCGGTGGCCAGCGGCCGGTACGATTGGGTGGGTCGCATGACCCGTGCGGCGCTGGTGCGGCCCGGTGTGGGACAGGTGACCCTCACGGAGAGACTGGACCGGTGGGCCACGCATCCTCTCTGGGGTTTGCTGGTGCTGGCAGGCATCCTGGGATTGGTGTTCTGGTTGACGTATTCGGTGGGCGCGCCGCTGCAGGGTCTCCTGGAGACCTATGTGGTGGAGGGTGGCGGACAGTTTGCAGGGAACGCCCTGCACAGGGCTCCCGCCTGGCTGTCCAGCCTGGTAGTAGACGGAGTGATCGGTGGCGCAGGGATGGTAATCACCTTCATCCCCATCCTGATCATTTTCTTCGCCTTCATGGGCCTGCTGGAGGACGTTGGCTACATGGCCCGTGCAGGATACGTCATGGACCGTTTTATGCACCTCATGGGCTTACACGGTAAGAGCTTCTTGCCGCTATTTATGGGTTTCGGCTGCAACGTGCCGGCGGTGTTGGGCACTCGAGTGATTGAGTCGCAACGCGGGCGCCTGCTCACCACCATGCTCGTCCCACTGGTGCCCTGCACGGCGAGGATGATGGTCCTGGCCTTTTTCACGCCCCTCTTCTTTGGCTCCGCAGCCCCCCTGGTCGCCTGGAGCCTGGTGGGGCTGAGCCTCCTGGTACTGGCGGTGTCTGGCGTGCTGATCAACAAGGTCGCTTTCGGCGGTGAGAGAGCCGCGTTCATCATGGAACTTCCTCTCTACCACTTGCCCAACTGGCGCACCATCGGCATCCTCATCTGGCAGCGCTCTTTGGCCTTCTTCAAACGGGCGGGGACGGTGATTCTGGTGGTCTCAGTGGTGTTATGGGCGCTGTCCGCTCTGCCCACAGGGGAGATAGAGACCAGCTACCTGGCTGGCGTGGGACGGCTGCTTGCTCCCCTTGGTTCGCTGATGGGGCTGAGCTGGAAGATGATGGTGGCTCTGCTCACCAGTTTCGTGGCCAAGGAGAACTCTATCGCCTCCCTCGGCGTGCTGTATGGAGCTAGCAGTGAGGGGAGCCTGGCACAGACGCTGCCCGCGGTCATGACACCTGCCGCGGCGCTGGGCTTCCTGGTGGTGCAGATGCTGTTCATCCCTTGTGTGGCCACCGTAGTCTCCATTCTCAATGAGACCAGATCATGGAGGTGGACCCTCTTCAACCTGGTCTTCCTGCTGATGGTCTCCTTTGGAGTGGGGATTCTGGTCTACCAGGTTGCTGCCCTGGTCGCGTAGGGGGTCTGCGAAAGACGGATGTTGGAGAGAGAATACTGGGGGTACTGGCAGAGGGCGGCGCCGTGAGCTACGGCGATCTGGCACGCACGCTGGGGGTTGACCAGGCGCTGGTGCGGCAGATGGTGGAGCACCTGGTAACCTTGGGATACTTGAGGCCCTTGGCCGGTCCTTGCCGTGAGGAGTGTAAAGCCTGTTCGCTCGAGGCTTCGTGCTTGAGCGGACCTGAACGTACCTGGACACTGACGGAGAAGGGCCGTCGGGCTGTGCATGTGACCGGCCACACTGCGCTCTAGGCTACGGCCGAACCTCGGGTACAAGGTGAACCCAGCGTCCCTCGCGCGCACCTGACGCGCGACGGCCTCACGGGGTCGCGTCAGTTGGCCATGGCCTTGAGGGTCTCCTCCAGCTGGAGGCGCCAGTTTTCGTGCTCGAGGGAGGTAGGTAGCACCAAGCGATCATTGACTACCCTTGCGTCGGTGGGCAAGCGGCCCTTCTCCCGCCGTCGTTTCACCTCTCCCACACTGCCCAGTCCGATGACGGGACTGCTCCCCTCGGTGGTGACCACTTGGACACCCGCCGCCGTGGCCAGGACCTTGAGGCGCAGGAGATAGAGAAGGTTCTCTGCCGGCTCGGGGAGCGCCCCGAAGCGATCCTCCAGCTCCCTTTGCATGCGCTGGATCTCTTCGATGGTGGTCACGCCAGCCATACGGCGGTAGATACCCAGCCTGAGCTCGTCCTCCGGGACGTAGTCATCTGGTAGCAGGGCGTCGAGAGGCAGTCCGATGGTGGGCCCGGTGGGCTCTGGCAGGACGGCGGATGGCCGAGGACGCAATCGGCCAGACTCACGAATCGTCTCGCGCTCTGCCTCCTTCACCTCCTCAACGGCCCTGGCCAGCAAGCGGCAGTACAGGTCGAAGCCTACGGCGCTGACATGGCCGTGCTGCCGGGTGCCCAGGACGTCGCCACCGCCCCGGATCTCCAGGTCTCTCATGGCGATGCGGAAGCCAGCCCCTAGCTCGCTCGCTTCCTTGATGGTCTCCAGTCGCTTGCGTGCGTCCTCGTTGAGAAGTGCGTCGGGCTCGTGGAGTAGGTAAGCATAGGCCCTCACTGTACTTCTCCCCACTCTCCCCCGCAGCTGATACAACTGTGCCAGCCCGAAACGATCGGCTCGGTTGACGATGAGGGTGTTGGCATTGGGGATGTCTATCCCGCTTTCGATGATGGAGGTGCATACCAGGACGTCGTGTGCACCTGAGGCGAACTCGGTCATCACCTCGGCGAGCTTGCCCTCGTCCATCTGGCCGTGCCCGACCACGATATCCGCCTCGGGGACCAGTTTGCGCAAACGCTTGGCGATCTGCTGTATGCCTTGCACCCTGTTGTGCACGAAATAGACCTGCCCTCCGCGGTCCATCTCTCGCAGAATGGCCCGCCGAATGAGCGCCTCATCGTAGGCTGCGACTCTGGTGACCACGGGCAGGCGGTACTCAGGCGGCGTGTCAATGGTGTTCATGTCCCTGGCCCCCGACAGGGACAGGTACAGGGTGCGGGGAATGGGTGTGGCGGTGAGAGTCAGCACGTCGACCTCTTCCCGCATGCGCTTCAACTGTTCCTTGTGGGCCACACCGAATCGCTGTTCTTCGTCGATGATCAGCAGCCCCAGGTCCTTGAAACTGACGTCCTTCTGAAGGAGCCGGTGAGTACCGATGACGATGTCTATCGTTCCCTGCTTAAGGCCCTCCAAGATGCGCTCTTGCTCGCTCCGCGTTCGAAATCGGGAGAGCATCTCCACCACCACGGGGAAGGGTGCCAGCCTCTCCTTGAATGTGCGGTAATGCTGCTGGGCCAAGACGGTGGTGGGGACCAGGAGCCCAACCTGCTTGTTGTCCATGACCGCCTTGAAAGCAGCACGGAGAGCAACTTCCGTCTTGCCATAGCCCACGTCGCCGCAGACCAGCCGATCCATAGGCCTGGGCTTCTCCATGTCTCTCTTCACCTCTTCGATGGCCCGCATCTGGTCTTCAGTCTCCACATACGGGAAAGAGGCATCCAGCTCTCTTTGCCATGGCGTGTCTGAGGAGAAGGCGTGGCCACTCACCACCTCTCGCACGGAGTACAGCTCCAGGAGGTCCCTGGCGATCTCCTCTACTGCCTGCTTGGCGCTCTCCTTGACGCGAGCCCAGTGGGCAGTGCCCAGGCGATCGATGCGAGGCGGCTGAGCCTGGACTCCCACGTATCGGCTCAAGCGATCCCCCTGGTAGGTGGGAACGTAGAGCCTGTCGGCCTCCGCGTAGTCCACTTGCAGATACTCACGATGGGCCTGATCTACATCCAGATGCACCAGGCCCTGGAAGATGCCTATGCCGTGTTCCATGTGCACCACATAGTCACCGGGTCGTATGTCAGAGAAGAAGGCCTCAGGGGGTAGGGGCTTCGGGTGATAGGGCCGGCGGGGCTCTGGCTTGACCCAGCCAAAGATCTCACCATCGGTGAGCAGGGCAGTCCTTCGCTCATCGCTGTGTTGCATCTGCCAGCCAGAAGTGAGGCTTCCCTGTAGCAGCGTCAGGCCACCTTCGGCAGGTGGCTCCGTCACATCTTCGACCGGCTGCACCGTGATGCCCCATTCCTCGCCCAACTCCGCAAGGCGCGGGGCCTGGCGCGAGACCATGACCACGCGCCACTTGTTGTCCGTCATCCCTATGGAGTCCGCGATCACGTCCTGCAACCGCCCCGCGTAGGGTATCCCTTCCACGAAGGTCTGGTTGATGGCCCACTCCGATTCTTCGTCGTAGCGGAACTCGACTCTGGGGCGGCTCTGGAAGCCCTCCCATAGGGCGGTCCAGGTGAAATGAGGCGATTCGACGCCTCTTGGAAGCTCCCCTTTCTCTATCAGGTCGTGGCGCAGGCCCGTGTTCTGGGTCTGGAGGTTGGTGACCGTGGCCTCCAGTCCCAAGGGATCCTCCAGCACCAGTAGCGTTTCCGGGGGTAGATACTCCAGCAACATGCCGGGCTGATCATACAGGTGGGGCAGGTGGAACTCCAGCGTGTCAAATGGTTCCCCGTTGCGGATGGCCTCCAGATCGGTCTCGAACTCCCTGGCTACCTCACCGTGGCAGGATGAGAGATCGAGTCGTTCGATACCTGGTCGTGCGCCGCCGTCAAGGAGTAGTCCTTCCCGGGCCGGCGTCAGGGTTTCCGAACTGACAGCACCGGTGGAGCGCTGAGTTGTGGGGTCGAAGAGGCGTAGCGACTCGATCTCGTCGCCGAAGAAGTCTACCCTCACGGGCTGCTCACTTTGAGGGGAGAAGACGTCCACAATCCCCCCTCGCGCACTGTAGTGTCCCGGTTCTTGTACTACGGTGGTCCGTTCGTAGCCGAGACCGCGCAGTCTCTCCAGTAGCTGCCTTGTGCTCAGTCTCTGACCGGTTTGCAGTGGTGTGAGGTTCTCCGCGAAGAGGTCCCGGGGGATGGTTTTCTGGAGCAGAGCTCGAACCGAGGCGATGACGGCGAATGGCTCGCCGTGCTCGGCTGGGCCACCGGCCGCCAGGGCGGCTAGAGTCGCCAGGCGATCCCGAGCGATGCCTCTATCCCAGGGAATCCGTTCAAAGCTTAGCACATCCGGTTCTGGGAAAAGCAGGAGACCATCCGCCGACACAGACCAGATGTTGAGCTGCTCGTGAATCTGACGGGCTCGATCTCGGCGAGAGACAACGACGAGCATGGGCAGGTGGAGGCTGCTCCGCAGGCCGGCGAGGAGATATGGCCGTGCTGTCTCTGGGACATTGAGCACAAGCCCTCCAGCGTCCTCCCCGGAGAGCGAACTCAGCGCCCTGGTCAGTTCGTGGAAACCTTTTGAATCCTCAGATAGGGGAACCAGTCCGGACAGTCGCAAGTCACGCCCCTAGTTGTAGGTGTTCATGGTGGCGTCGATGCCCTCTCGGAGAAAACACACCACGGCCGCCAGTGCCTGCTCATACGTCTCTTCCATGGTGATGCTCTCTTCGAGGGAGAAATCTTGCAGCACATACTCCTCCGGAGGATCTCCCTGTGGCCTGCCAATACCGATGCGGATGCGGGCAATGATATCTGTCCTCAGCGAGCCTATGACGGACTCCATCCCGCGATGTCCCGCAGAGCCGCCAGCTGCTCTGATCCGGATCTTGCCCAGCGGCAGGTCCAGATCATCGTGGATGATGAGCAAATCCTCCAGCCTCACCTTGTAGCGGGAGAGGACAGGCTTAACGACGCTGCCGCTCCGATTCACGTAGGAGAGGGGCTTGAGCAGAATCACCGGTCTCCCCTCGAGCGTCCCGTGAGCCAGGCGACCCTGGAATTCGAGGCGGTCAAAGCGCAGTCTGTACCGGTCAGCCAGTCTGTCGAGGACCAAGAAGCCCACGTTGTGCCGGTTTCTGCTGTGTTTGGCACCAGGGTTCCCCAGGCCGACGATAAGCCTGGTCCCCTCCACCACCCTGTTGTCGCCCTTACGGATAAGCCTTCGCAGCATGATGAGCTTCCGGTTGTGCATACTATCGCATCAAGCAACAGGGGCTGGTTCGATCCCCAGCCCCTGAGCGATCCCATGGCACTGGAATAGGAGCCGGTGCATCAGATGAGCCGCCGCAGCAGGAAGATCACACCCACGAAGACGAACAGGACTGCGGCGACAAACGCCCCAAACACGCACTGTCTCACGAACGTATCTAGGCTGGGGATGGAGATTGTGCTTTCCGTCTCCTGGGATACGGTGGGGGAAGCCTCCGCCTCGGCTGATGCGCTGGGGGTGGTGCGCACCACAGTCGGCTGCTCCACGATGGCTGTGGTCGGAGTGGGAATCACGATGGTGGGAGTCGGCGTGGGAAACTCCTCAGGAGTATGGGTCGGCGCCGGCTCGGCGTTGGCGACACTGACGCGCAGTGGATCGGTTTGCTGGTAGTTGCCGTCCTTCTTCACGACCACCAGGCGCAGGTAGTAGGCGCCGTCGGGAAGTGCCGAGGTATGCCAGATCCCGAGCCTCTCGTTGGTCTTTTCCTGGCGCTGGACGTCACCAATGTCTATCCACAGGTCAGGTGTGGCAGACGATGCGTATTGAAGCTTGTAAAAGTCGAACTCGGGCAGACGCGCAGAGCCAACGATCTCCACACTACCGCGGACCTCTGCGTTGGGGCGAGGAGAGGTTATCTCGCAGAGCTGTTCCTGTGGGGGAGGGGCCGCCGCCAGCACCGCCGCGGACAGGCAAAGAAGAAGAGACAGTGGGACCGTAGTAGACGGAGCCCGCCTCATCGTGCCCTCGTCGAGCTGCTTCTGGCCATACCGCGCAAATGTAGCACAGGATGACCGTCTAGGCAAGCGATTCGTCGAATCTTCGGACGACCAGAGCGCCGTTCTGTCCTCCCAGGCCTAGAGCGTCGACCAGAACGGTGTCCACCCTGGTCTCGCGCGCCACCAGAGGAACGTAGTCCAGGTCACATTCGGGGTCGGGGGTGCGGAGGTTGATGGTGGGGGGGATGATGTCTTTCTCGATGCTCTCTATGGCGGTGATGGCTGAGATCGTACCGGCTGCGCCAAGCAGGTGCCCGATCATCGACTTGATGGAGTTGATCGGCGTAGAGAAGGCCTTCTCCCCGAGAACCGTCTTGATAGCCTTGGTCTCGGCTACGTCATTCAGCACCGTGGCTGTGCCGTGGCTACTGATATGGTCAATGTCGCCCGGGCACAAGCCACTGTCGTCTATAGCCAGGCTCATCGCTCGCGCTGCCCCATCACCGTCAGGATCGGGGGCCGCAAGGTGATAGGCGTCGGCGGTGAAGCCATAGCCCATGATCTCCCCGAGGATGCGCGCCCCTCGCTTCAACGCGTGTTTGAGGGACTCCAAGATCACCACGGCGCCGCCCTCACCCATGACGAAGCCGTCTCGATGGGCATCAAAAGGACGGCAGGCCCCCTGGGGGTCCTTGTCGTTGAGGGATAGGGCCCCAAGGCGGGCCAGGCATGCCATAACGAGGGGCGAGCCGGCCGACTCCGAAGCGCCGGCGATCATGACCTCCACGTCGCCGCGCTGTATCCGTCGCGAAGCCTCGCCGATGGCAATCACGCCTGTGGCGCAAGCGGCCACCGGTGCGGACGCAGGACCTTTGATACCGAACGAAATGGCCATCTGGCAGGGGGCCATACTCAGCAACACGGCGGGCAAGACGGTCGGCTGGATGCGTCGAGATCCACGTTCTCTCAGGATGTTTGCCTGCTCCTCGACGATGCCCATGCCCCCAACCGCACTACCTATCTCCAGGCCGACCTTGGATGGATCCTCCTTGGAGAGGTCGAGTCCGGCGTGCCGCAGCGCCATGCCGGCAGCAGCAGTGGCAAACTGGATGAACCGCGAGCTCCTCTTCGCTTCGCGCGCGTCCATGTAGTCCAGAGCATCGAAGCCTTTCACTTCAGCCGCGATTTTGGCGGGGCAGTCGCGGACATCAAACTGAGTAATGTAGCCGACGCCTGACTTACCAGCAGTGACTCCTTCCCAGTAGGTGTCCACATCGTTACCAAGTGGTGTGACGGCACCAAGTCCGGTGACCACCACGCGGCGGTCTGCTTTGTGTCTCTTAACCATGGAACGCCTCCCGCGGTGACAGGCTTTCAGGATTATAACACCGTGTTCTAATGAAAGCTACACTGCCGCAGCCAACATTGCTGGGGTCACTGCCCTGTGATATACTGCTACCACGCTGCGATTTTGACCGGCCGGCGTCCCACGAGCGGTGGGTCGAGGCGCCCAGTTCCCTTTCGGCGCAACTGGCGGTTGCGCCAAGCTGGCCATCCGGGCAGTGCTTCGTGGATGCGGCTCGCGAGAGCGGTGTGTCCGTGCTGGTGAGGCAGATGGGCGGTGTCTCGTGGCTGAGTGCCGTCTCGTAACTGAAGTCGCCGGAGAGTGTTCTATTTGTGAGGACGCTCCGAGGCGAGATGGAGTTGCATCTTGGGCGACCCCGAAGAGAAGCTGGTGGAAAGGGCCAAGGACGATCCAGAGGCCTTCGGTGTCCTCTATGAGACGTATGTAAGTCAGATATACCAGTACGTTTTCTATCGCACCGGAAACCGGTATGATGCTGAGGATCTGACGGCCAGGACTTTCTACAAAGCTCTGGCTAATCTGGAAGGGTATCGCTACCGGGGGTTGCCCTTCTCGGCCTGGCTGTATCGCATCGCGCACAACTTGGTGGCCAACTGGCATAGGGATCGGGCACGTCGGGCCGGGATTCCTCTGGATAGTCTGGCCATGGTCGGCGACGGCAGGGAGTCGGCTGAGCAGTTCGCGGAGTCTCGCGAGCGCGTGGAGGTTCTGAGGGAAGCCATCTCGAGGCTTCCCCCGGATCGGCAAGAATTGCTGGTGCTGAAGTACTCCACGGACCTGAGCAACAGAGAGATCGGCAGGGTGATGGGTCGCAGTGAAGGTGCGATCAAAGCCCTCTATCACCGTACCCTGAGTGCCCTCAGAAAGGACCTGGAGAGGAGAGGGCACACGGGGTAGGGCGTGCAGTTCGACAGACGACGATTAAAGAAGGAGGAGGAGACGTGATCAAGATAGTGAGTGACACCACATGTGATATGCTCCCGGAGATGGTGAAAGAGCACGACATCACCATTGTGCCCATCAACATCCAGTTTGGGACGGATTCCTACCAGGAAGGCGTCAACATGGACTGGGACCTCTTCTACCGGAAGATAGAGGAGATGGGGATCCTGCCGACAACATCACAGCCTTCGGTGGGCGAGTTTGCGGAAGTGTACCGTCGGCTGGCCAGGGAGGGTGCCGACGCCATCATCTCCACGCACGTGACCGGCAAGCTGAGTGGCACCTACCAGTCAGCGTCGTTGGCGGCTGAGCAGGTCAGCGGCGAGGTCAAAGTCTATCCGCATGACAGTCTCGCGGGCTCGGCCGCGCTTGGCCTGGCGTGTGTGGAAGCCTCTCGGATGGCGCGTGCCGGCAAGACGCCGGAGGAGATAGTGGCTCGCCTGGACGAGATCAGGTCCCGCGTAAACGTGATACTCGTGTTGGAGAGTCTCGAGTATCCGCGGAAGAGCGGTCGCGTCGGCGGGTTGTCGGCGGCCCTGGGCTCCATACTTAACATGAAGCCCATTGTCAGTCTGGAGGATGGGCTTCTCCAAACCCTAGAGACGGTCAGAACGCGGAAGAAATCCCTGGATCGTTTGCTGGACATCATGGGGGAGAGGGTCGGCGCCACAGTCCCCATAAACTTGGGTGTGATCCACGCCAGAGCACCGGAAGTGGGACAGGATATGTTATCCAGGGCAAAGGAGAGGTTCAACTGCAAGGAGGCCTATCTGACGGAACTGTGTGCTTCCCTGACGGTCCATTTCGGACCTGGCGTCATTGGATTGTGCTTCTACGAGGTATGAGGCTCTGCTGAACCGTTGCGCCTGGCCGGTCCGGGGTGGCGACGGGAGTGCCATCAATGAGCAAGAAACCTGACAATCGAAACATGGCAACTGCAGCAGGGGTTGGGCAGACCGATCCGCCCGAACCCCGTCTAGCTGGCGAAATCGTTGGGCTCTACGCGCCCGTGCACCCGGGGCTGGTCTTCCGACAGCAGCTTCATGATGGCCTCGTAGAGACGATGCGCCACAGGTCGAAGCTGCGCGTTGCCGGGCTGGCTGAGCGTCGGCGCTGGGCTTTGGTGGTGGTGGCGACTGTGGGCTCATTGGTGCCTCTTGTTGGTGTAGCTGCATACCTTGTGTGCTCACGATCGACGGGCAAAGCTCAGCACGCTGCGTCTCAATAAGCGTGTCCTGTCTGGGCTCTGGCAGCCCGCCGGGGGCCACCGGCCCTGCGCTCGCTTGGTCGTCGTGGGCGCTGCTACCGGAGCCCGGAAAGTATCACTCTGGGCGCGGACTTCAGCAGTTCGCGGTACAGTCCCTTGAAGCTTGATCGGCCGCAGAGAGCGTGGGCCACTCCCCATTGCACTGCGGGGCTCCTGACGAAGACGTGGTAGCACAGGCCAGGGAAGCGGTAGAGCAGGTCGGCCAGGCGCTTCGCGTATTTCAGGTCGCTGGTTATCTCGGCATTGACTCGTTCGCTGTATGACGATAGATCCGCGCCGTGATGCACCAGCGCCCTCTGAATGGTGTCAGCAGCGATCTGCGCGCTCCTCACAGCGTAGAATATCCCTTCGCCCGTCATTGGTTCCGCGAGACCAGCGGCATCCCCGGCGAGCAGAACTCGCCGGCCGTGCAAGACGCGAGCTTCGCCTCCCAAAGGCACCGGGTGCCCTCGCATCCTCACCATGTGCGAGTTGGATGGAAGGCCGAGTATGTCCAGCCATGCCAAGAGCGATGCTTTGAGGTTCGTCGCCTTTCCCCAAAAGGTACCGACGCCCACGGAAAGGACCTCCCTCTTAGGGAAAACCCAGCCGTATCCTCTTGGAGTACAGCCGAAATCGAAGTGGACGCAACCACGCTGGTTCTCCAGGGCTTCCCCAGAAACCTGGACCTCGGCCTCCACGGCGATGGCAGAACTGCAAGGTCTTTGCAGGTTGGCGAAGCGGGCCACGCTGCCGTTGGCGCCGTCCGCGCCGACCAGCATCGAACAAGTATAGTCGCGAAGGGCGGCCTTCACCACAACCCTGTCTTCCAAGAATTCGACTCCGCTGACCTTGCATCCATCCAGCACCTCGGCACCAGCCCGGACGGCCTCCTGGAGGATCAGGTAGTCCAGCTTGTACCGCATCACCGTCCAGCCGACTGCCTCTCCAAAGTCGATCCTGACTGGGGATCCGCCCTTGTAGGAGCACACTCCGCATTTTATCTCGTCTTCGAAGGCGGGGCTGAGATCGAAATCGAGGAGCTGGACAGTCTTTAGCGTGACACCGCCTGCGCAGACCTTGTAGCGAGGCAGCCGCTCCTTCTCCAGAACCAGGACTTGCACGCCTCTGCGGGCAAGCTCGTATGCCGCGGTGCCACCGGCAGGCCCGCCTCCAACGACGATCACATCGAAGCGCCTGGCCATCAGGGACTCCACCCGAGTGTGGCTATCAACGGTGGTCCCAGCAGCAGGACTCCCACGATCACCGCCGTTGCGGCCGCGATCAACACGGCCCCAGCGGCTACATCCTTCGCAGTCTTCGCCAAGGGATGGTACTCCTCCGTGACCAGATCGATCACGGCCTCGACCACGGTGTTGAACAATTCGGCCACGAAGACGAAGCCCACCGTGAGGACTATCACGGCCCACTTGATGGGTTCGATTCCCACAGCCACTCCGAGGACGATGACCGCTATTGCCACCAAGACGTGGATACGGGCGTTCCTCTGCGCGCGCAGGGCGTGCGCCAGCCCCGCGAAGGCGTGTCGGAAGCTTTCAATCAGGGTGCCAGGCTGGGTGCGCATCAGCAGTCCATGATCCTTCTAGCCTCACACGGTCCAGCAATCCCTCGGCTGCCGGCATCGCCCTGCGGAATCAGGCTTCGTGGGGATGGAATGCGCGGACGATGGATTCCTGTCGCGCCCACATAGCCTTTCGCTGTACTTGAGTCTGGTCGTCGTACCCCAGAAGGTGGAGCACTCCGTGGACCACAAGACGGTCGAGTTCCTCGGCAGTGGAGTGGCCGTACTGTGCAGCCTGGGCGACGGCACGAGGGTAGGAGATGGCGATGTCACCTAGGTGAGGCGGTGTGCAGGGAGGCGAGACGAATCCATCAGGGTCCTTGCCTGAGGGGAAGGCGAGGACGTCGGTGACGCTGTCCTCCCCACGATACTGAGCGTTCAATCTCCTGATGTTCTCGTCGTTGGTGATGAGCAACCCCAAGCTCCAGGTTTCATCAGATGCTTCCTGGCTGAGGGCGCTCAGAACCACTTCATTCAGATGTTGGTGGTTTGCGTCTCCCTCGAACTCGGGATCGGTCTGTACGCCTAGGTCGATCTGCAACGTCTTCCTCCTCGCCTTTCTCAGCGAGGTCGTCTTCGGGATACTTGATGCGTGGATGGTAGCTGCCCTGGAGGACGGTTACCAACGTCTCTCTCACCTTCTGCAAATCCCGAAGTGTCAGGTCACTGTCATCAAGCTGGCGGTCTCTTACGCGGTTCTGGATCAGTCCGTCAACGAGTTCCTCAATCTCCTCCACGGACCGAGGTCGATTGGCTCGGGAGGCGGCTTCTGCCTCGTCGGCCAGCATCAGGATGGCTGCTTCACGCGTTCGAGGCCTGGGTCCAGGATATCGAAATCTCGTCTTGTCCGTCTGTGGCGATCCTCCGTTTTGCGCACAGGCCTGGTGGTAGAAGTAACTTGACATGGCGGTCCCGTGGTGCTGAGGGATGAAGTCCTGTATCTCGTTCGGCAATCTATGTTTCTTGGCAAGCTGAAGGCCGTCCTTGACGTGAGAAGTGATGATCTGAGCGCTCGTCTCTGGATCCAGCCGGTCATGCGGGTTTTCGCCGTCCGTTTGGTTCTCTGCGAAGAAGTATGGTCGCAGCATCTTGCCGATGTCGTGGTAGTAGGCCCCCACTCTAGCTAGAAGCGGATTGGCGCCGACTGCCTGAGCTGCCTGCTCCGCCATGTTGCCCACCATCAGGCTGTGGTGATACGTTCCAGGGGCCTTCATCAGCAGTTCGCTCAGGAGAGGATGCGTTGGCCTTCCGAGCTCCAGCAACTGAAGCGAGGTGGTGATGTTCAACGCATTGCTCAATAGAAAGAAGCCCCCCAGAGTGAGGCTCATGGCGAGGACCGCGCTGCCCACGCTCGCCCCTGCGATCTGGAGGGTTCCCAGGAGGTCGTGGTCCTGTTCGAGAGCACGGAAGACGAGGACCACACTCAGGTTGCTGAGAGCGGCATAGACCCCTGCCCACAGGAAGGCGTTCAGCCTCTCTGTGCGCCAAAGCCTTAGCGACGCCGCGACTCCACCTGCGAAGGAGTAGACGGCGAATTCGAGAGATCCTCCAGCTATCAGACCGATGATGGGACTGAGAATGGCTGTGACGACGATGGCTATCTCGGTGTCCACCAGGGTCGTCAGCAGCATGGAAGCGGCAGCCAGGGGAAACAGGTACCCCAGCACTACGTGACCGGGGATCATCAGCTTCGCGACCAGAATGGACAGCGTTACCATAACGCCCAGGAGGAGTATGTCGCGCCAGTTGGCCCAGAAGCTTGGGTGCAAGATGGTGAGGTAGAGGGCCAGGATGAAGACGAGCAGAGATATGAATAGGATACGAGCTGCGATGTCTGACCACTCTACCTGGGGCTGAAGAAGACGGAGTTTGACCAGCGCTTCCCAGGCAATATCGCTGGTGACCTCGCCTTCCCGTACGATGGTCTGACCCTCCTCAAGAGTGATATAGACGGGTTCCACCGCCTCCCGAGCCCTGACCTTGGCCTCCTCGGTGGCGTGAGGATTGGGGAAGCTGTTGGGGACTATGAAGTGTGCCACCCATTCCTCGATGAGCGCAGCCTGTGGTTCCGTCAGGTCGGGCTCAAAGACGTGCAACTGGTCTTTTACCATGGTGAGTTGGTCGGCCCTGATCTCTTGGTCCATGACTTCACCGAGGATCTCCAAGCTCCTGGTGGTGACTTCGTCCCAGAGCTCATCTTCCAGACTGACAGAGTCGGCGAGCGACGTGGGCGACAGGTCTAAATCCGGAATGGCCGAGACCATCTCCGTCTTCCTTTCCGATGTGGCATACGCATCGTGCCGTACCACTGCGACGTAGTCAAAGATCTTCCTTGCGTGGTTGATTTGCTCTCGGGCAACGGTAGTGTCCGCGGGGTCGTAGTCGTACACGTCAGGCACGGCTAGTTCGGCTTGATGCCGTGCAGCTCCTGTCTCCACGTCACTCACGTAGGTGATCCTGGCCGGGGCACGAATATCACGAGGACTGACGTCGCCCACCTCAAGGGTGAGCTGCCGGGGTAGGAACTGGAAGGTCAAGACGAAGCTGAGGGCCACAACAAGGAGAACGGAGAACAGAAGGATCCGGAAGGGCCTCCTCGCGGTGAGCGGCATGATTGGCTCGCCAGCGGCGAGCCCGTTCTGGCCCGTATCAAAGGACACGTTGTCTCCGTGGCCCAAACTCAGCGTACGCAACGGAGCGCCGATTAGCGCTCCACAGTGACGTCGAGCGGCCGGGTCCTTCCTCGGGCTGGCCGCTGGTTGGCGAGATGACTACGCAGTCTCGCTCAGGATTCGCTTGACTATGGTGTTGACTAGCTGGCCATCAGCCTTACCCTTGATCTGTGTCATGAGCACACGCATCACGTCGCCCATCTGCGCGGCACTGGTCGCTCCCACTTCATCGATGACCTCTCGCACACGGGCTTCTATCTCCGCCTCTGACAGTTGCTCGGGGAGGTACTCTGTGAGTATCTCCAGTTCCTTGTTCTCCTGGTCGACCAGATCCTCGCGGCCGCCCTCTGCAAACAAACCGGCTGATTCCCGCCGCTGCTTGGCCTCCTTCGAGAGTACGGCGAGCACTTCGCCCTCTTCGAGTGCCTTGCCCTTTGCTATCTCGGCATTGTGGATGGCAGCCAATGCAAGGCGGAGCGTTGTCTTGCGTCGCTCATCTTTGCTTCTGAGGGCTTCCTTCAAATCGTTCTCAAGCGTCTCTTTGAGACCCATAGTATGCTCCTAGACCTGCCCACCGGCTTGCCCATCGGAGGGTCCTGGCCGGGTCACAGCTTGTAGCCGATCTTACGCAGCAAGTCCTTGCGTTCGGCTACGTCGTCTTCAGTCTCTATGCCCTTTGACTTGAAACCGTCCACCACTCCCAGCATTCCTCGGCCCTGCTCCGTCTCGGCCAACATCACCTCCACAGGATTGGACGTAGCGCAGAAGATGGAGCAGACCTCGGGGACTTGCTTGATCGCGCCCAGCACGTTGAGAGGATATGCATCTCTGATGAGTATGACGAAGGTGTGGCCAGCAGATAGGGCCAGGGCGTTGTCCCGCGCCAGTTTGGTCAGGCCATCATCGTTTCCACTGGACCGCACAAGACAGGGGCCTGACGCCTCGCAGAAGGCCAGTCCGAACCTGATAGTGGGCACTGAGTTGACCAGCGCCTCGTGCAGATCCTCGACTGTCTTGATGAAATGTGATTGGCCGAGGATGACGTTGCAGTCCTCAGGTTTGTCTATCGTCATTGTCAACAACTCCATGCCGAACCCCTCCTTGGCCGCTAGGTCATCTCGTTCTTCCAGCGCAACGCCATGCCATCTAGCTTCATGGCCTTACCACCGAGCAGATGCAGATGCAGATGGTCTACGACTTGGCCCGCATCCCGGCCAGTGTTTATGACTAGGCGGTACCCTCTGTCGGCTATGCCTGCGGCCTCCGCGACATCATGTGCTTTAGAGAACATCTTGGCCAGCAGCGCGCTGTCCCTCTGGAGCAGTTGCGTGACCGACGATACGTGCTCGTTGGGGACGATGAGCACGTGAGTCGGGGCCTGAGGTCTGATGTCTCGGAAGACCGTGATATCCTCATCGTGGTACAGCACGTCGCTGTCCTGCTGGCCAGCGACAATGCGACAGAAGACACACTTCATCCGGCACTTCTCTCGATGAGTATCTCGACCAAGTCAAAAGAAGGTGCGCCCCGCCTATGGCTCCAGTGGCAGGTCTTCCTCTCTGAATACGTCTGAGGCGATTACGAATCGCTGCATCTCGCTCGTGCCATCCAGAATGCGGGTCACCCGGGCGTCACGGTACATCCGCTCTATGGGCAGATCCCTGATGTATCCAGCGCCGCCGTGGAGCTGCACTGCCTTGTTGGCAACCCTGCACGCCACTTCCGATCCGAACAGCTTGCACATGGCCGCCAAATGCGTGTACTTGTCACCCTGTTCAAAGGCCCAGGCCGTGCGGTAGACCAGGTACCGCAAAGCTTCGATCTCAGTAGCCATGTCGGCGATCATCGAGGAGACGGCTTGCTTCCTGGCTAGGGGTACGCCGAACTGCTCTCGGTCCTTGGCGAACCTCACGCTGGCTTGCATGGCTCCCTCAGCTGCGCCCAAACACGTAGCTGCCATACTCAGGCGACCGAAGTCCTGGGTCTGGGATATCGTCTCGGTTCCTCTTCCCAGCCCGTTGGCTTCGCCCCCCAGAACGTTCTCGATGGGCACCAAGCAGCCGTCGAAGAACAGCTGGGCGACGTGGCAGCCGCGAATGCCCATCGTGCGTTCCCTACGTCCTACCTTGAAGCCCGGATACCCCTTCTCGACGACGAACCCGGTGATGCCGTTATCCGCCGCCCCGCTAGAGGTTCGGGCGAATACTGTGAACACCTCGGCGATGTCACCGTTTGCGACGTAGACCTTGGAGCCGTTGAGCACGTAGTGGCCGTTTTCTCTGACTGCGGTGGTGCGGATGCTTCCCGGGTCGGAACCGGCATCGGGTTCCGACAGGCAGAAAGCGCCCATCTTCTCTCCTCTAGCCAGTGGTGCGAGATACTGAGCTTTCTGTTCGTCAGTCCCACCCAGGTAGATGACCATCGCTCCCGACGAGGTGTGAATCCCCAGGCAGCAGGCAGTGGCCAGGCAGGCCTTGGCCAGTTCCTCCACCAACAGGCAATACCCAACCGCGCCGATTCCGGCTCCGCCATACTCCTCCGGGAAGGGCAGCCCCATGAACTCCATCTCTGCTGCCTTCTTGAGCGTCTCCAGAGGCGTCCGCTCTTCCCGGTCTATCACGTCAGCCAGCGGCGCCACTTCGTTCTCGGCGAAATCGCGAAATAGCTCTTGGAACATCTGCTGTTCTTCGGTCAGGGCGAAGTCCATCGACGTTCCCTCCTACCTATCCTGGAACTTGGGTTGCCGTTTCTCCAGGAAAGCGCTCAAGCCCTCGCGCATGTCCTCTGTCTCGGCCAGGCTGGCGAACTTGTCGGCCTCTATGTCAAGACCCTCGTCCAGTGTCACACGCAGGCCCTGGGTGACGGACTCCAGGGCAGCGGTAATGGCGGGCCGGCCGAAGGACGCGATCTTCTTGGCCAGACCCACCGCCGCCTTCATCACCTCAGTGCCAGGCACTGCCTTGTTCACCAGACCGATGGTGGCGGCTTCCGCACCAGTAATCCTGTCCCCAGTGAGGATCAACTCCAGAGCCTTGCCTTTGCCCACCAGGCGGGGCAGCCTCTGAGTGCCTCCGAATCCTGGGATGATACCCAGGCCGATCTCGGGCTGTCCGAACATCGCTCTGTTGTTGGCGATGCGCATGTGGCATGCCATAGCCAGTTCGATACCGGCGCCCAGGCAGTGCCCGTTGATGGCAGCAACGATGGGCTTGGGGGAGTTCTCGATCCTCTGGAACAACTCATGCACCTGGGTCACTATCTGTTTGGCTTCAGCAGGGCTTTTCAGGTCCAGGATGGCGTTAATGTCTGCCCCGGCTATGAAGGCCATCTGCCCTCCGCCTGTGATGACCACGACCTTGATGTCGTCGTCAGCCCAAACTTCCCCCAGAGCGCTTTGGAGATCATCTACGACTGGACGGGAAATCATGTTCACGGGAGGATTGTCTATGGTGACGATGGAGACGCGGTCTTCCTTGGACACCTTCACGTATTGTCTCTCAGTCATTTCTTCTCCTCTTGAGATGCACCAATTGGTGCACAGTTACACTGACTAGGGACTGTGTGGGTCGCGCCGATGCATCAGCCCACGTGCTCAAGAAACCCTCTACCTGTTTTCTCACCCAGGTGGTTCGCCCTCACCTGGAGTCGCAGCAGGCGGGCTGGGTGAAACCTGGGTCCTAGTTCTCTCTTGAACTGCTCCATCTTCGCCAGAACCACGTCCAACCCCATCTTGTCCGCCACCGCCAGGGGGCCGACTCGCTCGTCGCCCATCTTCATTCCTATTCCTGCGATGGCAGCCATGTCGATGTCGCCTGCCGAGGCGACGTGCTCTTGTAGGCAGAGAACTGCCTCGTTGACCATGGGCATCATCAAGCGGTCCGTGCTGAATTCGGTCCCTGTGACCGCCCCAGGCTGTGACTGAATCTCCTTGATCATCGCGTTCACTGGCTCGTCAGTCTGGTCGCCGTAGCCATAGAATCCGGCTCCGGCCTTCTCGCCCCAACGATGGGCCTCATAGAGTTTCTGGAAGATCTTCGCTGCGTGGAGGCGCTCGCCGTACTCCTCGGTGAGGTACTTGCCAGTGACATAGCAGATGTCAACCCCTATCATGTCCATCAGCGTGAAAGGGCCCATCGGCCAGCCCCACTTCACCATGGCCTCGTCGATCTCCCGGGTCGTGGCAGCTCCCTCTTCCAGACAAAGAGCGGCTTCGTTCAGGTAGGCCATGAGCAGGCGGTTGACCAGAAAGCCCGGGCACTCCTGCACGACCACGGGTATCTTTCGCAAGGACTCGGAGAACATCACCACGTCGCTGACGGTCTCTTCGTCCGTGTCCAGGCCGGGGATCACCTCGACGAGCTTCATGATGTGCGCAGGGCTGAAGAAGTGCATCCCCACCATCTTGTGAGGCTTCTTCGTGGCCGCCGCCATCTCGGATATGGACAGGGCAGTGGTGTTGGAGGCGAAGATGGTGCTCTCGGGGCAAACCTCCTCCAATTCGCGCCAGACCTGCCTCTTCAGCTCCATCTTCTCGGGTACCGCTTCGATGACGATGTCTGCGTCGGCAAAACCATCGTACGTCAGACTGGCCTGGATTAGGTCCATCTTCTCAGTGAGCGTGGACGTGTCCATCTTGCCCTTGTCCACTCGCCTCTGGTATATGTCACGAATCCTGGCCAGCCCCTTGTCCAGTAGCTCTTGGTCGACATCCTTCAAGACTACCGGGAGCCCAGAGTAGGATATGACTTGTGCGATCTCGGCGCCCATGAATCCTGCGCCCACGACTCCAGCTTTGAAGATGTACATCTTCTCCTTCCTCCTTCGGTACGGCTGAGGTCTACCAGGCCTTCAACGGAAGAGATGCATCCGCGGAGCCGATGCGCACGAAGTAGAGCCATTCGTCTGGGTGTTTGGCGAAGGCTTTCTCATCGGCCTCGTTCAGGGTCTTGCCCAAAAAGTGCTCCCCACTCTCGGGATGGATAGCCACGATTTCACCTTCATGAGCAGGCTCGAGGCTGTCCTTCAGCCTGTCGTAAACGGCCTCTCCCTTGGTGATGAACTCCTCTCTGTGGGCCTTGTCGTACATGTCGTCTCCTTCTCCCTATTTCCGCTCGATGATGAGCGCCCCTCCTTGTCCGCCTCCCACACAAGCCGAGGCCAGACCGAGGCTGGCGTCTTGCCTGATCATCTCATAGAGCAGGGTGACCGTTATCCGCGCCCCGGTGCAGCCCACCGGATGGCCCAGGGCGATGGCTCCTCCGTTGGGATTGACCTTTTCCCAGTCGAAGCCGTCTTTCTCCAACTCAATGCCGCAGGCCAGCGCCTGAGCGGCGAAGGCCTCGTTGAGTTCGATAATATCGATATCGGTGAGCTTGAGTCCTGCCCTCTTCAATGCCAGAGGTATGGCTTTTGTGGGTCCGATGCCCATGATTTCCGGCGGCACTCCAGCGTAGGCATAACCGCGGACGTAAGCCATGGGCTCCAGGCCCAGTTCGCTGGCCTTCTCCTTAGTCATGACGATGAGGGCCGCGGCGCCATCGGAGATGGGGCAGGCGTTGGCAGGGGTGACCACGCCACCCCTCTTGAACACAGTGGGATACAGGGCGGCTTTCTCCACTGTCAGGCCAGCGTTGATGTTCTCGTCTTGCGTGATTTCTTCCCTGGCCACTTCCTGGCCGGCCACCTTCTTGACCACGGGAACCGGCACGATCTCGTCTTTGAACTTGCCCATGCGTGTGGCCATGAAGGCCTTTCGATGGCTCTGCACCGCAAACTCATCTTGTTCCTGACGGCTGATGCCGTAGAACTGAGCGAGATTCTCAGCCGTGTAACCCATGATCATGCCGCAAACGGGGTCCGTCAAGCCCTCCCATATCACGTCGATGAATTCGGTGCTCCTCAACTTGAGCCCCCAGCGAGCACCACGTACAGTGTAGGGGGCGTAGCTCATCGACTCCGTGCCTCCTACCAGATGCGCTTCCCCATCACCTGCCTTGATCGCCTGACAGGCGCTGGTAATGGCCACCATTCCTGACACACAGTTGCGCTGAACGGTGTAGCCAGGGACATGGGTGGGCACACCTGCCATGAGGGCGGCTACGCGCGTGACGTTCGGAGCGTCGGAGAACTGTCCGCAGCATCCGAAGATGACGTCATCGAACACGTGCGGATCTACCCCCGTCCGATTGATCACCTCGACCATCACAATCCTGGCCAATTCCTGTGGCGTTACATCTCTTAGCCCGCCGCCGTGGCTACCTATTGGAGTCCGCACTCCGCCAACAATGACGATTTCGCTCATTACACCTTCTCCTGTCTACGGGCTTGCATGGCGAGGCGGTTGCCAGCGTGATTCTACACTAGGAGTCTGTAAAGAACAACATATCGCATTGGCGTGCGCCCTGCTCGGGACACGGCCCCCACATGATCTACTGTCTGTCTTGCGTGGCTCGGGCGCGTCCTTGGCGTGTGCCCAATCGGTATGGTACAATAGCGGTGTGTTCCACAGGTGATTCTCTCGAAACGAGCGACGGTGACTTCCACGGTGATGCCCATAAAGAGACTATCTCAGGACGTGGCGTCCCGAATTGCCGCCGGCGAGGTCGTTGAGCGCCCCGCCTCGGTAGCAAAGGAGCTGATCGAGAACTCTATTGACGCCGGCGCTCGAGACATCAGGGTCGAGGCGCGCCAGGGAGGGCGCAGGCTCCTCATGGTGGTCGACGACGGGGGCGGAATACCTCAAGAGGAGGTGGAACTCGCGTTCGAGCGCTACGCCACCAGCAAACTGCGCTCGATAGAGGAGTTGTCCGAAATCTCTACCCTGGGCTTTCGGGGGGAAGCACTGCCCAGCATCGCTGCAGTTTCACACGTGACGCTGGTGACGCGGGCAAGAGACGAAGAGGTGGGGACTCTACTGCGCTTGCAGGGTGGTGAGGTTATACATCGCGAGTCCCGGGGGGCGGCACAAGGTACGGTCGTGACCGTGGAGAACCTGTTCTACAACACTCCTGCTCGCCTGAAGTTCATGCGGTCTGCAACGACGGAGTCACGACACATCAGCGAACTGGTGACCTGCTACGCTATGGCCTATCCGCAGCTGCGTTTCAAGCTTCTGAGCGACGGTCGCACTATGTTCCAGTCGGGAGGATCAGGCAGCCTCTACGATGTGCTGGTGGATGTGTACGGGCTCGACACCGCTCAGCGCATGCTGGAGATAAGGCATGGGTCACCTAGCGATTCCTTCGTGACCGCTGATGGTTTCGTGAGCGATCCACTACTTCATCGAGCGAATGCACGAAACCTGACCACACTGGTGAATGGGCGCTTCGTGAGAGATCGGACTGTGAGTTACGCCATCAGGGAGGCGTACCATGGTCTCTTGCCTCAGGGAAGGCATCCTATAGTGGTGCTCAAGGTAGGGCTGCCGACCCACGAGGTGGACGTCAACGTTCATCCAGCCAAGAGCGAGGTTCGGTTTCGCGACAACAGGGCCGTCTTCTCGGCCGTCCAAAGGGCGGTGCGGGAGACCCTCTCACGTAGGGCACCGGTGCCTGGCGATTCTGCTAGCTTCGGTTGGGCACAAGTGGTGGAGGCGAGACAGTATCGACTAGTGCAAGCGGGTCGCCCCTCACCAGCGCGCCCCGGCGAACAGGCCTTGGAGGTGCAGCGCACCGCCACGTCGCTATCGACCACTCTCGGGGCGCCTGCTAGGGACAAGCTTCCCATGTTGAGGGTGCTCGGGCAGCTGGGACGGACCTATGTCGTTGCTGAGGGGCCAACGGGCATGTATCTCATAGACCAGCATGCGGCGCACGAGCGCGTGCTGTACGAACGCCTTCAGTCAGAGAAAGGTAGAGCTGCTGTCGCCTCACAGACACTCGTGGAACCCATCACCATCGAGCCCGGACCCAGGCAGGCGGCGCTGGACGAGAATCGTCTGGCCAAGCTGAAGGACTTGGGGTTCGATGTGGAGCCTTTCGGTGGAGGCACCTACCTGATCCGTGGTGTGCCAGCCATGTTGCAGACGGCGGAGTTGGAGCACTCCATCCTCGACATCATGGAGGAAGCTGAGAGGGCTGATGGCGCCCGCCCCTGGGAAGAGGAGGTCATCATCGGCCTGGCCTGCCACGGGGCGGTCAGATCCGGACAGACTCTGGCCATCGACCAGATGCAGGGGTTGATCGTGCAGCTGGAACAGACAAGCCTCCCGCAGACGTGCCCACACGGGAGACCCACAATGCTTCACGTGAGCGCGGAGCAATTGGAGCGAGAGTTCGCAAGGCGGTAGGCGCATGGGGAGGTACCGGCGTTGAGCAAAGGTTGGATGCGGACATTCCTGGCAGTGGCTCTGATATGGGCCTGCATATTGCTGGCCGCGTGTGGGGGAGGGAACCCGCTGGTGTACGACGTCGAGGTTCAGCCATCCATCCTCTCACCGAACGCAGACGGAGTGGACGACGTGGCCAGGGTCAGCTACAAGGTCTCGCGGCCCTGTCAGGTCTACATCTACTTCGTGGATGAAGAGGGTCAGCAGCACTTTTTTCGCGAGGGCAACAGACGGTCCCCAGGTGAGTACGAGGCGCTCTTCGGCGGAGGTATTGAGGGACAGGTGTTGACGGATGGCGAGTACACCTGGGTCGTGGAGGCCGTGGATGAGAAATCTGGAGAGACAGGTCGCGTGGAGGGCCTGCTAACAATTGAGGGTGGCGATAGCCAGCGACCCCAGCTGCAGGACTTCAAGGTCTTTCCACAGGTCTTCACGCCCAATCAGGATGGCATCAACGACCGAGTCTCCATCAGCTACCGCCTCCTGGAGCCGGCGAAGGTGGAGGTCTATCTGACAGACGAAGGCGGAAATCGGTATCCGGTGGGGCTTCCCAAGACGCGATGGCAGGAGGAGGACTTCGATCTGGAAGAGAGCCCCAGCAAGGTAGAGTTGGAGCCGGGTCTTTGGGAGTATGACTACGATGGAGGCATCGACATGGGCGCGTCACCACCTCGCGATGGCGACTACACGGTGGTGGTTGAGGCCTCTGATCCTGTCGGGAACCTGTTGATGGCGGAGGCTCCCCTGACCATCGAGGATGGTGGACTCCCGCTCGCGGAGATCCAGACGGTGGAGTTCTACCCGACCGTGATCCCCTTGGGAGGGACTCTCCATCTGACAGTTACCGTTGAGAACGTGGGGGGAGTAGCTGTCCGCACCAAAGGACCAGCATCTGGGGCCACGTACACCAGTCGTGAGAACTTCAATACTATGGGCTTCTATGAAGAGCCGGGGATTTTCCGTGTAGGTGTGGACTTCGAAGGAAACAGTTCCGGGCGTCCGTATACCTACCGTTGGCAGCTGGGAAGGGATGACGACCTGGAAGAGAGAATCATCAACGGGGAGAGATACCTGTACCTGCTGCCAGGAAAACGTGTGACCGTGGTAGGTCATGTCACGATCATCGACGAGCCTGCCAAGATAAACCCCTACTACTGGGCGGGACTGGTGCACGAGCAGGTGCGCATAGTCAACGACCAGCAGAATCCCACAGAGATTACCATCGGCTTCTGAGGCTGCAGACCCAGGGGATGGACCTCTCCGTCGTCATCGTCAGCTACAACACGCGAGAGTTGCTGCGCGGATGCCTTGGTTCTGTACTGGCTGTCCTCGATTCGCGGGTGAAACACGAGGTGATCGTCGTTGACAACGCATCTACGGATGGGAGCGTAGCGATGATTCGCGACAGCTTCCCCCAAGTCTGCTTGCTTGCCAACTCGCAGAACCGTGGCTTTGCAGCCGGCAACAACCAGGCCATCCAACAGAGCAGCGGGCAGTACGTGATGCTCCTGAACCCGGACACCTTGGTCCTAAAAGGGGCACTGGAAAGCCTGATGGCGCTGCTGGAGGAGCGCAGAGATGCCGGGGTCGTGGGGCCGAAGTTGCTCTTCCCGGATGGAAGCTTCCAGCATTCCGCCTTCACTTTTCCTACCCTGGTCATGATCTTCTTGGACTTTTTCCCTCTCCACTACCGGTTGCTCGATTCACGGATCAACGGTCGGTATCCTCGCAGTCTGTACGAGAGGGCGGAGCCTTTCCCCATCGACCATCCGCTGGGCGCCGCGCTGATGGTCAGGCGAGCGGTGATCGAAGAAGTGGGCCTGCTTGACGAGAGCTTCTTCATGTACTGTGAGGAGATCGACTGGTGTTTGCGCATCAAAAAGGCAGGTTGGCGGATCCTGTGCGTCCCCCGGGCAGAGATTGTTCACCACGTAGGGCAGAGCACCAGGCTGTTTCGAGACGAGATGTACGTGGAACTGCACCGGAGCAGGTATCGACTCTACCATAAGCACTACGGCGTTGGTTTCAGACGTGTAGCTCGTTGGCTGGTCGCCCTTGGTGTGTGGTCCCAAGGTCTGCGGGCCCGTTGGGCGGCGGCGCGAGGACATCTGGACCGAAGGGACCTTGAGCTGCGCATGCGGGCGTATCGCGAGGTGCGGTCTCTCTCCTAGTCACCCGGAACCGTACGCCACGATCTTCCACGGCAGGGCAGGTGCCAGAACCCATGGCGGAGATATCGGCCATCGTTCTGACCAGAAACGAAGAAGCCAACATCGCAGAATGCTTGAACACCCTCCACTGGGCGGACGAGCTTCTGGTCCTCGACTCGTTCAGTGACGACGCCACGGAGGAGATCGCCGTGGCGATGGGCGCGGAGGTCCAACAGCGCCGCTTCGACAACTACGCCCGCCAGCGAAACGCGGCTCTGGGGATGGGACACAAGGAGTGGGTCTTCTTCGTGGATGCTGATGAGCGGGCCACGGACGAGCTGGCAGACGAGATCAGGCATGCTGTCCGTGACGAGGGTCTTGATGGTTGGTGGGTGCCCCGGAAGAACTACATCTTCGGAAGATGGATTCGCCACGCGGGATGGTATCCAGACTACCAGTTGCGCCTGCTGCGCAGACACAGGGCACGCTACGATGAGCGGCGGGAAGTGCACGAACTGGTAGAGCTCGATGGTCAAGCCGGCTACCTGCAGAACCCGCTGATCCACTACAACTACGACACTGTGCGCGAGTTCTGTGACAAACAGGATCGTTACATAGGGTACGAAGTGCGCATGTTGTTCGAGAGCGGCCAGCGCGCTCGGCCGTGGAACTTGGTGCTTCAGCCACTGCGCCAGTTCCGCTGGCGCTACCTCACCTTGCGCGGGTACAAAGACGGATGGCGTGGTCTACTGCTCAGTAGTCTCATGGCCTACTACGAGTTGGTGAGATACTGGTGCCTTTGGCGATTGCAGAGGACCTGACCCGACCGCTCAGCGTTCGCTCGCTTTCTCCTTGACCAACTCCAGGAGGCGACGGTAGCCCGCCCTCAGCAGACGATCTATCTCGCCTGCGCATTCGCGATAGAGCCGGAGCGAGTCGCTGCCGTAAGGATCGGATACATCGTGCATCTCGCCCGCCAATTCGCTCAGCAGAACAATTCTGTGTTTTGCTTTTGGAAACTCCGCGACCAGGGCATCGCGATGGCCTCGGACCATGACGATGACCAGGCTTGCAGCGGCCATGTCCTGTGCGGTCAGGTGGTGGGTTCGATGGTCTGTGATGTCTATTCCCATTTCTTCCATGGCCTCGACAGCAAGTCGGGAGGCGCTCAGACCATCCTGTGTCCATGTTCCGGCTGAGCACACGCGACAAAGGGTGTCGTGGCTGTCTGTGCGCAGCATGGCCTTGAGCATGCCTTCCGCCATGGGAGAACGGCAGATGTTGCCAGTGCAAACGAAGAGGATGATAGCCTCCACCGCTATGCCAACTCCGGCTCGATGAGGCCATAGTTCCCATCGCGCCGTCTATAAATGATGTTCAGCTCTCCGGTGCCGGTATTGAGGAAGAGGAAGAAATCATGTCCCAGGAGCTCCATCTGTTCGGCGGCCTCCCCCTCATCCATGGGCAAGACGACGAAACGCTTCGTCCGGACGATCTGTTTCGGAGCCTCCTCCTCAAATTCCTCGATCGGTGGCATCGGCTCGTCCTCTGGGGGACGACCCCGATCGCGCCTCCTGGTCTTGTAACGGACAATCTGGCGGTACATCTTGTCCAACACGGCGTCGAAGGCGGTGAAAACGTCGCCAGCGCTCTCCTCAGCTCGTAAGATGGTCCCCTTCGCGCGTACGGTGAGCTGGGCGATGTGACGGTCTCCGGCGCTCTTGGCACTTGAGCGAGTGAGTTCCAGATGCGCCTCGTCCATGTTCCGCAGGTAGCGATCGAGCTTTCCTGCTTTCCTCTCGACATACTCACGTACCCCGTTGCTTATCTCCATGTTCTTTCCAGTGATGATCAGTTCCACTTGCGATCCTCCGTCTCAGAGACTCAAACTGGATTCTCGGCCCACCGCTCCCGGGCCAGCACAAGTCCCCACACATTCCTAACCCCCGACTCGCGGAGGGCGATGCTACAGGCCTCCAGAGTGGCGCCGGTGGTGCAAACGTCATCCACTAGTAGCACATCCTTACCCTTCAAGCTGGTGCCGGCACACTGGAACGCACCCTTGACGTTCTTTCGTCTTTGGTCTGCTCTCAGTCCCACCTGTGGGATGGTGCTCCTCACTCGCAGGAGAACATCGGAGACGACTGTGATGCCCATCGCGCTGCCTATCTGTTCCGCCAGAAGCTCAGCCTGATTATACCCTCGATCGCGCAATCGGTGGGAGTGAAGCGGCACCGGGACGATAGTCTGCACCGGAAGGTGATTGTGTTCGAGGTACTCGCTGGCCAGTTTTCCCAAGGGGACGGCCAGCGGGCGCACATTGGAGTACTTGAAGCGATGAATGGCTGTTTGCAGGCTCCCCTCCAGGAAGCCCACGGCGCGGATTCCATCAATGCGTGGCGGCGTCAATCGACAGGAGCGGCAGCGGCCAGGGCGGGTTAAGGGCTGACCGCAGAGAGGGCACACTGGAGGCTCGATGAGCTCGATCTGCTCCAGGCACGCTGCGCACAGCCAACCTGCATTGCGGTCACAGACCACGCAACGAGGTGGGAGAAGGAGATCAAGTAGTCCTTGAGCAGCTGCGTGCCAATCTGGCAGTGGGTTCAAGGAGATGAATCCTGGTCCCGAGGCGGACGTATGCCGTTCCGATGGTTGGCATCCCTTCCGGCCTCAAACGGGGCCTGCATGCCGCAACCACTTCTGGCCCCAAGGCAGGTTTGCCGGGGGGCCTAGAAGCCGCCAAAAGCCGTCCTCAGCGAGGGCAGAGCGGGCCCCAGCAGGACCACAAACAGGGCCGGGAAGATGAGAAAGACCAGAGGTACCATCATTTTGATGGGTGCTGTGTGGGCCAGCTCCTCTGCCCTCTGGCGGCGCCTGATTCTCATCTGTTCAGATTGGATGTGCAACACCCTGGCCAAGCTTACCCCAAGTTGGTCCGCCTGGATGATTGCCGCCACGAAGCTGGTCAAGTCAGGGACATCTGTTTGATCGGCCATGTTCCTCAGAGCTTTGCGGCGCAGGGTGCCCATCTGAATCTCCACCAGCACGCGGGTGAACGCGAGGCTCAACTCGTTGGTCCACTTCTCGGTCACTTTGGTCAAAGCAGCGTCGAAGCCCAATCCGGCCTCCACACTGATAGTCAGGAGATCGAGGGCGTCGGGGAGCGCCTTCAGGATACTGGCCTTACGATTCCTGATTCGGAGGGTGAGCCAGATGGTGGGCAAGAAATACCCCAGAGCGCCCGCCATGGCTGTGGCGAGGACCTGGTTCCGCAGTGGCGTACGTGCGATGAACGTCAGTCCGAGGGCCAGCCCTCCGAACAACACTCCTGCAACCAGTCTAAGACCCGCGAACTCCACGGGTGTCCATCTATAGGGATTGCCCGCCAGATCCAGGTTGTGCTGGATGTTCTCCACGTTTCTCCGGGGCGTCAGCCGGGCAAAGGCGTTGGCTATCGTCTTGAGTATGGGTTTGATCACCCGCTCCCCAAAGGGGTCCGAGAGCTCGATCTCCTCCAGTGTCACGAGTGACCGGGTGCCAAACTCACCGAGGCGCTCCTCCACGACACCGGCGCTGCTCCGCAAAGCCAGTCCCACGAAGATGATAATCACACTGCCACCAATACCCAAGGCTATCAGCAAGGGCAGAATCATGCTTGACATCTGCTTTTCCCCCAGGCTCGTTGTGGGAGCGAAAACGCTATATGTCGATGTTCACAACACGGCGAATGATGATCCAGCCGGTGAACATGCCCATGGCGGAAGCTACTATCATCTGCACGCCGCAAGCGTCTTCCCAGAGACCGGACATGTACTCGGCATTCATTACGAAGAGCAGACCCGCTACGGCGATCGGCAGTATGCTCACCAGGTAGCCCGAGTACCTGGCCATGGCGGTGAGGGTCCGGATTTCGCCTTTGATGCGGACTCGCTCTCGTATGGTGTGACCGATGGTGTTCAGGATCTCGGCGAGGTTGCCCCCCACCTCATGGTGGATGTTGATCGCGGTGATCATCATGTCCAGGTCATCGCTTTGGATGCGCCTCAGAAGGTTATCTAGAGCGTCCTGGTTGCTCAGCCCGAGCCCGATCTCTCGAGTCACTCGCCCGAACTCCTCCGACATGGGCTCAGGCAACTCCCTGGCTACCATCTCCATGGATTGCAGCAGGCTGTAGCCAGAGCGGAGAGAGTTGGCCAGCAGGGTGATCGTGTCGCCCAACTGGTCGTTGAACGCATTGAGACGTCTGCTCTGACGTAGCCCGATGAACACGCGGGGGGCGAAGAAACCGAGCACGCCTCCACCCACGGCGCCGATGATCCATAGCTGACGTACGAGAATGGCGCCAGTGAGTGCGCCCGCCACGATGATCGCCACCATCAAGATGATGAACTCAACGACCGTCAACTTCAGATTGGCACGAGCCAGGTCCGTGGCCACGCGCTTAGCGAAGCTCTGTTGGGCAATCGCCCGATCCAAGCTCACCACGACTTGAGGGACCGGACGTTCGCCCTTGGCGCGCTTCTTCTCACCTTCCTCAGAGACGACCGTGGTGACGTCACCCAGCCTGGTGATCACTGCCGAGCGCGAACTAATCACCCTGGAGAGACCCACGAACAGCGCTAGGATGGAGCCGCCCGCGAGTATCGGCAGAACGATCAGTATTGGGTCCACGGCGCCTACCCTCCCTACGCTCTCAATCGACCTCGCTGGTCGTATCCGAAGAGCTTGGCATCCAGGTGATAGCCAGAGGCGTCGACGAGTTCGGTGAACTTGGGCCGAACACCAGTGGGGCGCAGGTGTCCCACAATGCGTCCTTCATCGAAACCTGTCTGTTCGAAAGCGAAGAGGTCTTGCAGGACGATGATATCGCCTTCCATGCCTTGAACCTCAGTGATGTTCACCAGCTTCCGTGAACCGTCTCTGAGCCGTTCCTGATGGACGATCAGGTTGAGGGCAGATGATACCTGCTCTCTGATGGCACGGTGAGGGAGTTCCGTGCCCGCCATGAGGACCATGGTCTCGAGACGGGCAAGTGTATCGCGAGGGCTGTTGGAGTGACAGGTGGTCAGACTCCCGTCGTGACCGGTGTTCATGGCCTGGAGCATGTCCAGCGCCTCGCCGGCTCTCACCTCGCCCACCACGATGCGATCAGGTCGCATACGCAGCGAGTTGACGACCAGGTCTCGAATGGTGACCTCGCCTTTGCCCTCGATGTTCGCCAAGCGCGATTCGAGAGAAACGATATGCTCTTGTTGGAGTTGAAGCTCCGCGGCGTTCTCAATGGTGACAATCCGCTCGTCATTCGGTATGTATCCGGAGAGGACGTTGAGAGTCGTCGTCTTCCCGGAACCAGTGCCTCCAGAGATGATGATGTTGAGTCTCGACTTGACGCAAATCTCCAGGAACTCGGCGATCTCGGGGGTCATAGTCCCGAACCCGACAAGGTCCTCCATGGTGTAGGGTACCTTGGAGAACAAACGGATGGTGATGATGGGCCCCTGGATGGCCAGCGGCGGAATGATGACGTTAACGCGAGACCCGTCCGGGAGGCGAGCGTCTACGTAGGGCTGGCTCTCGTCCACGCGTCTGCCCAAGGGCGCCACGATGCGGTCGACGATGCGCATCACGTGCTCGTCGCTCTCGAACCGGTACGAGGTCTTCTCGATCTTGCCCTGGCGCTCGATGTATATCCGCTGCGAACCGTTGACCATGATCTCCGTGATCGACTCGTCCTTGAGCAGTGGCTCCAAGGGTCCCAGGCCCATGATCTCGGCGACAATCTGCTCGAGCAGGACGTTTCGCTCGGCGCGACTGAGAACGGCGTTCTCCTCGGCCAGGACGGTGTTGAACATCTCTTCGATAACACCGCGTACCTCGGCCGTCTGCGATAGGTCCATGCGAGGGTCCAGTTCGGCAATGACCTTCTTCTGCACATGGTTCTTCAGTTCGGAGAAGGTGTCTCGGGCTGGCCTCGCTGGCCTGCGCTTGAGTCTCAACTCCTCCAGCTTCGTGGTGCGGATGTCTTCTTCCGGTTTCTGGCTTTTCTCTATCCTCTTCAGGAGCGACATTCAGGCATGCCTCCTCGGCCTCATTCTGCTGACTGACAGGGTGGCAGTGTGCAACTAGCTCAAGATCCGACCAAGTAGTGTCTTGCGCCCCCCTGCCTGCGACGCCGTACCTTGTCGCCCAGCTTTCCTCTCCGTGGCGGTGGTGCTCTCATCTCGCATCAATTTGGCCAGGTGCAGGATGCTTTTGGCAATCACCGATTTCTGACCGCTGACCATGACGGGGACGCCCTGGTTGGCTGCCGCGCTGACAGTGCCGTTGTCTCTGGGTATAGTGGCGAAGATTGGATGCTTGATGTGAGTCGCGATGTCTTTCTCCGTGATCCCATCCTTGCGGCCAGCCATGTTGATCACCAGGCGGGTCTTGTTCAGGTAGTCCAGCGCATCGAGGGCTTCCAAGGTGAGCCTTACGTTCTTGATGGCAGGGATGTCTGGAGTCGCCACCAGGAGAATCCAATCCGATAACTCCAGGATGGTGAGTACGACGTCGTCCAAATAGGACGCTGTGTCCACGATGGTGTAGTCGTAGAGCAGGCTGAGGTGTCTGAGCACTGCCCTCATGTCGTCCGCCCTGACCATCTCTGCCGCGTCCGGCCTGGGCGGCCCCAGCAGAATCTTCATTCCTGAGGGGTGTGTGAGCATGACGTCATTCAGGAAGTCGGCGTCCAGGGAGTCGATATGTGGGATAACGTCGGTGATGGTTCTGCTGGCCTGCATGTTCAGGAGCACGGCCACGTCCCCGAATTGCAGATCGGCATCCACCAAGGCAGCTCTGCGATCTCCGTCATGTAGAGCAAGGGCCAGGTTGGTGGCGATAGTGCTGCAACCCGAGCCCCCTTTGGGACTGTATACGGTGACGATTTCACCCTCCCTTGCTGTGGTGCGTGCCACTGGGCCTGCTGTGGCCCCAGTGGGCTGAGGGCGAAGAATCTCAGGCTGGACTGATGCCAATCTGGGCTTGAGTTGGTGGACGCGCCGGATACTGGCGATCAGTTCGTCGGCCGAGAAAGGCTTCACCAGGAACTCCCTGGCGCCGGCCAGCATGGAGCGCCTCAGATAGTCGGTCTCCCCCTGGACGGACATCATGACGATTTGGACGTCGGGGACGGACTGGGAGATGGACTCTGTGGCGCTGATGCCGTCGATGTCCGGCATGTTGATGTCCATCAGGACTATGTCTGGGCGCATGCTCTGGGCCATCTCGATGCCCTCGGTTCCGTTGGCCGCAGCACCGACGACCTCGACGTCCTTCTCAAAGTAGAGCAGTTTGCGTACGTTCTCCCGTGTTTCGGGAATGTCGTCCACGATCAGAACGCGGATCTTGTTCTCAACTTGTTCGATCATCTCCATGTGGTCTCATCGCTGGTGGTGGCGTCGAGCGGCTCAGCACCAGCCCTTCATCTAGGGACGGTATGACTTCGGTACGAACCGCATGGGTTCCGGCGGAACCGTTATCTCAAATCTCGTCATAACGTACTCCAGGCTGACGGTCTCAGTACGGACCTTCTTGTCGTCCCCGCGCCCGCGCAGCACAAGGTCTATGGAGGCCCCACTCTCGCGGGCATACTTGAGCACGATGGCGTCTTGCTGATCGAGTAGCAGCGTCAGCACCGCTTCGGCGTCGAGGGACACCGGAGCCAACTCCCCCTCAGCTTCTCCCCCCGCTGCTGCACCCTCCGCCTCCGCTGTAGGTTGTGCTGTGCCTTCCCCTTCTTCGGCTGCTCGTTCAGGAGCGACCGGGACGCCGGCCCAGGGACCCACCCGAAGGACCTCCACGTCTTGCAGCAGAAGCTGGGCCAGGAGTATGTACGAGGGGGGCACTTCCGCTGCCTCCTCTCCCGCGGCCGCGGGTGGCGGCTCCGCTTCCGTGTCCAGCATCCAGTAGGAGATGAGGATGTCTACGAAGTCACCATTCTGAATGGCCCCGGCCACCGCACGTAGCTGGGTGGTGCGGAAGGCAGCGGCCACCTTGCCCGGCGGAATGTTGAGAGAGGCGTTGTAGCCCAGTTCCAGCACCTTGCTCTCATCAAGAAGCACGTCCGTGGTGATGAAGGAGCCCCTGACAATGACAGTCATCGCCTTCTTGCCAACGACCGCCTCGGGGTCCAGCAGGTGCTGTGGAGTCACCGCTGACTTGGGAATGAGGAGCGTCCCCACCGCATCTGCCGGGATCTCCGTCAGGGCACGTATCTCCTGCGCCGCGATCACTACTTTGATCTGTGCCTCCGGGGTGGCCTGGGGAGGTGCCGGTGGCGCCTGACCGCTGGTACGCAGCAGCGCGAACACCACGACTGTGGTCGCGAGCGCCAAGATGATTCCCGCAGCGATGAGTATCGTCCCTCTTCGTGGCATCTCTACTCCTCTGCTCCCAGTCTATCTCGCCTCTCAGCAGCGAGGCGGGTTGCGCATTGGCACTATTCTACAGCGTTTGTGCCAGCAAGGCAACACTCAGTTCAACCCTGCTAAGCTTGATTGTACTGCCCTTTGGTCCGTACCTTCGTGAGAAGTACCGCCCTTGCAGGGGCCTCCGGCTCCACCGGAGCGGGCGCACTCCAAGCGTGGGTTGAGGCGACTGCTACCCTGTGAGCCTCAGGAAGATGTGCTGGGCGATCTGCTGGAACACCGCCTGGAGGTCGTCCGTGGTCTCCGCATACTGGTGTATCCCGCCCGTAGTTTCGGCGATTTCGGTCATCAGAGCCTGGTCAGCCTGGGAACCCAGGGAGATGGTGAAGATGATGATCCCGTTCTGGACGGCCCAGTTCACCGCCTTGTCGATGTGATCAAGCGCCGAAGGGTTGGCGATGTAGGCATTGGAGCAGTCCTCTATCAAAGGGTTACAGGGCCTGTTGGGAATGCCGTCAGACAGCAGGATCATCACGTGTACGGCGTTGGTGCGCCCGAAGTGGCCCTCGGCTTGGTTGGTGCTCAGTATCTCGCACCCCCGGTAGATGCCGTCTCCGATGTTAGTGGAAAGACTGGCGCTGAATTCCGTCCACAAGGTGTTGGTAATCACCGCGTAGTCGAAGCTCAACTCTGACGCCGTCGTCGAATCCGCGCTATTCGGGTATTTGTTGGTGCTGTCATTATCGTCGTGGTAGTAGGCCAGGCCGATCTGGTCCAGGTCAGGGTCCAGGCAGGGCGGGTCATCCTCTCCCGGGCCGAGCTTGCACTCTGTGATGAACCAGTCGGCGGCATCGAGAGTGTCCCACAGTGGTTGGGCTTTGTATCTACCCGCGAGGTCATCGAAGGTGCATTGGAGGGGTGAGGAGCTCGTCTTGGTGTCGCACACGCAGTTCTGCGTGCCGTTCGTACAAAGGACCGGGATGTACGGGCCTATTCCCGACGTCACGCCCCTTACCCGGATGTTGTCGAAGTAGCCAAAATCAGCGGTATAACCGCTGTAGATCCCGAACTTGAGGCCGAAGCTACTGGCCCCATACGTGTCCGGGCCGTAGACCCGCTGGCGCCAGGTGTCGCTGCAACTCAAGTCCATGAAGGGGGCGACCCAGCCACCGCCGGGTGCGGGCCATCCCCTGATCCGGACACTGGTGCTGCCGCAGCTATAAGTGCGCTCGTAGAGGGCGATCTCTATCTGGCTGTAGGGGGAAGCGTCGATGTAGCGGTAGAAACTGCCATCTTCGCCAGACCTGCTCTCTGTCTGCCCATAGTTGCCGCCTCCCGACATGGGACGCTCGATGCGCGCCCCCACATACTCGTCATAATAACAGGACCACGGGGAGCTGCTGGCACATAGCCTGTCGGCGTCGGGGCCGTCTCCTACGGTGTAGGTTGAGAAGTCCTCGTAGAAGATATCCGTAGAGCTTCCCCACCAGGGGCTGCACCCGTGGGACAGCTCCGACAGCTCCGGCGGTCGGCAGGTGTCATCGTCCATGGAGCCGGAGACGTCGAGCACAATGGCCACGTCGAGGCGGTTAGCGTTCTCTCCGATGGCGTCGGCCGACACGTCAACAGTCTCGAAACGCAGAACCCGGAGAAAGGTCAGGTTCACACTCTGCGTCCCGCTGACCACCAGGTGATAGTGGGCACAAGGAGGGTTGGTACAGTCGAACTCATCGGGAAAGGCCCAGCCCAGGTCGAAACCCTCCGCGTTCTCATCATAGCCGTTGAGATTCAGGTATTCCACCATGCGGTCGTAGGCGGCGCCTTCGTCGGGCAGTTCCTGAGCGCCCGCCAGCGCTGCGGCATCCACCGCCCTGCCCAATCTCACCTTCTCCACGTACATCAGTCCCAGGTCCACTGCCAGACCTACCACCGCCAGGAGGGCAATGATCAGAAAGGCGACGATGATCAGGCTCTGGCCTCGCTGCCCATCACCCATGGGAACAAGGTCCTGAAATCTCCTGGCGACAGATCTCGTTTCTTCTACCATCACGAACCTCCCCAGGCCGCAGGATAGAGTGCGGTCGTGGTCTCCATGTCTGCGACTATCACTGTCCAGTGTTGGCCTTGCACCTCGCAGCGCCTTGCTGGCCCAACTACTCATATCTCGAGACGCCGATGCGGCTGATGGAGCGACTGTAGAGCCTCAGGGGTCCCAGGCCTACCCAATCACCGGCGATGCGGCTTCCCAGCAGCAGTTCGTGGTCGTAGAAGACCTCTACGACGACCACGTTATTCTCGCTGTCGATGCCAGGGTGTGTGTTGTTGAAAAGTTCGTTGTCTGCCCCAATCTGATCGTAAGTCGCATCCTCCATCCCTGTCTCGACCGGGAGATCGCCGTTCACGTACGGTTGTCCGCCGTCTATGGTCCAGTCACCCTGGGCATCTATCTGCACCTTGGTGATGATGATGGTGGCGTTGGCGTCGGCTCCGTCGTAGACCGGGTTCAGAGAGAGGAGGGCCACCTCGGCCACCTCATCGATCTCATCGTAGTCGAAGACGCGACGGGCGGCGAAGCGGGCGGCTTCCCTGCTCGCCGTGGTGACAATGAGATGGGAGCGCATGGCCCAGCCGACCTCCACCATAGCCACCAGAATCATGAGTAGCAGGGGCATGACCAGGGCCAGCTCAGCCAGACTCTGTCCTCTTTCGCCCCCAGCTCTTCTTCTCATCACTCTTTCTCCAGGCATAACAGCGTACGACTATGGAGTGTCATTGAGCACTTCGCCCGTGCTGGCGTCGACCTTAAGCACCATGGTGGCCTTCTCCGCACTCTGAATGGCTATGGCCAGCCACACCAGCCGGGAGCTCTCTTCCTCTTGTCCCAGGCGCAGGCTGATAGTAGCCCCCGGGTGTTGGCTCAGGAAGTCCCGGCCCCCCTGCTCCAGGAAGAGGTTCACCACCTCGGGGCTATCTACCTGCCATGAAGTGACATCGGCCGTTCTCATGCTCGAAGGGGAGCGCATCTCGCGTGCTCGCTCTGCTCCTACACGGGTCACGGACAGAATCTGCGTCTCGGCGGACTGCGCAGAGAGAAACGTGAAACCCCAGGCAACGTCTGCTGCCAGTTGCTCCTCCGAGGCGACGTTGGCCCAGCTGGCCGTGGCGCTCACCAGTTGTGCATCTTCCCGCCAGTTCTGCGCCTCTGAAACAGCCAAAGCATAGGCTTCCCTGGCAGTGAGCGGGCCGTCGCCCGTACCGCCCTCGGACGTTGGAGCAGTGGCTGCAGAACCGCGGCCAGAGAACCCCACGATCAGGACGGCCAGGGTTCCGTATACAAGGACGAGGACTACACCCAGTATGACGAGAACTAGTTTGAATCTCAATCTCTGCCCTCAGAAGGCCTTCAGCGCCAGTGGGAATGTAATCCTGATGGGAAATCGCCTGGTGTAGAAAATATCCTGGTCTGTGGGGGGGTCCTTTTCCTGCCAGACCACATGGACAAACTGCCCGTCTGCTGCCAGAGAGGGAAAACCGTCGGGCCGACTGTCCTTGGGAGATACAGCCACCGGCTCGGACCAAGATCCCCCGCCATTCTCAGAGACAGCGTAGTAGATGCGGTCCGAGTCCCAGTTGTCCCCCGCCTTCCAACCGTTCCAGGCCACGTGCACCTGGTGGTCACCGAAGAGGGCCACGGCCGGGCTGGCGAAGGTGGGTAGCTGCTGAGATACCGTGACCCGGCTGCCCGGGATCAAAGTGGCGGAGACGAGCCCCGGGTCGTTGACGGGGAAGCGAGCGTAGTAGATGTCCTGGACGTACTGCTGGTTCTCCACATCGACACCGAAGACCACGTGCACCCAGTAGTCGGACCCCACCGCAATGTCCGGGGTCGTAGCGGTCTGAGTCAATCCCTCGGACACGGTGACTGGCACCGACCAGATTGTCTCCTCTGCACTTACCGTGCCCGAGATGTAGTAGATGCTGTGTGGCGTGGTCGTTGGGCTCTCCTCCCACACCACGTGTAGGTCGCCCGCCTGGTCTGTGGCGACTCTGGGGCCATCTGAGCTGTCATGCGTTTCCACGGTGGTGGTAGCAGGACTCCATAGCCCTCCCGCCTCGCTCCGGCTGTAGAAGACATCCAGCCTGGAGGAGCCAGCTGGGCCGCGGTTCGTCTCCGACCACACTGCGTGGACAAAGTCCTGAGTGGTCACGACGTCTGGGCTGAGGATCTCTCTGGTCAGGTAATTGGAGTGGGTGATGATCGTTGGCCCTTGCCAAACGTCCTCCGAGAGGAGAGCGTACCGTAGCTCAAAGGCACCTGGGTGTTCGATCCAGACGGCGTGAGCGGTCCCGTACTGGTCCACATCCATAGCACCCTGCTCCCTGTCGTTACCTGCCGGGGCCAGGGGCACAGAATAGCTCCAGTTGCTACCCTGATTGTGAGAGCTCGCATGGTACACCGTGAAGGTCACTCCTCCTGCTTCTGGTTCCATCCAGATCACGTGCAGATCGCCGCTCTGGGCGATGGCCAGATCTGGACCTCTGGAGGTCCCATCACCGCTCTGGGACGAAAGTTCCACGGGCGGCGGCCATCCCCCCTGGGCTGCGACATGGCTGGCGTGGGCAGTGTACGTTGCCGCGAGTATGGTCCCGCAGATGCCGATCACGGCTGCTGCCAGTGGATTCAATGAGTCGCCGCGCAGCATGCAACCTCTCTCCTAAGGGAAGAGTGTGAAGGTGACTGGCCCGGTCTCCCCGTTGTTCACAACGTCGATACCGGTCTGATATCCGTAGTAGATAGTTCCGTCTATGATCACCAGCCCGTCCACAGTGTAGCCCGTTCCGGCGGCTATACAGAAATAGGGGTTATCGTCTGCATCGGTGCAGAAATAGTAGCTGCCATCCACACCCGACTCCGTGGTGGCCACCATCTCCCCGCCCTTCCAGACAGATACATTGACCCTCTCCCCGGGCACCACGACTTGTCCTCCGATGAACACCCTTACTGTGCCACCGATGCTGCCGAGTTCATCAGCTGGCGTGGCGATGGGTGTGGCAGTGGGAGGGTTAGGGTTGACTTGTACCGTCACCATCAGCGGCTGGCTGGCGTTGTTGTCCTCAGATATCTCGCCTACGTTCTGGTAGGTATCGGCCTGGGTATAGAGGTAGTAGGTGCCGGTCATGGCGAACGTGTAGTCCAAGAAGGTGATGAGCTTCTCCCCGTTGGGAGCCAGGTAGGTCAGTGCCTGGTATTTGACGCCATCATCTCGGAACGCGGGCGGCGTCGGCTCCGTGCGCACGTAGAGGTCGGTCCAGAAGGTGTTGTTGCAGGGCCCGGTGGAGTCATTCCAGACCGTGGTGTTGATGGTCACGAGGGTCCCGGTCACGGGGTTAGTCGGCTGGATGGATAGGGCGGAGATCCTAAGATCGGGCTTCCGCACAGGGGTCGGCGTGAAGGTCGGCGTGCTGACGGGCGTCGCCGTCCAGGTGGGAGTGGGCGAGGGCACGGAAGAGCAGGGCACGTAGAGGGGCGCCTGAGCCTGCTGACCGGTGAGGATCACCAGGGCGTAGAGGGTGTGCTTGCCCTCGGTGACCTTGCTGCCGCTAACCGTGAAACTGGCGGTGAAGTTGCCCCCGCCATCGGGTGTGGCCGTGGCGTTCCCGGTATAGGACCTTTCGGTGGCTCCTGTTCCGTCCCAGCCAAAGAGCACCTCGGCCGCGGCGGGCCAACCGCTGCCTTGTACGGTCATGTTGAGCGGCGAGCCGACGGCGTCGGTGCAGGAGTAGATTTGCCCCGCGGGAGGGGTCGGGTTGGCGATGGTGATCCGCGCGGAGGGCGTTGGTGTCGCTGTCGGCGTGCGAGTGGAAGTGGGTGTGGGAGTGTTCGTCGATGTGGGGGTGTTGGTGGGCGTGTTGGTGGCCCCAACCACGACGGCCGTGTCCCTGGCCCCTGGATAGCTTCCGATGGCCGTGATTTGATGCCCGGCAACCAGAGGCAACCAGAGATCGATGGTGAAAGAGCCCCGGCCAGGGTCCGTGGTCCTGATCGTTCCGCTGCCGATCTCCTGCCCGGTGGTGTTGTCAATGATGTGCACCTGGGGAGGATAGGTCCAATCTCCGGCGCCGGTGACCCTCCAACTCCCGGCCAGCAGCGGCTTGTTCATGCGGAAGGGAACCGGCGTGGGGGTTGCCGTGTTCGTGGGGGTAGCCGGTTCTATCTCCGGGGTGGGCGTGTACGGATTGTAGGGGTCGCAGGGGTCCCAGCCTGGCTGGGAAGCCTCTGTGCCGTCGTTGATGCCGTCGTAATCCGAATCAGGGTTGGTGACATAGGTACACTGATCGGTGTACTCCTGGCTGTCGTACAGCCCGTCACCGTCCGTGTCGATGGGTGCTAAGGTCGGCAAGGGGGAGAGTATGGGCGGCGCCTGGGCACCCACCCAGGTTTGAAAACCCTCGTTGATCATCTGCGTGTTGGCGCAGACCCTCACGGTAGGGAGAGCGCCTGACAGGATGGGGGTGATCACCGGCATGTTGAAGCACACCTCCACCTTGACGCGGGCGCCCGGCACACCGGGGCAATCCAGGCAATCCTCCAGCGGGTCGCAGTCATCGTAGAAGGAAGGCTGGCCCTGCACCCTTACCCCCAGGTAACCAGGCCGGCTTTGATCGCTTATTGCGGGGTTCCAGGGCAACCCGACGGCCGCCAAACGTGCCTTGGCCTTGATCTCTTCCGCGCGGAAGCCGCTGTACTCGGTGGGGCAGATATCTCCGTTCACCAGCCGCGCTTGACACGGGTCATTCGGGTCAGCATGGAGCGCTACGGCACATTCTTGCTCCGACGGAAGGCCGACTACCGCGTACCTCGCGCCCTCTCGCGCAGCGTGCTGCACCGCGAGATAGGTCTGGACCAGCCTTGCCATTTCGACCATGCCGAAGACCACCATGAGCAAAATGGGCAGCGCCAGCGCGAGTTCAGCCATCCCCTGGCCCTTTTCTCTCTCATGTCTCAGCATTTGTCGTTCCCCCTGTCTACGCTAGGCGTATCCCATCCCACGAGGGGTGCTCCACGCGTGACTGAACCCCCTGTTGACCGCCGTTGCCTGGTGCAGAGGATGGTCCAGTCACCAGTAGCAACGGGTCTCGCCGCGACCACGTATGGGCAAGACACGTTGTCATGGCTCTCAGAGACATGTGCGCCGGCAGCAGACGCTCACCTCGTCTCTGCCTGAACCGGTCTTGGATGGGCACGGCATCCGAGCACCAGCCCACGATCAGAGACGGTCATGAACACGCCCGTAAGACTCGATGGTAAGCCGAGTATCAGATCGCGGGATCATGGATATGAGGCCCTTCGATGGGGGACACTCCCCAGGCAGCATGTACCGAGCTCGGCGCAGCACCCCTAAACCTCAGGTCCTATGATACAGCATCGCTGCACCAAAGGCAATAGGAACTTAGTACCACAACATCTCGTGGTAAAGGGGCCCGCTTAGCGCAGCAGATGTTGCGCCTTCCGTGGCCGGGGACTGCTGACGCGCAGGTGATCCCGAGCGTGGAGGTGGGGAAAAAGCATAGAGCCCTACTGAGACAGTAGGGCTCCATGTTTGGCAAGGTATATCGCTTGGCTATTAGCCGGCTCGCAATAGGCCGCTAGTGATACGGCTGAAGATGTTGCCGATCTGCGGACCCAGGAGCAACAGGATGGCGATTACTACGATGGCCACCAGGACTAATATCAACGCATACTCAACCATACCTTGCCCTTCCTCTTGCGGCAAGTACAACACCAGACATCACCTCCTTTCCCTCTTGTTTACAGATACGGTTAACAACTGACCAACCTTTGTCTACATTATATAGGGCAGGCGAAAGCAGGGCAATAGCCTTTTGGTACTATGCGGAACTGCACCCAACACACGGCCGTGTATGAGACGCGCGGGGGGATTCAGGCTGCGGGGATCTTCATCGTCACCTTGGTGCCGCGTCCCAGGCTGCTCTCGAACTGGATGGTTCCACCCAACATCTCGAGCCGCTGCTTGATGGTTGCGATTCCGAGGGACCTCTTTTCCTTCGCCGAGGCCAATTCCGCGTCCACGTCGAACCCACTCCCATCATCCTCCACGGTGATCCCGATCGCGGAGCCCTGCAAGTTCAGGGTCACCTGCACGTGGCTGGCGTGAGCGTGTTGCCAGACATTGTGCAGCAGTGCCTGGATCACTCGGAAGATCGTGACTTCTACGTAGGGTGGCATGCGGCGCTCCTCTCCCACCACATCTAAGGCCACGCTGAGAGCGCTCTTCTCTTGAAAGTCCTCTACGTACCGTCGCACGGTGGGCACCGCCCCGAGGTCGTCCAGCATCATGGGGCTGAGTTCGAACACGAAGTCCATGGTCTTTTCGAAAGCAGCGTTGACGGCCTTCTTGAGATTCGTCAGTTCGGTTCGAGTCTGGTCTGCGCCCAGGTCGAAAGATTTCTCCACGATCTCGGCTTGCAGAATGAGATTGGTGAGGGACTGAGCTGGTCCATCGTGCATCTGCCTGGCCAGTCGCTTGCGCTCACTCTCCTGGGCCTCGATGATGCGCATGATCACGCTGTCGGCTCCTATGGAGGAAGTGGTCAAGCTCTCTCCTGGTCCGCTCAACCCCGGGATGTGCTCGGCGACATCCAGGAAGCTCCGCAGCCATCCTGCCAGGCCCTCCAGGTTCGCCTTCCTGGCCTGGAGTTGCTCTGCCTGCGACCGCAGCATCACGAGGCGTAGTTGGGATGCTTGCGAGGCGGAGTATGCCTCTTTGATGTCTTCCCGGGTGTAGCTGTTGAGCTTCGCCTCGATGTGGCGCACCTTGTTGGCCACCTGGGCGGTCCGCTGGTCGAGCTTTAGCACCTCGCTGGTGGTTTGCTCGAGGAGGACCTCGACCTCATGGAGTTCGCCCTGATTCTCAGTGTAGGCCCGCTTCCCAGTCTCCACTAGTTGTGCCAGGCGCTCGATGGGGTCTTGTTGCACGTGGACGTCTTCCATCAACTGTTCCCTTGTAGCCCCCATGGGAGCCACCTTATGCCCTCGTGACCGCGCTACTCCTCAGGCTTCGCGTCCGCCAGTCGTATCCAGCCGTGGCGCAGCGCGTATACCGCAGCCTCGGTCCGGTCCTTGGCGTCCAGCTTGCGCAGTATAGAGGAGATGTGGTTCTTCACCGTCTGCTGGCTGATCTGGAGGGCGTGGGCGATCTCCTTGTTGCTGCTACCTCTGACGACGTACTGCAGGATCTCCATCTCCCTCGGGGAGAGGGGCACAAAGCGTGAGTCGTCGATGATGCCGGTCGCCGCAATCTGGCGATACTGGTCGAACAGCCAGTCACCAAGCTCATCTTTGTTGAGGACTCTGTCATCGATGACCCATTGCCCTTGCGTCACATGCCGGACAGCGAACATCAGCTTGTCTGGCATCACCTCTTTGGGGTAGTAGGCCGAGGCGCCCGCGTTGATGGCGTGTATGATCTGCTCCTCGTCGTGATAAGCGGTGAGGTTGATCACGGCCGTGTCGGGGAGGCTGGCCTTGATCTCGCGTGTAACCTGAAGGCCGTTCATGGAAGGAAGACTGATGTCCAGAAGGACGACGTCGGGATGGATCTCACGTGCCAGCGCGATGGCCTCATGGCCATCAGCTACCTCTGCCTCCACCAGGATATCGTCTTCCACTTCCAAGACGCGACGAAGCCCTTCGCGGAATAGCGGGTGGTCATCCACGATCATGATCCTGATCTTGTCGACCATGGGGGCCTCACCCTGTGGAATAGTAACAGGTTTTGTCCATCGTGTACCACAAGTATATCATCGACGCGTTGACGATACAACCATATCGCGCATGGAGTTGACCGAGACGCACCACACATGGCGCGCTCCACCGGTGGAAAACTAGCGCGCTTCGCTCCAAGCGGTCTTGTAGACCGTTATGTTATCTCCACCGGCTTCCACTATCCAGGGATTGGCGGAGCGGTACACTATCTGCAGGCGCGTGTCGCTGGCCAGGGTGGGATACCAGGACGGGAAGATCGCCACGTAGTCCACATCCTTCTGCTCGAGGAAGGCAAGGATTCTCTCTTCGCTTCGGATGAACGGTATGACTTCGGGTGTGATCAGGCCCGCAGTGTCGACCAGGGGGCGCTCTGAGAAGTAGCCGATGGCACCAATGTCATGGGCGCCAATGATGGCAGAGCGAGGCGTGTTGTCTCGGATCCACAGGCCAGCGGCTTTCAGTTCGCTGTCTATGATTCTAACATCGGTGGCGTACTGTTGAGCACCTCGGACCCAGAAGATGAGCAACAAGATTGGGAGGGAGAGGAGAAGGGCACGCTTTGGGACACGGTGCAGTCGCGGCAGCTTCTCTGTGCCCCACAGGCCAAGCAGGACCAAAAGAGGGATGGCTGGCATCAGATACCGCCCATGCTGGTAGGTGACCGGCAGCCTCAGTGCGTAAATGGTGATCAGGGCCACCCACCAGGCGAGAGGGAGCAGTATGGGTCTCGATCGCTCTCTTGCTCCCTTGCAGGCTGCATAGAGGAAGCCAGGGATCAGGAGTGCCTGGGCTCCCACGACTGTTACGAAGGTCACTCTGGCCAAGCGAGCCCAGATCGGCAAAGCGGCGACCACCTCCTGGTACTCGGCCTGCTTGGCGTAGAACGTGTTGGGGAAGGGGTTGCCGGTGATGCTCATGTTCAGAGCCAGATAGGGCACGACCGGCAGCAGGAACCCCACCAGCAGAAGGGCGGATGTCCCCAGGCTCCGCCAGCTCGGCCTGCTCGTACCCTGAGGTGGCCTCCAGACGGTATCGGCGGCGATGATGAGGAACAAGACCACACCCTCAGGTCTGGTGAGCGCCAGCAGCCCGCCAGCAAGACCAGTGAGCAATGGGCTCTCACCAGCCAGATGTCTCTCCAGCACCAGCAGCGACAGGAACACAAAGAGGATGGTTTCCATGCCCGAGAAAGCGGCCCAGGCCAGATGCCATTCCAGAAGGCAGAAGGCGCCAGTCAACAGTGGCACAAGCCCACTGCGAGGGGAAAGCTGCCTACTGAGACGATGGAGGAGCCAGGCGGTCAGGGCCAGGAAGAGACCACCCAGCAGATAGGTCCACAGCCTGGGCTCGAGGTCAAGCGCATAGGCTGGGGCGAGAAGCACGGTCCACAGGGGCGAGGTGGACCCCACGCTAGGTTCTCCGAGGTTGTAGGCGAGTTGTCGATGTTGACCAAGGTTGCGAGCGTAGGTCTGGTGTATCCAGGCGTCGTCAAGAGGGAATCCCACGAAGCCATAGTGCAGGGAGTATCCCAGGTACAGAAGAGCGCTTGCAGAGACCAAGAGTGGTAGCAGCGCCGTCGGCAAAGCCAGCCGCCTCATCCCGCGTTCACCTCCTGACCCTGTAGATCTGAACCAGGTTGCCAGCTGCGTCTGTGAAGGAGTGCTCGGCTCTGAGGGAAGGGTGAGTAGCCGGACCACGGTAGATGGGATCGAGGGATGGCACGTGGTCGTACTCCAGGATGAGGTACTCAGCGTGATAGCGCTCAGCTACCTGCACGATTCCGGTGACTTCCTCATTGGGAATGACGATGGCAGGTCGATGGGTGAAGTAGTAGTAGGCTGGAGGATCCACCACCATGACCACTGGCTCGCCGGGCGCATTTTCATCCAGCCAGCGAGAGACGGTCACATAGCCAGTGTTGGCCTGGTTCCACAGGGGCAACAACCCGACCGGGTCGAGCGACAGAAACACGGACCGGCAGTAGTCGAAGAGGCTGATGGTGATCACGACCACGGTCAAGCCGATGCGGAATACTCTCCTCGCCGTAGGTGGGTGCCAGGTGCGTCTTCGCCGCGCCACCCACCCCACCGTCGTATCTATGCCCGGTATAGTGGACGCCAACAGGAAGGGCAGCAGGGCGCCTGTGGAATGAAGCATGCTGGCGTGGGTACTGGGAAAGGTGAAGACGAGGGTCATCGCCAGGTAGAGCGTGCTGGCATAGACGAAGAAAGGCAGGTACTCCCGACGTGAGCGGAGTTGCCACAGCCCTACCAGGGCTACGGGGGCCAGGTGGAACTGGAGGGCGCCCAGCAACACTGCCAGGTTGTGAAGGCCGGCCGATAGTTTGGACTGGATGATGGCACGCCAGCCCCAGGCCAGGTAGCTTCCCAGGCTGAGGTCCGCCGTGTAACTGAACAGGTCGGCATAGCTCCGCAGGAAGATGGTCTTCGTGCTTGCTCCGGACAAAGGGCTGCCGATGACCGTCCAGTTGCGCCAGAACCAGGGTGCCATGATCACCAGGTACCCGGCCAGTGCTGCCAGGAGCCAGGCGACGCAGCTGGCCGGGGTGACCGCCTTCGTGTCGGACCCTCGTGCGAGGGAACCTTGGATAGCCCCACGGCGTTGGCGCAAGAGGATGATGATCAGCAGGAGAGCGAAGGCTGGCCAGAGCAGCAGGCCGTCCGCCCGAGCCAGATGGCTGAGGCCCATCAGCAGGCCGGTGAAGAGGGCGTACCTGGATTGGCGCTTGTCCCACAACAAGTGCATAGTCAACAGGCTCAGCCCGGCGGTTACGGCGAACGGGGCGAAGTTGTCCGGACATGCCCAGTATTTCAGATAGAAGGGGGCGAAAGTGGTGAGGATGGCGGCCAGCCATGCGTAGTCGCGTCTGGCCTGCGTGCGCCATGAGACGTAGTAGGCCAGCAGAGGAGGGAGGGAGGACAGCATCACAAATGGTATCTGCGCGGCGCGGTAGGAGACCCCAAACACGGCGAAGGATACACCTACGATGATCGAGGTGAGCGGCATCCAGTACAGGTTGCTGGGATGCGTGACGGCGGCAGGCTTGTCCAGGTAGTTCCAGATGAAGTCCACGACGAAGGCGCGACCGAGGTGCAGGTTCTCGGCCACGTTGTAGTAGTAGTAGGCGTCAAAGTAGTGGGGTTGCTTCTGGGGTAGTGCGAGGGCCAGCCTCACTCCCGCGGCCAGGAGGAACACGGCCAGCAGGTTCCGTGCAAGTTGGTTGTGACGGCGTGCTGGAGCCATGGCCTGCAACCTGCGCTCCCTCAACTGTCTCGCTGGACGACGCGGTATATGGTGACCAGCTCGTTGGCGAAGACAGCGGAGAGATAGGCTGACCCACCGGGGTCGAAGTCCCCCAGAAGGGCCTCGCGAGGACCATAGAAGAGATAGGCTATGCCATACTCCTTCAGGAGCTCTCTCCTCCAGGGGTCGGGCGTATACGACTGGAAGAAGAGGTCAATCATCGCGATCTTGGCCTCAAAGTGGGCGGTCTCAGCCCAGTAGCCCGCGAACACTCTGTGGTTGACGCGCGCCGGGATGTAGCTTCCTGTGCCGTAGGCGGCTAGAACGGTGTCGGTGGGCGCGGTCTGCTCCGCCAGCCAGTTGATGGCCTCATTCTCCTCCCGCTCGTGGAAGAAGGGATATGGGTGAATGACAGCAGTGGCGGCGAGACTGGCTACGATATAGAGGTTGGAGGGCACGGTGGACACAAGCACCAGGAAGACGACGAAGTTGCTGAATCTACGCGGGGAGAAGGGTTGCCCCCTGAGGGTGACCAGCTTTCTGACCCTCGTGGATTGCTCCAATCGGGGTAGGTAGTAGGAGAATAGCCCCACCGTGGCCATGATGCTGAGGGGGACGTGCACGCCTTCCACCATCCTCCGCTGCTGCTTCAACGGAGCATACAGCAGCAGGGCTACCACCAACACCCAGAGCAGGGGCAGCAGGCCGTCGGCTTCTGCTTTTCTGGCTTGCTCCAGCATGGCGGGCAAGGCCAGAATGAGAAATGGGCCGTAGGCGATGAGGTAGTGGAGGGGGTGAGGCGAAGGGCTGCCGGACTGGGCGGCCCAGGCGCCGAAGATCGGGTTGGTAGCGAATACGTACTGGTAGTAGACGAACACGGGTAGGGCCATGAGACCAATGATCGCAATACCCACCAGTTCGCGGAAGGGCAGACGTCGTTCCCCCCCGATGATGACCAGGAGCCAGATGCCCAGCGTCCCCGCGACGATGAGGAGGTTGTAAGGGTGCACAATGGCGAGGATCAGGCCCGCCAGACCGGCCAAGCCGGCGTATCTCCAGCGCTGGGTTCTGTGCAGGAGCAGACACAGCATGAATATGAGCAGCAACAAAGTGGCGCCTGCAGCGAAGTGTGGGAAAGTAAGCAGAGTGAAGAAGATGTGAGCTTCAGGCATCTTGAAGTCTATAAGATCGAATCCCAAGATGGAGAAGCGGCCTGTGAGTAGGATGACCCAGCCGAACCCGGACGAGAAGCAGACCAGAAGATAGGCCACGAGACGCCGCCTGCGGTCTTCCAGAAAGAAGGCGATGAACACGTAGGCAGATAGCACGAGGAGGAACCCAAAGACAACTCGGGACAGGTGCCAGACCCACATCACCGGCAAGCCAGTGACGGCGCATAGCCAGCCCAAGGCCAGAAAGAAGCCACCCACGAAGGCACCATCGTGGTCCTCTGAGGTGAAGGGTATCTGGTACAGAAGTCTGCCTTCTGCCCCCTGGCGCATCTTGGCCAGGTACCCATGGGCGTCCTCGAAGTTCATCACCACCCCGCCAAACTCCCAACCGGGCGCGCCCCGCAGGTATCCCATGGCGTAGGGCAGAAAGGCCACGGCGACGGCGATGACCCCAATGAGTGTGGCGAGTCTTAGTTCCTTGCTGCTGATGTGCGGCATCGCTTGCTGCTCAGGCAGAGGTCTCCATGTCATCGGATCGAGTGAAATGGCCGCCTCTGCGCCGAAGGAGGAGATACCCGACGGTGAACCAAAGAACAATCATGCCATACGTAGGCATGCTTAGCAAACCGGATGCAATGGGACCCGCAATGCTGCCCGCCGTGATGTACGACTCCACCGCGCGCTGCAAATTCACGCAAAAGAAGGACACGCCGGTCATGACCAGGGCCAGGCTTACGTCTCTCCATCGTTCGTACGCAAGGAGTTCCTTGGTGACCGCACCAAAAGGTATGACCAAGAGAGTCAGAGTGCCTATCCAAGATACCGTGGACACGAGCAACATGCTCACCACTACAAGCGCAAACTCGAGGTCGAGGAAGGCCGTGTTGCGTGAGGTCCTGGGGATGAGCAGCACGGTTCCCAGGACGAGGATGGCGGACGCTGAAAGGCTGGCCACCCGCCACAGCACCAAGTCGCGAGGCTGGTCCGGCTCAATAGCCCGGTAGAGAAACGAAGAAAGAGACTGGTTGAGCGGGTGCGGTTTGACCAACTGTGTGGGTAGTACCGAACTTACGTAGGTGACGTGGGGCTCCAGACCCACTGTGGCGACGCCGAATGCGGTGAGAATGACGAGGGCAGAGAGGGCGCAGACAAAGAATCTGTACCTGCCTTTCCACAAGAAGTAGAGAACAATGCAGAAGGGAAAGATCTTGACCAGGGAGGCGGCGGCGATGGAGATTCCCGCCAATTCGTCAGATCCGCGCTTTGCCAGATGCCAAGTCAAGGTCACGAGTGCCAGGAGGAGAACGTTGGCCTGTCCCACGAAAATGGAGAAGACGGCCGGGTAGAAGGTGAGGACCGCCAGCAGTAAGGCCACCACGGCGATCTTGTGGTTCTCTATGCCAAGAGTTCTCACCATCAGGAGTGTGGACATGACGAGGAGGACCACATTTGCAGTGAACCACACCGTAGCCGCCTCGCGTGGAGGGAGTAGCGTCAGGGGTATGAGACTTATGGCCAACGGTGGCATGTAGATGTAGGGTCTGTCATTGCGAAAGCCGAGGCTCTGAGCTTCGCCGCCAAAGGCGGCTTCGTCGTAGGGGCTGATACCGTTCCTTATCAGCTTGGCAGCTGTGTAGTAGGCGGTGAAGTCCGCCCCGCCCCACTCCTTGTTGTCCAGGTCATCCAGTACCGAGAACAAGATGTTGAGGTACAGGAGAGGGATTAGTATCAGCGCGACCGCAACGAGAAGGCCGGTCAGCAGTCTGGTTGGCGACAGCCGTCTTGGGGGTTCCTCATGTTTCTCCAAAGGGACTCTCCTGGAGTGGTGATTCCAGCCGGGTTGCCGCAGTTGCCGCCCAAAGGAGGATCAATCCAAAGAACGGCAATCCCATGGACACCGGATTACGCAACAGAGATTCGTCTCTGGCCACCAGGTTGGTGAAGAGGTCCTGCAAGCGCGGAAAGCTGACACAGACCGCACTGATGATACTCGAGACGATCCAGCGCATCCTCATCTGACCCTGCAAAGCGTGTTTGAGCAGTACCGCATAGGGGAAAACCAGCAAGACGAACAAGTCGACCCAGCCGATGTTGGAAACGAGGGGGAGGGTGGCGACGATGAGGGCGAACTCCAAGTCAGTCCTGGAGGCGCGCGCCCTGCCGTGCCAGAGCACGAGGACCACTCCTGACACCAGCAGGGCCGACGCCGACAGAGTCAGCACTCTCCACAGCGCTGGATTGTGAGCGAGAGGGTCAGCATAGGGGTTTTCTACGAGCAGAAGGCTCAGGAAACCACCCAGAGACTGGTTAGCAGGATTTGGCCTTGGTTGCGCCAGCGAAGGTAGCACCGACGCCAGGTACGTCCGATGAGGACCCGCTCCTACGATCACCAGCCCGAGGATAGCTACGATGGAGATTGTGCCCACCGCCGTGAGGCCGAGAGCGTACCTTCTCCTCCAGAAGGCATACGGTAGCAGGAGCACGGGGATGATCTTGATCATGGTGGCGACGCCGAGGGCCAGACCTGCCAGTACCTGGCGGTCCCTGGCGCACAGCCAGTAGGTGACGGCCAACAGCAGCAGGATAACGATGTTCACCTGCCCCTTGTACAGGGTGAACAGGGCGGGCGGGAAGAGGAAGGCCAGTATCCACAGCAAGGGGAGTATCCCACTGTGGCGGCTCAGATTCAGGGCTCGTGAGATGATGACTAGAGACAGTCCATATAGCGCCATGTTGAGAAAGAACCAAACTTGCGCCGCCTGCTGCATGGGTAAGGCTGTGAGGGGCACAAAGACGATGGCTAGCAGCGGGGGATAGATGTAGTAGCTCTCGTTGAGGGGCAACCCGCGTGCCTGGACCTCTTCCGCTTGCTGCCGGACATCGTAGAAGTCCTTTCCCGAGCGAAGCATGTCGGCAGCGATGTAGTAGGCCTTGAAGTCTATGCCTCCCACTGTCCCCGTGCCACGTGCATGATCCAGCGAGTCGTTCAGTCCTCTGATGGCATAGAGGGGCAGCACCAGGACGACGAAGACTACCATCAGGCTCACAGTCAGCAACTTCCGGGGGGTCATACGTCGCATGGTCCGCTCCCCGCTAGGCCACCCAGCCCCACATGGCGAACTGGCCGCACAGATAGAGGAGCAGCGCCACGGAGGGATAGACGATGAGTCTCTGCACCAGCGGGTTTCTGCCCCACCGGCCCCACAGCATGAACGCTGGGAAGAGGACCAGGACGTAGCGAGACATGCTTACCAGCGGCTGTAAGGTGGTCCTTCTCAGCATTAGTGCACATAGGGTGACCGCCATGTAGATCCCATACTCGCGCGGCAGTCCCCGAAACGAGAGGATGGTCATAGCGAGGAAGACACCAGCCATGCTCAGGTTGAGAACGCTGATGAAGCTGCCCTCTGGGGAGAGAATCTCCTGACAGGTAGCGATGATGTTGTCCCAGGGCCAGACGAACTGGGCATGAAGCTGGGTCTGGTAGGTATTGATCAGGGGTGTGGAGCCTACCACCAGGTACTGGTACGCCATGAAGAGGACAGCTCCCAGCGGTATGATGACAGGCCCCAGCATGCCCGGCCTGAGTCGAGAAGGGTGGAAGCTTCTGTCCCGGAGGTACATGTACAGCAGCGGGACAACGAGCACGATTCCTTGTAGCCTGGTAAGCGAGGCGAGGAACCCCAGGGTCCCGGCCAGCCACCAGCGCTTCTTGTGTGCGCCTAGAAAGGCAGCAAGAGTCAGAAGCAAGAAAAGAGACTCAGCGTAAGCGGCCAGGAAGAAGAACGCTGTGGGGAAGATAGCCAGGTAGAGGGTGCTCCGGCGGGCGCCCGTTCCACCAAACTGGCGCTCGGCGAGTCTGTACAGACAGAACAGAACCCCGACGAAGGCTAGGTTGGAGATAACCAGGGCCGCCAACAGGTAGTTGCCAGCAAAGAGGGTTCCCAGGAGCCTGATGAGCATCGGGTAAAGGGGGAAGTAGACGGTGCTTCCGTCATGGGGGGCATATCCCTGAGCGGCGATGCGGAGGTACCACAACGTGTCGAAGCGTTGCCAGACACCCAGGAGCAACTCGGCCACGCCTCCACTGATGGGCTTAACGCCCTGATACGGTCGGAGGACGTCGTCGGGACTGGTGGGCGCCTGCGTCACCGCAATTACCAGCGCGGCCCACAGAGACATGACAACGCGCATGGCCACGAAGAGCGACAGGCAGTATCTGAAACCTGGGTCTGACCCGAGTCCTCGAAGACGTTGTCTGATTGGTCTACTCCTATTGGAGGTGTCCCTACTTATGAGATGCCAGCCTGATCCAATGCATTCCGCTCCGTCACGCAATCCAAAGCCATTGCACGAACATGCCCGTCAGCAAAATCAAGAGTGACGTCGATGCATAGACAATGCAGCGGTGTACGTTCGGCCTGCTGCCCAACGTGGCCATGAAGATGAAGGTTGGGAAGAGCAGCAGGATATGGCGGGGCAGGTTCATGAGTGGCAACGGAGGATAGACAACACTGAGGACGACGAGCATGGTGGCCGCTGTGTACAATGCATATGAGCGCCGCATCCTTCGAAAGGCGGCGAGGGTGAATAGCAGAAAGGGGATGGTGATCAGGGCGTCCAGGGCATCATTGGCGGAGAGGGTTTGCGAGGACAGGCGCCCCGCCAGGTTCGCAAAGTTGTGCCACGGAGCCCCGACAAACGAGTGCCAGTAGTCGCGCAGCACGGAAGGAAGTGAGGGATAACCAGTGACACTCCTAAACCACATGAATGCGATCGGAGGCAGCGAGGCCAGGGGTAGCAGCATGGCCTGCCAACCAACGCGTCTGAAATCGAACCTGATGTGCTCGAAGTACTCGTAGGCCAGCGGCAAGATGAGGACGACACCCTGCAGCTTCGTCATGGAGGCCATGGCTGCGGCTAAGCTGGCGGCAACCCAGTGCCTATGTCTCCCGGCGTAGAAGGCGAGCAGCACGAGCAGCAGGAATAGGGATTCGGAATACGGCAGTAGGAGGAAGAAGGCCGTGGGGAATATGGCTAGGTATAGTGTGGCCTTCCGCGCTACAAGTTCCCCGTAGTCCAGTCGTGCCAACTCGTAAAGCACGAGCAGTACGAGAGCGAAGGCAAGGTTGGAGATCACCATGCCCGCGAGCAGGTAGTTACCACCTAGGAGCTGTCCCAGTAGTCGCATTAGAGCAGGCAGAAGTGGCGGAAACACACTACTTTCGTCATCCGTGTAGCCCTGAGCGGCAATCCGCTGGTAGTGTACGACGTCCCAACGTTGCCACACCTCGAGGAGGAGCTGCTCCGCACGACTTGAGACCGGTTCGAGCCCGAGGGACATCACGTATCTCTCATGCCCCTGTTCCGGGAGCGGCCGCAGTGAGACTACGACTATCGCCAAGACTGACAACGATACACGCAGCATCACAAAGATGCCCAGTGACCAACGAACTGCCCTGTCGTCTGCGACCTGCCTTAACCGCACTCTGATAGCTTGCGTTGCCGGCCTCATTTGATCATCTTCCTAGGTCGAGCTACCGTCCAATTCGACGGGGGCCATGTTGGAAGCGTTGTGGTGTTGCGCCCGGTCGTAGCCGGTTGGCCTCACGTGCGCACACGATAGATGCACACTTCTGAGTTGCGGAAGGCTGGTGTCAGGTACTCGGAACCCGAGGGGTCAAAGTCACCTAGCTCGCGCTCCCTGGGACCGTGGAACACATAGCGGACACCGTACTCGCTGAGCAAGGTGTGCCTGAAACCGTCACTCGTGCCAGCGTCAAAGAAGAGGGCGGCAAGTTCCCTCTTGCGCTCGACTTCCACAGTCTCGATGAAATGTCCCACGAAGACTCTGTTGCCTGCACGAGCCGGGATGAGGCGACCTATGGGGTAGGAAGCCAGAACCGTATCAGTGCGTTCAGTGCTGCTGCCCAGCCAGTCCACAGCCTCTGTTTCTCCCAGCCCGTAGTAGAGGGAGGGATCATGGTGGATGGCAGCGAGGCTGGATCCTGCCAGCAGGTATAAGTTCGACGGGGACGTCGCCATGATGGCGCAGTAGATAAGAAGTCGGCGCAGCCCCCTATCATCGTACTTTCGCCATGCTGCCAGCTTCTTGAGCCAAGACAGTCTCAGTAGCGCTGGTAGCAGACACTCCAACAAGCCGACGGTGGCTAGCACGCACAGGGGGATGTGTAAGCCCTCAAGCATCCTGCGCTGCAATGCGAAAGGCAGATAGGCCAGCAGAGAAGCGCTTGCCAGCCAGGCGATCAGTAGCGAAGCTCTCTCTCCCCCATGCCGGATGACGTGAACCGTGCCCCCGATGGCTAGCGGCAGCAGGAACCCGTATCCAGCCACGAGATGGACAATTGGCGGCGACGGAAGGAGGTTCTGCGCCGACCAACTCCGGAACACAGGATCGCTGATGAAGGCTCTGTAGTAGTAGGCGAGGAGAGGCACCGGAACAAGCGCCCAGATCGCGAAGGCCAGGGCCTCGCGTGAGGGAAGCCTTCGCCTGCGAAGAAAGAGCAGACTCCAGTACACCCCCAGTATGCCGTCGACGAGCAGTGCGGCGAAGGGTTGGATGACGACGAGCCCTAGCACGGCCAGGCCGCCGATGAAAAGAGGCCAGACTTGTGAGGCCTCCACATACCTGAGGGCCAGTAGGAAGAAGAGGAGAAGCAGAGTCATCGCAGCCGTCAGGTGCGGAAAAGTCAGAATGGCAAAGAAGGTATAGGCGTCCATGAGCCAGAAGTCTATGGGGGACAGGCCTGCCAGAGTGGCGGAGCCTGTCAGCAAGACCAGCCAGCCAAGGCCGGACGAGAAACAGATCAGCAGGTATGCGACGAACCTTCTCTCTTTGCTTTCGAGGAAAAGCGAGAGGAAGATGTAGGATGTGACCAGCAGCGCCAGACCGCAGGTCAGACGTGCGAGTTGGTAGGTCTGGATGAGGGATAGGTGCAGCAAGACTGACAGTTTGCCCAAGGCTATGTAGAAGGTGTTGAGGTACGCTCCGGGGTGCTCCTCCGGTGTGAAGAGGATGCGATATCTCCAGCCATCCCAAACCCCTTGCTGCATCTTCGCGAGATGGCTGTAGCTATCATCCAGGTCTATCAGAAAACCCCCGAACTCAGTATCTGGGGTCGCTGAGAGGTAGCCCAGCACGTAGGGCACCGATGATATCGCTACCACGACTGCGGCTATGCCGACAACACCCAGGATTTCTCGTCTTGTGACGTTAGGCATGTCCCCAAGTCACCGCCGTTCATAGAGGCAGATCTTCAGGTCGCGGTAGATGGTGGTGTCCGTCAGACGGTAGTGTGCATCAAGCCAGGCCTTGCTAGGGTTCTGCGTTCCCAGCTCTGCCGCCTCGTCGAGGGCGCGCTGGAAGACCACGAACCATACTCTCGGTGAGTCATCCACCGCCTGCTGCACGTCTGTTTGCGCGAGCAGACCCAGGACCTCCTGCGTAGGGAGCGCTAAGGTGTCGGTGGGCGATCCGGGTATGTCTCCTACGTATTCCTGGGCCAGTGTCCGGTCGTAGTAGTGGCTGGGAAAGAAAGAGAGTTTGTTGTCGTGGACGATGACGTCCCCTGCCTCGTAGTGATCACGCAGGTAGGCGTTTGCCTGTCGGAAAGGCGAGCGGGGGAAACCTGCGTAGTTGCACTGGTACCATAGGGACGTGACGAGAAGCAGCGGCACTGGTACGAGGGACACGATGACCAAGCGAGGCAGCCTGGTTTGGAGCATGCCCCGGGCCACAGTGAGGTAGTAGAAAAGGGCGCTGGAGAGCAAGGCACGCTCGATGTACACTGCCTTGATCTGGGAGATGGCAAACATCGTGAGCACAGGGATGAAAGAGAGACTCAGGCTCAGGTCGATCCCCCAAGCCCCTCGATCTTTCCCCACAACGGTGGGACGGAGCACGCGATAGGCGGTCAGAGCCAGCAGCAGCAGGCTGAAGAACAGGGCGAGAGGCAAGAGCCCTTCGGGCACCGGAAGGTTGAAAGTGAAGACGATCAAGGTACGCACCAGTTCAGTGAGCCCGGGCTTGGGTACCCAGTAGGCCTGTTGCACCTTGGCGAATTGCCCCGGCACCAGCAACAGCCACGGCAAGAACATCACTAGACTCACGCCGTGCGCCACCAGTACTCGTCCTATGAGGCTCCATCTCCGGCGCAGCAGAATGAGTAGATCAAGGGCGAGCGGCACTAAGAAGGCCAGGTTGTGGGCGTAGAGGGAGACTCCGGTGCACAGACCGAAGCTTATCCACGGCAGCCATTTCCCATCTTTGCAGGCTTTGATGAACAAGTAGATGGACAGGAGGGTGAGCAGACAGAGGAGGCTGTACATCCTAGCCTCTTGTGAGTACCAGATGTGGAAGGGTGACATGGCTGCTAGCGCCACGGCCAACAGCCCCACCTGCGCGTCGAACAACTCCCGGGCAATGCGGAACACCAGGCACAAACTGAGAAGCCCGAAGAACACTGACGGAAAGCGGACGACGAAGAGGCTTTGTCCCAACCCCATACATCCGTGCAAGAAGAAGTAGTAGAGAAGTGGGTGTATGTCGGCCGCGGCGCCCTCGACGGGCGTTACGGTGCCATAGATGATGGATCCTGGTTCTTTCTCCGCATAGAGAACCGCGAAGGCCTCGTCGTACCACATCTCCTTTTCTGCCAGATGGAACAGACGGAGCGCGAAAGCCAGCAATAGTATGAGGATGAGTAGCCAGACTCTGCTCCGTGCTCTGGCCGCGTCAGCTGAATTGAGCACCAGCGATTTCCTCTCCCAACTGCTGAAACGGTCCATCCAAAAGGAGAATGAAGATTAGTGCCATTGCTGCGACCGCGAGGGTGGAGACCCCGTCTCGATCAGGACTGGCTGCGAACAAGGTAGGCTAGCCGTGACAGGCGGGCTCACGGCTCGGACGGACGCGGTACCAGGCGGTAAGCAAACGACGCTCTTTCTGTCTGCCCAGCGGAGGACTTGAAAGGGTCGGGAAACATGGCGGACTATCCTCTGAGAAGCCAGCTGTACTCTGCCCTGCGGAAACGCCGACGAGCCAAGGGACGAAAGAGCCAAGCAGAAAGCCGTCGGCCTGACCCGACCCCAACTTCGTCTCGAGCTCTCGCGCGCCATCTAGCTACCCTCAGACAGGTAGCCCAGGCCGAAAGCATTCACTATGGCTCCCAGATAGAAATCGCTGAAGAAACGGGAGAAGAAGGTGAAAAACAGCAGTAGGAGTGCGTACCCGTACCAGCAGTGCTGTACGGTGCTATGGCGCCATTGTCGTCTCAGAAGGAACACCAACAGCGGGATGCAAGCGGCGAGTTGGAACAACATGAAGGGGAAGAAGGCGTACTTGTCCTTCACGACGCCGAGGGTCAAGAGCAGGTTGCCAAAGCCGAAACCGGTAATCGGGTAGCTGAAGGCCGCCTGACCCGAGAGGTACAGGTACGTGTCGTCGACGAAGGATGCCGCATCCCAGAACAAAAACGGCACGATGAGGAGGAGCGGCACCAAGAAAACGGGATACGCTTTTCGGAGGGGTGCCAATCCACCCGAAGGTCGCTCCACGCTCCACGCGTAGGTGAGGAAGAAGGGCACGAAGAGCCAAGCTGTCTGCTTGCTTGCGCAAGCCAGGCCCAGGCACAGTGCAGCGAAGGTGATCCTGTTTCGCTGGAGAAGATAGGTGCACGCGACAAGCCAGAAGAGGACAAAAACGTCGTTTCCTCCCCATATAATGTAGGACACGCCGAAGAAATTCAGTCCGAAGATGGCCAAGAGGCTGAGTCTCCGGGTTGCCGATCTGGCGTGTCTCATATACAGCCAGGAGGCGCCTAGAAAGAGTAGCAGATGGACGACGCGCTGGTCATACCATCCTGTGAACCAGGTTGTGGCCGCGTAGAAAGGAGCGGAGAATAGAAATATGAAAGGCAGATACGCATTATGATGTAGAGCCGGGTTCACTTCGGGAGGTGGAAAGGCGTATTCCCACCGGGCCAGGGGCGTGTCAAAGAAGTCCTCGGTGTATGGATTCTCTCCACGCAGCAGAAACTTGATCGATTCCTCTATCTGTATTGCTCCGTCGTGTACATACAGCCAGGGCGCGGAAGACCGTCTGAGGAGCATACCAGAGAGCGTGGGCAGCACCACGACCAGGAAAATGGCCAGCAATGCTAGAGCCAACTTCAACCCTGGAACTCTGCGGGCTGCACCGCTAACCTCAGCTGGGGAGGCGATCAGGTCAAGAAGAGCGTATGCACCCAAGACCATGATGAGAAACGCAGCGCTGGTCTGGTCAAGACGCGAGACACAGGCGGTACCGAGTAGCAGAAAGATGATTGTGTCAGCAGGCAAAGGCTTCACTGGGTGTGTCCGTTCCGTCGGTGCGGAGGCGGCTCCGCGTCGTTCAGCACCGCACTAGTCTAGCATACGGGTGGGAAGAAATCAACCTTGACTCCCGCAGAGAGGGATGCTGTCATCGCTCCAGTTGGGCTGAGCGCTTTGCTCCGGGACGTGGACAGACTTCTCTTGGGGCCTCAGAGTCACGAGTTGAACTCCAGTTCTGTGGCTCAGTTGGTCGTGTGAAGACTCTGGCGGGCACCGGGAATTCGCTGTCTACTCCCTTCGTGGATGGGGCGCTGTGCGCTCACAGAGGCGTCCGGGAGTTGGTCCCTGCTGCTGGCGAAATGGCTGCCCGAAGTGACCCGGACTTGGGTTTGCCGGTCAGGAACGCTACAATAGTGGCAGCATCTGTCTGTGAGCCTCAAGGTGCCGCACAGGAGGGACGACCCGTGAGGAAGACCCCACTAAGGGCACTGGTGGTTGTGGTCTCGATTGCGTGCCTTTTTCTCTTGAACTCCTTCTTCGAGCCTCACTATGACTTCAACTCGTTCTGGGGAGCAGGCAGAGCACTGCTTCAGGGTCGAAACCCCTATGATTATGAGGTGATCCAAGACATCCTCGAGCCGCGGGCCACCTCCAACTTCAACTACCCTCTCTTTGTCGCGGTGCTGGTAGTCCCCCTGGGACTCTTTGATCTCGAGACAGCCAAGAACCTATGGCTGACACTCTCGGAGGTCCTTTTCGTTGTCTCTATCTACCTGCTTGGCGGGCGGAGGCTCAGACCAAGGGACTTCTTGCTCACCGCTCTGGCGTGCGCAGCGTACGTTCCCACCCTTGTGGCGTTCTTCGATCAGCAAACGTCCATGGTGTCTCTCTTCCTACTATCCCTGGTACACGTGGGCCTCACCAGACGTCGATACGCGCTGGCCGGGACAGCCCTTGCCATGAGCCTGGTCAAACCGCAGACGATGGCACTGGTCTTGCTTGTCACCATCTTCCACCTGCGAAGGCGAGGGCTGGTCGCCTTCGCAGTGACACTCGGCGCGATGCTGGTCATCGCTTTTGGATTGATGCCAGATTGGCCGATCCATTGGTGGGCAAGTGCCAGTTGGATCACGCAGGAAGCGGGCAGAGCTGTGCCCACGATCTGGGGACTCTCTTGGTACCTGTTCTCTCAGTACTGGCCAGGCGTTGTTCTGTTTCTCGGACTCCTGGTCACGGTGCTGCTTAACACTGAGTTCTCCTTTGTACTGACCGTGGGGCTTCTGCTGCCAGTCTACATGAAGCCCTACGATCTCGTTCTCTTGTTCATCCCGGCTCTGTCCAGACCGGGGTGGAAGCTGCTGCTTTCGCTTGTCCTAGCCTCATACCTGCTGCTGTTCTACGCGGTGCTGTCAGGAAGGGGAGGGGACATCTTTATTGGGCTGACAGGGATTGCCTTTGGATACCTGGTCTACCAGGACAGAAGCCGCATGGCTGAAAGCCTACGCAGGTACCGTTCCCTCCTGCGCCGTTGAGGCCAGTTGCAAGGGACCCCAGGGGCCTGAGTAGGATAGGTGTCATTGCTCGGGTTGCTGATGCTGCTGTGATTCCTCTCGCTCCTGCCGTCCCTCGGCATTTGTCTAATCTGCTCGGGGTCCTTCGGACTCGTATAGCCGAAGGATAACGCCGTCGAAGTTGCGGGCATCGACCAGATGAAAGTGCTGGTCAAACCAGTCTGTCACTTCCCGCTGGAACTCAACGCTGTGCTCCAGAGCGACAACCAGGCACAGCTGACTTGCGGTTACCTCATCCCTGTCAACGATCTCTCCGCCAAACAGCCTGTAGGTCTCTATAGGCATGTGAGGGGTTGGATCGCCTGCAACCAGGTAGTGTTCGTACTGCGGCGCGTAGCGCATGAACAGCAGAAAGGCGGCATCGCTCGTGTGCAAGATCGGCTCGTCGTGCTCGACGAAGTCGAGCAGGGAGTGCGCTGCGAAGCGGAATGGAGGCTTCGAGAAGCCGGGATCGAAGTACCAATTGTGGAGACCGCCTACTGCGAACGCTCCCAGTAGCAACAGAGCGACAAGATTGAAATAGCGTTCCTTTGTCCTTGTCACTCCCCAGCTGAGAAGCAGATAGAGCGCTGGCACCATCACGATGAGGGCCCGCTCACGATAGATGGATTGCCATTGAGACAGCGCGAAAGCTGTGAGCAGCGGCGTCCAGAGGGCGCATAGCAGGAGAGTCAGCTTCCCACCTTTGTCTCCCGCTCTCACCATATGCCGCGCCAGCTGAAGGTGGGTGATGATGAACAGGAGCAGAACAACGGCGTAGGACAGGGTGACCAATCGGTCACTGGTGAACTGGCTCAATGTGAGGGCGTAGGGTGCGGAAAGCAGGCTAGCGATTACTGGTCTCGGCGGGGTGGGCCACTGGTAGCCAGTTGCACGCTGCGTGCCTGCCAGGAAGCTCACGAGTTGAGGTGAGACCGCCAGCAAAGCCAGTGCGTCGCCGGTTGCCAAGAGAATCCAGGACCTAGGATCTCTGCGTCGGGCGACGAGGAAGTGCAGATGCAGGCTCAGCAAGAGCAGCGCGCTGACGTATTGCACGTACAGACTCAATGCGGCGCACGCGGTGTAGGCCAGCCACCAGCGCGTAGAGCCCGTATCGAGCATCCGGTTGTAGCTCAGAAGCAGCATGCTGCTCAACAGCAACAGCATAGAGTACATGCGAGCTTCTTGCCCGTAGAACACCGTATAGGGCGCTAGGCAGGTGATTGCGGCGGCAGCCAGACCAACCTTCTGGTCAAACGTGGCCTTCCCAAGGGCGTACAGCGCCGCGATCCCAGCCGTGCCCAGCATGGCAGACAGGAGCCGCAGGGTGAAGTCGCTGTCGTCGATCATCTGCCAAAGGTGGAGGACAAGATAGTAGAGGGGTGGATGGACGTCATGGAAATAGTTGAAGATGATCTGAGCGGGGGTTCCACTGGCAACACTCGCGCTGTAGGCTTCGTCGTACCAGAAGCTCTGTGCGTCCAGGTGGTAGAGGCGCAGGCCAAAGCCCAGGGCGACGATCGCCAGAGCCACTATAGTCGGTCGCGTCAAACGCTTCATTGTTCCAGCGGCTTCAGTAACCAGGCGAGAGCTCCAAGGGCTCCCCCGAAGACGTTGAACACGAGTAGGATGAGTAGTGAGTAGCTGACGGCCATTTCCGGTGCGAGGCCCATGGGCCGAAAGAGAGCGACGAAGATAGCTTCACGCACGCCAAGCCCCGAGATGGACACCGGGAGCAGCGCCACCAGGCTGGCCAGCGACACGGAGTAGGCAGAATACGGGCACGACACTGGCAACCCTAAGGCAAGCGCGATGAGGTAGCACTGAAGGTAGTATAGGGCGTACGCCACGACGGTCCACGCCAACGCCCAAAGGAGCCTTGCGGTCACCATTTCCTCCATTCCTCGTTGGAAACCGCTCAAGCCCTGCGCTAGCTCCTCCTTGTGTCTGGCGTCGGCGAGGCGGGACGCTCCCTTGGTGACCAGCGCCGTCAATCTTCGACTGACACTGGGAATCAGCACGACCAGGGGAGCCAGTCCCGCTGCCGCGAGGACTGCGAGAGATAGGTGCACAAAGGACCGTGGCAGCGCGAACAGTGTAGCGCCTGCGGCTGCTGTGGCCAGCAAGACGTATAGGTCAAGAAGCCGATCCATCACTACGCTCGAGAACGCGTACCCGAGAGCGATACCCTTGTCCTTTCTCAGATACAGAGCCTTGACCAGCTCGCCCAGCCGTCCCGGGGTCACATATCCGGCGGCGAGAGCGCTATTATACACTGCGAACGCTGGGACTAGGCTGTAGCTGACTCCCTGCTGCCGCAGAAGCAAGTGCCATCTCCAGGACTTGAGCAAGATCAGCAATGGATAGAGAATGGCTGCTGCCAGCAGAAACTGGGCGCGGACCGTTCGGAGCATCTCCGCCGTACGGCCGAGATCGATCCTGGACAGGATCAGGAGAAACAGCAGAGGTCCTGCCAGGCGTATGAACCTGTTGATCAGCAGTGCTGATCTACTCACGCCTGGCTCCGGCGGCCGATGTTCGGCCTCGGCGAGACAGAAGGGCCAGCCATGAATCGGGCATTCGCCGGATGACTCGCCGCACTGCAGAGGTGCTCAAGATGAGGATTGCTGCCAGCAGCAGCGACTGCTGGACCCAGCGCTTGACGCCCACCTGTGGTCGCCGCAATCTGTAGTCCAGCGGCACGCGCAGCCACCATTGCCGCACAAAGTATCCTTCCTTCTTGTAGGCGAAAAGATGACCGTGTGAGTGCATCAGTGCCGCTCGGTCGATCTCCGCCAATCTCAGCGTTCCTGCCTGCACAGCCTCTTCCAGAAGCTGTTCTCCCTGCGCGGTGCGGCAGATCACCGTAGACCATCCGCCTTCGTATTCCCGGAGCCAGGTGTCTCCGACCGAGAGGTCGGCGAGTTCGTTTGTGAGATCCGGGCAGACAAGGCAACGGTGGGGTACGTGCATTAGATTGACATAAGCATAGGAGTCCTTGGGCGCGAAGTATCGTTGGCCGTCACGACCGTCAATGACTAGGCCCCCAGGCCAGGGGCCACCTCTGTAATGGAACTGGGCGACCTGCTGCTTGGCGAAACCTGCCTTGGTTATCAGATAGTCGGTGGCGGCTGGCTCGAGGTTGAAGCCGCAAAACAGTCCAATCGCCAGGGGGAATCTGTCTCGATAGGAACCGATTCGTTGCAGGCGTCGGAGGCCGTGAACGTGGCAGGGCAGTCCGACTAGGGCGAGAGGTCCCGACGCCTGGCGAGCTGTGCGGAGCAGGGCATCGAGGGTCACAAGGCTATACTTCGATTGCGTTGCCCTTCGCACCTCCTCGGTCGTCGACAGTATCGCCGCCTGAGAGACCCAGGGTCTTTCAGGGTCCATAGTGACCCCCAAGGCACCAGATATCCGGTTCGTCTCCAGCAGGTGCAGCAGAAGTGCGGTGACCACGCCACCAGAGGTCGCTTGTTCTCGTACCTCCTCAGAGCTGGCCTGGGCCACACTCAGTTGGCGGTAGTGGCCGAGCAGGGCATCGTGTGGCACGGATCCCAAGTACTCTCTGCTCAACGCCTCGAAGTCCATCTCCCTGCCTGGACAGAACCGATAACAGAGCCCGCAGCTTATGCACTCGCCCTGCAGGTGAACTCCCTCTTGGCCGGCGCTCAGAACGCCGACGGGGCAGATGCTGACACAGGCTCCACATCGAGTACAGACTCTAGGGTTTATGTCGTTGAAGGAGGAACGGACCTTGCTGATCTCCAAGATTGTGTCTATACCCTGTTCTTTTTCTGTATCATATCCGCGATCATAGCCACGACAGCGATCTGGAGAGCGGCCATGGCAAGCGTTATCACGGTGATATCCATCACCCGACCCTGCGTCACGAGACTGTACAGGCCTATGAGGAACGCGATTAGGAACAGGCCGAAGCTTACCGGAAGCAGGACCTTCAGGGGATTGAAGTACATTATGGTGCGCAGGATCAACTGGGCGAAGTTCATGGTGTCTTGGAAGGGCCTGATCTTCGATTTTCCTGCTCTCCTGTGATAGGGGATGGGCACGAACTTCACCAGGTAGTGGTCGCTGAGAAAGGCGATGGTGATGGTGATGGTGAAGGAGAACGCGGATGGGAGGATGTTGAAGTAGCCTAGTGCTACGTCTTTGCGAAAGACGCGCATGCCCGAGTTCAGGTCTGGTATGCGTGTCTCGGCCATGTACTCCGCCAACCTGGCCAGCAGCCACTTGGCTGGTCTTCTGACAGCAGCGATTTCCGTGGGCGGCCGTGCTCCCACCACCATGTCGCAGTGCTCTATCTCCTGAAGCAGAGTGGGCATGGCCGAGGGCGGATAGGTGCCGTCGGCATCGATGATGGCGATCCAGTCATGGCGTGCTTGCCGGATGCCACTCTTGAGGGCAGCTCCGTAGCCTCTGTTGGTGTGATGCTGAATAAGGCGAACGCCTGCTTGTCGCTGAGCAGCATCGGAGGTCCCATCGGTCGAACCGTCGTCCACCACGATGATCTCGTACTCAATCGGATCACGACTCAAGGCAGCCTTGATGTCGGCCAGGGTCGTGGATATCCCCTCTTCCTCATTGTAGGCAGGGACGATGATGCTTACAGCGGACATACTGTGCCTCCCAGTGTCTCGTCAAGATGCAGACATCCGGTCTGCTTGGGCGGGGGCTGCCGACGCTGCTGGCGACTGCAAGCCACGACGCACGCAACAAGGATCACTAGCAGCGAACACGGTACCAATGCAGCAATAGTCTCCTGACCGGTCCTCGCTGAGTCGGCGAGCACAGCCCACGGCAGAATGATGCCACAGCCTATGAGTGACATCGCCAGGGTTATTCGGATTGTTTTCGTGAGGTGTTGCGCAATCCACAGGCCTGTGCTGATGGGCAGCAACAGCAAGACGAAGTCATAGCTCAGCATGTATGGTGCAATCAGCAGAGAGGCGATGAGAACAAGAGACAGGACCGGTTCCAAGCTGCCTGCTTGCACGAGGACTTGCCTGTGGACGTACAGTAGGTAGGCAAGACCTCCAAGGAGCGCCGCCAGGACTCCGACGCCCAGCCCTGGCCACAGGTCCGTTCTTCCAAAGGCCACTGCCACTGAGTGAGATAGGCCCCAGATTGTGGGGGAGATGCGAAGGCGCACCATGGCGGACTGAGCAACGTACCCCTGCCATTCTGCGACCCAGTTGGGCACCAACAACCAGGAGGTGACGAACAGTGCCACGCTGGTGATCGCGAAGGAGGCGAGCAAAGACCATCTTCGCCGCAATAGCATGACGACCAGCAACGCGGGGATCAGCAATAGGAAGAGCTGGGGTTTGAGCAGAGTGAGCCCAAGAAGCACTCCTGCCGGGGCATACCACCCCTTGTGGACCAGGTAGAGTGTCCCCGAGAGAAGGAACAGCAGCACTAGCCCCACATGGCCGAACAGTATGGTCAACGAGACCGGTTCAAAAGCTATGGCTAGCACCAGTACGCGTAACAGCCACGCTCTATGGTCTGTGAAGGCCAGCGCTTGCGCCCACAGGGCAACTGACAAGACAAGCAGGACTTGACTCGTCAAAGCCCACAGCAGGCCAGCGGTGGAGAACGGGAGAAACGCCAGCGGAACGAAGGGGAACGCAGTCCACAAGGGGTACAGGAACACGCGCTGATCCGTCTGCCATCGCCAGCGGCCTTCCTGCTCATAGATCTGGCGCCATCCAAGCGGGTCGTACGGGTCGTTTCGTTGGAGAATGGTCCTCCCGGCTGCCCAGAACTGGAAGAAATCACCTGCCTTGAACCTCTCCATGCGATCAACTATCCAGAGATCCAGCGTCAGCACTGCGGTCACCAGGGCCGCTGCCAGCAGCAGCATCAGCAGCCACCGTCCGACGCTAAGCTCCGGTATAGTCAAGCCGTTCAGCGCTGCTCTCAACGACCTACCTCACTCGATAGACTACATAGGATTCCGAGACATTCTCCACTGGTTCCCAGTATTCCTCTTGTAGTGTCCTGAGTGCTTCCACGTCTTCAGGTGCTATGGGGTCGAACTGAGCGGCCAGTATGTGCTCGAAGCCGGCTTTGTGGAACAGCACAAACCTGATGCCCTGGGCGCGGAGGTGCTCGGCCATCCCCTCTGCATCACCGTATCTGTAGCGAAGGTGCATGAACCTGTCAAGTATGGCGTCAGGCAGGCACTCCGCTCGACAGTAGTAGCTGCGAGGTTCCCACAGGAAGAGCACCCTGGCAGATGAAGGCACATTCTCGTTGAGATAGGAGATCACCCGGTAGTAGTCACCGAGATGTCTCTCCAGATACTGGTCGCGCGTTTCCAGCCCCAGGAAGAACGGCAGTGGAGTATCAGTGCCGAAGGATACCAGGAACGAGAGCGTGTTGAGACAAAGGGTGATGGCCAGCGCCATGAGCACAAACCTCTGGAGAGAGAAGCCCTTCACGTCCAGGACGGCGAGCCTCTCCACAGCGATGCTGGCCAGCACCGCGAGAAGAGGGAAGATGGGAAACAGCAGGCGCGTCTGCTGCAACAACCCCGATTGTGCCACGCCGTACAGCCACAGCAGGTAGTGGGCCCCGCAAAGCACTAAAGCGTATGTCAGGATACTGGGGTCTCTCTGTCTGCGTTTCCTCCACAGCAGGCCGACCAAGAGAAGAGGAAGGCAGGCCAGCAGGATAGGCCCTATGGTGGCCGCGTACCCTGCCTTCCCTTCGACGCCCATGATGCTCATCTCCCAGGGTGCGAGCAAGAGACGCAATGGCTCATGCAACAGTCCGGTGCCCCAGCGACTGTACCACCATGCGCGGTATTCGTCCCAGAAGCGGCCTGCGAAGAAGAAGGGGTAGAAAGGGTTGCCTGTCAGAGCCCAGTTCTTGAGATACCAGGGGCAGGCAACCGCCGCTGTTGACAGCCACAGGAATAGCAGGTTGCGAAGAAGCCCGACGGCTCCCTGTCGCCTGTGTTCCCAGATCACCAGAAGGCCCAGCACGATAGGCGTCAGTACAGCGGTGTATTTCGCTCCCAGCGCGAAGCCCGAGAGAATCCCCGTCACAACCAGCCAGTGACTGTCTCTCAACCCTGTCCAGGTGATGAATCCGTAGAAAGCCGCAAAGGTGTAGAAGGCGAGACCGAGGTCCACATAGGCCCATGTGGACACAAGTACGATACTGGGCGCGGAGAGATAGATCGCTGGCGCCAGCCACGGCATCCTGGCCTGAAGGTGCCTGCGGGCAAAGCAGTACAGCAGACCGATGGTTAGCACGGCGTATGTGAAGTGCACCAGCTTGGCCACCATGTCGCTCTTTAGAAGCATGCCTGCCAGAAACAGCATCTCCAGCAGAGAAGGGAAGCCAAGGTATGGGATATCGATGTCTCCCGTGATCCTCCCTCGCTGGATGTAAAGCTTGGGTCCGGTAAGATGGTAGACCTGGCTATCCCAGGCCACTGGCGGGGTGAGGCATGCCACCAGAGACAGAATCAGTACCACAAGCAAATAGCCAACCAGTGACCTGTCGAGCGGTGACCGAAACGTTGGCCTCGCGAGACCGCGCACAAGCTGCACAACTGCTTTGAGGTCCGGCAGGAGCACCACACAGGCCACCAGTGCTAGCCCGTAGACCAGCCACCGATTGAGGCCGCCAGCGATACCCAGCCCCAGGATGAGAAGAGAGACGAAGCCCAGGCCACACCCGGCGGCGAAGATCAACTCCTCCAGCGGGGAGTGGAAGGCCAGTCTCTTCATGAGCCTGTGTCCGAGCGCTGTGGCGATGAATATCATTGCTATCCACACCACAAGGTCAATCACCCTGTCCACCAGGGCCCCTACTACCGTGAGCGTGAGAGGCTTGTGCACAGCGTAGTAGGCCAGATAGACGACGAAGACCCAGGCCACAGAAAACGAGGCTATCACTGCCCAGACCAGTCGACCAGCCGTCTTGGCTGTGCTCGGGTTATGTTGTCCTTGCATGCCAGATCCATTGCAGCCATGGCCCAGACCGGGCGTGCCGGTGGAAGGCTGCTTCCTGCGTGCACTCGATTGCTGGAGATGGGCCCCGTGTCGAGGCAGGGAGTGCTTCTCTCTTCATCGGTTCTGTGTTGGGTTCGCTATCTGTGACGCTGCCGCCACTAACTGTCTCGAGGTCTTGCTTGTCGCATGCCAGGAGATGAGAAGGAGTGTGGCCAACGGCAGGGGAATGACCATCACCGGGTGCTCAAGATCGCCCCGGATGGTGCAAAGGAACAGGAGCCAAGGACCCGCCAGCAGTACGGCGAGGAAGAGGCCGATGGCCCATCGCCGTCTGCCCAGCTCGGACAGCCACCATATGAGGGGCAGTAGCAGAAGCACCTGGTTCGTGGTGCCAGTCTCTCCCGGAAGCAGGAGCGTCGCGACGATGGCGATGGAGAAGGCAGCGGAGGCCTGCAGTCGATTGGTGAACGCAGCATAACACGCGTAGGCGACGCATGTGACCAACCCTAGCGAAACACCTAGTGTGACCACCCCAGACAGAGAGGCGGGGACAAGGGCAGCGACAAGGAAGCCGATGGGCGATGTCCCACCCCTGTAGATACTGGTGTAGGAGTGATAGGAAGTCAGCCCCGAGACGAAGGACCGAATCCAGCCGGGGAGAGCCATGGAGGTAACGGCCAAGAGGAGGGCCATGACGGAGAGGAAGGCCGATACCGCCCTGTAGTTTCTCCATCTGACCGTCATTAGCAGCAGGAAAGGCACGATTAAGAAGATCAACTGGGGCTTGATGGTGGACAGAGCCAGCAGGCACCCCGCCAGAACGCCATGGCCCCGCTTCAGTGCCCAGAGAGCCAGGGCGACGAAAGCCAGGACGACGATGCTAATCTGGCCGAGAATGACGCTGCGGGCAGTGGGATAGAAGAGCACGGTCCACAGGGCCAATCCGATGAGTCCTAACGGAGACGGCTGCCAGTCCAAGGTCCGCAGGAGAATAATCAGAGCGGCAAGCATGGTGAGGATCAGAGCACTTGACCAGAAGGCCTGGGCGACTGGGTAGGGGAGCAGGGCGAAGGGAACGAGGATGAAGCACACGTATAGTGGGTAGGCAAAGGCTACCTGATCCTCGCCCTCTCTGGCGGGGCGTCCGTACATGTCGTTCTGTATTTGCAGAGTCACCTCTGCTGAGTATGGGTCTTTTCCCTCCAACAGCAGGGCTCTGGTCCCCCGCCAGCGGGGGTAGAAATCGTTACCACCGGGCACATGAGACGTGAACGTCTGGTAAACGCTATAGACCAGCAGCAAGTACGTGACGATGATGGCAGCGGTGAGCGCAATCGCTGCCCCTCTGCTCTCAAGACGGTCTCGCCACGCACGGTTTTTCATCTGGATTCGCCTCGCTGCGAACTACTCGTGGATGTCCGCTGGAGGGGCAGACCATGCTCCAATACTGCTGCTGTGCCGGCCTGGCAAGCTTCTTGCCGGTCGTTGTTCACGTCCAGTGTATCAAGGTAGGAGGCTTCGTAGAACGTATCCAGCCACTGGCACACTCCTTCTGCGTCCTCGACACTGCCGACTGAACGATATGCGATGGCCAGATGGAGGTAGTAGGGTATCAGGCGGTCGTAGGGCGCGCAAGTGATGCTCTCCGGCCAGAAATCTGCGCTGATGTCGGACCTATGGTAGACCTGGGATGCGTAGTCATACGAAGAGCTCAGTGCGACGCAGTCTGGCGAGCTGTTCCGGTAGAGGGCTATGGCTTTCTCCAGATCTCCAGCCTGGTGGGCGATGTCGCCCAGGAGCATGTCGGCTTCCTTCTTGCCAAGCATGCCAGCGATTCTAAGGTCGTGAAGAGCCTTCTCCTGGTCTCCTGAAGCAAGGTAGAATTGTCCGCGGGCCAGGTGGCCCTCAGCACTGGTGGGAGACGTGGCGATGGCTTTGTCGAAGGTCTCCCGAGCCAAGTTGTACTGTCCCTGGGCTGCTTCCACCCGGCCTTGGAGAAGCAGGAACACTCCCGATCTTGGCAGAGCCTCCAGTAGACGTGCTGCTTCCTGGTAGTTGTGGTCCAGGTAGGCGGCCTGCGCGCGCGCGAGGGCTGGGAGCGCGTCATTTGTCTGGGCCTGGGACCTGAAGGCCCGTCGGTGCTCGCTGGTCTGCCAGAAAGCGCTATCAATGAGAGCAGGAGTGTCGGCTACTGCCCGAGAATAGGCTTCTGCCGCAGCCTGGAAGTCGCCTGCGCCCTCGTTCAGGTACCCCAGTCCCAGGGCATAGTAGCCATCGCGGGGTGCCTGCGCGGAGGCGCGTTCCATGCGAGTCACTGCATCTTCCGTGTGTCCCATGTTCCACTCCAGCCAGGCCAGGTTGGCGTTATTGATGGGGGTGTCTCCCCCTCGGGCGATCTCTTGCTCGTATGCCTCTATGGCGCTGTTCAAGGTAGTTTCATCGGACATCGCAAGGCCGAGGTATGCGTTGGCTGTGCCGAGCTGGAATTGGTAGATCCTCAGCAAGGGGTCCAGTGTGACTGATTTGCCCAAATCCGCAACGGAATCCTCGAATCGCGCGTTCTGCATACTGCCCACTGCACGGTGCTGGAAGAAGTGTGCTGCGTCTCCCCAGGCCACTACCGCCGCGAGCGCGACCAACGCCACGGCGGTTATCCATCGCACGGAGCGCGCTGACACGGCTCGCTGTGAGGAGAAAGGTGCAACCACTATGGCCGCCAACAGCACAACGTGAAGTGTCGTCAGGGGAAAGACCCAGGGGACATCGAACAGCATGGAGACCAGCAGGCCCGTTATTCCGGCGACGCAGGCAGCGGTGACCAGATTCGAAAGGCGCGTGTCTCCGGCTGCGCCCGCGAGAGAGCTCCAGCCCGCTCTCATCAGGGCCACAATCAGCCACAGACTCACGACGAGGCTGGGAAGGCCACTCTCAGCGGCGACGTTGATGAAGGCGTTGTGCGCGTTGTTGTAGTACATGTCCGGGGCAGAGGGGTTGGAGTCGGCAACCTGGTGGAACAGGTATCCAAACGTTCCAGGCCCACCTCCCATCAGAGGGCGACGGGCTATGATCTCGCCCGCAGCCTGCCAGAGCTCGAGCCTGACGAAGACGGTGTAGAGCCTCGCGGACAAGAGATCCGTGGCAGCGACGACAAGAGCGACGCTGAAGAGCGCCGTGACCAGGATGAGGGCCAGGAGCGCCGGACTGCGCAAATGGGAGTGCAAGGACATGCGGCCGGTTCTGATCCGAGAAGAGATGACCAGCAGGGCGAACGCTGTCAGAGCTGCGGCCATACCGATGAGTCCACTTCGCGAGAGGGTCGAGGCCAGGACCAGCGCGGAGCCCAGCACCAGGGCGCCAAGGTTCATTCTGGCTCTAAGGTTGTGCGATGTGAGCAACTGTGCCAGCACCAGCGGCAGCAGGAGTACCATGTACCAGGCCAGCACATTGGCCGGCCCCATGACCAGTCTTCTTCGATAGTCTCCCAGGGTAAGGTACGGTGACACTTCTCCGGTGCCCACGAGCCAAATGCCTAACCAGACAGCCAACTCCAGGATTTCCACGAGGACAACGACACCTGCGACGAGCAGCATAGGTTTCGCCAGATCCGACACCTGCCAGCCGCTCCCGAGCGCATCGACGACCAGGTAGTAAATAAGAATGAAGATGGCGAGGTGAGCCAGATTCTCCGCGCTGATGCGAAGATCTGTTGAAACGAGGGCTGACACCAAGTTGAGCACAAAGAGCACCAAGAGGGGCAGATCCAGAGGCGTCCTGGGCAGCCATCGACCTTTGGCCAGCCTGCGACCCGCCCAGCAGCCCAACAACGCGAACGCCAGCAGATGGGAGAAAGCAACCAGCGGGAAATGATAGGTGCCCGCCCGAGTGCCACCGATGACGGTGAAGTAGAGCAGCCCCAGAAGGACGGCTATCGCCCGCCAACTGAGGCCCCAGCGTTCGCCCATGCCTCGCGGCGCAGGCCTCGGCCCGCCAAGCCGCATGTCTGTCATTCCTCACTCACAGGATAGGCTAGCAGGGGTTCTTTTGTCAATAGTACCTAGCTCCCAAAGCTCGCTCCGGCGGGTGTCGCTCACCAAAGGCAGCCATAGGACGCCAGATGAACGTCCCAGTAGACTCCCTGGTCCAGCAGATGATAGTGTTCAGTGAGCCACGATCCCAGCTCATCTCGATGCACACTCTCCAGCAGTCCCTGCTCGCTGCCTTGCACCAAGCGGTGCGCGCTGGCTGTTCTAGGAGACGATCATAGTGCACAGGCTGCCGCAATTGCTGATCAAGGGGAACACCTCGTCACTGAGGAACTCGTCAAACTCCTCGGCGGAGCGCCAATGCGGCACAGTGGGCCAGTCTAGTCTATCGAGTTCGTTGTACGGGGGCGCGTAGTGGTGGGGATGGACAAGAATCACATCGCTCGGTTGAGCTCTGGCATTGATGGTCGCCGTGGCTTCGCGCCACCCGTCGCGGACATAGGGGCTGTCGCAATGGAGACTGCGCATCGGACTGCCCGTGGCGACCCGCAGGATCGCAATGGTCGGCGAACCGATCGTCTTGCCGGAAGAGAGAGCTTTCTGGAAGCCGAGAAGCACCAGAATCGAAGAAACAGGCAGAAGCGGATTGAGGAAACGATGCAAGCTGATCGCCCTCTTCTGTGGCAAAGGCCAGTCCAGGGAGATCACAAAGGTGAAGAGCAGCGGGAGCAAGAGCCAGACCGCATGGAGCACCGGTGTGATCCAGCGACAGTGAGCGCGCCAACCGCCGCGCTTGGCCATCAGTCACCCTCCTGGCGGATAAATATGACGGCCTGTTCGTCAGCGTAGGCCCGCAGCCATTCACTTCTCTCGCTGAGCATGGTGCTCAACGGGCTACCTTGGTCCATAATCGCCACGCTGACGTCATATCTATCCAGAGGTTCTTGCCAGGCTTGTCTCAACTGGTAAACCTGAAGGTACTCGTCAATGAAGGCATCGCCGTAAACGTCAGCCCGCCCATCTATGAACACCTTGCGCTCGGGGTATAGTCTCCAGACGAGGTAGCCACCCCAGTGGTAGAGATTGTAGATGTTGCCCGACGTCTCGCTCTCTTCCAAGAAGTCCACGGCGGCCACGGGGAAAGCGTCTAGCTGGGCCGCCGCGTTCCCCACTAAGGCGTGGCCCGCCAAGGCCGCGCCTCCCAGGAGCAGCACGGCGAGCAGTACCCAGTTAGCGACTAGGAACGCGCGGCCCCTGGTGCGCCTGTGTGTGATGGAGAGGTTAGGCAGTCCCCAATCTCGCCATACGTGGAGGAGTTGGCGAGCAAGCATGGGCGTGGTCGTTAGCAGAAAGAAGGGAATGAGCCGTGCCGACCGAAGCGAGGCGTAGCCGAAGCCCAGCATGAAGATGAAGTCGGTGGTCGTTGGGCGGCTCCGAGACAGGCCAAGGATTGTGATAAGGATGAGCACGTACAGTGCAAAGGGCTGGAACTGCGCGAGATGGAAGTCAGGCGAGAACCATTCCATGATGTACTGCTGCATGGCGGGGCTCCCCAGCGTGCCGAAGGGATAGATCAGGAGCCGGATGCCGTTGGGGTTCAGGATCGGCGCTGCCGCTGTAACGAGAGTGACCGCGGTCAAGCGCCGAATGTCCTTCCAGGTGAGCAGCGGTTGTTGCCTCCGCGCGAAGACGTTGTCGAGGGTCGCCCCGAAGATATGTGCAGACAGGTAGACAAGCCCGAGAAAGAAGCTCCCGTGCAGGTTTGCCCAAAGCACCATCAGAGGAGGTAGGAGCCACAGGTACCTACTGTTGCCCCTCCTGTTGAGGTGGAGGATGTACAGAAAGACGGCCGAGAGCAGAAGCGAGAGCATCTGAGGGCGCACCCCCCAGGTCACCGCCGAGGCAATGGCCGCCAGAAGTACTATGAACGAAGCCAGGTAGGGACGACCGTCGCATTGAAGGTACAACAAAGCGAAAGCAGCGGTGATGATGCCAGCGAAAACCAGGATCAACCCTCCCTGGCCGAAGATGGCATAGGCGACGTACATGATGACCTCGGTCAGCCACTCGTGGGTCACCCAGGGTTGGCCCTGCAGTGTGTGTGAGAAGATGTCTTGCCGGGGAATCGTGCTGGTCTCGAAGATGTACTGTCCCGTGCGCAGATGCCACCAGAAGTCGGGGTCCACTATGGGCCGTGCGGCCATGACGAACAGGCAAAGCAGCAGGACCAGAGTCATCAGCCGCTCGGTGCTCAGCGCCGCGAGCGTCTCTCTCAACCTCATCTTGCCATTGCTCCCAACCGCCGCCCCTCTGGCCCGCCTGTCCATGCGTGGCGCGCGTGACGTTGGCCTGCCTACGCCACGGGAGCCGTCACCCGCCCGATGCGGTCTTCTCTATCTCGAAGAGTCGAGGTGCCACTTCTCGCACGACGTAGCCATCCGAGACACCTGCAGGATCGACGATTCTCCTGTGGGCTACGGGGTAGGTAACCACTGCATATCTGTGGATGTCATTGCGCACGAAGGTCTCGATCAGTCTCTGGTACTCCTCTTGGCTGCGGACATAGAAGAACTCTTTCTGGTAGAAAAGGGGGGCTGCGTACTGTGCCAGTCCGTACTCATCGCTGACTATCCAGGTGGAGTCGAGTCGGGCCGTGCTCTCGATGAGCTGCCTGTCTCTGGTCTTGATCATGTGCATCACGCGGATCCCGCAGGCCTGGAACACCAGACTGACCCCGAGTGTGGCGGCCAGGCAGGCTGCCAGAAGGGTGCCCGTCGACGATGATCTGGCCGTTGCGCTGAGTGCTCGGCCATTCCTCAAGGCCAGTACAGCGGCGAGGGGATAGATCGGCAGGAGGAAGCGGGGCCCCCATTGAAGCCCCGGATCCACCGGGGTCGCGATACACACCAAGATGATGTAGCCGAAGCAGGCCGCCAGCGCCAAGCGGTGACTATCCCTGTCCTCCAGCTGCGGAATGCCGCCGAAACTGAATGCTAGAAAAGGGGTGGTGGCAATCAAGCCACCGAGTGGCCTCCCGGACCAGGCTTCGACGAGATTCGGTACGCTACAGAGCAGCAAAGCTCCGAAGGCTGCCATGACGAGGACAGGCTTGTGTCTGAGTGCTGGGCTCCAGAGAACCAGGGTTGCAGAGGCAAAAGCGATGGCGTAAAGCAAAGTGACCAGTGGGTTGGGGTTGGCCTCCAGCAGCGTGTAGTAGAGGATAGCCAGTCGGTTCGTGGTCACGGGGAGCTCCTCGCCGAGAAAGGCGAAGTGAGCCACGTGTGCACCGATAGGGTTTCCATATACCATGGTTTGAAAGAGCCAGAGTGGGAGGAGGGCCGCCAGAATGCCAAGGCAGAGAAACAGCGTGTCGCGGCCCCGTCGGCCTCCAAACAGGAAGTATACGACGGGCATGACGGCGGCCAAGGCGTATAACTCGGTACGCGCCCAGATCGAAAAGCCCAGTATCGCGCCGCCAGCGAGCAGCCATCTACGGTTGCGTTGGGGGAGGGTGCGAATCACCAGTAGTAGGGCCACAGTGGTCAGTAGAGTGCCCAGGGTGTGGTCCCAAAACAGGAGGCTGTAGAACAGTAACGGTGTACACAGGCCAAGGACTAGAATGGAGGACGATCCACGAGCACCCAGCAGTCGGGCGAGCCACCAGGTGACCAGCACGGTGGCCAGCCCCGAGACAACAGGTATTACATAGAGGCCCGCGTAGTCTAGCAGCCTGTACAAAGGCGTGGCCAGAAGCGGGAAGAAGACGGGGTAGGCCGCGAAGATCCTTTCACCTTGTATCAGCGGGGGAGGGTTGTTGATGGGCAGATAACTGAAATCTGGATCCAACCAGCGACCTGGATAGTCGATGGTGAAGTCTGACCATCCCTTCCGCAGGAAGTTCTGGACCTGGATCAACTTCAATCCCTCGTCGCTGCTGAAGAAGGCGGCCTTCGGGAGGACAAGGAAGGCGAGGCCAGCGTACACGATGGCCACAAGGGCGAGCGCAAGAAGAGGCCTTCTCATTTGACGCCATTGTAGCCCCGTTGCGGGCATGCTGCAAGGCCGTGCCACTCCCGCCAATACCTGCCGAGGCCAACAGCCAGTGTCGGGCCAGGTACACCCTTGTTTGTCCGGGGTGCTTGGGGTACAATTGGCCCCGATGCGCGGTCACGTCTCTGAACCTTATGAGTGTGCAATGAGGCGGCACGATGGCTGGCGGGGTTGAGGCATTCTACAGACTACAGTCGATAGACGCAGAGATCGATGAGAAGCGCGAAACCCTGCGTGGCATCGAAAAGCAGTTGGCGGACAACAAAGACGTGTTGGCAGCCGAGGAAGCGACACGAGGAATCCGGGAGACCCTCCGGGAGCTGCGGAGCAGGCTGCGCGGTCTGGAGCTGGATCTGGGGGAGGTGGCAGCGAAGATCGCATTGACCGAAAGCGCGCTCTACGGAGGGGAGGTCAGCAATCCCAAAGAACTGGCCGGCATGGAACAGGAACTGGAGTACTTGCGACGACGCCGCTCGGTCGTTGAGGACGACACGTTGCACATCATGGCAGAGGTAGAGGAGCAGGAAGAGAACCTCAGAGCCGCTGACGAGCGCCTGGCCCGTGGCGAGGAACAATGGGAAGAAGTCAGAGGGGTTCTTCTCGAGGAGGGAGAGCAACTGCGCTCGCGCCTCACTGTGCTCCAGGCACAGAGGGAGGAAATCGCGCAGACGGTCTCTGCCAGAGACCTTGCTACCTATGAAGGCTTGCGTCAGCAGAAGGGTGGACAGGCAGTGGTTCTTCTTGAGAATGGGATTTGCCAGGGCTGCCGTGTTGCCTTGCCAACCAGTGTCGCCCAACGTGTACGGCGCGGCAGCGAGGTCGTGTACTGCGGGAGTTGCCAGCGTATCCTCTACTCGGTCCACTAGTCCCACGTTCGTGCCAGGGTCATCATTATGGGAGAAGGCGCGGTCAACGCACAGGGGTCAGCGAATCCATACTCAGCAGATAGGCCGGTGGTCGAGGAAACGCAGTTCTTCGGACGAGAGAGGGAGCTGGAGCGGGCCACCGAGGTGCTGGGTGCAACGGGCACCAGAAGAGTGCTCGTGGTTCAGGGTAGCTACCGCATCGGCAAGAGCTCGTTTCTTCATCAGCTGCGGCGTGGGCCTACTCAGAGAGCTTTCGTGATTGATCTCTCAGGAGCGGAGGACGACAGACCTGGCTACCTCCTCTGGCGCTCCGCCACGATCATCGCAGCCGAATTGCAGCGTGAGACGGGACGCTCGTTCCCCAAACCTGAGGTGAACGATTTTCTCACGGACGCCAGCTTCTTCCACGTGGTCTTCCTGCCGACGGTCTACAAGGCACTCAAGCGGAGACGTTTGGTCCTGGCCTTCGATGGCCTCGATGCGCCCATAGACCCAGAGGGCAAGGCGAGAGAGGCCTTCTTCGTCTACCTCGATACCTTGATGGAGTCCGGCCTGAATCTGAGCCTCGTCATAACCTCGGAGGGCTGGCCTGAGCAGGACTCCTCGCTGTTCGAGAACGCATACGATCTTCGGCTGGGACCCCTGGATGGTGCCGCGGCGACAGATCTGGTTGTCGAACCCGCTCGCGACACACTCCATTTCGACTATCAGGCTGTGAGGCGGGTTCTGGAGCTCTCCTCTGGCCACCCTTACTTCGTGCAGCTTCTTTGCCATGCCATCTTCGAGCGCCGCGCCGCTGATGGGCGGGTGTCGGAGAAGGATGTGGAAGCTGTGATCGACAGTGTACTGGATGTGGCATTGCCCTACATGGAGCGCATGTGGAACGGTGCCTCCTCAGGAGCGAGGACTGTGCTCGCGGCTCTTGCCGCCCTGCGTGGAGTGAGAGGTATCTTTCTGGAGCAGGATCTAGGATATGCGCTGAGGCGTAGAGGCACAGCGCTATCTTCCACCGAGATCCGCCAGGCGTGTGGGGAACTCGTGGAAAAGGATGTGTTGGAAGCGTTGGGCGCGATGAGCTATCGGTTCAGGGTAGAACTGGTGAAGAAGTGGCTGGTGGCCCGACGAGAGGTAGGGTCGCTGCTGGAGCTTAGTGGGACAAGAAAGGTCGCCTCTTCCGCCGGAGACTGGATGGGCAGGTTTCTCTGGCCCCTGATCGGTCTACTCGCGCTCACGGCAATTGTGTTCGCGTGCCTGCTCTCGTGGCCGCCTATCAGGGGCGGCGGCGAAACAGTTGCGACACCGGAACAGCCCAGAGAGACTTCTTCCCTATCGTACACGCTCGTTACGCCCACGCCCAACTTGGGATTCACTCCGACTCTGGTGCCCACGCCGAGGAGACCGACGCTAGAGATCGCATACATGGCACGGGATGAAGCCTCCGACAGCTGGGACATCTACGCCATGTCCAGGGATGGGTCTCTGGTGGAACAATTGACGAACAGCGATGAGGATGATAGTTCTCCGATCTGGGCACCGGACCATACCTGGCTGGCGTTCGTGTCAAGGCGGGACGGCAACCAGGAGATCTATCGTGCGAACATGGATGGTTCGGGGGCAGTGAACCTGACCAGGAACGCCGCCGCCGACTGGACTCCCTCGGTTTCGCCGGATGGAACCAGGATCGTCTTCTCCTCGCTTCGTGACGGCAACTGGGAACTGTACTTGATGGACGCCGACGGCGCTCAGCCAGCAAGGATGACTTTCAATCAAGAACCGGACTACGCCCCAGCCTGGTCACCGGACGGTTCGAAGATAGCGTTCGTGTCAGAACGGGATGGGAATCTGGAGATCTACGTGATGGACGCTGACGGATCGCAGGAGTCGCGTCTGACCTTCAACGACGCGCTGGATCTGGCTCCAGCCTGGTCTCCTGATGGCTCCCTCATCGCCTTCGAGTCCTATCGGGATGGCAACATGGAGATATACGTGATGAAGGCCGATGGGACTGAACAGAGGAATCTCACAGAGTACCCGCTGGCCGATGATCACGGCCCCTCGTGGTCTGATGATGGCTTCGCGCTGCTATTCTACTCGAACCGCGATGGGAACTGGGACCTCTACCTGATGAACCCTCAGGGAGGCGATGCGCGGAATCTCACCAACAGCCCGGGCCCGGAACAGGAACCCTTTTGGAGCTCCTAGTGCCGCTTCTGCCCACCCCCTGTGCCTGTGCGGATGAGTTCCGAGATCGCGAAGGTCTCCACTCCGTACACTCGCACTATCTTGCGCCGCGACTTGTGTCCACTGAGTATCTCTACTTGGCTGTTGTTGACACCTAGAGTCTTGGCCAGTAGTCTGACGAGTGCCCTATTGGCTTTGTCTTTGATAGGGGGCGCCGCGACGCGGACCTTGAGTACCCCTCCCTCTGAGCCGACGATCTCGCTTCTGCTGGCCGCTGGGAGAACGCGGACAGGGAACACCACGGGGGCATCGTCAGGGGGCGCACAAGCACCATTGGTCTCCGGGGGTATCACTCGTCTCACCACAGACAGGCCTCACAGACCTTGTATGACGAAGTAGAGCATCTGCTGCACTATGCCTAGCACTACTATGGCGACGATGGGGCTGAGGTCCAGCATGCCCACGGGGGGAATGATGCCGCGAAAGAAGCCCAGGATCGGTTCAGTGACGCGGTACAAGAAGACCGACACTGGATGGTAGGGATCAAACCGGAACCACGACAGGATTATCCTGGCCATGATCGCTAGGTAAAAGAAGGTGAAGATCAGGTCGATGGTCTGGAAGGCTACCGCTTGCGCGGTCATCGTTCGTCCTCCTACTACTTTCCTCTCTCGCCGAAGATGGCGCGCCCTATTCGGAGAATGGTGGCACCTTCCTCGATGGCGACCTCGAAATCATCGGTCATGCCCATTGACAGATGCTGCCAATGCCGGTTCGGCAACTGCTCCCGAAGTATGTTGAGAAGTAGCCTTAGGCGCCGAAAGCATGATCGTAGTTCCTCTTCTGGTGGCCCTAACGGAGCCACGGTCATCAGGCCCTGCAGTTCGAGGTGGGGAAGGGCCTCGATCTCTTGCACAGCCGTCAAGAAACCGTCCAGCACCCTCCCATCCGCCTCGTGCACCGCGAATCCGTACTTGCTGGCCTCTCCAGACACGTTCACTTCCAGTAGAATGGGCAAACGGACAGCCGCTGCTTGGGCGCAGCGTTGGCTCATTTCATGAGCCAGTGGGAGGCTGTCTACCGATTGGATCACGTCGAAAAGCTGGATCGCTTTCTTCACCTTGTTGCGCTGAAGATGCCCGACCATGTGCCAATTGAGGCCCAAGCCCCTCTCCCTGGACCAGAGGATCTTCGGCTCGGCCTCCTGCACTCGGTTCTCGCCGAACTCTCGCAGTCCAGCCTCCGATGCTTCCGCTATCTTCTCCGCAGGCACGGTCTTGGTTACTGCTACCAGAGTGATCTCAGCCGGACTGCGCCCTGCCCGGATCGTGGCGAGGAAGATACGTTCGTTAAGCATGGCGATATTGTTCTCGACATCGATCATGCTGGCATCCTGATGCCCAGGAGAGCGGCGAATCGGCCGGTATTGCCTCCTTCTGCCCGGTGAGAGAAGAACTCGTTGGCGTGACAGGCGGTGCAGAGACGACCTGTCTCGACTTCACGGATCCCGCAGTCCATCAGTTGCTGACGGTTTGCCTCCCACAGGTCTAAAGAGAAGTGGCCGTCCCCACAGGGATGGATAGCGCCCTGCCAGTCGGGCAGAGAGTTGCTGATGGCCCCTACGACTTCGTCTCCAACCCTGTAGCAGCACGGTCCTATGGCAGGTCCGAGTGTAGCGATCATACTGGCTGGGTCACTGCCGTAGAAGGCGATCATGGTTGATACCATTTGGCAGGCTATCTTGGCCGCGGTTCCGCGCCACCCGGCATGGCCAAGCCCGATGACCCTCCTCTGCGCGTCGTAGATGAAGACGGGCAGGCAGTCGGCAAAGCGCAGCAAGAGAGTGACTCCTGGGTCGCCGCTGATCAAGGCATCAGTGCCCGGCAAGACTCTGCCCCGATCTCTGGCGGTTACGCAAGCAACATGATTGCTGTGCACCTGTCTTGCGGTAACCACCTCCGCCTTTCTCACTTTCAGAGCCTCCTGCACGAGGCGATGGTTCTCTCCTACGGCACGCGGGTCGTCCCCAACCGAGTGCCCTACGTTCAGGGACCGGTATGGGTGGCGACTAACTCCACCGAGCCTTGTGAAAACTGCGTGGGCGATCTCCGAGTGTCCTGCGAAGGCCGCGAAGGTGTAGTATGGGACGTCACCAGCTTCGTGACGAATCATGATGCTCCCTGGCCAGTCATCTCCATAGTCGACTCCTGCAGGCATGCCTGACCTGTGATGGAGGACCACGGGAGTATCTCGTCTTTCGCCCGGCTGGCCAGGTATTGCTCGCTGCTCAGCCCCGTCGCCTCGAGCGCTCTTCTCCAGGCCGGCAATCCTGTGCCGTCAAGGGCCATGAGAGCTTCGCCCACTGGCCTGTCACCGCGGGCGAGGACGCCTTGCACTTCAGCGGCCCGAGGGCTTTCCCCAGTGGTCTCAACGTTGAGCGCTCGCAGGCTGTCTCTCAGGTACTCGAAGCGGTGCTCCAGCACCCAGCGAGGTGCCATTGCGGTGCGCTCGAAAGGTGTCTGGGCCTTGGGGACAAAGGGTGTGATGTTGACCGTGATGTGCCGGTGAAAACGTTTCCTCACGGCGTGCAGTAGCTCGACTATCTCCGTCACGTCGCTTTCGTCCTCGGTCGGGAGCCCAATCATGAAGTACAGTTTCAGATGCGGGAAGTCATGGCGCGCGATGAGTTCCACCGCGCGCATGACGTCCTCTGAAGAGATGCCCTTCCTGATCTTGCGGCGCAGACGCTCGGAGCCAGCCTCCGGAGCGATGGTAACAGTTCGCGCGCCGCTCTCGGATAGGGCCTCAAGCAGCGCGATGGGCAGGGGATCGACTCTGAGAGACGCCACAGATAGCTTGGCGCCGAGGCGCCGAAGCTCCCTCGCCAGACTCTCCAGCTGACTGTAGTCGGACAGAGATGCACCTATCAGGCCAAGGGTCTGACGATAGGCAAGGCCCTTCCTGGCTGTGCCCAGCAATACCTCTAGACTTCCCTCACGGACTGGCGAATAGGCAACCCCGGCCAGACAGAAGTGGCAACCCCGCCCGCAGCCTCTGGTTACCTCCATGAGGTACATGTCCCCGAACTCCGTGTCGTCCGTGATGACTGTAGAGTGCGCCGGCTGGTCGTCCAAGTGAGGCAGCCACTGTCGCTGAATCGGGTGTGGTGTACCAAGCGTTGGCCCCGTGGCCCCCGCGCGCCTTTGGTCCCTGTCCAGGTCATGAAAACGAGGCACGTAGAGTCCAGGCAGCATTGCCATACGCCGAAGAAGGTCGTCCCGTTGGAGATCAGTACCTTCAAGCAGCGTTTCAACAAGTGAAGGGACGATAACCTCCCCCTCGCCGATAGCGAAGGCGTCCATCATGGGAACCAGAGGCTGAGGATTGGCCATGACACACGGGCCGCCGGCGATGAGAATCGGTTCTGCTTCGTCTCGCTCCTCGCTCGACAAGGGGATGCCGGATCGACGCAACATCGCAACAAGGTTGAGATAGTCCAGTTCGAAGGCAAACGAAACGGCTAGAATAGCGAAGTCACCTAGCGGTCTCTGAGACTCCAGCGACACGGGAACGTCAGCATCGCTGTCGCAAAAGACTCTCTCGCAGACGACACTGGAGTACTGGTTGAAGAGTCGATAGAGGACGTGGACTCCCAGATTGGACATCCCAATGTAGTAGGAATTGGGGTACACGAGGGCGACGGGCAGGCGTCCGCCCCAGTCCTTGACTATCGCCCCCTGTTCTCGGGCAAGTCTTTCTCTGGCTCGGGAGATGTTCTTCCAGGTCAAGTTCTGTCTCCTGGGGTCAAGTCTATCACAGCGAATGGACCAAAGCAACCAAACATGTTTCGGGAGGTGAATGAGAAGGTTGGATGGCCTGATGGGCAGGGGCGCAGGCAAGGGCCAAGGGGAGAGGGGCACGTTGGGGAGGGAATGCGGAGGTGGCCACACTGATCCTTAGCGTGGGTGACGCCGCAGTGCGCGACGCATCTCCGAGCGGAGAAAGGGCCTTCCGCTAGTACGCCCGGCCCGTCGGTACCACAGACGCTGCGGCACGCTCAAGATGGTGGAGCTAGTTGAGGGTCACCAACCCGTGGGTGCCGGGCGCAGCATGCTGCACTCAATTGCCCCCCAGCGCAGGCTGTGCTCGATGGAGTGCGGAGCACGGCGGCCGGGGCTGAGCTTTGTCAGCCCTCCGCCTTCATTCTCTTGAACTCCTCGGTCATAGCCGGGACCACCTTTAGAAGGTCGCCAACTATGCCGTAGTCCGCGACCTTGAATATGGGTGCCTCCGGGTCCTTGTTGACGGCCACGATGTATTTCGAGGTCTTCATGCCGGCGAGATGCTGTATAGCCCCGGAGATGCCGCAGGCGATGTACAGCGTGGGGGTTACCACTTTCCCCGTCTGTCCCACCTGATAGCTGTGGTCCTTCCATCCTGCGTCAACGGCGGCTCGTGAAGCACCGACAGCAGCCCCCAGAACTCCCGCCAGTTCCTCGATGAGGGCGAAGTTTGCCGGGTCTTTCAAACCGCGTCCGCCCGACACTATGATGTCGGCTTCGGTCAGCTCGATCCTCTCGCCCGCCTCCTTGATCATCTCCAAGACCTTCGCCCTTATCTCTCCGGCATGGGCGGGGATGCTTTCCACAGCTGCTTCACGGGAAGCGTCAGCCTGTGGTGCGGGGAAGACGTTCGGCCGCACCGTGGCCATGTACGGTCTGACCAGTCCTTTGACCGTGGCGATGGCCTTGCCTGCGTAAATTGGCCTTGTCACTAGCAACTCACCGTTCTGCACCGCGAAGTCGGTGCAATCTGAGGTTAGGCCTACCGCGAGCCTTGCCGCCAACCTAGGCGCAAGATCCTTTCCAGTCGTGGTGGCTCCGAGCAGGACCAATGCCGGCTGAGTCTGCTTCACGAGATTTGCCAAGACGTTGGTGTAGCCCTCAGCAGAATAGTTCTCCAGGCTTGGGTCGTCGGCTACATATGTCTTCTGCGCTCCATACTGCGCCAGGGCGGTCGGTACATCGCCGATTCCATGGCCAAGGGCAACTGCCTGAACGCCTCCACCAAGTTGCTGGGCAATCCTCTGCCCCTCTCCCAGCATCTCGAAGCTGACCTTCTTGGGGGCGCCATCTCTAATCTCTGCCACTACCAATACATCGTTCGACATTCGCTCCTCCGGGTTGAGGTGAAGAATGGGCTGCGGCGTGGCCGCTAGTTCATCCTACAAGATCTTCGCTTCGTCTCTGAGCAGATGAGCCACCTTCTTGGCGTCCTGAACGGGGTCTTCGTCAAAGGCCTTTCCCCCGAGCCTCTCCGGTGGCAGCGTCACTTCCGTGAAGACCATCTTGGCAGCGCCAACACCAACGCTATCGGTCTTGACTCCGATTTCCTCGGCGCTCCATTCGGGGATCACCTTCTTTTTCACGGCCATGATGCCCTTGATGGACGCATAGCGAGGTTCGTTGAGGCCTTTCTGTGCTGTGATGACCGCGGGCAGCGGCGCTGCGACCACCTCGTGGCCTCCTTCGACTTCTCGGTGGGCGACCAGGGACTTCTGGTCGGCCGAGAGCTCCAGCTTGGTCACCACCGAAACGTGGGGGATGTCCAGCAACTCCGCGAGGATGATGCCAACCTGAGCGTGGTCTTCATCCACCCCTTGCTTGCCGCAGAAGATGATGTCGTAATCGAGCTTCTGAAGTGCCCTGGAGAGTATGAGGGCGGTGGCGTATGGATCGGAGCCCTCGAAGGCCTCGTCCACTAGGTGAATCGCTTCGTCAGCTCCAACCGCCAGACCGCTCTTGAGGGCGTCCTTTGCTCGCTCCGGACCTGTGCTTAGCAAGGTAATCTTGCTGTCGCCTAGCCTTTCCTTTACGCGCAGGCCCTCTTCGATGGCATACTCGTCGTAAGGATTGACCACATACTTGGTCTCAGAGTGATCCACCTGTCCATCCTTGACCTTGATCTTGGTTTCCGTGTCAGGCACTTGCTTGACGCAAATCACAACGTGCATAAGAACTCAATCTCCTTAAGGTCTCCGTGCTTGCAGGACTCACTCTCTCAACAGCCAGCGAGATATCACTAAGCGTTGAATCTCGCTTGTGCCTTCGTAGATCTGGAGCAGCTTAGCGTCGCGCATGTACTTCTCGACGGGATACTCCCTGATGTACCCATAGCCGCCAAAGACTTGCACCGCGTCGGTCGTAATCTCCATGGCGCTGTCTGCCGCGAGGCACTTAGCGATTGCCGATTCATAGCTACTGCGCACGCCTTGATCCGCCAGCCAGGCTGCTTGCCAAACCAGGAGGCGCGCTGCCTCCAGCTTGATGGCCATGTTCGCAAGCTTGAACTGGATGGCCTGAAACGAAGCGATGGGTCGTGAGAACTGCTCGCGCTCCTTGGCATACTGCAAGGCGGCCTCCATGGCCGCTCGACCCACCCCGACGGCAGCCGCTGCTACCTCCGCCCTGATCCTATCCAGGGTTTCCATGACCAGCTGGAACCCGTGGCCTTCCTCGCCCAGGCGATTCTCGACAGGGACCCGCACGTCCTCGAAGAGCACTTCTCTGGTGTCGGCGGCCCTTTGGCCCATCTTCTCTTCTTTCTTCCCCGTGGAAACGCCTGGGGAGTCAGACGGCACGACGAGGAGCACGAGGCCCTTGTGCCGAAGTTCAGGATCCAGGGTGGCGGTCACGGTGTACAGCTTGGCGACACCACCATTGGTGATGAACCGCTTCGTTCCGTTCAATATGTAGGAGTCGCCGTCACGTGAAGCCCTGGTGCGAACGCTGGCCACATCAGAACCAGCGCCTGGTTCTGTGAGGCAGAACGCCGCCAGCGCTGGCTCCGCGCAGAAGGGCTTCATGAGGCGTTCCATCTGGTCAGGGGTGGCCGCGAGGTTCAGCGGAGTCAGACCGAGGGTGCTAGCTACGAAAGAGCTGTATACGCCCGCACACGCTGCGGAAAGTTCCTCAGCGACGAGACAGTCCTCGAAGTACCCCAACCCGCCACCGCCGTATTCCTCTGGAACCGTGATATTGATCAGGCCGATGGCGTGGGCCTTCTCCACTAGCTCCCAGGGATACTCCTCTACACGGTCGGCCTCCGCCGCTACGGGCGCGATCTCATTCCTCGCAAACTGCCGCGCCAGTTGTCGCAGGGCCTTTTGCTCGTCGCTGAGGGAGGGATTGAACATGGACTCTATTGATGTGACGGGAACACATGAGGGATCAGAGACACGAGGAGCCCGGCACTATCTCATTTCTCAGATTGATTCTAACAGAAGTAGCGGACCCTGTCAAACCTCTCCGCCTCGCGCGCAGGGGCGCCCTGTCAACCGCACTGAGAGTACCCGCAGGAAGGGCACCGCAGACAACCCTCGACGAACTCCACCATGGTGCCGCAATCTGGGCATTCGGGGCACATGCCGAGGAGGTTCCGGGCGGGGATGTCATCCCTCAAGGCAACCACTTTGGTCGTGTCGTTGTCGTTGACGTAGCGGTGCATGGCTTTGCCGATGGCGTCTGCACAGGACAGGATGATGTTGCCCTCCTGCCAGGCAGGAGCAGGGCAACGGATGCCTTCCAGCTGCTTGACAATGGAGTCAGTTTCAATACCGGAACGAAGGGCCAGGGAGATCAGGCGCCCGATGGCCTCGGACTGCGAGGCCATGCAGCCTCCGCTCTTGCCCATAGTGGCGAAGACCTCGAAGAGGCCGTTCTGGTCCTCGTTGATGGTCACGTAGATGCTCTGCCCACAGCCAACGGTGACCTTCTCGGTGACGCCTTGGGTTAGCGTAGGGCGCGCACGGGGGGTCCTGACCCCTCTGGGTCTTTCAGTGTCGGCTGAGCCCTTGGTGAGGACCTGTGCTGCTCTGCTACCATCGCGGTAGATGGTGAGGCCCTTGCAGCCAGCGTCGTAAGCCATCAGGTAGGCGTTTTCCACATCCTGCCTGGTCGCGTTGTGGGGGAAATTGATGGTCTTGGAGACAGCGTTATCGGTGTGTCTCTGGAACGCAGCCTGGATGCGGATATGCCACTCTGGTGCTATGTCGTGGGCTGTGACAAACACCCGCTGTATCTCCGGTGGCACCTCTGGCATGCCTTGCACGCTGCCTGTCAACGCGACTTTGGTCATTAGTTCCGGGCTGTAGAAACCCTCACGTTCCGCCGTCTCTCTGAAGGTAGGATTGACCTCCAACAACTGGTCACCATCGAGAACGTGGCGCGTGTAGACCAGCGCATATATGGGTTCGATGCCGCTGGAAGCGCCAGCGATGATACTGATGCTTCCTGTGGGGGCGACAGTGGTCACCGTGGCGTTTCTCATTTTCCTTCCGCCGTTTCCTTCGTAGATACTCCCGCGGAAGTTCGGGAAAGCACCCCGTTGCTCGGCCAGAAGCGCCGATGCCTGTTTGGCCCTTTCTTGGATGAAGGCCATCACGTGTTCCGCCGTGCCCTCCGCCTCGTCCGAATCGTAAGCGACGTTGAGATGGATGAGCATGTCAGCGAAGCCCATCACCCCGAGGCCAATCTTGCGGTTTCCCAGGGTCATGTCCTCTATCTGAGGCAGTGGGTATTTGTTGCAGTCTATGATGTTGTCAAGGAAGTGAACGGCGCAGTCCACGAGTTCTCCGAGGCGCTCGTAGTGTATCTGGCCATCCACCGCCAACTTGGAGAGGTTGATGGAGCCCAGGTTGCAGCTCTCGAAGGGCAGAAGCGGCTGTTCTCCGCAGGGGTTGGTGCTCTCTATTTCGCCCAGATGGGGTGTGGGGTTCGCCTCGTTCAGCCTATCCAAGAAGATGACTCCTGGGTCTCCGTTCTTCCAAGCCATCTCAGCTATCTTGTGCATGACCGCCCTGGCCCGCAATCGCTTCACAACCTTTCCCGAACGAGGGTTGACCAGAGGGTAGGTGGCATCGCGCTTGAGGGCTTCCATGAACTCCTTGGTTAGGCCCACCGATGTGTTGAAGTTGTTGAGCCTATGGCCATCCGACTTGGCTGTGATGAAGTCTGCGATGTCGGGGTGATCGACCCTGAGAATGGCCATGTTGGCGCCCCTTCTGGCGCCTCCTTGCTTGATCGCCTCCGTCGCTGCATCGAAGACTTCCATGAAGGATATGGGACCCGATGCGATCCCTCCTGTGGACCTTACCATATCTCCTTTGGGCCTCAGCCTGGAGAAGGAGAATCCCGTTCCCCCGCCACTCTGGTGGATCAGGGCGGCGTTCTTCACGCTCTCGAAGATGCTCTCCATGGAGTCATCGATGGGCAGGACGAAGCAGGCGGAAAGCTGCCCGAGGCTCCGGCCGGCATTCATCAGAGTAGGGGAATTGGGCAGGAACTCCAGACTGGCCATGGGGCTGTAGAAGCGCTCAGCGGTGAGTGAGACATCGGCCGCCGGATCGTAGAGGGCATCCACTTGAGCCACGTGCGTCGCTACGCGCCAGAAGAGTTCGTCTGAAGTCTCTGCGACTCTGCCCGACTCGTCCCGCTTGAGATATCGCCTTTCCAGCACCGTCATGGCGTTCGACGAGAGCTCGAGAGCTACTCTGCCCTGGGACATACCGGTTCCCTCGCGACCAGAGGATTGGGTCGGCCTAGTGGGTGGGTTACAACTCAAGGGGAAGCTGGGCTTTCAGCTCCGCTTCCCGCTTCTTCCATTCCTTGAATTCTTCGATCTCTTCGGCCAGGGTGTCCACATCCTGGAAGCGGCGATAGACAGAGGCGAAACGCACATAGGCCACGTCGTCCAGTTCCCTCAGGCGGCCCATGACCATCTTGCCAATCTGCTCGCTCTCGACCTCGGCCTGGCCCAGCTCGTACATCTCTCTCTCCATGTCCTTGACCATCTGTTGCAGGGTCTCCAGGGGGATGGGACGCTTGGCGCAGGCTCGGAGGACGCCGTTGAGGAGTTTGTCGCTGTCGAAGGGCTCCCGTCTGCCATCGCGCTTGGCTACCATCAGGCTGATCTTGGCGACTCGTTCGTAGGTCGTGAAGCGTTGCTGGCAGCCCTGGCACTCCCTTCGCCGGCGGATGCCCTCGCCGACTTCTCTGGTGTCGATGACCCTGGTGTCGCTCACTCCGCAGTACGGGCACTTCATGGTCTGTCCTCCTTCGACGAGACGCGGAGGGGCGTGCAGGAGAAGCGTTCGTCTACTAGATCTCGTATGAGCTGCGTGCGCTGCTACAACATGTTGTGGCAGCACATGGCGTAAACCTAGCACAAAGCGAGGGCTGTGGCAAGGTTAGAGAGCTCTCCGAACCTTAAAATTCTCGGGTTTCGTGAGGTCTGAGGGAAGGGGGCGTGGGGGAAGGTGGCGCAGGAACCTTCCCCCAGGAAAGGATCCTTCTGGCAAGTGAGTCGCGACTCAGCTTGCTCAGAAATGGGCCTTTCAGCCCCGAAAGGGAGGAGGACCGAAATAGTGATACTATCTCACGGAGTCTCCTGCAATCAGATGGCTTGACCCACGATATCCTTTGCGCAGGAAGGCCGGGATGTCGAGATTGTCGTGGTCGAAGGGCGAGACAGGGAACTCCCTGATCTTCGAGCTGTCGGCCACCGTTAGGCGCTTCTTGATACCATCGAAGCCGGTGGCGATTACTGTGAGTCGGATCTCACCCTTCTCCATCTCGGGATCCATGACTGCTCCGAAGATGAGGTTGACGTCCGGATGAGCCATGTCTCTTATGACTCTGGCGGCTTCATCGACCTCGTGCAGCGTCAGGTCCATGCCACCGGTGACGTTGAAGAGGACTCCGGTTGCTCCATCGATGGTGACATCGAGCAGAGGGCTGCTCACTGCGGCATACGCGGCATCGACCGCCCTTGTGTCGCCGGTGGCCCGCCCTACGGCCATGAGAGCCGAGCCTCCCTTGGACATGATGGTGCGCACGTCCGCGAAGTCCAGGTTGATCAAACCCGGGACGGTGATCAACTCGGATATGCCCTGGATGCCCTGTCGCAGCACATCGTCGGCGAAGGAGAAAGCTTCTTGCAGTGAGACCTTTTTGTCCACCAACTCCAGCAGACGCTCGTTGGGGATCACGATCAGGGTGTCGACCCTCTCCTTCAGGGCGCTGATGCCTTCGTCGGCAACTTGCTTGCGCCGGTTGCCCTCGAAGTCGAAGGGCTTGGTCACCACTCCGATGGTCAGAGCGCCTGCCTCCTTGGCCAACTGCGCCAGGAGAGGGGACGCGCCAGTCCCAGTGCCTCCCCCGATGCCCGCGGTAAGAAAGACCATATCCGCGTCCGCCACGGCATTCCTGAGCTCTTCTTCACTCTCCTTTGCAGCTTCGGCCCCGATCTGCGGATCGCCGCCAGCTCCCAGACCCTTGGTCAGCTTGTCACCGATGCGGATCTGATAGGGCGCTTCGGAGAAGCAGAGAGCCTGGGCATCGGTGTTCACCGCAATGAACTCCACGCCTTGCAGGTTCTCCTTGATCATTCGATTGATGGCATTGCCACCGCCTCCTCCAACACCTATGACCTTGATCTTAGCGAAGTTGCTTGGCTCCGGCACGTAGTCCATTCTTCGTTACCTCCCTTTCTCAACTTGTGATCCCTCCGACGATAGCTGTGTGGCGTTGTCAGCTTGTTCTATCCAGGGCTGAGAGCGCTCAACAGATGTCTCAAGCGCTGTAGCACCCCCTGTCCATCTCGCGATCCGTTGCTCCTCACATCTGGTCCGTATCTCAGGGCCCACAGTAGCAGGCCTACGGTGCAGGCATACGCCGGATCTCTCACCGACTCCACGAGGCCTTCCAGGCCACGGGGAGTGCCTATGCGCACGGGCAGCCCAAGCGTGTCATGTGCAAGCTGCTTGATTCCGGGGAGCTCCGCTGTCCCGCCACAGAGCACGACTCCAGCAGGCAGGAGTCCATCGTAGCCAGAGCGCTTGATCTCGCGCAGTATGAGTTCGAGGATCTCCTCCATTCGCAAGTTGATTATCTCCGCGAGCTGGACACGGGATACTGATCGATGCGAGCTGTCGCCGAACGAGGTGGCATCAATGACTGCATCTGGTTCCATGGAGCCTGGAATCGCGTGCCCGTACTTGGTTTTCAGGCCCTCGGCGACCATGAACGGTGTACGCAGTCCAACCGCCAGATCGTGAGTGAGGTGGTTACCGCCTACCGGCAAAACGACGGTGTGCCAGACACTCCCGTCGATAAAGACTGCCATGTCTGTGGTCCCTCCACCGATGTCAACCAAGGCCACGCCGAGGTCCTTCTCTGGATCGGTCAGCACTGCCTCGCCTGCGGCGATGGGTTGCACGATGAGGTTCCCGACCCGCACACCGGCGTTTTGCACGCACTCCACCAGGTTGTGAATCGAGGCCGATGCTCCTGTCACAATGTGGGCCTCGACTTCAAGCCGGAAGCCACGCAACCCCAGCGGGTTGCGTACACCGTCTTGCTCGTCGACGATGTACCCGCGTGGGATCGCGTGGAGCAACTCCCGACTGGGGGGAATGGCAATGGCACGGGCTGCGTCCATGGCGCGGCTAATGTCGTCCTGGACGATCATACGCTCGCCTCGGGAGATAGCGGCTATGCCGCGGCTGTTGACGCCCAGAATGTGAGAGCCCGATACGCCGACGTAGGCGCTGTCGATGGAGTAGCCCGAGACCTTCTCTGCCTTCTCCACGCATTCGGCTATGGCCTGGGTGGCTTGCTCAACGTCCAGTACCACTCCCTTGCGCAATCCACGCGAAGGAGAGACGCCCACGCCGACGATGCGGAGTTCCGCTTCCTCGCTGGGTTCGGCGACCAAGGTACACACCTTGGTTGTACCCACGTCTATGGCTGCTATTGCTTCTTCCACGTTGTCCTCCTCCGGCCTATTCGCGCCACTGCCTCTATTCCTCCTCCGTGGACGCTTGGGCCAGCTGGTAGAGCGGACTCTCCGGAAAGCGGACGTCTATGTACTCCACGGTCTCCGCCTGGTTTGCCAGTCGCTCCACAAGTGCATCCACAATGGCGACTTTGAGTCCCGCGCCTTCGCCATCACCAACATACACTCGCCAACCGTGCTCATTCTGGTAGCTCAGTCCGTGCTCCTGCGAGTACTGAAACTGATATACCTGGGGGAGCAAGGAGTGATAGATCTCAGCCGCAGCTACTGCCGCCAAATCCACTCGATCGCCCAGCTGGAGTGATGTGGCATCGAGATCGGTGACTACGATGGCTGGTTGAGTGTCTCCCGGCAAAGATACGGTCAAGCCTTCCTCGTCCACGCCGTAGCGGACCTCTCCCGTCTGCCAGACCACGCGTGCCTCACGCTCACGCACCTCGATCACCATCTGCCTGGGTAGGCTGACTGTTACCTTCGCTTGCCTTATGTCAGGAAGCATGGTGATGCGTTGTTCGGCCACCTTGGGGTCGATGAAGAAGATGCTGTATCCTTGCATTGCTGTCTGCTGGAACACCTCTTCTGCCGACAACAAGACGTTGCCGCTCACGCTGACCTCATACACATAGTAGGTGTCGGAGAGAAAGCCGTAGGCGAGCGTCGCCAGCAACGCCAAAGCGAGGAGGAAGCTGACGACGCGAGGCCTCAAAGGGGAGCGTGCCCGACTCCGTGAACGGAGGTGCAGGCGCTCTTGGGCCACGGCCTGGTCATAACGTCTTCCCAGACGTATCTCGGAACGGCGTGGCTTTCTTTCTGGCTTCTTCGCCCAGGGCAGCGATGACATCGTGCTGTCTTCCTCTCAGTTGGCGTTAGGTTGTCGCCAATCGCCGATCAACTCGATCTCCAGTTCCAGTTCTACGCCGAAGAGCCGATGGACTCTCTCTTTCACCATGTTGATCAGGTTCAGCACCTCTAGAGCCCTTGCCTGGCCGGTGTTGACGATGTAGTTGGCGTGCTGGTGCGAGATCTGGGCGTCGCCGATGCGGGTACCTCGAAGCCCTGCCTCTTCGATCAGCTGGCCTGCGCTCCAGCCCGGTGGGTTCTTGAACACGGAGCCAGCACTTGGCTCGCGAGGCTGCGCAGCCCGTCGGAGCGCAGTGAATCGCTGTATCCGTCCCTCCAGAACGTCTGTCTCTTCCGAGACGAGTTGCAGGTCGGCGGATAGAATGATGTCATTCCGGTGTGCTGATTCTCTGAAGCGGCTGGTACGGTAGCCGAGCTCCAATTCCTCAGGAAAAAGCTCGCGGATTTTCCCTTCACGGTCCAAGATGCTGACCCGGCGCACCACCTCAGCGATCTCTCCCTCGTAGGCGCCGGCGTTGTTGACAATGGCCCCTCCCATCGTGCCCGGAATGCCAACGGCCCATTCCAGCCCTCCTGACCCAGACTTAGCTGTTTGGCGCGCCAGACGCGCCAGAACGACTCCGGCTTCCGCGTACACTCGCCGTGATGTTCTGTCAAGACTCTGGCCCAGGCACCGATTCATGATCACCAGGCCTCTGTAGCCTCTGTCGGCCACCAATAGGTTCGTGCCTCTGCCCAATACCATGAACGGTTGCTCCAGTTCTCGCGCCAGTGCGACCGAGGCGCAAAGCTGCTCAATGCTCTCGACGGTGGCCAGGAAGTCGGCTGGACCCCCGATCCGATAGGATGTGTGTTTGCTCAATGGCTCATTCAGCGACAAGGCGGCCGCAAGCCCTCTCTCCTGAGCCAGGTCAGGTAGACTCCGTAGCCGCGACATCGTCCGAATACTCCCGCCCCTGGATGCCCAGAAGTTCCTCCCCCACTTGCCAGACATCGCCAGCACCCATGGTGATGACCACGTCGCCTGGCAACAGTTGCCTGGCAAGCCACTTGGTGGCGTCGTTGAGGTCAGCGATGTGCACCACGCCGGGGTGACTCATCATCTTCACCAGATCCTCGGATGCGACACCCAGCGTGTTGTCTTCGCGAGCTGCATAGATCGCGGTGACAACTACTCCGTCCGCGTCATCGAAGGCGCCCGCGAATTCGGCCAGCAGCGTCCTGGTGCGACTGTACGTGTGTGGTTGGAAGACGACCCACAGACGGCGTCCAGAGTATCGCCTGCGGGCACCGGCCAGCGTCGCTTTGATCTCGCTGGGGTGATGTGCATAGTCGTCCACAACCGTGATCCCTTGCCATTCACCCTTCACTTCGAAGCGACGTCCCACACCTTGGAAGTCGCGCAACGTCTCACGCGAGTAGGCTGGTTCCAGACCCAGGTGATGGGCGATCCCTATCGCTGCCAGAGCATTGGACACATTATGGCTTCCGGGGATACTGAGCTGGAACCAGCCCTTCTGTTCATCCCCCGCCATCACTCGGAAGTCCATACCTCCGAGGGCGTTCTGCTGAAGGTCCAGTGCTCTCCAGTAGACATCGGTCCCCAGACCATAGGTCTTCGCATTGCTCGCGCTCAGAGCCGCGGTCAGCATCTTGACCTGGGGATCGTCGCCGCAGGCCATGATGAAACCGTCCTTTGGTACTGCGGCCAGGAACTGGCCGAAGGTTTTCGTGATATCCTCCAGATCGGCGTAGCAGTCTGGATGATCCATTTCGATGCTGGTCACGACCGCCGCCTGGGGGCGGAGTCTTAGGAAAGTGCGATCGTATTCATCGGCCTCTACGACGAAGTACTTGCCCTTACCTTCTCTGGCGTTAGCTCCCAGTTCGGGCACTATGCCACCGACGATCATCGTGGGATCGAGGTTGGCCTTCTGAAGAATAAGCCCAATCATGGCGGTCACAGTGGTCTTGCCGTGGGTGCCCGCCACCGCAACGCCATATCGACCATTCATCAGCCAGGCCAGTGCCTGGCCCCTCTCGAACACCGGTATGCGGTCCTTTCTGGCTGATATGACCTCAGGGTTGTTGTCCCTGATGGCTGAAGATACGATGAGGGCCTCTGCACTATTGACGTTCTGCGCTCTGTGCCCCTGAAACACCGTGGCCCCCAGCTTGACCAAATCACGCGTGATCGGCGACAGGCGCATGTCGGAGCCAGAGACTACGTACCCGCGCTGTAGTAGTATGCGGGCTATGGCACTAAGTCCGATGCCCCCAATACCCACGAGATGTATATGTGCCCCGGGCTCCAGGGTGCGAAGGATCTGGTCGTCGCTAGTTCCAGTGGCCCGGCCCCTCATCTCACGACCCTCATCACAATCATGAACGGCACCAGGAAGAGCAGATACGGTTCAAGTAGTGCCACCGGCATCAAGGGTACGAGGTAGTTCTGCGCGAAGGCGGTCAGCGGCGGTCTGAACAACCCCAGCACCTGGATGGGGTAGTTGAACGCGTGCAGATAGTGCCAGACGGTCCCCGATATCAGGTAGCCGTTGAGCAGCCCACTCATCAGATTCAGAAGTACCCCCACGGGTCCTCTCGGGGCTTCCCCAGCAAAGGCCAGCGTCTCTCCGTGGTAGGATATGACCACGATGGCCACGAAGAGCAGTATGTAGAACAGGGATTGAATCAATGCGCTGTACTGGCCCTCGAACACCACGCTGCCCTGGGCGTACCTGGCGAGAAAGGAATCCAGCACGAGCAGCACTGACTCACCGCCCTTGGTCAACAGCAGCAGAGCCGCCAGAATCGTCGTGGTGACACCCAGCTCCTTGGGATAGCCCCGCACCACGCCCACGACGGCAAAGACGCCTATCAGCACCGCCCAGACGACTTCCAGTGGTCCCATGTGTGAATCCCTGTTAGGAACTCCCTATTATCACTTTCTTTGGTCTTGGCTCAGCTAGACCTCGGCTGGCCTTCTCATCAGGCGTACAGCCACGAGGACGAAGATCACGAACAGCACTAGGACTACCACAGCGGCGCTCACGTGAGGGAATCCGAGCGAGCTGGGAAGGCCCTGGGCGATGTTGGGTAGGCCCTCTTCCGTGGCCGACGCTACCGGAAGGTTGATCTCTTGTCGATACGGCAACAGCGGCAGCAACAGGTAACTCAGAGTGAATCCGTTAGCGACGCCCAGTACCGCACCCATCAGTCGTTGGAGTATTGAAATGGGTGGCTTGCCCAGACGGACGACGAGAGTGAAAATCAGCATAACGGCAGAGACGAAGACTAGCAGCAGAAGCAGGCGCGCCTGGTCCGCGTTGCCAGGATCGACCAGCATAGCATTCGCGACGCCGGACGCCTCAAGGCAGGTCTCCGTGTCTGCTTGCGATCCACACGAAGCGAAGAAGAGGACCCCTTTGTAGGTTGCGTTGACAGCACTGATCAGGCTCTCTTTTCTGGCTCCTAGTATCCCCCACAGGGCCAGAATGGGGACGAAGGCCATCAGCTGACCTCTCCAGCCACGTTTCAGACCGACCGCGGTTGATGCCGTCAAGGAGGTGGCAATCACTATCAGGTACTGAAGCACTGCGGGCTCGAAGCTCAGACTCATGTTTGTGCTTTCCATAAAGGCTTGTTCGGGCGGGCCATGTCCCTTAGCAATTGGGCAATCCGTCTGGAGGCGTCGGGTTGCGCAAGACGGCGGGCTCCGTCGGCAAGCTGGCTCAGTCTCTCCTCATGTGTGAGCAGACCGAAGATGGTTTCCCCAAGGATTCCTTGAGCAAGGTCGGCATCATCCACGCGGATCGCTGCTTCGTGGTCCACCATGTGGTCGGCGTTGAGGTTCTGATGTAGTCCCGCATAGGGATAGGGTACCAGGATGCTAGGTAGGCCGAGTGCCGGGAACTCGCCCGTGGTGGCCGCTCCGGCGCGGGCCACGGCGAGATCGGCAGCCGCCAAGGCGTCGATCATCTCTTCGTGAAGATACGGATAGACCCTGTAGCGCTGGGCCACGGACTTGGGAAGCTCAGACCTTCGAGAACAGAGCCAAGGCGCGTCGGCCTCTCCGCTGATGTGTACGATCTGGCAGACCTCCACCAAATCCGCCAGCGCAGAGCTTATCGCCGCGTTGATGCTGTGGGCCCCCTGGCTACCTCCCAACACCAGCACCACCTTCTTGTCCTCGTCCAAGCCCAGTCTGCGCCGGGAAGCGCTCTTGTCCGCTTCTAAGAGCTCCTTCCTTACTGGATATCCAGTCACCACCGCCTTACCGCGCGCAAAGTAGGATCTCGATCTGTCGAACGATACTGCCACCAGGGTTGCGTAGCGTCCCAGCAATCGAATCGCCATGCCCGGCCGGAGGTCGGGCAGGTACATCACGCTGGGCACTCTCTTGATACGGGCAGCCAGCATGGGAGGAGCGCACACGTAGCCTCCCGTGGCCAGTAGTGCTTGGGGCTGGAACTCGTCCATGATGTTGATGGACTGGATCGTCCCGCGCGCAAGCCTTGCCAGGCGCAAGGGCAGGGTCCACGGAGTTGCCTCCTCGAACCTCGCCGTGCTGATCCCACGGAAGGGCAAGCCCGCTCTGTTTGCCAGTTGGGCCTCTAAGCCGGACGCACTGCCCACGTAACAAATCTCCGATGGTAATTCGTCAGGCTCATCAAGATGCTGAAGAACGGCCAGAATAGGGTAGACGTGCCCTCCGGTCCCGCCGCCCGATACCAAGAGGCGCATCCTGCTCCTTTGTCTTTTCTCTGCTGCCCCGGGAGATGCTCAAGAGCATACCCACGCCCATCATGGAGATCACCAATGATGAGCCGCCCAGGCTGATGAAAGGCAATGGCAGACCGGTGAAGGGCAGGCTGTCGGTCACCACCGCCACGTTGATCATGGCCTGAAACGTCAGCCAGATGGTTATCCCCGAAGCCAGAATGAAACCGAAAGAGTCGTTGGCGTGCCGAGCGATCTTGAAGCCCCGGTAGGCAAAGGCCGCGAACAGACCGAGCACAGCCACACAGCCCAGCAGCCCAAGTTCCTCCCCCAAGACGGCGAATATGGCATCACTCTCGGCTGCAGGGAGGAGGAACTTCTGCTGTCCCGAGCCCAGCCCTACGCCTGCGATTCCTCCGGATCCCAGGGTCACCAGCGTGTGCATGACTTGATACGTGTCCTGCGCGAGAACGGCGCCAAAGGGCTTCTGGAGTACGGCGAAGGGGTCCTGAGAGAATGTGACGATCCTCTCCCAGGCGTACTCATAGTTGGCGATGACTAGCAGTAGCGTACTGCCGCCCACCATGGTGCTCACTATCAACTGAATCAAGTCTGCTCCTGCGATGAAGAACATGGTGCCTGCGGCGGCGACGATGAGAATGGTGGTCCCGAAGTCAGGCTCCAAGATGATCAAGCTGGCAATGAAGCCGATGAGAATGGCGAAGGGCACCAATCCGTACGTGACCTGCCGCAGTTTCTCCCCCTTGGAGGAGAGCCAGTGCGCCACGTATAGCACCATTGCCAGCTTGCAGATCTCGCTGGGCTGGATGGAACCACCCAGTATCCTGCGCCTGGCGCCATAGACGGCTGGGCCCGCCATAAGCACGTATACCAGGAGAAGAACCGTCAGTAGCATGAATACGACAGAGAGCTTCTGCCACTTGTGGTACTCCACCCTCATCATGAGGGCCATGATGTCGAGACCCATCGCAGCCCAGACTGCCTGCCGGATCAGGTAGTAGGTGGGCTGATCGGCACGCGCGTACCCCATGGTAAAGGTGGCACTGTAGACCATGATGAGCCCGATCAGCACCAGGGCGACGACGATGAGTATTAGGACGTAGTCGGGTCGCTGGCTCGCTCGGCTGTTTCTCTCAGCCATCCTTACCTTCCGCATGCAGGCATACGCTGCTGCGAGTCCTCCAGTTCGCGCACCAGGGACTGGAAATGGGCGCCCCTCTCCGCGAAGTCTTTGTACATATCAAAACTGGTACATGCGGGCGATAGCAGGACGACGTCACCCTCCTTTGCCAGTTGGGCTGCGGTAAGCACGGCCTGGCGCATGTCCGCCGAGCGGTAGATCGGCAGCCGCTCGCCTCGCGGTGCCCGATGTGCCTGCAGAACGGCCTGCTCCAGAAGAGGAGCTGCTTCTCCAAAGAGAACGAGGGCCTTCACCTTGGCCAGGATGAGCTGTGCCAGTTCTTCCAAGGGAAGGTGTTTCTCACGCCCCCCCGCCAACAGAATGATGGGGTCGGCAAAGGAGTTCAGTGCGGCGATGGCTCTTTGCGGAGAAGTGGCTATGGAATCATCGTAGTACCGGGCTCCCCCGATCTGCGCGGCCAACTCAAGGCGATGCTCGACTCCGCTGAAGGCGGTGACTACGGTGCGCATGGCCCCGGTCTTTGCTCCGGCTGCCGCTGAGATGGCGCAGGCAGCGAGGACATTGTCCACATTGTGTGGCCCGAGCAGTTTGATCTCTGAAACATAACAGACGGTCCGTGTCTCGCCTTTCCACCGAACCACGACGCTTTCCTTGTCCAAGAAGGCGCCTGCGTCCACTTGCCCTTCGTGGCTGAAGAGTGCCACCTGGCCCCGGCAGAGCTCCGCGAGTTCGCGCGCAAGTGGCTGATCGGCATTGAGAATGGCGTGATCGTCCGGGCCCTGGAACCTGATGATGTTAGTCTTGGCTGCCACATAGTCGTCCATCGACTCATGCCGGTCGAGATGGTTCGGTGAAAGGTTGAGCAGCGCAGCGATGTGCGGGCTCTGGTCCAGCCCCGCCAACTGGAAGCTCGACAATTCCATCACTACGATGTCTTCTTCCTTCAGTTGGTCTACGAGGTTGATGAGTGGCGAGCCAATGTTGCCTCCGACGAAGGTTCGGCGGCCCTGTGCTTTCATGATCTCTCCAACCAGGGCTGTAGTCGTCGTCTTGCCGCTGCTGCCAGTGATACCGATGATTGGCGCAGGGCACAGGCTGAAGAAGAGCTTGGTCTCGCTGCTCAGTTCTATTCCCCGTTCCTGAGCTTCCCGGAGCAGCGGTATCTGCTTCGGCACCCCGGGGCTGACAAAGATCACATCTGTATCGAGCGCCTCCCGAGGATGTCCTCCCAGCAGGTAGCGGATGGACAGGCCAGCAAGCTCGTCCAGCGCGCTCTGGAGTTGGTTCGGGTCCTTGATGTCAGTGACAGTCACCTTCGCCCCACGGCCGGCCAGATACCTGGCCAGAGCTATCCCTTCGCGTCCCAAACCGATGATAGTGACCCTCTCTCCTTCGTACGCCACGGTGTTGGCGGATGTCATAGTAAGGCCAGGGCGATGCCCAGCATGGCGGCCAACACGCTAACGAGCCAGAATCTCTGCACAATGTGCACCTCGGACCATCCAAGGAGTTCGAAGTGATGGTGCAGGGGTGTCATCTTGAAGATCCGTTTCCCCTTGGTGAGTCTGAAGTACCAGATTTGCAGCAAGACGGACAGCACCTCTGCCACAAAGACGATGCCCACTATGGGGAGCAGCAGCCATTGGCCTGTCATCATGGCGACCACTCCCAGAGTACCTCCTAGAGCAAGCGAGCCAGTGTCTCCCATGAAGAGTTGTGCGGGATAGGCGTTGTACCACAGAAAGGCCATAATCGCTCCGGTCATCGTAAAGCAGAAGGCGACCAGGTAGAGTTGTCCCTGCAGCAGCGCCATTACTCCAAATGCGGCGAAAGCAACGGTGGACGTGTTGCCAGCCAGGCCGTCCAAACCATCTGTGAAATTGACCGCATTGGCCGTCGCCACGATCACGAACACGGCACACGGAAAATACCAGAGGCCCAAGGAGAACTTCGTCGGCATGGATGGCAAGGCGAAGCTCTCTAGGCGGAACACGAAGTGAAGGATAGACGCCGCCCCCACCGCCATCGCGATCTGCAAGGCCAACTTGTTACGCATGCGAAGGCCGCCTTTACTGCTCGTCAGCCTGCCACTGGCCGCCCGGCGGCCTCTCTTCAGACCGACCCAATCGTCTATGGCGCCAATCAGAGCGCAGGCCAGCGTGGTGCCGAGGGGAAGCAGCATCGATTCACGGTGGATGAGATTGAACACGGCGGTCATAATGGTCACCGGCAGGACAATGGCGATCCCGCCCATGGTAGGCGTACCTGTCTTGAGTTGATGTGAAGTGGGTCCATCTATGCGAATCTGCTCTCCGATACCATGAGCCTTAAAGTACTTCAGCAAAAAGGAACCAAGAGGCAGCGCCACGAGGAAGGTTCCTACTCCAAGTGCGAGAGCAAAGGCCATTACTTCTCTCCAACCTCTGCTACGATGTCCTCCATGTGCATCCCCCGTGATCCCTTGATCAGAACCAAATCTCCCGAGGTCACCAGGTTGCGGAGGGATTCGACCGCTTCGTCATTGTCTTGAGCGAAGAAGACGTCGCCTTCGTCCATGCCCACGGCAATCGCCTCTCTACCTATCACGGCACCCAGCTCTCCCACCGTCACGAGCTTGTCCACGACTTCGGCCACCCGCCGTCCCACCTTGCGGTGCCCTTCCTCCTCGTAGGAACCCAGCTCCAGCATATCCCCCAGCACGGCTATCTTGCGGCCCTTCAATTCGGCGAGCAGATTCAACGCGGCAAGGCTAGAGGCAGGGCTGGAGTTGTAGCTATCATCTATCAGAGTAGAGCCGTTGACCCCCGGCGTGGCCAGAAGCCTTAGCTGCACCTCCATGTCGCGCAAGCCGGCCACTATGAGCCCCCACGGTTGTCCTTCCACCAGTCCCACTGCTGCCGCCGCGAGTGCGGTGTGCACACTGTGACGGCCAAGCAAAGGTATCTTCACGTGCACTGTCTCGCGGCCAAAGTGCAGGCGAAAGCGAACCCCGTTCAGCCCACGACTCTCGATATGGCTGGCCCAAAGGTCATTGTCCGGGCTTAGGCCGTAGCAGAAGACTCGCGCTTCAGTCAGCTCAGCCATAGCCTTCACATGGGGGTCATCTCCGTTGAGTATCGCTATGCCATCGGGGGGTAGGGCCTCCACCAGTTCAGCCTTGGCCTGGGCTATACGTTCCAGGGAGCCCAGACGCTCCAGGTGAGAGTGAGTCACGTTGGTCACAACTCCCACCTGGGGCAGGGCTATGGCGGCTAGATGGGCGATTTCCCCCAAGGCATACATTCCCAACTCCACCACCACTCTCTCGTGCCTCCTCTCTAGCCGAAGAAGAGTCAACGGTACACCTATCTCGTTGTTGTAGCTCTCCTCACTCCTGAGAGTAGGGAAACTCCTACTGAGCACCGAGTGTACGGCTTCCTTGGTGGTCGTCTTGCCAACGCTCCCGGTAATACCCACGACTCGCACGTCGAATTGCCTCCGGTGAAGGCCGGCAATGTCCTGGAGCGCCCCTAGAGCCTCCTCGACTAGGAGGCAGAAGGGAGTCACCAAGGGGCTCGGCAGATTTGGGAACGGGCGTTGAGTGGTGTCTATGATTTGCGGTGCCCCTTCCACCACTTTGTCTATGAGGGCGGCAGCAGCTCCCGCCTCCAACGCGCTGTTGACATAATGAATGCCATCGTCCTTCTCTCCCCTAAGGGCCACGAAAAGGCTCTGCGGGGTGGCGAGGCGGGAATCGATCACCACGTCGCTAAAGGACAGCTGCGCCGCTTCTCTGTCCTCTATAGTCTGCCCAGTTATGCTTAGCCAGACCTCCGCTAGGGTAAGCATGGAGCCTCCTCAGGCTGTCGCCCTATGTACCACCGATTCCGAAGTCACCCGGCGGTATGCCGAGATAAACTAAGAGGCGCTCCGCTATCCTCTGAAAGGCGGGAACTGCCACAACGGTACCCCAGGGCGATTTGGTGGGTTTGTCGATCTTGACCAGTACGACGAACTTAGGGTCTCGAGCGGGGGCGTAGGCCACGAAGGAAGCGATGGTGTCGGACGGGTGGTAGCCCCCGGTGACAGGGATCTGCGCCGTTCCGCTCTTGCCGGCTACGGCGTAACCAGGTAGCTGCAGGTTATCCTTCCCGGCTGTTATTTCCACGAGCATCTCGGTCAGTTCCTCCGCGACCCAGGGGGAAATCACCTGGGGACCAGGTTGCGGCTGGAACTCCTGGATGACTTGGCCGTCCTGTTCGATACGCTGGACCACATGGGGTTTCGGCAACACCCCGTTGTTGGCCACAGCAGCAACCGCAGTGATCATCTGTATCGGCGTGACCGCAATACCTTGGCCAAAAGCGTTCGTGCCCAGGTCGCCCTCACGCCAGTTGCCGTCACCGGGAACCCGCATCAGCCCCTTGGACTCGTAGGGCAGGTCTATGCCCGTTGGTTGCCCGAAACCGAATCGTTGCACATAGTCGTAGAACCTCTCAGGGCCTAGATTCGTACTCAGCGTCGCCGCCCCTACATTGAGGGAATACCCCAGCAGGTCTGTCATGCTGACGGTGCCGTAAGCTTTCCTATCCCAGTTGTAGATCAGGTGTCCGCCCACGAAGATCTGACCTTGATCGTAATAGGTGGTGTACCGGCCCACGATGCCAGTATCCAAGGCGGCCGCCATAGTGATGACCTTGAACACAGAGCCAGGTTCGTACGCCTCGCTGACGGCGGGGTTGAAGAACTGATCCTCATTGATGGGACGCTCCAAGGCAGGGTTGGGGTCGTAGCCCGGGTAGTTCGCCATGGCCAAGATGGCACCTGACCGAGGATCCATGATGATGATCGTCCCTCTCTCGGCTCCCCACTCGTCGATAGTCCTCCTAAGTTCATCTTCGGCCACTCTTTGTATGGTCCGATCCAAGGTGAGGACAACGTCCTGACCATCTCTGGGCAGCACGATACTGCTCGATCCGATGCTGATGCTCAAGTCCAGGGTCTCGGCAGAACCTCCCCACGAGCCCGCCTGGCCGCGGAGTTCGCTGTTATACGATTCCTCCACCCCGTAGAACGCGTCGTAGTCGATCTCATGGTCGTAGGTTACGAAGCCCAGGAGGTGGCAGGCAAGATCCTTCTCCGGATAGGCCCGCCTCCTGGCGGCGCTGACCCCTAACGCCCCAGTGTTCCATTGCTCTTTAACTTTCTCCACCTCTCTCGCCACTTCCAGAGGTGCATCCCAGACAAGCGAGACGGAGGGCTGGTCCGTGCGCGAGAGCAGGGCGATCAGCGTGTCCTGGTCCATGTCCAGCACGGGGGCCAGATCGGTCGCTAGCCCCTCCGGATCCCCTATGTCCCTGGGAGTAGCATAGATCTCGAACTCGTACTCGTCCAGAGCCAGCAGGAAACCGTGGCGATCCATGATGTCGCCGCGCAGTGCGGGGATGGGTGTGTCCACGAGCTGCCATCTCTGGCCGATGTCCTGGAGTTCGCTGTGACGCAGCACCTGCCAATAGAATAGGCGGCCAGCGAGGATGAGGGCACCCACCACGGTGACCATCCACACCACTACAAGTCGGGTCTTCGATGAGCCACGCTCTTGCCAGTCAGACTCGATCATGGTTTCGCCAATTGTGTTGTCATGCAGCCGGGCCCTCGCGGCAACCTCATCAGACGTGGCGGCCGGAAGCGGTCAGTGCCCTGAGCTCATCCACGAAACAAACTGTGCCACCAGTTCTCTCCACCACTCCTGCGATCCGGGCGTGTGTGGCTTTGGCAGGTCGCGCTGTGCCGGGTGGGGGGGTGTCAGTCCCCCGGCGGAGGTGTCCGGATCAACGGGGCTCTCCACCACCAGGTATTCCACCACTTCCGGTTGCACGAAGCCCAGCTCTTCAGCCCGCGCTCTGATGCTTGGGAGGGCTTCCCTCTCCGCGATACGCTTGCGAAGGTGGGCATTCTCCTGCCTCCAGTACTCCCGTTCTCTGGTCAGCTGGGTTATCTCAAGCCCTGCGGCCGTCGTCTGGCTGGCCTGATTGAGATAGAAAGAGCCGATGAGAGAACCCAGCACCAGCAGGAGCAGCAGGAGACCCAGGGTCTTGCCGCTCAGTCCCCAGGCAGAGTACCTGCCGATCCGGCTGCCAATAGTGCTCCTGGGAATGAAGATGGGATCTGTCTCCACGACGATCTCCTAAGGGACTACACTCTCTCGGCTACTCTCAGCTTTGCGCTGCGAGAGCGCGGGTTCTGTCTCACTTCCTCTGCTGTCGGGCGTGCTGGCTTCTTGCTCAGGATCCGCAACGTGCGCTTGTGTTCGCATGCACAGACTGGCACCTCTGGCGGGCAGATGCAGTCGTGCGACTCTCTGGCCATGAATTCCTTAACGAGACGATCCTCGAGCGAATGAAAAGAGATGATGGCCACTCTCCCGCCTCTGGCAAGGACGGCTACGGTCTGCGGGAGCACCGTGGACAGTGCCTCCAATTCGCCATTCACTGCGATCCGCAACGCTTGGAAGGTCCTGGTCGCTGGGTGTATTCTCCCTCGTCGTCCCGCGGCCCTTGCCACGACCTGGGCCAGTTGCACGGTCGTTCTGACCGGACGGCCGCGCACAATGGCACGGGCGATGGCCCTGGCCTTAGGATCTTCTCCGTATTTGACGATGATGTCAGCGAGCTCGGCCTCGGTCAATTCGTTCACCAGATGTTCGGCGGTCATCTCTCCCTTTGGATCCATTCTCATGTCGAGCGGACCGTCTTTTTGGAGCGAGAACCCCCTATCGCCAATATCAATCTGTAGGGACGATACCCCCAGGTCCAGTAGAACTCCGTCAGATGGTGTGAAGCCTTCGACAGAAGCGTTGGCCTCCAGCCGGACAAAGCTGTCGCGCACCAGCGTGACGCGGTCACCGTACGAGATGAGCTGCTTCTCGGACAACTGGATCGCCGCCGGGTCCTGGTCAATGCCCAGCAGCCTCCCATTGGGATTCGATCTCTCGAGTATGGCTCTTGCGTGCCCTCCTGCACCAAGTGTACCGTCTATGTACGTGCCGCCTGCCTTGATTTCCAGTCCATCCAGAACCTCGTTGAGCAGGACGGGTGAGTGCACCCATGACTGGTTCACAATCTTATGCCCAGCTCGAAGAGGCGTTCAGCGATGGCGTCTCCGTCCTTCTCGATCTCGTCGCTCTTATGTCCCCACCTCTCACGGCTCCAGATCTCCAAGCGACCTCCGCTGCCGACGATCACCGTCTCGCCATCCACCCCAGCGAGTTCTCGGAGTTCGCTCGGCAGCAAGATGCGGCCTTGCTTGTCGGGCTCACAATCGGTGGCTTTGCCGTACACACGGCGGGCGAAGTTGCGAGAGTCCTTGTCGTTGAGGGGAAGTTCATTCATCTTGACGGCGAGTTGCTCCCATGTCTCCATGGGAAAGACCCACAGCTCACCATCAAGACCGAGGGTCACCACCACACCCCTGGCCAATTCTGCCCTGAACTTGGCGGGTAGTGTGAGTCTACCCTTGCTGTCGATGTTGTGGAGGTAGGAACCAAGGAACATTTGTGCTACTCGCCCCACTTTGCGCGCCTTTGGTGGTCATTCCCTGACGGAATGCCCCACTTTTCCCCACTATTACCCACATTATACATCATCTACTGTCATTTGGCAATAGGCTAAAAGGACTACATGACCCGGTGACGCAAGATTTAAGGTTCGACTAGCACGCCAGCCGTTGGCCAAGGGGCTCCCGAACGGTCCATGCCAAGCTGGCAGGCGGTTCGCGCCTCGAGCGGGCTGTGCAAACCCAAGAACGCGCGGCATCAAGGCCTGTAGGCTACCTTGGAGCGCTAACCGATCTCCTGTCTTTGACAAGAGGGGAGCCGCCGACTACAATGAATGGAGGTCGGCTAGACGCTTGGCTCCGCTGTTTCCCGCCCAGCTGGATTCGGGAACCAGCGAGAGTTCAGGATGGAAGGGATGAGTGATGTCGAGGCTCTCCTGAGCCAGGGGGTTGTGGCGGCCAAGGCAGGCAAAGAAGACAAGGCCCGAGATCTTCTCTCTCAGGTGCTCGACTTGGATCCTGAGAACGAGCGGGCCTGGCTCTGGATGAGTGGGGTGGTCCCCGATGAAGAGAAGATCGTGTGCCTGCAAAACGTCCTGGAGATCAACCCATCGAATGAGCTTGCACTGATCGGGTTGGAGTCCTTGCTGGGGAAGTCGGTGCGGGCGGAGGAAGAGGAGTCTGCAGTCGGGAAGCCTGGGCCGCGGGAGGAGACAGAGCCATCAACCTCGTCCGCCGCTGAGAAAGGACCACCCAGGCGGAGTCGTGGCTGTGCGGCGCAAGTGGGCTTGGCTTTTCTGGCAGTGATCGCCTTCGCCGTGTGTGGGGTGGCGGCAGTGCTGGGGGGGATGGTGCTCACGGCCCAGCCGCAGCAGGCCACTCCCACTACAACGGTAGCCGTGATGCCGCCTGACACACTCACTCCTGTCCCCGAACTCACGTTTCCCCCGACTTTCACACCCACCCCCACCCATACCCCGGTACCGACTCCCACTTTGGTCGTGCCTGACGCGTACATACCGGGTTTTCCCATCATCAGTGAAGGTGCCTACGATGAGGTGGAGACCAGGGTGAGCGACCTCAGAGAACTGGAGGGTCTGCGTGAGGTCCAATTGGTGACCTTTACACGGTACCGCCTGGAGGACTACCTGACTGAGTGGTATCAGCGAGAGGAGTGCCTTGCTGAGCTGGAGACTACGCAGAAGCTGTATCGGGTGCTCGGTCTGATTGAGGAAGACTATGATCTCGTGGAGAGGCAGATCGAGGTACTGCGTGAGTACATCGCCGGACTGTACGACAGCGAGCAGGAGGAGATATACCTGGTCTTGGATGGGTATGCCAGCGACTTGTGGCTGGAAGTGACATTCGCCCACGAGTTCACTCATGCCTTGCAGGACCAACACTTCGACCTCGACTCATTAGACGACCGCTCGCTCACCACCGATTCCAGGCTGGCGCTACAGGCACTCATCGAGGGCGACGCCACGCTGGTCATGGTGGAGTATGCGTACGAGTACCTCTTCGAGATGTCCTTTGATCGTTCCGATCTTCTGGAGGCCATACAGCAGGTGGAACAGGGCGAGTACGAGGGCGCGCCCACGGTGGTTCGTGAGACGGAGGGGTTTCCCTATGAGCAGGGAATCGTCTTCACGGCCGCGTTGGTTGAACGTGGTGGTTGGGAGCAACTGAATCAGGCCTTTCGTAATCCTCCCCAGACGACGGAGCAGGTCATGCATCCGGACAAGTATCTGGCCGGCGAGGTTGGCCAGGTGCCTGAGGTAGGTAGTCTGCCTGGTGCGCTCGCCGAGGGGTGGGAAGAGCTGAGCAGGGATGTCCTTGGCGAGTTGTTCATCCGCGTCTACCTGGAGAGAGAGCTGGGCAGCGAAGAAGCATTGATGGCAGCGGAGGGCTGGGAAGGGGACACAGCGGCGTTTCTGTTCAAAGAAGAAGAGGGACAAGAGTTGTTCGTGCTACGGATTCACTGGGATAGCGAGTCCAACGCGGATCAGTTCCTCTCTGCCTACGCCACTTTCATGCAGCGCGCGGGAGCTGGCACTGGCTCGACTGAAGACCCACACCGCCAATGGTGGCACAGTGAGGGCCAGGTGGCTTGTTTGAGCCAAGAGGGTGATGATACGTTGCTTCTGCTGGCCTCCGATTCCGAGGGTATTGAGACTGTTCTCGCGGAGTTCGCGGGCTTCTAGCGGAAGCGGAATCTGGGCCTGGCAGCTCCGGCTACTGATGCAGGGTACCTACTTCCCTCAGCCCACCTCAGGTGCGTACGCCCTGCTGCTGTCCCGCAAGGTCGGTACGCTGCGTCTGTGCTCAAGTCGATCAGTCTGACGCGCTGATCATGATCTCACCGAACAACTCGCTCTGCTCGACAACTACCTTTCTCCTCTTCATCAGTTGCAGGAGGGCCAGAAAGGTGACGATGATCTCCATTCGAGAAGCGGCCTGCTCGAGGATTCGAGTGAAGCTGTAGCGCCGTTGTTTATCCAGCAAGCTCTCGAGATGGGCGATCCTGTCCGGCAGGGATATGTGAAGGGGCGTCACCACATCGTCAGCCGAAGACGCCGTCTTGCTCTCCAGCGCTTGTCGCACCGCAAATACGAGAGCATCCAGGGTGATGCTTTCCAGACGCACGGTGGGCTCTGGTTGAGGCGGAGGCAGCAAGCGGGCGTAAGCTCGCAGCCCGTGCTCCTCTCTGAATCGGAGTTCCTGAGCGGCACCCTTGAATCTGCGATACTCGATCAGGCGTCGCACGAGTTCGTCGCCGACGTCCTCTTCTTCCTCATCCTCGGCCTCAACAGGCGGCTGGGGCAGCAGCATTCTGGACTTGATGAGCAAGAGCTTGGCCGCGATGATCAGGAAATCCGCAAGCTTCTCGGGCTCTAGCTTCTCAATCTGACTGATGTAGTCCAGATACTGATCAGTCACCGTGGCGAGCGAGACCTTGGTGATGTCGAGTTCTCGCTCTTCGATGAGATGAAGTAGCAGGTCCAGAGGGCCCTCGAATACGGGCAGTCTTACCGTGTATGTAGTGGACAAGTTTAGAATCCTCGGAACTCGTCGATGGGCTGACGCGGCCGCCCGTGAGTATCGCCGAGATGCTGACGTGGGCCGTTGTCGCAGGTCTCGTCGTGAGTGGTGCCTATCGCCTAAAAAGGCGACTGGACCTCGCGAGACATTGGATCCCAGGCCAACCGGGCGATGTAAAGCGGCTGGGTCATTATACGGCAAGTGCGATAAGGTTGTCCACGGCGTTGCCATCGGTCAGTCGAGGGATCCCGCAGTTGGATTGAGGATCTCAAGGTGCTATAATTGGCATGGCCAAGAGCACTGTTTCCCAAGTGGGCACTGGAGACGACCTCATGATCGCTTGCTCTCTGACAAGCGCGATCCGGCCGCGCATTTCAGCTCGGGCAATGCATCCCAACGAAGCGACAAGGTCTGGTGAAGGTGGTACGCGCACCAGGGCAGTGCCCGCTTCAGCCACATGGGTGGCAGGCCACCTAGGCTTCCCTGACTCTCGCGCTGTCCATGTACTGCATGACTTCCTTGGGACGGTGAGAAAATGGAGTTCATGAGGGTCTTGCACTCCGGAGACGTGAGATGGGTGTTGCTGGAGGACGCCGGGCTGTTCTGGATTCGTGGCGACCCCTTCGGGGATTGGGCTGCGGCAGGAGAGGTCTCCTGTCTGGCCGGGATCAGGTTCCTCCCGCCATGTGCGCCGACGAAGATCGTGGCCGTTGGGCTCAATTATCTCTCCCACGCCGAGGAGATGAGCAGCCAGCTTCCGGCAGAACCGGTGCTTTTTCTTAAACCCCCGAGTTCAGTAGTGGGGCATAGGGACAACGTGGTGTATCCGAGAAATTTGAGTCTCGAGGTGGACTACGAGGGAGAACTGGCGGTGGTGATCGGTAGACGTGGGAGAAACATTCCTCGGGGGGAGGCCCTTGAGTACGTGTTCGGCTATACCTGCGCCAACGATGTGACGGCTCGCGACCTCCAGCGCCAAGAGAACCAGTGGACTCGAGCCAAGGGCTTCGACACCTTTTGTCCCCTGGGACCTGCGATTGCCGCAGATGTCGAAGCCAGTTGTCTGATGATCACTACCAGAGTGAATGACCAGATTCGCCAGCGGGCGTCCACGAGCGAGATGATCTTCCCTGTCGACGTGCTCGTTAGCTACATCTCGCAGGTGATGACACTGGAGCCGGGGGATGTCGTTCTCACTGGCACGCCCGCTGGTGTGGGTGAACTCCGGCCAGGCGACGTCGTTGAGGTGGAGATTGAAGGAGTCGGCACCCTGACGAATCCGGTTGTGGAGGCATAGGTTCTTTGTGTGTGCGGTTTCTTGTGCTATACTCTTGTTGGGGGCAATGAGGAATGCAGCACCTTGTCACCGTTGCGGATCTGTCGACCAGTGAGATCTGGCGGTTGCTGGAATTGGCCGCGGACCTCAAGGATGAGTGGAGGGGCGGTGGAAACAAACCCCTTCTTGCGGGCAAGACGCTGGGAATGGTCTTCCAAAAGCCATCGCTCCGTACGCGGGTGTCCTTCGAGATGGGCATGGCGCACCTTGGGGGTCGTGCTATGTACCTCTCACCCCAAGAAATCCAGTTGGGGCTACGGGAGAGCGTGGCTGATATAGCCCGTGTGCTGAGCAGGTATGTGCATGGGATCATGGCGCGCGTGTTCGCACACGCAGATGTGGAGGAGTTGGCTGCCCATGCCAGCGTTCCCGTCATCAACGGCCTGTCCGATTTCGTTCACCCATGCCAGGCACTCAGCGATCTCTTCACCATCTATGAGAGGAGGGGCGCTGTTGAGGGTGTAACGCTGGCCTATCTGGGGGATGGCAATAACGTCGCCAATTCTCTTCTGCTGGCGGGCAGCAGGGTGGGAATGGAAATCAGAGTCGCTACGCCCTCAGGGCACGAACCCAATGCGCAGGTAGTCAGCAAGGCCAGGAAGTGGGCGCAAGAGGCGGGTGGGGAAGTGGTATTGGATGCGAATCCACGGTCGGCCGTCCGTGGAGCAGATGTCATCTACACTGATGTCTGGACCAGCATGGGGCAGGAAGCGGAGCGGGAGGCGCGTCTTCCACTTTTCCGTCCATACCAGATCAACCAAGAACTGCTGGCGTTGGCCAAACCGGATGCGGTGGTCATGCACTGTCTCCCTGCCCATCGAGGCGAGGAGATCACGGACGAAGTCATTGACGGCCCGCAGTCCATTGTCCTCGATCAGGCTGAGAACAGGATGCATCTCCAGAAGGCGATACTGGTGAGCTTGATGGCCGGCTGATGCGAGGTGGCCTGGGGGATGCTACGTCTGCCCTAGGTTGGAGTTCGGCTCACACAGATGTCGCACCGTGTTTGCGATCCGCCAGACGAATAGTGGGTTCAATCGAGTCGAGATGACTGGCAACCGGGCCGCATTCGAGGCAGCGGTCAAGAGAGCACACGGCTACGCCTGGGAAAAGCAGTGGATGAAGGCCATCGAACAGTACGAGTTGGCTGTGTCCGAGTTCCCAGACGATGCGACCGCGAGAAGCGGTTTAGCCTCTGCCTACCACGGGGGCGAGAGGTTGAAGGAAGCGCTGCGCGAGTACAGGAAGCTCCGCGAACTGAGGCCGGACGACCCCGATCCCAGGGCGAAGATGGCGCACGTACTGGAGGAACTCGGGCGGAGCTCTGATGCTGCTGAGGCCTGGATGGGCGTGGCCGAGTTGCACGTTCAGCAGAAGGGCATGAAGCGGGCCATGGAGGCGTGGAAGGAGACGCTACGGTTGCAGCCGGGGGACAAAGAAGCTCGCTACAAACTCGCCGAGGCTCTCGAGCGCGAGTCCCATACCGCGGACGCAGCCAAGGAGTATCTCGCGTTAGCGAGGTTGTGGCACCAAGAGGGCGATCCCAGGCAAGCAGCAGTACACTGCAGGCGCGCGTTGTCGCTCGATCCGGGGAACAAGGCAGCCAGGGGTCTTCTGGAACGTATGGCATCTGCAAACGGAGGCGTTGCAGCCGAGCCGTCGCTCTCGCTGAGAAGAGAGGAACTCGGCCCAGTGGACGAGGCTGTCAAGACCGCGCTGGGTACTCTGGCAGAGGCCTTGTTGGGAGACGGACAACTCGTCGCAGCCCCCGACATCTGCTCTGAAGTGGGATCAGGCGGATCCGTCTTGGAGGGGCAGTCGGAAGTCGGTGCTCTGCTGGCCAAGGCGGTTGACCTTCACTCTCGTGGGGAGATTGAGGAGGCGCTCGGCTGCTACGAGGAGGCGCTCGCGAGGGGAGTGGCACGAACGGAGATTGAGTTCAGCCTCGGCCTCCTGAACAAGCAGCTATCCCACTATGACGAGGCAGTTGGATACCTTCAGAGATCGTTGGCGGCCCCGGAGTATGCTCTGGCAAGTCACTTGAGCTTGGGTGAGTCGTTCTGGGTTCAAGGTCGGACCAGTGAGGCGCTGGATCATTTCCTTGGGGCGCTACGGATCATCGATGTGGAGGTTGCGGGGCAGGACAGCGCACGTGATCTGGATTCCGCATACCAGAGCCTTGCCGCGAGTGGTTGGGGGCAGGGTGGCGCACGGGGTTCGGAGTTGCTGGTTCGCTCCTTGGTGGAGCTTCTGAGCGGGGGTGAGTGGAGGGAAAAGGTCAAGGAGGCACGCAGCAAGCTGGACAGTCTGGCTGAGAACGGTGTCGTCCCCATACTTGCTGAGGTGTTGGACATCCCTGGCGGCGATGAGGTGGTGGACATGATGACCCGCAGCCGGGAGTATCTGCGCGAGGGCATGCCGTTCACGTCTGTCGAGGAGTGTTACAGGGCTATACGGCTGGCACCCACCTACCTGCCCGTGCACCTCGTGTTGGCGGAGGTGTTCGCACAGCAAGGAAAGGCCGAGGAAGCTGTGAGCAAGTATGCAGCCGTGGCAGAGGCCTACCTGATGCGAGATGATCCCCGCAAGGCGATGGATGTGTATAGACGGGCACTCGTCGCTGCTCCGATGAGCATCTCCGTCAGAGAGAAGCTGATAGATCTCCTGATAGAGAATGGCGAGCTGAATCTGGCTCTGGACGAGTACGTGGCTCTGGGCGAGAGCTACTATCGGTTGGCTCGTGTGGACGCCGCGCTGGAGAGATACGAGCAGGCCCTGAGTTTGGCAAGTCGAATTGAGGCACCCACTGACTGGAGGGTCGGCATTCTACATCGGGTGGCTGACCTGCACATGCAGCGCGTGCATTGGAAGGAGGCCACCTCCGTCTTCGAGAGGATCCTGGGCCTGTCGCCTGATGACGAGCAGGCCGTTTTCCGTCTTGTCGAACTGCGATACAGACTTGGGCAGGAAAAACGCGCTCTGGCAGATGTGGACGCCGTGATCGTCCGATATGGGAAGCGCAAGGAGTTGCCCAAGATCGTCTCACTGATGAAGGACCTGGCGGCCGCGAATCCACAGGACTTGTCACTCCGGTCAAGGTTGACCAGGATCTACGTGGAGCTGGGCATGAAGAGGGAAGCGATCGCGGAGCTGGACACGCTGGGCGAACTGCAGTTGGAGGCTGGCCGCAGGGCAGAGGCGATGGAGACCCTTCGAACGATCATATCCCTGGATCCAGACGAGAAGGAAGGTTACACTCGACTGCTGCGGGAACTGCAGGGCAGAGCCCCCGGCGCGTGAAGTACGCATAGGCGCACGAAGGCCGTTTCCAGGCTACGAGAGGTCTCATGTGTCCGACATCCTGTGGATACTTTCGCACTTCCAACTGAGGGATCTGCTTGATATACTGCTTGTGACCGCCATGTTCTGGGGACTGATGTACCTCGTGAGGGGTACGCGGGCGGTAGCCCTCATGAGGGGCGTTCTTCTCCTCGTCATTGCGGTGGTACTGGCCAGCAACTTCCTCTCCCTCACGGCTTTCAACTGGCTGATTCGCAATACTCTCCCCGCACTGTTGGTAGCTGTGCCGGTCATTTTCCAGCCAGAACTACGACGTGCCCTGGAGCGCATTGGCCGCGGCGGAGGGTTGATCGCCTTCTCTTCTACAGAGTCCGTCACCATGGGCGTCAGCCGAAACATCGCTCGTGCCGCAGTGCAGTTGTCGGAGCGGAGGCACGGGGCTCTGATCGTGGTGGAGCGTGAGACCGGTCTCCAGGAATACGTCGACACCGGGATTCCCATAGATGGCGAGGTGACTGCCGAGCTCCTGCTGACCATTTTCCAGCCCAACACGGCATTGCACGATGGCGCTGCGATAATCAGAGGGGGCAGGATTGTTGCCGCGGCCTGCATCCTGCCGCTGGCTGAGACCAGCCGGGTGCGTCGAGGCCTAGGCCTGCGGCATAGGGCGGCCGTCGGGATTACGGAGCAGAGCGATGCTGTGGCAGCCGTCGTCTCGGAAGAAACGGGAACCATCTCTATTGCCAGGCACGGGCGACTGGTGAGTGAACTGGACGAATCTGGCTTGCGGGAGGTGCTTCGGTCTTCGTACCGGCGCCCTTTGGGGACCACGCTCTCTCGCTGGTCGCCTCAGAAGTAGAGTCAGGATCGGTTGCTCCATGTCCTTGACACGAAGCGCTCGCTCCGCAGGACCCCAGAGCAGGCTGCGTTCTTTGGTGAGCATAGGCAACCTCGGGTCTCTGCTGATGGCCTTGGTCCTGGCAGTGATGGTATGGATGGCTGCCACTATCCAAGAGAACCCTTTCGCGGAAGGGTTCTTGGCCGATCCGGTGCCAGTCGAAGTGATCAACCGGGGGGAGGGCCTGGTCATCGTGGGGGGCGTGAATCAGCAGGTGAGGATCAGAGTAAGGGCCCCGGAGTCTGTCTGGGAAGACCTAGGAGCAGGCGGTTTTCGCGCCTATGTAGATCTGCAAGGTCTCGGTGTGGGACTGCACGAGGTTCCGGTGAAGGTCGAACCGGCTAGCAGTCTGGTGAGGATACTGGGTACCTCACCAGGTTCGCTCACGATTCGTCTTGACACCAGAAGCGAGAAGATGGTTCGAGTCAGGGCCAGCCTCTATGGCAATCCACCATCGGGGTACGGGACTGGATCCATCAAGGTGGATCCATCCGTGGTGAGGGTGAGTGGGCCCCAGACTCTCGTTGATCAGGTGGTGGAGCTTACGGCGGACGTGTATCTGAGTGGCGAAAAGGAGACCTTCGAGCGGAGCGCATCGCTGACCCCGAGAGACGAGGTAGGTAATCCCCTGGATGGTCTGGAACTCGAACACAAGACAGCCACAGTCACCGTACCGGTCGAACAGCAGGTAGGCTATCGGGAGCTCTCCATCAAGACCATTATCGAGGGGAATCCAGCGCCCGGATATTGGATAAGCGGGATCGCTGCCGACCCTTCCACTGTGACCGTGTTTGGGGACCCTACCGCTGTGAACGAGATCCCCGGCTACCTTGAGACATATCCCGTCAACGTCGAAGGGGAGCGAGACATGGTCTCACAGCAGGTGGCCATCGTGTTTCCACAAGAAGTCTCCTCGTTAGAGAATGTGGTGACTGTACAAGCTCTGATACAGATATCGCCTGTACTCAGCGGTCAGACAATTCAACTCACGCCTGAGATACGGGGCCTGGGAAGAGGACTGGAGGCCACCTTCTCTCCAGAGACCGTGGAGGTTATCCTCTCCGGTCCTCTGTCGGAGCTTGAGGCGCTCCAGGCGGGAGATGTGCGGGTTGCGCTGGATCTGTCCGACTATGAACCTGGAACGCATTTTGTACCCCTCACGGTGGAGAGGCCCGAGTCGCTGCAAGTACAGGCGGTTCTCCCCGACCAGGTCGAGGTGGTGATAAGGGAGTCATGACCAAACCCCTCGTGGCCCTGGTTGGTCGTCCCAATGTGGGCAAGTCCACCCTCTTCAATCGCCTCATCGAGGAACCCTTGGCCATCGTAGAGGATACGCCGGGCACCACGCGAGACCGCATCTACGCAGACGCAGAGTGGGGGGGCATCACTTTCACCTTCGTAGACACCGGCGGGTTGCTGCCCGACTCTCCCGGTGATCTGGTAGCTTCGGTGCGGGAGCAGGTGACGACTGCCATCAGTGAAGCAGACGTCATCGTCTTCTTGGTGGACGTGACAGAAGGGCCCACGGCCAGCGATGTGGAGATCGCTAACCTGCTCCGCCGTTCTAGCAAGCCGGTGCTCCTGGCGGCGAACAAGTCGGATAATCAGAGGCGTCGCCAGGACGCGATGGAGTTCTACGAACTTGGATTGGGGGAGCCCTTGCCTCTGTCGGCTCTCCACGGCACCGGCACGGGGGATCTTCTCGAGGCTCTCCTGAAGGTCGCCCCTGCCGACACGGGGGATCAGCCAACGGAGGGGACCAGAATAGCGATAGTAGGTCGCCCCAACGTGGGCAAGTCCTCGCTGTTGAACGCAGTCCTGGGCCAGCAGCGCATGATTGTCAGCGAAGAGCCGGGCACTACACGAGATGCGGTCGACAGCGTGATCGAGTGGAACGGGGAAACGGTGATAGTGGTAGACACCGCCGGCATCAGACGGCGGGGACGGGTGGCACCGGGAATCGAGCGGTACAGCGTGATTCGCGCCCTGAGGGCCATTCAGCGCGCTGACGTGGCCTTGCTCCTGCTCGATGCCGTGGAGGGAGTTACCGAGCAGGATGCGCACATCGCGGGCTATGTGCTGGAGGAGGGCAAGGGGCTAGTCATCGTGGTGAACAAGTGGGATCTGGTGGAGAAGGATACCCACACCATGCAGCAGTACACCGGCGACATCCGCGAGGCTCTGAAGTTCGCTGCCTATTCCCCAGTGGTCTTCGTGTCGGCCACCACTGGACAGCGCGTCAGGAAGCCCATCGACGTTGCTCTGGTCGTCCAGGAGGCAAGGTCACGTCGCATCTCAACGGGCGAACTGAATAGAGTCGTGGGTGATGCGACAGTACGGCACGCGCCTCCCTCGAAGAGAGGGAAGCGCCTCAGGATCTATTACGCAACGCAGGTCGGAGTCGCTCCACCTGCTTTCGTGTTTTTCGTCAATGATCATGAGTTGGTGCATTTCACGTACCAGCGATACCTGGAGAACCGGTTGCGCGACGCCTTCGGCTTCGAGGGTTCTCCATTGACGATGATCTTTCGGAGCCGAAGACGAGAGGCATCGCACCAGGTCGGCGCCTGATACTTATCGGTTCTGCAGCATCTGCCGCGCGATCACCAGTCTCTGGATCTCCGAGGTTCCCTCTCCGATTTGGGTCAGCCGGTTATCCCTGTAGAATCGCTCGACGGGATAGTCTTTCGTATAACCGTAGCCTGCGTGAATCTGAAGCGCGTTGTAGCACGCCAGCTCGGCAGCCTCGGAGGCGAAGAGTTTGCCCATAGCTGCCTCTTTGGTGAACGTCCTGCCCTCGTCTTCCAGGCACGCTGCCTTGAGGAGCAGCAAACGACCAGCTTCGAGCCTGGTGGCCGCGTCCGCGATCATCCACTGAACCGCCTGGAAGTCAGCGATCGGCCGACCGAACTGGTGACGTTCCCTGGCGTATGCAATAGCGGCTTCCAGGGCAGCCTGACCTAACCCCATGGCCATGGCTCCAATGCTTATGCGGCCGCCGTCCAGCACCTCCAGTATCTGTTTAAACCCGTCTCCCTCCTTGCCGAGCAGGTGGTCTTTGGGGATTCTGCAATCCTCGAAGAAGAGCTGCGAGGTAGGGGAGCCTTTCAACCCCATCTTTTCCTCGATCTTGCCCACGGAGAAACCAGGCCTGTCTGTCTCCACGATGAAAGTCGATATCCCGCGTGATCCCCTGGAGGAGGGGTCGGTCTTGGCGACCACGATCACGGTCTGAGCTATAGGACCGTTGGTGATCAAGGACTTGGCCCCGTTGATCACCCACTGGTTGCCGTCCAGGACGGCGGTCGTCTTGGTTGATCCTGCATCAGAGCCAGCCTCGGGCTCGGTAAGACCTAGCGCTCCGATCGCCTGCCCCTTGGCGAGGGGCACTAGGTACTTCTTCTTCTGCTCCTCGGTCCCGAACAGATAGATGGGAGAACTGCCAAGAGATATGTGGGCGGCGTAGGAGAGCCCATGGGAACCGCATGCACGGGAGATCTCCTCCGTGGCAATGGCATAGCACACGGTATCTCCTCCGGCGCCGCCGTACTGCTCCGGCCAGGGGAGGCCCAGCAACCCAAGTTCCCCCATCCTCTTGAAGTTTTTTGCTGGGAACTGGCCATCCTTGTCTATTTGGGCTGCGATGGGCCTGATCTCGTTCTCAGCGAAATCACGCACCATGTCCCGAATCATCTGTTGTTCTTCCGTCAGCTGGAAATCCATCCTCTTCTATCCTCGTGTGACACGATGAGACTTTGAGGCAAGAGCCTTGGGCGGGGCCACCATCGTCGAAGGAGCCGAGATCAGCAGTACATCATCGTCTACACCGGCTTGAAGTGCTCGATGTCTAGGATGGAGCCTTCTCTCTCCCTCTTTGGTTTGAAGACCGCCTCCACCTCCATCCCGATTTGCACGTCCTCCGGTTTGGCCACCTTCAAGCGGTGGACCAGACCACCGTGGGCCCCTGGGAGCTTGACCAGTGCCAGTATGTCTGGTTCGTCCAGCGCTTGGTCGTCCAGGGAGCGGGTCAGGACGGTGTAGGTGTACACTGTCCCCTTGGCCGGCAGCTCAACCCACTCATCCAACTGGCCGAAACATCTCTCGCAGTACATGGAGGGTGGCACATAGGTGAGATCGCAGGCGGGGCAGACGGTACCCAAGATTACGCCGCGATCCTTAATGGCACGGAAGAACTTCTCACCGGCGATGCCAACCGTGTATTCGCTCTCCAGCGGAATGTTGTCGTACCAGACCTTCGCTTCCCCGAAGGTTCCTATGCGTTCAATAAGGGACATCTCTATTCCTCCTCGGGTTCCGACGCAGCCAGCCTGAAAGACCTGCTGAACCTGTCCGGCATCCTTTCACAAAGGCTTGAAGTACTTGATATCCGTGATTGAGCCTTCCCGTTCCTTGGCTGGTTTCCAGACAGCCTGCACCTTCATGCCTACTTTCACATCGTCTGGATTCACCTCGTCCAGTAGGTGGAGAAAGCCGGCATTGGAGGCACCATCTATCCAAATCACAGCAGGGATCTGTGGCTCCTTGGCTCGGCTGGCATCCCAGCGAATGTAGCAGATGGAGTATGTGTTGACGGTGCCCGTGTCCTCGAGATACACCCAATCATTCAGGGGCTCCCAGCACCATTCGCAGACCACACGCGGCGGCACAACCACGCGCCGGCAACGCCTGCACTTGATACCGATGATGCGCCCGTTCTTCAGTTCTTCCAAGTAGCGACTGATGGCTACGCCGGCATCCCATCCATACTCCAGCCTTGGCTTCCAGTAAGTCGTGAGGACCTTGCCTGCATCCAAGTCGTCCTGGGTCAATGGCGTGCCGGGGAAGCTTTCGATGTTGGCACTCATGTTACTAACCTCCAATGGTCTAACCTGTTATCTGGCATTGGCCGCCTCAGATACCCAGTACGACGACACATCCCACCTGCATCAGGTCGCCCCACGACTGGGCAAGGCCGGTGCGCGGCTGTCCAGGGACCTGCCGCTTGCCGGCCTCTCCTCGTAGCTGCCAGAAGATCTCGGATAGCTTCATCATGCCCGAGGCGGCTATGGGGTTCCCCACGCCGAGCAGGCCGCCTGAGGGACAGACCGGCAGATCGCCATCTCTTGCCGTCACGCCGTCAGCGGTGAGACGAGCAGCCTCGCCCTTCTCGCAGAGGAGAAGACCTTCCAGGTGGTGCAGTTCCTTGTAGTCGAAGGGGTCATAGGGTTCCACCACATGGATCTCTTTCCTGGGCTCCTTGATGCCAGCCATGTCGTAGGCCATACGCGCGGCGTGCTCCACGTACTTGGGGTAGTACAGGTCACGGTTGGTCCAGTATGCGGTGTCCAGGGACCAGCCGACACCTTTGACCCACACTGGCTTGTCTGTGACGCGCTTGGCCACATGCTCAGCAGCGAGAACCATGGCAGCCGCCCCGTCGCTCGTGGGGCTGATATCCAGTCGCTGCACGGGCCAGGCCAGGACCTCGGAGTTCAAGACATCCTCCACCGTGATGTCGGCTGCCACCTGTGCACATGGATGATCCAGAGCGTTGCGCTTGTTCTTCACCGCCACTCTGGCGATATCCTTCTTTTCAAGACCGTGTACGGTCATGTAGCGGTTCATCTCCAGAGCGAAGATCCAGACCAGGTTCGGCTTGAGGGCCCGCTCCGTGGTGTGATCGAAAATCGTGAGGAACGCACCCTGAGGGTGCGGCTTGCAGCTGGACATCTTTTCCTCGCAGACCACGAGACAGGTGTCGAAGAGCCCAGACGCGACATGATACCAGCCCTGGATGGCGGCAAACACTCCGGTACCGCCTCCAACGTAGCACCTCATATACGGTTTATTCCAGGCTCCTGCCCCATCGCTCAGGTATTCCCCCTTCATGTGCAAGCCATCAAAGGCGTCTGGGGCAGTGCCGAGGGCCACGGAGTCGATGTCATCGAGAGTCATTCCGCAGGAATCCAGCGCCATCTTGCTTGCTTGGTATGCCAACTCTCTCCCCGTTTCCTGCGCCCTGCGCATGAACTTGGTCATACCAGCACCTACGACCGCCACTTTCCGCATACCCATTCCTAACCTCCTCGCTACTCAGAACCTGTACCGCCTCCTCTTTGGGGCGTCGGGATTGATTCTTTCTCAGACGCTCAGAACGACTGCCGCTCCGCTGGTGGTGGGGATGCCACGCCATCCAAAAGCCATACCGGTCTCCACATCCTCCAGTTGGCGCTCGCCGGCTTCTCCTCTCAGTTGTAAGATTACCTCCAGGACCCGGGCCAACCCCGACGCGTCCAGCAGGTGCCCCAGTCCGAGACTTCCTCCCGAAGGATTGATGGGGAATTGGCCGTCAAGCTCCGTCTCGCCTTCTTGCACCAGGTAGCCTGCTTCTCCCTCGCGGCAGAGGCCCAAGGCCTCCATGTGCTGCAACTCCTTGTAGGCGAAAGTATCGTCCACTTCCGCAAAATCGATCTCTTGCCAGGGGTTGCGTATACCAGCCGTGCGATAGGCCATCTCTGCCGACTTGCGCGCGTAGGTGGCACCCTCCCAGTCCCGGGTCTCCAGCGATGGTGTTTCGTTGCACCAACCTACACCTCTGATCCATATCGGCAGGTCCGTCAAGTCCTCGGCCACATCGCTGGAAGCGAGAACGACCACTATCGCGCCATCGGCGTGGGAGCTGATCTCAAGCTTCTTGAGCGGATGAGATACGGTCTCGGAGCCGAGAACCATCTCGAGGTCGAGCCGGGCACCGTAAGCTGCGGATGGGTTGAGGAAGCCGTTGCCCCTGTTCTTGACCACCACCTGGGCACATTGCGCCTCGGTGGTACCGGTGCTGTACAGGTAACGGTTCATCTCCATACCGGCAATGAAGACGGGATTGGCTCCCAGCGGTCGGTTGTAGATCGGTTCCATCGCGTAGGCAAGTACATCGTTGGGCGTGAGCACGTTAGAAGCCTTGCTGTGTGCCTCGACCATCACGATATTCATGGCCCCTGTAAGCACCTGCATGTGAGCCGCAATGAGCCCGTGGATACCGTCGCCCGGGATGGTGTGCACGGGTTTCAGCGCTCCCCCAATCTGGTCGGGGACGTATTCGTCGAAGATGCTGGTCCCCTCGTTGAAGTCTTCGGCCACACTGACAAAGCTCTCTATGTCGCGCTGCGGATCAACGCCTGCATCCTCGTATGCCTTGGCCGCCGCCTCATACATAAGCTCCTTGTAGGAGAGATCCGGTGTTATGGATCGGAAACCTGAGTATCCGACTCCGACGATGGCTACTGCTCTCATATGGTGATCCTCCTCAATTCACTCTCGGGACCGAAGCGCACCCATCGAAGCGGTCAACTCCTCTGTCCGCCGCATCGGCTTCACGTAGCGGCTCAATGGGGCAAGATCCGACAGGCGCAGCAAAACGGCTGGCGCTTGGCCAGCCGCTAGGTGTACGACTATGCAAACACCTCCCTCACTGGGTCCTCTAGCGTAGGTTGGCCGATCTCCTGGAGCTCGTACCGCACCCGGTCACATGGCCTATCGATCCGAGCTACTCTGCGCAGGTCTATCGGTGTAGCCACAACGACCAACTCGCATGGAGTGGCGTTGATGGTCTCTTCCAGTTCCTTCACCTGCTGGGGGCCATAACCCATGGCTGGCAGCAGTGGCCCGATCGTCGGGTACTTATCGTAGGTCTCCTTGATGGAACCAACAGCGTACGGACGGGGGTCGATTGTCTCCGCAGCCCCGAACCTCTGGGCTGCCACAGTGCCAGCTCCGAAACTCATTCCGCCATGGGTCAGTGTGGGGCCATCCTCTACGACCAGCACCTTCTTGCCTCGGATCTCCTTGGGGTCTTCCACTGTGATCGGAGACGCTGCCTCCACGACCACCGCCCCAGGGTTTATGGACCGCACGTTGCGGCGTACGGTGCTGATATCTTCGAAGTCGGCTGTGTCTATCTTGTTAATCACTACCACGTCGGCCATCCGCACGTTGGCCTCTCCGGGGTAGTAGGCCAGTTCGTGTCCCGCGCGGTGAGGGTCTGCCACCACTATGTGCAGATCTGGTCTGTAGAAGGGTAGGTCGTTGTTTCCACCGTCCCAGAGTATAACGTCGGCCTCCTTTTCAGCTTCGCGCAGAATAATCTCGTAGTCGACACCGGCATAGACCACGCCACCTCTGTCGATGTGAGGCTCGTACTCCTCTCGCTCTTCGATAGTGGTATGGTGGCGGTCGAGGTCTTCGTAAGAAGAGAAGCGCTGGCAGATCTGATCAGCCAGCGTTCCGTAGGGCATGGGGTGACGCACGGTCACCACTCTCTTGCCCAGGGTTCCCAGGATATCTGCGACTCGTCGCGTAGTCTGGCTCTTCCCAGCTCCAGTACGGACGGCGCAGATACTGATTATGGGGAGCTCAGATTCCAGCATGGTGGCCTTGGGCCCCAGCAGTCTCAGATCAGCACCCGCAGCCAAGATCTCGGCAGCCTTGTCCATCACGTAGTCGTGGGAGACGTCGCTGTAGGCGAACACCACCTGATCGACATCAAGTTCCTCGATCAGGTGCTGCAACTCCGATTCCGGATATATGGGTATCCCCTCAGGATAGCTCTCGCCGGACAACTCCGGTGGATAGATTCTGTGTTCGATGTTGGGGATCTGCGTGGCCGTGAAGGCGACAACCTGATAGGCGGGATTGCCGCGGAAGTAGACATTGAAGTTGTGAAAGTCGCGGCCTGCTGCTCCCATGATGATGACCTTGTCTGACGTCATTCCTGTCTCCTCTAGTGCGAGGCCGAACCTCGATCCTGTGTTCGAGCTGAGAGAGCTAGGTCTTAGGCGAACCTGGATAGCAGGATTCCGAGTCCGTACAGCATGAGCAACGGGGTGGCCACCAGAAGCAAGTTAAAGGGGTCTGGCGTGGGTGTGACTACCGCTGCCACAACGAATATCAGCACGACGGCGTACCTCCAGTAGGAGATGTATTTGCGAGCACTCATCAATCCCATCCTGGCTGCCACGTACATCACCAGTGGAGTCTCGAAAACCAGGCCCATCCCCAACATGAATGTGAGCACGAAGGAGATGTACGACGCGATGGTCCACTGTGGTTCCGCTATGTTCGCACCGAAGCTCTTGAGATAGCCGAGAGCAAAGGGTAGCATCACTACGTAGCAGAAGGTCACACCCGCGAGGAAGAAGATGGTGCCGGGCACCGTCCCGAAGAAGACTAGATTCCTGAAGTAACTCTTCTCCTTAGGGTTCTCCATCGCAGGAGCGACGAAAGCAAGGAGCTGGAAGATGAGGTAGGGCAGCGCCAGAAGGACGCCGACCATCAGGGCGACCTTGAAGTAGGTGAAGAACAGCTCGGTGGGGCGCAGAAAGATGGGCTTCAGATCTCCCGCTGGCCGCACGAGGATCTCCATCACTTTGCCGGTGAACAGCATGCTTACGGCTGAAGCCGCTATGAGAGCCAATCCCGCCTTTATGGCGCGGTATCGAAGCTCGACGAGATGCTCGGTCACTGAGTAGAGGAACTGCACGATGCCGGCTATCGGGCTTCCTTGTCGACGCCAGTCCTCTCTGGCCGGCTCCAGATCCAGGGGCTCCAGATTCTGTTGCGATCTTCTGAGGTTCGTCAGGCTGAGCCACAAGGCTTCCACCCCTTCGGGAAGTTTCCGTGGCCCCAATACGATCAATGCCACAAAACAGAGCAGTGCTAGCCAGATGATGTCTGTCATTCGTCCTTCGCCTCTGGTCCTTCTGGCTTCTCCACTTGTTTCTCGACTTCATGATCGGCCATCTCTTCATCTTGTTGCTCTGGTGTCACGATCTGCTGGACCGACTCCTGAAGTTTCTTCTCCATGGATGCAGGGTCGAGTGCCTCCTTCAGTTCCTTCACTTCCTTCATCGGCACGTCGGCGACGGATTGAATCTCGTTCAGGGCCTGTCGCCACTTCCCGATGCTCTTACCCAAGTCCTTGGCGACTTGCGGTAGCCTCTGTGGTCCAAACACCACGAGCGCGATGATGAGAATGACTAAAAGCTCTGCGGGCCCGACCCCTGCGATGTTCATCTGCTCTCAGTCTCAGTTTGCTTCGACAACTGTTTGCTGGCCAGTGTGCCCAGTGCTCCGTTGACGAAGCGGCGCGAACTCTCGCTGCCAAACAGCTTCGCCAACTCGACCGCCTCGTTTATGGCTACCTTGACGGGGATGTCCGGATCGAACAGCATCTCGAAGACCGCAATTCGCAGGACATTCCTGTCTATGGGCGACATCTGCTCCAGAGGCCACTCGGGCGCGATCTCCCGCAATATGGGATCAATGTCCTCACGGTACCTGAGTACGCCTTCCACAAGGTGGTGGGCAAACTCTTCGCCCTCCGACTCCACATCGCAATCCCGGAGCCGCTGCCGGAGAACTAGCGATGGGTCATGAGCGGCCAGATCGACCTCGTAGAGAGTTTGAAGAGCCACTGCCCTCGCCCGGCGTCGGGCTTTCATTCCTCAGTTTCCTCGTGCGGTTGGGTCTCTACACCTGCAGCGATGACATCGTCGATGTGCACATTGACCTCGCCAACGTGCATACCCAGCATGTCGTTGATGGCGCGTGCAGTTTCCTGCTGGATGTCGCGACCAAGCTCCAGCAGATTCACGTTCGGTTCAACGACGATGTGCAAGTCCAGGTAGACAACGTCATCTTCCACTCGCATCCTAATGCCTTCACCGAGGCTGTGCCTGCGCAAGAGTCGGCCTACGTTCCTGGTGAAGCTTGAACTCATGGATGCCACGCCAGGAATCGATAGCGCAGTCAATCTCGCAATGGTCAACAGGACCTGCGGGGCGATGGTGACTGTGCCGAGTTTCTCCTCCATGGGCCTACTCCTGTCCTTACAGCATCATGGCCATCATGCCGCCGTCCACGCCCAGGACCTGACCGCTCACGTAGCTGGCCTCCTCCGAGGCGAGAAAAGCGACAGCGTTGGCTATCTCCTCTGCTGTGCCTGGTCGCTTCATCGGAGTCAGTTGCAGGATGTAGTCGATGAGCTCTTGAGGCAGATCCGCGGTCTGGTCGGTGGGTACGTACCCGGGGGCTACTGCGTTGACAGTGACGTTGCGAGCACCAAGTTCCCTGGCCACGGCCTTGGTGAAACCGATGATGCCCGCCTTGGAAGCTGAGTAGTTGGCCTGTCCTACCTGGCCGGCCACTCCGGAGACCGAGGTGATGTTTATGATCCGACCGTACCGCTGCCGTATCATGGGACGTTGGGCCGCCTTCGTGCAGTTGTAGGTACCCTTGAGGTTGGTCTCAATGACGATGTCCCAGTCGTCCTCTTTCATGCGCATCAAAAGAGTGTCGCGGGTTATGCCGACGTTGTTGACCAGGATATCAAGCTGTCCGAACTCCTCCAGGGCAGCATCGATGAGTTGCTTGGCCTGCTCTGCCTCTTTGACGTCAGCCTGGAAGGCTATGGCCTTGCCCCCCGCTGCTGCTATCTCCTTTACCACCTCGTTGGCTGCGTCCGCGCTGCTGTTGTAGTTCACAACCACCCTTGCACCCAGGTTGGCCAGCTTGACGGCGATAGCACGGCCAATCCCCCGCGAACTGCCGGTGACTACAGCGACGCGGTCAGTCAAGTCCAGCATCCCGTATCTCCTCCCTGCTACGCTTCACCGGCGAGTGGCCAGTGATGGACAGCGCCGCTCCTCCACGTACGGACAGCGGAGACGTCACCTATGCAGACCCTGTTCACGTTGCTGTTGATGTGCTTGATGAGCTTGCTCAGGGTATCTTTCGGGCCAATCTCCACACAGGTCTTGGCGCCGTGCTCGAGCATCCACAACACCGACGCAACCCACTGCACCGGCGAGACGACCTGCTTTGTAAGCTCCTCTCGGATTGCGTTTGAGTCCAGGAGGGGTTTCCCGTTCACGTTGCCCACCACGGGCGTGTCGGTCTCGCGGAACTCGATGCCGTTCAAGGCTTCGCGAAGTCCTGCGGAAGCAGATTCCATGAGGACCGAGTGGCTCGCTATGCTCACGGCGAGGGGGACCACCCGCCGCGCCCCCTGGTGTTGGGCCAGCTCGATTGCCCGGTCCAGGCCTCTCCTCTCCCCGGAGATAACGATCTGTCCGGGGGAGTTGATGTTGGCCACCTGAACGATAGTGGCTGTCTCCTGGCGCGCCACTGCACAGGCCTCTGCGACGGACTCCAGAGGTAGACCCAGTACGGCAGCCATGCCACCGGGTCTTTGCTCCCCGGCTTCCTTCATTAGCCTCCCCCGCTCACGAACCAGCCTCAGTGCATCTCCGAAGGAGACCTTGCCGGCGGCCACGAGGGCGGTGTATTCGCCCAGACTGTGCCCCGCGACTGAGGATATTACCCCTACCTCGTCCAGGTTTCCCATGGTCCGTAGAGTGGCCACGCATACGGTCAGAAGCGCTGGCTGAGTATTGATGGTATCGTTCAGGTCCTCCTCAGGTCCCTCGAAGCACAGCTTAGATAGCTCGAAGCCAAGAGCTGTATCCGCTTCATCAAACACAGATCTCGCCTCGGAGTATTGCGCGCAGAGGTCAAGCCCCATGCCTACGTACTGTGAGCCTTGGCCTGGAAAGACAAGAGCCAGTCTATCCGGCATTTGGATTGTCTCACTCCCTTGCCGCAGCTGCAACGCTCGACGCGTTCGAGACAGAACAGCCCGTCGCTGGACGGGGAGATGATTCGAGCGCTGTCACACGAGCAGAAAAGGCGAGATCCTACTCCGGTTTGGCTTTCGGCTTCACTACCTCCACACCTTTGTAGTGCCCGCACGAAGGGCACACCCGGTGCGGAAGGTGTGGTTCGTGGCATTGAGGGCAGACGATGAGGTGTGGCATCCCTAGTGCCTGGTGGCTGCGACGTCCGCCTCTACGTGCCTTCGAGATCCTTCTCTTGGGTACTGCACCCATGTCAAATGCTCCCGTCTTGCTATTCCTGGTTTGTCAGAGGTACGCTCACTGGGTTGTTAGCAGCTGCCTGAGCACCTCGAGTCGCGGATCTACGGCATCGGGCACGCATCGGCACTGCTCTTGGTTCAAGTCGTTTCCGCACAGTGGGCAGAGACCTGCGCAGTCCCCCTTGCACAGAGGGTTCATCGGCATGGCCAAGAAGAGAGCCTGCCTCACGACCTCGGTGAGATCCAGGACATGGTGCTCATCGATGGTCGTGGCGTCCTCCTCGGTATCGGACACCGGCAGTACGGCCCCCGTCTGTATGTCAACCGTTGGGTGGAACTCCTCTTCTATCTCCAGTCGAATGGGGATGGAAAACGGCTCCAGGCAGCGGCAACACTCAAGCTGCACGGTCGTCGCCAGCGAGGCGGTGACCAGTATGCCGTCTGCCGTGCGGATCAGAGACACAGTACCTGTTAAGGGCGACTGAACACTCAACTCCGCGTCTATGCCGGCGATATCGTCAGACAGCTCCAGTCGGCGTGCCGCACCTGTTGAGCTCTGTAGCAGCTGTGCGACGTTGATTCTCAAGCCCGAGTAGTCGGTAACTCCCATCCGTCCCATTGTCTCCGTGGTCTGGCGCCCGCGCGTTGCCACCCCAATGCCGTCACTTCGTCTCGTGATCGCGCTCCGCAGGCATGTCTCCCGGGCCCACTTCGGATGCCAGCCGTGTCATCCGGCCGTCCTGCTGCAAGACCTCGAGACCGTTGCGGATGGTGCTCTGAAGAGCTATGAGTTGGTCCTCCAGCTCTCCAAGCACCCTGATGGCATACTCGTCAGCGCCGCTCATCGTCTTCTCAGCATTTCGCTTGGCTTCTTCGTCGATAGCCGCAGAGCGCGCTCGTGCCTCTTCCACCAATCCGCGCTCGTCAACAAGCGACTCCGCTTCTTCCTGAGCCCTTTCCAAGATCATGCGCGCCTCCTGCTCGGCGCGCGCGATGATCTGATCCCTCTCTTCCAGGATGCGCCTGGCCTCAGCGATCTGCTGTGGAATCGCCACCTGCATCTGATCGATGATCAGCAGGCACTCATCCTTGTTCACCACTGCTCCGGACGTCATAGGGAGTCGTCTGCTGTCATTCAGCAGCGTTTGTAGCTGATCGATGAGAAGCGAGATGTCCCGCATTTCGACCACCCCCCAACATTGGCCTGTTCCGGTGACGCCCTAGCCAGCCCCACGGCACGACGGACTACCTACCGAGTGCGTCGTCAATCGCGCATGGTTGTGATCTTGATGCGGTCGGTGATCTCGTCGCCAAGTTCCAGGATCTTGGCCTTGAGCGCGGTTTCCACGTGGGGTGGAACCAGGCTGCTGATGTCTCCCTCCAGCTTGGCCACTTCCTTGACGATGCTGGAACTCAGGAAGTAGTACTCCTTGGTGGTCAGGAGACAGACCGACTCGATCTCAGGGGCCAGCACACGATTCATGAGCGCCATCTGGAATTCGAACTCGAAGTCCCCGACCACTCTCAAGCCTCGAATGATGGCCCGCGCGCCCTTTCGACGCGCGACATCCACGGTGAGTCCATCGTAGCTCTCGACCGTTACGTTAGGCCAGCCCTCGAAGGCCGTCTCGGCCATTTCCAGCCTCTCTGCTGTCGAGAAGAGCAAGGATTTGATGGGATGGGCGTAGACCGCCACAATCAGGTGATCGAAAAGCTCAGCCGCCCTTCTTGCTATGTCAAGGTGCCCATTGGTAATCGGATCAAAAGTGCCCGGGAAGATGGCCGTGCTCATCTGGGCAGTACCTCCGTCATCGGCGAGTGTCCACATGCACTCCTCCTATTATAGCACATTCAAACGGAGGTGGAAAGCCTAATGCACTCCCATCAACTCAGGTCGCCTTCTCCTCTCTGCCAGAACTGATGCACCCGTGTCGCCAGGAGGCGATTCTGAGGCAATTGCAGGCTCGGGTCTTCCTTCCAGATTTCGCGGGCGACCGCTCGTGCCTCTTCGAGAACCCGGACATCGCTCAGGCGGGCTACCTTCAAGTCTGGGAGGCCACTCTGGCGAGTGCCAAAGAACTGACCAGGACCTCGCATCGCCAGATCCTCATCGGCCAGCTTGAATCCGTCTTGGGTACTCTCGATGATCTTCAGTCGTTGGACACCGGTGTCACTCGGCGAGTCGGCGAGCAGGAGGCAGTATGACTGTTGGTCCCCTCTGCCCACCCTACCACGAAACTGGTGCAACTGCGCCAGTCCGAAGCGATCAGCTCCCTCTATGAGCATGACCGTGGCGTTGGGGACATCTATTCCGACCTCCACCACGGGAGTGCACACCAGGATGTGCAGTTTGCCGCTGTAGAACTCCCGCATCACGGCCTCTTTTTCCTCAGCCGCCATGCGGCCGTGCAACAGGCCCAAGCGCAGGTCGGGGAAGACCTCCTCCTGCAGTCTGCGGTGTTCCTCCACGGCCGCCTTGGCCTCTATGTTCTCGCTTTCCTCAATCAAGGGACAGACAATGAACGCTTGCTGCCCGTCCATGACCCTGGCACGCAGGAAGGTATAAGCACGCTCTCGCTCCATAGGGTCCATCCATTTCGTGACGATCTCCATGCGGCCAGGCGGAAGCTCATCGATTGTGGAGATGTCCAGGTCACCGTAAATGGTCAGTGCTAGCGTCCTGGGAATGGGGGTGGCGGTCATCACCAGTACGTGGGGATTGTGCCCCTTTTGGCGAAGTGATGCTCTCTGAGTCACGCCAAAACGATGCTGTTCGTCGATGGTGACCAGTCCGAGGTTGTGGTAGCTGAGGCCTCCTTGAATCAGAGCATGGGTCCCAATAATGATTCTGGCCTCTCCCGAGGCTATCTCATCGTAGATCTTTGCTCTGTCGGACTGTGATACACTGCCGGTCAGCAGGCGGAGGTGGGAGGACATCTTGGTCATGCCAGGTAGCCAGAGTTCCCCCCAGAGCTCCTCAAGACTCGCGTAGTGCTGCTCGGCCAGGATCTCCGTCGGCGCCATGAGCACAGCTTGCATGCCGCTCGCTGCTGTGACCAGCATTGCAGCCGCTGCTACAACCGTCTTCCCCGAACCCACGTCTCCCTGGAGGAGTCGGCTCATCGGCTTGGGCTGCTGTAGGTCATCGAGAATCTCTGACAGTGCTTTCTCTTGCGCGGCGGTCAGAGCGAAAGGCAGCGACTCAATGAAAGTTCGGAGCAGCGGTCTATCGATCTGAACGGGCTGGCCAGACCTTTCCTGCCACTCGTGCCGCTGTCTCAGCACGCCCAGCTGGATCATCAACAGCTCGTCCAGAGCCAGGCGCCGGCGTGCCTGCTCCAACGCGCTCCGGCTATCGGGGAAGTGTATCTGCTGGATCGCTGACTCGAGGTCCAGGAGCTGTCTCTGCTCGCGTATCGCCACCGACAGGTGGTCCGGAAGCCTCAAGGTCCAGTAGTCTGCGGTTCGTTTGACCAGCCGGCGCAGCCAGCGGGCAGTGATCCCTTTGGTGAGGGGATGCACCGGCACGAGACGCCCCGTGTGTACCAGTTCTTCGTCCATGGGCTCCCACGTGGGGGAGGAGAAGGTCAGCCTCCCAAGATACTGGTCCACCTTGCCACTAATGACGATCTGCCGGCCCGGCTTGAGCCTCTTTGCCAGAAACGGCTGGTTGAACCAAGTAGTCTCTACCTTCCCCGTGCCATCCGATATGACACTGGTGACGATGCTCTGGCCCCGCTTGCTGGCACGCTCTCGCGTCTCCCGCACCGTGCCAATGATGGTTACCTCGTCACCGTATTCCAGCTTGTCGATGGTCTTGAGAGCGCTGTAGTCGTCGTATCTGTGTGGGAAGAGGTACAGGAGGTCTTCGATGGTGTTGACGCCCAGTCGCGACAGGCGACCAGCGTAGGTGTCGCTGACTCCGTGCAGTTCCCGAACCGATGATGAAAGCGCTGTCCTATCGGTGGCGGGCTTGGCGTTCGCCTGTGGCGTTTCTGGCGATTCTACAGGGGGACGCTCGTCCGTGATGAACCCACCTTCGACCCCGTGCCACTTGCTCAGCGCCCCATCGATGGACTCGCGTCGCGTGCTCACGTCTTGGTCAGCGTAGGTCTCCAGCAAGGCGCACGTGTCGTTGACGAGCTGTCTCACAGATCCGTCCACTGCCCTCTGCAGTGCTTCGACGCGCCAGTGGGCAATGAACTTGCCCAGGCCGCCGATCACAGCCTTGTCTGTGTATCCGAGATTCTTCTCCAGGTGGAGCACCTTGTCCAGCTTTTGGGATGGAGACAACACGGCATCCATCGAGCCTAGCCTCTTCTCCAGTTTCAGACTAGAGACCTTCGTACACAAAGACGCCGATGGCGTCGGGTCCGAGGTGCGTGGACAGCACTGGCCCGTATGTCACGAGGTCTATGTCTTTCTTAGGGTATGCGGCCTGAAGCCTTTCCATCAACTCCGACGGTTCCGTGGCATTGGCGCCCCTGAGGACCGCTATCTTCTCCAGATGGGGAAACTCCGTAACGAATTCATAGAGCTTGTCGATGCCTCCGCTCCTCGTTCTGACCTTCTCCAGCGGCAGTATCTCACCGTCCTCTATAATCAGAAGCGGTTTTATGCTCAGCATCGTGCCCAGGAGAGCCTCGGCTTTGCCGATACGTTCACCCCGCTCCAGGTACTTCAGGCTCTCCACGAAGAACACCAGATAGACGTGAGGAATCATGGCTCTGGCTAGCCTGACTACCTCCTCGAGGTCTGCCCCTTTTCTGGATACCTCGCCCGCAGCAATGGCCAGGGTCCTGAGCGCCAGAGAGGTGGATAGGGAATCCACCACCATGATACGCCGCTGTCCGATGAGAGAGTTCGCGGCTCGCCTGGCAAGCTCAACGGTCCTGCTCAGGCGGCTTGAAACGTGGATGGACACGATGTCATCGTTGTTCTGGCCCAGGCGCTCGTAGGTTGACTCGAAGAGCTCCAGAGGGGGAGCTGAGGCAGAGGGAAGGGTATCGGTCTTCTGAAGTTTCCTGGCGAGCATCTCCGAGTCCATCTCCAGTCCATCCCGGAATGTCTCCCGGCCGATGTGGATGTGCAGTGGAATCACCGCGATGTCCAACTCCTTCGCCACGCTCGCTGGTAGTTCTGCAGTGCTATCGGTGACTACTCTCACTCTGCCCATTCGGTGCGCCTCGTGCGCGAGTTGATGGTGTCTTCTGTTCGTGTACGATCAAACCCCGTTATTCCACGGACACTACGTAGTGGTAGTGCGGCTGCCCGCCTGCGATGAGCTCCCATTCCTGGTCCGGATAGTGCTCCCGAAGGTTGCTCAGCAGCTCCTTTGCCTGGTCCTCCGTCACTTCTTCTCCGTAGTACGCGGTAATGATCTCGTAGTCGGCAGCATTCATCTGCTCCAGCATCTGAAGCGCGACCTCTTCGAGGGTTTTCCCTGAAGCCGTCAGATCTCCATCCACCAGGCCGATGAACTCTCCTTGCTTCACTTTCAATCCATTGACGCTGGCCGAACGGATCGCCCGGGTGATCTCGGCCGTTTGGACACTGTGGGTTGCCTCGTTCATGGCATCGGCGTTCTTCTTCAAGTCGGCCTGGTAGTTGAAGGTCAGAAGGGCGCTGATGCCCTGGGGGATCGTCTCGCTGGGCACCACGATCACGTTCTTCTGAGACAGTTCCTTGGCCTTCTCGGCAGCCAGTACCACGTTCTCGTTGTTAGGCAGGACGATGACGTCCTTCTCGTTCAGCCCTTCGATGGCTTGGAGCAATTCCTGCGTGCTGGGGTTCATAGTCTGCCCTCCGGGCACGATGGTGCTCACGCCCAGGCTGTTGAACACCCGGCAGAGGCCATCACCGGAGACAACAGCCACTATGGCTACGCCGTCCGCTACCTCCTCCTGACGAGGCTGTGGCGTGGTGCTGTCATCTCCCATGACCATGTATTCGCGATGCTGATCCTGCATGTTGTCGATCTTGATGTTGTGCAGCGTGCCCTTGGCCGAGGCGTAGCCGATCACGTCGCCGGGGCGGAAGGTGTGCACGTGTACTTTGATGGTGCTGTCATCGCCCACGACCAAGGCTGAGTCGCCCCACGCGCCTATGCGCCCCTTGATTTCCTCCAGATCCAGCCCCTTGCCTAGCAGGACAAACTCGGTGCAGTAGCCCCATTCCATCTTGCCTTCCACCGGTGCTCTCGCGGCAGCGCTGGGTACTGCTTCGACGAACTCGTCAGTCTCCATCGGCTCACCCCTCAGATGCCTTAGCCCTCCTTCGAGGATGACGTACAACCCCTGGCCGCCGGCGTCAACAACCCCGGCATCGCGGAGCACCTTCAGCAGCAGAGGAGTCCTGGCCAACGAGGCCCTTGCTTCTGCTACAACCTGCTCCATAACGGGCACGAGGTCTTGGACTCCATCGTTCACAGCCGAGTGGGCTGCCTCGGCAGCTTCGCGGCCCACGGTGAGGATCGTGCCCTCAACAGGCTTGATGACACCCTTGTAGGCCGTGGTGGAGCCCTCGCCAAGCGCTTGGGCGAAGTCCGCACCATCGAACTGCTTCTTGCCCTTCAGACTGCTGGCAATCCCTCTGAGCATCTGGGAGAGGATCACTCCCGAGTTCCCTCGGGCGCCCATCAGCGCCCCGTGGGCGGCTGCCTGAGCCACCGCGGCGGCAGAGTCGTCGGGTGTGGCGTTGATTTCCTCCAGGGCAGCCCGCATGGTCAGCAGCATGTTGGTCCCGGTGTCGCCGTCGGGGACTGGAAACACGTTCAGCGCATTGATGGTCGAAGCGTGTCTCTCCAGCCAGACCGTGCCTGCCTGCAAGAATTTCTTCAGTTCTTGCCCGTTGCACAGAGTGATGGGCTGGGGCGCTAGTGTTGCGCCTGTCATCTTTTCCTTCGTCAACGCTTAAGACCTCCGACTTGACTCAGCGCGCGTCCTCCTCAGTCGGCATCGCTGATACGTAGACCCTGCACGTGGACGTTGACCTCCGCCACCGGCACACCCAGCGACTTCTCCACGTTGAACTTGACGCTTTGCATGATATTGTGCGCAACCTCTGAGACCCTGACACCATACTCCACGATCACGTAGAGGTCGATGGTGATCCTATCTGCCGCCAGCTCTACCTGGACTCCCTTCCTCGGGCTCTCGGACGGATGCACCAGCTCCGCCAGCCCGTCCCGCACGGTGCGTGAAGACATGCCCACGACTCCGTAACATCCCAGCACGGCCTGGCTGGCTATGCTGGCCACAGCCACGGGGGAAATCTCGATGCTGCCCAGTCTCTGCTGTTCTGACATTGCTTTGCCTCATCAGCTCGTGTGGTGAAGCTAAATGCTCGCCCGAGAACACCATGCTTCGCTGGCTTGACTATGTTGCTCCAGTATGGTATCCTTAGTATTCAGTCACTATTATTCCGAGGGATAAGGTAATGGCTAGAGAATGCGACATATGTGGTAGAGGTACCCACTCCGGGGGCAGTGTGAGCCATGCTCACAACCGGACCAAGCGCACTTTTCAACTCAATCTGCACAAGAAGACCATCAGCGACGGCAAGACAAGCCGACAAGTCCGCATCTGCACCAGGTGTCTGCGCACCCTGGGGAAGAAATCCGCCTGAGTTGAGTCGCAACGTTGTCCGGAGCAACCCCATGCTCGCCCGTTGAGCCAGTCCCCAGTGCGGGGGCTGGTTTCTGTATGTCTCCGTATCCATCTCCTATGACATAACACAATCCCCACGGCTCCGTTACCCTACCTGAGGGATCCTACTAGTGCACGTCACCCAACTCCGTCCCTCGGTGGAAGCTCGACCTCCAAACGTCAAGGCCCTCACAACAGTAATACTAGGCGCTGTCACTTCGAAAGGCAATCCGGCTCGCAGGGACCGCGAACACCCGTAAGTCGAGTTGGCGTCGGGTTGAAACTCGACGTTGCACCAACAACAAACGTGCTGAAGCAGGTTCATGGAAATGGACGAGGCTGGTTCTCCCTCAAGTGGCGCGGGACTTCAGTCCGCCGCTAACGCTGCTGGCCTCGTGACTGCGCTGAAGCACTCTTGACCGCAGCTGGCCACATCCCGCGTCGATGTCAATGCCCCTGCGCATTCTGATCGTACTGCTGATGCTCAGGCGTTGCAGTTCCCCGTGGAAAGCCAACACCCGATCCTCACCGCTGGGCTGCCAGGGGCAATCGGCAGTAGGGTTGAGCGGAATGAGATTGACGTGGCACTGTAGCCCCGAGAGCAAGTGGGCCAACTGACGAGCCTGCTGGAGCGAATCGTTCACGTCGTGCAGCAGAGCATACTCGAACGTCACCCGCCGGCCGGTGTGCTCGACGTAGGAACGACAGGCGGAGAGCAACTCGGACAAGGGATAGCGCCTGGCAAGGGGCACCAGAGTCCTCCTCAATTCATCGGTGGCGGCGTGGAGAGAGACGGCCAGGCCAACCTGGAGACCATCCTCGGCCAGCCGGTTGATGCCGGGCACCACGCCTGCGGTGGAGACGGTGAAACGTCTGGCCCCCAGGTTGTACCCTCGGGAGTCGGTGAGCGTCTCCACGGCCTGCCAGGTGGCGTCGTAGTTGAGGAGTGGTTCTCCCATGCCCATGAAGACTATGTTGCTCACCCTCTGTTCGCTCTCCCGGAGTTGCCGGGCGAAATACAGCACCTGCTCGATGATCTCCCCCGAGGTGAGGTTGCGAACGTAGCCGCTTTGGCCGGTGGCGCAGAAGGGGCAACCCACGGGACAGCCCACCTGGGTGGAGAGACAAACCGTCTGCCTCCGATCATACAGCATGAGGACGCTCTCGATGGTCTCACCGTCAGGGAGGCCGAAGAGGACCTTGCGCGTCAGCCCGGAGGCGGACGAGGTTTCCTCCAATGGGATGAGCCTTCGGAGGTCGGCCATCTGCTCCAGTCTCTGGCGCATGGGCTTCGGGAGGTTCAACATCTCATCGAAGCGGGTGACCAGCGACTGGTAGACCCATCCGTACACCTGGTCCGCCCTGTATGAGGGCTCGCCGAGGGATACAACGAGGTCCGACAATTGGGAATAGGTCAGGTCCAGCAGGGCTACTCTTGCTTCCGCTTCCTGGGCAGCTTCGATCAGAGGTCTGTCACCCCTCTCCTCTAGTCCCTCCGACTCATGCCCGTGGCCAGGAACACGAAGTAGAGCAGCTGGGACAGGGCCTGAGCAAGCGCCGCAATGTAGGTCAGGGAGGCCGCTGAAAGGACACTCTGCACGCCCTGAATGTCGGCGGTGCCCACCAGGCTCTCGGCTTTCAGCATCTGGAGGGCGCGACGGCTGGCATCACGTTCCACAGGTATGGTCACAAAGGCGAAGACCACGCTCCCAGAGAAGAAGATGATCCCTACCCAGACCAGGCCCGAGAACTGAAGAACAAGGCCCACGAAGAAGAAAATCATCCCCAGCCAGGTTCCCAGGTTCACCATGGGCACCAGGCCTGAGCGCACCCGCAGTGGGGCATAGTCGGTCTGGTCCTGGAGGGCGTGCCCCACCTCGTGGGCCACGACGCCCAGGGCGGCGATCGATGGGGTACGGGCGACCTGCGGTGAGAGGCGCAGTACCTTCTTGGAGGGGTCATAGTGATCGCCCAGCATCCGTCGGGCCGCCTCGATCCCCACGTGGCCGAGCCCGTTGGATCTCAGCAACATTTGGGCAACTTCCAGCCCGCTGATGTCTCTCATGTTGCGCACGCGGGAGTACTTGCCGTAGGCTGACTGCACCCTCCACTGCGCGAACAAGGCCAGCAGCAGAGCTGGCAGCGAGAAGAGCAGGTACCTGATATCGAAGTAGAACGGAAAGAACATGTGCTGGCCTCCGCGATACGTTTCTATGCCTCTCTAATTATACCAGAACTCGATGGGCAGTGTCAATACCTGTGACTGCTGGTCCGCTATTATGGATCACGCCGCACACCGGCGCACAATCCTGAACGGGACTGTATCCTGCGCAGGGTTGAAGCCTCTCCCGGACCTGCCGGGCGCGATTGCCTGGCTGCTGGAGCGCGGGTACAATGCTCCAAGGGAGACAGTGGACTTTGTCAGGTGATCGTTTTCGGTTGCAGTGACCCCGGAGGAACAGGTGTCCCGCAAGCAGTGGGTGGTGACAGTGATGCTGGGGCTGGCAGCGGTCTGTCTTTTCTTCTGCGCTGGCAGCTATCTGGGCCTCTATCTCACCGAGGGCGGGCCTCAGCCGTCGCTGGTGCTCGCACGACCTACCGCTCCGTGGCAGGAGAGCCCTTCGCCGACCATCGTAGAAGAGGAATCTGCCACGCCGACAGCAACGAAGACAGCAGCCCCTTCGACCACGGCGAGAGCCGAGACACCTACGCCAGGCGGCACCCTGGCGGTTCCTCCGACCATACCGTCGGGGCCGCCCACTGCCATACCAGAGGAACCGGTGGTCCCGGACGAATGGGAGCCAGACGACACTCCTGAGGACGCCAGCCCGATCGAGATGGGAGGGGTGCAGGGGCACAACCTGCACGTGGCGGGCGACCAGGACTGGCTGTACTTCGAGGCGGAGCCCGGGGAGTCTTACCAGATCGAGACCTCCAACCTGGGGCGCGAGATAGACACGGTGGTCTCTCTGTATGACAGCACGGGCAACGAATTGGCCTCGGACGACGACGGAGGGAAAGAGTTCGGGTCTTCGCGCCTGTTCTGTGTGGTTGAGGAAGGCGGAAGGCTGTACGTGCAAGTTCGGGGCCTCGCCGACACCGAGGAGGGATTTGGCACCAGATATGAGGTCTCGGTGAGGCTGGCAGAGGGTTTCCGGATGGACGAGTATGAGCCGGATGATTCTCCGGCGTTGGCCACCCGCATCGAGCTAGGGGAGACCCAAAGGCACAACCGGCACGTCTCCGGAGATGAGGATTGGATCTCCTTCCGGGCGGAGGCGGGATCGACCTACGTCATCGAGACCTCGCGCCTGGGCGACCAGGCGGACACGGTGGTCTATCTCTACGACCCGGAGGGCAATCAACTAGCGCTGGACGACGACGGCGGCGATGAGGAGCGGGCTTCACGGCTGCGCTGGACGGCCCCCGACAGCGGTTTGTTCTTCGTCAAAGTTGGCAACTGGCTCCCCACCTGGGCGGGCCCCGGGACCGGCTACGACCTTGTCCTGAGGCCGCCGCGAGGGGGCTGACGGCCTCGGCGCCACATAGTTCATTGACATAAGCACGCGGAAACATCCTGCACCGCGCACCTAAGTATGCAGGCGGATGTCATAATCTGCATCGCCCTCATGGTCGTCTATCCAAGGTGAGAACAAGTTCCTCCATCGGTCGCCTTGTCCCTTGCCGGTCTCAGGCTCAGCAACGGGACTTTGCGAACCGGTCTTGACAAAACGCAATAACTGCGTTATACTATATCCAGAGTCAGACAACGATCCAAGTGCCCCGTTCCGCATAACGGACAACGGCGGCCAGGCACCCGCAGAGCGGTTCGATACCCCACTCTGCACGGCAAGGCTCATCGCGCGGTGCGACGATGGGCCTTTCTGCTACCTAGAGGCCCTGCGAAGAGGAGGAGAGAAGTGAAGAAGCTGACCGTAAGATCCACACGCGTGTGCGCAGTCCTGATCGTGGTGGGGCTGCTCGGCCTGTTGCTCCTGGTTGCGACGGCTCAGGCTGTAGCCTCCGGGGAATCCACTGACACTTCCGCCAGCAGCGTTGGAGGCGTTCGCGGGCCACGCGCCGCCACTGACAAGCCCTCATCTCCTGTCTCCGACATGCCTTCGGCGCCAGATTCGTTGGCCGAGAGTGCGATTGCCGGCGTTACAGCCGCCCGGGGACCCGGCGAGCATGCGTGGCGGAGGCGATCAGCTCCACCTTTGTGGTGACGGTGGGCGAAGTGAGCGGGGGTGAAGTGGTCAATGAGGTGGAGGCCACCGCCAAGGAGTTATCCAGTCCGGTTACCGCGACGGTAGACACCATGGTGGTTACACCCATCACCTTAGACTACACCTACGATCCGCTGTACCGTCTGACCTCGGCCAGCTATTCCAGCGGTGAGACGTACAGCTACAGCTACGATGGGGTGGGGAACCGCCTGACCATGGTCTCTCCTGGGGGCACCGTCAACTACACCTACGATGCGGCCAACCGTTTGACCGACGTGGGCGGGGTGGCGTACACTTGGGACGCCAACGGCAACCTCACCAGCGATGGTGTGCGCAGCTACACCTACGACCAGACCAACCGGCTGACACAAGTCACGGAAGGATCCCTCACGACGCAGTTCGCTTACAACGGCGATGGTGTACGAACCAGCAAGACGGTCGGCGGCGACACCACGGAGTACGTCCTCGATCTTTTGGCCACGCTGCCCGTGGTGATCAGCGACACCGAGGCGGTGTACCTCTACGGGCTGGACATCATCGCGCAGCAACAATCCGCCAGGTACTACTACATGCACGACGGGCTGGGGAGCGTGCGTCAACTGGTGGACACCACCGGCCAGATAGAGACCAACTACGCCTACGATCCCTTCGGCGTGCCCCAGGTGGGAGGGGAGGTGCACAACCCCTACCAGTTCACGGGCGAGGCCTGGGATGCGGAAGTGGAGTTGCTGTACCTGCGGGCCAGGTACTACCAGCCGGAGGTCGGGAGATTCATCACCAAGGATCCGTGGGCGGGGGACCCATGGGCGCCTGCCACTCTTAACCTTTACGTCTATGCGCGGAACAACCCAGTCAATGTGGTTGACCCGAGCGGATTCCAGTCATGTGGGTGGCACCACTGCCAGCCCCAGGTGGTAGATCCGGATCCTGAACTCAGGAGGATTGCCAGCGACCTGCTGCAGGTGTTCGGCATCGTCGTCGGGGAGGAACGCTGGAGCCCAATGGGATGGGAGCACGGAGAGCCGCAATCCTACTATGTCCTCTGGTCGAACTGGAGCGAGCAACAACTCAACCTCGTCGGGGAGGCAGCCAGTGATTTCGCGTCCAAGATGCAAGGAGGTCCGGCGGACTTGCGCTCGAAGGTGGGCCGCGTGCCTCTCTACAAGCGTGAGGGTGAGTTGGTAATTCCGTTCTTGGGCCCCAAGGGTGGCTGGACCTTCTTCACCGGTGTCACCCTGCCTGGGAACTACTGGGACTTTGAGGGCGGTGCCTGGATGAAGTCCACAATAGTGCACGAACTGGCCCACGTTTGGGACTCTTCTCGTGAAGGCGGCAGGCTTTCATATGAGTTGGCTAGCGGATTCTGGACGAGCCAACTGGCCCAGTGCGAAGTCCCCCGCGAGGAACGGGGCTCAGCGGTGCCCGTAGTGAGAGACTGGCGGCTGGGTCGTACGATGGAGTGGCTGAATCCTCGTGAGGATTGGGCGGACTCAGTGGTCGCATATGTCTACCCTGACTATGTCGGCAGCAGTGACAGGAAGAAAGAGATATCCGAGGGCAGATGGGACTACGTGGCCACGTACATGAATCCTGGTAACCCAAAGCGGTTCGCTTATCCTGAGAAGTGGAGAGGGATAAGATTCCTCGATACACGCCTGGTAGGAAAATACGGCCAAGTGGTGTCATCACGGTAGGGTCGTACAGCAGGCCCTGATCCTGACTGGTGACCTAATCGATGGGCAAGGTCCGCAGACGTGCTTACCAACCGGGGCCCGGACGGCGCGTCGTCGCAGGCGCTATGCCTGACCAGGCAGGGATCGGGTGTGAAAAAGGTGGGTGATCCATGCGGGGAGGACCATTTGTTCGGCTGTGGGTTGTTTCTCTGGGCCTGTTGATCGCGGGCATGTCCAGTGGCTGCGGTGAGGCCCCGCCGGTCGACATAAGCCTCCTGACCGGCGAACCCTGTGCGCCTCCCTGCTGGCAAGAGCTCGCGCCCGGGGAGTCCACGGAGGATGAGGTAGCCGGGTTCATCCGGACCAGTAGGTACGTTGACCCACGCACTGTCTATCGCGGCGACATGTCGCGTGGCGGCAAGGTTGTGGGCGTGGGTATACAATGGCGGAGCACCGCCGCCGATAGCAGGGGTGTGGACAGCAACATATTCGACATAGAGGGCGGACTGCTGCAGTCGATTACCATATACCCCGATTGTGACGTATCCCTTCAGGATCTGCTTCAGAAGTACGGCGGCCCCGACAAGTTCACTGCCCACGTGGAGGGCGTGGAGCACCCGTATGTCGCCGTCACCTTATACTACCCCACTCATGGCTTCACAGCGGACCTGCAACTCCCCCCCGACGACACGTCGTTGCGGCCAGACAGTAAGGTAGTGCGGGTCTGGTACTTCAGGGCAGCACCAATACGGAGATTCATTCAACTCGGCTGCGACCTGGGTTATTGGAGCAGTACTCCAGAGGAGTGGCTGCAATTCGCGCGGGACTGGCAGGGCTACGCAACGATACACCCGTAGGATGGCGAACACAGCCTATTGGCGGAGCCCGCGCGGTTGGCCGGAACGCCGGCTCGCTCCCGGCAGACGTGCCACTCGAGGGCTTGTTCATTGAAGCGCGCGTACTCGGGCGCCAACAGCCTGCTGTAGCCCGTCGGGGCGTGCGTCACGACCACCATGGTCGACAACGGCGCTGGGATCAGGACCAGCAAGACCGTCGCTGGGGACACCACGGAGTACGTCCTGGACCTGGCGGCGACGCTTCCCGTGGTGATCAGCGACACCGAGGCGGTGTACCTCTACGGTCTGGACATCATCGCGCAGCAACAGGCTGAGACGCTGTACTACATGCACGATGGGCTGGGGAGCGTGCGGCAGCTAGTCGATAGCACGGGCCCGATACAGACCAACTACGCCTACGATCCCTTTGGAGTGCCCCAGGTGGGAGGGGAGGTGTACAACCCCTACCAGTTCACGGGCGAGGCCTGGGACGCGGAGGTGGAATTGCTGTACCTGCGACACAGGCGGTTGGGGGGGGCAGGTGAAGGGCTGAAGCCCTCACTACGAACCCAGCCAGGGACGAGCAGCGGGAACCGGGTTTGACATCATCCCCACCGCACTGGTAGAATCTCCTAGTGAATGGACGAAGCCGCGTATACACACGCGCGCAGCAAAGCGCTCGTGGCGCTTCGGGAGGCTGGCGTGAAGTACAGGGTCAAACTGGAGAGAACTGACGAGGGCTACGCCGTATGGTGTCCTGGACTGCCGGGATGCTGGTCCCAGGGGGCCACGGAAGAGGAAGCGCTCGAGAACATCAAAGACGCCATAGAGACATACCTGGCTACCGTTGAGGGACTGATGAAAGACGGGACCACTCGCCTGGTTGAGGTCCCGGTGTAGCGATGCCGGCCCTCCCAGGGGTGTCCCATCGTCGCGCCGTCAAGGCGTTTGCGAAGGCGGGCTTCTGGGTTGTTCGCGAAGGCAAGCACATCTCGATGACCAATGGCGAGCGGATCATTGTCATCCCTCGCGCGACTCCCATCAACGCTTTCACCATGGGCGGGATCATCAAAGACGCTGGCCTGACCATTGAGGAATTCAAGCAACTGCTCTGAGGGGTGTCTCAAAGCCTGGCAAAGGCTCGAAACCTTCGCCAGGGTGTGCACGAGACAACCCTGGGCACTCTAGACCACGGCGTACTCCGTCGCGGTGCCCTGCTGCGTGAACCTGTCGAGACGCAGCGGGGCGATGTCCACCGTGGTGGCCTCTCCCTCCAGGATCTCCTCAGCCAGCAACAGCCCACAGATGGGGCCGTGCATGAAGCCGTGGCCGCTGAAACCATTGACGCAGTAGAACCCCTCCAATTGAGGGACCTTGCCCAGGATAGCCAGTGAATCTGGGCTGGCCTCGTAGAGGCCCGCCCAGCGATTGAGCACACCAGCGTTCTCCAGGAGGGGAAAACGGGCCACGGCTGCCTCCAGATGTGTCAACTCCCACTCCGGGTCCACGCTCTGGTCGAAGCCCTCCTTCTCGTGAGGGTTCGACATCCCCGTGAGCACACCCCGGCCCTCCCGATGGAAGTACAGGCTTTGGGCGAAGTCGATGACCATGGGGAAGTCGTGAGGGAGTCCCGGAATCGCGGTGGTCACGGCTATCTGCCGGCGCAGCGGACGCACAGGGATCTCGATTCCAGCCATGGCCCCCACCCTTGCTGCCCAGGGGCCGGCCGCATTGACCACGGTGCCGGTCTTGACCCTGCCCTGGCTCGTCAGTACCGCACAGACCCTTCCGTTCGCGACCTCGATGCCGGTGGCCTCGGTCTCGGTGACGAGGCTGACCCCCAGGCGCCTCGCCCCCTTGACGTAGCCCTGCACCACTCCCGAGGGGTCGGCCAGCCCATCGCGGGCGTTGAAGGTGCCGGCCAGCATGCCCTTCGTATCGACCGGATAGGCCCTCTCCTTCACCTCCTTGGGGGATAGCCAATCTGTGTCCACGCCCAGGCGACGCTGCAAGGCCACGTTCTCCTGGAAGACCTTCACATCTTCCTCTTGGGAGAGCAGGAACAGGTAACCGCAGTGCCTGAGGTCTATCTCCTGCTCGAGCTCGTCGGCGAAGCGCTCCAGCATAGGGATGCTGTGCAAGGAGAGCCGGACGTCTATCTCGTTGGAGAACTGGTAGCGGATCCCCCCGGCGCAGCGGCCGGTGGCTTCCTCGCCAAAGAACCGATTCCTCTCCAGAAGCAGGACGTCGGAGCATCCTTTGCTGGCCAGATGGTAGGCTGTGCTCGCCCCCATCACGCCCCCGCCGATGATCACGACGTCGGCTGTCTTTGGAAGCATAGCCTCTCCCCTCGTGTTTCAGAACGCCACAAAGCAAGTGCACATTCATGCTCTGCATAGGCCGCGCTGACCGCGGGGAACCCTGCGCAAGGCGAGTCGGAGGCTCAGCCCATGCGCTGCTGGCGCCAAGCGCGGTAGAATTGGTCGAGGCCCTCGAAGACCAGGTCCGGGTGATAGGGGGAATCCTCCAGTTCCTCGCGCGTGGCGATGCCGCTGAGGACCAGCACGGTGGTGATGCCAGCATTCTTGCCGGCGAGGATGTCCGTCTCCAGGCGGTCCCCGATAATGGCCGTGCCGTCCTCGGTCACGCCCATCTTCTCCACAGCCAGCTGGAGGAGCGTCGGTTCGGGCTTGCCGATGATCAGGGGTGTGACGCCCGTCGCCGCCTCCAGCGCGGCCAGGTTGGCCCCGGTCCCAGGCACCAGACCTTCCTCCGTGGGAAGGGTGGTATCGGGGTTAGTGCCGAGAAAAGTGGCACCTGCCCTGATGGCCAGGGCGGCGACCCTCAGCTTGTCCCAGGTCAACTGACGGTCCAGGCCCACCACCACGTACTGGACGTCCCTTTGTGTGAGCTCGAAGCCCTCCTCCCGCAGTGCGGAGAACAGGCCGTCCTCGCCGATGGCGTACACCCTGGTCCCTGCGGGCGCCACCCGCGCGAGGTGGAGAGCCGAGGCCTGGCCGGAGGTTAGGATGCAGTCCTCGGTCACTTCCATGCCCATACCCGCGAGCTTGGCCACGTACTGGCCCGGGGTCAAGGTGGAGTTGTTGGTGGCCAGAACAAACGGCACCCTTTCTTCAACCAGGTAGGTCAGGAACTCCCGCGCACCGGGCAGGCTCTCCTGCCCACGGTAGAGGACGCCATCCATGTCCACGATCAGATTGCTGATCTGTCTCAGCGCGTTCGAGTCGTGCTTTCGCTGGCTCATTAAGATCTCATACCTTCGCTTCTCTGTCAGACCCTGCTGCCGTCAAGAGACTCCAGGTGACAGGTGTCGTTGAGGAGAAGTACTCGATACCGGCCGTTCGCGCCCTGCAGAACGTTGATCGCGGTGTTGTCCTGGCCGATCCTCCAGAAGGCATCGCCGACCAGCCCCAGGGCCGAGCAGATCAGGACGCGGTTGACTACCACGTGGGAGACTAGGAGAATCGTCTCTCGCTCATGGGCGCTGGAGATCTCTTCCAGAGCGGACCAGGCTCGATCCTGGACCTGCTGGAGGCTCTCCCCTCGAGGGAATCTGGTCAGGAGAGGGGTATGCACCCAGGTCTCGTAGACTTCGGGGTACTGAGCACGCGCTTCCTCCGCTGACAGCCCGGCCCACACACCGTAATCCACGTCGGTCATCCCTTCCAGTATCGCCACCCGCAGGCCGCCGGCCTCCGCGATGGGTTGCGCCGTCTGCAGCGCTCTCTGCAAGGGGCTGGAGTAGATGGCTCCGATATGCCAGCCGGACAACCGATGGGCGACAGCCCGTGCCTGGCACCGGCCCGTCTCGTTCAGTTCGATGTCTATGCGGCCCCGGAACCTCTCCACCCGGTTCCACTCCGTTTCCCCGTGGCGCACGAGGATCACCCTCGTCTCCCTCTCACCTGGCATCTTCATAGTCATCCACCGTGTCGATGTCCAGGAAGAGAGTCGGGTCGTGCACCTCCACCGTCTCCACCTCGTTCTCATGGCGCTCCATCACCTGGCGTCCCCCCTGGTCTGCCTGCATCTCGAGGAGCTCGGGGAAGAGAGTACGCGCGAAGAGCACTGGGTTCCCTCTCCGTCCCCGATGGACCGGGAAAACGATAGGCGCTAGCGTGCGGCGATACCTGGCCACGATGCTGTCGATGAGTTCGGGGGTGACATGGGGCTGGTCCGCCAGTACAAACAGGCACGCGTCGCAGGTCTCCCGCAGCGCGTGGAGTCCAGCCCGAATCGAACCGCTCTGTCCCCGCTCCCAGTCCTCGTTGATCACTGTCACCACGCCTCTGTCCCTGACCAGGGCGCCAATGGCCTCCCTTTCGTGGCCGAGGACCACCACGACCTGATCCACACTGGAGTCCAGTACTCTGTCCAAGACGTGCTCCAGAAGAGCCTTTCCTTTCCACGGGAGCAGTTGCTTGGGGGAGCCGAAGCGGCGCGACCCTCCTGCCGCCAGCACGATGGCCGCCACCCGCCCCCACACCTCCTTGACCGGGTCGTCCTGAGCCACGGCGCAGAGCAGCACGCGCTGTACCCTGGTCGACTTGAGGAGTGCGCCCGCAATCTCCCGGGCACTCTCCAGTCTGGCATACGAAACCTTGTTGATCAGCGGGAAGACCCGGGCCTCGGGGGGCGCGTTCTTCAGGCCGCCTTCCGGGTGCAGCAACACGGCTGACACCAAATCGGGGGTGATAATCTGGCCCAGCTTAGCCCTAGCCAGGCTGGCTACGATCTCCGGGCGGTGAACGAAGCGCTCATTCAGCGGGCGGCCCACGGCATCGGCCGCGGCTACCGGTAGAAGCACGGACGTGCTCCCTGGAATGACAGGTTCGTAAGGAGCAGGCGCCTTGAGGGATCGGCCCTTGGCACCGTCGGCTTCCACGATGACGGCGTCCACCTCGGCAAGGGTGACCAGTGCGTCAACCAGGGAAGGGTCGATGCCGATCAGCTTTCCATCCGCTTGAGAGAAACCTGAGGCTACGGTGATGCGACCGAAGTCCGCCAGCGCGCGCCGGGCCTTCTCTAGCAGCACGTGTCTCTCTGCTTCCAGGATGGTATGGCCGCATCGTCCTTCGCGACGCATCATGGTCGTCGTGGTGGTGACCACTCTCCACCCTTCGCTGGTCAGCTCCTCGGCCAGGCGGAACATGGCGGTGGTCTTGCCCCCCGCCCCGACCAGGGAGACGACCGCTTTCCGATCCAATGCGAGCGCTCGAGTCAAACGCACGCTGTTCACCCACCAACTCGGTCAGGTCCACACTGCCCACCCTGGTACCTCGGACAGGACCGGCTCCGGTGAGACCGCAGGCACTGGGGCCGCGGTTCCTGGCGCGCTGTCCTTCAAGGGACTGAACACACAAAGTAGGACAAGCTGGAAGCTTGTCCTACGGTGGCGAGCAGTGGCAATCTCGTCGCCAGGCGGGCCCAGATCAGGGCATCTCCAGAGCGCGAGTGGGACACCGCGTGACGCACAACCCGCAGCCCTGGCACAGAGCCTCGTCCAGTTGAGCCTTCTCGTCCGCTACCGCGATGGCATGGTAGACACAGCTGGTCTCGCAGAGCCCGCAGGCGGTGCACAATTCCACATTCAGTCTGGGAGGCAGGTGTATCGTGCGGAATCCGCGCTCCTCGAGCTTCTCGATGGTCAGCCCCTTGATGTCGTTGACCGAAGCGTAACCGTGGTCATCGAGCCAGCCGTCCATCTCTTCGACGATCTTGCCAAAGACCGTAGGGCCTTGGAGGATCGCTGCGGTGCAGATCTGCACCGCGGAGGCGCCCACCATGAACATCTCGATGGCATCTGTGCCGCGGGACACCCCTCCCACACCAAAGATGGGCAGATCGACGGTCCGGGCGATGTCGAAGACGCATCGCAGGGATAGGGCCTTGATGGCCTGACCCGAGAGCCAGCCGTATCCATCCCCGCTGCCCATCAGCGGCAGACCCGTCTCCGTGTCTATGCCCAGACAGGGACCAAAGGAGTTGATGGCAGCGATGGCATCGGCGCCTGCATCCTTGGCGGCCTGGGCGGCCGCCTTCATCTCTCGCCCCAGAGGGCTTAGTTTGACGATGACGGGCACGTCCACCGCGTCTTTCGCTGCTCGGATGGCCGCGATCATGGGCGCGGGGTCCTCGCCTATGTAGTGGGTGGAAAGCTCCAGGGCGTCGGCAAAGGGTCTGACCTTGGGAGCGAGTTCTCCTATCTGAGCGGCCGTATAGCCCATGCTGATAATGAGGGGTAGCCCTGTCCGCTTGGCCTGGGCGTACTCCTTCTCGATATACTGCTCTGGGGGCAACTCGGACCATAGCTCGGTGTTGAGCATGGAGCCTCTACCGAACTGGGCCATACACGGCTCTGGTACCACCGCGGCGGTGGTGGAGATGGTCTTGGCCACGATTCCCCCGGCACCGCCCTCGGCGCAGGCCACCATGGCGTCACCATTCCAGGTGGGCGGACCAGCAGCGGGGAGGACGGGATTCTTGAACTGAAGGCCGCAGATCTCAATTTGCAGGTCTGCCATTCCGGTCACTCCTCCTCTCTGGTAGCCTCGACGGCTGCTGCGGCGATGGCCCAGCTCACCAGACCCCAGGTGCCCGCCGAAATCACGACGGCCAGAAAAAGGGAGAGCAGCGAGCGCGACGTATACTCAGGGCGGAGAATCCACCCCGCCAGGGCCATCAGTCCGGCGATGATGGCGAAGATCAGGCCGATCTTCACCGGTACGCCGAGCCGTTCGTACAATCCACGCATGCGGGTCATCGTTCTCTCCGTCGGGTTACTCTTCTCGATGGGTCGGCTCTACATCCTCGCCCAGAGCTTCTGGGCCAATTCCCTGGAGCGAGCGCATACGGCCTCTTCGTCCAGAGTCAGCAGGTGGCGGTCTCGCATTAGCACCCTGCCGCCTACGATGGTGGTACTCACCTGCCCGCCCTCCATGCCAAAGATGAGGTGCCAGGGCAGGTTTCCAGCGTCCATGGGCGTGGTGGGCACATAGTCCAGCAGGATCACGTCGGCGTAGGCACCGACCGACAGTTCCCCTAGAGGTGCGTCGAAGAACAGGTTGGCGATGCGTGCGTTGTTCTTGAACCCCATCTCCAGCACCAGGTCGGCACCCATCACCCGAGGGTCTTGCTGAGCTAGCTTGTGCACTAGGTAGGCCGCCTTCATCTCCGTGAACATGTCGTTGGAGAAACCATCGTTGCCCAGTCCCACGTTGACACCCCGCCGTAGCATTCGCAGGACATCGGCCACACCGACGGCGTTGTTCATATTGGAGCGCGGGTTGTGAGCCACGTTAGTCCCCGTCTCGCGCAGGGTGTCTGTTTCGAAGGCGTCGATGTGGACACAGTGGGCGGCGATGGTCTTGGGTCCCAGGATCCCCGCCTTCTCCAGCCGCTCCACCACTCGCAGGCCGTACTTCTTGAGGCTATCACTCACGTCGGCCTTGTCCTCGGCCACGTGCAGGTGAAATCCCACCTTGAGTTCCTTGGCCATCTCCACGGCCTGCTGGAGTGTGGCGTCGGAAAGCGTCAGAGAGGCGTGGAGGCCAAAGGTAGCAGCCAATCGTTCACCTTGAACCTGCTTGATGAACCTCTGGTTTTCTTGCAGCCCTTGCTGAGCGATCTCCTCGCCGTCCCTGTCGGAGACCTCATAGCAGAGACAGGCGCGCAGCCCAGACTGGTCCACCGCCTCGGCGATGACATCCAGGGAACCGGCAACTGCGTGGGGGCTGGCGTGATGGTCGATGAGAGTAGTGGTGCCGTGCCTGATGGCGTCTATGAGACAGACCAGTGCGCTGGAACGAACGTCATCTGGATTCAGAGCTTTGTCGAGCCTCCACCAGAGATATTCCAGGATCTGGGGGAAGTTGGCAGGTGCCTCGGTTTTGAGGGCCATGCCCCGGGCGAAGGCGCCGTAGAAATGAGTGTGGGCACAGATCGTGCCCGGCATGACTAGCTGTCCTTGCGCATCCAGCGTCTCCTCATCGGGATACTGTTTGCGCAACTCCGGTGTGAGCCCCACCGCCGCAATACGATCGCCCTTGATGAGCAGAGCCCCGTCGGCGATAAGTTCGTTCTTCTCTCCGAAAGTTGCCAATGTGCCGTTGGTGATCAACATATCCATCTCCCCAGAGCGGGACGTCCTTCCCGTTCCGCAAGGCCACGGCCCACCTGTGAGGCCGAAGTGTGACAAGAGTCGTCTACATCTTAGCCTGGGTGTTCTGGAAAATCAAGGCTGCCTCTCTCTCGGCAGCTCTGCAACAGGGGGAGGAGCCCTGGGGTCAGATCGAATCCAACAATATCTTCCTTCGATACCCAACGAGCGTCTTCCACGTCGGACCCCACCCTCAGTTCACCGCTCACATAGCGGGCGATCACGTCCAGCAGGACGTAGTGGAACTGTATGCGCCCTGCCTTGTCTCGCACGATAGCATCTCTAACTTCGATCACATCACCCGCTTCGATCTCCACGCCGCATTCTTCCATCACCTCGCGACGAGCGGTCTCTCGGACAGTCTCTCCCAACTCCATCACTCCGCCCGGGATGCTCCACTTGCCTCTGCTGGGCTCCTGTCCCCGGAGAACCAGCAGGATCTGGTCTCCGTTGAAGACGACCGCGCCCACTGATGGCAGGGGCGCAGAGGGATATTCTCTGCGCATCGTTTGTCACCTGTCTAACGAGGGGTACTCCCAGGGCCACTAAGACACGTCACCCTAGCCCTGTGGGGATGGCCTGAAATCCTCGACCCTCAACTGTAGCTCCTCCTCGTTGCGGTAAGTGCGCACCTGTGGCGTATAGACCACATCGATGAGTGGAGCTACGTCGTGCAGGCGGTCGCCCATGCCGAAGGCTATTCCATCCCAGACGAAGTTCCCAGCGCTGAGAGAGAACTTGAGATGTCTATCACCCACCAACCTGCTGTCACGAACCTCGACGGCAGGGCTGAGCAAGAGGGGTTCGGGATTCCCTGCACCAAGAGGCTCCAACTGTTGGAACAAGGAGAAGTGCTCTGGCTTCAACGCGCTGAGGGGTAGCTCTGCATCGATGTCCAGGGTGGGGCGCAACTCCGTCCCTGCTAGGCGCTCAGCAGCTATCCGGGATAGCTTGGTTCTGACGAGCTGGAGGTTCTCGTTGATCGCCGTGAACCCGGCCGCTTTGGCGTGCCCACCGTGCCTCTGCAAGAGGGAGGCGCATTCGTCCAGCGCTGCCGTGATGTCGAACTCGTCAACGCTGCGCGCCGAGCTGACGCTCAGCTCTTTTCCCATCTTGGTGACGATCACAGGGCGATAGAACTCCTCGCACAACCGCTGGGCCACGAGACCCAATATCCCCTCATGGTAGTCGTCCGCCGCAGCGTAGAGCACGAGCTCGTCCTCCTGTTCCGAAACCTGGAGACGCGCCGCTTCCAGAGTGGCCGTGGTGGTCTCACGGCGGACGCGGTTCTTTTCCTCCAAAGCCCGCGCCAGCTCCCTGGCGCGAGAGGGGGAGGCCGCGGTTAGTAGCTGGAAGCTGAGCATGGCGTGGTCCATGCGTCCAGCCGCGTTGAGACGAGGCCCCAGGACGTAGCCTATGGTGGCGGCGGTAACACTGTCCGGTGACACGTCGGCCTCTTCCATCATGGCCTCGATGCCGGGCCGCTGGGCGCGGGCCAGCTGGGCGAGGCCCTTCTTGACCAGGCTCCGGTTCTCGTCTACCAGAGGGGAAAGATCAGCGACGGTGCCGAGCGCCACCAGATCCAGGAGGCGCTCTTCCTCCAGGGGAGTACTCTGCGGCGACAGTGGGAGCTGCCCGTTGACCAACAGCAGTGCCTGAGCCAGCTTGAAGGCAATGCCTGCACCGGAAAGCCCCTTGAAAGGGTAGGAGCAATCCTCTCGCCTGGTGTTGATCACGGCAAGGGCCGCTGGCAGTTCGTTCTTGAGGGAATGGTGATCCGTGACTATGACGTCAATCCCCAAGTTGCGTGCCCTCTCCACCTCGCTGATGGCCCGTGCGCCGCAGTCCACGGTAATGAGCAAGGTCACTCCCTGTCTGGCCAGCGTCCTGATGGCACCTTCATGGAGCCCATAGCCCTCGTCGACTCGATGCGGGATGTATGGCGTCACCCGCGCGCCGAGGCTGGAGAGGGTCTCAGTCAGGAGTACTGTGCCGGTGACCCCGTCCGCGTCGAAATCGCCGTATACCGCTGTTAGTTCGCCTCTGCGGACGGCCTGACGGACCCTGGTCACCGCATCGGCCACGCCCTTGATCCTAAAGGGGTCTGTGCTTTCGCACTCGCCATTCAGGAAGCGGCGCATCTCTTGGGCGGTCCTGACGCCGCGATTGTGCATACACTGTACCAGTAGCGGAGGGATGTCAGGGAGTGCGGCGAGGAAGGACCTCGGCAGCGGGGGATAGACGTGCCACTCCGCTCTCTTGCCCGTCAAGCGATGCCTCCTGCTGGTCGTTGAGGCCACAGATGAAAAGAGCGAGGAGTCAACAGCCTCGCCCTTCCCTGTGCGGTGACAGGTTCCGACAGAGTGCTGTGCCGCAGCGACGCCGACGCTGGGGCGCTCCAGGCTATTCTATCACCTCTTGTTTGGAAGTCAAGTCTTGAAGTGGCAATGCAGCTGTGCTAGAATGCTGAGACAGCGAGGCTACTGATGCGAGAGAGGCTAATTTTCATGGGGACGCCCCCCTTCGCCGTTCCTTCTCTGGAGGCGCTGGCCAGGGATTATGAGGTGGTGGCCGTCGTCACTCAGCCCGACAGGCCCGCCAGGCGGGGTCGCCAACTCACTCCCTCTGCCGTGAAGGAAGCGGCCGTACGATGGGGACTGCCAGTGCTCCAGCCTGAGTCATTGAGGCACGAGAAGGCAGTAGCCCAGCTGAGAGATCTGGAGCCCAGAGTGATGGTTGTGGCCGCCTATGGGGAGATCCTCCGTCCCCAAGTGCTGGCCATCCCACCGGCGGGCGTGATCAACGTTCACCCCTCACTTCTGCCCAAGTACCGCGGGGCATCGCCCATCGAGGGAGCGCTGCTGGCCGGTGAGCAGGAGACCGGGGTGACGATCATGCTCATGGACGAGGGCATGGACACCGGGCCCATCCTTGCGCAGAGAAGCGTAGCGGTAGAGCTGGAGGACTCAGCCGGTTCGCTGGGGGAGAAACTCGCCAGGCTGGGCGCTGAGCTACTTCTGGACACGCTGGCTCTCTGGCTCGACGGTCGCATCGAGGCCCGACCTCAAGACGATGCTCAGGCTACTTACACCAGGCCCATCTCCAAGGAAGACGCGGTCATCGACTGGGCACTGCCGGCCATCGAGATCTGGAATCGCATACGGGCCTACAATCCGCGTCCAGGTGCGCGGACCTGGTGGGAAGGCGACCAATTGAACGTCCTTCGGGGGCGACCCCGCGCGGAGTGGAAGGGGCAGGGAGGGCCAGGCCGTGTGGTGCAAACAACCTCGGGCGTGGCGGTGGTCACTGGCCAGGGTGCTCTCCTTCTGGAGGAGATTCAGCTGGCAGGAAAGCGGACCATGGACGCCGAGGATTTCGTTCGCGGCCAGCGGCAGTTCATTGGTTCCGAACTGGGTCAGCAACCCAAGGAATGAGACAGAGGGGGCGTGATCAGTCCGATCTGACGATGACAGCATTGTCGCTCTGCAATCTCTGGCACAACTCAGGCAAGGAAAACGATAGTGGGCGCGACGACCGGAAGTGCAAGGGATTCATTCGGGTTGCCGTGCCCCGAGACCACGAGGAGGAAAGTCGATGAACGTCTTCAATCGCGCTGTGACCGTTCTGCTGTTTGTGACACTGATGATCGTCGTTCCAGTCCTACTGATTCTTCCCGCCCCAATAGCCAGCCTGACGCAGTACTACCTTGACGCTGTCTCCTCGGGGCTCAACCTCTTCCACAGAGCTGTTCTGGTCCTGGTCGGGATCATGGTCTTCATCATCTGTGGCTTGGTGCTGTACTTGGAGTTCAGAAGGCCAGCCCGGAAGCGGGTCAGGCTGCAAAGCGCCTCGGGAGGGGAAGTGGAGTTGGCTGTTGAGTCCATAGCGCAGCGCCTGGAGTATCGCGTCGACCAGCTGCCGGATGTGGTCAAGGTGAGACCAGAGGTCAAGCCGCGGGGGAAGTCTGTGGATGTGGTGCTGAACTTGGAGACGACGCCGGACATAGACGTGCCGGCGAAGACGGAAGAGGTCTATCAGGTGGCCCGCGAGGTTGTGGAAGGGCGTATGGGACTGAAGTTGGGCAAGATCAAGGTCAACGTTACGCACGCCCCGTACCCGAGCGACGCCTGAGCGAGGGGGTCAGGAAGACACTGAACCCTTGATGACGATCTCACCTTCGCGGGTCTCTATTTCGCTGATTTCCACGTCCTCGTATCTCTGTGCCGCGGTGATGATGTCATCTATCTGTTGGGCGAAGGCTTGCACGAAGGTCTCCGGGATGGGGAACCCGTCGATGGACACCGATTCGACGACTATCCGAGCGTCGCCGCTATCCATCTCGATGGTGGCCACCGCCGTCACTGGCGCCTCAATGGGGCTGACCATGGTGCCGTAGAGGTGGATCTGCCCGTCAGTGAACAGAATCTGGGGATCGATGATGCTCTCTGCCATGTTGAGGGCAGCGTATGAGGTCAGTTCCTCCTCTGTGATCACGAAGACGAAGCGGCCGTCTTGGTCTGGGACGATTCCGCGGCCCAGGATGGAGACGAGGTCTTGCGCCTCCTCGATGGACACGGGCACGGTCCTCTCTGGTGTGGGCAGTATCTGAGAGGAAGTCTGGCAGGGGAGGCAGGCCAGGGCGCAGACTGACAGTGCTACGAGCGCCAAACCTGGATTGCTGGGTCGGGATCGCATGGGCTGCCGCGTCATCTTTCGAGGAGTAATCAGACATTATAACTGCGACTTCTGAGCGTGTCAAAGGATGGGGTATGGATATCCAAGAAGCGAAGGCTGTATTGGAGAGCATACTGTTCGTGGCAGATGAACCGGTGACGGTGGCGCGATTGGCCAACGCGCTGGAGGTGGATCGATCTCTGATCAAGCAAGCGACTCGATCGCTCTCCGAGGAGTATGCAGGCCGAGGCCTGCGGGTCCAGTACCAGGATGACCAGGTGCAGATGGTGACCGCGCCGGAGGCCGCACCATACGTCGAGAGGTTCCTGGGCCTCCAATACTCGGGAAAGCTCTCGGCGGCTGCCCTGGAGACACTGGCCATCGTAGCCTACCGACAGCCCATCACCACGCCACAGATAGAGGCGATCAGGGGGGTGGACTGCCAGGGAGTACTCAGAACCCTGGTTGCTCGGGGACTCGTCGAGGCCGTGGACCGACTGGATGCAGCGGGAAGACCGTTCGTTTACGCCACTACGTTCGAGTTCCTTCAGTACTTCGGTCTGGCAAATCTGACGGAACTGCCGGAATTGAAGGACACGGAACCCGTCGATGAGTCCTAGGCCCCTGAGGATCATCATCTGGCTACTGCTGATTGCAGCCCTTGGTGGAGTGGCGGCGTACTTGGTCGTCGCCCCTCTTCCGGAATCGTTGGCCGCCATGATCTTCACACCCACGCCTACGGCCACCAGCACACCGACCCCGACCCCGACCTCCACTCCAACACCCACGCCCACGCCGACCCCAACGCCGGAACCCCTCAGTTTGTCGCTGGATGCGGAACCACGAGAGGCGGAGCAGGGAGATACCGTGGTGGTCGCGGTTCACTCGAATCGGGAGGTGGACCTTTCTGGCTCGCTAGGGGAGGAGTCGCTGAGTTTCGTCCCGTTGGACGGCGGCTACTATGCCCTGGTTGGACTCTCATCGTGGGACGCCGTGGGGACACGGCAGCTGTCTGTGGAGGCCAGGAGCCAGCTTGGTGAGGTGGTCCAGGTGACCGGCACGGTGACGATTACGTACGGGCAGTTCCCCACGGAGCTGATAGACATCCCCGACGAGAGAGAGTACTTGTTGGACCCAGAGATAGTTGTTGCTGAGAGAGAGAGGCTGGCCGCCATCTATGCCCAGTTCGAGCCTGAGATCTTGTGGCAGGAAACGTTTGGATACCCGGTGCAGGCCATCACCGTGACCTCCACGTATGGTGCCGTGCGCCAATATGAGACCGGTTACGGCCGTCACGCTGGTGTGGATCTAGATGGCGAGACCGGCGATGCTGGCTTCGCCGACGCCGCTGGCAGAGTCGTCCTGTCTGAACCTCTCCAGGTACGAGGGAACACGGTGATTCTGGACCACGGCATGGGGGTCTATAGCACTTACTGCCATCTCTCCGGGCTCGCCGTGCAGGAGAACGACACCGTAGTCAAAGGTCAGGTCGTCGGCTATCTCGGCTCCACCGGGCTTTCCACGGGTACGCATCTCCACTGGGAGCTCAGAGTGGGTGGCGTTGCCGTCAACCCGTTTGCCTGGACCAGACGAAAGATGCTGCCCTGAGTTGTCATCGCGACGGACGCGGCATATAATGGCTATTGCTTGGTTTCTTCTGGTCTTGATCGTGGCCCAACAGATAGTGCGACCGTTTCACAGGCCAGCATTGGCGAGGCCCGCGTGCCACGACCATCTACCATAGCTATCGACGGCCCCGCGGCTTCGGGAAAGAGCACCATCGGCGGTCTGTTGGCGGAGCGGCTCGGCTATTTGTACCTCGACACCGGGGCCATGTATCGTGCCGTTACGTGGGCGGCTCTACAGAGGGGCCTGGACGTCAGCGATGAGCAGGCAATCAGCGCGCTGGCGAGGACTCTGAACATCGAAATCGCGAGGCCAGCGGGGGACGACGGGCGCCAGTACACAGTCCTGGCCGACGAGGAGGATGTCACCTGGCAGATTAGAGATCCTGAGGTGGACAGGCACGTCTCACCGGTCTCGGCCTATGCAGGTGTACGCCAGGCTCTGACGGAGCAGCAACGGCGCATCGCTCGAGAGGGCGGCGTGGTGATGGTCGGCCGGGACATTGGAACGGTGGTCATCCCTGAGGCCGACTTGAAAATCTATCTGGATGCCTCCCCCGAGGTGCGCGCCCGACGCCGATACCTCGAGATACTGGAACGGGGGGAGGAGGCGGAGTACGAGAGCATACTCCACGACATGAGGCGCCGCGATAGCATCGACAGTCACAGGCAGGTAGCGCCGTTGAGGGCTGCCGAGGACGCGGTAAGAGTGGATACCGACAACTTGTCGATAGCTGAGGTGTTGAGGGTAGTAGAGGAACTCGTCGACGGCTGGGTTCCTGACATGATGAGGGACACCGGTACTTGAGGAGGCGAGATAGAGATGACTTTCCAGCGTTTTGCCAATGCGGTTCTCCGGCTCCTGATCAAGCTCCTCCTCGATTGCGAGGTGGATGGTCTGGAGAACCTGCCAGAGGAAGGACCTCTGATTGCCGTGCAGAATCATATGATCTCCATAGACACCGTGATAGGCGCTGCCTTCATTGACCGGGAGATCATGGGCATGTCCAAGGTGGAGAACTACAGCAACCCACTGCTGTCGGTCCTGTTCAAGGCCTATGGTACTTTCCCCGTGAGGCGAGGCGAGGTGGACCGCCAGGCGCTTCGCATGTCGCTAACGGTGCTCAAAGAGGGCAAAGTCCTGATGGCGGCGCCCGAAGGCACAAGAAGCAGGAGCAACTCGCTGCAGAAGGGGAAAGACGGCCTTTCTTACATCGCGGTGAAATCGGGTGCGCCGATCATACCTGTCGCCATGTGGGGTCAAGAGGAGTTCTGGAATCGGCTACGCAGGCTGCGACGTACCAGGGTGAGGGTCGTGTTCGGCAGGCCCTTTGTCCTCGACCCGGGCGCGGGCAAGTTGACCAGAGAGCAATTGACACAGATGACGCACGAGATGATGTATTGTATAGCGGCGCTGATGCCAGCGGAGTATCGAGGCTACTATAGCGATCTGTCTGCGGCAACCGAAGCCTATGTGCGGCCCGTGGAGAGTTCGCGGCGTCCGCAGCCTTCTCTGGGGCGCAAGGGCAGAGGCACGGTGTTCAGCAAGGGGGGAGTGAGGGGCTGAGCGGCGGGCTGATAGCTGATATCGAAGAAGGCAGCCTGGCGGACAGAGTGGGCCTTCGGCCAGGGGACCGATTGGTTGCCATCAACGGTGATGTCCTGCGTGATGTAATCGACTACTACTTCTACGCCGCTGATGAGCGGTTAGAGTTGGAGATGCAGCGAGCCGGCGAGTGGCTCGCTTTCGTTGTGGAAAGGGAATACGGAGAAGACTTCGGCGTCCGTTTCACTGATGACGTGTTCGACGGTCTCCGCCGGTGCAGCAATAGCTGCGCTTTCTGTTTCGTGGACCAGATGCCGCCTGGGCTGCGGCGTTCTCTGTACGTCAAGGACGATGACTATCGCTACTCCTTCCTTCACGGCAATTTCGTCACTCTCTCCAACTGGACCGAGGAGGATTGGGAACGTGTTGAGGAGCAGCATCTGAGTCCGCTCTACATCTCCGTCCATTCTACCGACTCAGAGACGCGGCGTCGCATGCTGTGCAATCCCCGCGTTCCCGACATCCTCCAGCAGCTGCGACGCCTGGCGGCGATGGGCATCGAGATGCATACGCAGATCGTGGTCGTACCCGGATTCAACGATGGGAACCAGCTCGAACGGACGGTTTCGGATCTTACGGCATTGTTTCCTGCCGTGCGGTCGATAGGTGTAGTGCCGGTGGGACTGACCAAGTATCACACCGGCAAGGTCCGCCTCCTCACGGTGGAGGAGGAGGGCGAGATCGTGGGCGCGATCACCCACTGGCAAAAGGAGAACCGTGACAATCTGGGCGTCGGTCTGGTCTATCCGTCCGACGAGCTGTACCTTCGAACTGGACATAACATACCGTCCGTAGCGGAGTACGATGGCTTCCCTCAGCTGGAGAATGGCATAGGTCTGGTGCGGCTGTTGCTCGACGAGTGGGAGACGCTGAATAGGGCCTGGCCAGGTGTGGCGGCGAGGGGCAGGGCCACTGTGGTCTGCGGAACGCTCATCGCGCCGACGCTGGGCTGGATTGGTCGGGAACTCCAGGCGAGAGCGGGGCTTGACATAACCGTCGAGCCTGTGCCAAACGAGTTCTTCGGCGGGACGGTTACCGTCTCCGGCTTGTTGACCGGGCGTGACGTGGTGTGCGCCCTTCAGGGGCAGGAGCTGGGAGACGTGGTGTTCGTGCCACGGTCGATGTTCGAGGCGACAGGGCAGGTAACTCTGGACGACATGACGAGGGAGGAGATGGAGGCTTCCCTACAGGTCGCCGTGGTGGCAGCGGGCGAGATCGCGACTGTCGTGGAGCACTTCGCCGGCTAGGAGCTCCCTTGCAGGGTGTCGTGAATGTTGCTATAATGCAAATCATTCAGCGGAGGGAGGTGACGCAGATGTAGTCGAGAGGACGTGTCAAACGGGGAAGATAGCGCCGGGACTGGATGTTCCCAGTTGACGAGGTAGGGGTTCCCCAACGCAAGGCGGGGCTGACCGCTCCGGTTGAGTAGCAGAGCGGGAAAATCGAGAGATCGGCGGATGCCCCTCGGGAGTGGCTACGCTCCTGGTCTTCCCCTCCTGAGACCAAGGATGCCCTCAAGACCTGCGGGCGACCGCTGGGCAAAGGGTGTCCAGTAGCAGAATCGTGGCGCGCTAGTGCGCGCGACGCTCGTGTGCAGCACATCTCAAGCCGAACTTCACGTACAGGAGAGGTTTGGCAACTGCGTGACAGGAGGGGCACAAGTGCATACCAAGAGAGTACTTAAGAAGATCTCCACCCCTTTTGAGGCTTTCGACCCCCAGGGGGCGATCCTCATGGTGAACATGGTAGACCCCCAGGTGAACACCATGAAGGTCTTCCTGGAGGCCGTGGAGAAGGTGGGGATTCCTTTTTTTGGCGTCGCCAACAAGACGGACCTCGTGGATGGCGCCGGCCGATTCGGGGTGGAGGAGGCTTTGGGGTTGGAGCTCATCCCCGCCTCCATGAGCACCACGGAAGGGCTGGAGGAGATACGGAGTCGCCTCAGAGAGACTTTCGCTCCTGGGGACCGTATCGCGGTGTTGGGCGTTTTCAACAGCGGCAAGACCAGTCTCATCTCCAACCTCACAGGCCTGGACCTCGTTATCGGCAACCTCCCTGGCACCACGCTCGAGTTCACCGCCTACTCATACGGCGACTATGTGCTCATCGACACGGTGGGCCAGATCATAGATGTGTCGAAACCCATGATGGTCAGCGTGGACCTCTCGGGGTGTGAATCGACCCAGGACAGGGTTGCGCGTGTCTTGCGCCAGGACGCAGAGGGCATCATGGCTACTCTGGAGGTGGCAGTCCCATCCATGGAGAGGGTGGTCGGGGTCCTGCGCGAGTGCATCGAGAGAGGAAACAAGATCATCGTCACGGGAGCTGGGGCCAGTGCCCTGGTGGCGATGGAGATGGCGGGACAGGGGTTGGAGACGGGCGTGCCCATCATGGTCTTCACCAATACCCTGGGCGACATGCAGCCCGTCAGCTTCGCCAAAGGCACGGGCGAGGAGGAAGCGGGGTTGTCCCGCTACCTGGCTTTGGCGATACGCGAGGGAGACGTCGTGATCGGTATCTCTGCCAGCGGCGGCACCGGCTTTGTGTACAACGCATTGGAGCGAGCCAGGGCCAGGGGCGCGATCACTGTGGCCATCACTGAGAATGTGGATACACCTCTCGGTCAGGCAGCGGACTATGTGATCAAGAGCAATGCCAAGCCTGAGGGCCCATCGTCAAGCAAGGTGCAGGCGGCGCACCTGGCGATCGGTCACGCACTGCTCCTGACTCTCGCCGACGAGCGAGGGGTGACCGCTGATGAGTCCATCGAGTTTATGTTGCCTGAAGTTGTGCCCACCAAGAAGATGGGGATCAAGTGACGAAGGGGAGGTAACGGAGACATGTGTGGCATTGTAGGTTACGTCGGTCCCCGATTCGCCACCCCCATCTTGCTGGACGGGCTGCGACGCCTCGAGTATCGGGGGTATGATTCAGCCGGCATAGCCGTTCTGAACCTCGAGGGCGAAATCCAAATAGAAAAGACAGAGGGAAAGCTCCAGAAACTACTGGACGCGATTGGAGATGGGGGGCCTCCAGGTTTTCTGGGTCTGGGCCATACGCGTTGGGCCACTCATGGTTTGCCGAACGAGACCAACGCCCATCCTCACGCCGACTGCCAGAGGCGGATCGTACTCGTGCACAACGGCATCATTGAGAACCACGGGGAACTGCGGGATGAGTTGCTAGGCAAGGGGCACGGCTTCGTTTCCCAGACCGACACGGAGGTGCTCGCCCACCTCTTCGAGGAGGAGTACGGCAGACTGGTCGAGGAGGGGTACGAGGAGCCCATACTGCCGGAAGCGGTGCGGCGTGGTCTGAGGAAGGTGCGCGGTGCCTATGCCGTTGCCGTCTTCAGTCGAGACGAGCCGCACGTGCTGGTCGGGGCGCGTCTGTTCTCGCCGTTAGTCGTGGGTCTCGGACGGGGGGAGAACTACCTCGCCTCCGACATACCAGCCGTCATGCGCCACACGCGGAGCGCTCTGGTAGTGGACGACGGCGAGGTGGTGACCTTGACTCCCGAAGGAGTAGTCATACACACGCTAGAGGGCGAAGAGATGCGGCGTGAGCCCTTTCACATCTCCTGGGACCTCCAGTCGGCGGAGAAGGGCGGTCATCCCCATTTCTATCTCAAAGAAGTCCATGAGCAGCCGGAAGCTGTGCTCAACGCTCTGCGCGGCCGCCTCGACGGGCGGCGACTGAGCCTCTCGGAGTGGTCCCATCTTGACCTTGGCCCGGTGAACCGAGTCACCATTGTAGCCTGTGGCTCTTCCTACTACGCGGGATTGGTGGGTAGATTGCTGATGGAGAAATGGGCAGGTCTTCCTGTGGAGGTGGAAGTCGCATCGGAGTTCCGGTACCGCGATCCTCTGATTGACGGCAAGACATTGGTTGTGCTCATCACGCAATCGGGGGAGACGGCCGACACACTGGCCGCGTTCCGGCTGGCTAAAGAAAAGGGCGCGCTGACTGTGGCGATCACCAATGTGGTGGGTAGCTCGGTGACTCGGGGCGCGGACGCCACCTTCTACCTCCAAGCTGGCCCGGAGATAGGCGTGGTTGCTACCAAGACCTACGTCACCGAGTTGGTTATGTTGTGTCTTCTGGCGCTGGATCTGGCGCATGGTCGCGGTTGCCTGTCAGAGGAGGAGGTCGCGCAGGTGGTGGGCGAGCTAAGGGAGCTGCCCTCCAAGATCGAGGCTGTCCTGGAGCAGGAGGAGGCCATCGCCGAGATAGCCCGGCAATACGCTGATCGGCAGGGTTTTTTCTTCATCGGGCGGAACCTGGGCTATCCCACAGCGCTGGAGGGAGCTCTCAAGCTCAAGGAGATCAGCTACGTTCATGCCGAGGGCTATGCAGGGGGCGAGCTTAAGCACGGCCCCATTGCCATGCTGGAACCGGGGTTTCCAGTGTTCGCCATCGTCCCCCGAAGTGAGACCTACGAAAAGCTGATGAGCAACATCCAGGAAGTTCGGGCCCGGCAAGCCGATGTGCTTTCCGTGGCCACCGTCGGGGACGTGGGCATCGGCGACCATTCTGAAGCGGTCTTCTACATCCCGGAGGTGCGAGAGGCGTTGAGTCCTATCCTGGCCATCGTCCCTCTCCAGCTGTTCGCCTACTACGTGGCTGTCGAGCGCGGCTGCGATGTCGATCAGCCGCGCAATCTGGCAAAGTCGGTGACGGTGGAGTAGGGCCTGTTCGTCGCATTGGAGCCTCATTCGGACCTGGCCCACGGTTGGCTGCATCGACGGCCGGGGCCGATTCCGTGTTGTCACAGAGGTCATGGTTGCGAGAGAGGCCGCTGCAGCTCTGAGCGCGCAGAGGTGTGCGGCACGCGCGGCACAGGCTGGCGTCGGGTTCATTTAGGAGAGCGAACCAATCGTTATCACTGATGACCTGAGGAGGAGTCATGGGAGAAAGACTGGAGGAACTGCGCAGGCAATTCGGTGTTGTAGCCGACCTCGAAGCTGCTGGAGGTGTGTTGGGCTGGGACCAGCAGACGTACATGCCACCTGGCGGCGCACAGGGACGGGCGATGCAACTCGCCACCCTAGGCCGCCTGGCTCACCAGCAACTGGTGAGCGACAAGATGGGGGCGGCACTGGTGGCGGCAGAGTCGGAGGTTGAGGGCCTGGACCCTGATTCGGATGAAATCCGCACGGTGCGCAAGGCTCGGCGCGACTTCGACAAGGCGCGGAAGGTGCCCTCTGAGTGGGTCGCAGAGTTCAGGCGAGTGACCGCCTTGGCCCACCACGTGTGGGAGAAGGCGAGGGCCGAGTCCGACTTCTCGCAGTTCCAGGCTCCGTTGGGGGAGATCGTAAAACTGCGGCGCGACTATGCGGACTTCTTCGCCCCATTTGACCACGTGTACGATCCGTTGCTCGACGATTTCGAGCCGGGCATGAAGACCACGGAGGTCAAGGCTGTCTTTGGCGAGCTCAGGCCGGAGCAGATCTCACTGGTGCAGGAGATAGTGGAGCGTGGCACGCCGGTGGACGATGCGGTGGTGCACCAGCAGTTCGACGAGCAGAAGCAGTGGAATCTCGGAATGGAGGTGGTCAAGGCACTGGGATACGACCTGGAGCGTGGCCGGCAGGACAAGTCTGTACATCCCTTCACATCCGGCTTCGGGACGGGTGACGTGCGCATCACCACGCGCTTCGACCAGGGCTTTCTCAATACAGCTCTCTTCGGCACGATGCACGAGGCAGGTCACGCCATGTACGAACAGGGCGTCAACCCAGAGTTCGACAGGACGCCTCTGGGCATCACTGCTTCTTTGGCCGTGCACGAGTCCCAGTCGCGGATGTGGGAGAACTTCGTTGGGCGCAGCCGGGCCTTCTGGGTAGGGTTTTACCGGCGGCTCCAAGAGGTCTTCCCCGGCCAACTGGGAAGCGTCAACCTGGAGACCTTTTACCGGGCCATCAACAAGGTGCAGCCATCGCTGATCAGAGTGGAAGCCGATGAGGCCACCTACAATCTACACATTATGTTGCGCTTCGAACTGGAGATTGAGCTGATGGAGGGGAACCTGGAAGTGTCCGATCTCCCCGAGGCGTGGAATAGCAGGTTCCAGGAGTTCCTGGGGATGGTGCCGCCTGACGACGCCAAAGGGGTGCTGCAGGACATCCACTGGTCTGCCGGGATGTTCGGATACTTCCCGACGTATGCGCTGGGCAACTTGATCGCGGCCCAGCTGTGGGCCAAGATCAAGCAGGACATCCCCGATCTGGACAGGAAGATAGAGAACGCCCAGTTCGGAGACCTGCTGGGTTGGCTGCGCGAGAACGTACATAGGCACGGGTCCAAGTTCGAGCCGGTGGAGTTGCTCGCGACGGTCACAGGGAGTGGGCTCACGGCTAAGCCCTACCTGCGGTATCTGCGGGAGAAGTTCGGCGACATCTATGGCCTCTAGACAGCTCACCGGTCGCCGGGTCTCTTCCGGTCCTGACTCACTGGCGTACCGCGGTGTGCCTGGCCCCGCGGCAAGTGTTGGACCACCGGTTCGAGCGCCTCGATTCTGGTGGTAATCCACGAAGGGTCGTCCCCGATGAAGGCAGTGATGGTGGGCCCGTTCGGGCTGAGACCACACGGTACCATGTCCCGGCGCGCGCTGCCGCTGGCCAAGGCCTTGGCCGCCCGGGGCCACAACGTCGAGATGGTGTTGCCTCCCTGGAGTTGTCCTGAAGATGTTGTCGAGCCGGCATGAGGATGGCGTCGATGTGTGCAACATCGCCCTGCCGCCTTCCATCCCTGTGCTGAGAGATGTCCTCATCGTCTGGCGTTTGGTTCGCCGCGCGCTGGCCAGTCATCCCCAGGTGCTGCACTTCTTCAAGCCAAAGGGATACTCCGGGCTGGCTGCTTCGCTGGTGTGGTATCTGGCAAGACTGCGGTCGGCAAAAGCGCGTGCGGTCCTCGACAGCGATGACCGGGAAGGGCGTGGAGGGTGGAACGATATTGGGGACTACTCCTGGCTCGAGAAGCGCTTCTTCGCCTGGCAGGAGGGGTGGGGCATGACGCACTGCCATGCGCTGACCTTGGCCAGCAGGGCGTTGGAGAGCTTCGCCCTTGAATTGACAGCCCGCGTTGAAGGGGTCTTCTGCGTACCCAACGGAGCTTCCTGCGAGGATGGGTCAGCGGACCTGCGGGCCGGGACCAGGGTGCCGATTCAGTGGGGGCTGAGAGGCGATCCCGTGGTGCTGCTACTCACCAGATTCTTCGAGTTTGAGCCGAGCCGCGTGATGAGCATATTGGCTCAGGTGATGAGGGACATCCCGTCGACCCGTCGACTGGTTGTGGGTAGCGGTCTATTTGGACAGGAGGAGGGCTTCCTGGCCTTGGCCCGGGAGGCAGGAGTCGCGTCGCGCGTCACGGAGCAGTTCACCTGGCATAAGCTGGCGGTTGTCGTGGAGAGGGCATACTCAGGATGAGCGCTACGCACCTTGGCCGGAGGGCGGTCCGCTGGCTGCCAGTGCTCCTTTGGATGGCCGTGATCTTCTATCTATCCGCCCAGCCCGACCTGCCTCACCACCCTGAGGCGGTGGTCGACGTGATCGTCAAGAAGCTAGGTCACGTGGCCGAGTATGGCATACTGGCAGCATTGTCCCTGTGGGCGCTGGGAGGTGCTTCGTCTTCGATCCCCAGAAGTCATTTCCTCTGTGCCTTTGCCCTGACGGCGCTGTATGCGGTCTCCGACGAACTGCACCAGCGCTTCGTGCCCGGGAGAGGCCCTCGGCCCCTGGATGTGGGATTCGATGTCGTGGGTGCTGCCCTGGCCCTGTTCGCGATGTCGACGGTTCGGCGAGCCCGGCAACGCCCGCAGGGGGATTGACAGTGGCCGTTACCCCGCTTATCATCTGGCCGTGAACGCGTCCGTTTCCGTTGGCGGAGCATGCAGACGGCTGGGCCTGGTCTCTGAGCACGTACCGTATCCAGCCCTGGTGGCGGTGCTGGTCGTGATCGCAGGGCTGGCCCTGGTTCTACTGCCAGTGAGCTGGGCAGCATCCCTCATGGTGGCCGTCGGGGTAGTCGTGCTCATTCTGCTCCGTCCAGTCCTCGGCCTGTACCTCCTGGTTCTCGCCATCCCCTTTGGATCCTTGAAAGAGATCAGCGTTGGTGTTATCAGTGTAGGCGGCGCCGAAGCGATGGCAGCGCTGACGGTCGCTGCCTGGCTCGCTCACATGCTGGCACACAGAGACGTCAGAACCGCTCGTGCTCCTCTCCTGGTTCCGCTGCTGGCTTTCCTCTTCGTGGCATCGTGTTCCATGATCGGCGCCCTTTCCCTCCAGTGGAGCCTCAAGGGACTGCTGGTGTGGTTGGAGTTGCTGGCGGTGTACCTCCTGGTGGTGAATCTGGTGGGCTCTGGAGAGGTCAGGATCATGGTGCTTGTGATCCTGCTCGCCGGTGGTCTGGAGGCCTTGCTGGGGATCTACCAGTTTCTTGGCCGTGTGGGACCAGAAGGCTTCGTCCTCTTCGATCGCTTCATGCGCGCCTATGGCACGTTCGACCAGCCAAACCCTTACGGAGGATACCTGGCGCTCATTCTCCCGCTGGCCCTGAGTCTGTTCCTGGGCCGCTGGGCTTGGCGTGGTCTGTGGGACGTGGCGACCTGGCTTCTGGCAGCTCTGAGCCTCGGCCTGATGGGTCTGGCGCTGGTGATGAGTTGGTCGAGGGGCGCGTGGCTGGGCTTTGTGGCGGGAGCCGCCGTTGTGGCCATCGTGGGGTTCTGGTTCAGGGCTTTCAGCGCTCTCAGGGCAGGAGTTCTCGGCGGGTTTGGTGCTGGCGCTCTGGGGTTTGCCTGGCTGGGAACCTGGGGCCCGGACGTGGCTGCGGCTTCGCTCCTGGGCGCACTGGCCGGTGTGGGGACAGGAGTAGGCGTTTTCCTATCGCTGCGTCGCCGCTGGCCCTGGCTGCTGGCGGTAGCGGCGATGCTGCTCGTGGTCATGCTGATAGCCCTGGCCGGGGACAGCTTGTTGCCCACAGCCATCGCGGACCGGTTCTCGGACTTTCTGCCGTACGTACAGGTGATTGACGTCCGAAGGGTGCACGTGACCGACGAGAACTTCGCGGTGGTGGAACGGTTGGCCCACTGGGAGGCCGCTTGGGGGATGCTCGAAGATCATCCCTTGCTGGGAGTGGGCGTTGGGAATTACGTTCCCACGTATCCCTCCTACGCCTTGCCGGGCTGGAAAGACCCACTGGGTCATGCTCACAACTACTATCTCCACGTGGCCGCAGAGACTGGGATCGCAGGACTGGCCGCATATGCTCTGCTGATCGCCGCCTGCTTCTGGCAGGGGTGGTCGGCAGCGCGGTCGTTGACCGGCCCCGCCCAGGGTGTGGCCCTGGGGGTGCTGGGAGTGCTCGGTGCTTTCACGGTCCACAGTCTGTTCGACAACCTGTATGTCCATGGGATGAACATGCACGTGGGGATGCTTCTGGGACTGCTGGCGGTATTCGTTCGTGAACGAGGGGAGTCCGTTGTCCAAACTACTTGATTCGATCGCCAACAACTCCGCTGTATCCAGACTCGCTGTGCAACTATACTCGCGCCCACGCTGGCAACGCCTGTATGGAATACTCGTTGCCAATCGCAGGGAACTCACCAGGTTCGCCAAATTCGCCACTGTGGGAGTCATCGGGACGGTTGTTGACTTCACCGTCCTGAACGTGTTGATTCTCTTCTTTGACTTCAGCAAGTTCTGGGCCAATACGTGCTCCTTCACTGCTGCCGTGGTGAGCAACTTCATATGGAACAGGCTGTGGACTTTTCCCGAATCGCGTGAGAGGAACCTGGTGCCTCAGCTTGTCCAGTTTGCCCTGGTGAGCCTCGGTGGGTATGTGATTAACCAGGTGATCTTCCTGGGGCTGGACAGCCTTTACCTCCACGTCTGGGGTACCCTGGGCTACAACATCTCCAAAGCTATAGCCATACTCGTGGTCCTGTTCTGGAATTTCGGGGTCAACCGAGTCTGGACCTATCGGGGCATCGACTAAGGCCGGTGCTGAGGACTTGGACAGCTGAGGTGGCTGACGGTGCGCATCGGCATTGACTGCACCGCTGCTGTATATCAACGGGCCGGCATCGGGCGCTACACTCGCGGCATCATCGGCGCCCTGGCCGAACTCGGCAGCAAGCATTCGTTTGTGCTCATGGTTGCCGGCAGTGACGGTGAGCCCAGAGAGTCGGGTGGTGGGCTGGATGACCTGGGGATCACAGAAAACTTCAGCATCAAAGAGCTCCCGCTACGGAACAGGTTCTGGACGGTCGTCTGGCATCGGTTGCGCGTGCCGTTTCCTGCCGATCTCCTCACTGGAACTGTGGATGTGTTTCACTCGCCAGACTACCTGCTGCCACCGTTACGGCTGGGGAAGAAGGTGGTGACGGTTCACGACCTATCCTTCCTGCGCTATCCTGAGGGGGCGGAGCCAAGTCTCCGCGCGTATCTCAGCGCATCTGTTCCCCGCAGCATCAGGGAGGCTGACCTGATACTGGGCGATTCGGAGAGTACCAGGCAGGACGTCATCGAGTTGCTGGGCGTTGATCGCGACAGAGTGGAGGTCGTGTATCCTGGAGTGGGCCAGGCCTTCAGAGTCATTGGGGATCAGCAGCACCTAGCGATGGTCAGGGAACTTTACGGCCTGGATCGCCCGTTCATACTCAACGTGGGGACCCTGGAGCCTCGCAAGAACCTGGCCACTCTGCTGGATGCCTACGCTGCACTGCGGCGGCGGGGGGGCTTGGAGCACAGGCTGGTGATTGCAGGAGGACGGGGCTGGCTCTACGATGGGGTGTTCCGCTGCGCAGAGGAACTGTCGCTGAAGGAAAACGTCCTCTTTCTGGGATACGTCGCGGAGGAGCACCTGCCGGCCCTTTATTGCCTGGCCGACCTGCTGGTGTTCCCCTCCCTGTACGAGGGTTTTGGCTTGCCGCCGCTGGAGGCCATGGCATGTGGCACTCCTGTGATCACCTCCGACAGCTCGTCATTGCCGGAGGTGGTTGGCGAAGCCGGATTGATGGTACCAGCCCAGGATCCAGAGGCTCTGGCAGAGGCGATGGCCATGGTGTTGGCTGACCGCGGCCTGCGAGAGGACTTGGTGAGGAAGGGGCTGTCCAGAGCGTCCGAGTTCACGTGGCAGGCGGCGGGAGAGAAGCTGCTCGCCATCTACCAAGGGTTGCACGAGGGCACTCTCGGCTAGGGTACCCAGAGGGGCTTCCACTCGCTGCCCGGATGCTCGGTGAGCCGTTGCAGATCGCTGCCGTCTTTGGCCATGCTGTAGATGTCGGCGTTCTCTTCGCGCAGGGATGTGAATATGATCTTCTGACCATCAGGCGACCATGAAGGGAGTACGTCCTGCCCCGGGTCGTTGGTAAGATTGGCCAGGGAGTTGTCGGAAAGCCGGACGAGGTAAACTTCGGCGTTGCCGTCGCGCTCTGAGGAGAAGACGATGGTTTGCCCGTCGGGTGACCACGCAAGGTCTCCGTCTGGTGCCTCGCTCGGGGCTGGACTGTATTGGTCGGTGCCGTCGGCATTCATCACGTAGACGTCGGCGCTGCCTTCGCGCTCGGACTCGAAGGCGATTCGACTTCCGTCCGGAGACCACGCAGGCTTCGTGTCCATGGCTGGGTGGATGGTCAGTCGGGTCTGATCAGTTCCGTCGCTATTCATGACGTAGATGTCGTCGTTGCCATCGCGCTGGGAGACGAAGGCCAGACGACTTGAGTCTGGTGACCACGCAGGATGGCCATCAACCGCCGGGCTTGTGGTGAGCCTGGTCTGGCCTGAACCATCTGCGTCCATGACATAGATCTCCCAGTTGCCATCCCGATTGGTGACGAAGGCGATCTTCTGGCCGTCCGGGGACCAGGATGGGAAACCATCGTCGGCCGGATGTCTGCTCAAATTGTGCGGATAGCCGCCGTCGGCGTGCATGGCGTAGATCTCGGAGTTGCCATCGCGGTCGCTCACGAAGAGGATCTGGCGTCCATCAGGGGACCAGGAGTACACTACATCGTCATGCGGTGATTTGGTGAGATTGGCCAGACCGGTGCCATCTGCGCCCACGACGAAGATGTCGTCGCTGTCCTCGTGGTCGGCCATGAAGATGATCTTGTCGACTGGTGCGGGAGGAGGGGTCGGAATCGGTTCTGGCCCACCTCCGCAGGCAGCGACACCATACAGAACTGCCAGCAAGAACGGTATGAATGAGAGTTTTGCGAGCACAAGCCACCTCCTGCATAGACATGGATTTCGAGTAGACGCAAGGGTGGAGATTAGGGATCGGCGCAGCTGGGTGCACCTGCGCCTGTCAGGCCCGTCTCCGTCATCGTACCCGAGTGTGCCAAGCAGGCTTCGGCACATTATACCACAGGCAGAGAGAAGAACAAAACACTCATAATCAGGAAGGAGGCATGGAGAGTGAAACTGGCAAAGGCTATGGGTCGCCTTGGCACGGAGACGGCCTTCGAGGTGCTGGCCAGAGCGCGCGCCCTGGAGGCCCAGGGAAGGGAGATCATACACTTGGAGATTGGAGAGCCGGATTTCGACACTCCCTCCAACATCGTGGAGACCGGCGGCACAGCCCTGAGGGAGGGGCAGACTCACTACTGTCCTTCAGCGGGCATTCCGGAACTACGGCAGGCGATTGCTGAGTACACCACGGAGACGCGCGGAGTAAAGGTCACCCCTGACCAGGTCGTGGTCACGCCGGGGGCCAAACCCATCATGTTCTTCCTCATCCTAGCTTTGGTGGAGGAGGGTGACGAAGTACTCTATCCCAATCCTGGATTCCCCATCTACGAGTCTATGATCAAATTCGTCGGTGCCAAGCCTGTGCCGCTGGTCCTCGAGGAGGGGCGCGACTTCAGATTCGACGTGTCTCAGTTGCGGCGAAAGGTGTCACCGCGCACCAAGATGGTGATCATCAACAGTCCCCAGAATCCTACGGGGGGCATGTTGACCCGGGAGGATCTGGAAGAGATTGCTGACGTGGCTAAGGAATATGACCTCATGGTGCTCAGCGATGAGATCTATGAAAGGATCGTCTATGAAGGGGAACACGTGAGCTTCCTGTCATTGCCCGATGTACAGGATCGCACCATTCTGCTGAACGGTTTTTCGAAGACTTATGCCATGACGGGCTGGAGATTGGGCTATGGCGTGATGCCGGCGGAGCTGGCGGTCCACATCGCACGCCTGATGACCAACAGCAACTCATGTACAGCCACGTTCACCCAGTACGCCGGCGTCGAGGCACTACGCGGACCACAGCACGCGCCTCGCGAGATGGTGGAGGAGTTCAAGCGCCGCCGCGGGGTCATTGTGCCTGGGCTTAATGCCATCCGGGGCATCAGATGCTGGATGCCCAAAGGTGCTTTCTATGTCTTCCCCAACATCGAAGGCACAGGCATGAATGAGAGGGAGTTTGCTGACTTCTGCATGGAGGACGCAGGGGTCGCGGTGCTTGCTGGTACATCCTTCGGCGAGTATGGCCGCGGCTTCGTCCGCATGTCCTACGCCAATTCGATAGAGAACATACAGAAAGCCTTGAAGAACATCGAGGGTGCCCTGAGCAAGCGATGATCCGTTCTCAATGGGAGGCGCCGGAGACCATCGCGGCCGAGATGTCTTCCGCGCTGACCTCGAAGGTCGTGAACCATAGCTCGCCTGATTCTCTGGTGAAGTTGCGGACTACGCCCCTGGGATAGTACTGCCGGAGGCTGTCCAAGTGTTGGAGGTGGGAAGGGAGAAGGATGTACACGGCGTTTTTCTCCCCTCCTGACCGAAGCGGTATGTACCACGATGGGTCGAGCACATCCGTTCCCGTGATGTCGCGGGCAATGAAACGGATCGTGCCGTGCCGGACGTAAAGCCTGGGTTCGCCCAAGAGGTACACCTCGTAGTCATCGCCGAGAGACCTGACGTACCGCGCTATGGCCGTGGCGGGTTCGCGCATCGCCCACCCCTGGACCGTAGGGAGGTAGTCGTTGAAGTAAGTGTCGTAATTGAGGAAAGAAACCACACCCAAGGTCAATGCCACCAGCGCGCCGAGAATCGCCCTGGTGGCTTTCTTGTCTGCCCAGGCCTCTCTGAGCACGTCTAACGTCGCCGAACCTGCCACGGCGGCAAAGACCGCGACGACGGGGAGCAGGCTGGCCAAGCGGGGCACGAAGGGTGCGGGGAGAGTCAGTATTCCCCCGGCGATGATGGTGGCCCAGAACCAGATGAGTAGGAAGAAGTAGCGGGGTCGCACGGCACGGGCAAAGGAGTATCCCAGCCCCAGCACGAAGAGTATCGAGGTGATGAAATCGAGCATCGGTCCTCGGTATCCATACTGACCGCTGGTGTCGCCGCCGTAGTTGAATAGGGGTAGCACCCGTGATGTTTGACCCAGGAGTGCAAGCACGGCATTCTCCTGAGGGTATGGCGTGTCCACCCACCCCTGGTTGCCCAGGACGAAGACGAAGCTAGTGCGCGACATGAAGTGCCAGGGGTGCTGGAGGAAGTACACCCCCATGGGTGCAAAGACGAGCAATGCAGCGAGCCACAGGATAGCCATGCCTCGCCAGTGCTCGCGTAGCAAGCCACGGTTGGACATACAGGCGCAAAACAGAAACCCCAGGACGATGAAAGGCACGAGCCTGGAGGCGTAGTAGAGGTACAGGCCGGTGCCCATGAATAGGCCGCAGGCGGCGAAGTCCCGCCATTTCTTGGAGCGAAGGCCCCGGAAGAGGAAGTAGAAGGTGGTCACTTCGAAGAGGGTGGTTTGGGTGTAGTTGATCCCCAGGCGGTTCAGCGCGATGAATGGGTGTGAGACGGCCAGGAAGAATGCCGCCAGTAGGGCAGTGGTTCTGTTGAAAAGGAGCCGCGTCAGGAAGTAGAAGGGGATGAGAGTGAGGGTACCCACGATCACCGAACTCATTCTCAGCCCGAAGACGGTCTCGCCCAATATCCTCATACTTATTGCGTGCCAGGCGAAACTGAGCATGGGCAGATGATACCAGCCCACGGAGATCAGACTCCCCACTTCGCCGTGCAGCAGTTGGAGCGCTTGCATGCCCGATTCGCCTTCGTCGCCGTGAAAGCCTGGTGGAATTTCGGCCACGTGATACCCCTGTAAGACAAAGGCCAAGCCCAAGATGCATAGCAAGATCACAATCTCCCAGGCGGCGCGAGGCTCGGTCTTCTGCAGACGTGCCTCTAATCGGCTCCTGGTGGCCAGGACGAACAGGAGCACCGCCGCCGAGTAGAGGGGAACGGCAGCGCGGAAGGACGGAAGCGTTTTCAGCACAACCCCTCCGCCGAAAAGAGCGAGGAGAAGGATTACGTTGGTGGCAGTCTCAGGTCGAGAGGAGCCTTTTCTGCGGTCGAGGAACGAGGAAAGAAGCAGGAGGGAGCCCAATACAACCAGACATCCGGCTGCCAATGGAGGAGACCAGGTGAGGCTGGACTGCGCCAGGATGCCCAGGACGAGGGCGGCGACGAGCACAGATGATCGATCCGCGGCCCGTACACCGCGCCCAACCTGCTGGAGAGGACCGCTGAACCTGGAGCGCAAAGCCATCACCGCTACGAATACAGCTCAGGCTTCAGTATGCCTACAAAGGGCAGGTTGCGATAGATCTCGCCATAGTCCAGACCGTAGCCTATGACGAACCTGTCGGGTATGGTGAAACCCACATAGTCTATGGGGATCTCCAACTCTCTGCGCGCAGGTTTGTCCAGCAACGTACACACCTTGATGCTGGCGGGGCCGCGAGTGCGCAGGTTCTCTATGATGTAGCTCAGTGTGCGCCCCGTGTCGATGATGTCCTCGACGATGAGTACGTGCCGCCCCTGGATATTCCGCTCCAAGTCCATGAGGATACGCACCACGCCGCTGGACTCGGTGGAGTCTCCATAGCTGGAGACAGCGATGAAATCTATCTCCAGGGGGAGATCTATTGCCCTCATTAGATCGGCGAGGAACATCAAGCCACCCTTGAGGATGCAGATCAGGAGAGGGTCCTTACCGTCGTAGTCCTCTGTGATCTGGCGGCCAAGTTCCTCGGTCTTTTCTCTTATCTGCTGATGGCTAATCAGGACCTCTCCCACATCGTCGTGCATGGGACCTCCTCCTCAGAAGTAGTTCTAGCGAGCGTGTGTGGGCCCGACGTGCTGTTCAGCATGTACACCATCCTGGGTCGATCTCCACGTCTCACGCATCCCGCTCGGTGTTTATCGAGGATTATGACACAGGCAACGGCGGTGTTCAAGCACATGCGGTGTGGCACGCGTTGGTCCCCTATTCTTGATGGGGCCCTGGGCCAAGATGGTGTAGCCCGGGCATAACGACGGGCTCGCGCGGCCCTCTGCAGGTAGCATACGGTGTCATCGGGGCCAAGTCTTGATGCCCTGACGTCGCTGCGGCAGAATGGTAGGGGTCACCTGAGCAGCGGGTCCACAACAGGGAGCACAGGACGCGACATAGCTGTACTCCTTGGGCCACTGGGTGAGTTAGGCCAACAGCGGGGGAGGGCATGATCCTGCGCTATCCTATGGAGATGGCCCGTGTGCGCCAGTTGGCTGACGACGAGCCCTGGTAACACTAGTTGGACTTGACAAACCTGGAGTGGAGCACCTGGCGCGTTTGGTCTGTAATCCGGGCCCGCTCATCTATGCGGTATCCTGCCACCCAGACAATGTGCCCGGGCGAGACGACCAGTGGCAGCTGATCGCGAATCTCCCGAGGTATCTTGGCGTCGATCATGAAGGCGTTTAGGCTCTTGGACTTGCCCCTCATGCCCAGCGGTTGGAAGTAATCCCCGGGCCGCCGGACCCTGAGGCTGAGGTCGGGTCCGGTTGTCTGTAGATCGAGAAAGCTCTGCCACGGATCTGTGTTCTCCAGAGCCTCCTCCGCCACCTCTTCGCTGGCGACGATCTCGGTGCGTACCGCCCAGGCGCTCTGTGGGAGCCGAGTGACGCCCGGCACCACCAGGGGAACGGGTTCCCGTAGCATCAGCGGGATGTCAGGACGGATGGCCGCCTCGCTGATGGAGAAGTAGTCGTACCCCTTGAAGAGAGACAGACCTTGAGGAAGGGTGATTTGCCCGCCACTCTCTATGCGGTGCAGTCCTATCCTCGCCTGCTCAACGTGGGTCCACGTGATGTCGCGAAGTGACCCGCGGAGGCGATGGATCGCCTCCCTCAGCAGCTGCCTCTGCAGGCTGGGGTGCAGTTGTGACCAAGGATGTAGCGGGAAGGTGACCGCCTCCTCGCTTTCCCTAGCCAGCCTAGACCAGGTATCGAGGCCCTGGAGGCGCAGATAGTCGTAGTCGTCGGCGATGACTTGAGCGGATCGGCGCAACACCTCGCGGATGCGAGGGTTGAAGCTCTCCAGATGTGGTATCAGTTCGAGACGGACGCGGTTGCGGTGGTAGGTCAGATCCAGGTTGGACTGGTCGAAACGCGGCTGGAGGCCATGGTCCTGGCAGTAACTTTCGATCTCTTGCCTCGGTACGTCCAGCAAAGGCCTGATCAGTCTTAGGGTGGGCCCCGACCACCACGGTTCGGCCCCGAGAAGCTGCACGTACAACATGCCGCGCAGGCCGCCGAGCCCTGAGCCGCGCATCAAGTGCATCAGTATGGTCTCTACCTGGTCGTCGGCGTTGTGGCCTACCGCCACGCACATGGCGCCGATCTTTTGGGCCACACGCCCCAAGAAGAGGTATCTCGTGCGCCGAGCCGCCTCTTCTATGGCCAGCCTGTGCGCTCTGGCATAGTGGGGCACATTGCCCGATTCCACGGTAGCGGGGAGTCGCCACTGGCGCGCCAACTCCGCGATGAAGGCAGCATCTTCCTTCGACTCCTCACCCCTTATCCCGTGGTCAAGGTGGGCCAGGTGCAGCGTCACGCCAAGCTCACCTCGCAGGCTCAGGAGGGCATGTGCCAGGCACAGGGAGTCCGGTCCCCCAGAGACACCGAGAACTACAGTATCCTCGTACTCCAACATGCTACGCCCCAGGATTACGCTGCGGACGGTCTCCAGTAGGTCCATCTCCTGCATACCTGCACGGTCATTGTATCATATCCAGAGGTGGAGGGGCAGGGCCGGATAGGCCTTCTCTACGCCGGTTGCTTGACGAAAGCCACGAAGTACCATAGAATATGAAGATGTATACAAGCGAGGCAGGCTGTGAAGCTTGCTCCCGCCAATCGGTTCAGGGCTGCTAGGCATGTTCGAGACGCTGACTGAGAAGCTACAGGGCACGTTTGACAGGCTTGCTCGCAAGGGCCGTCTGACTGAGCAGGACGTCGATGAAGGGCTGCGCGAGGTGAGGATCGCCTTGCTGGAAGCCGACGTCCACTTCAAGGTGGTCAAGGACTTCACGGCTAGAGTGCGAGAGCGAGCCCTGGGGGCAGAAGTCACGCGTAGCCTGACGCCGGCCCAGCAGGTGAGGAAGATAGTCTATGAGGAGCTGGTTGCTCTGCTGGGGCATCCTGCCCAGATCGATATCTCCGGTCAGCCTCCGCACGTGGTTCTGCTCGTGGGTCTCCAGGGCTCAGGGAAGACGACGACGGCGGCGAAACTGGCGCTCACACTGCGCAAACAAGGACAGAGACCGCTGCTGGTGGCAGCGGACACACGGAGACCGGCGGCCATCCAGCAACTTGAGATACTAGCTAGGGAACTGGACCTCGCCGTGCACAGTGAAGGGACTTCTGTCGCACCTCCGACGATCGGCGCCAACGCCGTACGCCGAGCAAAGGAGTCGGCCTACAGTGTGGTGATAGTGGACACTCAGGGCCGTCTCCACGTGGACGAGCAGTTGATGGCTGAGCTGGAGGAGATGAAACGCCAACTGGAACCATCCGAAATACTGCTGGTGGCGGATGCGATGACGGGTCAGGACGCGGTGAGCGTCGCGCAGGAGTTCCACGAGCACGTGGGCTTGACAGGTCTGATACTGACCAAGCTGGATGGCGACGCCAGGGGCGGCGCCGCGCTGTCGATGCGGTCCGTCACCGGAGTACCCATCAAGTTTCTCGGAGTCGGCGAGAAGCCTGCGGACCTGGAGAGCTTCTATCCTGATCGTCTGGCCTCCCGCATTCTGGGCATGGGTGACGCGTTGACGCTCATCGAGAAGGCGCAGGAGGTGTTCGATCAGGAGCAGGCGCGGAAGATGGAGCAGAAGCTGCGCACAGCCAGCTTTACGCTCGAGGACTTCTGGGAGCAGTTGCGCCAGGTGAAGAAGATGGGACCGATGAGCCAACTCCTGGGCATGGTGCCCGGGTTGTCCGGCCTCGCCGGGGAGATCCCCGAGGACGTGACGGACAAGCAGTTGGTAATGATCGAGGCGATGATCAATTCCATGACGCCTGCGGAACGGCAAGACCCTCGCATCATCGGGGGCAGTCGCAAGCGCCGGATCGCTCGTGGCAGCGGCACGACGGTCCAGGAAGTCAACCAACTCCTGAGCCAGTTCCGACTCGTCCAGAAGATGATGAGGCAGGTGGGCAAGGGACGCATGCCTGATCTGTTGTCGATGTTCAGGTGATGCGGACCCTGCTACTCGATACCAGGTACTACTAGCACGGAGAGGAGATACAGAAGCAGAAATGGTCAAGATCAGGTTGCGCCGTGTTGGGGCGAAGAGGCAACCGTACTACAGGGTGGTCGTTGCTGATGCGCGGTCACCGAGAGATGGGCGATTCATCGAGATTATCGGCCACTACGATCCACGTCAGGACCCTCCTGCGTTCACGATAAAGGAGGATCGCGCAATCTACTGGCTTCAGCAGGGTGCTCAGGCGTCTGACGCCGTGGCGCGCATGTTTGACAAGCTCGGCACATTGGACAAGCTGGCACGGGTCAAAGCAGGCGAGTTGATCGCCGACGTCCTTGCCGAGGCGGCCGCGGCTACGGAGGTGCAGGTAAAGCCGGCGGAACCTTCCCCCCCACAGGAGGTCGAGGAGGAGGCGGTTCCTGAGGAGACCGCCGAGCCCATCTCGGTGGTCTCTCTGGAGGAGCTGGGACTCTCACCGCGTGTACTCAAGGTGCTCGGCGATGCGGAAGTCCACACTGCCCAGGACATGCTCGACAAGCTGGCCCAGGGTAGGGAGGAAGTGCTGGCCATCGCAGGCCTGGGGCGGAAGTCCCTGGAGGAGATCGAAGAGGCGCTGCGGGCCACTGGATTGCTGGAGTAGCTCAACGTCGCAGCGCGACGCCCATCAAGGCCGGAAGTCAGCATCCCTGTCCCATCCATCCGCTGAGGAGAGTAGGGAGGCTCCCTTTTTTGGCTGGGGCCGCCTCCATGTTCCACGGAGTCCTGAACCGAGGAGGCACGATGACCATGAAGGAACTAGTGGAGTACATGGCCAAGTTGCTGGTGGAAAACCCAGATCAGGTGGAAGTGACGGAAGTGAAGGCCACGCGTTCCGTGATCTTTGAGCTTCGGGTGGCCCGGGAGGACATGGGCCGCGTCATCGGCAAGCAGGGCCGCGTGGCAAACGCCATGCGCACCCTGCTCAAGGTGGCTGCCGCCAAGCAGGGAAAGCGTGCCATATTGGAGATTGTGTGAGTGGTGGCAGGGCCGAACGCACTGGAGTCGGCTCGCCACTCGCGGCGGCCTACTCATCTGGCGATTGGGCGAGTATCGAAGCCGCATGGCCTGGCGGGCGAGGTGGAGGTCCAAATCCTGACCGATTTCCCGGACCGCTTCGACATGTTGAAGACGGTCTATGTGGGTGAACGCTACACCCCAGCCTTCCTTGAAAGTCAGCGAAGGCACGGTCGCCGGATTCTCCTCAAGTTCGAAGGTTGCGAGGATCGCGAGGAAGCCGAGAAGTTGCGAGGAGAGTTGATCTATGTGCCCGTGGACGAGGCGGTGCCGCTGGAGGAGGATGAGTACTACCTGCATGAGATCGTGGGGCTTCAGGCGTGGACGACCGAGGGCGAGTACCTCGGTCGTATTGAAGAGGTCATCGACACCGGCAGCAACGACGTCTACGTGGTGAGAGACGGCGTTCGGGAGACGCTAATACCAGCTCTATCGGACGTGGTACTCAACATCGACATAGAGCATGGGCGGATCGAGGTCCAGCTGATGAAGGGCCTTCGGTAGGCAGGGGCTCCGACGTTGCTGCGAGAGGTGGCGAGGGGACTGCGTTGACGGACGTTCAGTACTGGATCGGGTTCAACATCGTCTCCGGGATCGGGCCGGCGCGTTTCAAGAGGCTCTTGGAGCACTTTGGCGAGGCAGGCAGGGCCTGGCACGCCACCGAGATCGAACTGCGTGCGGCCGGTCTCGACGCACGCTCCATCGAGTCGCTCATCGGGGCCCGGCGGGAGCTGTCTCTGGCCGATGAACTGGCGCGTGTAGAGAGGCAGGGTGCCAGCGTCGTCACGTGGGAGGACAAGCGATATCCCCCTCGTCTGCTTCAGATCCACGGTGCTCCACCCCTGCTCTATGTGAAGGGAGAGATCCTGCCCGAGGACGAGTGGGCGGTGGCCGTCGTGGGCACGCGGTCTGCAACCAAATACGGTAGACAGATGGTGGAGGAGATCGCTGGCGAGTTGGGCAGGAACGGGATCACCGTCGTCAGCGGGCTGGCGCGAGGGATCGATTCTCTCGCGCATCGGGCAGCGTTGAGGGCCGGAGGCCGCACTATATCCGTCCTCGGTTCTGGGATTGACATAATCTACCCGAGCGAACATGGAGACCTGGCCCAGAAGATCGCGGAAAAGGGGGCCATCATCACCGAGTATCCGCTGGGGACCAAGCCAGAGGCCGGGAACTTCCCGCCGCGCAACCGCATCATCAGCGGCCTGTCGTTGGGGACGCTGGTGGTGGAGGCGGGGAAGCGTAGTGGGGCTTTGATCACCGCTGACTTCGCGCTGGAGCAGGGCAGAGAGGTGTTTGCGCTGCCGGGCAGCGCAACGAGTGGGAAGAGTGAGGGGACCAACAGACTGATCCAGGAGGGTGCCGCGAAGCTGGTGCTTTCGGTGGACGATATCCTGGAAGAACTGAACCTGACCATGGTGGAACGACATCGAGAGGTACGGATGGTCGTCCCCGGGGACGAGAAGGAAGCTCACATCCTGAGGCACCTTTCGGCAGAGCCTGTTCACGTGGATGAGATTGGCCAGAGGACGAGCCTCCCCATCTCCGAAGTGACCAGTACCCTGACCATGATGGAGTTGAAGGGGATGGTGCGCCAGGTGGGAGGTATGAACTACGTGCTGGCTCGAGAGAGGGGTGTGCAGTATGTCGTGGAGTGAGCGGAGGCGCGGATGTACGCCGTGATCCTAGCGGGCGGAAGCGGCAAGCGCCTGTGGCCCCTGAGCCGGCAGGCGCGCCCCAAGCAGCTACTCGACATAACGTGTTTGGGGAAACCACTGTTGCAGGAGACTTTCGCCCGTCTCGCACCGTTGATGCCACCGGACGCCGTCTACGTAATCACAGCTGAGCGGTACATGGAGAGTACCGGCCGGGAATTGCCTTCTGTGCCCCCATCGAACATTATCAGGGAGCCTGAGGGCAGGGGATCAGCCCCGGCCATAGGGCTGGCTGCCGTGCACTTGTGGCACAGGGACTCCGAGGCCGTGATGGTGTGCCTTCCGGCGGACCACTACATCGCGGAGCCGGAGCGGTTCCGCGATGTGCTGTTGGCGGCAGAACAGGTGGCTCAGGAAGGCCACCTGGTTACTTTGGGCATCCGACCTGATTACCCGCATACCGGATATGGGTACATCGAGATCGGGGAGGAGTTGACAGAAGTCGGTGAGTTCTCCGCCCATACCGTCCATCAATTCACCGAGAAGCCGGATGAGCAGATGGCCAGACTCTTCGTTGAGGGAGGCCGTCACTTCTGGAATAGCGGCATGTTCATCTGGAAAGCCTCTGCCATCCTCAACGAGATAGAGAGGCATCTCCCTCGTCTCCACGAGTGTCTCTGTGAGGTAGGTGGCGTCCTAGGTACCCCAGAAGCGCTGGCTGTGCTGGAGCGGACCTGGCCCGGGGTGGAGAGAGAGACCATCGACTTCGGGGTGATGGAGAAGGCAAAAGACGTGGTGGTCATTCCAGTGGACATGGGCTGGAGCGACATCGGCAGTTGGGCCAGCCTGGCCGATCTGTTGCCTGCCGACGGAGATGGGAACATCGTCGTGGGAAAGCACCTTGGATTGGGAACTGAGGGGTGCGTGATCTACAGCCCGCGACGCCTGGTGGCCACCGTGGGTGTGGAGAACCTGGTGGTGGTAGAGACGGAGGATGCGATCCTCATCTGTGCCCGGGATAGGGCGGAGGACGTCAAGGCGCTGGTGGATAGGCTCGACGAAGAAGGATGGCAGGATTGGTTGTGAGGTGATGTCAGGCATGGAGGCGTATTGCGTGCGGTGCAAAGCCAAGAGGGAGATGGCTGATCCGCACCCGGTGTACACGAAGCAAGGTGGCCCAGGCACAAGAGGCGTGTGCCCCACATGCGGCAGCGGGATGTTTCGGATGGGCGAGACGGAGGCCCACAGCGGCCTGCCCAGGCCAGAAGTGCCCCCGGGAGATGGAAAGCTGGTGATCGTGGAATCGCCCGCCAAGGCCCGCACTATCGGAAAGTTCCTGGGTAAGGACTACCACGTGGAGGCCACGCTGGGACACGTGCGCGATCTCCTCAGGTCGCGATTGAGCGTGGATGTGGAGAATGACTTCGCGCCTACCTACCGTATACCCAAGGAGAAGAGGAAGGCCGTCGACCGCATCAAGAAAGAGGTCAAGAGAGCGGCCGAGTTGTACCTGGCCACGGACCCCGATAGGGAGGGCGAGGCCATCGCCTGGCACGTCGTCGAGGTGGCGGACGTGGGCAACCGCCCCGTGCGCAGAGTGGTTTTCCATGAGATCACTGATGCGGCGGTCAAGGAGGCCTTTGCCAACCTCCGCGAGATAGACATGCAGCTCGTGGATGCCCAGCAGGCGCGGCGCATTCTGGACAGGCTAGTAGGCTATCAAGTCAGTCCGCTGCTCTGGAAGACCGTGAGAGGAGGACTCTCCGCAGGACGTGTGCAGTCTGTCGCGCTCCGTCTGGTAGTGGAGAGGGAACGAGAGATCGAGGCCTTCGTCCCGGAGGAGTACTGGTCTATCGAGGCCGAGCTGGCCAAACAGGAGACGAGGGGGCAGAGCACCCGCCAGGGCTTCTGGGCCAAACTACTAAAGGTGAGAGGCGAGGAGGTTAACCTTCGCAAGGAGGAAGACGCCCAAAGCATCGTTGACGATCTCCACGACGCCAGCTATGTGGTGGCCAAGGTGGAGAAGCGCAAGAGGCGAAGGATGGCCCCGGCGCCTTTCCGGACGAGCACCTTGCAGCAAGATGCGTCGCATCGCCTCAGATTCTCAGCGCGGTCAACGATGCGCATCGCCCAGCAGCTCTACGAGGGCATCGGCCTGGGTCCTGAGGGAAGCACCGGTCTGATCACCTATATGCGCACCGACTCGGTGAGCGTGTCCGCCCAGGCGCAGGCCGAGGCCCGGTCCTATATCGGCGAGAAGTACGGTGGCAAGTATGTACCCGCCAAGCCACTCAAGTACAAGTCACAGGTCAAAGGTGCTCAGGAGGCCCATGAGGCGATACGCCCCACCTCGGTGCGACGGGAGCCCCAGGCCGTCAGGCAGTACCTCAGCCCGCAGCAGTTTCGGCTCTACGACCTGATCTGGAGACGGTTCGTGGCCAGCCAGATGGCGGCGGCAGTAACGGAAAGCACGACGGTGGACATCGACGCCGGAGACCCAAGGGGCGAGATGCCTTACCTCTTTCGTGCCACGGGCTCTGTGGTGCTCTTTCCGGGATTCCTGCGAGTGTACGGGGACGTGAAAGACGACCAGGAGGAGGGACCGCCGTTGCCTCCCCTGTCGCGTGACGAACTCTTGGACCTGCTGCAACTGGTTCGCAAGCAGCATTTCACCAAGCCGCCGCCCCGGTACAGCGAGGCCACACTGGTGAAGGCCATGGAGGAGAACGGCATCGGACGGCCCAGCACTTACGCACCCATCCTCTCTACCATCCAGACCAGAGGATACGTTGAGCTGCTCGAGAGGCGCTTTCATCCGACGGAACTGGGCTTCGTGGTCAATGATCTGCTGGTGAAGCACTTCGACAGGATCTTCGAAGTAGGGTTCACGGCGCGCATGGAGAAGAACCTGGACCTCATCGCCTCTGGGGAGAGGGAGTGGGTTCCCGTGATGCGGCGCTTCTATGACCAGTTCGAGGGCCTGCTGGAGCGCGCCAGGGCAGAGATGGAGAAGGTGGAGTTCAAGCCGGAGCCGGCGGGGATAGACTGCGACCAGTGCGGAAGCCCCATGGTGATCAAGACCGGCCGGTACGGCAAGTTCATCGCCTGCACCAACTACCCCAAGTGCCGCAACACCAAACCATACGCGATCAAGGTGGGCGTGGATTGTCCCCGATGCGGTGGGGATTTGGTGGAGAAGAAGACCAGGAAGGGACGCCTGTTCTACGGTTGTGCCAACTACCCGGAGTGTGATTTCGCTTCCTGGGAGAGGCCCGTACGGGAGCCCTGCCCTCAGTGCGGTGGCCTGATGACCGAGGCGGGCAAGGACTCGGCCAAGTGCACTGAGTGCGGGACGATCAGGGAAAGGCTGCCGCAGGAGGCTGCCTCCGAGGGGGCTGCGGCCACCTAGCTATACCACTGCTGTGACTGGACACCTGGTCTTTCTCCCGGGCCCTGGGTGGAGACGGGCCGCAGCTGGGACAGGCCGCGAAAGGAAGGCAGTGTGCTGGGGGACGAGGGTTACGGTCTGACCATGGAGGAGCAACTCCAGCAGTACATCGCTCACCTCCGCGTGGAGAAAGACGCCTCTCCCTACACCCTGCGCAACTACTCCCACGAGATCGGACAGTTTATCAGCTTCCTCGGAGGGCAGGGCATCGATTCGTGGGATGATGTTGATCGGCAGGTGCTGCGCCGGTACCTTCTCTGGCTGCGCTCAGAGGGGTACGTGGAAGCCAGCATGGCGCGCAAGCTCTCCGAGATCCGTTCTTTCTGCCGCTACCTGTTGCAGGAGGGGCAACTGCGCACCAACCCCATCGACGGCGTGACCTCTCCCAAGGTGCCTAAGAGGCTGCCCCGGTACCTCAGCCTGGAAGAAGTCGAGTCTCTGCTCCATGCGCCCGATCTCTCCACGCCTTTGGGTCAGCGGGACAGGGCCATTCTGGAGCTGCTCTATGCCTCGGGCGTGAGGTTGAGCGAACTGGTGGGCCTCAACCTGGGCGATATGAGCCTGGACATAGGGCGGCTTGTGGTGTGGGGGAAGGGGGGCAAGGAACGTGTGGTGTTGTTGGGGAAGCCTGCCATAGAGGCGTTGAGATCGTATGTCCGCGAGGGCAGGACCAGGCTCCGTGGCAGGAAGACCACCGATGCTTTGTTCCTGAACCGGTTCGGGGGGAGACTCTCGCGGCGGAGCATAGGTCTCATCCTGGACAAGTACAGCAAACTGTCTGGGCTGTGGAGGAAGGTGACCCCCCACCTGCTGCGGCATACCTTCGCCACCCACATGGTGGAGGGAGGAGCCAATCTGAGGGTGGTCCAGGAGTTGCTGGGCCACGCCCAACCGACGACCACCGAGATCTACACGCACGTCACACCGACCCGCCTGAGGGAGGTGTACATGAGGACCCACCCCAGGGCCAACAAGGGGTGATCTCGCCCCGTACTTCGTCCGCGCTTCGATTCGCCACGCCAACAGGAAAGAGGTCTCGCCGGAGTGTGGCCGCACCCACTGACATCGGCGACTTCGTCGCTGCACAGGATTGGGAAGGTAAGGTTTGCATGCACAACTACCATGGAAGACTGGAGCAACTGCGCGAGCTTCTGGAGGCTCACCAACTGGATGCTATGATCGTCACCCAGCCGGAGAACCGCCGCTACCTCAGCGGGTTCACCGGCACGGACGGCGCGCTGTTCATTTCTCGGGACCAGACGGTGCTGATCACCGACTTCCGCTTCACCGAGCAGGCCTCCAGAGAGGCCCCGCTGTTTGAAATCGCGGAGGTCATTCCGGACGTGCTGGGCAGCGAACTGAGCCGCTTGGCCGGCGAAACCGGCGCCAGGCGAGTGGGCTTCGAGGGCGACCATGTGAGCTTTGCGGTCCACCATAACTGGCTGGAGTTGGCGAAGGAATACGAGTTGGTGCCGGTCCAGGGTCTGGTCGAAGGTCTGCGAGCCGTCAAGGATGAGCAGGAGCTGGAGTTGATCCGGCGGGCGGCGGCCATCGGCGATGGGGCCCTGACCCACGTCCGGCAGAGTATCCGCCCGGGGGTGACCGAGAGAGAGGTGGCCTGGGAGATCGAGGTCTACATGCGGACCCACGGGGCCGAGGCCGTGGGCTTCGACATCATCGTGGCGAGCGCTCCCAACGGCGCCATGGCCCACGCTACGGTCACCGACCGGGCCATCCAGGAGGGCGAGCCTATCGTCCTGGACCTGGGTGCACGGGTGGAAGGTTATCGCTCGGACCTGACCCGCACCCTTGTCCTGGGCAAGCCCGACGAGCGGTTCGAGGAGATCTACTACCTGGTCCTAGATGCACAGATGAAGGCCCTGGTTGGCATCAAGCCGGGCATGACCGGTCGCGAGGCCGATGCCCTGGCCCGGGAGCTGATAACCGCGCGGGGGTACGGGAAGCGGTTCGGTCACGGCCTGGGCCACAGCGTGGGGCTGGCCGTCCACGAGGACCCCAGGATGGGTACGCAGTCGACCGCGGTTCTGCGCCCGGGAAACACGCTGACTGTGGAGCCGGGGATCTACATCACGGGATGGGGTGGGGTGCGGATCGAGGACCTGGTGGTGGTTACGGAGAGCGGTGTAGAGGTGCTGAGCAAAGCCGGGAAGGGGCCGGTGGTCCCCGTGTAGGACAAGGTTAAGCTTGTCCTACGGACGTCATGCGCTGGACACGTGAACCGAGCACGTTGCGTTACAGGCGATTCTACAGACGTTACCCGCCACACCTCCAACCAGCGGGCGCCACACTGTTTGTCACCTTCCGGCTGGCGGGATCAGTCGCCAAGTCCGTTGCAGAGCGCCTGTCGCAGGAGGCCGACAGTTGTCGGAGGGTGCTGCCGGCACCCGACGGTTTCACAACGTACCATCTCCAGCCCGCCGGAGAATGCCCATGCCAATCTGAGGCCTCCCCTCCTTTCGGAGGGAAATCGCTCCAAGCAGGTGGCACCTGCACCAGCCCAGCGTGAGGACTAGGCCGTGGAGGCCGGGATTGCTGGGCCGAATATGCTGGCTGACACAAGGGAGGGAGACCAAAGGGCCACTGCTTAGCGACGAGCAAGTTGGGAGAGGTTTCGATGATGGAAGCTTGAGAATGGGCCATGACGAGAGCCTTCTAATCCCTAGTCGCAAGGGCCCATCTGTACTGGCAGGGCCTTTGGCGATGAAGCCATCCACTATGGCGTGAGCACTCTGTCGGATTTCTTCCCCATCTTGCCACCAGGTCCAGAGCCTGCAGGCCGACAATAACGGATACGGCGATCAGGCTTCGGCAAGAACGAAACACTATGGTCAAGGGACTGAGCCGCAAGGGCAGCCTTGGCCGAAGACGCTGCCACTCAAGGCGTCAAACACTCAGGAGTTTCTCCACAATAGTCTCGTCCTCGTACTTTCCGTCGATTTTCACTTGCCTCTCGGCAGTTCCTACAATCCGAAAACCGAGGTCAAGATAAAACGCGAGAGCTTCTATGTTGCGCGTGCGGATGTAGGTGAATACCTTTTCAAAGCCCTTTTTCAGAGCCACTTCGAAGGTTGCGCTGGCAAGACACTTACCGATGCCCTGGCGTCGCAAGGAGAGATCCACATAAGTTCCCATTATGGCTACGTGGTCAAACACATGGCTATAAGGACCAAAAGGCTCAAGACTTAGGAACCCCACAACTCTGCCATCCTCGCGTCGCTCTGCTACGTGGAACACCCCTCTCTCAGGAAAGTCTATTATGAATTCCCTTTCCTCCGCTACGGTCAAGGGTGCGTCAAGGACTGTATATTCTCCAGCCTCGACGATTGGGTTGAGGATGTTGACAACTCCTTCCGCATCCTGGGGGCGCACCTCCCGGACCACAAATTCCATAACTCATTCCCCTTTCAAGCCGAAGGATACTCGCCGTTACTCGAGAGATTAGGCTAGCCTACCGCGGGTACGGACAGTGCGTGGTGGAAGGCAACGTATTGACCAGAGCGGGGCATGAGCCACGTGAGCCGCAGCCAACTTCAGAACCGGGGCCCAGGGAATTCCCTGAAGCTCATATCACAATCGGAGGAGATCGAACCCGCTGGCTCCCCGGAAACTCAAGCCACAGCCGAGCGCGGGGGCACACCCCCCCTTCCCGCCATTCCTCGCTACTTTGAGTCTGTGTCGGGCGCAGTCACTTGTGGGTCTCTGTCACGTAGGTCGCCACTGTCGGGCCGACCGTTTCCTCAACAGCCACGTCGAGAACGGATTTCTTATAGTATGCTAGAAATCGGAAGATCTGTCAAGACGTCATGCTCGAGGGGGTTGTGTTCACCAATCGGTGCCTGAGGCTCACCTTCAGGTGGAAACTTAATCAAGGATGGTCTAGTACTCCCTCCGGGTCAGGTTGAGAAGCGTTCTGGTAACCTAGACTCGGCGGCACGTATCACGCTTTGTCTGCTATAATGCATTCGCTGAAACGGTACACTGCTCGTCAAGCCAACGTTCTTCTGGGCCGTCGAGGGCACTTCTGGCAGCACGAGAACTATGACCACGTTGTGCGAGACCGGCCAGAGCAGGACCGAATCATCGACTATGTGCTCAACAACCCTGTCAGAGCTGGACTGGTCGAGCACTGGGAGGACTGGAAATGGACGTACTGTAAGTACGAGATGTAGGGCAAATTGCCAATTTGCCCTACGCGCGTGGACGGGCTTCCATGGGTTCAATACTATTGGCCGTTGGCGATCATCAACTCGGAGTCATCCAGCGACCCCTCACGACCAAGGTCTTCCTGGAGGGGCCAGCCGGCACGGGGAAGACCACGGCCGCGGTCGGGCGTCTGCTGCACTTGCTGGAGGCGGACATTGCGGCCGAGCGGATCTTGATCATCGTTCCGCAGCGAACCCTGGCCACGCCCTACTACGATGCCCTCCACAGCCCGGACCTGGCCACAGGAGGCCAGGTCACCGTGCTCACCGTAGGCGGGCTGGCCCGGCGGATGGTGGACCTCTTCTGGCCGCTCGTTGCACAAAAGGCGGGGTTCGGCCAGCCTGAAAGAAAGCCTACCTTCCTCACCCTGGAGACGGCCCAGTACTACATGGCCCGGGTGGCTCGTCCCTTGCTGGAGCAGGGGTACTTCGAGTCGTTGGTCATCGACCGCAACCGCCTCTACAGCCAGATCATCGACGACCTGAACAAGGCGACGGTGGTCGGTTTCCCTTGTACGGAGATCGGTGAGAGGCTCAAGGCGGCCTGGGGAGGCGATCCCGCCGAGAAACGTATGTACGATGAGGCCCAGGAGTGCGCCACTCGCTTCCGCCGGTACTGCCTGGCCCATAACCTCCTCGACTTCTCCCTGCAGATGGAGGTCTTCGTCAGGCACTTGTGGACGCTGCCTCTCTGCCGCGGCTACCTGCTGAACAGGTACACGCACCTTCTCGTGGACAACGTCGAAGAGGACACCCCGGTGGCCCACGACCTCCTTCGCGAATGGCTGCCGCACTGCCAGTCCGCCCTCCTTATCTACGACGAGGAGGCAGGGTATCGTCGCTTTCTGGGCGCAGACCCCGAGGGCGCGCACGCACTGAGTCAACTTTGCGATGAGACAGTGGCCTTGGACAGTTCCTTCGTCACCTCGCCAGACGTGGAGGCCTTTGCCTCTCGTCTGGCACAGAGCTTCCACAGGCCAGTGGAATCGGTCTCGGGCGACGTGCTCTCCGTGCTGAGCTATGAGTACCACCACTACCATACGCAGATGTTGGACTGGGTGGCCGATGAAATAGGCAGGCTGGCAGGGGAGGAGGGCGTGCCGCCGGGAGAGATCGCCGTCCTGGCCCCTTTCCTCACTGACGCCCTCCGCTTCTCCCTCGTGAACAGGCTGGAGCAGCGCGGCGTGCCCGCTCGCTCCCATCGTCCCTCTCGCGCCTTGAGGGAGGAACCCGCCGCCCGCTGCCTGCTCACTCTGGCCAGCATCGGGCATCCACAGTGGGGTATCTGCCCCAGTCGCTTTGACCTGGCCTACGCCCTGATGTTGGCCATCGAGGACATGGACCTAGTGCGGGCACAGCTTCTGGCTGGGATCGTTTTCCGGGTTCAGGGCAAGGTGCCGACGCTGGGCTCCTTCGACCAGATCAACCCCGAGATGCAGGAACGGTTGACCTACCTGCTGGGCGGGCGGTACGAGAACCTGCGTCTGTGGATCGACCGGTATGTGGGCGGTCCAGAGGGGCCCCTGGATCACTTCCTCAGCCGTCTGTTCGGAGAAGTGCTCTCTCAAGAGGGGTACGGCTTCCACCGGAACTACGACGCTGGGGAGGTGGCCGCCAACCTCATCGAGTCGGTGCAGAAGTTCCGCTGGGTGACGGAGGAGGCTCTGGGGGAAGGGGAGAAGCCCCTGGGCCAGGAATACCTCGAGATGGTGGCCGAGGGGGTGGTGGCTGCCCAATACGTGCGTAGCTGGCGCCTCCAGCCAGAGGGCGCGGTGCTGCTGGCCCCTGCTTACACCTTCCTTTTGGCCAACAGGGCCGTGGACTATCAGTTCTGGCTCAACGCCGGGGGCCGCGGCTGGTGGGAACGCCTCTATCAGCCGCTCACCCATCCCTACGTGCTGAGCCGCCATTGGCCCCGAGATAAGGTCTGGATGGACGAGGATGAGTATGAGTCTCGGCAGGAGGCGCTGTATCGGCTCACCAGGGGGCTGATCCGCCGCTGCCGGAAGAGGATCTACCTGGGTATCAGCGAACTGGGCGAGCAGGGCTTCGACCAGCAGGGCGCTCTGCTACAGGCCATCCAGCGGGTGCTGCGGCACGTGTTGGCCGAGTCGGGTAGTGCAGCGGCAGGGAGAGATAGTCAGTCCGATGTTTAGGCCGCGACCCAAGCAGCAAGAGGTGCTCAACTACCGGGGCGGCAGCAGGGGGGTCTCGGCCGTGCCGGGGAGCGGCAAGACCTACGTCCTCTCCTGCCTGGCGGCGGAACTGGTGGCCAGCGGACTGTTGCAGGAAGAACAGGAAGTCCTGGTAGTGACGCTGGTCAACTCGGCAGTGGACAACTTCGCCGGCAGGGTGGCGGCCTTCGTTCGTGAACGGGGGCTGCTGCCCAACATCGGCTATCGAGTGCGCACCCTACACGGCCTGGCCCACGACATCGTGCGGGAGCGCCCGGAGCTGGTGGGGCTGTCCGATGGCTTTCAGATCGTGGACGAGCGGGCGGCGGATCAGATCCGCCAGGGCGCAGCGGAGGCCTGGGTGCGAGGGAATCCGCTCTCGCTGGATGATTTCCTCTCCCCTGACGTGGAACAAAGACAGCTGGACTGGGTACGCCGCAAGCAGTGGCCGGAGTTGGTGGACAGTGTGGCCCGGAGCTTCATCAAACGGGCCAAAGATCTGCAACTCACGCCGGAAGAGATCAAGGAGCGTCTGGATGCCTATGGCAGGCCGCTGCTGCTGGCCCAGTTGGGGTTGGCAATCTACGCCGACTATCAGCGGGCGTTGGCCTATCGGGGGGCGGTGGACTTCGACGACCTGATTCGGCTGGCGCTGCGCGCGCTGGAGCTGGATGAGCAGTACCTGGCCCGTTTACGTTTGCGTTGGCCGTTCATCCTCGAGGACGAGGCGCAGGACAGCAGCGAGTTGCAGGAGCGGATTCTGCGTTTGCTGGTGGGGCCCGTTAACAACTGGGTGAGAGTGGGGGACCCCAACCAGGCGATCTATGAAACCTTCACCACCGCCAGCCCGCGCTTCCTGCGAAATTTCCTGAGGGAGAAGGGCGTCGTGGCAGGGGAGATGCCCAACTCTGGCCGGTCCACCCTGGAGATCATCGATCTGGCCAATCGTCTCATCGACTGGACTAGAGAGGAGCACCCTACGGAGCAGCTACGAGATGCCTTGGCGCTGCCACACATCGAGCCTGCTCCTCCCGGCGATCCGCAGCCCAATCCACAGGGGCTGCCCGGCCACGTGTGCCTGGTGGAGGAGAAGCTGTCCCCATCCGATGAACTGCGTTTCGTGGCCGACTCAGTCGCCAGGTGGCTGCCCGAGCACCAGGATCAAACAGTGGCCGTGCTGGTGCCACGCAACGAGCGCGGCTTCCAGCTGGCGGAAGAGCTCAAGAAGCGACGGGTGGAATACGTGGAGCTTCTGCGCAGCACCAGATCGACGCGGGAGACTGCGGGAGCGCTGGGCAACGTGGTGAGCTACCTGGCGGAGTCCACATCTCCGAAGAAGCTGGCCACGGTGTACAGAGTGTGGCGGCGCGATGAACGTGAGGAAGCTGAGGCCAGGGCAGAGGTCCAACAGGCAGCGAGGGCGCTGGCAAAGTGCCGTCAGGTGGAGGATTTCTTGTGGCCTCGCGCGGATCGAGATTGGCTTGGCGAGTCGGACCTGTCGGAGTTGCCTGACGAGGTGCGAGAGACGCTGCAATCCTTCCGCGAACTCGTCCGTCGCTGGCAGGGCGCCAGCCTGCTGCCCATCGACCAGCTTATCCTCACTCTGGCACAAGACCTCTTGCACGACCCTGCCGACCTGGCCGTGGCTCACAAGCTGGCCGTGGTGCTGAGGCGCGCCGGGGACCTTCGCCCCGACTGGCGGCTGCCGGAGCTTACAGAGGAACTGGCAGTGGTGGCCCGCAAGGAAAGGAGCTTCCTGGGCCTGAGCGGTGACGACATCGGCTTCGATCCCGAGCGGTACAAGGGCCAGGTGGTGGTTTCCACCGTCCACAAGGCCAAAGGGCTGGAGTGGGACCGTGTGTACCTGATGTCGGTGAACAACTATGACTTCCCCTCCGCGCAGGCCCACGACAGCTACATCTCCGAAAAATGGTTCGTGCGGGATGGTCTTAACCTGGAGGCGGAGGCGCTGGCGCAGCTGGAAGCTCTGGTCTCAGAGCACGGCCGGTACGAGGAAGGGGACGCCACACAGCGGGCGAGGTACGAGTATGCGGCCGAGCGGCTGCGCTTGCTGTACGTAGGCATCACCAGGGCCAAGCAGGAGCTGATCATCACCTGGAATACAGGCCGGCGGGGCGACCAGCAACAGGCAGTGCCCTTCATCGAGCTTTCCACCTTCTGGAAGGGGGAGGGGGATGGCCCTGCCCAGTGACTTTCAGTTCAGCCAGAGCAGCTTGCAGGAGTATGTAGACTGCCCGTGGCGCTTCCACCTGAGGCACGTGCAGCGCCTGGCGTGGCCCGCCATCGTGGCCGAGCCTGCCCTGGAGCACGAGAGGCACCTCCTTCAGGGGAGTGACTTCCACCACCTCATTCACCAGCACGAACTGGGGATCTCCGCGCACGAGTTGTCGGCTGTCATCACGGATGAGAAGCTCAGGCGTTGGTGGTTGAACTACCTGGAGAGAGGGCCTGGCGGCGTGCCTGAGGTGCACTATCCGGAGATCGTGCTCTCGGCCCCCGTGGGCAGCCACCGTCTCGTGGCCAAGTACGACCTGCTGGCCGTGGAGCCAGGCAAACGGGCGGCCATCCTGGATTGGAAGACCTATCGAAAGCGTCGTGGCCGCAGGTGGCTCGAGGAGCGGCTGCAGACCAGGGTGTACCCGTACCTCCTGGTACGGGCCGGAGCGCATCTGAATGAAGGGCGGCCCTTGCATCCAGAGCAAGTGGAGATGGTCTACTGGTTCGCCAGCTTCCCCGATGATCCTGAACGGTTCCAGTACGATGAAGAGCGGTGCGAGCAGGATGAGGCCTATCTGAACTCCCTCATTCAGGAGATCGAGGGACTCTCGGAGGAACAGTTCGGCCGCACAGCGGACGAGAAGCGATGCCGGTTCTGTGCCTATCGTTCTCTATGCCAGCGCGGCGTAAGGGCTGGCGACTTTCTCGAGGCCGAGGAGGACCGGGACGCTGAAGATGAAGGCGAGATCTTCCTCGATTTCGACCAGATCGCTGAGATCGAGTTCTGAGGCCCGCTGATGAGGAACTGGATCGAGCCCCAGGAGGTGCAGGTGCCTCAAACGTTGCAGAGCGCCGTCGGTGGGCATCCCCTGGTGGCCCAGACCCTGGTGCGGCGAGGTCTCACCGAACCCGAAGGAGCTCGGTCATTCCTCAACCCTGACTTCTACCATCCCGCGCCGGCCAGCGATCTGCCGAACCTGATCAGGGCCGCAGAGCGATTGGAGAGGGCCATTTGCCAGGGTGAGGAGATTTGCGTCTGGGGGGATTTCGACGTCGATGGCCAGACGGCGACGACGCTTCTCTGGTCAACTCTGCGAGAGCTCGGCGCCTCTGTGCGATACCATATCCCCGTCCGGGCCACTGAGTCCCACGGAGTCAACCTGCCTGTGTTGAAGAAGCTGATCGCGGATGGGGTCCGCCTTTTCCTGACCTGCGACACCGGCATCACTGCGCACGATGCGGTACGCCACGCGCAAGAGGCGGGCGTTGACATAATCATCACAGATCACCACGATCTGCCCGAGCGCCTGCCAAATGCGTGGGCGGTGGTGAACCCCAAGATGTTGCGGCAGGATCACCCTCTCAGGGAACTCCCAGGGGCCGGGTGCGCCTACAAGCTGGCGGAGGCGCTGTACGAGCGAGGAGGGCGCTGCGGGGGCGCGACAGAGTACCTGGATCTGGTCGCTCTAGGGATTGTGGCCGATGTGGCAGTACAGACGGGCGACACAAGGTACCTGCTGCAGCGAGGTCTGGAAGCGCTGAGGCAGACCAGGCGCCCGGGACTACAGGCTGTCATGGGGTTGGCCGGAGTTAACCCGGCGCGGCTGACGGAGGAACACATCGGCTTCTACCTGGCACCCAGGTTGAACGCTTTGGGCAGGCTGGCCGACGCCAACAGTGCGGTCGAGCTTCTCACTACGGATGACCCGAGCCGGGCGCGGATCCTGGCCGCGGAGCTCGAGGGTCTCAACGCCCGCCGGAAGCTGCTCAGCGACCAGGTCTTCGAGGCTGCGGTGGAACAGGTAGAACGAGACCCCTCTCTTCTCGCTGGAGGGGCGCTCGTGCTCAGCCATCCAGCGTGGCCAAACGGTGTGGTGGGCATCGTGGCCAGCCGTCTGGTGGAGAGATATGGCTTGCCCACAGTCCTGATCGCGGAGCCAGCAGGAGAGCTGGCCCGGGGCTCTGCACGGTCGATCCCGGGCTGCAACATCACCGCAGCCATCTCTACCCACGCGGAGATGCTCGCGGGCTTCGGCGGCCACCCCATGGCCGCAGGCCTGGCCATGGAGGCCGGCCGGATTCCCGAGTTCCGACGTGCCTTGGCGCGCACCGTGTCGGAGATGCTGGAGGGCATCGAAGACGGGACCGGGCTGCCTATCGCGGCCTACGTTCCGCTGTCCGAACTGTCTCTCGACCTGGTGGAGCAACTGGAGCGCCTGGCACCATTCGGCCCTGGCAATCCTTCTCCCACACTGGCTACCAGGCGCCTGAACCTTGTGGGTCAGAGTGGCGTGGGCAGGAAGGGAGAGCATCTCCAGTTGCTGGTGGAAGATGGAGTGGGGACGCAGGCCAGGGTTATCTGGTGGCAGGGCACCAGTTGGTCTCTTCCGGAGGGACGTTTCGACCTGGCATATGTGGTCCGGGCCAGCGACTACCGGGGCCAGCAGGAGGTCCAGATCGAGTGGGTGGACGCCCGCCCCGTCGTGTCCGAGGCTGTGAAGCCTGTTGTCGCGCTGGTGGCGGCAGTGGTGGATTACAGGGCGACGCTCGACGCCAGGCAGCTACTGGAGCAACTCAGGTCGCAGGACGGCTTGCAGGTGTGGGCCGAGGCGGGGCTCAAGGGAGAGGTAGGTGGCCTGGACCGGGACGAACTGGTACCGTCGAAGAGATTGGCGATCTGGACCACCCCCCCAGGCTCCCGGGAGCTGAGGGGGGTGTTGAAGAAGGTATCTCCGGAGACGGTGTACCTCTTCGGCATCGATCCGGGCCTTGATGAGCCCCAGCCGTTCCTTCAGAGGCTGGCTGGGCTGGTCAAGAGGGCGCTCAGCTCCCATCAGGGCAGGGTCGCGGTCCCCACTCTGGCCGCTGCCACGGCCCAGCGCGAGGCCACGGTGCGCCTGGGTCTGGACTGGCTAGTGGAGCACGGACACATCACCATCGTGGATGAGGAGGCCGACCAGATACAGCTGGCCCCGGGCAGCGGGATCCCGGGCAAGGAAGTCGAGGGGGCGACGGCGAGGCTGCGGTCCCTCCTTCGGGAGACTGCTGCCTACCGCAAGCACTTCTCCAGAGCGCACAAGGATGCCCTTCTGAGCTTCTGACAAAGCCATGCGGCGGCCCGCAATCTGTCACGTTCGGCGGTACACTGTGTGGAGGTCGGCGCCTCACCTGCTGAACAGAGTCGGCCTGCTAGCCTGCATCGCGAGTGTCTCGCAATTGACCGCTCACGACGGCTTGTGGGGCACGCCTCCTCTGTGATAGAATGGCTGTGTATGCGCTTCAGGACTCGATGGTGGGGGAGGATGTAGAGGATGCTGCAAGACGCTACGGCAAGAATAGGTCGGACGGCAATTATTGGCAGCGTGGCGGGTCTGGTGGTTGGCTGTTTCCTGGGCTGGATAGTGCTGGGCTGGCTTGTGTTTCCGGTCACCTGGACGAACGCGGATCCTTGGGACCTGAGGCCAGAACAGAAGGAGGCCTACATCCTCCTGGTCGCCGAGTCCTACGACGTTAATTCGGACGCCCAATTGGCGCAAGGGCGGATGGCAGGCTTCGACAAGGGCGAGCTGAGCGACATGCTCGCCGAGCTCATCGAGGAGAATCAGCAGGCTGGGAAGTCCGACACCAAGCGCCAGCTGCAATACTTGGCCATGGCACTCGAGATCTCTCCAAGTGTGAGTACCCCCAGCCCTGAGCCGACTGCGGCATCGGTAACGGCTCGCGTGATGTCCTCAGTGCGCTCGCTGGTGCCGATCTGCGGGTTGGCCCTTCTACTGTTGGTGATCGTGGCCTTGATTGCCGTGATCGTGTTCCGCATCCTACAGCAGCGAGCCGCAAGAGGGCCTGCTGGGGTGCCCAAAGAGAAAGCTGTTGGTCTGGAAGGGGCTCCAGAGGCCATGCTCGGTCGGTTCCACACTACCTACGCCTTTGGGGATGATGGCTACGATACTTCGTTCAACATCGAGACTCACGGTCCTGAGGGCGAGTTCCACGGGGCCTGCGGGATTGGCTTCTCTGAGGTGCTGGGCGAGGGCAGCCCGGACAAGATAGCGGCCTTCGAGGTATGGATCTTTGACAAGACGGACATGGACAGCGTGCAGACGGTGACCAAGGTGCTGATGAGTGAGTTTGCCTTCCACAGCGAAGTGCTGCGCCAGAAGATGAAGGATCGCGGAGAGGCGGTCCTGGCGCAGAAGGGACAGATGATCATTGTCGACGCCGTGGGGTTGCAGCTCAGGGCCGAGGTCGTGGACTTCCAGTACGGGGATGATCCGTCTCTGCCGCCCAACAGCTACTTCGAGAGCCTCACTACCCAGCTGGTGCCGGCTTTCAGGAGCTGAGGCGGCGGAGGCTCAGCTTCACTGACTGCTTCGCACGTCGGTTCGCGGTGAGGAGCTGGCTTCGTGCAGACCAGCTGCGTCTCCCAGCTGAGCAGGGGGCCGGCGTGGACGCAGGGCCTGCTGAGGCTGGCAGCGGGCACAGGTACAAGGGTTCTTGGGGAGGCGGCATGACGATTGCCATGCACGCCTCCTTTTCGTTTTGTGGACTCCATGCTGAAGGCGGCTGTAGAGGGCGTCGGTCCGGCCGTGAAAGGACGGGCGTGGCCGGAGGCAAGAGGTGCCAGAGGTGGTCCTGCCCAAGCTGGATCACTTTTTGAAAGAAGTCACTATCGCCCGCTGATGGAAGACGCTGGGAGACACGGTGGACGCGGTAGACAACATCATGTAGGTGTGGTATGGCAGGGGCAGGCTGAGCGACAGGAGAAGGCGATGAAGACATACATGCCGCAGCGCAACCAGCTTTGGGAGGTGACGAGGACTCTGGTGGATGCCGCCATGGGTCGGGGGCAGGCCGACCTCGTGGTCCGGGGCGGGTCCCTGGTCAATGTCCATACCGCGGAGATCCTCGATGGCGTCGATGTGGCCGTGAAGGCTGGGCGTGTGGCTCTGGTGGGGCAGGCGGAGCACATGATCGGCCAGGGATCGAAGGTCATGGACGCCTCGGGGTATTACTTGCTGCCTGGTCTGATAGAGGGACACGTGCACATCGAGAGCAGCATGATCACGCCCACCCAGTTCGCGCGAGCCGTCCTCCCCCAGGGAACGACGGCTGTGTTCATCGACAACCACGAACTGGCGAACGTGCTGGGAGTGGAGGGCATCAGGCAGATGATGGAGGAGTGCCAGGGTCTGCCGCTTAAGATCTATCTGGCCATGCCCTCTTGTGTGCCGGCCCTCCCGGGCCTGGAGGACGCGGGGGCGGCCATCGGACCGCTGGATGTAGAAGAGGCCATGAGGTGGGAGTACGTAGCTGCATTGGGGGAGATGATGAACATGCCGGGCGTGCTTAGCGGTGACGAGAAGGTGCACGCTATGCTCGCCGCGACCCTTAAGGCGGGGAAAGTGGTGACCGGGCATTACTCCATCCCCGAGACCGAACGTGGCCTGCAGGGGTATGTCGCCTCGGGGATCAGTTCCTGCCACGAATCCACTCGCAAGGAGGACGCGCTGGCCAAGCTTCGGCTGGGGATGTATGTCATGTTGCGAGAGGGGTCCGCCTGGCACGATCTAAAGGACACGATCCGGGCACTCACTGAAACGGGCGTGGACAGCCGCCACGCGATGATGATCACAGACGATACTCACCCGGACACGCTGGTGAACGTGGGCCACATGAACCACGTCGTGCGGCGAGCCATCGAAGAGGGGCTGGATCCGGTCCGCGCCGTTCAGATGGCGACGATCAACGTCGCAGAATACTTCCGCCTGGCTCACGATCTGGGAAGCATCAGCCCTGGCAAGTGTGCCGACATCATCTTCGTCCGGGACCTGGGCGAGATGCGTGTGGAGAAGGTCCTCGTGGACGGCTTCCTGATGGCCGAGGGAGGCAAGATGGTGGTGGACTTGCCGCCGTTCGACTACCCTGCATCCTTCAGGCACTCGGTACGGCTGCCAAGACCACTGATCGCAGAGGACTTCCACGTGCGCGCGCCTGACGGGGCGCCAGGAGTGCAGGTGCGGGTCATCGAGGTGTCTGAGGCACAGGTGGTGACCAAGCACGTCCAGATGCAGCGACCGGTTGACGATGGATTCGTGACTGCTTCAGCGACAGAGGATCTGGCCAAGGTCGCCTCCGTGGAGAGGCACCGAGGAACGGGCCAGATAGGCCTGGGGTTCGTCAGGGGCTTCGGGTTTGAGAGTGGCGCTGTAGCTTCTACTATCGCCCACGATAGCCACAACCTGCTCGTCTTGGGCACAAACGATTCGGACATGGCCTTCGCCGGAAACACGCTGGCGGAAACCGGCGGCGGAATGGTAGCTGTGCGGGATGGTCAGGTGCTGGCCCTCGTTCCGTTGCCTATAGCGGGGTTAATGTCGCAGGAGCCAGTTGAGAAGGTCAACGAGCAGGTCAAGCGCCTGGCCGGAGCGTGGAAGGAATTGGGCTGCGACTTAGAGTCGCCGTTCATGACTATGTCCATCCTGGCGCTTCCGGTCATCCCCGAGCTGCGCATCACCAACAGGGGACTGGTGGATACCGTCGAGTTCACTCCGGTGGAGCTGATCGTCGGGCCCTAGTCTGCAGGTCGGATCCACGATGCGGAATGTGGCCAGCTTGTTCACAGGGTGCCGTTTGCCGCGGACTGACTTCGCCGGAGCCTGTTCCTTCAGAGGGCTTGACATGGGTCGTAGGTTCTTCTATACTTGCCCGTAATCGTGGGTCGATAGTCATCTCTCGAGAGAGGAGAGCCAAGTATGCCTCTGGGTGCCCACATGTCCATCTCTGGCGGGTTGGATGCAGCCATCGCCAGCGGATATGAAGTGGGTTGTGAGACCATCCAGATGTTCACCAGGAGCCCTCGGCAGTGGAGGGCTCGCGTTCTTGCCGACGAGGAGATCGCTCGCTTCCGCCAGAGACGAACGGAAACGGGAATCGACCCTGTAGTTGCCCACGACTGCTATCTCATCAACCTTGCATCACCCGACGAAGAACTCTGGCAGAAGTCGTTGGGTGTCTTGACCGAGGAACTTGGGCATTGCCAGGCTCTGGGCATCCCTTATCTGGTCCTCCATCCAGGCTCCCACGTCGGCTCTGGTGAGGACGCCGGGGTGGAACGGGTGGCGGCGGCTCTGGATCGGGCACACGAAGCGACCGAGGGACATGGTGTCATGGTGTTGCTGGAGAATACGGCGGGTCAGGGCACGAATCTTGGCTGCACATTCCAGCAGCTGTCCGCACTCCTGCAAGCGGTATCCGACGATAGCTGGCTGGGAGTGTGTTTCGACTTCTGCCATGCCTTCGCAGCGGGGTACGATCTGCGAACCCGGGACGGGTACGAGTTGACTTGGCGCGAGTTGGATGATCACGTAGGCCTGGAGCGTCTGGCAGTCATCCACCTCAACGATGCCAAAGGCGATCTAGGCAGTGGGTTGGACAGACACGAGCACATTGGCCGTGGAATGCTGGGTTTGGAACCTTTCCGAATGCTGCTCAACGATGAGCGGTTTCGAGACCTGCCGATGGTGTTAGAGACGCCAAAGGGGCCAGACATGGCGGAGGACAGGGAGAATCTAGCGGTGCTCCGGAGCCTTGTCTCATTGGGGTCATGAGATAGTGCCGCGGCGAACTAGTGGAGGTGTTATGTCGTCATCGCGCGAGGCGAAGCGCCTGTTGATCATCGGCGGAGTGGCGGCGGGGATGAGTGCCGCGTCTCGCGCCAGAAGGCTGGACCCTGATCTGGAGATTGTAGCCTACGAGCGGACGGGATACGTATCTTATGGCTCCTGCGGGCTCCCGTATCTGATCGCTGGAGTGGTACGTGAGGCAGCAGACTTGGTCGCGAGGACGCCGGAGCAGTTCGCCCGGCAGGGTATTGAGACCCGGACAAACCACGAAGTGACTGCCATAGATACTTCGAACAAGACTGTTGAGGTGAAGGATCTCACCGAGGGCAGTGAGTTCTCCACGGGCTACGACAAGCTGGTCATAGCCACCGGTGGCAGCCCGATCCGGCCGCCTATGCCGGGCATCAAACTGGAAGGGGTGTTCGTCCTTCGCACCGTGGAGGATGGCATCGCCGTCAATCGGTTCCTCGCGGAGGAGCGTCCCCGTCGTGCAGTGATCATAGGCAGCGGCTACATCGGGGTCGAGGTGGCCGAGGCCTTTGTGCAGCGGGGACTGCAAACCACGATGCTCGACATGCTGCCCCAGGTACTTGACAACTTCGATGCGGACATAGCCCAGCTTATGCAGAGTGAACTGGAGCGGAACGGAGTCATCGTGTCTGTGGATGACACGGCGCAAGGGATTGAGGGAGATACCGCAGGACGGGTGCGGGCGGTTGTGTCTGCGCGAGGACGGTACGAGGCGGACTTGGTGCTCATAGGGGCGGGCGTGGCGGCCGAGTCGCTCCTGGCCCAGGAGGCCGGAATAAGACTGGGTACAAAGGGGGCCATCGCTGTAGATGAGGGAATGCGCACCAACGTGCCGGGAGTATACGCGGCGGGGGATTGTGCCGAAACGTATCACCTGCTGCTTAAGGGACCGTCGTACGTGCCGCTGGGATCGACCGCCAACAAGCAGGGCAGGGTGGCCGGCACCAATGCGGGCGGCGGCGAGGGCACTTTCGGCGGGGTGGTTGGGACTGCCATCACCAAGGCCTTCGAGCTGGGTGTAGGTGTCACCGGCCTCACGGAAAAGGCAGCTGTGCAACTGGGCCGGGCTGCTCGCTCGGTCAGCATCGAGCATGGGAGTAGGGCCCACTACTATCCGGGCCCCGGCCCTATCCGGGTGAAACTCGTCTGGGATCCCGCTGACGGCATGCTGCTGGGCGCTCAGATCGCAGGGCCGGTGGCCGAGGCGAAGCGCATAGATGTCTTGGCGACTGCACTTCATCATGGACTGACCATCGAGGATCTACAGCGCCTGGACCTGAGCTACGCACCGCCGTTCTCGCCGGTGTGGGATCCGATCCTCGTGGCGGCCAACGTGGCCGCCAAGAACTAGGGAGGTGGTGGTGATACTGACGGAGGTGCTGCGGAAGGCCCTTCGCCTGTATCCGCACAAGCGAGCGATCGTGTGCGGGGAGGACTCCTGGACTTACGGTGAGTTCGGAGGGCGTGTCAACAGGCTCTCGCATGCGTTGCTGACTCTAGGAGTAGGAAAGAGCGACAGGGTTGCTGTTATCCATCGCAACTGCCACCGCTACCTGGAATGCTACTTTGGCGTGATGCAGATAGGAGCGGTCCTGGTACCAGTGAACTACCGGCTCAGCGCCAGGGATTGGCTCAGCACTATCGAGGATGCCGGGGCCAAGCTGGTCATCGTCGAGGATCCAATTCGCGAGCAGCTAGAATCCGTTACGGATTCTCTGCGCGAATCATGCGTGGTGGTGTGGGCGCCTGGCGAACTCACGGACGGGTCCGATCAAGGCTCAGATTTCGCCTACGAGGCTCTATTGAGAGAGGCCACGCCGGACCCTCCGACAGCGGTGAGCATCGAGGCGGAGGACATGGCGCAGATCTATTACACGAGTGGCACTACGGGTCAGGGCAAGGGCGTGGTGCTCAGCCATCGCAACGTCTACATGCACGCCCTGGGTACCATCGCCGAGTTCAAGCTGGACGACAGCGACGTCTGGCTTCACGCGGCGCCCATGTTTCATCTGGCCGACGGCTGGGCTACATGGGCGATCACGTGGGTGGGTGGAACTCACGTGCTAGTGCCTGAGTTCAGGGAGCGCGTCGTCTTGGATGCCGTCCAGAGGGAAGGTGTTACCACCACCAACCTGATACCGACCATGCTGAACGCCCTGGTCAACTACCCTGGGGTGCACGAGTATGACTTCTCCAGTCTGCGCCTGCTGCTCAGCGGCGGCTCTCCAGTCGCCGAGAGACTTGCGGAACGGACGATGGAGACATTTGGCTGCGAATATGCTCAGACATACGGTATGACCGAGACGAGTCCCTACCTTACGGTATCGACGCTGAAGGACCACCTCAGAGATTTGACCCCTAAGGAGCAATTGCGCTTCCGGGCCAGCACTGGCAGAGAGTTCATTACCGTCGAATTGAGGGTCGTGAACGAGCATGGTCAGGATGTGAGCCCGCACGGGGAGGAGGTTGGCGAGATCATCGTCCGTGGCGACAGCGTGATGAAAGAGTACTGGAATCTGCCTGATGCCACAGATGAGGCCTTCAGAGATGGCTGGCTTTACACGGGCGACATGGCAGCGATGGACGCAGAGGGATATGTGACCATCGTCGATCGAAAGCGAGACATGATCATCACTGGAGGAGAGAACGTCCACTCCGTCGAAGTGGAGAACGAGCTCTACTCACATCCAGCAGTGCTGGAGGCCGCGGTGATCGGAGTACCTGATGAGAAATGGGGCGAGGCAGTGAAGGCCGTCATCGTGCTCAAGGAGGGGCAGCAGGCCACTGAGGAGGAGATCATACAGTTCTGCAAGGAGAGGATGGCCCACTTCAAGGCGCCGAAATCGGTGGATTTTGTGCCCTCTATGCCCAGAACGGGCTCTGCCAAGATCGCCAAGGTTGCACTCAGGGATGAGTACTGGAAGGGAATGGCCAAGAGAGTACATTGACGGCTGCCCCCCTCTTCAGGCTGGTGACGCTTGTCGTGCAAGAGGACGGCGATTGGGTGGGCCGCATGGCGCCAACGCCGCAGGGCTCTACGTCACGCTTCCTCGACTGATAACTCCTCCTCGATGGCGTCCAGCAGGGAATCGAGTCGCGCCTGCACTGCGGGGGACAACTCGGTGCTCCAGCCCATGGCTTCCGGCTGCATGCCATAGATGACAATGGAGGCCAGGTCGCGGCCGATGTAGTCAGCCAGCTCCAGCACCCGGAGGACTTTCTCTTGGTGAAGGGAGAGGGGTAAGTCAACGTGCTCAGGGGTGACGTCCTGGGGTCCAAAGCGCAAGATCGTTCCCGGCTCCAACCCTGCGTCCACAGCATCGATGATCACGACCCTGTCATAGCCCTCCATGAGCTGCAAGATCTCTAGCCCTGCCGTGCTGCCGTCCACCACATCGACGTGAGCGGGTAGCGTTCGCTTCCATAACTCACGCACGGCGTGGACGCCGATGCCCTCGTCCCCCATCAGCAGATTGCCTACACCAAGGATGAGAACCCTTTGCTCTGGCGGTTTTTTCATCCAGTCTTTGAAGGAGAACTCCCAGCGGGTACTTCTTGCGCGCCCCCTCTGGGAGTGATGGTCGAAGAAGCTCGGCAAACAAGACCGATATGGAATGGGCGGCCCGGTCTGCCAACGGCCCTCGGCACAGCCGAGGGCCTGCCTTGCTCCTAGGCCTGCACCTCGCCGGACAAGATACGCCTCGCGGCCTTGGCGCAGTTTTTGAGCAGCATGGCGATGGTCAGTGGTCCCACGCCGCCGGGGACGGGGGTGATGAACGAAGCCACCTCTTTCACCTCATCGAACGCTACATCCCCGCTCCAGCGCCAACCCTTCTCGGCGGTGGGATCATCTACGCGGGAGGTGCCCACGTCTATCACCACGGCGCCTGGTTTGACCATGTCCGCCTTGATCAACTGCGGCACGCCCACAGCAGCCACCAGGATGTCGGCCCGCTTGGTCTCTGCTGCCAGATCACGGGTGCGGGTGTGGCAAATGGTGGGAGTGGCATGTTCGCGGATGCAAAGCATGTACAAGGGCTTGCCCACGATGTTGCTGCGGCCAACGATGGTGACATTCTGACCCTTGATGGGGATGTCCTCCCGCTTCAGCATCTCGATGATGCCCGAGGGTGTGGCGGGGACCAGACAGTCTTCCCCCTGGGACAGCAAACCTACGTTGAACGGATGGAGCCCGTCCACATCCTTGGCAGGAGAAATACGATGCTGTAATGCTTTCTCATCCACCTGGTCTGGGACCGGGAGTTGCACCAGAAAGCCGTGCACGGTCTGGTCGGCGTTCAACCTATCAATCAGCTCCAGGACCTCTTCCGTTGTTACTGTCGCGGGCAGGTGATGGGTCTGAGAGCGGATGCCGACTTTCTCCGATGCGCGACCCTTGTTACGCACGTAGATGGCGCTGGCCGGGTCTTCGCCGATGAGGATCACCTCGAGGCCGGGAGGCATCCCATACTTGGAGGTCAGTTCCGCGACTTCCTCCATGACTTCCTCTCTGATCTGCGCTGCCATCGCCTGGCCGTCTATGATCTTGGCTACCATCAGTTGTGTCCTCCTTGGTTTGCTTGCGCGTTGCCTGAAATCTCCTAAGCCAGCAGCCCCTTTTCTTCCAGAAGCTTGCTGGGACTCACCATGTTCTTGTCTAGGGCCAATCCCTTGCTCGCCAGGCCAAATGACAATCCCAGTAGCTGTGTTATGTACAATATGGGCATGTCGTATTCGAGGCCCAGTTGACCCTGCCGGGCGTCCAGATTCATGTGGCAGAGGGGACACGATACCACCACTGCCTCAGCGCCCACAGCACGAGCATCCTCAAGGATCTTGCCCGTCAGCTCCAGGGCCAGGTCGGTCTCGGTCATCGAAAGGGTAGCCCCACAGCATTCAGTCTTGTAGGACCAGTCGAGAGTCTCAGCTCCCAGTGTGTCCACGATGTCGTCCATTCTCATAGGGTACTCAACCTGCTGTGCCCCGGTGACCTTTGGTGGACGTGTGTAGACACAACCATAGTAGCAGACCACCCTCAGACCCTCTAGGGGTGTGACCACCCTTTGGGCCAGGGCCTTCAGGCCCACTGATTCTGCAAGGACATCCACCAAGTAGCGTACGTCAAGCTCGTCCTGATAGACGTACCCTAGTTCCTCTTGTACCTTTTCGCGCAGCTCTGGCTCCTTGGCCATGTCGTGCAGGGCCCACTGAAAGCGCGAGTAGCACCCCAGACAGGCCACCATCGTTTCTTCGAACCCTGCTCGCTCGATGAGGGCCAGATTCCTCATCGCCATGGTCGTGGACAGCAAGTGGTCGGTGGCGTGAGCCGGCGTGCTGCCACAGCACAGCCAGCCTTTGGGCTCTACAAGGTCGATACCCAGTTCGCGGAAAACGCTCTTGACGGATGCGCTCAGCTCAGAAGCCGTGGAGTGCAAGGAGCAGCCTGGGTAGTATGCCATCTGGTCTGCTTTCACCTTGGCGGGCCGGACGCGGCGCGGGTAGGAGGTTCGCCGGGGAAGCAGACTGAACTTTCCCTTTCTCAGCATCTCCATCCCCAGAGGGAGCTCTTTGAACGGGTCACCGCTGCGCAACCCGAGCTCGGCGGCCAGACCCAGTTCGTAGGTACGGCCCAACAGGCGCACGTCCCTGAGGAACACGTCATACATCGTGGGGATGCTGGAGACACCTGGAGCCACGCCCCTCTCGCGACTGATCGCCTTCAACTCGTCCATGATGCGAACCACATCTAGGGCCTGCGGGCAGCGCGTACTGCACGCCTGACAAGCGCTGCACAGCCAAATTGTCGTGGAGCGAAGCACAGGGTCGTCTCTCCTCAGCTGCAGGTGACGCATCACCTCGCTGGGGGTGAGGTCGAAGTGCTCCGACAAGGGGCAGCCGCTGCTGCACCTGATGCACTGGTAGCATGAATAAACGTTCTCGCCACTCCGTTCCCTGATCGTCTCGGCGAGACTCTTCTCTCTGACGCGAATGCCCTCTTCTCTCATCCGCCCAACGCCCCCACGCGTGGCAAGTGACCTGGGAGATGCCTACAATCCTGCCTCGTCAAGCACGTCTGGCACCCACTTCTCCCAGCCCAGAGCCATGATGTGGACACCATGGCAGAGCTCCTTCATGCCCTTGACCAACTCTGCCGCGATGCTGATACTTGCTGCGGCCTTGTCCTCTGCCTCCTCCATCCGGCTGATAAGATGCTCGGGTACGTGGACGCCGGCCACGTTGCGGTTCATGAATCTCGCCATACCGGCGGACTTGAGCAGAATAATACCTCCCAAGACGGGCACATCCAGGTGGTCGATCCTTCTCATGAACTCAGCAAACTGGTCGAGGTCATAGATGGCCTGGGTCTGGAAGAATTGAGCTCCGGCCCGCATCTTGTTCTCCATCTTGATGATCTGGGGTTCCAGTGGCTCGGCTCCCGGACTGACCACGGCGCCGATGCAGAATTCAGGCTTGCCCTGGAGTTCCTTCCCCGCCAAGTCGTGGCCTTCGCACAGAGCCCTTGCTGTTTCTATCAGCGACACAGAATCCAGGTCAAACACCGGCTTGGCGTCGGGGTGATCTCCCAGGGACACGTAATCGCCGGTTAGGCATAGGATGTTCTCGATACCCAGGACGTATGCGCTGAGCAGGTCCGATTGCAGGGCGATACGATTGCGATCTCTGCATGTGAGCTGGAAAATGGGCTCGGCTCCTCTTTGCTTGAGAAGGAGGCTCACCGCCAGAGAGCCCAGGCGCATCACCGAACTCTGCTGGTCGGTGACGTTGAAGGCGTCCACCTTGCCCTGAAGCAGATCCACCTCTTCGAGCATCTTGGTGGTGTCCACGCCCTTGGGGGGACCAGCCTCCGAAGTGATCACAAACCTGCTGTCAGTGAAGAGTTCCGTAAGTTTCATGCTTTCCTTTCTACTCCTCCGCCTGCTCCAGTGCCCACAGCCTCGTCGACCGCAGCGCTTTGGGTGGTTCCGCCTTGGCGTGATCTCGAGGTGCGTGTACGTACCGCAGCACGTCGAGGCGTCCCAGTTTGTCCAGGCGTTCGTAGATGAGCTGCCAACCGCAGGGACGCACTTCGGGCTGATGCTCGCATCTTCCATCTCGGGCACCGCCGCAGGGTCCATTGATCAGACTCTTGGTGCAGGCGGTGATGGGGCAGATCCCGCCTGTATAGTCTAATAGGCACTCTCCACACTCCCCGCATCGCTCGCTGCCACGCCATTCTCCCTGCGCCCCGCCCATGGAGAGTGTGTTGCACGCTGGATGAACCACTTTGTCCACCGCCGCGGCAGTGGCTTGCACACCCACCCCACAGCACATCACCAGCAGTGAGTCACTGGCCACAATCCGGGCTCTGTAAGCCTGCAAACCCGTCTTGATCAGTGCTTTCTGGCAGAGGAAGTCCAGCACCGTCCAGCCTGATACCGTCTTGCCCTGCTCTTCCAGGGTGGCTTTCATGGCTCGAACTTCCTTCTCTCCGCCGGTGTGCGAGGCCTCGGCACAGCCGCGGCAGCCAAGGAGGAAAATGGTGCTCTCTCCGTCAAGGGAGCGCAGTATCTCGTCTAGCGGTTTCTGTTCGGAAACAAGCATCTCTAGTCTTTCCTTCCCCTGTTTTCGTCATCGACGCAAACCCCCGGCGCCGCATCACACGGACAAGGCGGCCCGGCAACGCTACGTCTTGCCCTTCTCGAGAAACTTCTGCACTCGCCGAAGCAACTCCTGCGGTGTGACGGGCTTGTCGACGTAGTCATCCGCTTCCAACATCATGCCATCAGTGAGGGAGAACGCGGTCTCGCCCATCTGCTGTGAGAGACTGGTCAGCATGATTACCGGTATCCCGGAGAGGTCCGGGTCACTCTTGAGAGCTTCGCAGACCTTGAAGCCGTGTTGCTCAGGCATGATCACATCCAGAATGATCAGGTCTGGCGCGACCTCTCTGACTTTGTGGAGAGCTTCCTCCCCGTCGTAGGCGACAGCAACGTCGTAGGGAGCACTCTCGAGTACTATCCTTGTCGCTTCCACGAAGTCATGATCATCGTCAACTAATAGGATCTTTGCCGGGCTCGTCATTTGCCTCCTCCTAGGGCGATTCTCGAGAGTCCGTTTCTCGTTGGCCGCTCTCGAGCAGATTCCTCACCCGATCGAGAAGATCTTGGGGTGAGACAGGCTTCTCCACATAGTCCTGAACATCCATTGCCAGGCCTGTTTCCAACTCATAGCGCCTTCGACTGGCGTCTTCGCGAACCGACGTTAGAATGAGAATGGGAATACCAGCGTACTTTGGATTCTCCCTTAGTTCGCGAACCACAGCGAAACCATCCATCTTCGGCATTAGCAAATCGAGGATTATCAGGTCTGGGACCTGTGCTCTCACCTTGTCCACGCACTCAAGCCCGTCCCGTGCTGTCACTATGGAATACGGCTGAGTGCTCAGGATGGTGGTAAGGGCGTCCAGGATGTCTGGGTCGTCGTCAACCACCATAACCATTGGTTGTCTATTCATGATTTGGATCTCCCAGCTACCTTCAGACTCTCGGCCTGGGTAGGAGTCTGGCCTTCTCGACAATCTCCGGCACGATCTCTTCCCAGGCCACAGCCATGACGTGTACGCCACGAACGCCGGGGATGTCCCGCAGCTGCTCTATGAGCTCGCAGGCGATGCTGACCCCCTCTTCTTTGGCGTCCGATGCATGCTCCATCCTCTTCACGAGTTCGTCAGGAATCATCAGGCCAGCCACATACTTCTTCATGTAGCGGGCCATTCCGGCAGACTTCATAGGGATGATTCCTGCCAGTATGTATGCTTTCTCGTGCAGCCCTTGATCGCGCACCATTTCCATCCAGGCGGCGAATCGCGGCATGTCGAAGACTGCTTGGGTTTGAATGAAGTCGGCCCCGGCCCTGATCTTCTTGGCCAGTCTGAGGACGCGGAATTCGAAGGGATCGGCGAAGGGGTTGGCTGCACAACCTATGAAGATGGGGACATCGCCCGACAACTTGTCGCCGCTCATGAACAACCCTTCGTCTCTCATCGTCTTGACCATCTGTGCGAGCTGTATGGAGTCGATATCATGGACGTTCTTAGCCGTAGGATGGTTGCCGAACTTCTGGTGATCGCCGGACAAGCACAGGAGGTTGCGGATGCCTAGGGCCACCGCGCCAAGGATGTCGCTCTGCATCGCCAGCCTGTTCCTATCCCTGGTCACCATCTGCATGACTGCGTCTATGCCCATCTGGCGAAGCAAAACACATGCTGCCAGGCTAGACATACGCACGATTGCCGTCTGGTTGTCCGTCACGTTCATGGCGTCGCAGCAGCTCTTGAGTTGCTCGGCTGTCTTCCGGACGAAGTCTGCGCTAGTTCCTTTTGGGGGCCCAATTTCCGAGGTCACGGCGAAGTGGCCTTCGGTCAGAACCCGCTCCAGGTTGCTTCCGCTCTTCATCTTGCCTTACCTACCCCTGTGACCCGTCTGCGTCACTCACCGAAAACCTTCATCCCCGCTGGCTGCTCCTTGGGCAGGGTGAACACGAATCTGGCCCCGGACTGCCCCTCGTTGTAAGGGGACTCGGCCCATATCGTGCCGTGATGCGCTTCGACGATTCTCTTCGATATGGAAAGGCCAAGCCCGGTCCCCTGCGCAGCCGCCCCACCCTTGCCTCGGAAGAATTGCTCGAACAAATGGGGCAAATCGTCGGCGTCGATGCCAATCCCAGTATCGGTCACGGATACCTCGATCTCATTCTCCATCTCGCGAGCGCGCAGGGTGATGGATCCCAGTTCCGGCGTGAACTTCACGCCATTACTCAATAGGTTGGTCACGACTTGCTTTAGGTGGTTGGCGGATCCGTATACGTTGGGCAAATCCTGTGGAATCTCTGCGTTGAGCTCTTGGGCTTTCTCTCCGGCCAGGACGCTGACCTCTTCCACACAGGACTCGAGCACGTCCCGGATGCAGATCATTTCCATCTCCTCGACCACTTTGCCCTTCTCAATCTGAGCGAGGTCGAGGAAGCGATTGATGAGGTCAAAGAGTTCCTTGATCCTCTGGCTGCACCTTTGAAGGATTCGTCCGTGCTCCTCATTGAGTTCCCCGACAAAACCGCCGAGCAAGACCTGGAGGTAGCTCTGCACCGCCGCCAGCGGCGTCTTCAAGTCGTGGGAGGCCATGGCCAGGAAGTAGGTCTTCAGTCTGTCTAGCTTGATCAGCTCCTCGTTAGCCTTCTGCAGTTCGTCAGCCTCGAGGAGAAGCCGGTCACGCAGGGCGACCGTTTCTCGCTGCCTCTTGCGAAGCTCACCAGCGATGGCCGTGGTGAGATAGGTGCTGATGTAGAGCGTGGTTCCAAACCCGAACAGCACTGCCATCACATACGGTGCCTGAAGGTAGAGATCGGGGGGCACGAGGCCATCGAGATGAACGTGTGGTATGATCTGGAAGTATTCCAGAGCCGCCAGGCTGGTGAAGAGAACTACAGCCAGCGTAGCCAGCAGATAGGCCGATCTGTACGGCAAGATGATGCTGGCTAGGATGACGTGGAACACGTAGTAGAGAACCAGTGGGTTCTCCACGCCTCCGGCGAAGTGTATGATGGCGGTCGTGGCCACCAGGTCAGCCACAGACTGCACCCAGACGTATCTTCGGACCTTGGGTATGAGATCCTCTGGTTCCTCGGCATCGAGCCGTTGAGTATACCACAGGAAACTCAGGTTGTATAGCGCTATCACAGCGGCTATTACGAGGATGGGCAGAGTCGAGAAGTGTATTCCGAAGAGTACGTTGGCAGTGAGTGTGATCATCACCACGCCGATGATGGCGATCCACCTGAAGTTGATTCCGTACTGGATCCTTCGAATCGCCGTCGATTCCTCTGGTGTCTGCTCTTCGGCCACCTGACTCTGCCCCAGGAACTCGGTCAGGCTGAGTCTGGTATACCTCAGTCTTTCAGCCAGGACATTGGTCAAGCCTGCATTGATCTCATATCCCATGGCAGGATCGGAGTCCATCAGGCGCCGCAGATCTTGCGCCCCAAGAGCGATCGACCGGCACCTGTCCACGGCACGTGCAGACATGGTCCAGACGTCGGAGTTCGTCAACGTGGATAGGCCAAAAGGTTGACCTGCGTTCAAGACCTCGACTCTCAGTTGCCTGACGCGCCGCTCCGGCCACATGCGTACTCCCATCTCCAACGATACCCGGCCTTCTCGCAGGATATACAACCGCTCCGCAGGCTCTCCTTCCTCTAGGATCAGGCTGCCTGCTGGGTGAGTCTCTTCTGAGCAGATCTCCGCAATCCGCTCCAGTTGGGTGTCGGTCAGCCCTTCGAAGATCGACACCTTACGCAGCAGCTGGATGGGTATCATCTTGAATCGACCTGCTACAGCCAGGGGACCCGCCCCTATCCCCAGTTCCTAGGTCCTAGTGCCAGACTAGGAAATGCGGAAGCGTGCCAGTTCGTTCCCCTTGGGCGTGATGACGTGAACAGCACAGGCCAGGCACGGATCGAAGCTACGCACGATGCGAACAATCTCGAACGGGTTCGCTTCGTCCCTGATCTTCGTGCCGATTAATGCTTGTTCGATGGGGCCGGGCTGCCCCTGATCGTCCCTCGGCGATGCGTTCCAGGTGGTTGGCACCACGCACTGGTAGTTGGCGATCTTGCCCTCTTGGATTCGAATCCAGTGACCCAACGCACCTCGCGGGCCACAGACCAATCCCATTCCGGCCGCCTCGTCGGGGATCTCATACTCTGTGTATACCGGTTCGCCGGGCTTGAGCTGCAATACCCAGTCGGCCATGGAATCGGCCACGTACTTGCACTCCAGAGCACGCGCAGCATGACGTCCCAGCACCGAGAAAAGCGCGCTCGGGCCAGCGTCGAAATGCGACAGGACCGGATCCACGAGGTTCTTCACTGCAGAGTCCCCGGCCACGTAGTTGACCGCCATGCGGGCCAACGGGCCCACCTCATACACTCTGCCGTCATACCTGGGAGCCTTGAGCCAGGAGTAAGCTCCGTCCTTCTCGGGCTGAGGTGACGTTTCTCCGTTGGCTGGGTATCGTCCTGTGGTGGAGTCCTCGTACCGAGAGTGCTTCACGTATTCGGCTATCTTGAAGGCATCTACTTGGCCCAGCTTGAGGTCGGTGGAGACAGTGCCCGAGCCCAGGAGCCTCTTTCGTGTGAGGTAGTCGGGATCGTTGCCGTCGAGGTCAAACACGCCGTACGCTAGCAGATTGCCGCAACCCGCCCCGATTCCGAAGTAGTCAGAGTAGGCCTCTGCCACGGCGATGACATCTGGGATGTAGACACCGTCGATGAACTCTCTGATCTCGTTGAGCCTCCACAGGAAGGAGGCCATCTTGTCAACGGTAGGATGCTCTGTGACTCCGCCCGCAACGGTGGCGCAGTTGTGGGGCATTTTCCCGCCGAACAGGGTCAGCATTTCGTGGGCCTTACGCCTGATGTCCAGCGCCTGCACATAGTGGGCGGTTGCCTCCTGATCCGCGTCGTCTGAAAGCCGGTAGTCTCCCTCATACCTTGGTGCGAAAGGCCCCAGCGCACCCCGGCTGATGAACTTCTTGATGGACTTGAGGGCGGGGTTGTTGCCCTCGTAGTGTGCGACCTTGGTGACGTCCACGTAGTCGAGGGCCGCCAAGTGGTAGAAGTGCAGCACGTGCGACTGGATGTAGTTGGAGCCCAGCAGCAGGTTACGGATGATTCTGCCGTTGTGGGTGATTTTGTCGGAGATGCCGAAGGCGCTGTCCAGGCACAAAACCGATGCGGTGCCGTGAACCTGCGGACAAACGCCACAGATCCTCTGTGTCAGTTGGGAAGCATCCCGCGGGTCTCTACCCCTGAGAATGAGTTCGAGCCCTCGGAACAGGGTGCCGCTGCTCTCAGCGTTCTTGACCTCACCGTTTTCCACGATGGCTTCGATCTTGAGGTGCCCTTCGATGCGCGTGACGGGATCGATGGTTATCTTGCCCATGTTCTGATCTACCCCTTCCTCATTCCGCCCCGATATTCGGCAGAGCGTCGTCGGTTATCTTCTCGTAGATGGGCGCCACCACGTCGGGGAAAGTTGGCTCCACGCAACCGATACAGGGTGCTCCGCTGCCCACACACCAATTCACCCCGTTGTTCCATAGCCGGATAGGGCAATCAGCGTGAGTGACGGGTCCTTTGCACCCCAATTCGTAGAGGCAGTAGGGATCGCTCAGCTTCTCGGCGAACTTGCCTTCGTCGAAGTATGCCCTGCGAGGGCAGTTCTCGTGGATGAGCTGCCCATAGAAGGCTCTGGGTCGCAAGTACTCGTCCAGGTCTCCCTCCTTGGGAAGGCCTTGCAGCAAAAGGCTGGCCACCGTGCCTACGAACCAGTCAGGGTGTGGAGGGCAGCCCGGAACATTGATGAGGGGTGTGTTGATGCCCTCAGTCGATAGCACTTGTTGCACACTGACGGACTCGGTTGGGTTGGGCTCACCTGAGGGGATGCCTCCGAAGGCTGAACAAGTTCCCACGGCGATGACCGCCAGTGCATCTCGGCTCAGGTACTTAACCCACGAGTGCATGGAGACCTCTTCTCTGTCTCTTTCCCCGATCATGGCGTAGGCTCCGCCAGCCGCCACCGGCACGGAGCCTTCCACCACCAGGAGGTATGCACCTGCGGCCTGATCATGGGTCCTCTCCAGCTCGGCTACCGCGAGATCACCAGCGCCAGCCATGATGGTGGGGTGAAAGCGCACGTTGAGGTGCTTTCCAGGGATGATCTCGTCAACGAAGATGTTCCTCGGACTCGGGCTCACCGAGTTCAGCAACGACACGAAGCAACCGGTGCATCCGCCTCCTTGAAGCCAGAGCACAGGGTACTCCTCAGTCTTGGACTTCGCCATTTGCCACGTCTCCTATTCGTGATCATGCTACTCTATGCGCAGATCCTCTCTAAGAAGTCTGCGCGGACCGCCGTGTCGACTGGTGGACCAATCCCTCGCCGGTGTGATCTCCAGCAACCGATCGAGGCGTCCCTGTGCCTTGAGACGATCATAGATGAGCTGCCAAGCGCAGGGGACTTCCGGATCTATCTCGCATTTGCCCTGCTGTGACCCTCCACACGGTCCATTAAGCAGGCTCTTTGCGCACCGCGCAATGGGGCAGATACCTGCCGTCAAATCCAAGAGACAGTTGCCGCACGCAGCGCAGCGCTCGGTCCAGAGTCCATGCTCCTCTGGAAGTCCCAGGAACGTGGTGTTGACGGCCGGAGCTGCTCTAGCGTCAGGAAAACGCTCGACTATGGCCTGAACGCCGATGCCGCAAGCCATGGACAGGACTAGATCGTGACTCTCAACCTCGGCCTTGACGGCGTCCAGGAATTCCCACTCGCATTGTCTCTGCACGGTGGCCTCGTCGATAACCTTCTCCTGTCCGTCGATCCTGGTGGCCATCCGCAGGCTCGACGCAAGGATACCCACCTCCTTCTCGCCCCCTGCGAAGCAGACCGTCACGCAGGTGCCGCACCCGAGAACGAGTATTCGTTCGTACTCAGCAACCAGATTCTTGATCTCCTCCAGGGGTTTCTGCTCGCCTATGATCATGAACTGGTTTTCCTTTCTCGCAGGGGGCTCGGCCCGAACTCTCTCATCCGCTCGGTCATACCGGTGGTCAGCTGTGCGAATTCACGGCCCATCGCCGAAGAGATGAAGTGCATCTCCAGCCGGTCAGAGCCAAGGCCAATCTTGTCCAGAAGACCCTTGACATAGGCTACTCTGCGCTCGGCTCTCACATTACCTTCCAGGTAATGACAATCGCCCACCAGTCAACCGGCCACCAGAACGCCATCTGCCCCCTGTTCGAAAGCCTTCAGCACGTGGATGGCGTCGAGCTTCCCAGTGCAGGGCAGTCTGACGATTTTGACGTTCGTCGGGTACTGCACGCGCAGGGAACCGGCAAGGTCAGCAGCCGCATACGCACAATAGTGACAGCAGAAGGCGACAATCTGTGGCTCGAAGTTGTTCATCTCTCCTTCTCAAGCAGGCTGGAGTTCGTCGACGAAAAGGGCCTCTGCCTCCGCCGTCACCTGTTGATCTCGATAGTGCATCAGCTGGATGGCTTTGGCCGGGCACTCTGCGGCGCAAATGCCACAGCCCTGGCAGGCAGCGATTTCGATGTGGGCCGCGCCGACGACGCCCCCTGCTCCACTCAGCGTGCGTTCGATGATGGGCACGTTGTAGGGGCAGACTCTCACGCAGGTGAGGCATCCTGTGCACTTCTCCGGCTCCACGACCGCGACTACGCCGCCCGCCCGGAGGGTGGCCTGGCTCAGGATTGTCGCCGCTCGCGCTGCTGCCGCTCGCGCCTGCACGATGGATTCTTCGAGGAACTTGGGGTAATGTGCAGCGCCGGCGACAAACATGCCCTCGGTGACGAAGTCTACCGGCCTTAGCTTGATGTGCGCTTCCAGGAAGAAATCGTCTAGACCACACGGCACTTTCAGTAGCGAGGCGAGTTCCCTCGCTCCCTGGGCCGCCACCATGCCTGTGTTCAGAACGATCAGGTCTGGGCTGACTTTGATCTCCTCAGCCAGGACAGGTTCCCAGAACCGCACTTCGAGGCCACCGTCTGCCGTCACCAGCGGCATTCGGGAATCATTGTACCGCGTGAAAATGATGCCTTCTTCAAGCGCTTTGCGGTAGTGTCTCTCTTGGAACCCATATGTCCTCATGTCCCTGTGCAGGATGTGGACGGTAGCTCCAGGGCTCAGTTGCCTAATCTTCAGTGCGTTCTTAATGGCTCCTGCACAGCAAATCCGGCTACAGTACCTCGTACCTGGGCCCACGCAGAGGATCATCACCACATTCTGCAACTTAGATATGGCCTGGGGATCGTTGGCCACCAAAAGCTCAAACTCCTGCTGGGTGAGGATTCGCTCGTCTTGTCCGTACAGATACTCTTCCCCTTGGTACTCCTGTGCTCCGGTGGCCACAACCACCACCGCGTGCTCCACCGCGCTTTCCTGTCCGCTACTGCGTATGCGCGAGGTGAAATTGCCGACGAAGCCGGATATGCCTATCAGCTCCGCATCCTTATGCACGGTGATGAGCTGATGGCGTTCCACGTGCTCAGTCAGATCCCTTAGATAGGCTTGGGGATCGAGATCGTCCAGGGTGTAGTGCACCTTGCGCAGGTTTCCACCAAGCTCTGCGGAGCGCTCAAGGAGATGGACCGGAAAGCCCTGCTCGGCGAGGGAGAGAGCGGCATTCATCCCCGCCACGCCACCGCCGATGACGAGGGCCGAATGCTGCAGCGACAGATCGACTTTGTGCAAGGGCTCCAGGAGAGCAGCCCTGGCAACCGACATGCGCACCATCTCCTTGGCCTTCCCCGTAGCCTTGTCCCAGTCGTGAGAATGTACCCAGGAGCACTGGTTGCGTATGTTGGCCATCTCGAACAGATGCTCATTCAGGCCGGACTGGCGAATGGTGTCTTGGAACATGGGTTCGTGGGTGTGGGGCGTGCAGGAGGCCACGACCACGCGGTTGAGGCCGTGCTCGGCGATCCTTTGCTTGATCAACTCGACGGAGTCTTGCGAGCAAGTGTACAGATTGTCCTCGGCATGGGCTACGTGGGGCAAGGTGCGAGCGTATTCTGCCACGCCCGGAACATCGAGGAAGCCGCCGATGTTGGACCCGCAGTGACAGACGAAGACTCCCACGCGTGGCTCTTCTCGAGATACGTCGCGCTCCGGCGGATACTCTCTCGCTTTGGTCAGTGTACCTCTGACACCTGCCAATAGGCTTTCTGCTTGGCTGGCCGCGGCACTGGCCTCTACCACCGTCTCAGGGATGTCCTTGGGTTGGACGAAAGGGCCGCACGCGAAGACCCCTGGACGACTCGTCTCCAGGGGACGGTATCCGAGTGTCCTGCAGAAGCCATGCTCATCCAGCTCCACGCCGAGGCTGTGGCCAAGCTTCTTTACCTCCGGAGACATCTCCATTCCCACCGAGAGTACCACCAGATCGAAGCTTTCTTCGTGGAATCTGCCCTCCTCATCGTAGTACCTAACGATGAGGTTCTTCGACGAGGGATCCTCCTTAAGCGCGGAAACGCAGCAGTAGGTGTACTTGATTCCATACTGTTGCTGGGCCTGCCGATAATACTCCAGGTATCCTTTCCCGAAGGCCCGCATGTCCATCATGAACACGTGGATTTCTGTGTCGGGCTCGTGTTCGCAGGCCATGATGGCCTCTTTGGTGGCATACATGCAACAAACCGAGGAGCAGTAATCGTGGTGCTCATCTCGCGAGCCGACGCACTGCACGAACGCGATCTTGCCTGGACGTTCGCCATCAGATGGCCTCTTCACGTGGCCCTCGGTGGGCCCGGAAGCCGAGAGGAGGCGCTCGAACTGAAGGCTCGTCACCACGTTGGGGTATCTGCCAAGGCCCCACTCCTGTGACAGCCGCGCATCGTAGGCCTCGAAACCAGGCGCCAAAACGACTGCTCCCACGTTGATCTCTCTCGACTGCTCAAGATCCTCGTGGTTCACGGCACCAGCCTGACAGGCATATGCGCAGGCCAGGCATTCGGAGCAGATCCCACACTGCAGGCAGCGGGCGGCCTCTGCCTGAGCCATCTCCTCCGTGTAGCCTAGCTCTACTTCCTCGAAGCTCAGCCTCCGGTCGGCCGCGGGCAGAGCGGGCACACCGAGGCGCTCCCGGCGAGACAATTCCAGTTCGTGCATTCGGTCCTCGGCTTCTTCCCGCGCCAGGTGGACCACCGGAAGTTGAGGCTTGAGGGGTTTCGGTTGCTCCCCCGACAAATAGTGGTGGATGGATGCAGCGGCCCTGTGCCCGTGGGCGACAGCCTCGACGACGAACGCCGTGCCGGCGATGGCATCGCCGCCGGCGAAGACGCCCGGACGGCCGCAGGCCAAGGTCTCCGGATCCGCCACGATGGTGCCCCAGGACGTCGTGCCTACAAGGCTGTCTTCGGGGATGAAGGACAGGCCCGCGGCCTGCCCGATGGCGAAAACGACCGTGTCAGTAGGAATCACGTGTTCCGTGCCTGGTACGGGCACCGGTCTACGGCGACCGCTCTCATCTGGTGCGCCCAATTCCATGCGGATGCACTCCATGCCAGCCACTCGGCCATGGTCATCATCCAGGATGCGTATGGGGTTGGTCAGCAGTTCAAAACGGATCCCTTCCTCTCGGGCGCTCTGCAGCTCTTCACGACGGCAGGGCATCTCGGACTCGGAGCGACGGTAGACGATGGTCACTTCTTCCGCCCCCATCCGCAGTGCAGTGCGAGCAGCGTCTATAGCCACGTCGCCGCCGCCGATGACACTTACTCTCTTGCCTAGCTCGACCGGGCGGTCGAGTCTGACATCCCGGAGGAAGCCGATGCTGATCATCGTGCCTTCCAGTTCGGCTCCGGGGATATCGAGTCTGATCCCTTCATGCGCACCCACGGCCAGGAAGATGGCGTTGTAGCCTTGATCCACAAGTTGCTGTAGATCCGTGATCCGGGTGTTGAGCTTCAGCTCTACGCCAAGGTCCAGGATGTCATCCACCTCGCGCTGGATCAAATCGGCTGGCAGGCGATACTCGGGCACACCCACGCGGAGCATCCCTCCGGCAACAGGCAGTGCGTCGAAGACCGTGACGCCGTAGCCCAGCTTGACCAGGTCTTGAGCAGTCGTGAGACCCGCCGGTCCGGCTCCGACGATGGCGATTCGTTCCGGTCGGGATCTGGGCACGGGATCCACCGGCTTCCTGGGCGTACGGTAGACTTGATCGGTCACGAACCGCTTCAGTGAAGCGATGGCTATGGGCTCGTCCACCAACCCTCGGTTGCAGGAGTCCTCACAGCGGTGGTTGCAGATCCGTCCGCAGATGGCCGGGAAGGGATTGTCCTCCTTGATGACTCGCAGAGCCTCTTCGTATCGCCCTTCTCTAATCAAGGCGATGTAGCCTTGTGCTCTCTGCCCCGTGGGGCAGGCGTCTCGGCAGGGAGCCATGCCCAGCTTCTCGATCGCGAAGGCGTGCGGGATGGCTTGCGGATACAGTCGGTGCGCAGCGTGCCGAGTGGTCAGACCCTCCTCGTATTCGCTGGGCAGCACTATGGGGCAGGCCTGGGCACAATCTCCGCAGCCGGTGCACTTTTCGAGGTCTACGTAGCGGGGCTTGATTCTCAAGCTGGCAAAGAAGTTGCCGGCTTGACCGTCGATGGCGGTTACCTCCGTGTTGGTCAAAACCTCAATGTTGATGTGACGACCGACATCCACCATCTTGGGGGACATGATACACATAGCACAGTCATTGGTGGGGAAGGTCTTGTCCAGCTGAGCCATGTGTCCCCCGATGGCGCTCTTGCGCTCTACGAGGTAGACCTTCATTCCGGCGTCGGCCAGGTCTAGAGCGGCCTGCATGCCACCGATGCCGCCTCCGACAACCAGTACTGCTCCGACCGGCCTACTGTTCGACTGTTCGTCGGCCATGGCGCCGTGTCCCTTCAGAGAAGATCGAGCTATGACCGCAAGACCCAGAAGCTAGATCTGAAGATATCCGTCGGCGTAGATGATCTTGTTCTGCAAGATCTGAACCGTCTTGAAGATAGCCGCTTGCTCGGGATCGTCCATGTTCACGTTGCTGGGATCGAGTTCCTCCATGGCAGCCGTGCAGTCGTAGAGGTTGACGAGCAGCGACCCGACGGGCGTGCTATGATCACGCTCCCCGACGATGCGTACCCATTCCTTCAGTCTCTCATCGGTTGCGTCCACAATGGCGGCGTCCAAGCCGGCCGCCAACAGCATCACTGCGTAGGTCGAGTAGATCAGGCTGCGGTTCTCCTTAGGTACCCCGTTGGACACGTTGGACAGGCCCACCAGTGTCAAGGGAGGGGGATCGGAGATCTGTTTCAGGAAGCGGATGGTCTCGATGGCTTCCGGGCAGTACTCCGACATCCCACTCACCGTGAGGATGAGAGGGTCCATCAGCACCTGGTCCATGGGGATGCCAACTTCCATCATCCGTGGCATCAGTTGCTCCAAGGCGATAGCCACTCGCTTGTCCGCCTCCACGGGGATGTTCTTGCCCATGGTCAGGGCAATGAGTTTGGCGTTGTATTTCGCCGCTAGCGGCGGCACGTCCCTGAGGCGGTCGGGATCTGCCGAGGTAGAGTTGACGATAGCCTGTTGTCTGACTCTCTTTAAGCCGGCTTCCATCGCCGACAAGTTGGTCGTGTCCAGACACAGGGGGACATCCACCACCTCTTGGATGGTGTCTACCATCCACTCCATTACCTCTGGGCCCTGCTTTTTCTGAGGGCCGATGTTGACCTCCAGCGCGTCAGCGCCCGCCTGTACTTGCGTCGTGGCCAACTCCTGAATGGGACCCTTGTCCCTTCCCTCTATGGCTTTCCTGACCTTCGTGGAGATGACTTGAATCTCCTCACCAATCTTGAACATCTGGCCCCTCCTAGCGATTATGCGCGATGCTGGACTGTCCAGTGCGGGAATTGGACCGCAATGCCCGGCGTCGGGCTCCTGTGTGCGCCTGTCTGTCGATGGTCGCTGTGCACATATAGGCCTGGGGGTACGGGACGAGACCGGGCTCTTCCCCGAGACCCAGCTAGGTGGTGACACTTGCCGCGCCCTCGGCCTGAGCAGGCTGCGAAAGGCGGCTCGCTCGGACTACTGGCGGACTAGGATTGCCGGAGTTTCATGAATGCCGGGATGTCCACCGCTTCACGGGGACCCACGACTATCTCCCAGCCATTGAGCTCTTCCTCAAGTTCTCCCGAGAGTACTGAGACAGCGCCCGGAATGACCAGTTTCCTGTGACTTATCTTGTCCGAGATGCCGGAGGTCTTGACCGTGGAAGCTATCTTGTCGGCATCGAACTTGCCTGCTGCCCATCCGGTGAGAACCGACAGGCCCTCGGAATCCGCTATGAGAAGCCAAGCAGGGATCCCGCTTGCCTCCACCTCGTTGGCCACCGCAAAGTAGGTGATGGAAAAGTTCGTGGTGATGAGTAGCGGGTCATCTGGCTTGGGCTCGCTGATCTCGTAGATTCCCGGCGTGACCTGTACGGGTTGACGCGGATCAGTGTATATGTTCTGCCGCAAGGCAAGCAAAGGATAGACCATAGCTGGATCAGAGTGATCCAAGACTATGAACCCGGCGTACTTGGCTATGTGCTGGCCGGCCAGGGCCGACTCCTCCGCCGGGGACTCCGAGCCCTCCCCCGGAAACGTGATCACCGGGTACCCAAGAAGGCGGTCTGGTTTGTTCTGGAGCGCGAGCCGGCGCACCTGGGTCAGTACGTTCAGAGAGTCGTGAAAACCTCGAGTCCCAGGATCGATCACTATCTCGTCGATGCCAGCGTCCCTTAACTGCTTCACCAGTGCGACAAGCGGTTCGAGCCCGCCGGCATGTACAGCCAGAGGGGTGTTGAACTCCTTAGCGAGTGCAACCATCGCTTCCCAGTTGTCGGCATTGGCGGCGTATATGAGCGGCTTCGTCCCACCAACCTCGGTCAATCCCGCTCTCATCACTTCAGGGTCTATGGCCATGAGGATCAGCGGTCGCTTCATCTTGCCACGCACTGCTTTGACGGAGTTCGCGAAAGTAGCAGCATTACCCGAGACACTCTGGACTGCCACGCCGTCCAGGGTCAGAGTCTGCCCAACGTAGTCCACGGAGTAGGCATCGACCTGGCTTGACAGCCGCTCTACGTCTGCACGCGGTTGGTCATCCCTGACCCGCACCAGCAAACCCGGCTTGTGGAAGAAGGCCTTGTCGTGTCGATGAAGTTCAGTCTCGTTGCCCACCTCGATCTTGTGCTCGTCACTGCCTATGGTGATGAGACGTATGGGAGGCGCAGCGGCGGACTCCAGAGCGGCCTTAGCTTCCGGGCTAACGTGGGGACAGGCGGCCAGCTCTGCTTGCTTGGCGGCCAACTTCATGGCAAAGGCAAGGCACGTGGGGAATCCGCAGTCCTTGCAGTTCGTCTTGGGTAGCAGTTTGTAGATCTCTAGGCCGGTCAGCGCCATCCCTTACTCCCCCTTCTCCCACAACTTGCTGATAAAGTCCTTCACTCGGCTCACCGACTGTGGGTGGCGGAGGACCACGATGTCTGCCCCCGAATGAATGAGCGTGGTGGCGGTCAAGGTCTCCCAGGTTACGGCACGCTCCACCCAGTCCCCCCAGGACGCGGGCACGTCCACACCAACCTTGGCCTCCTTCATCCGCCAGGCCTCTTCCCCAGGAGTAACCAGCATGGGTTGCTGGGTCATGCCGTCTCCCTGGAGAGCCGCCAGCCTGAGGCGCTCCATGGCTGAGTATCCGTATTCCACCCCGTAGCCGAGGGCTGCCGTGGTGGGGTCCATGAGGACGCGGTTCAGGGGCAATCCTACGTCGCTGATGAGGATATTGAGTTGTTTCGCGAGATTGACGTCCATCGCTGTGCGCGCATCCACTAGGTGCCCGTGGGCGAGGGCGGCGGCGACAATGGTCTTGTAGTTCTTGTCGTCACATACCCCCATCACGATGCGCTCGCCGGCTGCCTCCTCGGCTACAGCGACCAAGATCTCGATATCCTTCTCCATCTGGCCTGGACCGAACACGATCAGCGGCAGGCCTGTCGCGTCCAGCACCTTTCGCACTGTGGCCGCCGCTTGCTGCGCGGTCGTCTCGTTCCCTTCGGAATCCGTTAGGCTGATACTCAGCAGCAAGAGGTCTACATCTAGCTTCTCCACCGCCTTGGCCCACCCAGCAGGGTCGTTCATGACCTGTCCCCACGTTTCCAGGAGGACTGGAGACCAGTCCGTTGGCCGGCGGTCCTTGATCTCAACGGCGACGCGAGGGGGGTTGGGCATAGAGGCCTCGAAGTCCAAGAAAGGCAAGGTGCCCTCACCGCCCACGGTCACGGTCTTGCTCCGGGTGCCACCCTCGGCCTCCGTGGCCCCGAGAACGACTTCCCTGACATGCCCCGTCCACTTCTTCGTCGGTATCTCCAAGGCGACAGCCATAACTGGTACTCCTTCCGGGCCGCTCTCGTGTGCCCAACGTTCCCGAAAGGGGATGATCGCCCACCATCACGGGCAGACCATCCCCCCTCACGCTACATGACTACAGAATAGGTTCCATCTTTGGAGCAGGGTGATCGTGTTCCTCAAGCCAGACCAACAACTCATCGACCGTAGTCACGTTTCGTTCATCGGCGATACGGTCGATAAGATCTGGTACGCCTTCCCTCTCCGACACGGCCTTGAACTCCTCGGGCATGCTGTCTTTGAGGAAGGACGACATCCAGACTACTCTCTTGAATCCGCCGTCCGCTGAAATGAACTTGGGGCTGGTCAGATAGTACTTGCCCACGCCCATAGCGCCAGGTGTCTGCAGGCCGCCGCCAAACATGCCAGCCATCGAGGAGAAGGTCATCCCGGATGGTGTCATGCTGGGGTCTTCCCTGGACACAATCATCACCCCGTTGGCCTCAGGGACGACAAGCACCATGCACTCGAAGCAACCACAGGCGGTCATGGGATCGGTCATGATGGAGTACATGGTGACCTGGTTGACGGTCTGGTTCGAATGTCCGTACACGAACTCCTGAGGGCCGCTCCAACGGCCCAGTTGAGGATCCAGGTTTTCTCCCTTGGCGATCGGCTGGTTGGGGCCGGTGGGATTGATCTGGTGGGCTGCTTTGCAGTCAAGCCAGTTGTAGGCTCCGCAGAGACCGAGGCGTTGCGGTGAGATGATACACACGTGCGTCGGAGCAAAGGACTGGCAAAGAGTGCAGGAGTAGAACTCATCGACGCTCTCATCACTGAGACCTGCCACTCGAACGTTGCGCTCGCTGTATGCCTCCCGCGCGAGTTCAAGCCACTCAGGCATCTGACCAGGATCGGTGATGAGTTTTACCTGAGCCTTGTCCACAATGCTGTTCCAGGGGTCGCCCTTGAACCGAGCGTACAGGATCTCGCCGAAGTGCTTGAGCCGGAATCCCTTCTCGGCGGCCGCGTTGTTGATACGTATCCAAGCGATGTCGCGCTGCCCAATGTGCTGCACGCCCGAAGCAGCGTTGAGGAAGTAGTGTATCTGACGCTCGAGGACCGGCTCGAAGTCCTTCTGCATCTTGCGGCCACCGACTTCGACGACGATGCCCAGATCCATGGCACTGCCTTCTTCCATCTCGTCGAAGTCAGGACCCACAAGCTCGATCTTGCCGTCCTCGATCTTGTCTGGCTCTACCATGCGCAGGTACTCGAAGGCTCGTGAGTTCTTGCCGCCGAACTCGATGCGCATGTCCTCCTTGCGGACCCGTTCTCCTTCGAAAGCCGAACCATAGGGCACGGGGATGGGTATCTCGGCGATCTTGACCTTCACACCGCGAATCTCGATGCACTTCTGGATCAGCTTCTCGGCGCGCTCGAGGTCGTCCTTGCCATCTATGTCGTCGAAAGGCATGGAGACGACGTGTTCAAACTCGGTCACTCCGGTGGGCAGTACCTCTGGTATCACCGTGTCCGCGATGGCAGGGAATCCGTAGCTGATGGCTCCAGCGGCGGTGGCGTATTTGAGGTCGTCAATCTCACCGAGTGCTAGAGCCATGGCGAAGACGCGGAACTTGTTGTAGATCAAGTTCTCCCTGGCCTGGCCCGGCTTCAGCCCTCCAAAAGTGAGGCCGGATCGAGTGGCGAAGCCTAAGGGATAGATGGTGCTGATCGTATCCGTGCCGAAGGGGATGATATAGGTGTCGTAGCCCATCTCTACCCCTGATTCCAGCAGTTGGTGGATGATGCTGCGGCCATTCACGTTCCCGCTGAGGAAGACGAGGATGTTGCGACGCTGGAGCTCTCGCACAAGTTGCACCGCCACCTCGTTGGACTTGGCACAGCCGATGAGAGCGCAGAAGCCCGGCATACGCCCGTCCACCAACTGGATACCCCACGCTCTCAACTGGACGTCATCGATAGGGCCGTTGCAGTAGCCTTCACCGCCTGCGGTCGCCAGGTTAGAGTATCCGTCCACCTTCTCCGGCTGCTCACCGAGGGCGTACTTGATGCTCATGATCGCTTCCTCGGCAAAGAGAGTAGCGACGCCGCAGTCGAGAGCCTCGCCGAGGTAGGGGGTCCACAGCTTGCTCCTAGGTATGGGATGAAGGAGTTTCCTGGCGTGATCAAGGACTTGCGGCAAATCCCTCAACTTGGACACCTGCATTCCTGTGAAGCCATAGATCACCGGCAGATAGTATGCTGTATTGGGGAACTGCACCGGCGTATCGGGTCCCCGTTCCTCCAGGACCTTCTGCACTAACCGATCCGCTTCGCTGACAATGCTATTGGCGCCGCGAATAGCGGCACTGGCTATGTACCTAGACATTGGTCACAATCCTCCCTACGCCTCTTTCACAGTCACGCCGGCCATGCTGTACGGGCTGACCTTCGCGCCTGCAGCCCTAGCCTTCAACCAGGCACTCCAGCGCACATCGCCACTCTGGCCAAAGCGGGCTGCATCATACTCCGGTAGCCCCAGGGCCGCACGTTTCTTGTCGATGTGCTCTAGCGATTTCTGCACTATCTTCGCCGGATCTGGCTCAAACTCGAGCTTCCCGCCCACTTTGCTTTCCCAGCCGTGGCTGATGAGATCGGTCACGGCGTCGCTTCCTTCTATGGGCGAGTGGACCCCGAAGAGTACGTATGCTCCCGAAGCCACGAAGTACGTCCCGATGGAAAGTGCTTTTTCGCTCATCCATTCAGGGGCGATGCCCACGCCCGGGATGTCGGAGATGTCCTCTCCTAGCCCACCTTCCGTGGCCATTTCCGCCAACACGGTGAGGATGCGGCTGTTGTCCACGCAGGAGCCCATGTGCAGCACAGGGGGTATGCCTACGGTCTCGCAGATCTCCCGCAACCCGGGACCTGCGTGTTCCATGGCCTCGCCTTGAAGAAGACCATACTTGGCATTGCAGAGCGCCCCGCATCCCGTCTGAACCACCAGGACATCGTTCTTGAGCAATTCCTTGACGATCTCGAAGTGGGCTTCGTCATGGACAACCCGAGGGTTGTTGCACCCCACCACACCGGCCACTCCGCGCAGACGGCCGGCCATGATGGCATCGTTTAGGGGTCTCAACGAAGCGCGATAGTACCCGCCCAACATGTACCGGATATACTCGTGGGAGAAGCCGGGAACCATGTTCTCCGTGTCATCGGGAATATAGATCGATCCGCGGTTGGGGTAGTTATCGATGGCCTTCTTTACGATCTCACGGGCGATTTCTGGAGCCCGGTGCTCGTCGAACTCGATGTGCGTGGCGCCGGCTATCTTCGCCTTGGGCGAGGTCGTTATGATGTGAGTGTGGAAATTCTCGGCCACGCTCACCAATCCTTGGAAGATGCACTGGATGTCAACTACCATGGCCTCCACGGCCCCGGTTAGAACGGCCAGTTCTTGGTCCAGGAAGTTGCCGGCCGAGGGCACGCCCTGGCGCATCAAGGTCTCGTTGGACGTGCAGCAGATGCCTGCCAGGTTGATGCCGTTGGCCCCCTTGCTCTTGGCGTACTCGATCATCTCGGGATCTCTAGCTGCGGCCACGATCATCTCTGACAGAGTAGGTTCATGTCCATGGATGACGACGTTGACCTCGTCCTCTTTCAGTACGCCTAGATTGACCTGGGTGACCAGCGGGCTTGGAGTCCCGAACAGGATATCGGAGATGTCCGTGGCCAGCATGGAACCTCCCCAGCCATCACCGAGGGCTGCTCGCATGCCCTGGTCGAGGATGTGCTCGGCGTCCTGGTCGTTTCCCACTACGGTGCGGTGCAGAATCTCGACGATCTCGCGGTCGACACCACGTGGGGCGATGCGCAGGTCGCGCCATATCTGCTGTCGTTTCTTGGGTGCCCTGGCCAGGTAAAGGATCTCCCCGGACTGTTTGCCGAACTCCGCCAGGGCCTTCTCGGCCACGTCGATGGCTATCTCCTCCTTGGGCCGGCCCTCGGTCTCCACGCCCAGATGGCCGGCGACCTCCCGCAGCTTGAACTCGTCTCGAATGCGGTAGCCAGGAGCTTCGCCGGTCGCCGCGCCGTGGAGCACAAAACACAGATCACGACCGTGGTCGGAGTGGGCTGCTGCCCCTGCGGCAATGGCCCGGGCCAGGTTCCTGGCTGCCACGGTCTCGATGGTGGCTCCACAGATGCCTACCTGCCCCTCCTTAGTCAGTCGGCAGGGCCCCATAGCGCAGTTCTTGCAGCAGAGCCCCTTGGAACCGATGGGGCAGGGCTTCATGTCATCGACACGATCGAAGGCCGTCGCGACGCCCATCTCTGCGGCCTTGTCCAGCATGACTTCGGCTGCGGGATCTATCGTTTTTCCGCTTTTTGCCATTGGGTTCTCCTCTTAGCTAGTCGCTATTCGACCGTATTGTTCAGAAGTGCCAGCGCGGGTCTCTGACGTGCGCCGCATGACTAGTACATGCGGAAGTCCCCGGACATGGCAAGGTCGGCGCCGTCTGTCTTTGTGCAGCGCGATGCGCATTCGTACCAAGCTGGGTCACCGAAACACGAGGGTTCTTGATCCACGAGTTCTTCTTCCCCGACTTGGTACCCCGCTTTGTCAAGAACCTCGACCAGGGCCTTCTTGGTCACCTCTTTCGTGTGCTTGACAGTGACCTCCTTGAAGGCGGCACTGGCTTGGACGTCCTGCACGCCAGACACAGCACTTAGAGCCTTCCGCACCGCCGTGACATGGTGGTCGGCATACATCGATGGAACCGGAAGCGTGGAAACCGCCACTTTGACCCACCCCTTTCTAAAGTAGACTATTCTACTCGCCTTTATAGTAATGATAGCACAAACAACTCAGGGATGCAACAGTCGGCCGTCCGCTGAAACCCGGTGCAGGGGGCGGACTGCCGCGTCGCGGTCCGCCCCATCTCTTGGTCAAGTGTGTGTTTTTGGCTGTCGGTGGCCCTGCTCTATCAGGGCCGGGACGCTTGTTCTAGAACAGGCCCAGGGTCTTGCCCGTCTCGTCGATGTCCACATCCATGAAGACAGGACGTGAGGGCAGGCCAGGCATGGTGCGCATCTCACCACAAAGCGCATACAGGAACCCTGCACCAACCGAGGCCCTGATGTCCCGGATAGGCAGATTGTAGTTCTTGGGAACTCCTTTCCAGTTTGGATCGTGGGAGAGCGAAAGATGCGTCTTGGCCATATTGACTGGCAACTTGTCATAGCCCAGCTTGGTGTACAGATTGACCTTGGACTCTGCTTCAGGAGAGTACTCTACTCCATCGGCCCCGTACACCTTGGTGGCAAGCGTCTCTATCTTGTCCTTGATGGGGATGTCCAGCGGGTAGAGGAACTTGAAATCGCTGGGTTTCTCGCAGGCCTTGACCACGGCCTCGGCGAGAGCGGCGCCACCTTCGCCGCCTCTGGCCCAGACGTTGCTCTCCACAGCGTCGGCCGCACCCGCTTCCCGCGCCTGCTTGATCACCATCTCCACCTCGGCGTTTGTGTCGTTGGTGAACCTGTTCAGGGCGACCACCACTGGCACACCGTACTGCTTGGCGATTCCGATGTTGGCCCTGAGGTTGGCCAGGCCCTTCTCGAGCAACTCCAGGTTCTCCTCTTTATACGCGGCGTCGAGAGGCCTGCCGGCCACGACCCTTGGGCCGCCTCCATGCATCTTGAGCGCTCTGACGGTTGCGGCGATGACCACGCAGTTGGGGATCAGCCCGCTGTAGCGGCACTTGATGTCGAAGAACTTCTCCATGCCGCAATCCACGCCGAAGCCGGACTCGGTGACCAGATAGCCATCCGAGACCATCTTCAGCCCCATGATGTCGGCGATGATGGAGGAGTTGCCATGGGCGATGTTGGCGAAGGGGCCCGCGTGAACCATAGCTGGGCTGTTCTCCAGGGTCTGCATGAGGTTGGGCATGAGGGCCTCTTTCATTAGCACTGTCATCGCCCCAGCCACGCCCAGATCCTCCGCGGTGACAGGGTTCCTCTTCTTGTCTGTACCGACAACGATGCAACCCAGTCGTTTGCGGAGATCCATCAGACCCGTGGTCAGGGCCAGGATGGCCATCACTTCCGAGGCAACTGTGATGTCGAAACCGGATTGGCGCGGTCGTCCATCGCCCTTGGCTCCCAGACCGACGATGATATTCCGCAGAGCGCGGTCATTCACGTCCACGACCCGGTTCCAGGTGAGGCTGTAGGGGTCGATGTCCAGCCTCCTGAGCCCCATCTTGCTCAGGCGCTCGTCACTTAGGGTGTCCTCATGCATAATGCGGGCGTCTATGGCGGCCGCGAGGAGATTGTGAGCAGCTCCGACAGCATGGATATCCCCTGTCAAGTGGAGGTTGAAGTCCTCCATAGGGACGATCTGCGAGTAGCCGCCACCCGCTGCCCCACCTTTGATCCCAAAAGTTGGACCCTGAGAGGGCTGTCTGATAACCGTGAGCACCTTCTTGCCGATGTGATTGAGCCCCTGGCTCACTCCAATAGTCGTCACGGTCTTGCCTTCCCCCAGCGGGGTCGGTGTGATCGCCGTGACGTCCACGTACTTGCCGTTGGGCCTGTCCTTGAACCGCTCGACAACGTCAAGGTGGATCTTGGCCTTGTACTTGCCAAAAAGATCCAGATCATCCTCGGATAGCCCCAGCTCAGCGGCTATCTCCAGTATGGGCCTGAGTTTCGCCGCCTGGGCGATTTCCAGGTCAGAGGGTACAGTAGCCATTGTCTACCTCCTTCTCCTGCTTTGGTGCTTACTGCCTTTGGTGGTTAGTGCGGACCCGTGCCATCCGCAAACAAAACGGGGCGACGACCATCCAAGGTCGCTGCCCCGATTTCGAATAGCCAGATTCTGTGATTGTCGAGCTCTCAGGCGAACGCAGCACGTGCCTGGTCGCTAGTGGCCCGGCAAACGTCACTTCATGATCTCCAGCCTCTATTTAACTCATAATTATAGTCCCATGTGCAATATTTGTCAAGTAGAAAGCGATAGTCCTGGGATTCCGCACCCGTGGGCAGCCTACGACACTTAGCTGCTGGGTGGTGCGGCCACCCCACCCAGCCTCTCGGCGAGTTCCACGATCGTCCGCAGGCAGGCGGCCTCGGGTCCGGCTATGTCGCTACTGTCGAGTCGCAATATGGCCCAGCCCAGAGCCCTCGCTTCGTATTCGCTGATCAGCGGATGCTCGCGGACGACCTTTACGTTGCGGATGGCCGGCTCAGTGTCCACGCAGACGGCGACCCTGCCCTTCTTGCACAACAAGGCGAAGTCCGCTGTGCGCTGTTCGTCCCCCTCCGTGAGAGGATAGCGTCGCTCCGCCGCGAGGCCGCGCTCCTTGAAAGCCCGCCACAGCTGCTCTTCGTCCTGGGTTCCACACCACAGGTCGTTGATCTCCTCCGCCCCGAAGAGGCGTTCCAGTGTGGTAGGAATGAACGTGATCCTTCGCAAGCGAAGGCTGGGTATGGAACGAGGGAGGCGGCGCAGGGATCCGATCTCTATCCTGTAGTAGAGGTCGTCGGCCCTGGGATGGTTTGGCTCGCCGGGGAGGAGACTGCGCCTGGAGACGATGTGGTAACGCCTGACGGGCGCATAGTAGTTCACTGCCCACCGTTCCTCTCCGAAGACACTAGTCTGGTAGAAGGCCAGGTAGTCAGCGCCGACCCGCGTGGGAGCTCTCCTCAGCGGGATGCGATACCAGCCTTCCTCACGCGCGACTTCGAAGTCGCGGTAGCTATTCAGGACGGCGACCAGAACACGCCATTGCTGCCTGGTAACGGGTTCCTGCACTTCAGCCATTGCTCCCCCAATACATGGCGCCTGGTGCGAAGCGAGTCAGATGCTCCCGGAGTTGCAGGACAGCCAGGTCTTTGGCTTTAGCCTCAAGCATGAAATCGAATTCTGGTAGATCGATGGTCTTGACCTTCCTGAGGAAGTCTACAAACTCGAAGGGGTCAATGAAGTCCGCATGCTGGTGCGGCCGAGGCGCGCGCATCATAGGATCTCTGCGCTCGTCCTGCGGGCCCGTGCGCTCGATGACCCGCATGCCGGTACGGGGTGAGCTGAAGTGGATCTTGGGTCTCACGTTCTGTGGCCAGCTGTCCAGGCAGACTTGCAGGGCTTCCATCAGCCGCATGCCTTCTGGGTTGTGGTTCTGGAAGTGCAGGTAGTCGAAGACCAGCGGTAGGCCCGTGCGACGGTGAACCCACATGATGTCGGCTACTGAGAAGCGTTTGTCGTCATTCTCCAGGGCCAGTCTGCGGCCGGCCCGGTCGGGGAGCAGGTCGTAGCGCGCCGCGAATCGGTCAAGCGCGGTGCCCTTGTCCCCGTAGACCCCTCCCACGTGGGTCACCACCACTGCCTCATCTCCCAACTTCATACCATCAAGGATCATAGCCTGAGCGGTGATCAACTGCGCGGCTTGGAGAGCGATGGCTTCGTCGAGGGCGTTGAGGACGGTACTCAACTGCAGGTGGAAAGAGAGACGCAGGTCGTAGCTCTTGGCCATCGCTCCAAGGGCGGATAGCTCCGTGGCGCAATCATCGATCTGGTAACGGAACCGGGGAAGGTCTGGGTGAGACACGTAGGGTGCCAGGTCTGCCGCCATGCGGTACATGCGGATGTCTTGTCGGTCCAGGTAGAGGAAGACGTCGCGCAGATACGCGAGACTGACGCTGAGATGTGGGTGATTCTGCCAGCGCCTGGTGTCGTGGGACTTCAGTCCGGGTTGCCCCAGTACCTTGACGGGGAATCCTAGTCGCATCGACCTCTCATCCGCGTGGATGGCGACGAGCGACTAGATTGTAGCTGACGCAACTCTCGGGGACAAGGAGGCTGGCAAGGCGTGCTTGCGTTGGACCGCCACGTGCTGTATAATGCGCTGCGCCGGGCCTACGAGAGTGAGCGCATCGCGCCTGGGCATCCGAGGTTCTGGTGGCCTGGCTGCTTGAGACTCGACAGGGTTGAGGATTTGGGCTGATGGGCCAATCGGAAGGTACAAAGGTGGCGTCAGGCGGTCCGTTGAGCAAGCCTCTATCCGTTGAGGATCTGGGGGTGTCACGAGGCCTTCTGACGGACTTGGTCCTCAAGACGCTCTACTTCGAGGGCGAGATGGATGGCACGGAGATTGCGGACAGGATGAAGGTTCCCCTGCCTGTGGCCGTCGATCTCCTGGATGTGCTGCGCAAAGAGAAGCTCTGCACCGTTCTGGGAAGCGACAGAGGAGTGGTACCCGTATACCGTTACGGCATCACCGAGGCGGGCACCGCGCGGGCCCGCGAGGCTCTGGCACGCAACGAGTACTTGGGACCCGCACCCGTATCTCTGGATGCCTACTCGGAGATTGTCAGGAGACAGAGTGTGGCCATGGCGTGCTCCGTGATCCGGAGGGAGGACCTGGAGCACGCCCTGAATGACGTGGTGGTGAGCGCATCGGTGATCAACCAGTTGGGGCCGGCGCTGAATTCCGGCCAGCCTGTTCTGCTGTATGGAGCGCCGGGCAACGGGAAGACCTACATCGCGCAGAACATAGTCAATCTGGTTCTCGGTAGCATATTCGTTTCCTACGCCTGCGAAGTGGAAGGGCAACTGATCAAGGTCCTCGACCCCGAGTGTCACCGGCTGGTGGATGGAAGTGTTGAGGGCAGGGACGTTGATCGCGACGCGCGTTGGGCTCTCTGCAAGCGTCCGGTGGTCATGGTAGGGGGAGAACTGACCCTGACGTCGCTTGGTCTGGTGTTCCATCCCATCTTCAAATGCCACGAGGCCTCGCTTCAGATGAAGGCCAATGGTGGCATCTTCTTCATAGATGACTTCGGGCGACAGCTTCTGCTGCCGGAGGAGTTGTTGAACCGCTGGATTGTACCCTTGGAGGGCCAGGTGGACTACCTGGCACTGCACACGGGGAAGCAGATTCAGATACCTTTCGACGCCTTAGTGATTTTCTCAACCAACCTGGACCATGGAACGCTAGACGAGGCTTTCCTGCGTCGAATCCCTCACAAGGTGATGATTCCGAACCCCACTCTGTACGAGTACTACCTGCTGTTCGAGCGAGTCTGTGCAGCCAAGGGGGTCGCCTTCGACAAGGACGGGTTCTCGTACCTGGTTGACAGGTACTATCGCAAAACCAATAGACCGCTCAGGGCGTGCCATCCACGCGACCTCGTAGACCAGGTGGTGAACACGGCGCGTTACAATGACCAGGAACCAGTCTTGAACAAGGAGTACGTGGACCTGGCGTGCAAGAACTACTTCGTCCAGGCACCAGGTGAGGAGTTCCAGAAAGCCTGACCTGGGCGAGAATACCGTTGATGATCTGAAGGGGCGGCGATACTCTGCCAGTCACTAGGGGGGCCACTTGTCCCGTGTCGGGAAGTGGCCCTTTCTTGGAGACGGATCTGATGATTGAAGAGAAGGAAGCGCTGACCGAGCGGGAGCTGGAGGTAGTGCGCGCCGTGGCTACCGGCGCCACCAACCAGCAGATCGCTCTGGATCTTGTGATCAGCGTCAATACGGTCAAGGTCCATCTCAAGAACATCTTCGTCAAGCTGGACATCCAGTCTCGGACGGAAGTGGCCCTCTACGCCGTGAAAGCGGGCCTGGTCGAGGTGGAACGACCGGTAGCGGCAGAGGACCAGTTGGGGGTGGAGGCAGCACCCGTCACGCGCGAACCGATTTCATGGCGCAAGCGTGTGCTTCTGGTGGCGACGGTGATCTTCGCAGCGATGCTGGTGGTGCTGCCGCGCGTGGAAATGTCCTCCGTGCCAGCGACGGGCAACGAATTCTTGGACGTGGAAGTCAGCACCGCTCAGGGCGGCACCCGTGTCCAATTGCAGCGCTGGGACTCCCTGGCTCCGTTGCGCACGCCGCGCAGCCGACTGGCTGCCGTGAACTATCACGGGATGATTCTCGTCATAGGCGGCGATACATCGGCTGGCACCACCGGTGCGGTAGAGGAGTACGACCCTTCCACCGACAGTTGGCGAGCCAGGGCCAGCAAGCCCACGCCCGTCAACAATGTGGGGGCTGCCCTCATGGGAGGGAAGGTGTATGTGCCCGGAGGATTCTACGGCGAAGAGGGGGTTGTTGCTGTGTTGGAGATCTACGATCCCGAAGCAGATGCTTGGGAGACCGGGACCCCCATGCCGGTTCCCCTGTGTGCATACGCCATCGCCGCAGTTGACGGGAAGCTGTATGTCTTCGGTGGTTGGAACGGCTCCGTGTATCTGGCCTCCACGCTGGAGTACGACCCGCTTACAGAAACATGGTCTGAGAAAACGCCCATGGCGTCGCCGCGAGGGTTCGCCTCGGCCGGCGCGATCGACGGAAAGATCTATGTAGTAGGGGGGTACGACGGGCAAAGGGAGTTTGCGACAGTCGAGGAGTACGACCCTTCGCAAGAGGGTCTTGCCGACCCCTGGCGCCAGAGAGCTCCCATGAGCATGCGGCGGGGAGGCCTGGGAGTGGCTACCATCGCTGGCACCCTTTATGTGATCGGTGGGGGGTGGAACAGATATCTGGCTTTCAACGAGCGCTACGACCCCAGGTCAGACCAGTGGTCTGCGCTGGAGACCCCAGTGTCGGGACAGTGGCGGAACCTGGCGGTGGTAGCGGGCGACACGGGCATCTACGCTCTGGGGGGGTGGAACGGCGACTTCTTGGACGCCAACTACGAGTACCAGGCGCTCTTCACTTACTATCTACCAGAGGTTCCCTAGGGAGTCGGATGACAATCGGTGGGGGATGTTGAATCCCGCGGAGGGAGTTTGACATAAGTCACCGGCCCGTAGTGAAGGCCTTGGCCCTTGGGGCGCTCCAAGGCGCCCAGTACCACAGAGGTCGGGTTCTCAGTTGCAGCTTCAGCACTTGCGAGACGGCGGGAGGCGCCCCAGTAGGAGCGGGCGGGGGAGGCAGATACCTCGCCGGCTGGAGTGACTGGTCGAACTGCGTGGCAATTCAAAACCCCCTGTGGGTGCTTGCTTGACACGACGGTACTGGGCCCGTATAATGTTGAGTAGTCAAGGCCCGCTAGCTCAATCCGGCAGAGCAGCTGACTCTTAATCAGTTGGTTCAAGGTTCGAGTCCTTGGCGGGTCATAGAAACGAGAGGAACCCTCGCGAGGGTCGGTGGGGAGGCCAGGCCCGACAGCTGCCAGGTCGCCCACACCGCTTCGGGCGAGGGTTCCTTTGTTGGACGACTGATGCTACTGTGAACAGTGGGATGCGAGGGGCGTTTAGCTCAGGAGCCGTACACAGGCAGCACCCAGTCTGAGTACTTCGGATTCTTCCCCCTGACCACGTTCTCATACTCGGTCTGCAACCGCGCAGTCAGCGGGCCAACTTTGCCATCGCCGACTTGGTATCTGTCCACCGAGAAGATCGGCGTCACCTCGAAGGCGCTCCCGCACATGAAGACCTCGTCGGCGATGTATAGCTCAGTCCGGTCCACCTCTCGCTCCACCACCGGTACCGACATCTGCTCTTCCAGGAGCTGGATGAGAGTTGTTCTGGTGATGCTCTCCAGGATACCTCCAGTCACCGGCGGGGTGAGGGCGGTGCCATCGCGCACGAGGAAGACGCAGGCGGCGGGGGCCTCGGCGACCTTGCCCAGCTCGTTGAGCAGTATGGCGTCGTCGTAGCCGTCCTCTGCGGCCTGCACTGTGGCCAGCCTGCCATTTTGGTAATTGGCGGCGGCCTTAATCCTGGGCGGGATGTCGCGATCGGAGATGCGCGTCCAGGAACTGACACAGACGTGAATGGCCTGGCCGGTGCCCAGTATCGACTGGCGCGGCTGTGCCAGGACGTAGACGCCCACGTCTACGGTGCCTGGTTTATAGGAGAAGAAACTCTGGCCAACGCCGAAGTACACCGATGGGCTGAGGTGTACGTCCTCGCGCAGGTCGTTCTTGACCAGCACGTCCACCAGGGCCTGTCTGATCTCCTCGAGCGAGAAGTCGAGGTTCATGCGCATCATCTTCATCGATTGGGCCAGTCTCCGGAGATGCTCCTCCATCTTGAAGATGTACAGCTGCTCCTGCGAGTCGTTCCAGTAGGCTCTCATGCCCTCGAATACCCTGCTGCCGGTCTGCACAGCGGCAGTGGTCACGTGGAGCTTCGCCTCCTCCCAGGGGATGAACTCCCCATTCATCCAGATGTACGTAGGGTGTTCGCTGGTCATCTCTCCTCCCATGGCAATGGCTGTGCATTTGGACCACAGATGATAGCACAATCCTGGCAACCGCGCCAAGTTTTCATGGCATTGCGTAGGAAGCGGATTGCTCGAAGGCTATGTACACCAGGCACGACGGCGCCCCAAGGTGCCAAGTGAGGGCAGCACGCCCGCTCCTGCCAGGCCTGCTGCCGCAGCGCCACGCGATCCCCCTGCCCCAGCCCGTCCTGGCGGTCCCGAACGCTGATTTATCCGCACTTGACAACTCCTTATGATCTGTGCTATAAGTGACCCAGGCCCGATTGGCGGGTTGAATGCGCACTTTTCAGTCAGAGATCGATGAGTCTCAGCGGCGACGATGGGCGAAGAGCGTGCAAGACTCCGCAGTCTGAACGAAGTGGCGTGCTGTGTCCGATCTTGCGGAGTCACCAGATCGCCTTTGCTGGCCGAGGGCGCAAGTGGACATCCGGATAAGGAGCGCACCGGTACCCAAGCCCAAGACCACCCCCAAACTGGTGGTCCTCAGCGGATTGCTGGAACTGGCCTCAGCCGAACTGGAGCAGGCCATCCACAGCGAGCTGGCCGAGAACCCTGCGCTCCAGGCCACCGAGGCTGGCTACTGTGAGAGCTGTGGCGCGGTTCTTTCTGGTGCTTCCTGTCTCCTCTGCGAGGGCAGTGCGGACCAGAGGCGCGCCCTTGTCCTTGACGAGGACGTGGGTTTTGGGGCGATGGCCGACGTCACGGACGACGACTGGGATCCCTTCTCCACAGTGGCGGCCCCGTGGTCATTCCGCGATCATCTGCTCTGGCAGCTCTCACCCCAACTGTCCGACATCGAGCTGGAGGTCGCCTCTCTCCTGCTGGAGAACCTGGATGCCCATGGTCTCCTCGACTGCGAGCTGGACACCATTGCCTCAGCGGCGGGCGTGCCCATCAGCCGGGTCGAAGAAGTCCTATCGGTGGTCCAGAGGCAGGAGCCTGTGGGCGTCGCAGCGAGCAGTGTGGAAGAGAGTCTCCTGATTCAATTGGAAAGCCTCGATGGTGACGGGGGACTGTTGGAGCTCTGTCGCCTCCTGATCCGCGACCACTGGGCCGCCCTGTGCAAGGGCAAGTTGGAGAAAATCGCCAGAAGCTTGCGGCTGGAGGAGGAGGACATCGGGCGGGCCAGGGACTTCATCAGCGCCAATCTCCATCCCTATCCCATCCACTCTTGGGTCCAGTCACCCACGTCCGCCGAGCGCCCAGTTCAGGAGGCTTATCTTCGGCCCGACGTGATCATCACTGTACACGGTGCGTCGGGCCAAGAGGAGTTCGAGATACAGTTCCCCGAAGAGAGACGTTTTCGCCTTGGCCTGGACCACGACTACGAGACCGCCTCCGAGATGCTGGCGGGGAGTGCGACGGAGGAGAATGCGGAGGGGTACGAGCACGTTCGGCGTAGCCTGGAGAGGGGGAGGCTGTTCATCTCCGGCTGGAATGAGAGATGGCGGACGCTCCGCCGAGTGGTGGAAGGGCTGGTCGCTCATCAAAGGGAGTTCCTCCTGGGCGACGAGATGTCTCTACGGCCTCTGACGCGAGCTCAACTGGCGGAGACGCTGGGTGTGCACGAGTCAACCATGAGTAGAGCGGTGGCCTCCAAGTACGCTCTCCTACCCGGGGGACGCATCGTGGCTCTGGCGGATTTCTTCGATGGTTCGCTGAGGGCCAAGTCACTGATCAAGGAAGCCGTGTCACAAGAGACACATCCGCTCACCGATGGTGAGTTGGTGGATCTGCTTGCCGCGGCTGGTATCTCCGTGGCCAGGCGCACCGTGCAGAAGTACCGGCAGGCGCTGGGGATTCTGCCGTCGGAACTGAGGTGATATGTCCCTCATCGGGTTGCTGAAGGTTCGTAACAGGTATGTCATTCTGGCTGCGTGCCTGCTGGGCGTGCTGTTGATGGCCGCTGTCGTCACATATCTGCTCCGGGGTGCCCGTCCGCCTGCTGGAGTGGCACCGCTTGGCGAGGCTGAGCGGGGCTGGCTGGCCGAGAGAGGCCAGTTGCGGTTCGCCGGTCGACGGGCGGAGCCGCCTTTCGGCTTCTCCGAGGGTGACGGCCCGTACCAGGGGTATGAGGTCGACCTGGCGGAGGCCCTGGGGCCGGTCCTGGGGGTAGGCATAGAGGTCCAGCCCATGACCCGGGAAGAGGCCTTGGTCGCCATGGCGAACGGGGAAGTGGACGCCGTGATGGGCATGGTGCAGACCCCAGAGAACGGAGACGAGTTTGACTTCACCGAGCCATACGTCAGCAGCTCGCTGGCCATCTTCGTGCGGTTGGACAGGTTCGATGTAGCTCGACTTGAGGATCTCAGGAGACAACGTGTAGCCGTTCAAGCCGGCACCGCTGCTCAGAAGTTGCTGGCAGGCGAGGCTGAGATCTCGCCTGTCTTGGTGCAAACAGCGGAAGAGGGGGTGCGCTCTGTCCATGAGGGAGAGGTTGTGGCCTTCGTGGCGGATGAGATCGCCGCTTTGCGGGCTGTGCAGGAAACCAATCTGGAGGACGAAATCAAGATCGTCGGTCTACCTCAACAGACCGTCAGCTACGCCTTTGCTGTGCCAAGGGATGCGGACACCGAAGTAGTCGTCCTCAACTATGGACTGGCCTCCGTCGAGGCGTTGGGACTCAAACAGCAGGTTGATCGGACGTGGTTCGGCGTTTCGCTGGGGGCGAGTGCTGCAGGCACAGGCGGGACCACGGTCACTGCCCTGCTCACGGTTCTCGTGGCGGGACTGTTCCTTGGCAACGCGGCCTATTTCCTGCTGAAGAGGCGTCGGCGCCCGAGCGAGGGCGGTGCAGGCCTGGAGGAATCGAGAGAGAAGTACAACAAGCTCGTGGAGGGAACAGACGAGGCGGTCTTCACGGTTGGCGGTGACCTGGGTCTCTTGGAGGTCAACAACAGGGCAGAGTCTTTGACCGGGTACCCGAGGGACAGCCTGCTGAGAATGAGTCTCACCGACCTCGTTTCCCCGGCCCACAGGAAGGCAGTGGAGGATGGCCTGGAGAGCGCTTTCAGGGAAGGTGTGGCGACCTTAGAGGGGGTGTCTCTCCTTGACAGGCTCGGTGACGAGGTGCCAGTGCGCCTCAGCGCTCACACGGTGTCCCAGGAAGGCCGGAGAATCGTGCAGTGTATGGCCAGGGACGTGCGAGAGCGCGAGAGGTGGCGGGGCCAGGTGCAGCTGAGAACCGAGTATCTCTCCGCAGTCAATGCCATCGCCAATACGGTCAGCCGCTCCGTGGACACAGAGGACATGCTGGCCGAGGTACTGAGCAAGCTTCTAGACTTGACACACATGGATGCGGGTGTGATCTATTTGACCGGGAGCGGCGACGGAGAGATGTCGATGACTCCCGCGGTGAAGCAAGGGTTCACTGCGGATTTGATGAGACGAGTTGGTTGGCCTGACGGACCCCGCAGACTGGCCGTGGAGGTAGCTCAAACTGGGAGAGTCGTTGTTGCCTCCGATCAGGCTCCTCCGGTGGAGGCGGGGACTGGAGCAGAAGGACGGGAAGCCGGCACTCGCGCGGGCGTACCGTTGGCGTCCAAAGATCACGTGTACGGCGTAGTGAACATCTACGGTCGCGAGCCTCGTAGATTCACAGACGAGGACATCTCGTTGCTGGTCACAGTGGGGAACCAGATAGGAGTCGCCATAGAGAACGCTCAGCTGATCCATCGCCTGCAACGTAGCGTTAGCGAGGTGGGGGCCATGCGTCGCTTCAGCGAGAGCGTGCTTCAGGACATGACCAATGGATTGGTCGTGGTGGACAGGGACGGAAAGGTACGTCTCGTCAATCGGGCCGGGGAGAGCCTTCTCGGCTGTAAGGAGCCGGAGGTCCTGGACAGCTCAGTCGAAGAGTTGCTGGGTCGTGGGGCCAGTATCGTGCGGGACAGCATGGAGAGGCAGCTGGCGTATCCAGGAGTGGAGATCCACTTGAGGCGGGACGGAGGGGACAGCTTGCCCCTCGGCATGAGCGTCTCCCCCCTGAGAGGAGAGGGCGGCACCGTGAACGGTGCCGTGGTCATGCTGCGCGACCTGAGAGGAGAGAAGGAACTGGAGGAAGAGAGGATCAGACTGGAGCGGCTTGCGGTGCTGGGGGAGGTATCGGCGGTGATGGCTCACGAGATACGGAACCCGCTCGCCGGGATGGCCGCCGGCATCCAACATCTTCTTTCCAAGTTCGACAAGGATGACGAGAGACACGAGGCTCTGGAAAGGATACAGAGGGAAGGGGAGAGAGTCAACAACCTCATTGAGGACATCCTGCTCATCTCACGGCCGCCGCGGCTCAATCTCGCCCCCTGTGACATCGTTGGCATCCTTGAGGAGCTTGTCGGGCAGCGAGAGCACAAAGCCATGGCCCAGGGCGTAGAGATCTTGACCGACTTTGCGCCCAGCCTGCCCGAGGTGAGGGCAGACCAGATGAGGTTGGTGCAGGTCTTCTCCAACCTGGTGGCGAACGCGCTGGAGGCGATGCCCAACGGAGGGCAGCTAAGGGTAGTGGCGAGAGGGCCTGTCCCTGGTGAAGGGCAGGTGCGATACCTCGAGGTGGTGATAGAGGACAACGGCTTGGGCATCAAGGAGGAGGAACTGTCAAAGATATTCCAGCCGTTCTACACCGCGAAGCCACGGGGAACGGGACTGGGGCTGCCCATCGCCCAGCGGATCATCGAGGAGCATAAGGGTGAGCTCACGGTGGAGAGTAGGGAGGGGGAAGGGACGAAGGTGACGGTGCGGCTTCCCCTGCCTGAAGGGGCAGGGCGATGAGCGGGCGAATCCTCATCATAGACGACGAAGAGACTCTCTGCTACTTCCTGAAGGAGTCGCTGGAAGAAAAGGGGTACCAGGCGTGGGCCGCGCATACCGCCGGCGATGGTCTCGAGCAACTGGCCACTCAGGGCGTAGACCTGGTGTTGTTGGACCTCAAACTGCCGGACGGAGAGGGTCTCGACGTACTGAGCGAGATCAGGAAAGTCGACGTCGAGCTGCCGGTGATAGTGTTGACAGGACACGCGGCCGTCGAAACCGCGGTACGGGCGATGAAGCTGGGGGCCTGCGACTATCTGGAGAAGCCAGTCAACCTGGCACAGCTCACCAGCAGCGTTGCTGAGGTGCTGAACTCCACACACCGGGAAAGGCGGTCCGGCAAGGCCCGTGAGGGAGCGGTTGAGGCTGCCGGAGCTCCGGAGCAGGAGTTGCAGGCTGAGGGGGAGGCGTTGGGGGAGACCATCGGCGAGCTGGGGCAGTATTCGCAGGCCACGCGTGGCCTGCGGCTACTGAGAAGAAAGCTTGAGGAGGCGACGGTTCTCGATGCTATTTGCCGCGATCTCCTGCGGTGCGGGACGGTGCACGAACTGACTGAGAGCGTAGCGGAGGGTCTCCTGCAACTTCCTTCAGTGGACATGATCGCCATATTCGTTGGGGATGGCGAAGACGAGGATCTGGTGCTGGCCAGTCAGCGGCGTTTCCGGACAGACATTTGGGACGAACCTCGGCTGCGAAGGCTCCCTGTCGAAGGGGTTCTGGGCCAGGCGGTGCGCCGCTGGGAGGGAGGGCTACCTTTGAGCGAAGCGGGACCAGATCCGTGGATCGACGAGGTGAATGCCAGGCTAGGGGACGGCATCGCGACGGCGCTCGTGCCTCTGCGCGACGGTCGTGTAGTGTGGGGGCTGATGCTCCTCGGGCGGCAGGGTACGCGTGCCTACGACCGCGCCGAGATTGAAGTCTTCTGTACGATCGGAGAACGTCTGGCGCTGGCTCTGAAGCAGGCAGGCCAGTTTGCTTCGGTGCAGGATCGCACTAGCTGGCTCTCAGAGCGCGAGGCGCGCGATCGGCTACGTCTGGAAAGCATGCCCGATGGGGTTGTCGTAGTAGACGGCGAAGGTTTGGCGATGCTGGTCAACCGGGCAGCAGAGCGATTGCTGGGTTGCCGCGAAGAGGACGTTCTTGGCAACGGACTGGAGGGCTTGCTCGGAGCTGGGGCGGCCATAGTGCGAGACAGTCTCCAACGCGATCTAGCCTACACACAGGAACAGATTACTGCAGGCGGGAACCTCGAGGAGAGAGTACCCCTCCAGATGAGCGTTTCGCCCTTGCGAGACGACAGCGGCAGGAAGAGTGGGGCGATTATTACGCTCACCGATCTCAGGCGCATCAAAGAGCAGGAGGAGGATAGGAGCCAGCGGGACCATTTGTCTGTGCTGGCCGGGGTGTCCGCGGTACTGGCACACGAAATACGTAACCCGCTGGCTGGCATGGTCGCTGGGATCCAGCATTTGCTCAGCAAGTTCCGAGCGGGCGACGAGAGACACGAGGCCCTGCGGAGGATCCTGAGGGAGGGAGAGAGGATAGACAGTGTCATTGAGGACATCCTCCTCATCACCAGACCACCACACCTGAACCTGGCCCCATGTGACGTCTCTGAGGTTGTGGGGCGAGTGTTGGGTGAGTACGAGAAAAGGGCCACTGCGGCGGGCGTGCGGGTGCGTCGCTACCACAGCGCTGGCCTCCCGCTGGTGAGAGCAGACGAGAAGCGTCTGCATCAAGCCCTCTCCAAACTGGTACTGGGTCGCATAGAGGCCATGCCAAAAGGCGGACAGCTCGATGTCGTGGTCACGGGCCCCACAAGGGGGGAAGCGGAGTACGTCGAAGTGGAGATCAATGACCACGGCACGGGGGTCAGACAGGAAGACGTGAGCAGGATTTGGGAGACTAACCACAGGATAGAGACTACAGGCACTGGACTGGGCCTGGTGATTGCCAAGCGGATCATCGATGAGCACGGCGGTGAGATCGAGGTGCTGAGTGAGGAGGGGGAAGGAACGAAGGTCATCGTCAGGCTTCCCCTGGCGGGGAGGGGAGGGTGATGAACGACAGAATCCTGATCGTTGATGACGAAGAGACCCTGTGCTATTTTGTGAAGGCCTCACTGGAGGATAAGGGCTACCAGGCCGCCACTGCGTACACGGCCGCTGAAGGTCTGGATGTAGTCGCCAGACAGCAGATAGACCTGGTGTTGCTGGACCTGAAATTGCCGGATGGAGATGGCCTGGACGTGTTGGATCAAATCCGCAGGGTGGACTCGAACCTGCCGGTAATCGTGCTTACCGGCCACGCGGGTATCGAAAGCGCCGTGCGGGCGATGAAGCTCGGTGCGTACGACTACCTCGAGAAGCCAATCAACCTGGAAGAGCTAAGTATCACCGCTGCCAAAGCCCTCGAATCCAGGGCCATGCGCCAGGAGATACGAAGGCTCCGCCATCAGCAGGACGGGGACCATCAGTTCATCGTCGGTGACAACAAGCAGATGCAGGACCTCATGGGTCTCATCGAGCGTTTGGCGCCCACCAAAGCCAGCGTGCTGATCCAAGGGGAGAGCGGCGCCGGCAAGGAAGTGGTGGCGCAGGCCATCCACAGGCTGAGCCCCAGGGCAAAGAAAGGCTTTATGGCCATCAATTGCGCCGCCATCCCCGACAGCTTGGTGGAAACCGAGCTTTTTGGGCACGAGAAAGGCTCCTTCACTGACGCCATAGAGGAGAAGCCTGGCCTGATCGAGATGGCCGACGGAGGCACCCTGTTCCTGGATGAGATCAGCACCCTCAAACTGGAACTGCAGGCCAAGCTGCTGCGCGTTCTCGAAACCGAGACGGTCAGGCGGGTGGGCAGCGTGAAGGACATACCCATCGACCTTCGCGTGATCGCTGCCACCAACCGCGATCTTCGGCAGGCGATTCAAGAGGGCGAGTTCCGCGGGGACTTGTACTATCGGCTGAGCGTGATGGTGATTGATATACCTCCGCTCCGAGACCGCGCCGAAGACATCGATAAGTTCGCGGCCGCGTTCGTTGCCGACTTCAACAAGACCACTCTGAAGAACGTGCAGGGCATCTCAGATGATGCTCTGCGCCTGCTGCGACAGTATGAATGGCCGGGCAACGTTCGTGAGCTGCGCAACGTCATCGAGCGGGCGATGATCCTCTGCAGCGGTGACATGATCAACGTCAGCGACTTGCCCGCCGAGATAGTGAGCGTGGAACCCAGCATGGCCTTCGCGAGCAACGTGGTTCCGATCCCTCCAGTGTCTGACGGCGTTGACATGGAGGCCATGATGGCCAGTATCAAGAAACGAATGATGCTGGAAGCGTTGACTCAGACGCAGGGAAACAAGAGCCAGGCCGCCAAGCTACTGAACCTGAGCCGGGATCAGTTCAACTATGCAGTGAAGAAGTACGGCCTGGACTCAGACCAGCGGTAGGGGAATCGCTCCAGCGCTGCCGGCCCCCAGTTCACAGACCCCAGACTAGCCCACATTTCCTCTCAGCCTGCCTGCCTGCCGCCCATCGACCTGTCTTGCAGTGTCGAGAAGCCGCGCTTCCATCCTCGTCCGCGCCGACTTTTGCTTGGACTCAGCGTTATTCCCCGACTATGTGCGGAAAAGTCCGCACTGTGTGTTTTTCCGCGCTCTCCACACCCTCTGCTGGCAGACGCCAGCATGAGCGCGGCCAGGTGGAGTGAAAGTGCCCGGCGGCCAACAGTGTCCGGTGGGGAGACGGGGTCGCTGCAACACACCACTAGATCTAGTAGTGTGCCAGCGGTGGAGCCCAACATAGGGCCCACGTAAGTCACCATCCCCGCTGGTTGCGCTACCTCCTGAGGACAGCCTGTCCCTCGGCCGTCAGTCAGACCGCTTCAGGATCACAGCCTGGCACGGATCTTGCACATCAGTATGAGTAGAGAAGTGCGATTCGCTTTGGTTAGGTAGGTTGGACATGTCAGAGACGCTGGGAAGACTGCTGATCGCTGAGGATGAGGACACGCTGTCGTACTTCCTGAGGCAGAGTCTAGAGGACTCCACGCCCTCCTTCAAGGTCGAAGTAGTGGGTGCCGGAGATGAAGCGCTCAAGAGAGTCGTTGCGGGCCACTTCGATCTTATTGTCGTGGACCTGAAGCTTCCCGATATGGACGGTGTATCGCTGATCAAGGCGGTCCGCCAATTCGATCCCTTCATGAAGGTGATCGTGATGACCGCTTACGGTTCTCCTGAGGCGGAGAGGGAAGTGAGGAAGCTTGGCGTGCATGGTTTTGTGACCAAGCCCTTCGTGATCGAGGACATGAAGAGAATGATAGCCAGGACAGTGGCAGACAGCACTCTAAGTGCGGGAGGGGCAGGAGCATGAGGTACGAGATTCAGGTCGTTATGTCGGTGAGTCTATTCGTCATTGGGGTACTTTCATCGCTTTCAGGGCTTTGGATCATCCTGGCCAAGGAATACCACCAGGCGATGAAGCAGTTGTCCTCGCAATCTGTGAGGATTAGCGGACGTGCCGTCACGCAGGACACGGTCGCGCCTCTCATCGATTCGGCATCGCGAATGGTGGAGGCCATCAACCAGCTCATTCGCACAGCCGCAGGCGTGGGGGCGTTTCTCACAGTGGTGGGTGTGGCGATTTGCGTGGTTTCCTTCTGGATGATAGGCAGAGTGTGAGGTTGGGACCATGAGCGAGATTGACAATGGAGGCACGCTGGAATCGCCGGAAGAAGCAACGGGCGAGAGCAGGGTGGAAGTCATAGACGTACAGGCTACACTGGGTAAGTACCTGCAGTCTTTGGTCGATGATCCTAGACTGCAGCGCATATCCTCCTCCTACGTACCGGTGCGCCTTGTGCCTGCGAGCGGTGCGGGTACGGGCTCGCAGAGCGACGATGGAGGGGGCGATCCGGGCTCTCAGGCAGCTCTCCAGAGTACAGCGGATCTCCTTTCCTGCTCCGACTCCTGGGAGAGGATCGTTCTGTTGGGGGGGCCGGGCGGTGGCAAGAGTGCCACCCTCCGGTGGCTGGCGTTCCAGCAGGCAGGTCGCGTACTCCGAGGCGGTGAGTTCGGCGCACAGGCCGGGCGTGACTCGTCGGAGTACGTTCCGCTGTACCTGGAACTGCCTGCGTCGGGTGGAAGTGCAGGCATATGGCAGGCCCTGGCGGCGTCCTTTGGCGAATATGAGCTTGAAGTGGATGAGGAGGCTGTGGGCCGCATCCTCGCTGGTAACCGTATCCTGTTCCTGTTGGATGGCCTCGAACTCGTGCGGGACAACCAGGTCCTTGACGAAGTGGCCCGTTTGGCGGAGGCAAATAGCGCCAGGTGCGTGGCTGCGTGCCGCACCGAGGAGTACCGGCCGTTCAGGCGATGGCTGGAGGACCCGCAGGTGGTCGAACTCCAGGAGTTCAGCGACGAAGAGCGCATGAGGTACCTCGAGGGACAGTTGCCCGAGTCGGCGAAGAGCTTCGCAGTGTGGAACGCCAGGGCCGACGAGCGCCTTTGGAGGCTCCTTCGTATACCTCTCTATTCGGCGGTATATGCGGACCTAGTCCGGCACGCGCCCGCAGGCGTGCGTCAGGCCGAACGGAGCGCCGTCGTCAGGGAAGGGGTGCAGCGACTACTGGAGTCGGCGAGTGAGGCTTCGGAAGGCCTGATGCTGGACGAGACGAAGCAGCGCCTGGCCAGCCTGGCACTGCACATGCAGCGTCTAGGGGAGTACAGCGGGGCTGCCCCTGGCGATGGGCAGCTAGTCGCTCAGCTGGAACCCGCAGGTGTTGGGCTATCAAGACAGTGGGTTTCGACCCTGGCCTCGACAGGGGTAGTGAGTGTCTCCAGGCAGAATGACACGGTGTCCTTCAGTGATCCGATGGTGCGCGACTTCTTCGTAGCGCTCGCGCTGAGCGATTCCGGTTCTGCGACTCTGCCCACGAGCATTTGCCTGGATTCTGAAGAAGCCGCCCAGCGGTGGGAAGGCGTACTAGTCCACCTCTATCATCTCATGACTGACCGGCTTGCTTATCTGCGGCAGCTGCTGCAGATCCGCATCGATGGCTGGGGGCCACGCATTGCGGCCAAGTGCCTGGCCCACAATGAGACTCCTGAGGACGCCCGCGAACTGGCCGCCTCTCTGGCTCTCATCGATAACCTCGACCTGACTTCGGTCTACAAGTTGGGCAAAGCTTTGAGGGAACTTGGCCAGACGGACGATGCCACAGCCTTGTTCGAGGGCATCATCGGTCGCGAACAGGGGGATACGCGAGCCCGACAAGAGTTGCTGGGATACCGGGAGAAGTACCGCCAGAGCAGCCTGGACGAGGGCTCGGCCGGAGACCCAGGGAAACTGATTTCACGTCGGAATCTCGGTCTGCTTTATCGAGAGATGGACCAAGTGGACAGAGCGGTGTCGGAATTGGAGGCCGCGGCTAGGGGAGCCAATGCCGCTTGCTCCGACACTTATCACGAGCTGGGTCTGGCTTATCTCAAGAAGGGCCAGCTCCAGGACGCACTGTCCGCTTTCCAGCACGCCATAGCGCTTAATCCGGGGGTAGCTGCCTATCACAGCAGTCTTGGCATGGCGCTCAACCGGCTTCAGCGGTACGCGGAGGCTCAGGCGGAGCTACAGCAAGCGACGACCCTGGAGCCGGACAGCGCGGTTCCCTACTTCGAGCTGGGCCGCGCCTACCAGGAACAGGAGTGGTATGCAGAAGCTCTTGCCGCCTATCAAGCGGCAGAGAAACGAGACCCTCGGGATCCATCCTCGCCATACCATATCAGCCACTTGCTCGCCATGCGAGAGCGCTGGGAGGAGGCAGCCGATGCCTTGTGCCGAGCACTGACCCTTGCCCCAGATCAGGCACCATGGCACTTCCAACTGGCGACGATGTATGAGCGGCTGGATCGGACCAGCGAGGCACTGGCGGAATACCGGCAGGCCGCGCACACCGACCCCGAGAACGCAGAGTATCAGCACCAGGCTGGCACACTGTCTCGCGAGGCACGTCTGGTCGCTGGAGCTATCGAGCATCTCACGAAAGCCGTAGAACTTGACCCTCAGCGTGCCGACTGGTCTTTTGACCTGGCGGCCGCCCTCGTGACAGAGAGCAGAGACGAGGAAGCCAGGGTGTGGTCCGAGCGCTCCGTGGAACTGGCGCCAGAGGATGCTCGGTACCGTGTCTTGGCAGGAAGCATCCTGTGTCGCTTGGGGCGTATCAGCGAGGCCGAGTCACATCTGCACAAAGCGATCGAGCTGGAGCCTGGAATGGCATCTGCTCACCATGAACTGGGAGTTCTCCTCGCTCGACAGGGCAGATGGGATGAAGCTATCTCACAGTATGAAGCCGCCGTCACCCTCGAGCCCGGGGATGGAAAGCACCATCATCGACTGGGCACCTTGCTTGGACAAATGGGCCGTCTCGATGCCGCGGTCCCAATGCTGATGAGGGCGATTGAACTGGATCCCTCACAGGCTGAGCCAGTGGCAGACCTGGGCGAGGTGTACGAAAAGCTGGGCCGAGACTTTGACGCGTCTCGGATGTACGAGGAAGCTCTCTCCATCGCGCCACACAGCGCGCGCTATCATCTACGCACAGCCGCGCTGTGCTATAAGATGGGACGCGTGGAGGATGCGCAGAGCCATCTGCAAGTGGCTGCACGGCAGGAACCTCGGAATGGTGAGGTTCACTTCCTTCTGGGCAGAGTCCACGAGGCGGAGGGGGCTCTGGAAGAGGCCCTGGAAGACTACCAGGAGGCCACAGGATTCAGCCCGGACCGGGCAGAGTATCACGTCGGTGCGGCGTCGGTGGCCCGCCGCCTCGGTCGGCTGAACGTTGCCAGAGCCGAAGCCGAGAACGCCGCGGAGCTGGAAGCCCATCGACCAGAGGTCAGTTATGAACTCGGAAGGGTATTGCAGGAGCTGGGTTTGTCGCGAGAGGCGGCAGGGGCTCTGGAGAGAGCGGCGGAAGCTGCCAAAGATAATGCAGAGATCCAACTCCACTATGCTTGGGCTCTGCGGGACATTGGCCGCGTTGAAGAGGCTATCGCAGTTCTGGAGGCTGCTCAGAGACTGGTGAGCGCTACGGTACTTGTCCATAGTGAGTTGGCCGACCTCTACGCAGCGCAGGGGCAGACTCGCGAGGCCTTGCAGCAACTGGACGAAGCTGTGAGCATGGATCCCGAGAACGCCGTCCACTATGCGAAGAAAGGGGCGCTCCTGCGTGGTCGCGGCGAGGTCGAGCTCAGCGTGGCTACGCTGAAGCAGGCACTGGACGTCAGTCCTGGGGATCCCGAGATCCTCTGGGAACTGGGGCAGAGTCTGGAGCAGACTGGCCGTCAGCAAGAGGCATGCACATCGTACGGCGAGGCCGTCGAGCTGGCTCCGCAATCACACAAGTATCAACTCTCCTATGGTATCTCGTGCAAGGCTAGCGCCGATTGGCACGATGCCGAGCGTGCCCTGGCCGCAGCCATTCAACTCTCCCCGGAAGACCCAGAGAGCAACTACCAGCTTGGTGATCTCTATCTGGAGCGCGGTGACCCCGAGCAGGCTGTGCCGCTACTGGAGAAGGCAACCTCCTCGAACCCAGATAATGGGCTCTACTATCGCTGCCTGGGACGGGCTTACGGGGCTGTGGGCCAGGAAGACGCTGCAATCCGTGCCCTGGAGCGTGCCAGCTCGCTGGTCGAGGGAGACCCCGACCTACTGTACGAACTAGCAGAGGTAGTTGACTCTCAAGGATATGCGCAGAGAGCTCTGGCTCTGTATCGCGAGGCTCTGGATTTGAGACCAGGCGAGCCACGGTACCTGGCGAGGGTGGCAGATGTGCTCAGGGAGCTGGGCCAAACGGATGAAGCTCTCAGCACTCTGGAGCAGGCTTCACAGGCTGGCGCGGCAGTTCCTGAGGTGCAAGCCGCGCTCGCCCAGTTGTACAGGTCGGGGGGACAGCTGGAAGAGGCGGCGCGTGCGGCTCAGAAGGCCGTACAACTCGCACCATCCGGTGCAGCGTACAGAGCACAATACGCTGAGGTTCTCAACGATCTTGGTCGGTTCGACGATGCCCTTTCAGAGCTGGAGGAGGGTGTCCGTCTGGAGCCGGACAATGCGGGCATACGCTTCTCGTATGGGCAGGTTCTGGAGAGGCGGGGCATGCTGGAGTTGGCGGCTGGACAGTATGAAGAGGCTGCCCGGCAGGCCCCTCAGCGGGCAGAATACCACTTCTCCCTTGGGCGCCTGCTGGCCAGGATGGGTCGGTCGGACGAGGCGACGGCGGCGCTCGGCAAGGCCGTGGCCCTGAATCCAGACGATCCGGAGGTCCGCCTGATCGCCGGTCAGGTGCTTTACGAGCAGGGTTTGCCCGAAGAGGCCTTGTCTCAGTTCGAGAGGGTGCTCGAGCTTGATGGTGGCCTGGCGGCGGCTCGGAGGGGAGTCGGTGCCTCCCTGCGAGACCTCGGCGAGCATGATCGCGCCATTGAGGAGCTAGGCAGAGCTATCGAACTGGAGCCTGATGACCCGGAGAGTCACTTCGAACTTGCCAAGGCTTACGAGGCCGTCGGGCGCCTTGAGGACGCTGCGCAGAGCAGTCAGACAGCCATCGACTTGGACCCCGATGAAGTGGTGTACCTTCGTTTCAAGGGCAGCCTGCTGCGCAGGATGGGCGAAGGAGACGAGGCCATAGAGTATCTGCAGGACGCGCTGGCGCTGGACGACGAAGACTTCAAGACCTACTACGAGCTCTCCGTGGCGTACGAGGTGCAGGAGAGGTTTGAGGAGGCGGCCGCGGCACATCAGAGGGCTCTCAGGCTATCAGAGGATGCGCCAGAACACCGCGCGCGGCTTGCTGAGTTGGGTTCTAGAGTTGCCAAGTCCCTACCGATATCAACGAGATCGGACTGGCTGGGCAAGATGGAGAGCGAGTTGCAGCAGAGTCTTGCCAGGAGACCCCAGGACGCTCTCGCCTACAGCCAGTTGGGTTTGATACACGCCAAGGACGGAAGAACAGACAAGGCGCTCGAAGAGTCCAGGAGAGCGGTGGAACTCGAGCCCCACAATCCGCTGCACCATCGCAATCTGGGTGTGGTGCTCCGCACGCTGGGCAGAGACGAAGAGGCTGTGAATGAACTGCGCACCGCGTGCGACATGGATCCCGAGGATCCTGCTAATCACTACGAGCTTGGACTGGCCTACCTCGTGGTAGGAAAGGTGGAGCAGGCTATAGCAGCGCTGGAGACGGCCACGCAACTCGCGCCCACACGTGGGGACTATCACCAAGCTCTGGCGACCGCCTACGAACAAGGGCAGCGATACGAAGAGGCCATCTCGGCGCTGGCTGGGGCTCTGGAGCAAAACCCCGATGTGGCAGAAAGACATCATCGGCTGGGCCAGCTGTACCAGGCGCGTGAGCGGTTCCAGTCTGCCTTGGAGGAGTATCTCTCAGCGATCGGTCTGGAGCCGGAGGAGGCACAGTACTACCACGACGCCGGTACTGCGTACAGCCAGATGCGTCGCTACGAGAAGGCCACTGAATACCTGACGGAGGCAATCAACAGAAAGGACGATGACGCGCGCTGGTGGTCGGAGTTGGGAGACGCTCTGGAGTCTCAGCGGCGTTTCGACGAGGCGGAGATGGCTCACAAGAAGGCGATAAGGCTCGCGCCAAATGAGCCGCTATACCTCCTGAACCTGGGACATTGCTACGAGAGTTTGGGTCAGTACGACCTGGCGGCTGAGCAATACCAGGAGGCTTCAGGGCTGAGGCCCGACTGGCCTCTGGTGCACGAGCATCTCGCTAGCCTGGCCGAGGCCAGGGGTGATCCCAGGGAGGCCCTGCTGAGCTATAGCAAGGCGCTGCAGGCCGATCCCACCAACGCACGGTATCGCCTGAGAATGGGCATCATCCACAAGCAGCAAGGACGGACCGACCTGGCAATGAAGGAGCTCCAGAAGGCGAAGGAGCTGGCGAGTGATATGCCGGGCATCTACCACCAAATGGCCGAGATAGAGGACGCTCAGGGGAACTATGACGAGGCCCTGCAACTGTACCATCAGGCCCTGCGCGCGATGCCGGACGACGTTCTGTCGCACATCAAGCTTGGGCAACTGTGCGAGAGGCTGGGTCACCTTGACAAGGCGGCTGCTCACTTGAGGAAGGCGGTCGAGCTGGAACCCACCAATTCCACAGCCCACTGTGAGTTGGGACGCGTTCTGGAGATGCATGGAGAGCAGAATGCGGCGTTGCAGGAGTACCGGGCTGCGCTGCACCATGATCCGGAGGACTTCGCGCCCTACTACGGTGCGGGGATGGTGTACAAGAAGCTCAAGCAGTACCCCGAGGCGGTGGAGATGTTCCGTCAGGCGGTGAAACTGGAGCCTCACAACAGCGAGGCCTACAAGCAGCTGGCCGCGACGAGTGCTCTGGCCTTCTTCGTGGCCAGGGGCGCCCGCTCCTCCCATCGATTCCAGGAGCGGGATGAGGACAGGCGGGAGGTCAAGACAGCGTGACGCTGATAACTTCCAAGGAACTGTTTGCCATTGCGAGCTTGAGTCTGGACCTGGGTCACGAGAACCTTGGAGTCTTCCTGCTGGAACATATCCTCGGGCAGCTACCCGGTCATGTCGCCGCGCATTGCTTGCTTGGTGAGACGTACGTGTCCCGCGAGCGCTGTACGGAGGCTGAAGGGCACTTCCAGTACGCTCTCACCGTGGATCCTCTGCATCAGCCCGCCCTTGCGGGGATGTCTCGGGTGGATGTGATCAAGGGCGGTTTGCCTCAGAATAGCGAGAATGCCCGGATGCTGTGCGATCTCTATCCTCGCGCTGGCGAGGGCAGGGAGTTCTCTGGCAGGTCGTGGGATGACTCGTCTCCCCTGGTGCTGGCGCGTGTGCTGACCTCAGTCGGGCGCCATGAGGAGGCGGTCCCTCACTACCAGGCAGCCTATGAAAGCGCATCAAAAGATACCGAATGGCAGGCCATCCTTGAACTTCTCTTGGCAGAGGCACTCTGGAAAGTTGGACGACTCGAACAAGCCAAGCCGCTGGCGGACCGCCTGGTGAGCCAGAAGCCCATGTGGGTCAGGCCAAGGTTGATCCTGGGGGACGTGGCTCTACAGCAGCGAGACGATGCACTGGGCGTGGCCTTGTTGCATGACGCGGCTGCTCTCGACCCGAGCTCCGTCATCGCCCAAGAGCTGCTCGGATGTGAGGGCCGGTACGAGTGGTTAGTCCAGCGGACTCTCCGGCTGGAGGCGCCATCCGTGGCTGAGCTGGACGGGGTACCACAGGTGCTGAGATGGCTGTTGAGCGGTGATCCTCTTCCCGGGTCAGCAGCCGGGCAGGTTAGCGCCGACGGCCAGCCTAGCCCCGCGACAGACCTGAGCCAGCATCAGCCGAAAGGCAAGATCGCGGAGGCGCTAATGGGTTCGGCGTTCAGGGCCGAACAACGTGCGGCCCCAACGCTGTCTGTGGAGGTCCAGGCTTCGCCTGTTGCAGACGACGGGATGGCCCCTGTGCGGCTGATCATAAGCAGCCGTGAGCGGGTCGCTGCCAGGTACGGTGAGGAGGGGTACGGCGAGCTGGATGCCAGGCTTTCAGAACTGTGCGAGGCCATAGCTCGCTCGACCGGTGATGAGAGTATCAGAGTTTACGTCGACGACGACTCGTGTCTTTCCGAGTTCGGCTTAGGTGCGGTGGATGCGTCTGATGCGGACCAGATAACAGGACTGATCGGGGAGCTCGAATCGAAACTCGGGAGAGACAAGAGAAGAATCGTTTCCTTGCTGATCGTTGGTGGAGACATGATCATTCCCTTCCACAGGGTCGCCAACCCGGCAGATGATGAAGACCCGGAGGTACTGGCCGACTTGCCGTATGCCGCTAAGGAGGAGACCTCATTGCTTTCCCGCTTCGGCGTAGGACGCTTACCCGACTGCGAGCCGGCTGACCTGGGTGCACTGCTGGGACTCGTGGAGCGCACCGTTGCGCACCACAATGCCGCCGCTCGGCGAGGGGCCGGCGTATCCTCTGCGTCGCGGTTCAACCCTTTCCGGAGGCTGCGGGGCGCTCAGCAGCAAAGGTGGACGAGCATCGGGTACTCCGCCGAGATCTGGGCAGAGGCATCGCGCTCGGTGTTCGAGACTATTGGCGACAGCCGCAAGCTTCAGGTGTCGCCGCCGTTGACGGATTATGACTTCCTGAGTGCCCACGAGGAATTGCCCACGCTCAGCTACTTCAATCTGCATGGGTTTCGTGGAAGTCCCTACTGGTATGGCCACGGTGATTCGGAGTACGGGTCTCCCTTGCTGCCTATCGCCTTGACACCGCTAGCGGTGTCCTGGACCAGTGTGGACGGTACCGTCGTGTACTCCGAGGCCTGCTACGGAGCCGATCTGGGGCGCGAGTACCCGGATGGTTCCATAGCCTTGAACTTCCTTGCTGGCGGCGCTTTGGGATTCGTAGGCTGCACGGCAATGTCTTACGGGACGCTGGCACCTCCTCTGTCTGGCGCGGACCTGCTGGGTGTGCATCTCTGGGAGGGCATTCTAGGAGGGCTCTCCATCGGCGATGCGCTGCGCAGGGCCAAATCGCTCTTCCTGCGTGATATTGCAGAAAAGCAGGGCTATCTGGACGGAGAGGATCAGAAGGCGCTCATCAGCTTCGTACTGTACGGGGATCCTTCTTTGAGCCTTCAGGGTACGCTCAAGTCGTCGGGCCTGGAGATCGAGACGGAGGTCGCCTGTCCGCCTCTGGCATGCTGTTCCAGAATGATGGACGCAGAGGCGCTGCCACTTCCGCAGGAGGTGCGGGAGAAGGTGGAGAAGAGTCTGCCCTTCCTTCAGGGCAATGGTTTGCTGGCTCATCCCCTCATCCTGTGTAGGGTGGCCTGTTCGGGTGAGAAGTGCGGGGGACAGTCGTGCAGTTGCGGGCACGACGATGCCAGGAGAGTGACCGAGTTGCTCCAGGCTTCTCAGCGGCAGTTTGTCACGAAGGGCGGCGAAGAGCTGCGGCATGTCGTGAAAGTGACGATCAACGCAGACGGCGAAGTGGTCAAGGTGCTGGTGTCTCGCGGAGGGACGTGCCTTCGGGAAGGAGCCAGGCAGCGATGACTCTGGAGCGGTATTCGCGTCCCAATAACGACACTGGGTACGGATTCCACTATTACCCTGATACCGAGCATTACAGCACTGTTGACATAAAGCGCTGGCTCCCTGAATTGCAGACCATGGGCGCGAGCTGGCTGGTGGTGTTGTCCGAGTTGGAGGGGCCGATCCCTGAGTTCTTCGTAGGGCAACTCATAGACAGCGAAATCGAACCCATCGTACGGGTGATGACACCGGCAATCCAGCCCCTTGACAGGTCGTCTCTGAGGCAGCTGCTGAGGACGTACGCCGCCCGCGGGGTCCACTACGTAGAGGTATTCTCGGAACCCAATCGTGCCTCGCGATGGCCTCTCCAGGACTGGTGTCGCCAGTCCCTGGTGCAGCGATTCTTGGAGATGTTGCTGCCTTGCCTAGAGGAAATGCAGGCAGTTGGTTTGCATCCGGTCTTTCCGGCCTTGCGTCCCGGTGGCGACTATTGGGACCTGGCCTTTCTCCAGAGTTCCCTGGAGTTGCTGGCCTCGGAAGCCGGAGAGTCCCTTTTTCAGAACATGGCCATCGGTATGCACAATGATGACTTTGACAGGCCGCTTTTCTGGGGCGACGGTGGGCAGGATAGATGGTTTGAGGCAAGGCCCTACTCCAGACCTGAGGGAAGCCAGGATCACATCGGCCACAATCTCTTCGAATGGTACGACGAGATCGTCAAATCCACACTGGGGCAATCTCTGGGGCTGCTGAGTATGGGCAGTATGGCTAATGGATACCCCGGCCGCCTGTGCGCCTCCGCGTGGACGGACCAGGAAGCACAGGCCGAGCGCGCCCTGGCCATCGGCAAGAGGGTGATGGACGGAGAGGTCCCAAGTTATGTCATCAATCATACTTACTGGCTGCTTGCGGCCGAGGAGGAGGATGCAAATACCGTTCAGGCCTGGTATGACCCTCAAGGGGAGGGATGCCAGGCTGTCTCGGCCATGAAGGGACTGCTGAAGCATTCTCGACCCAACAAAGACCAGCAGCGGGCGTCCGAGGCACCTGCTCTAGTCCCCAGGAGTGTAACCGGAGTGGAGTTCGTTGGCCTCTCAAGGGAGATGATAGACAGGCTCCAGATCGAGGGGCCGTCGTTTCGCGACCGACCTTACTGGAAGGTCATCCGCGTGGAAGTGAAACCTGGTACTCAGAACATGAGCGCCTATGCCATAGCAGATGCGGACACTGTACGCTTCTCCTGGCCGGACGGCGAGTACATCGTCTCCCCGAAGGATGATCCCTATGCTCCCGCGGGTGCCCGGCAAAGGGCCGCGTCCATGCCCATGTTCGCCGCGTGGGGTGGCTACTCTGTGGAGGTCCTGGGCAACAGTCAGGTGTTGCGCGGATTCGGCCTCTATGGCGACAACCTCGAGCTGACGCAGGGACGGAATCATCCGGTCCTGGTGACCTTTGTGCTGGCCGACCCATCGGGCGAGGATCCGGTTCCCATACAGCCGGACCCTCCGTCGCCGGCGCCTCAACCCGTCCCGCCAGCACCGCTGGACCCTCCGTCCCCGGCCCCTCGACCGCCGGCCAGCTATGGGGGTTTCGCTCGGCCTCCCAAAGACAACGGCATGGGCGTCCACTTCGGGCTCAACACGACGACGGAGGCCATAGCGCTGGATATCGCACGGGCCAAGGAGATGAGGTTGACCTGGGGCACGTTGTGCTACCAGGGAGAGGAGCAGCTAATCAGGTGCGCCAAGATGATGTGGGATGCGGGCATCATGCCGGTGTGCAGGCAAGTTCTGTCTATCAATCGCAGGCATCCCTTTGGTAGGGATGCACAGGTCCTGGCCGAGCATGGGATCCCGGCCTATATCCAGATTTTCAACGAGCCGTCCGACGAGCGCGAGTGGGAAAGGGACAGGCCCAGGGACTACAAGGAGAAGTGGGCAGGACTCTGGGCTGAGAAGGCCGAAGACGTTTACAACTCCGGAGGCTACCCAGGTTTGCAGTGCTTGAGCCTCGCAGAACTGGAGGCGGCAATAGACGCCGTGGGCGTTGGAAGTCCGGTGTGGCAGCGCGTCTGGTTCTGCTCCCACAACTATGCTCTCAACCACCCCCCGGATTGGAAAGGGGATGTATGGTGTGTGCAGGGCTTCCAGTTCTTTGCCGATGTCTTCCAGAGGCGTCTGGGCTTTGTCCCCCCCATCATCTGCGGGGAGGGCGGCTGGCTGTACGGCGCCTCCGACGATCCTCGCTTTGCGCGGGTGGTGGGAGAGATTCACGCCAAGTACACGAGACACGTCTACAAGTGGTTCCGCCGGGGTAAGGTGACCGGTGGGGCACCGCTGCCAGACTACCTGTTTGCTGTGTGCCCCTGGATACTCAGCGGGCCTAGTGATGAGGCATGGTATGGCTACACCACCAAGGAACTGACCATCCAGGAGGTCAAGAGCATACCTGAGTTTGTGCGGATCCGGACTGCCTCAACAGAGTGCGGCGGGGAGGGATAAATGCGAGGCTGGAGCATTCGAGAACGCGTCAAAGATCTAATCCCCATGCGTGAGGGTGGCGTTGGCGCTGACGGGTCGTACCCCGACATCGGACACGAAGGACTTGATACAGGCAACGACGTACTACGGGCAAGGCGCGAACCGCCATCTGCGCACGAGATCAACCCGTTCATAGACGAAATAGAGGAGATGATCTGTTCTGCTTCCAAGGTGCCGCTCACGTCCAAGGCCCTGGTAGACCAGGAGCAGTGCCTGGCCACGCTGGACGTGCTGAGAGCCAGCTGGCCGCTCGAGGTGCTGGAAGCTCAAAGGGTTCTGGCGAAAGAGGGAGAGGTACTTGAACGCGCAGAGGTGGAGGCGGAGGAGATTAAGCAGCGCGCCGAGAGGCAGGCGGGCCTCATCCTGGATCAGAGCCAGTTGGCGAAGGTCGCAGAGGTTCGGGCTCAGGAAGTGATTGAATCTGCGCAGCAAGAAGCAGCGCGGATAAGGGAGCGGGCACGGCAGGACGCGCGTGATGTATATGAGGGCCTCGAGCACGAGCTTGATTCTCTGATGCGCGACATCAGGGATCTGGTGGCTGCTCGACTCAAGAGGCTGAGGGGCTGATCGCACACGGGAGACTGGCGGATGTTGTTCGGTACCTACAGGAGCGTGCCGCTGAGCAAGGAGGGTCTGGTGCTACCTCCTGCTCTGCGCGACGGTCTCGGGCAAGGATACGTGATCACCAGAGGACTGGATGGATGCGTGTCGGTTTTTCCTCTCCCCGCGTGGGAGGCGTTGCTGGAGCGCGTTGACCGTGGCACCTCCTTCCTCAAGACAGCGGCTCGGATCTTTCAACGGCATCTCTTCGGAGGGGCCTCCGTAGAAACACTGGGACCTGATGGGATGGTTCATGTTCCGGACCACTTGCGCCGGCATGCGGAGCTAGACGAGGAAGTGGTGCTGGTAGGCGTAGGGAATCGAGTGGAGGTCTGGAATCCGCAGCGGTGGAGCCACGAAGAGTACAGAATGATCGAGAGGTCAACGCTCAGCTCCGAGGAGCTGAGTGAACTGGGCGTATGATGGGCGAGGGTTCTGGGATCGCGGAGGGTGAGCGGGTATGCGAAGGACACTGACAGCTCTGGTGCTGTTCTCAGCCACCCTGTTCCTGCTGCAAAGCATTCCTCAGAAGAAAACCACTGTTGTGCGGAGGACGGAGGCCCAGCAGCAGACGATGGAGCAATGGGTGCAGACTACAGTGGGCGACTTCGAGGGAGGGGAGCTCGACTGCCTGGTTCTCGGAGCAGCCGACGGCGGGGAGATAGGTTTGGCCGAGGAGCAGTCAGGGTTGTACTGCGCCGAGGGCCTATTCACTTCTGAGGTCCACGAGATGTCGGTTGTGTTCAATGTCCTGGGGTCGGCCTGGGCGGTGGAGAAGCCCATGGGCACTAGTTCCCAGCTTGAACTCCGTGTCAGCAGTGAGGGGCGGGAGTGGAGCGCCTGGATGGTTGTCCCTCAGGACGAGGATGATACAGGTGATGGTCCGCTGGTCCACGGGAATCTCCTCGAGGTTAGACCATCTCGATACATTCAGTACCGGCTCACACTGGGTACTTTCGACCTCGCTCTCTCTCCAGTGTTGCGAGAAGTAGTCATCACGGCCATGGACACAACGGGAGGTCCTAGCGTAAGTGAAGCGCGGGCGATGATCATTCCTCAGGAGTCTACCTCGGGGGTTCCTCAGCCGCGCATCATCTCGCGGAAGGGTTGGGGGGCGAACGAATCCTGGGCGACGCGGGAACCCGTGTACGAGAAGCCGACACACTTCGTCATCCACCACACGGTGACTTCCAACAACCCTCAGGACCCGGCGTATATCGTGCGTGCTATCTACCAGTACCATGCCATCTCCAAGGGATGGGGTGACATCGGCTACAACTTCCTGATCGACCGCCAAGGCAACATCTACGAGGGTCGAAATGGCGGCGATGGCGTGGTGGGCATCCACGCTGGAGACTACAACTATGGGAGCATCGGCATCGCCCTTCTAGGTGACTACAGGACTGTGGACATGACGCCGGCCATGAAGGAAGCCCTTGTCTCATTGATGGCTTGGGAAGCTGATCGCTTTGGCATCAACCCGGTGAAGTCTTCGTATTTCGTGTATCGAGCGTTCCCAAACATGGTGGGGCACCGTGATCTGTGGACTACTATCTGTCCGGGCGACAGAGTGTACGCAGCGCTTCCTGAACTCCGTCAGTTGCTCTGGCAGCGGCTTCTTGATCACGACCCACGGGTGGTGGTCGGCAATCCGGAGGCTGGCGACGCGGTGTCTGGAGAAGTGCAGATTCGGGTCTCCAGTCCGAGCCCTACGACGTCCAGTACTCGCCTGCTCGTAGATGGGACCTTGAAGGCGGAGGGCGAATCTTCACTGACCTGGGTATGGAACACCAGACAGGTCAGCGAGGGGCGTCACAGCATAGAGGCGGTGGCGGTGAATGTGGAAGGTCGCAAAGCTCGCGTCGCCAGAGAGGTGGTCGTCGACAACACGCCGCCGGTAGGTTCGATATCCTTGCTCGAAGGAGCAGCATACACCTCCCAACTGACCGTGACTCTCAGCCTGAGCGCGGACGACGTCGGCTCCGGGATAGCTGGGATGCAGTTCACCCAGAACAACGCCAGTGAGTTCAGTCCCGTGGAGGAGTTCACCGCCCCGCACGACTGGGTGCTGGGGGAAGGCGATGGGCGGAAGGTCATAGGAGTCAGATTCCTGGACAGGGCGGGCAACGCATCGCCCACCTATACCGCCGCTGTCGTTCTGGACACGGATCCTCCGAGGGATTGGAGCCGTGTGGACACGGTTGATCAACACGAGGTGATGGTGGGCGTCGTTGATCTTGGCAGTGGGCTGGACCCGTCCGGTGCTCGGTACTCCATCTCATCCGACGGCGGATTCGTTTGGGGGGCGTGGGAACCGGTGGATTGCGACGTAAGCGGAACATCTGAATCCTTGGGGTCCTGCTATCTGGTGGCCGAGGTGTCAGAGGGAGCGGTACGGTTCAAGATCGCAGACCGGGCAGGAAACGAGGCGTACAGCCCGGCTTATGGAGAAGTAGTAGCTCCCCCCACACCGGAGAGTACTCCAGAGACCAGCCCGCAGCCGGTGCCGCAGCCGACGGCTACCCCGGGCGGTCAGGTCGCTCCGGCGGAGCTACCGGACCTTGTTGTGGGCAGTGTTGTCGTCACGCCACAGGGAGGACTGGGGGCTACCCCGGTGACGGTTACTGTCACCTTACGGAACGACGGTGTAGCTGATGTCGCCGATGGATTCTGGGTGGAGTTCTTCGTCGACCCGCGGACCGCACCCGCCATCAATTCTGTCGTGGGCGCAGAAGGCCATGGTGTCCTGTGGTACGTTCCGAGCCTGGCTGCGGGGGAGTCAAGGACTCTGTCGCTGGAGGGCGCGGACGCTCGCTACACGAGCTTCGACGGGCGCCTCAGTGCGGGGAATCACAATCTCTACGTCTATGTGGATGCCTACCACACGGAGGGCGAGGTCGGATTGGTGGTGGAATCCGATGAGAGCAACAACTTGATGGGTCCGCTCGTAGTCGAAGTCGGCGAGCCATCCGACGGGGGTGCCTCCGGCCCGGCGGAGTTCATCCGGCTCCTGATTGGGCGTCTGGAGGAGTTGCTGAGGGTGCTGAGGGGCCAAGTCTGATGGGAGCATGTCAGGCAAGATTGGAAACAGATGGAGTTGTTCATTCTGTTTCACGGGAGGATGGAATGGCTGCAGGACAGTACCAGCCTTTGATCAAGGTCATTGGAGTGGGAGGTGGGGGAAGCAATGCCATCGACCGCATGATCCACGTGGGTATCCCCGGGGTGCAGTTCATTGCGGCGAACACCGACGCGCAGGCCTTGTCGCTCTCCGAGGCCCGGCACAAGGTGCAACTCGGCCCGCAGATCACCGGCGGCCTGGGCGCGGGAGGTGACCCTGCGATCGGGGCCAAGGCAGCACGGGAGAGCTCGGAATTGCTCTGTGAGGCTCTGAGGGGAGCGGAGATCCTCTTCATAGCTTTAGGTCTTGGGGGCGGCACCGGAACTGGAGCGGCTCCGGTGATCGCGGAATTGGCCCGTCAGATGGGCGCCCTGGCCATAGCCGTTGCCACTCTCCCCTTTGGATTCGAAGGACAGAGACGCAAGGACACGGCTCGTGAGGGCTTGCGGGCTCTGGCAGCCACGGCGGACACGCTGATCGCCATCTCCAACGACCGCTTGCTGGAGTTCATCGAAGAGCAGACCTCCCTCGACATCGCATTTCGCATCGCGGATGACGTGCTCCGACAGGGGATCCAGGGCGTAGCCGAACTGATCACTAGCACGGGTGTGGTCAACCTGAATCTGATGCACGTTAGGAAGATGCTGCACAAGGCTGGTCCCGCGCTGATGTCCATCGGTCAGGCCAGAGGTGAGAATCGCGCCATCGAAGCAGCGCAACTGGCCATTGCCAGTCCTCTTACGCAGCTATCCTCGATCGCTGGGGCATCGGCCATACTGGTCAACATAACCGGAGGCGAGGACCTCTCACTGGACGAGGTTCAGGAGGCGGTAAGCACGGTAGCTGGCGTGGCCAGCCCCGACGCTGACGTCTTCTTCGGAGCTACGGTGGACCCCAACATGGCACAACAGCTTCAGGTGATGCTAATTGCTGTGGGGATGAACGGACGAGCGTCAATCACGGTGTCGGACCCTGCCGTTTCTGAGAAGGCACCGCGTCATGGGCCGGCAGGCAGCATGCGCGCGGGGCAGGCAGCTGCTCTCGACTTGCTCGAATCGCAACAGTCGATGGATCTCTACGACTTGGACGTGCCTACTTTCTTGCGACGCCGGAGACTGGCCAGGATCGGGGAGGACACAGCATGACGGGGCCGACCAAGGAATCCAAGGACAGAGTCCAGAAGTACATCGAGGCTCACGTCCCAGAGATGGCCAGCGTGAGGCCCAGGGTGACGACCAGCAATCACGGGGGCAAGAGGACACATCGCTTCACGTATCGGAGGGCGCTGCGCTCAGCAGACGAGGGGACGTTCCAGCAGGTCGTCCATTTGACCACCGACGAAGATGGCAAGGTACTGAAAGTATCGGTTTCCAGGTAGGTTTCGAGGCGAGGGTTGTAGATGAGCAACGCGCGAGGTCCACTAGGTCTGGGAGTATGGGGTCGCAGGCATTGCGCTACCCTGCTGGTCTTGCTGATCGGACTGGCAGTGGCGTCTTCAAGAGCGACGTCCGTCTTTGGAGCGCCGAGGGCTACTGAGCCAACGACTTATGTGGTGGCCTGGGGAGATACACTCAGCGGGATCGCCGGGCGGTATGGCACCACTATCTCGGCCATCATGCAGGCCAACTTGGTGGATAACCCTAATCTGATCTATGTGGGACAACGGCTTGCCATACCCAACAGCAGCCCTCCGGCAACAACTGAATCTGGCGTATATGTGGTGCAAAGTGGGGATACGTTGTCGAGCATTGCGGTGCGCCATCAGACCACAGTGCAGCAGTTGGTACAGATGAACGGTCTCACCAACCCCAACTTTATAGTGATCGGTCAGAGGCTCGCCGTCGCTCAAGGACAGGTAGCGAACGGTTCTGGGAATCGGGGCACACCGGGAACTTCCTACCAGGTACGACCCGGCGACACTCTCATAGGGATCGCCATGCGGTTCCAGGTTGGCATGTGGGATATCGTGCTGGCCAACAACATCGCCAATCCGTCGTTGATCTATGTCGGTCAGTTGCTGGTTATACCTGGAGCTGGAGGCTCTGCGGGACCGGTTTCCATACCGACACCGACGAGGGTCCCTGCAGACACCGGCGGGCCCACCGCTCCTACGCCAACGCCTGCAACTCCCACGGCACAGCCAATAGCTCCCGCGACCCAGCCTGCGGGGCCGGCATATGCCTTCCAGTACGTGCAGGGGAGCATGAGGCAGTACCCCAACTGCGGGACAGTGTACTTCAAGGGCAGGATCACTGGCGTCGGGGGCGAGCCCGTGAATGGCAAAACGGTACGTCTGCGGTTCGCTGGCAACGTAGTCTACAGGGTCAGTGGGGAAGGCCAGGATCCCGGTGAGTGGAGCTTCGCCCCTCTGGCGGGCGAGAACTACCATAACCCCTTCACCTTCATGATCGATGTGGTTGAGAGTGCGAGCAATCCTGCTTCGCAGTCCAATACCTTGGAGGTTCGGTTCACGGACTGCGCTGCGGCGGGGCAGTTTGATGGCATTTTGTTCCAGTATACGAAGGTGAACACAGGACCGGCCAGCAGCCCTACCAGGACCCCTCAACGCACTTCTGCCCCGAGTCCTGGGCCCAGCAATGTCCCGGCGGTGGAGTGGGATCCTCGTCTGAACCAGTTGCCCTGTGTGCGGCTGGTGACCGCGGCTAATAGGGGCATGGGGCTGCAACCAGGGGATCGGTACTGGCGCCTGGTGAAGGCCAGGTGGCTCAGTGAAGAGGAGAGCCGGAGGGACATCCAGATCCATGTGGATCTCCTGGACGAGGCTGGACAACGCGTGTATGGAGAAAGAGTCGCCTTCGAGAACGGTGGCCGCTACACGGTGATTAGCGAGCCGCAGAGTTGCTGCTATCCGTGGGACTACCCGGTCAAGTGGCCCATGTTCAACACATTGTGCTCCTACTCAGCGTACGTCGAGGGGCTGCCCAGTGATATGGTGATGGGGATGGGTCTCGGCACACCGGAGCATCCGGACTGGACGATCCACACCGGGTTCGTTCTCACGTTCCAAAGGACTGTCTATCAGTGAGAGTAGGGACCATTCAGACTGGCCGCCAGCGGATTCTGGAGGATTGGTGATGCTTCGGCTGATGTTCTGGAGAGCCATGGCTTCGTTGGCCAGCAACCTGCTTCAGGTGCGGGTGCTGCTGCTGATCATAGTGGCTGCCTATTTGGTCGGATGGATCGCAGGCTCGATCTCCGGAAACGGTTTCTAGAGGGCTGCTGGCCACTTCGGAAGGTAGTCGATCATGAGCGTGCAGATGCTCCACAACAATCGCAGTGCGAAGGAGGCAGAGAAATGAGCGGTAGAATGTACCGTATGGTAGTGATGTGCACCCTGGTCGCGGTTCTGGTGTCTACGAGTTCTCTCGTGAGCGCTGCTCCGGAGATGGAGAGTCACAGCACAGGGTCCATCGTCCACATCGTGCAATGGGGTGAGAACCTTTCATTGATCGCGATGCGCTACGGGGTGACGACGTCGGCCATCGCCCAGGCGAATGGCATAGCGAATCCCAACTTCATCTACGCCGGACAGAGGCTGACCATTCCCGGCGCTTCAACATCCCCCGCGCCGCCTCCGTCGGGTACTTCCAGCACGTATGCGGTACGTGCGGGAGATACTCTCTCCGGTATTGCCTACCGTCTCGGCACGATGGTCAACACACTCGTGTCGCTAAACGGGCTGATCAACCCCAACCTGATCTATGTCGGACAGATATTGAAGGTTCCTGGGCAGCAGCAGCCAAGCGGACCGGGCACTTCGTGCGTGTACGTGGTACAGGGAGGCGACAACCTGACGAGAATCGCTCTCAAGTACAGCACCACCGTTTGGGCGATCGCCATTGCCAACAACCTTGCGAATCCGTCCTTCATTTGGCCGGGGCAGCGTCTGGCGATCCCAGGGTGCTCCCAGAGTGGCTCGCCTACCCCGACTCCGGCTGCGCCCACACCGACGCCGCAGCCCAACGTTACGCCCACCGCTACTGTGCAACCGGGACCGGTAGCTCGCATGAACACGCCCGAGTACGGTGTGCACACGTTCCTGTGGTGGAGCGGTGAGCACCGGGCTCGAGATGCTCAGCTGGCCAAAGACGCTGGTCTGACCTGGGTGAAGGAACTGTTCCCCTGGAGAAGCATGGAGGGGGCCGGAAAGGGCATTTTCGACTGGAGTGTGTCTGATGCGGTGGTCCAGACGCTGAACGAACGTGGGTTGAAGATCATCGCTCGCGTGGACTTCCAGCCATCCTGGGCCAGGGCGGACGGGGCGAACAACGGCCCTCCGGACAACTATCGCGACTATGGCGACTTCCTGTTCGCGATGGCCAGCCGGTATAAGGGACGGATCAAGGCATATGAGGTGTGGAACGAGCCGAACCTCGCCCGCGAGTGGGGCGACCGGCCGCCCAACGCCGCGGAGTACGTGGCTCTGCTGCGCGTTGCGTATCAGCGCATCAAAGAGGCTGACCCCAATGCCGTGGTCATCACAGCTGGACTGGCTCCCACGGGCACAGGGCTCCCCGCCGCCCTTCCGGACACGCAGTACCTTCGGGAGATGTACCAGGCAGGCGCGAAGAGCTACTTCGACGTCTTGGGGGTGCATGCGCCAGGCTACAAGGCGGCTCCCGAGACGAGCCCTGATGAGGTGCAGAACAACCGTGCCCTGGGCGGGCAACGCTTCTTCTGTTTCCGACATGTGGAAGATCTGCGCCAGATAATGGTCGCGAATGGCGACGCAGGGAAGCAGATGGCCGTGCTCGAGTTCGGTTGGACCAGCGATTCCAGGCCCGGATCGCCGTACAGCTGGCACGCCGTGTCTGAGGGGACCAAGGCTGAATACATCGTGCGCGCGTTCCAGTGGGCTCGGGACCACTGGTCGCCTTGGATGGGTGCGATGACCGTTCTTTCCATCGCCAATCCTTCCTGGACTGAGGCTGACGAGCAGTACTGGTGGTCCATCACCAACCCGGATGGAAGTGTTAGACCGGCATACGAAGCCCTGAAGAGTGCTCCCAAGTAATGGAGAGGAGGCGGTAGGTGCAATCACGAATTCCTCGTGTTTGCTTGACGGCGATCATCTTGGCCGGACTATTGTTGGCTGCTGGGTGCACCAGGGAAAGACCCCTGCCTACGCCCACACCGACGGCGACGGTGCACGTGGTGCCGGCGACGCCATCGCCGACAGCTCCGCCCGTTATCACGCCGGACGTGCCCAAGGTGACCTATCACACCGTGCAGCCCGGGGAGACGCTCTGGGACATAGCCAACCAGTACGGGGTGACCCTCGATGCACTGGTGGCCGCCAACGAGCTCTTGGACCCAGACGCACTCGAGCCGGGACAGCAGCTGGTGATCCCCGAGGGTGAAGACACCGGTGGGCAGGATACCACGACAGCGGAGCCGACGCCAGATGCTCAGGACGAGGAAGGGGGACAGCGAACGCATACGGTAGCGGCCGGCGACACCCTGTGGAGCATCGCCTTGGAGTACGGTACCACGGTGGATGAGATCGCACGCTTGAACGATCTGGATCCCGAGGGCATCTTGGCCCTCGGGCAGCAGTTGCTGATTCCGTAGCTCGCGGTGAAGCGCGATTCGCGGCGCACAGGAGGATGACGATGAACTTGCTAGACTACCCCAGGCCCAAGGGAGACACCGGCGTAGGGTTCCATTGGTTCCCTGACCACTACCACTACGAAAAGCGGTACTTCGACATCTTCGTGCCTGAGCTGAAGGCCATGGGGGCCAGTTGGCTGCTCGTTCTCTCCGACGGTTTGAACACCATTCCCGATTGGTTCCTTCGGGGTCTGATGGAGCATGACATCGAGCCCATCATCCGTATCTACACCCAATTCGTGACCTTCATCGACCAGGCAGGTCTCAGACAAGCGTGCAAGCACTACTCATCTCTGGGCGTGCACTATGTGCACGTTTTCAACGAGCCAAACCTGAGGCTCGAGTGGGCAGAGTGGAGCCCTGACCGGCTGGTGCCTCGGTTCATGGACTACTTGATCCCGTGCCTGGAAACGATGTACTCGGTGGAAGGGATCATCCCGCTGTTCACACCATTGGCGCCAGGGGGAGACTACTGGGATACGTCCTTCCTGAAGGAGGCGCTGGCCATTCTCAATCAGAAGGGCAAGAAGTACTTGTACGACAAGATGGCTGTCGGCATTCACAACTACGCCTTCAACAAGCCCCTTTCCTTCGGGAAGGGCGGCAGCACGCGATGGACCTGTGCGCGGCCCTTTGAGCGTCCGCCCGGGTGCGAAGATCATACGGGTTTCTACATGTTTGAATGGTACGATGAGATCGTCAGCCAGCGTACCGGTCGTCGTCTGCCCCTGATAGGATGCGAGAACGGGATGAGGTTGGGCGACGCCGATGATCCTCGTTCTCCCGCCATTAACGAGGCCTTGCACGCCGAGCGGCATGCAGCCATGTGCCAGATGACGATGAGCGCGGAGGTGCCATACTACTTCTTCAACAACGCCTTCTGGCTGCTGGCAGCCGAGGATGACAACTACTTCGTGCGCCACAGCTGGTACAGGCCGAATGGAGATCCGCGCCTCCCCCAGTCCGTAGCGCGCCTGAAGGCCCTGCCAAAGATCAAGCGGACCCTACACGTGGACGTGCCGAACGACATCAAAGTACTGATGCCGGACGGCAGCGTGAAGGTGATGAGACTCGAGCAGTATCTGCGCGGAGTGTTGCCTCAGGAGATGGGGCCTGATGCTCCAGAGGAAGCTCTCAAGGCACAGGCCGTGGCTGCTCGCTGCTTCTCTGCATACTCGGTTGCCCACCCCAGGCACGAAGCACAAGGCGCGGATGTGTGCACCGAAAAGCACTGCCAGGGATGGTCAGCGCAGACGCATACCACCACTGACCAGGCCGTGGCAGAGACCGAGGACGTGGTAGCGCTGCATGGGGACGAAGTCATCCAGGCCTTCTACTTCGCCTTCTGCGACGGGCATACCCGAAACAGTGAGGACGTGTGGGTCCGTGCTCTTCCGTACTGCAGGAGTGTCTCGTGCGTTAAGCCGTACCCGACGATGAACGGCCATGGCGTGGGGATGTGTCAGCAAGGGGCGATGGCTATGGCGGACCAGGGTGCGACCTATGTCGACATCCTGGAGCACTACTACACAGACGTGCGGATAGTGGGCACCGATCGCACACCGGTGGATTTGTGGCCGGAGTTGAGGACTGGCTACGCCGAGTGGCCGCGACCGCCGCAGGACAACGGGTTGGGTATCCACGGTGGGCTGAATCTGTCAGAGGAGGCGCTGGCCGCCGACGTGGCACGAGCTGAAGCGCTCCACGTCAAGTGGGCGATGGTGGTGCCCAATGATGCCGCCGAGCTGCGAAGGGCGGCGTTGGCGTACTGGGACAAGGGTATCATGCCGGTGGTGAGGCCAATGTGCCTGGTTGATGAGGATCACGACTTCGTCAGCGATGCCCGCGTGCTAAAGACGAAAAGCATTCCTGTGTACATGCAGGTCTACAATGCTCCAGAGAGCCCCGAGCAGTGGAAGAGCCGCCGGGTGGACATGAAGGCGTTCGCTTCTCGCTGGCTGGAGCAGGCCAAGGCACTGGTCGATGTGGATGCCTTTCCCGGACTCCAGGTGAACTCGGTGGGAGATCTGCACACGGTCTTGGCCGAGGGCCAGAGGCGGGGTCTGGAGCACCTCTTCAGGCATTCCTGGTTCTGTTGTCATAACTATGGATTGAATCGAACGGCGCTCTACCCGTATGATGACATAAATCAGCGCGCCTTGCCGGTACAGCACCCTGAGTGGGAGTTTGCCGCGCCGGTGGATCAGGTGAACCGCTGGCGCGAGGAGGGCAAGCGCCCGGGACAGACCGTGTACGACAACTACCAGTGCGTGTTAGGCTTTCTAGCCTACGCTAAGGTCTTTGAGGAGGAACTTGGCTTCGTACCGCCCATCATCTGTGGTGAAGGGGGATGGAAGTACGGAGACCTCACCGACCGTCGATATCCGAAGGTGGACGACTTTCTCCATCAGGCGCACCACATGGCGATGTTCGCCTGGTTCAAGGACGGCGTCCTGGCGGACGGGAGCCGTCTGCCAGAGTACTTGTTTGCCATTTGTCCGTGGATCCTGTCAGGGGACGACCCTTCCGCCTGGTACGACGGCCCCCGCGGCACGAGATACCAGACTGTGACCGCTATGGCGGGGATGCCCAGATTCGTGAGGGGCAGATCACCTGTGCAGACGCCAGCCCCGGCCCCCCAGCCACCTGCGCAACCTAGCCCCTCCCCAGCGCCACGACCAAGTCCTGCGCAGCCAGGGGAGAAGTGGAGCATGAGGGTGGAGCGCCGCCCGCGCGCAGATGGGGTGAGGGCCATCGCGGGTAGCTTCCCTCGAGCGGGGATCCGCCTCGATGTCTCCGACCCGTGGGGTAACTCGGTGGCCGCCATAAGCGGTTCGAAAACCGAGTACGGTCCTGGTGGATTCGAGGTGCCGGTCTGGGCGGACGGCGTGTTCACCCTGCGCTTCTTGGACGAGACCTTCCAGGTCGAGGTGAGACACGAAGTGCTTCTCCTGACCTTCAGTGAGAACGAGAACGGCTCCACCGAGGACCCTGGAGACGGGGCCGAGGCTCAGAGCCGACTGGTGACCGACTGGATGGAATCCACCATCGCGGACGGGTTCCTGCAAGACTTGACCCGTTATGACGGGCTCTTCAGCATGGAAAGGCAGTAGCGCACAAATCGCGTTGTGGTTGTTGTCCTGCTCTCCTGGTGAGAGCACTTGGCTGGCAGCGGATAGAATCGAGGAGGTATAGAGGTAAGATGGAGACCGGAACAGAAACGAGGGACAACAGGTTGTTCATGGTCATCGCTTTGGTGCTCACGGCATCCCTACTGTTGGGTCTGGTTGGCATCGGCGGACTCGTGGCTTATAGGTTGTTCTTCACCCCAACTAAGGTTGCGATGCCTCCTCAGGGCGCGGTGCCCACAGAGGAGCCGGTGGTGCCTGCCACACCCACCCCCGTGCCTTTGCCCACTGCGACGCCCACGGCAGCCCCCACTCCAACCCTAGTCATTGCGCCAGGTACTGTTGGCTCGGCTACTCCCACGCCTGGCAATGGCGATGGCCAAGGCTCTCCGGGGATGAGCAGCCCGAACTCCGATTCGTCGGAGATGCCAGAGACTGGTTTCGGCCTGGTGGAGACGCTGGGGATTGGAGTCGCGCTGGCGTCACTGGCGGGTGGGGCACGGGCGGCACGTCGCCTGCGGGCCAGGTAGAAGAGCATGCCAACCGGGATTGTCTCTTGAGACTTGACTTCGGACACTAGGGTAGCAAGGAGTGACCTGTGGATTCGCATCCGGTGGGAGGCCGCGCCTCCCTGCTCGCTCGCCTTGATCGAATTATCAGCACCGTGCTGGCCCTCGCTTTCCTCGTGACTGGTTTTCAGACGGGATACCGTCTGACGCACGGGGAGGGTCCAGTGCTGAGGCCCATTGAATGGTCTTGGGGGAGAGAGCCCACTTCCGGCCGGGTAGTGCCGCTAAACACGCCCGTTCCTGTCAGACAGCCGCTGCCGATGTGGAGTGGTGGCGAGAGGCTAAATCTCTTGCTCATGGGCCTGGACCAACGACCGGCGTCGGCATCGCCCGCCAGAGCCGATGTGATCATGATTGCCAGCGTGGACCCGACGCAGAGGAAGGTGCGTCTCCTGTCGATACCGCGAGACCTATGGGTGGAGATACCTGGGCACGGGGAGAACAGGATAAACAGCGCATACTTCTACGGTGAATTCGACGATGCTCCGGACGGTGGCCCTGGGCTGATGAAAAGGACCATAGAACACAACTTCGGGCTCAGCATTGACTACTACGGGACCCTCAACTTCGGGTGTTTCGAGCGGATCATAGACATCCTGGGGGGAATAACGGTCGACGTGCCTCAGGAAATCCGAGATGATCGGTATCCGGATGATAGCTACGGCTATATGCGAATCTATATTCCAGCCGGCAGACAGCAAATGGATGGCGAGACGGCCTTGCAGTACGTGAGGGCGCGCCACGAGAGCAACGACTTCTCTCGCATGAGACGGCAGCAGCAGGTGATTCTGGCGGTGCGGGAGAAGGCACTGAGACTGGATGCAGTCTTCGCTCTGCCTGAGCTAATTCCACTGCTGGGCAAGGCGTTCTCGACGGACCTGTCACTGGACAGCCTGCTGGCGCTGGCCAATCTGGCGGCGCAGATCCAACTGGAGGACGTAGAGTTGCGGGTCATTGACGAGTCCCTCACCATCCCATACGTCGCTCCGGACGGCGCACAGGTTCTGCTCCCCAGACTGGAACAGATTCGTGCCTTGGTCAGCCAGCTTTTCGACGATGCACCCGTTGCCTCCGAATCCTCGGAGCCGAACATGACTGAGGTTCGGGTGGTGGTGAGAGCCGATGTCACGCGGCCGGAGCTCGCCACGGAGGTGGCCAGCCTGCTGCAGCGCCGCGGCTACACCGCATGGGTGGAGCCCGATGGCGTCCAGATCGAATCGCCGGGGACTTTCATCGCCAGCGGTCGGGAGGCAGCCGAAACCGCCGTGCTTATGGCCGGGCTGTTGCAGGTCAGTCCGGAGTTCGTGATGCTCGATCCCAACGTGGAGGAAGACAGAGATATCGTCTTGACCCTGGGACGCGATTTCGTGATGCCGAATTAGCGACGACGGTGGAGCGCTATGATGCCTAGTTTGGCCTGGTCGACAATAATTCTACGGAGCAACGGGTGCCTGTGCGGGCTCGAGCCAATCGCTGGCACACCATCCGGCAGTGCCATTGCGCTGGAGTTGCCACCACGTGAAGCCGTCTCCGCTCTCAGGTCCCCCAATCACAGTGAGGATATCGCCGTCCTGGAGGGTTTCCATAGTCGCGTGGCTGAGGCCTGGTCCAGAGCGCATGCGGAGTCCAGTGGCCCCTGCGTTTACAACTCTGACGTAGGCACCCACGACGATGCCGTATGTTACGGTCGGGGACACGCCGGGAGAATCGACAGACGCCAGCAGAGACTGATCGAGCCCGCTCGCCACAAAAAACTCGCGGCCGAGGCTGCCAAGAAGCATGGCCTCGTCAGGTCGGGCATCCATGTCCCACTCTATGCGTCCTCGGCGGAAGTACTGGTAGATGATGCCTGGCTCCACAACCAACTCGCTGATGGGGGGACCCAGCGTCTCAGGGCCGCCGTTCTCGATGTAGAAGGTGAGAAAGCTGAAGCAAACGTTGTGCCCGGTCTCAGGGAAGTACCGGCAAGAGCCATCTCGAGTCATGGAGTTCGGCACAGACGGGACTCGAGGAGTCTGATGACCGAGGAGTTCCCCCAGAGCACTGAGGTGGGCTTCACAGGGCTCGTTGCCATGCCCGTTGCATTCGAGTCTACAACGCTCGAAATACTGCACGAGTTGGCCGTTCTGTTCGAAGGCCTCAGTGATGGGCGGGCCGCAGGTCGGGACACCCCCTTGGGCCCGAAAAGGAGAGAGGAATGGTTCGTCAACGTAGTGCCCCGTCTCGGGAAAGTACGTGGCGGACTCTTGCTGTGCCTGACCGGGTCGGAACGTGAGCAAGATCAGCAGCACAGCCAGGCACCCGATTGTGGGAATGACGATCTTGTTCAGCATAGGGACCTTGGCTAGCTCGATGTCGACGACAACATTCTAGCACACAGCTCTCACGAAAAACAAGCGAGTTACGCGATCTGGATTTGACGCGTTCAACGTGGCAGAGAATCGAATCGGGCTTGAGTGATGAGGAGGCGGACTATGAAGGAGCAACCAGAGGTGCAGGCCGTGAGGCTTCAGTATGGGGATGGCAAAGTTTACGTCACCGTGCTCCCCGAGGGCGGCACCGCGTCGGGAGTGGTGTCGGACAGCTGGGGTTGCCTTCATCTGGTCTCGCACGTGGTCAATGGGATCTGGGCTGACGGACGAGTCTGCGAACGCGTCGAGGACGTTGCTCAGGAGACCTATCGTCGGTCGGCAGGAGGTGTGACCAACAAGCTTCGCCAGGCTGTCAGAAACGCCAACAAGTACCTATACCTCAGGAATCTAGTGCGCGGTGAGGACCAGGTGCTTCTGGCCGCCCTTGCGTGCGTGGCGATCCGGGGAGAGGACGCGTACGCGTGCGGGGTCGGACCCCATAGCGTCCTCGTTCTCAGCCGAGGACGCGTGCGCAACCTCGGCAATCAGGCGGCAACGCCCGGCCGAGAGAAGTCCGAAGGGTGGAAGAGCAACGGGTATCTCATCGGGCGGAAGGCGAAACTGTCAGACCCCGGGTTCTCATACCTTCAGCTATTCCCTGGGGATCTCCTGCTGCTCGTGGCTGGTGGTGACGCCGGTTCGTTCCGGATGGCCGCCGACGAACTGGCGCCGGCACTCCGGGGAGATGATATTGAGGCCATAGCGACCCGTCTTGGCGAGTCCATAGGACAGCGAACTGCTGGGTCGGCGCTGCTCGTCCGGGTTCGGAACGGCCCTGCGTGGCCGGCTGATGTGTATGGAGCAGTGGAAACGAACCGAGCGGCAGCGCCTGCGGCCATGCGCCGCCTGATCAACTCCTGGCGCCTCCGGCCAAGGGCCCATGGACGTGTGGAACGTCGGTCACGCGTCAAAGGAGAGCCGGACCACTCTCTCAGGCAGGATCTCGACGTCGAATATGGGGCTGGCCCGGACCCCTTTGAGACCGTGCGGACGCTGGATGAACAAGCTTGTCAGCGCGTGACATCTGTCAGGGGCAGAGCGCGGACGAAATCGCTTTGTGAAAACGGGATGGAGAGGCTTCGCTTGGCGGGCACCTTGCTGCTTTCTCTGCTTCTTGCCATGCGAGCCGGTGCATCGTGGCTGTTGACGTCCTTCGTCGGAATGCTCAGGAGTTTCTGGCGCTGGATCAGGCATCACCGCGTGGTGGAGCGGCTGGCAAGAGCCTGCGGACTCGCACTGATGGGCTTGTTGGCTGGTCTCAAGGGATTGCTGATCGGTGTGCTGCCGGAGCAACAGAGTCCGAGGAGGAACTATGCAGCCACAGCGCGACCTATGGCCAGGGCCAAGGTCCTGGGCTTCCATCCCTCTGGCAAGAGCCGCGCAGCTATTGGAGCTCTCATCATCCTGATCGTTTTCGCCCTGGTGGGCGCCTCCGCGGTGCGGGTGAGGGCTCGACTGGATCAGGCCGGGATCGAGAATCTGATGAGCGAGGTGGAAGCCAGTCTAGCGCTGGCTGACCAAGAGGAAGGTAGAGATGCCAAGATGGCTGCGCTGGCGAAGGCCCAGGAGTTGATAGAGCAGGCTCCTGACAACCAGAGAGAGCGCGCTGAACTGAGGCAACTCTCCCTGAGTTTAGCGGCCCGCTGGGACGGGTTGACTGGTGTGGTGCGGCTGCCCTTCGCCTTGGAGCTTGGACTTGACGACGGCGGAGCGGTGGCGCGCAGCATCGTGATGAGCCAGGACGAGATGTGGGTCGTCGACCAGATGGGCCGGAGCATCCGCAGGTATGCGCTAGACCAGCAGGGAGGTGTCCTACCGGATGAGCAGACTCTGGCCTTGGACCTGTCTGGAAGCGAAGAGGCAGGATCCGAAGCACAGATCTTGGATGTCGAGTGGGTGGACGCCGCGGGCGGACGGCTCTCGCCAGCTCTGGCAGTCTTGACCAGCGAAGGCTCGATCGTGGAGCTGCGGGCCGATGGCTCGGCTCGACCGATGGAAGTGGCTGGGGCGTCAGAGTGGCAGGGTCCGCGTGCCTTGGCAACATACCTGGGGAATTTGTATGTGCTCGATCCGGGGCAGAAGAACATCTACAAGTACTTACCATCAGGTGACGACTATCAGCACACGCCGACGGACTACCTTGAGGGTTCAGTTGAAGTGAATTGGGAGCAAGTGGTGGACATGACCATTGATGGCTTTGTCTACCTCCTGTTTTCCGATGGATCGGTCATGAAGTTCGCCGGCGGCCAGCCTCAGTCGTTCGCTCAGGAGGGACTGTATCCTCGTCTCGAGAACCCCGTGGGCATGTACGCCAGCCCCGATATTGAGTCCGTCTTCGTGATGGATGGGGATGGAGCACGCGTCGTGGAGTTCAGCAAAGAGGGCAAGTTCGTGCGGCAGTATCGGGCATCCTTGGACGGGGAGGACCCACCCGAGAGCTGGGGGACGTTCACCATCGATGCGCACCGCGGTCGGCTGCTTGTTGGCACTCCAACGGGCGTCTACAGCGCTAGTCTACCCTCGTTGCATCAGGGGGAGTAGCGCCAGGTCGACAATCTCGACGAGACGGCGTATGGGCCACGTGCACTGCGAAGACCGGCTCAAGGCGGAGAGGACGGACTGTAGTTGCATGGTCCGAGGACCGACATGAGCGCACCAGGGTTGGTACAATCCTGTGGAGAAGGGAGTATGCTGCGCGGAGGCAAGATACATCAGGTCTTGGCCAAACAGATGACGTCGCGAGGCGAGGAGCCTCGTCTCCGCGTGATCGTCAAGTACCGAGAGCACGTGGCCAAGTCCAAGGCGATCGAGACGGCGCGGTTGCCCCAGCGGCCATCCAGGGTGCTCACCGTGATGCCAGCGGTGGCTTTATCGGCGGCACCGGCGGAGATCCAGGCGCTCAGCGAGGAGCCCGATGTGGAACGAATCTGGCCAGACTTGCCCGTGCGGACGTGTCTCGACGTAAGCGCGCCCTTGATCGGGGCACCGCGCGTGTGGCATGAGGGGTACACGGGGGCCGGCATTGGCATCGCTGTGCTCGACACTGGCATTGATCTGGAGCACCCTGACTTTAGCGGACGGATCGGTGGAATGGCCGATTTTACAGGCGAGGGCGTCGGGGATGTCAATGGTCATGGTACTCACGTGGCTGGTATTGCCTGCGGGGATGGCAGAGCACATGGAGGGAAGTTTACAGGTGTCGCGCCAGGTTCCACATTGTACGTGGCCAAGGTACTCGATCGACAGGGGCTGGCATTCATGAGCGACGTCATGGCCGGCATCGATTGGGCCGTGAAGCAAAACGTGCATGTCATGAACCTCTCCCTCTCAGGTCCACCTCCTGGCGATGGCAGCGACGCCCTGTCCGAGACCTGTGACCTGGTGGTGGAGCGAGGCTTCGTGATCTGCACCGCGGCGGGGAACTCTGGGCCCACCCCAGGCACCATCGGAGCGCCAGGCTGTGCGCGATTGGTCATCACCGTGGGCGCTTCCGCCGCCGACACGGTCTTGGAGGCGTCTTCACGTGGACCAACGTCGGACGGCCGCGTGAAGCCAGACTTGCTCTTCCCGGGCTCGGGCATAGTGTCTTGCCGCGCCAGCGACACATCCCTGGGTAGCCCCTTGGACTTGTCCTATACAGAGGCCTCTGGTACAAGCATGGCTACGCCGCACGCATCAGGAGTAGCAGCACTTCTTCTGGAGGCTGATCCGGGACTGACACCGCGTGAGATCAAGGAACTCATGACAGGCACGGCGGTCGATCTAGGGCTTGAGGAGAACACCACAGGAGCAGGCCGAGGAGACGCTTATGCGGCCGTGGCTTCTGCGCGCGAGATCCAGGGTGTGCCTCGGCCCGACGGCTGTCTGGCGGTTCTCCCTCAATTGCTCGACCTCCTTCGCGGGCTCTGGGAATGAGCAGGGCCGCCTGCGCTTCGTCGGATCGGTGTCCGACAACACTGCCGGGACCATCTCGATCCACTCCAAATCTCGACCGGCGACCTCAGTGACGGCGATGTAACCGGCAGCCTCTTGGCGGGCGTGAGACGATCTGTTGTGGACACTGTTGATTGGTTGAGATCGGTCCCGGTGTGCTAGAATGAGTAGAGATCGGTTTATGTAGAGTGGAGGCGGAAAGGGGGGATGCGTAGGGTCACTTTGTTCCCGGCCTGGCTCGGCCTGTTCCTGGCTCTACCGCTCGCTGCGGCGTGTGCGGTTCTCGATCCACCGCTTCCGCCCACACCGACTCCCACCCATACGGCCTACCCGACTTCCACCCCTACGAGGACTCCTACACCGTCGCCCACGCCTACGTCGACCAGCACCCCAACGCCCACGCCAGAGCCAACTTCTACCCCGCGCGGGCACCTAGAGGTGGCAGTGATCCTTCATGGGCCATCGCGTTTCTTCCAGGTGGACCGGGTACTGGCCGAAAATGACGCCTCATCGGTGCCAATACTTGCCTACGCGGGAGATGAGGTTCCTGACCTGACGGGTTTTGACGCTGTCATTCTCTCGGGCGGCGAGCACTCGCCAAGCCAATTCGACAGAGTTCCCTTCTTCCAGCAAGAGAGGGAAAGGGTTCTGGAGGCCATCGATAATGGCGTCCCCGTTCTCGGCATCTGCCTCGGACATCAGTTGCTGGCTCACTGGCTGGGTGGTCGAGTGGAAAGGAGCAAGCAGTTCGAAGTGGGATGGTTGGAGGTGACCGCGAATGAGGATGGCCTTCAGGATCCCTTGTTGCAGGGTGTCGGACCACGGTTCTATGCTTTCCTATGGCACTGGGACCAGGTGACTGAGCTTCCACCCGGAGGGGTGAACCTCGCTTCGTCCGACTTGTGTCCGGCTCAGGTATTTCGGTATCGGGATTTCCCTGTGTGGGGGGTGCAATTCAATCCTCACTACAACGCCTCTCTGGCCGAATCAGCGCTCTTGGGCGCTCCGTGGTTGGCGGACCTTGGTGTCGATGGCGAGGAAATGGCCCGCAAAGGATACGACGTAGACGACGGCAGTCAGGATCGCATCTTCAGGAACTTCTTCGATTTCGTACGACGGCATTGAGCAGAGGCAATAGCGCCACGGAAATCTGGCGTCCTCCAGGCGAGGTGCCATAGTGACCTGCGCCTGGAGTCAGCCAGGAAGGTCTGGCGACACTGTATACACCCACGATCGGTGGTGATAACAGGCTAGGCGTGGTGGGGGCCCGGGCGTCAAGGTGTACTGAATGCTGATGGGAGCGAAGCGGGCCAGAGCTCGGGCTGTCGCCCAGGGAATGGGTCTCGCGCCAGCCGCCGCGACCGTCTGCGCGCTAGGCACGGTGGGCGGAGAGTTGAACACGGAGCCCGTTCATGGTATAATAAGTGCCTGGGGGGAGTGTCGGAACTGGAAGACGAGCGTGATTTAGGATCACGTGGAGCAATCCGTGTGGGTTCGAGTCCCACCTTCCCCATGAGAGTTGCCGAGCGAGCGGGTGTAGTTCAGCTGGCAGAACGTCTCCTTGCCAAGGAGAAGGTCGTGGGTTCGAATCCCATCGCCCGCTTTTCTGTATGCCAGGTGCCCGGCGGTGGCTTGGGTCTCGCATAGATCAACAGGGCGGCCACATCCGGACGTGACGACGGTTCTTGGGAGGTTGGCGAGTTCCAGTGGAAGTAGCTACGAAGGAGTTGGAGAACAGACAAGCTGTGCTGACCGCGACTCTCGACGAGGAGTGGTTGGATCCTTTCATGAAAACGGCATCGCGCCGGCTGGCCTCCCGAGTGGAGATTCCCGGTTTCCGGAAGGGGAAGGCTCCGCATCGTGTGGTGGTGCGCCACATGGGCCGGGAGGCCTTGGTCAGGGAAGTGATAGACGACCTGGGTCAGGCAGCGTATGAGGCGGCGCTGAAGGAGAGCGGGCTCGAGCCCATTCAGCTGGACGACCTTGAGATCGCTGAATGGGAGCCCCTTGCTCTGCGGATGACGGTGTCGCTGCCGCCGGTGGTGGAGGTGGGAGACTACCGCAGCGTGCCGCTGACGACAGAAAACGTCGAGGTCGCAGAGGAAGATGTAGAGGAAGCGCTGAAGGACCTCCAAGAGCAGTATGCAGAGAGAGTCCCTGTGGACCGACCAGCGCAGCTATCCGACTTCGCCGTGCTGGATGTGGATGGCACGGTCGATGATCGTGTGGTGCTCAAGTTCGAAGCGCAAGAGCATGAGCTGAAGGAGAATGGGGATACGCCCGTGGCAGGCTTCGCGCAGAAGCTGGCCGGGATGTCACCCGGGGAGGACAGGAGCTTCAGCCTGACATACCCTGAAGACTACGAGGATGAGGATCTGGCGGGCAGGGAGGTCTCTTTCCGGGTACATCTTCACGATCTGCAGGAGAAACGCCGTCCTGCGGTGGATGACGAACTGGCGAAGATGGCGCGTGGCTTCGAGACCGTAGGTGAGCTGCGAGAAGATATTAGGCAGGATCTGCATGCGCGTCGAGAGGCCAAGCAGCAGGATGACTTGGCCGAGGAACTCTTGGACACCCTCTTGCAGCAGGCGGAGATCGATTCGCCGCCCACGTTCGTGAACAGGGAGTTGGACTCCATGCTCAGGAGATTGGCCTATGATCTGCAGGAGCAGGGGTTCACGCTGGACGGCTATTTGAGAACCACGGATAGGACGGTAGAGGATCTGATAGAGGAGTTCCGACCCACTGCCGAGAAGCGAGTAAGCAAGTCCTTGATCCTCGCCCAGCTCGTCAAAGAGGAGGGGATAGAGGTAGAGGATTCGGACATGCAGCAAGAGGTGGCGAGGATGACGCGAGTGTACGGGCAGCAGAGAGAGGTCCTACGCGAAGCGCTCCTCGGCAACGAGCAGATAAGGGAGGAGATCAGAAACAGGTTGTACGGCCGCAAGGTGGTGCAGCGCCTTGCAGGGCCGCCGGAGGCCACCGAAGGCCAGGAGGAAAGAGTCGGTTCTGTTGTGGCAGACGGGGAACATTCCTCGAGCGACAAGGACACGTCCCCAGAGGCGGCTGAATCCGCGTAGGTGATTGCTCTCCGTCATACAAGTGGAGGTTCTGTGGGAGGTAGTTCCATGCACAGTCTCATTCCCATGGTCATAGAGTCAACGGGGAGGGGGGAGCGCGCGTACGACATCTACTCTCTTCTCCTCAAAGAGAGGATCGTTTTCTTGGGCACGCCGATCGATGACAATGTGGCGAACGTGACCATCGCCCAGCTTCTGTTTCTCGACCGTGAGGATCCGGACAAGGACATACATCTTTACATAAACAGCCCCGGGGGAATGATCTATCCCGGGCTGGCTGTATATGACACCATGCAGCTACTCAAATCCTCCGTGTCGACCATTTGTGTGGGATCGACAGCGAGCTTGGCAACGGTCCTTCTGGCCGCAGGAACGAAGGGTAGGAGGTATGGTCTCCCGAACTGCACGATTCACATGCACCCTGCGGGGGGTGGCGTGCGCGGGTATGCGCCTGACGTGGAGATCCAGGCGCGGGAGCTGTTGCGCATGCAGAGTAAGATCCACGAGATACTTTCCAGGCACACCGGGCAGACTGTGGAGAAGATAGCCCACGACTTCGATCGAGACTACTTTATGGACGCCGAGGGTGGCGTGGAGTACGGCATCATTGACGAGATACTCACTAGGCCAGCCGAGGAGGAGGACTAGGGGCAATGTCCGGAACGGCTACGGAGCACCTGCGGTACTGCTCTTTCTGCAGCAGGCCACAGAGTCAGGTGGGACGCCTGATCGCAGGCCCTGGATCCGTTAGCATCTGCGACGAGTGCGTCGAACTGTGCCGGGAGATACTCGCAGAGGAGGAACCAGCTGCTGATCGGAGTCAGGCACCCGTGGACAAGATCCCGTCACCTAAGGAGTTGTGCGAGCGACTCGATGAGTACGTCATCGGTCAGAATCAAGCCAAGCGTGTGCTGTCCGTGGCTGTCTACAATCACTACAAGAGAGTCTTTGCCGGTACGGCTGTGAATGATGTGGAGCTTCAGAAGACCAACATACTCCTCATCGGACCTACAGGGTGCGGCAAGACCCTGCTGGCCGAGACTCTGGCCAGGATACTCGATGTGCCGTTCACCATAGCGGATGCCACGTCATTGACAGAGGCCGGCTACGTCGGCGAGGACGTGGAGAACATCCTGTTGCGACTGATCCAGGCGGCGAACTACGACCTCGCACGGGCGGAGAAGGGCATTGTCTACGTGGATGAGATTGACAAGACCGCCCGTAAAGCTGGTGACAATCCATCCATCACCCGCGATGTGTCGGGGGAAGGGGTACAGCAGGCATTGCTCAAGATAATCGAAGGTACGGTGGCCAATGTGCCTCCGCAAGGCGGTAGGAAGCATCCTCATCAGGACTTCATACAGCTGGACACGACGGACGTGCTTTTTATCTGCGGTGGTGCCTTTGAGGGCCTGGATAACATCGTTGCAGAGCGTGTGGGAGGCAGGAAACCGATTGGCTTCGCTGACAAGGAGGCCCGAGGGAAGCAGGAACTGACGTCTGCTGACTTGCTGCGCAGGGTGGTCGCGGACGACTTGCTCAAATATGGCCTCATACCTGAGTTCGTCGGGCGATTGCCCATGGTGGTCAGTGTGGATCCGCTTGACAGAGAGACCATGGTCAGGATACTCCAGGAGCCGAAGAACGCCATTGTGAAGCAGTTCAAGAAGCTTCTCGCGCTGGACAATGTAGAGCTCCTTTTCACTGACGAGGCCTTGGAGGCTGCCGCCGAGAAGGCTTTGGAGTACAAGACAGGAGCTAGAGGTCTGCGGACCATCATCGAGCAGGTTCTGCTAGATACCATGTTCGAGATTCCTTCCCTGGGCAATGTTCGGAGGTGCGAGATTACCCAAGAGGTAATCACGGGGGAGGCAAAGCCGGAACTGGTCTACTGGTCGGAGACGGCCTAACAGAACGAAGAGGCAACGCCTGAAGGGCCTACTATCTGCTACGGTGGGCCCTTTCGATTTTTGGGGTCGTTTGCTCTCAGCAGGGTGGCCTACTCACAGCAACCCATCGTCGTTGCGGCATCTCGACTATCTCTGCAACACACCTGGGGAAGAGCGCGGGTCACAAGGTCACGGTATGCTGCGACGACCTGTCCGGCGACAATGGGCCAACCATAGCGCTTGGCGTGGGTTGCCGCCCGCTGGCCCATCTCCTGCCGCATTGCTCCGTCTGTCAGCAGGAGCGACAGCTTCTCCGCGAGCGCCTTCGGGTCGTCATTAGGCACGAGGAAGCCGGTGCTGCCGTCCTGGACGGTGAAGGTGAGGCCACCGACCCTCGAAGCGACGACCGGCGTGCCACACGCCATGGCCTCCAAGGCGACCATCCCAAACGATTCGTAATGGGACGGGACTACGCAGACCTCAGCAGCGGAGTAGTGGAACGGCAACGCTACCTGCTCTCTCTTTCCCAAAAAGGTCACCACGTCGGCGATCCCCAGAGTCTCGCGCATGTCCTGGAGGCGTGCCATTTCCCGGTCCATGTTTGCAGCGTCCGCGTCGGGCTCGCCCCCGATCACGCACAAGCAGATATCGTCCCGCAAATCTGTGTGCTTCTCCAGCACGAGAGCCATGGCCTCGATCAGTACATCGATGCCCTTTAGTGGTTCGACTCGTCCCACGAAGAGCACCATCTTATGATGGACCGGCATGTCAAGGTAGGCTTCCGCCTCACTCCGGGCTCGCGGGTAGAAGAGTTCCAGGTCGACTCCGCACGGAATCACTTCTATCTTCGTCGGATCAGCCCCGTACAGCCAGATCATCTGAGCCTTCTCCAGAGGATTGGCCGCTACCAGTCGATCGACAGAGTTGATGATCTCGCGCTCACTCTCCACGCGGACTGGAGCCTCCAAGTCGGCTTCGCTCTTGGCGACGCGGTTCTTCAGCTTGCCCAGTGTATGGAACATGTGCATCACCGGAGTGTTCCATTCTCTCCGGAGTCGCCGGGCCACCAGACCGGAGAGCCAGTAGTGACTGTGGACGACGTGATACGCCACGTCCTCGCGCCTGGCGAACTCCAGCAGATTGTCTGTGAACTCGTCTATGTGATTATGAACCAGATTCTTGTCGTAGGGAGCTTCCGGGCCAGCTCTGAGATGAATCACCCGCGCATTGGGACCAAGGTCGACGATGCGCGGGGCATCCGGGTCCTGAGACCGCGTGAAGACATCCACCGTGAAGCCTCGACGGCCCAGTTCGCGGCTGAGATCTCTGACGTACACATTCATGCCACCCGTTTCCTTGCCGCCCAGTGCTGCCTTGGGGCAGGTGTGGACGCTCAGCATGGCCAGTCTATACATAGGTGCTCCACCCCTTGGTCAGTCTCAGGTTGTGGATCTCGGTGCGTACACCCCCGAACCGGTACTTGTATTCCTCCTCTCCTCGCAGGAAATCGAAGACCTCGAGTCCGCGCTCGATGGCGTCCCGGACGCAGTGGGCAAGGAGGACGATACCGGTGCTGAGCGAAGGGTAGAGATCGGGATCGTAGCCGGAGTTGTACACAAGAAGCGCGTTGTCGAATTCGAAACAGAACATGGAGGCGGCTTTGACATCGTTGATGATGAGAGAAGCAAGCCTAAGCCATCCGCGATCAAAGGCCACGCCAGCTATCTCGTGGAAGAAGCCCTGTGTTCTCTCGTCCATGAAGACCTTCTTCTGGGCACCGCTCTTGCGGTGCAGCAAGATAAAGTCCTTCACCTCACCGTCCAGCGACACCGAATCGTCCACATAGTACCAGCGCACAGCTGCCTCGCGACTGGCCTTGCTGACCTTGCGGCGAACCTCGTGACGCTGCTTCTTGCTCAGCAGCGCCAGGTAGCTGTCCCAACTGGACGGCAGGTTAATAATGGGACACACCTCCTCGACCACCGACGTGACCTCGACGTCGCCGCTCGCTCTGCCGAGCGCTGGCAGAATCCTGAGGGTTGGGGAGAAGGCAGGTATGTTGTGAAGGTCGAGGACGTCCCAGGCACGACCATATTCACCGGAAAGGAAGTCCCAGAGTTCTCTGTACACGGCCGCTTCTCGTTCGTCCGTTACCATGATCACATCCAGGTAGTCAGATAGCTCGGTTCCACCCACAAGCTGCAATGCCCCCCGACCTTCGCTGCTTGACCCAGTATGGAGCGGGGCCACCCCCACCAACTCGGGCCCGTCCCAGATAGCCAGAATGCACAAGCGTGACTCCTCGCCGTACCAACTCCACCAGGTTCGCTGCCATTCCCAGGTCAGGAATATGGTGTTGGTGCCACTGCGCTGGAGCAGTCCATTCCATTCCCGCTGGAGTTCCGGGAATGCACTGGCATCTTCGTGGACTTCGACCCTCAGCTTTTCGTTCACGTCCCATCTCGATTATAACGAATTGGCTGCCACGGTGCCAGGATGGTTGACTCCGTGCCTCGCCTTGCGCAGGTTTCTGGATTGTGCTAAAATATATATGCGTCTCCTATTATGCTCGTGATGCTACGGTCAACGTTTTGAGCCAATACCTCGATAAAGGGAGCCGATCTCTGGAGATGCTGCTCGAGAGGGCGCAACCTCTGGGTAGGCACCCACCTGCTACGGCAGGTTCAAAACAATGACGGCACACGGCAAGATGGGGGACGCAGGTATAGCCAACAGGCGGATCAGGTCTGTTGGCTTTATCATTTAGGGCACGTGTCACGTGGCGAGGTTTCTTCCTCTTTGGGCCGGAACTGTGCTAGAATCGTGTACACGCGCTGAGGGAGAGCCATGGGTCTTGTCCACAGATTCATTGGGACCGGTACCGACTTCCAGTGGGAAGGCATTGGCCAGCAAGCGTACGAATCCTCTGAAGTGCGCGGCGTCAGCGTCCGCTGGCTAATAGGCCCAGCCGAAGGAGCACCCAACTTCGCGGTCCGGTACTTCGAGATTGCACCAGGTGAGTGCACCTCCCTGGACAGGCATGAGCACGACCACGGTGTGGTGGTATTGAGAGGGTATGGTGAGGTCCTTTTGGAAGACGAAGTACTGGAGGTCTCATTTGGCGACGCGGTATACGTGTCGCCAAATGAGGCACATCAGTTCAGATGTACTGGAGATGCGCCGCTAGGCTTTCTGTGTGTGATCCCTGCACCAAGGAGTGGGAATCCGTGAAGGCTGTGATGTACCTTGGTCCAGGTGAGCTTCGATATCAAGAGGTGGAGACCCCGCAGCCTGGGCCTGGGGAGGTGCTGATCAGGAATAGGGCGGCTCTCACGTGCGGGACCGATGTGAAGACATTCCGTCGGGGGCATCATCTCATGGAGCCGCCGATGCTGTTCGGGCACGAGTTTTCAGGCCAGGTAGCGCAGGTGGGGAGGGGAGTCACTGGCTTTGCCGAAGGCATGAGGGTTGTGGCCGCCAATTCTGCTCCCTGCAACTCCTGTTTCTACTGCCAGCGCGGCAAGCACAACCTGTGCGAGAGTATCCTGTTCAACTGGGGGGCGTTTGCCGAGTACGTCAGGGTGCCGGCACGTATCGTAGAGACCAACTTGTACGAAATCCCGTTAGATCTGGACTACGACGAAGCGGCCATGCTCGAACCCCTGGCTTGCGTCGTTTTGGGGAACGAGGCAGCAGGCATCTCGCCCGGGGATACCATCGTCGTTGCCGGGGGTGGGGGCCCCATTGGACTCATGCACCTGCAGTTGGCCCGTCACAACGGAGCACGCCACGCGGTGGTAATCGATCTCATGGATTCTAGGCTGCGACTGGCCGAGCGGTTGGGTGCCACACACGTGATCAATCCTGCCCGAGAGAATCCCATACGCTTCGTCCGGGAGCTCACCCACGGTCGTGGAGCCGACGTGGTCATCGAGACTGCTGGGGTGCCTGAGGTGTGGGAGATGTCGATACAGCTCGCCCGCAAGGGTGGGACCGTGGTCATGTTCGGCGGTTGCCCGGGCGGGAGTCAGGTAGCGATCGACGCGAACAGGGTGCACTACGGAGAACTCACCATCAAGGGCGTCTTTCATCACACACCGAAGACGGTCGCCAGGGCACTCCAGCTGCTGAGCGACCGGGTGGTCGAGGCCGGCCCGCTCATCAGCGGTCGAGTCCCTCTCCAAGATACGCAGGCGGCGCTGGAGAAGATGATGTCCGGCGAGGCGATCAAGATGGCGATCACTCCCTAGTGGTGAACAGGAGTTGTAGATGAGAGTGGCGCGGTATTACAGTTGGGGTGACGTTCGCCTGGAGCACATGGACGTGCCCGAGATCGGTCGTGGAGAGGTGTTGGTCCAGGTGCGGGCCTGCGGGCTGTGCGGGAGCGACTTGATGGCGTGGTACGCGGACAGCAAGGCGCCAACGGTTCTCGGTCACGAACCGGTGGGTTTCGTCTCGCGGGTAGGAAGTGGTGTCGCCGAACTCACTCCGGGGGATAGGGTTTTTGTTCATCACCACGTTCCCTGTTTCGTGTGTCACTATTGCAGACGTGGCAACTACTCCTGCTGTGCGACCTTCAAAGAGAACGGCATCTATCCTGGAGGCTTTTCCGAGTACATCCGCGTAGCTGCGGCCAACGTGGCCCTGGACGTGCTCCCTCTGCCCGAGGGTGTGCCCTTCGAGGAAGCTACCTTGATCGAGCCAATCGCCTGCGCTATCAGGGGCGTCAAGCGAGCCGGCGTCCAGCGCGGCGACAGCGTGCTCATCATTGGGGCAGGGGTCAGCGGTCTACTGTTTACCCAACTGTGCAGATTATGGGGTGCGGATCTGGTTATCGCAACGGACTTGGTGGACTTTCGCCTGCACAGAGCTCTGGCGGCCGGGGCCGACGCTGGCCTCAATCCTGTCCTCGATGATGTCCAAGCAGAGGTCCAGAGACTCTCCGGCCGGCCGGGCTCGGACGTGGTTATCGTGACTGTGGGGAGTGTGGCCGTCATGGAGCAGGCGCTTCAGCTGGCTGCTAAGGGAGGCACGGTCCTTCTCTATGCTCCGCTACCGCCGGTCCAAACGCTTCCCGTGGATATATGTGACTTGCTCTTCTCAGAGAAGACCCTGGTCACTACCTATTCGTGTGCGCCCGACGACACACGGGCCGCGCTCGACTTCATCGCCAGCGGGACCCTGAAGACCGAAGGCCTGGTGACACATTGTTTCGGTCTCGAGGAGGTGGGGGAGGCCATGCGCTTGGCGGCTGAGGGCGGGGAGTCCCTGAAGGTGGTGATCGTCCCGTGACGGTGGACCGACGAAGTGGTCAGGGCTGGGCGCGGGCCGTCGGATCACTCTTCGTCTTTCGTCAGCGGGAGCCTCGTAACGCATGACGTGGTCAAAGCTGTGCGGCAGGCTTGACCCAAATCTGGCTTTGGTTGTCCTCCTTTCCGTGTTCGCCTTCGCTCCGCTGGCCTACCCGGGTTTCTTTCAATCCCACTCTGGGTTCCTGCCTGTGTTCCATCTCTACGATCTGGAGGGCGATCTATGGGGCAACTGGGGATGGGTGCCCCACCTGGTCACACCCCCGAATCCGCTGACCGGGGAGGGGGCGTTGCCATACTTGATAGCCGAACTGCTCCGCTGGTTCGGCATGGATGGTGTGCAGGCCATCAAGAGCGTATACGCCTTGGGTTTTGCGATCTCCGGAGTGACGGCGTATCTCCTGGGGAGGAGGTTATTTGACCGCGCCGCAGGGCTGCTGGCGGCAGTGGTGTACGTTTATGTGCCTTTTCACCTGGCCACGGTATATGTGCGCGGCGCCTTCGCCGAGGCATGGGCCTTTGCGCTGTTTCCCGCGGTCGTCCTCTGCTTCGAGAAGTACCTTCGCGACCGAAGGATGTGGTCGGCCGTGTCAGCGGCGCTCGCCTACGCCGCTCTCGCTTCTACCAACCTCGGCCTGGCGCTGGTATTCGCCGTCCTCGTCCTCGTCTACATTGTGGCGATGGGCCCGTCCCGTCAGGCAAAACGGTATGCTCTCATATTGCTGGCGCTGGCGTTGGGTTCGGCTCTGGTGCTTCAGGTGCCCACAGTCGTCAGGTACGGCCTGCCTGCGATCCGCGAAGAGGGCTTCACACAGCATTTTGTCTACCCCTTCCAGCTTCTGTCAGCCGGTTGGGGGTACGGGGCAAGCATTCCGGGGTGGAAGGACACCTTACCGCTTCAGGTTGGACTGGCGGCGACAGGTCTGACAGTTGTGACGGTCTTGCTCCTGCCGGGTCAGCGAGGAACCAGTCCCCGCGTTGTCAGAACCTCAGGTTTCTTCGTGGCAGCGGCGGCGGTGATGGTCTTTCTCGTGACACAGCCTGCGTCCGTCTTCTGGCAGGTGACCAGGCTGTCCTCTGCCGTGAGCTATCCTTGGCAGGTGCTGTCTCTTGCGGTGTTCGCCATGTCCATGGCTTCGGCCGCCACAGTGCGACTGGAGCCCAGACTGGCGCGCTTGCCCTGGCAGGCAGTCCTGGTGTCGCTCGTCATCCTCGGGAGCTACGACTATCTGAGCCCCCGCTTCACAGATGTGCGCGTCGGCGGTTCGCCCGTCGCTGTTCTGGGCAACGAGGTGATGTTGCTGGCATATCAACGGGACGGGCCATTGTACCATGGGGCCACAGTCCGCTTGACCCTCTACTGGCAGAGCCTGCGCCCCATGGAGACGGACTATACGGTGTTTGTGCACGTTGTGGACCAGGAGGGAACCATCTGGGCTCAGCGGGACAGCATGCCAGTTGATGGGGAGAGGCCCACGAGCGCATGGCAACTGGGGGAAATCATCGAAGACACGCATGTGATGACTATTGACGTGCAGGGTCCGCGCGAGGGGTACGTGGTGGAGGTCGGGCTCTACGATCAGAACACCGGGACAAGGCTGCTCCTCTCGAGCGGGGCCACAGCGATCACACTGGAGTAGTCAAGGCATTTGTCTACTATGGCCAGATCGATCCAGTGCAGGCTCAGGCGCTGTGACACGAACCTCCTTCTGGTCGTGGCTCTCACGGTCTTTGCCATAGCACCGCTGTTTCAGCCTGGGTTCTTCTGGGGTGCTCACGATGCCCGCCATAGCGTCTACTTCCTTTATGAGTTCGATCGTTCGATTCAGGACGGAATCCTGTACCCCCGCTGGTCGCCCGACATCACATTTGGGTACGGGTATCCGTTGTTCAATATCTACGGTCCACTGGCCTTCTACCTGGGTGAGACGTTTCACCTCCTCGGTCTAGACTTGCTCTGGGCCATAAAGATGGTCTTCGCCACCAGCTTCGTGCTCTCAGGCCTGACCATGTACCTGTTCGTGCGCAGGCTGATGGGTGGCTGGGCGGGCCTGATAGCCGGTCTGGTGTACGTGTACGTGCCCTACCACATCGGCGATATCTACATGCGGGGCGCATTCGCCGAATCTGTAGCTCTTGTGTTCTTTCCTCTCATCCTCTGGACCTTCTACGAGACGGTGGAGAACCCGCGTCCGGTGGCCCTTGCGGGTGGCGCTCTTTCATATGCCGGCTTGGTCTTCTCGCACAATGGGCTCCTGCTATTGTTCTCGCCATTCTTGGGCATCTATCTAGTCTTCCTGGTGGTGTCAAGGGCGTGGCAGGACGTACACAATGCTGGAGCTTGCACACGCAAGGGCTGGGTGCCCCTTGCCAGGGCCATGGTAAAGCGTGGCTGGGCGCCACTGGCCAGCTTGCTGCTGGGACTGGGCCTTAGCTCTCTCTTCTGGCTCCCCATGGCTTTTGAGTTCAAGTACGTCCGGTTGGATCAGTGGTTGGGCGGCTACTACGACTACCGCGACGACTTCGTCTACTTCTTTCAGTTCTTCTCGCCCTTCTGGGGCCATGGCTTGAGCCGTCCAGGACCACATGATGATCTCTCTTTCCAGATAGGAGCCGTGCCTGTCATCCTCTCGGTGTTTTCGCTCGCTGCGGTGGCACGAATGCGGGACAGGGTCCAGAGGCGGATGACACTCTTCTTCCAGGTTTCTCTTGTCGCGATTGTCTTCTTGATGCTCTCCGCTTCGACGGCGTTCTGGGAATTGCTGCCCATCGTCATCTTCGCCCAGTTCCCATGGCGACTGCTGGCGCTGGTGATGCCCTGTGTGGCCTTCTTGGCCGGCTCGGTCGTGGCGAATGAAAGACAACCCCGTGACGACCGAGGGCCAACCCTCGCTACCTGGGGATTGACCATCTTGATCATCGTCGCCAGCTATGCCTATCTCTCACCACAGATCATCGAGCCTGTTGAGGGGCCTGTCTCACTGGCTGGCATGATGCGGTTCATGCAAAGCAGCAATCAGATGACGGGGTCAGTCGCCTGGACACACGAGATACCGACCTGGTCGGCTTTCGCAGAGCACGTCATGATGGAAGGTGAGGCCCCAGATCTTAAGGTGGATCTCGCAGAGCTACCGAAGCCGAGGAGACGCCTTGCCGTCGATCTCCAGGAAAGCACCACAATCTCTCAGGAACTGTGGGTCCATGCCGAAGAGGAGGGGCGGATCATCTTCAACGTCTTCTACTATCCGGGGTGGCAGGCGTACATCCTCGACGGTTTGCACGGCGAGATACAGACGCGACTGGAAGTAATGCCTCACGGGAGCCTCGGTAGGGTATCGGTCTCGGTGCCGAAGGGGGAGCACTACCTGCTACTACGGTTCGAGGATACCCCGGTGCGTGTCGTGGGGCAGTTGATGTCGGTGACCAGCTTGCTGACCACCTTTGCCATCCTCGGCTGGGGGATGTATGGCCGTGCCAGAGACCGAGCATAGAGGTTTGCGCGTGTCAGGGAGGAGTTGGCGGCGGCTAGCGACCAAGCTCGATCGGAGCGCACTCCTGGTTCTGATACTGAGCGTCTTCGCCTGGGCTCCGCTGGTGGGTCCAGCGTACTTCCTCAACGCACACGACGCCCCGCACTCCATATTCTTTCTGAACCAGTTCGATCAGGCGTTGAGGGACGGCGTACTGTATCCTCGCTGGGGAGTGGACTTCGCACTGGGATACGGATACCCGCTGTTCAATATCTACTCCACGCTGGCGTTGTACGTGGCTGAAGCGTTTCACATCCTGGGGGCGAGCCTCACGGGGGCCATCAAGCTCACCTACATCGCGGCCTTCATGCTCTCTGGGCTCACGATGTACTCCTTCGGGAAGAGAGTGCTCGGGGCGCGGGCCGGCGTGCTGGCTGCTGTGGTCTACATGTACGCGCCGTACAGACTCCTGGACATCTACGTACGGTCCGCTTTTGCAGAATTCTGCGCCTTCAGCTTCCTGCCCCTAGTTCTCCTACTCTTCTATGACCTGGTCCAAAGGCCGTCACCCCGGAGTGTGGTCCTGGCCAGCCTGTCCTATGCTGCTCTCTTCCTGACCCACGTGGCGACAGCGTTCATCTTCAGCATGCTCCTGGTGCCCTATGTGGCGTTCTTGGTGTTCTCCAAGATCAAAGCGGGTTGGGCTCCCACACTGCGCGTGGCTGGACTCTCAGCAGCAGCCGCGGTCTTCTCACTGGCACTGGCTTCGATCTTCCTGCTGCCGATGATCGCGGAGAAGGGGTTCATTGTGGAGGCTCAGTGGACACAGGGGAGTTTTGGCTATGCAAAGCACTTCGTATACCCGTCACAGCTCTTCTCGCCCTATTGGGGCTATGGCTACGCGGGTGAGGGCCTCAATGATGAGATGTCGTTGCAGTTGGGTATGGCAGCAACGACGCTGGCCATAGTCGGCGCAGTCTGTTCTCTGTCTCGACAGGCTAGGGGGAGATCCCATGTGGTATTCTTCCTGGTGGCATCCGTGGTGGTAGTGGCTACCATGATGCCGGCTGCTCAGTCCCTGTGGGAGACGCTGCCCTTGGCCGCTTTCGTTCAGTTCCCATGGCGGCTTCTGGCCCTGGCTGTCCTCACGATGTCAGTGCTGAGTGGCGGCGCCATCTACAGCGTCCTGGGAGATAGCTCGGGCGTTACTCATCGCCTTGATGCGCGCGTGGCCGTCCTCGGTTTGGCGGTTATCCTGGTCAGCTATGGTTACACGCTGCCACAGTACACAGAGCCCTCCTCGCGCTCAGAGCAACCCGTGGCGATCATCGATTTCGAGTCGTTCTACCCTCCGGATAGAGTGGGGATGACCATTTGGGCGCAGGAACAGCCACAGGATACACCGCTGGTCGAGCAATACCTGGCTGGGAAACCGCTGGTCAAGGCCATACCTCTGACTGAAGACGTGCAGGTGGAGATGGTCAGGCACGGGGCTGACTCGGAGGAGGTGTTTGTCAACTCGCCTGACGATACGGAATTGCAGTTCTTGACCTACTATTACCCCGGTTGGAGAGGCTATGTTGACGGGCGTGAAGTCGGGATCTACCCCAGTGCCCCGTATGGCTTGATCACCATGAAAGTCCCAGCGGGGGAGCATCATGTGTCCATCCGGTTCGGAGACACACCGGTACGCCTGCTTGGGGCGCTGGTCTCTGTGGCGTCTCTTTTGCTCGCATGGGGCATCCTGATCTGGCAGTGGGTGAGAGAGCGGCGATTGACATAATCCGACGGCGCCCCAAGGTCACTTCACATAAGTGCTGCCCGCTGGAGGCAAGGGACTCCGTGGGCAATATAGCGATGAGGCGCGGGTGGGGCGGTGCTAGAGCATCTCCACCTCGTAGTCGGCCACGTTGGCATCAAAGCGGCTGCTTGCAATCGCTTGCACGACTTTCTCCAGGAGGCCGTGGGCATAGGCTGGATCGTTGGAAACGCAGGCGATGCCGATGACCGCCGAGTGCCAGACATCGTTGTCGTCAACCTCAGCGATGGAGACATTGAACTGGTTGCGCACCCTGGCGATGACGGACTTTATTACTCTGCGCTTGTCCTTGAGGGACTTGCTGTGGGGTATATCCAGGGTGAGTGTACAGATTCCAACGACCATGGTGCGGTTCGAGTAGTCGGTGATTTCACTGTGACCGGCGCGGGCCCTTGATGGGAGAGTTACTCTGGCACTCGGTTGCGTCGAGAGTCGCATCCCAGCTACGGAGCGTGCGCTCCCAGGCGCGTGTCTTCAAAGCTTGGTCAGGTAAACCGGACTCTCAGCAAGCCTTTGAGGTCGCCCCACGCCGTCTCGATGACGTTTACCCGACTGTCTGGGTCATCGACCCAGGCAACGGGGACCTCGAAGATCTGGTACCCCTTCTGCTCCGCTCGTAACAGCAACTCCGAATCGAAGAACCACCCTTGATCTTTGACCATGGGAACCAGGTCCAACACGGCCTTACGCGTCAAGGCCTTGAACCCGCACTGGGCGTCCGTGAAACGGTTCCTGAACATCACCTTGATCAAGAGATTGTAGCACCTGGAGATGATCTCTCTCTTCAGCTGTCGCTCTACACTGGCCCCTTTCGTCAGCCGCGAGCCAATGGCCACGTGATAGCGTTGTTGGGCCAAGCCATCAATCAGCGGGGGGAAGGACTCAAGATCGGTGGACAGGTCAACGTCCATGTAGCTCACGATATCGGCATCGCTTTCGAGCCACGCTCGCCGAAGTGCCCGGCCTCGCCCTTTCTGATCCAAATGAAGGTAGGTCACCTCGGGGAACCGGGAGGAGAGTCTCTTGGCTGTTTCCAGAGTCCGATCCACTGACGCGTTGTCTGCAATCACGATCCTCCAGCGGTAGGGGAAACTCGCACGGAAGAAGTCGCGCAGAGTATCTATGCTGTGTTCGAGATCCCTTTCCTCGTTGTAGACGGGAATCACGATGTCCACACTTGTGCTGCGCTTGTTCTCATGCACGCTAGGCTCCTGGTAGTAACCGCCCCATTATAGCAGAGGGGATCGTTCTCCGCATGCAAAGCCATCGTGAAGGGTTCATGAACAGAGCAAGCTCTCGCGCTGAGCTTCCATCTCAGGGGTGTCCTGTCGTGAGGCTCTTCGTAGCACGCCATGACCTTGCCCGCGCATGGAGGACCGATCTATTGCAGGGGCGCGGACCATTCTGTATAATGCATGTAGGTTCTTTTGACCTACTGAGACCGCCCGCAGCAGAGGTAGAGACAGAGAGTGTTCGGAAGAGGCAAGAACATCGAGCAAAGCCTGACGCGCACGCGGCGCTCCTTCTTCGGGAGGATCGGAGAGCTTCTCTCTCAGGCGGAGTTCGATGGCCGCTTTTGGGAAGAACTGGAGGAATTGCTCATCCAGGCGGACGTGGGCGTGGCTACCACCGTCGCCATCGTTCAGGACGTGCGCGACCAGGCGGGAGCTCAGAGATTGCGGACACCCGGTCGAGTCGAGGAGACGTTGCGGCGGAGGTTGCTCGAAATCCTGGGCACAGCGCCAGCTGCAGATCTCACTGGTGATGGGTTGTGGGTGATCCTGGTCGTAGGGGTCAACGGATCGGGCAAGACGACGAGTATCGCCAAGCTGGCCAGGTACCATCAGCGACAAGGGCGCAAAGTGCTGCTGGCAGCAGGAGATACATTCCGTGCGGCGGCGGCGGACCAACTCAAGGTGTGGGCATCGAGGCTGGGGACGGACGTCGTGGCGCATCAACCGGGATCGGACCCAGGTGCCGTCGTGTACGACGCGATAGAGGCCAGCCTGGCTCGCGGAGCGAACACACTCATCGTGGACACGGCAGGACGACTGCACACGCAATATAACCTCATGCAGGAGTTAAGGAAGATCCACCGAGTGATCAACAAGCAGATGGCAGAGGCGCCACAGGAGACACTCCTGGTGCTGGACGCCACGACGGGGCAGAATGCCCTCTCCCAGGCGAGGTACTTCAAGGACGCCGTTGACGTGAACGGAGTGTTTCTGGCCAAGCTCGACGGAACCGCCAAGGGAGGCATTGTCTTCGCCATCGCCAGCGAATTGGGCATCCCCATACGGTATGTCGGGACTGGCGAAGACCTGGAGGACGCGGCCGAGTTCGATCCAGAGCGGTTTGTGGCAGGGCTATTCGACGACTTATCATAGCAGACATAGAAGGCTGTTGATAGTGGGGGTGAATGCGTGGAGAACGTCGCGAATGAGCTGCACGATCTAGAGCGTCGCATCGAGAAGATCAAGGAGGGACTTTGACGTTGCCGGCAAGGAAGAGAAAATCCGTCAACTCGAAAAGCAGCTGATGCAGCCCGATCTGTGGTCGGATCAGAAGGAGGCTCAGGAAGCTGCACGGAGGCTGTCCTGGCTGCAAGAGGAAGTCGCAGAGTGGAATGGACTCTCTCGGCGAGCCACCGAACTGCGTGAACTGGTGGACATAGCCGCTGAAGAGGGCGACGAGTACTTCTTGACGGAGATACAACCCGACATCGAGCGAGTCAAGGAAGACCTGGGTCGGTCCGAGTTTCACCTCGTTTTCAACGGCAAGTATGATGCCAACGGGGCGCTGCTCGCCATCCACGCGGGTGCCGGAGGCACCGACTCCCAGGAATGGGTGGAGAGGCTGCTTCGGATGTATCTGATGTGGGCCGGTAACCGCGGGTATAAGGCCCGAGTCATAGACAGCTCCCTCGGTGAGGAGGCTGGCTTCAAGAGCGTCACCGTGGAGATTGTTGGGCGCTACGCCTATGGCTATCTTAGGGCGGAACGTGGGGTGCACCGATTGGTGAGGCTATCGCCCTTTGACTCGGCGCACCGCCGGCACACCTCTTTCGCATTGGTGGAGGTATTGCCGGAGATTGAGGATGCCGCTGAGGTGGAGATTGATCCCAACGACCTGAGAATCGACACGTTCCGCTCCAGCAGCGCGGGGGGGCAGCACGTCAACAAGACGGACTCGGCAGTTCGCATAGTCCACATCCCTACTGGGATCGTGGCCACCTGTCAGAATGAGCGTTCCCAGTCTCAGAACCGGGCCACGGCGATGAAGGTTTTGCGAGCGCGTCTGGTGGAACATCAAATGGAAGAAAGAGAAGACGAGCAGGCACGGCTGAAGGGCGAACACGTCTCCGCTGAATGGGGAAACCAGATACGCTCCTACGTCATGCATCCCTACACCATGGTCAAGGACCACCGCACGGGGCACGAGCGGGGAAACGTGGAAGCGGTGCTCAACGGCGAGATCGACGACTTCATTGAGCTTTATCTCAGGTCCACCGTAGACCAACTCGAGGCATCTCAGGAGCACTAGTTCACCAGGCACTTACCAGAGCCCCCGGAGGTGACGACCGCTTCCTGCGTGGGGACACAGTCGGGCCCCAAACCGTCGGTCGGTACTTCGCAGGGCAGTTCAAATCCAGTGTCGCTCCGGCGAGGACGGACGCGCCTCAGACCGGGCATCATGATGCACACAAATGAATGTGAGTGCACCTAGAGAGATTTTTATCCTGGCGACCCTGGTCCTGCTGCCGCAACTGACGGCGTGCGCGAGTTGGTGGGGTTCCGAGAGCGATTCTGTCCGGCGGGCAGTCATCGCGCACGAACTTGACGACTCTGGGATGCAAGTGGACGATCTTGTCATAAGGTTGTCTCCGCGAGAGTTTCGGGCGGATTTCGGGCACGACAGCAGGATAGTGTGGCTAGTCAGCAACACAATTGAGAGGCCGTATCGAGAGAGGGAGTACTTCAGGCTTCGCGATCCGGAGCGCTCCTATCTCTTCATCCAAGATGTCCGGTACGATGAGTCTCACAGCGCCGCCACGGTGACGGTGGTTATCGGCCTAGTTGAACAGAATCCGACCACCAAAGACATTGCCCTGCGCAAGAAGGCCAGCGAGTGGGAGGTGGTCTCCGAGACGCGGGTGCGATAGTGCACCAAGCGGGCTCGCCAGCGCCGGTCGGAGAGAACGGGCGGCCGGGTGGCCGCAGTTTGACGGTTCGCCGTGCCAAGGGAGAGGGCGGCACTGTGTGAGAGTGAGATCGGCGACCTCGACAGATCCTAGTCTTGGTCGCCGTTTTGGTGGTGCAGCGAGGAGGTAGGTGGGCCATGAGGACACTGCTCTTGAGAAACGCGAAGGTCGTTGTCACCATGGACGAGAAGAGGCGTGAGATCGAGGATGGCGCGATCCTCGTCAGGGGCAACGTCATAGAAGCCGTGGGCCACACCTCGGAGCTGCCTTCCGTCGCCGACAGGGTGATGGACATGACGGGTAAGATTGTCCTTCCGGGGCTGGTGAACACCCATCATCACCTCTACCAGACTCTGACGCGGTGTCTTCCGGCGGCGCAGGATGCGCCTCTCTTCTCTTGGCTACAGACCCTCTACCCCATTTGGGCCAAGCTCACACCGGAAGCAGTGTACGTGAGCGCCCTGGTAGGGCTGGGGGAGTTGCTGCTCACGGGGTGCACCACTGCAGTGGATCAACTCTACCTCTTTCCCAATGGGGTGACGCTTGATGATGAGATACGGGCGGCCACAGAGCTGGGCGTGAGGTTTCACCCTTGTCGGGGGAGCATGTCATTGGGTGAGTCTGAGGGTGGTTTGCCACCCGACAACGTAGTGGAGGACGAGGGAGTGATCCTCGCTGATTGCCGGAGGGTCATAGAGGCTTTTCACGACGCCGGTCGCTACTCTATGTGCAGGATCATGGTCGCGCCTTGCTCACCTTTTTCAGTGACGCCCGAGCTGCTCGTTAGCTCTCGAGACCTAGCGAGGCAATATGGAGTCCAGTGCCACACGCACGTCGCGGAGACACTGGATGAAGAGGCGTACTGCCTGGAACAGCACGGCCGCCGGCCGGTGGAGTACCTAGCGGACCTGGGATGGCTGGGTGATGACGTGTCGTACGCCCACGGAGTCCATCTCACTGAGCAAGAGATGCAGCTATTCGCCGAGACTGGCACAGGGATCGCTCACTGTCCCACTTCGAACATGCGCCTGGGCTCGGGCATAGCCCCCGTGAAGCGCATGCTGGAGCTCGGGGTGAAGGTCGGGCTGGCGGTGGATGGCAGTGCCAGCAACGACTCCTCGCACATGCTCAACGAAGCCCGCATGGCTCTACTCTTGCAGCGCGTCAGACACGGGCCCACGGCCCTCAGTGCACGTCAAGTGCTGGAGATGGCAACACTGGGCGGCGCCGCTCTCCTGGGACGTGATGACATCGGTTCTCTGGCGCCGGGCATGGCGGCAGATGTGATAGCTGTCGATGCTGAGCGTGTGGAGTATGCTGGATCAGGTGACCTGGTCGCTGCTCTCGTATTCTGCGGACCGGTGAAGGTGGATGTCAACATCATCGATGGCCGGATCAGGGTGGAAGATGGACGGCTGACAGACGTTGACATCGAAGCGGTGATGCGCCAGCACAACGAGCTGGCCGCTCGTATCAGCAGGTGAGCAGACGCGTGCCTCACCGGAAGGATCAGTCGGACTCCTCCCGATAGAAAGTGACATCTTCTTCCCTGACTCCTTCCTCTGCGAAGATCTCTATGGAGCTGATGCGGTGCATCGGGAAGATGACCGCTGAGCTAGTGTCCCTCAAGTAGTGGATCGGTTTGCCGTCTTCGCGATGAGGGTCGAACACCGTTAAGTTGCTGTCACCGGGATCTGGCATTCGCTCCAGATCTGCTACGATAGGGTCTTCATTCAGCAGATGCACTATCACCCTGTGGGCCATCTTGCTCTCCTCCGTCAGTAGTTGACTCTGGCCACCACAAGCGTTATGTTGTCTTCTCCGCCGCGGTCGTTGGCCCGGTCGATGAGCCGACCGCAGGCCTCCTGAGGGGACAACGAGTCCGCGATCACCTCCACCATCTCCTTTTCGGGGACCTGATTCCACAGCCCATCACTGCAAAGAAGTAGATAGCTGTCCTCCTGGAGGCGCAGGAAATGGGTGTCGACGTCGAGTTCTGTTCCTTGTCCCACAGCGCGGTACAAGAAACTGCGCTGTGGGTGCTCTTGTGCCTCGGCGGCGGAAATCTCCCCGAGTTCTACCAGCCTTTCGACGAGAGAATGGTCTTGTGTAATTTGTCGAAGCTCCCCATGGTGGAGATAGTAGACTCGAGTGTCACCGACATGGGCCACGTAGGCACTGTGTCCCATCACGAGCACGGATGTCAGGGTGGTGCCGGGGTCTCCCTCGAGTTGGGAGATCGCGTGGTTGGCGGCAGTGATCGCCTCTGTGAGGACTTCTTGGACGGGGCGGCTTCCGGCAACCGTTCTTTCACTGGACAACAAGGGTAGCAGTATCTCTCTTACGATCACACTGCTAGAAACGCGGATGGCCGTTGAACTGGCCTCCTTGCCTTTCACATGGCCCCCCATGCCGTCCGCGATGATGAGCAAGCCCACCGGCAGGGGTTCAGGTTCGATGCCAATCAACGACTTCAGGGTGAGAAACGCGTCCTCGTTGGCGCTGCGTGCCTTGCCGATATCGGTGGCCTGGCCAATCTCTAACGGATCCCCTCGCTCACGTTTCTTGGGCACTGCTTGCTCTCGCTGTGGCGGGATCTGTCGGCTCTTCGTTGCTTGACGGACCAACCTGTCCCAGATGCCCATCGGTGTCTCCAAATCAGGTGCTCTGCGCTATCGTGCAGCACCCAGCAGGATCAGTCAGCAGGCTCAGTGGGAAACGCATACATCGTGTGGTCCGCGGATCCGACGTAGACCATTGCCCCGCTGACAGCAGGCGAACCAGTGATCGGGCCTCCGGTCTCGAATCGCCAGAGGAGGTTGCCGGTCTTGGCGGCCAGGCTGTAGAGATGGCCGTCAGCTGAGCCGATATAGACTGCCTCGTTGTGCACTTGGGGTGAGGATACCACGGGTCCTTTGGTGGCGTACTTCCAGACCAGCGCGCCTGTTCGCGCATCCGCGGCATAGACATGATGGTCGTTCGAACCGAAGAAGATCATGTTGCCGCTTACCACTGGTGAGGAAATCACCCGTCCCTTCGTTCGATAACGCCACAAAGGCCAACCGTTTTCCAGGTCCAAAGCGTAGAGGGAGGAGTCTCCGGATCCCACATATGCCATGTCGTGCGCCACAGTCGGAGATGACTGCACCGCTCGGCCTGTCTGGTATTTCCATCGGAGTTCACCACTCTGCACATCAAGAGCGTACACGGCGCCGTCATCGCAGCCAAAGATGATGTACTCGCCGGCGATAGCGGGAGACGAGCGTATGGGTGCCTCTGCGTCAAAGCGCCATAGTTCCTGGCCCGACTTCGCGCTGACGGCGTAGAGGTGATGGTCGTCGGACCCGAAGAAGATATGATCGTATTCCGGCTTGGGGGACGAGCGAATTCTACCATTGGTGGGGCACGTCCAGACTATGCGGCCCGTCCGCACGTAGACAGCATAGAGGATCTGGTCCTCTGAGCCGAAGAAGACCGTCTCGTTCCACACACAGGGCGAGGAGACGATGCCGCCGTCCGTGCTGTATTTCCAGCGCTCCTTCCCCGTCGCAGCCTCAAGCGAGTATAGGCTGTTGTCGTACGCACCAAAGTACACGCCATGCTCGTACACCACTGGAGTGGTACGTATCTCATCCTCGCAGGTGAAGTACCACGTGGGCTCACGCTCATCCGAGCCGGAGGAGACCTGGGAGATGATGGCGGACGGCGGTCGGTCGGAGGCTCTCGCGACCTTGAGCAGATCGAGTTTCATCTCGTGCGCCGATGGATAGCGATCCTCCATCTCATAGGCCAGAGCTCGAGAGAGAATGGCCTGCAGCTCAGCGGTGACGGAGGGGTTGAAGGCACTGATGGGGTGGTCGTTAAACGTAAAAGGTGGTTCCTTGCGAGGATCGCGCCGGGTGAGCAGGTGATGGAGAGTGGCTCCCAGCGCGTATATGTCTCCCCTGGGTTCGGATATGCCTCGGTACTGTTCTGGCGGGGAGTAGCCCTCGGTGCCAATCATCGTGCCCCGCTTGCCCTCATGGAAGATTTTGGCGATGCCGAAATCGATGAGTACTATACTACCGTCATGCCTAAGCATGATATTGGAGGGCTTCATGTCCCGGAAGACAATGGGATTTGGCTTGTGGTTGTGCAGGTAAGACAGCACATCACAAGTTTGGATCGCCCAGTCTACCACTCTCTCCTTCGGCAGGGGATAATCCATCTCGGTCAGTAGTGATTCCAGATCGGTACCCTCGATGTATTCCAGGACCAGATAGACTCGACGCTCGTGATGGAAGTAGTCAAACACCTTGGGTATGGCCGAGTGGTTCAGGCTGGCCACTATGTTGGCTTCCCGCTCAAAGGTCTCGAGACTGATCCTGCTCGTCACACTGTCGCGAATTGTCCGAATCATCTCCTTCACCGCAACGAGTTTCTCCACCTTCGGGAAACGCGTGTCACGAGCAAGATAAACAGCACCCATGCCGCCCTTGCTGATGAACTTGCGGATCTCGTATCGGTCCTGGAGAGTGTCGCCCGGAGACAAGAACTCATCTTCACTCCTGACGTGGCCGGACAGCCCGGATGCTCCCTGGTCGGTCGGGGGCACAGACCCGCGAAGAGGGGGCAAACCAGGAGGGCGCTCTGTTTCCAATGACTCTCGAGACGGTTCCTCAGAGGTCTCCTGGGACGGCTGCGCAACCTTTATCCTGTGAAGCAGCCCTTTTCTTCCTTCGGACGGTGGCATTCTCAGTACCGCCAGGTATGCTGCATGGACGGACCGGGTTAATCATATTATACCCCCGGTGGTTGACCGTGGCAATAGTACATTGGGCACGTTCGGCTTGCGAGGATGCTGACAACCCTGGCGATCCGGGATCGGTGCCACCCCTGGCTCAGCCGACAATCGGCGAGAGGCTCCTATCCCCGCTGACGGAAGCTCCAACCCACAGGAGTCGCCTGTCGAGGCGACAACTAGGTGCTCGACTGGAGGGGACGGGCAAGGCGCCAGAGTCTGAGGGTGAGACGCGAAGCCGGTGAGCCTGCTGGGGCATGGACTGCTTCAGGGCCACGGAACTTGAGGAAAGAGTCTGGTCCGCGGGCACCAGACTCTCGAGGCCAGCTGGGGGAGGAGGATTCGAACCCCCGCCTACTGATCCAGAGTCAGCTGTCCTACCACTAGACGATCCCCCAGTGCGCAACTGTATTCTATCACATCTTCTGGGCGAGGACAAGGTCGCTGAGCGCTTGTTCGGCCCGGCCGAGTCGGGCCAAGACTCGTTCTCGTCCCAGGATGCTGAGAGTCCCGAACAGTGGTGGGGCGACTTGCTTTCCAGTTACTGCGACTCGGACCATGCCAAAAAGCTGTCCGGCCTTCAGTCCCAGTTCCGCCGTCACTTCCCGAAGTGTCTTCTCCAGGGTCTCTTCATCGAAAGAGGGGACCCCCTCCAGGGTCTCAAGGACTCGTCTCAGTGCTTTCAGAGAAGCGAGGGCATCCATCTTCTGCCCCACGAGCAGCTGGCGATCGTACTGGATCTCTTCTGCGAAGAAGAAATCCACCAGTTCTATGGCATCCGCGAGGACCTTGATGCGCTCTTGGATCAAAGGTACCAGACGACGTACGGTCTCCTCGTCAGCTTCTAGGCCAGCCGCTTGCAGAAAAGGCAGTAGGCGTGCAGCGACATCGTCTTGCTTGAGATCGCGGATGTAGACGCCGTTCATCCACTCTAGTTTCTCCCTGGAGAAAACGGCCGGCGAAGGACTAACCTTCTCCAGTGTGAAGCGCTCCACGATATCCGCTCGAGACATGATCTCGGTCTTGTCATCGTACGCCCAGCCGCAGAGGGCCAGGAAGTTGAAAATCGCTTCTGGCAGATACCCAGAGTCTCTGAAATCGCCGAGCGCCGTGGCCCCGTGCCGCTTGGAAAGCTTGGTGCCGTCCTCACCGAGTATCATCGACACGTGGGCGAACCGGGGCAGCTCGTAGCCCAGCGCTTCGTAGATCCTGATCTGTCGTGGCGTGTTGGCCAGGTGCTCGTCGCCTCGTATGACGTGACTGACCTTCATCAGCATATCGTCCACTACAACGGCGAAGTTGTAGGTGGGGGTCTGATCCGCCTTCATGATCACCAGGTCGTCGAGTTGTTCGTTGGCAAACCTTACCTGACCGCGAATGAGGTCATCGACCACCGTTTCGCCTTCCCTCGGCATGGCAAAGCGGACGGCTGGTGCCCTTCCCTTGGCCTCAAGCTCCGCTCGCTCCTGGGCCGATAGATGGCGACATCGTCGGTCGTACCCGGGTGCCTTCCCCGAGGCGAGGGCAGCTTTCCTACGTGCCCGGAGCTCCTCCTGAGTGCAGTAGCAGTAGTATGCGCATCCCTTCTCGAGGAGTTGCTCGACGACTGCGTGATAGAATGGCAAGCGTTGCGTCTGGAAATAGGGTTCATACTGTCCCCCAACGCCGGGACCCTCATCCCAGTCCAGGCCAAGCCACCGCAGCGAAGAGAGGATTCCTCCAATAGAGTCCTCGGTCGAGCGAACCTTGTCCGTGTCCTCGATGCGCAGAATGAAGACACCGCCACGGTTTCGGGCAAAGAGCCAGTTGAAGAGAGCAGTCCGAGCCCCTCCCACATGAAGGTACCCGGTGGGACTGGGCGCAAAGCGAACGCGCACCGAAGGGTTTTTCTCAGCCATTGCTTGTTCTCCAGAGGAGGTCAGCAGCTGTCTGCTTCTTGCGTCAGGCGGTAGGAGGGAGCCTGGTTGACTGCGATGGTCCGCGTCCCACCCCGGCCTCCAGAGCGGCCCAACGTACGCAAGAGGCTACTGAAACTCGAGCCTCTTGTGCCGTATGATAATGTTCTGAACCACACCTTCACCTACGAGCAGCGCGATCAGAGCGCTGCCCCCGTAGCTGATGAAGGGAAGCGGTACTCCGGACATAGGCAACAGACCGATGTTCATACCAATGTTGGCGATGGCCTGAAAGGCAACTACTGTGGCGATCCCACAGGCGATCAGCTGTCCGAACGTGTCCCGAGCCATGTCAGCTACTCTCAAGATACGCCATATCACCACCAGAAACAGCAACATCAGCAGAGCGACACCTAGGAACCCCAGTTCCTCACCGAGAACTGAGAAGATGTAGTCTGTATGTCTCACTCGCAGGAAGTGCAATTGGCTCTGGCTGCCTTGAGCGAAGCCTTGCCCAAGGAAACCGCCTGAACCTACTGCTATGCGGGCCTGATTAATATTGTAGCCTGTACCGAGGGGATCACGCGTGGGATCCAGAAACACAAAGATGCGTTCTCGCATGTAGCCGTGGAGGGAGAACCAGATGAGCGGCGAGGCGATCAAGAAGACAGCGGCTATCAAGCCCAGATGTCGAAGGCGGACCCCTGTCATGAGCACCATCGCCAACCAGCTCACACCTAGGACGATTGCAGTCCCGAGATCCGGCTGGATGTAGATGAAGATCATTGGGACTGCAACGTACACAATGGACAGAAGAAAGAAGGGAAGCCGCTTCAGGTCCTCCCGCCTATCAGCCAGGAACTTCGCCAAGACTATGATGAGAAGCACTTTGGCGAGCTCTGAGGGCTGAAGGGGAAAGATGCCCAGGTCTATCCACCTTTGCGCTCCGAACGAGACCCGGCCTACGGCATAAACCAGGATCAACGAGAGGATGGTAAGAGCGTAGATGAGGTGGCTAACGTTGGCGAAGATGCTGTAGTCTGTAAAGGCCACCAGCAGCATTATGGCTACGCCCACCACGGCATATATGACCTGGCGCGCGAAGAATGTGTCCCACCATTCCTCGCCGTGCATCCCCGAGGCTAGGGTCGCGCTATAGATCAGTGCTATTCCGATGGCGATGAGGGCCAGAGTGGCCGCGAAGAGCACGAAATCGAAGTGCTGCCACGTTCTTCCTCTCATCTGGGCCTAGGCCCTCCTGCCGCGGCCGACAGCAAATGTAGCTCGGGGGGGAGGCGCCTATCCTTGATCAGGGCTTGCCAGAGTCTGCAGGAGCCCTCCACAGAATCAACGAGGTCATAGACTATCCGAGTCTCCAGACCCATGACGACGTCAAGATTGCGGAGGCTCATGTCAGCATCAATCACGACCACTCGCTTCCCTGCCTGAGCCAGACTTGCACCAAGCTTCGCGACTCCTGTGGTCTTGCCGACCCCACCCTCGTCTGATGTAATCGTTATCGCGCGTGCGCCCATGCAGTTCCCTCTGTCACTTGCTGGAGCTCCAAGGTTCGACCAGCATCCCACCGTCATACATACGGGCTATGGCAGGGATGCCCGGGACCCTCTCTTCTTCCTCAGGTGCCCTGGCGATGTGGCTGCCGATGCGCAACTGAGTTGGTGCGAGGACCAGTGCGCAGACGATGGCGGTACGGTCACCAGTCGCCCCCTGCATGAACCGTTCCTCTGAGTCTTCCCCAGATGACGACATCACCGCCGGCCACGATCTGATCTCCAGGATTCACATCGCCGAGGATAGGAACGTGGCCCGGATACTGCACTGTCTGTCCCGAACGGACCGTTCGCTTCATGAAAAGTCCTTCTTCCGGCTCGAGAGAGCTCTGGCCTTCCGCTTCTTGGGGTTGCTCGTTGTCGAACAGCAGCGTAGCCGGGATTCCCGGGCTCTCGGCTGCCGCAGTGGCGCTTTCGGTATCTGTCTTCACGGCACACATCTCCATCTTCTTCGTGGAGAGCAGTTCCCGTACATGCCTGATCTCTTCCGGGCTCGGTTCCCTGGGTCCCGTGTTGAGGATGGCATGTGCTCCGTTGAAGAACGAGGCCTTCTCTTCCAAGTGCTTGGCTAATTCGGTCACCACCTCGCGCTAGTCGCGTTCTCTGGTGGTGACGACAAGTCCCTCCTTGGTGCCCTTGATGGCAATGGTGTGGGCGATCCTGGGTCTCCTCTTCCGTACCATGACTCGTTGAGTCTAAGCCGGCTATTCGGGGAGGGGCAGATTGAAGTACTGCGACAAGATCTCAACGGCGATGGGGACGGCTACGATACTCCCCTCTCCTCCGCCCTCTACGAAAACTACAAGGGCGATTTCGGGATCGTCGAAGGGAGCGAAAGCGGTGAACCAAGCATGGGTCGGTAGGTTCCCCTCCCAGTTTCTCTGTCCCGGGAATTCGGCCGTGCCCGTCTTGCCCGCCACGGCCACGCCCCCCAGGTTGGCTGCCCAGGCGGTACCATGGGAGACTGCCGCCCTCATGCCCTCCTTGACAATCCCTATCGTCTCCGGAGACACGGGAAGCTTGCGGACAAGGTGCGGAGCGAAGGGCGTGACCACGTTGCCCTCGGCATCCCTGATCTCGCGGACCACCGTAGGCCTGTACAGGCTGCCCCCATTGGCGATGGCCGCTGTCGCGTTCAAGATCTGGAGCGGCGTGGTGAGGATGAACCCCTGGCCTATGGCCGCGTTGTAGGTGTCGCCCGTGACCCAAATCTCGCCGTATGTCAGACGCTTCCACGTCTCGTCTGGCACCAGGCCTGCGGTCTCTCCGGGCAAGTCTATTCCTGTGGGTTCGCCCAATCCGAAGTACACACCGTAGTTGTGCAGTGCCTCTTGCCCCAGACCCTCGAATTCCCCATACCCTCCGGCGAGCAATCCGAAGTAGATGTCGCACGACTGTGCTATGGCCTCTACCATGCTGATCGACCTGTGACCTGTCTTCAGCCAGCAGTTGAAGGGTTGCGCCAGCTCAGGATTGTCTGGAGCGAAGCGGTGAGGTATCCAAATGGTTCCAGGGCAGAAGAGCAGCGAAGTGCGCGTTACGGTACCTTCTTCCAGGCCTGCGGAGGCTGTCACCACCTTGAAAGTAGAGCCCGGTGGGTACTGCCCGCTTATGGCGTGATTCACGAGGGGGTGTAGTGGATCTTCGCTAAGCTGCGAGTACTCCTCCTCGGATATGCCACCGATGAAGAGATTCGGGTCGTAGCTTGGCAGCGACACCATGGCCAGGATCTCACCCGAGCGTGGATCCATGGCTATCGCCACGCCCGACTCCGACCCAGCCCCTTTGATGCCTCTCTGCAAAGCCTCCGCGACCCATGCCTGAAGTTCGGCATCAATGGACAGCACGAGGTTGTTCCCTGGTATAGGCTCAATAGGGGAGCCGATGGTCTGGATCTCGCGCCCGGTGACGTCCACCTCTATGTGCCCTTCCCCTTTGCGGCCTCGTAGTAGATCTTCATAGGTCAGCTCCACCCCCGTCAGACCGACGACGTCATTGGGATCATAATCGTCATCCCTGCGTTCTACATAGCTCTCTAGATCCTCCTCGGGAATGTGCCCGACATAGCCTGTGATGTGCGCGAATAGCGTACCCGAAATGTATTCCCGGAGTGGTTCAATCTCAACTATCACGCCTGGTAGATCGAGACGTTCCTCTTCTATGGTGAACGCCAGGTCCCTGGGAACGTTGGACTTGACCTGCACCGGGACAAACGGAGCATCTCTGCCAGCTTGCACACGCTCCATCAGCTGGGGTTCTGGCTCATACGCCTCGCCCTCGCGGAGGTGCATACGGTCCACTTCTTCCATGCCGTCGGAGCTTTGATCGCGGATACTGATAGGGACATGGAGCAAGGTGGACAGTCGTTGAAAGACGTATTCCTCGTCCTCCTCTGGAAGATCGGCCGGAACAATGGAAACGGTGAAACTGGGGACGTTTCCGGCCAGGAGGAGTCCGTCTCGATCATAAATGACCCCTCGGGGTGCGTCAATGGACTTAAGTCGAAAACGGTTTCGCTCGGCTTGCTCAACGTATTCACCGCCCTGGACGATCTGCAACTGCCATGTCTGGAAGGCCAACACTGCAAAGGCCGCAAGCACCAGCCCTCTGAAGATGATGACCTTGATGTTGGTCTGTCTTGGCTGCATGTTGACTACGATTATACGCGAGTCTCTGGCCCATCACAAGAGTGGGCTGACCCGTGTTGCCCTAGATGTTGTGGGTGACAGACCCATGAGCACAAGCTGCGAGCCGCGAAATCGATGACCTGCACAACGCTCAGGGCACGATCTCCATCAAGTCGATGAACAGCCTATCGTCGACGGCGTTGCCAGAGGAGTCAAGAAGCTGGAGGCGCTCCATGGTGCGAAGGAGATACAGTCCGACTTCGACCCTATAGAGCCCGAGAGGTGCATGTTCGTCAGTCCAGGCGGTGTGAGGATCGACCACGACTTCGGCATCGGCCCAGTGAGATGTTGGGTGGCTGCCGTATACAGGTTGGAGGTCTTCTTGTCCCCATATCCGGTCGTTATCATCGAGAAGATGTACGAAGACGGTGTAGTCCTCGTCCATGGAGGACAGTGCTTGCCAGGTAAGCGTCAACTGCAGAGCTCCTCCTTTTCTGACCTGGACGTTGTGAATGTCGTAGTTTAGCAGCAGTATCTTGTTCTCGAAATTGGCGGGAAGGAACTCAGCATCGGTAGAGACCAGGGGAGGTTCGGAGACGCTTGGCCCTCCTACGCGGATCTCCTGTGATTGCCCGGCCAGCCAACCGTTGACCACGTTCAGGCGATCGCCGGTCACGGGGTCTCGGAGGCCGATGCGTATTTCAAGGGGGCCGCTGGTTGTGCTTGCCAGTGGCATTACGTGTGTGTCAGCGAGCAGATCGGCCGCGGACCATGACGAGGTTGGGTGCTCACCGAACAGCGGCTGCGCGATGCGCCGCCAGGCAACCGCATTTCCTGGCGCTACCAGTTCGAGCACGACATCGAGGTCAACGTCGAGTCCGTCAAGCGCTTGCCAGTACAGAGTGAGAGGGATGTCCAGGCCGGAAACAGCCGTGGCTGGCAGATCGTATCCGTGGAGCATTATCTTGTTCGCGAAGTTCGCTCGCAAAGGGTGGTCAATCCTGGGCTGCCAGGTTGTGTCTGAAGAGACGGAGATGTCCGTCAGGGTGAGGTAGCCTCCATGGGCATCAGGCGATGCAAGGGCATCTTGGGTGAAGGGTGCGAACAGCCCGACCTGTAGGTCGTAGCTGCCAGGGGGTGGCTGTCCCGCCAGGTCGATTTGGTGGAAGTCTGGCACGATCTCGCCGGGGCGCCAAGCCCCGGTCGGATAGAGGCCATTGACCGGTGGCCTTCCTTTGGTCTCCATCCAGACATGCCCTGTCGGGCCCACGAGACGGAGTCGCACGTCCTGGTTCTCGCCACGTTGCTGTCCCGCCCGCCAGAACAGAGTGAGCCTCAAGGCGTCGGTTCTGTCCAGATCATGTGAGTCCAGTCGGTAGGCCACGAGGTGCGTACTGTCCCCCAAGCCCACGTTCAGTCGTTGCGCGTCGGCGGGCAATTCAACTAGGGGCTCAGTGGTAACTTCCGCCAGCGGTCCGAGAGAGCGCAGATGATAGGCACCCTCTAACCCCGGCAGGAAGCGCGCCAGGATCACAGGTCTTCCCTCGGCCAGCCGCCTCTCCAGTTCAGCCCGGGTGCTCTCTTCATCCGGAAAAACCCCGGTCTCGGTATCTGGTCTGAGGTGTTCCACCGTCTGAAGGTAGTGGAGGGGCGCCATCTTCTCACTGTCTGCGAGTATCACAGAGTCCGGAGGGAGATCCTGCGCCAAGACATACTTGCCCCAGTCGTATGAGTCATACGCATCGCTCTTGTCCACTCTCGGCATGTTCAGCCAGACGAGACTGAGGGGAAGTAAGCCCACCAACGTCAGAGTTAGGGCGGCGACGAATGGGCTGCGAAGCGCGGAAAGCGTCAGTCCGGCTGCGCTGAACAATCTGACCAACACTCGCCGGAACGCTGAGACACCTAGGCCGATAGCGACAGCCACGATCATGTGAGATGGGATGAGGAAGAGCGAGACATCGGGCACATAGTAGCTCAACCCAAAGGCTACGTAGGCCGCGAAAGCCAACGCCAAGAAGATGCCCGCTTTCCAGCTTGGATGGCCATGCATTGACGCGCCTTTCCAGCCGAGGTAGACAACGCCCACTGCGGCCAGCAACAATGCTGGTCCCGGGTACTGCTGGAGCAGCGTGCGCAGGTAGACAGCGAGGCGTCCGGGATCGCCAAAAGCAGCATCCCACCGCAGGGCCGCGGCGAACTGCGTCCCGAGCACCAGATCGGTGAACTGTGGCCAGCTCATGCCTGCTCCGTGGATCTGAGCCCAGCGGAGGGGGATGTACAGATGAATGCCCACGAGGGGTGCGAGAAAGGCGGCCATCGCGGCCATCAGAGCGCGAGGTGTGAATAGGCGCCAAGCGCGGTTCAAAGTCACGTAGACTATGATCGCGGGACCGAGGAGGAGCATGGTTCTATGGTGAGTCAGACTGAGGCCATACACGAGGGCGACCACGATGATCACATTCCGATTTCGCCGAGCGATTTGTGGTGCATTGCGCCAGGCGTTACCCTCCCCCTCTGTCACGCCGCCGGAGATGCCGGCAAATGCTCGCAATAGGAGGTAGCAGATGGCGGCCACGAAGAGCGCGTTGAGAGCGTACACCTCTGCTTCAACTGCCTGTGACCAGAAGGAGTAGGTGAAGGCGAAGCTAAGGGCGCCGATGGCGCTGGCGGACCTGTCGCGTGTCAGCCAGGTGATCGTGGAGTTCAGTACGGCTACTGTGCCGGCTGCGAACAGTGCCGAAGATAGGTTGACTCGGTAGGCCACGTTGCCCAGCGGCACAAGGGTGAACAATTTGCCCAGAAGAATGTACAGCGGGTAGCCCGTGGGATGCGCGATCCCTAGTTCGTACGAGAGCACCTGAAACTCGAAGGTGTCGTGCGCGCCCACAGTAGGTGCCAGAGTCTTCAGGTACAACGCCAGCGCAAGAGCGAATACCGCTGCGGGAGCGATCCTGTCAAGACGGCGAGGTGGTGCTAGCATGGACACGAGGAGTGCAGCCACCAGGGCAGGGGTGCCGACCAGCAACACCGAGGCCTCCACCGTGTTGACCTGCGGGTTAAGCAGGTATACCAGCAGCAGCGAAAAAGGCAGAAAAGAGAGTGCCACTGCCGTTGTCGTTGACGGGTCGGACCGTTGTCGAGTCAACCCGAGGTTGAACAGAGTCAAGAAACCTGCGGCTAGCAGCGCGAACGCCATGGTGGGCAGCCACCCGTAGAAGAAGGTGGAGCTGTAGAATAGGCTCTCGACCGCCCATCGGGCGAGGGATGCCCCCAGGACCAAACCCACAGTCACTGTGAGGGCGAGGGCGCCGACTGCCTGCCAGCGTGTTTGATGCATCTACTCCCCCGTGCCCACGGACTCCAGGTCGAGCCAGCCGTTCTCCACGGCGGTGTCAGCTGCGGGCGCGGCAGATACCATGTTTCCCATCGAGTCGAGCAGTGCAAGCTGGACAGTGTATTCGCCTGCAGGGAAGTTCCGCGGGATCCACAACGCATGGTTGTCCCTTACGATTTCCCCTCTTTCCCAGCCCGGGGTGGGGTATCTGCCAGCCGAGGGTTCGTTTGTCTGCGACAGGGCCTCCTCACCATAACTGTTGATGAGACGAATGGCCACGCTGAAGCTGTCGCGGAGCTCTTTCTCCGTTCTCCAGAAGAGGGCAAGACGATAGTAATCACCTGGGGAAAGCGTGTCTCGCTCTGCCGTGGTCCCCAGCAGGAGCATGCCATTGTCGAAGAGCACCGTGATTTGTTGCTCGATTCCCAGTTCCTCGACGGTCGGCGGCTTGCTAGGTTCGGCGACAGTTACTTCCTGGAGGAAGTACATCCCGATCCTCTGTCCTGCTTCTTCAAGAACTGGCAGTCGGATCATCGTGGATGGGTCATAGAGGCCAACTCCCAGCAGGTACTCCCCCGGCGGAGTGCCCGGTGGAATCTCAACATCGTGAGCATCCTTGTTATACTCGCCACACTGCCAAAGATGCGTCGGATAGCGTCCAGGGTTCAGGCTGTCCTGCTGGGCGTAGATGTTCATCTGCTCGTCAACCAGGTGAACAAACACGCTGTAGTCCGTGTCCAGGGGTTGAGTTGCTTCCCAGTATAGGGTAACGGTCGTAGTATCACCTGGGCGAGGATTGGCAGAAGTCAGATCGTGGCCCAGCAGAGTGATCTGATCTGCAAAGTCTACTTGGAGTGGAACCTGGGCTTCCTGCACGTGGGCACCATCGAAGTCTCGCTTGAACGGCGAATCAAACCTGTCCACCCCGCCCATCTTGAGGATGAGCAGGACTATAGCCACCATGGCTAGGATGACGCTCTGCGCGCCGGTGACGGCGCGTGGAGCACCATGGGTTGCCTGCGATGTGCTGCCACTCGGCGAAAGAGTGGGGGCGTCCATCTCTGGCGCTCGCCGCGCGATCACTGTCCCGACCACAACCAGGAGGGCAACTCCACTGAGGGCGCTAATGATCCTCGATGCCGTACGTAAGGGTGTGTCCTCGAAGCGCAGTTGTACAACGTGGCTGCCAGAGGGTACTGCGACACTTGCTAGCCCGAGGCCGGGCGTGGCCGCGACTGCTGCTTTCTGTCCATCCACATAGCCGTGCCAGCCCGGGAAGTAGATCATGTTGAATACCAACTGAAACGCCTGCGGGGTGTGGACATCTACTGTAGCTCCGGTGGGTGTGTACCGAGGGCTTGAGACGCGAACACCCGCCGGCAGGCTGGCCTCGTCGAGACGTTGGATAGCTGATCCCGATACGTACATAGGCTCAAGGGGCGAGGTGCTGGGGATCCATTCGACCCACACCGGAAGGTACTCGCCGAAAGATGTCGTGCCCACGGTGCCAGTCGACCGTTCGAAAGCCATCATGTCCGCGAAGGACGGATTTAGGGGAAGCTGTGTATAGTACCGTGGATACAGCAGTGGGAAGGCAGAGACGATGATCATCCCTGCGGAAGCGATGACGACCACGAACGACGGAGAGAGAGTGTCTTCTGTGTCAGCGAGAATACGAGTGGCCGCTCCACATAGGATGGCGGTCAGCAGGCAGGCCAGACTCAGTAGACGATGCGGAAACATCAAGTACTTCATAAGGGGCAGGTTGTCCCACACAACGACCGACTGGGGCATGACCATGAATAGCACCATGGCAAGTCCGCACAGCGCGACAATGAGGTGGCCGCGCTCTTCCGGACGCGGAAGCCTCCACAGACCGACCACGGAGAGCACTGACAGAGACACGAGCACCAGCCCCAAGCTATTGGGGACCCCAGGGTTCATCAGTCCTGTGTTTGCGGTACTGGGTAGCGCGAGCAGGTCACCCAGGGTGATGAAGTGGTTGTGGTAGTCGAGATCAGGGGGGGTGATCATCCGATCCAACTGTACGAACTGCCGATCCCAGAGAGCGGGTAGCCAGAAGAAGGCAGTCAGCCCAACTCCCAGAAGCACGGCTGCGCCAGTGTACAAGACTGCGCGGGATCTTAACGTCCCCGAACCCCAAACCAGAAACGCCAGATAAAACAAAAGGAAGGGGGTGAAGATGAAGGTGGCGGGGTTGTGGGTCAGGAAGCACCCGGCGTAGAGCAGGGAGCTTGACGCCAAGTAGACTGCTCCTCCCCTCCGTATGAGGCGTCGGAAGGCCCAGAGAGTCAAGGGATACAGCGCCATGGCCCAGGCTCCCGGCAGGTGACCGCGGAACAGTATGTCGTATAGGTGATATGGCGCGTACATGTAGGCTACCGCTGAGACGAGTGCTGCTTTGGACCCGAAAACTTCTCGCGCGAAAACGTACATGGCCACGCCTGAGGACAGGAGGGCCAGAACGAAGGACAGGAGCATGGTATGAACCAGGCTCAGACGAACGACCAGCAGCAGTTCGCTCACATAGTAGGGCAGATGAGGAACGAAGTTGAAGAGCGGATAGCCGTAGCCGTAGAAGAGGTCTGGAGCCCACCGCGGTAGTAGCACTCCTTGGCGAGCCAGCTGGTCGATTTCCAGAAGCCGGAAGAGGTGGAATAGCCCGTCGAAGCTGCGAGGCAAGCTTGATTTCCAGAGTGGAACGGTGGCTGGCAGACCCAGGAGGCAGATGAGGGCGGGCTCCTTGGCGTACAGGGCAACCCTGGTGAGGAGCTTTCTGATCACCGCGTCCTCCGTCTCAGAGTTCCATCTCTGCGGGGAGAGTCCTCTCGTGAAGCCAGGAGAGTCCGCGGTGAACGACGGGCATGAGGAAAGCGCCCAGAATGGCGGTGGGTATGGCGACTCGGACCAGCAGATCAGCCCAGGCCAGAACGTACCCTGCGAGGGAGAGCACGGTCATGAGTAGGCAGTCGTGGACGATGCTGGCTCCGACGGCCAGGCCAGGTGCGAACAGGGGGCTTGTCCGATAGATGGTGAGTTGCCCGAGGCTGGAAAGGTACGCGGTGACGGTCAGCGTGAAGGCACACGTACCGGTGGGCAGGCCCGAGAGAAAGTCAAGAGCCAGGCCGCCGAGGAATCCCCAAATGACGGCTTCCCTTGCTCCTCTGAGCAAGCTCCAAGAAACGACAGTAAGCAGCATGAGGTGGAATCGCGCTCCTCCCAGGGAGTAGCGGAAGAGCAACGAGGACTGGATGAGGGCGACCGAAAAGAGAAGTGGCACGACTGCGTAGATTTTGATGGGCGATCGCCTCTGTGATGTCTATTGCTCGCTCTCGAAATCGATGGGCTCGAAACTCGTAAGCACCATGACCATTTCCAGCCGTCCGAAGTCCACGGATGGCCTCACCGCGGCCTCCTGGAATAACTCGACATCCTTCTTCGTCACATCTGTGACCTGGCCGATGATCAAGCGCGTGGGGAAGTTGCCTCCCAGTCCAGAGGTAAGCACCAGGTCGCCTGGTTTGATTTCTTCTGTCTGCTGTATGTACCTCATGATCAGACCCTGTCCGACGAGGCCCTGCACCACTCCAGTGGCCCGAGACTCCTGCACCAGTGCGTTCACGGCACTGCTGGGGTCGGTTATGAGCAGGACTTTAGAGGAATGCGGTGCCGTCTCCGTCACTCGCCCCACCAGGCCGCGATGTGTCAGCACAGGCATGCCCACCCCCACACCTTCCGCGGTGCCACGGTCAATGATCAAATAACCAGCGAGGTTGCTTGGATCCCGTCCGATGACCTGTGCCGACACAAGCTCAATCGAGGGGTTGGCCTGTTTGAAGTTCAGCTGCTCCCGCAGCATCACGTTCTCTATCTCAGCCTCTCGCAGGCGCACATTCTCGATTATCAACTGATCCACGAGTTGCTGGAGTTCCTCGTTTTCGGCGTCGCATGCTCGCATGTCGACGTACACCCGACGAAGGTCAGCCAGTCGATCATGGACAGAGGTGAGTGCTTCCTGGGCGGGCAAGGCCACCTGAGCCACCAGATTCTTCACGGGCTGAAGGCGATTGCTGCGATCGAGGACGATGGTCAACACGGCCAATGAGAGGAAGAGAAGGAGGAAGAAGAGGGTTCCTCCTCGCTGCATGCGGGTCAAGGCAGCCTCCTCGCACTAGTGCCGTGTGTTGCGGCGCTGCGTGGTGGTCAGCACGTGGTTCAAGGTGTCCAGGTGTTCGAGAACGATTCCTCCGCCCCTCACCACGCAGGTTAGGGCATCATCGGCGATGTAGACCCGCATTTTTGTCTCGTCAGAGACGCGTTCTGCCAACCCCTTGAGCAAGGCGCCACCGCCCGCGAGAGCTATGCCTTGTTCCATCAAGTCTGCTATCAACTCCGGAGGCGTTTGCTCTAGGGCGGTCCTGATCTCTTCCACGATCATCGCCACCGTGGACGACAGCGCTTCTCGGACCTCGACACTGCTAATCTCGACTTCTTCGGGTAGCCCCGTTATCAAATTGCGGCCCCTCAGAGTCATCGTCTGTTCTTCGGGTAGAGGGTAGGCCGAGCCTATGGCCATCTTGATACGCTCTGCCATCCGTTGGCCGATCAGGAGGTTGTACTTCTCGCGGGCGTAGCGCATGACTTCCTCATCCATCTCATCACCCGCCACGCGTAGCGAACGGCTGACCACTATACCGCCAAGCGCAAACACGGCCATCTCCGATGTGCCGCCTCCGATATCCACGATCATACTGCCCACAGGTTCGTTGATCGGTAGGTTCGCCCCTATGGCTGCCGCCGTCGGCTGTTCAATGAGCAGTGTCTGACGCGCCCCGGCGTTGGTGCAAGCATCGTGCACCGCCCTCTTCTCGACCTCTGTGACGCCGCTAGGCAAGCCCACCACAACACGGGGTCGTGCGATGGGCAGCATGGCACGGTCGTGGACCTTTCTGATGAAGTAGTGGAGCATCCTTTCGGCAACATCGAAGTCGGAGATGACGCCGTCCCGCAGAGGCCTCACGGCCACAATGTTCGCGGGAGTGCGGCCGACCATCTCCTTCGCCTCGTCCCCAACGGCCAGGACTTTCTTGGTCTTCTTCTCGATGGCCACAACGGAAGGCTCGTTGATCACGATTCCCTGGCCTCGCACCAGCACCAGAGTGTTGGCTGTGCCCAGGTCTATGCTGATATCCCGGGAGAACAAGCCCAAGATGGCGTTAAGGGGGCTGAACACGGATTTCTCCTCTCTGCGACCGCCAGATTACCAGTGACGGGCCCTAGTCTGCCTCTGCTTGCTGCTCTTCGGCGTCGACTGGCTCTGCTTTCTCCACCACCCGCCCGGGTTCCTGCTCGATTCCCCTGGCCTCGGTGATCACCTCCACTTCGCCAGGTTCCACCTCTTCCTCCACCACGAGGATCTCCTCTCGGACTGGGAGCACTTGTACCACCACTTCATCAGCGTCAGTGAGAATCTCGATATCCTCGTCTACGATCAGATCCCTCACGAGGATAGCCTGGTCCGTCCGTTCCAGGATACTCAGATCTACCTCTATAGCGTCACTAAGTCGGTCGGGGAGGCAATGGACTTGCAGGGAGTCAAGGCCTCGCACCAGCAAGCCCTCTTTTGTGCTCACTACTGGTGCTACCCCCACGAGAGCGAGGGGAACCTCACCGGTGATCCTCTCGGTCATGACCACTTCATAGAGGTCGACGTGCAGCATGGCCTGGGTGGTGACGTCGCGCTGCACCTCTCTGGCGAGAGTCAACCTGGGCTTGTCTCCGTCATCAACCCACAGATTGATCAGCCGGTTGGTGCCAGCGCTACTCAGCACCGCCCGCAAGTCCCTCGCTGGCACCTGGAGGGACATGGGTTCCGTCCTCGGCCCATAGAGAGTCGCTGGTACGATCCCAGACTCGCGCAGGCGTTTGGTTTTCTTTCCGAACACTGTTCGGGTTTGTGCTCTTAACTCGATCTGCTCCATGGAGATGTACCTTTCACAGGCGGTTTGACAAACATCAATACTATACCAGGGCCAGCTAGGTCGTCAAGTCTCGGCATCTGGCTGGCCGTTCCAGTCGCCCTGCTCTGACTGTCGAATTGCGGCATTGGCTCATTCTACCCTCTATGCACTTACAAGTCAAGGTGTTGGGGAGACGATGTTTGACAATGGCCCATAGCTATCGTAGAATGTTGGGTAATCTCGGGTCGGCTGTGGAGGCATTGCAGCAAGCGCGCATGAAGCTGATGACAAGCGCAGAATTGAGGGAGGTCTTCCTGGACTTCTTCTCCCAGAGGGGGCACCTGCTCGTGCGCAGCGCGTCGCTCGTTCCAGAGGGCGATCCTACTCTCCTGTTCACCGGCGCCGGTATGGTCCAGTTCAAGCCCTACTTCTCTGGAGAGGACGAGCCTCCATCCAGGCGCCTCGCATCCGTGCAGAAGTGCTTCCGCACCACCGACATAGATAAGGTGGGAAACGGGCATAGCCTGACCTTCTTCGAGATGTTGGGCAACTTCTCCATCGGTGACTACTTCAAGAAGGGTGCCATCGAGCTTGCCTGGGAGTTCGTGACAGAGTATCTGAAGTTGCCGAGAGATCGCCTCTGGGCCAGCATCTTCCGTGAAGATGAGGAAGCTTTTAGTCTCTGGCAGGAGATTGCTCTGCCAGGGGACCGGATAGTACGTTTGGGCAGGGAGGACAATTTCTGGGGACCGGCCGGGGAGACTGGTCCTTGCGGACCCTGCTCCGAGATCTTCTACGACAGGGGGCCAGAAGTGGGCTGCGGCAGGGAGGACTGCGGGCCTGGTTGCGAGTGCGAGCGCTTTCTGGAGATCTGGAACCTGGTGTTCATGCAGTACGATCAGGATGCAGAAGGCACTCTGACCCCTTTGCCTCAGCAGAACATCGACACCGGTATGGGGCTCGAGCGTACCGCGGTGGTCATGCAGGACGTTGCCTCAGTATATGAAACTGATCTCCTCGCTCCCTTGATCGCCCGGGCCTGCGATCTGCTGGGCAAACCGTACGGTGACGAGGAGATGGTCGATCGCTCGCTACGAATCATGGCCGAGCACGGGCGGGCGATCACTTTCCTGGTGGCCGACGGTGTGCTGCCCAGTAACGAAGGTCGTGGATACGTGTTGCGCCGCATTCTCCGCCGGGCCGTGCGACATGGAAAGCTCCTAGGGAGGGAGGAGCCTTTCCTCGATGAGATAGCCAGTGCGGTGATAGAGATCATGGGGGAGCAGTATCCCGAGCTGAGAGAGCGCGAGAGCTTCGTGTTGGGCGTGGTGGCGCAGGAGGAGATAGGCTTTCAGCAGACTCTCGCTGTTGGAACCGCCTTGCTGGAGGACCTCATGAAAGGGGTGGCCTCCGCGGGCGGCAGCCTTCTTCCAGGAGACAAGGTCTTCCGCCTGTACGACACCTACGGGTTCCCTCTGGAACTAACGAGGGAGATGGCCTTGGAGAATGGGCTGGAGCTCGACGAAGCAGGCTTCGAGGAGGCCATGGTGGAGCAGCGGCAGAGAGCGCGGGAGACCCGGACCTTTGGCCTGGCGACAGAAAGCGAGTTCTATCGGCCTCTCGATCTTCCTCGGACCCCCTTCCTGGGCTACGAGAGGTTGGCCGCGGACAGTAAGATCATCAATCTAGCCAGGGACCGAAAAAAGGTCAACGAAGTTGCTGCGGGAGAGCAGGTGGCGGTGGTCTTGAGGGAGACTCCTTTCTACGCAGAGGCCGGAGGTCAGGTGGGTGACACCGGCTTGATTGGGGACAGCGCTGGAGAGATCACTGTACGTGATACCAGGAGTCCTCTGCCCGGGCTGATCGTGCATTACGGGGAGGTGAAGGAGGGCTCGTTGCGAAGAGGGGATGCAGTCGTCGCCCGGGTGGACGAAGCGCGGCGTCTTGACATCGCGCGCAATCACACAGCGACTCACCTCTTGCACAGGGCTCTCCGCGACGTACTGGGCGGGCACGCGCAGCAGGCGGGGTCTGAGGTCTCACCTGAGCGGCTTCGTTTCGACTTCACCCATTTGCAGGCAGTGGATCGGGGCGAATTGGATGACGTTGAGCGGTTGGTCAACGAGAAGGTTCGCGAGAATCTGCCGGTCGCCACGAAGGTTACAGACTACCACAGCGCCGTGGCTTCGGGGGCGTTTGCTATCTTCGGAGAGAAATACGGCGATGAGGTGCGGATGGTGAGCGCTGGCGACTATACCAGGGAATTGTGCGGGGGTACGCACCTCCAGGCTACTGGCCAGATCGGGTTCTTCTACATTCTGAATGAAGGCAGCATAGGTAGAGGGTTGCGTCGAATAGAGGCGGTCACGGGTCGCGGCGCGGAGGAATACGTCCGTGAGAGACTGTCCCTGATGGAGAGAATGGCTGCTGCACTGGGAGGCACGCGGGCGGAGCTGGAGAGCAACCTGAACAATCTCTTAAGCGAAGTGGACGCCCAGCGGAGGGAGATGCGGGAGGTGCAGCGCCGCCTGGCAAGGGCAGAGGCCGCCCGGGTTCTCGAAGAAGTGCGCGAGGTGAACGGCATCAAGGTGTTGGCTGCCCAGGTTGAGGCACCAGGCATGGAGACACTGCGTGAGATGACCGACTGGCTCCAAGACAAGCTAGGATCGGCGGTCATCGTTCTGGGTGCCGTCATGGGCGGCAAGCCAGGCTTCGTGGCTGCCGTGACGCCTGACCTTGTTGAGCGAGGGCTGAAGGCAGATGCCTTGGTGGGGGAGGTCGCTGCGGTAGTAGGAGGCGGAGGCGGCGGACGTGCCACACTTGCTCAGGCCGGCGGAAGGGATCCACACCTGATAGACGAAGCTCTGCGGCTGGTGACCAGTCTAGTGACCCCGGTCTAGGCCAATCCGTGATCCACGCGTCGAACTCTGGCATCCCCCTGCGTATCCGATAGCTCTGTCCGTAGGAGTGTGCCTTGCGCGGGCTACTGTCCTTATTGTTAAGGGCTAGGACAACTGGACGCGAGAGCCCAACCTATCGCGCCATTCTCGACCTGGGCACCAGCCAGACCAAGGCGCTTGTGGTGCGGGCTGACGGTCGAGAGAGCGTGATCCTTGGTGCTGCGGCGGCGCCCCATGAGGCGAGTGTCTCTAGTACCAGCGGTGGCCCGATGGACGTCCTGGCGATGGTGCGCAGCTGCGATCGCGCCCTTAGGCAAGCCGAAGAGATGACCGCTCGTTGTTGTGGCAGCCAGGTTGTACCAGACTGGGTGGTGCTTGGCGTGCCGAACTGTTTGACGGCTTTCCTTACCCACACGGTCACGCATCGGCGGTCTGAGGCTGGCCGGCGCGTTACCGAACGGGAGCTAGGGGACGTGGTCCAGAGGGCCCAGCGGCTGGCGCTTCAGGAACTGGGGGACAACGTGAATCCACGCCTTGGTTGTCCCGAGGGGAACCTCGAGTTGTTGGAGTCGGGAGTGGCGGGTGTCAAGGTGGACGGGCATGGTGTGACCACTCCTGTTGGCCTGCACGGAGAGACGATCACGGTCACGGTGTTCAACGTCGTGGTGCCGGCCCCATACCGGATACTTCTGCGCACAGTGGCGAGCGAACTGGGGCTGGAGATCCTGGATGTGATGTCTTCCTGGCAAGCTCTGGCATCCGCCATACCCGATAGGAGGGCAGTCTGCATAGATGTGGGCGGCAGCGGAACTGACATAGTGCTCGTGCACAGTAGCAGAGCATGGGATACCGCCCGCGTGCCACTGGGAGGACTTGGTTTCACGGCTCAGATCGCGAGAGCCTTCCGACTCTCGCGCTCCGATGCGGAGCGATGCAAGCTGGCCTACAGCCTCGGGCAGCTCGACGCCGGTCTCGAAGAGCGCTTGCGCGCCGCTCTGGACGAGGTGCTCGCGGAGTGGCTGAGAGAGCTGGAGAAAGCTCTGACGCCGTTGTGCGGATCGGAGGGGCTTCCTCGTCAGATCGTTCTGTGTGGAGGGGGCAGTAGTCTGCCGGGTATCGTCGAGAGTGTTGGAGACCATCCTTGGATGAGTAGGTTGAATTGCAGTGGCGACCCGGAGGTACGGGCAATGCTCCCGGAGCGGGTCCCGGGCATTCTTGATGGAACTGCACAGCTTCGAGACGCGCAGTATGCCTGTGCGGTTGCTCTTGCCGCGTATGCTACGGGAGGAGCAGCGCACTCGGCTGTGTGGGAGCGTTTTCTGTCGGCCGTGAAGAGACCCGACGTGCTTGCCGATAGCGGGGTGGGGACTTGAGCCAGGCGGAGATCGTCCACCTGAGTTCGGATGACACCTTGGCAGCGATTCGCGAGCGGCTCAGAGCCACTCAGGGCAATCGCGTAATACTCGTGGTTCCCAAGGATTGCTCTGGGCTGGATAGCCTGGTCGATCTGAAGCTATTGTTGCGTCAGGTCGCCGCAATGGACAAGGAAGTGGCCCTGGTTGCCAGCAGTCGTGAACTGAGGGAACTGGCGCGCAGTCTGGGGTTTCGCACGTTCTCGTCGACCGCCTGGGCGAGGCGAACGAAGTGGCGAGCACCGAAGAAAGGCGCGCGATCTGCCGTCAGGAGGCCCTTGACCCGTGAGTCCGTAGGTAGGGCTTTCCCTGCACCGGCATCAACACGGGGGATGGGGATAGGGGGCCCGGTGATTCTGGCGATTGCGTTCATCGGGATGATATCCTTCATGGCACTCCTGGCGGCGGTGTTCGTCCCGACAGCGAAGGTGACTCTTCATCCCGTGATCTATCCGGTTAGCACCACGCTTGTGGTGGAGGCCAATCCATCGGTGGAAAGCGTTGATTTCATTGGCGTGCGCGTTCCCTCGAGGGTGGTGGAGCTGGAAGTAGTGGGCAGTGACGAGATTGCGACCACCGCTGTGCGGGATGAGCCCGAGGCCAGGGCCTCGGGCGAGGTGGTGTTTACGAACAGACGCAGCGAGGCGACGACTGTCGTGTCCGACACCTTCGTCACCACCAGTGCTGGGACCACCATCCGGTTCCACACGACACAAGAAGTGACCATTCCCCCGGGCCTGGGTAGCAGAGCGCGAGCGCCAGTTGAGGCCATCGAACCCGGCCCCAGTGGCAATGTGCCAGCATACTCGATCAACCGCGTGGAAGGTCCCATGGATCGACAGGTCAATGTGATCAACGCGGAGCCCACTGTGGGCGGGGGAGTGAGCCAGGTTACTTATGTCACGAGCGCCGACAAGGACCAGCTCAGCGAGTCCACGTTGCACCAACTCAAGGAGAACGGCTACTCCACCATGGTGGCCGAACTGGCGGAAGAGGAAATCCTGCCCCGTGAGTCATTGCTGGGGTTCGTCCTGTCGGAGACGTACGACAAGTTCCCAGGAGAGGTCTCGGATTCGCTGGGTCTTCACATGCGAGCTCTGGTCCGAGGCACTGTAATCGATCGCGAGGATGTGGAGCTTCTGGGGCTACGTATGCTGCAGTTCGAGGTGCGAGATGGTTTCCAACTCCTGTCCGACGCCACAGAGGTTCGTCTAGCCGAGGTCACCGATGTGGCCTATGATGGGACTTTAACGTTGAGGATGACCGCCGCCGGGCTGAGTTGGGTGGAGATCAATGAGTTGGAGATCCGGGAAGCGGTACGGGGCAAGTCGGTTGCTGAAGCAGAGGAGTATCTCACGCGACACCTGAGCCTCGCGGAGGATCCCACGATCGAGGTCTCTCCCGCATGGTGGGGCCGGCTTCCCTGGCTTCCTTTCCAGATCACAGTGGAGGTAGTGTCGTAGGGTGGCGCTGCAGATCGGCCACCTTCTCCACGGAGACCTGATGCGCCTGATGGGTTTGGATATCGGTGACAAACGTATAGGGGTGGCGCTCAGTGACCCCGACAAGATCCTGGCACGAAGTCTTCGGGTCGTGCGCCGTCGGTCGCAGGAGGCCGACATGGATCTCATAGCGTCCTTGGTCGAGGAGCACGAGGTGGAGAAGATCATCATTGGCCATCCACTACTACTGGACGGAAGGGCAGGGGAGCAGGCCACCCGGATTGAGTCGTACGCTGCGGAACTACGCACAGAACTGGGCATCCCCGTCGTCTTGTGGGATGAAAGCTACTCCACACAGAGGGCGCGTGAGGCGATGATCGAAGCGGGCAGGGGGCGCAAAGAGAGGAAGGAGCGCCTTGACGCTGTGGCTGCTGCTGTGATATTGCAGGACTACATGGATCATGCGAGGTAAGCGGTCGGTGGGCGAAAGGAGGGCTCCTTGGGCGGTGAGGACCTGGTAAGGGGTGCGATTCGTTGGGGGGTCACCCTGGTGGTGTTACTCGCTGCGGTGGGCGTGATCGTGGTTGGTGGGCGCGCCTTGCTGCGAAGTGGAAGCACTGGCGAACTAGATGCAGAAGCCATACAGATGTCGTCTTTGGAACGGACCCTGATCGGCGTATACCTCAACTTGCGCAAGAACGACCTAGACAGCTCCGCCAGCAGTGACACGACGGCTCTTGTCTTCACCATCAATCCTGGAGAGACCGCGGCGACCATAGCGCCCCGGCTGCAACGAGAGGGTCTGGTCGCTGATAGCCAGCTGTTCCTCTACCTGGTTCGCTATCGAGGGGTTGACGCGCAGCTAGAGGCCGGGGAGTACGAGTTGCGGCCCAACATGACGATGGAGGAGATCATCGAGACTCTCCAGCATGGGCGGCTGCGCGAGGTGTCCGTGACTATCCCTGAAGGGAAAAGGGCCGAGGAGGTTGCGGCTCTTCTGGAGGAGCGCGGGTTGGTGGACGGGCAGGCGTTCATGACCTTGGTGCGAGATGGGGCCTCGGGGTACGACTTTCTCACGGACCGTCCTGCCGATGCTCCCGCTTCGCTGGAAGGGTTCCTGTTCCCTGAGACCTATCGTATTCCCATCGACTACGACGCCGCACAGATTCTTGACCTCATGCTCGTGACTTTTGGAGAGCGCTTCTCTCCTGAGATGCGACAGGCGGCTGGAGAGCGCGGCCTGAGTATCCACGAGGTGGTCACGTTGGCGTCGATAGTCGAACGAGAGGCGGTCGTGGCCGAGGAGCGTCCGATCATCGCCAGCGTGTACCTCAACCGGCTGGAGCAAGGCATGTACCTTCAGTCGGACCCTACGGTGCAGTATGCTCTGGGGTATCAGGAGGACGCCGCTCAGTGGTGGAAGATACCCATGTCGCTGGAGGAGGACGTGCCGGTGGACTCGCCATACAACACGTACATGTACCCTGGGTTGCCGCCCGGTCCGATATGTAGTCCAGGGTTGGCGTCCATGCAGGCAGTCCTTGAACCTGCGGACACTACCTACCTGTTCTTCTTCTCCAAGTTCGACGGCTCACATGCGTTTGCGGAGACTTACGAGGAGCATTTGCGCAATCAGGAACTGTATCAGGGTCAGCAGTAGTTCTCCACCGTGAGGAAGCTTCTCTTACCGTTGTGCCTTCTTGCCCTTCTGGCAGCGGCCGCCGGCTGCCTTCCCGGGTTGTCCACACGCCCGACGCTCAAGATAGGGTTGGTGGCCCCCTTCGAGGGACTGTATCGACATCTGGGCTACGAGGCCCTGCACGCCGCAAGACTGGCCATAAGAGAGCGCAACCAGAGTGGAGGCGTGGAGGGCTACCTGGTGGAGTTGGTGGCTCTCAACGACGACCAGGACCCGGAGGCCGCGACCCAGAGAGCCCGTGAGATGGCCGTCGACCCCGATATCGTGGGTGTCATCGGCCATTTCGGCGACGAGACCACGCTGGCGGCCCTCCAGGTATATTATGAGGAGGCGGGCCTGGCCCTGGTGGTGCCAGCCTCCACGGCGACCGCAGTGACCAGCAGTGGCTATTCTCAGACCTATCGCCTGGTTGCTGATAACGCGGTGATAGGCGAGGTCGCCGCGCGCTATGCGGTACTGGAGGAGGCAGCCGGGAAAGTGGCCGTGGTGGGAGGGCCGGAAGACTTGGTGAACCCCTTCGTCCGAATCGCGGAGGGAGCCGGGACAGAGGTCTTTCTACATGAGATCCAGGACGGTGAAGTGCTGGTGTCTCAACTGGCTGCTGAGGAGCCCGACATGGTGTTCCTCGCCTGCGAAGGGATCGAGGCAGCGGAGGTGCTTCTCGCACTGAGGGAATCGGGACAAGCGATCCCTGTTCTCGGGGCGAATGGCCTGAACACTCCCCATTTCGCGGCGGTCGCGGGCGACGCTGCCGAGGGGACGATATACGTAAGTGTCACTCCGCCCTGGCTAGGTCAAGGCTTCAGCGAAGCGTACGTCGAGCTGACCGGCGCTGCGCCTGGTCCGTACTCGGCCCTGTCCTATGATGCCGTGGGGCTTCTGCTGGATGCAGCAGGGAAGTGCATCGCCCTCGAAGGCAAGCCCTCCAGGGCATGTGTAGCGGAGTCATTGGCGGAGATAGGGGACTACGATGGGGTGACCGGTGGTATCTCTTTCGATGAAACAGGCCAGGCGATAGGGCGCGAGGTCTATCTGTACGAGATGGTGGACGGGCAGTATCCAGGTGAGGTTCGAGACTGCCCGTTGTGTCTCACTTCCGCGGGGGGCTAGCTGACCACCTGGTAGACCAGTGGCGGCGGATCCACGGCGTGTTCTTGCAAGGCGTAGGCCTCCAGCAAGCTCGTTTCCGCCTTCCTCGCCGCGCTGTCTGTTCGAGCGTGGATGGTGCACAGTTCCTCGCCTCGTTTTACCCTGTCACCTATCTTCTTGTGTAGCACTACACCGACGGCGTGATCCACGGGCTCCCCCTTCTTTTTGCGCCCCGCTCCTAGATCGAGTGCGGTCAAGCCCACCACCATGGCGTCCAGTTGGGAGATATACCCCCCCTGTAGCGATGTCATACGCCGCGTCACTGGAGCTTGAGGCAGCAGGCCTGGATCGTCGATGGGCAAGGGGTCTCCACCCTGGGCCGTGATCAGGTCCCTGAAGCGATCAAGGGCCTGGCCTGAGGCCAGGAGTTCCTCCAGCCTCGAACGTGCCTGGCGCTCGTTTTCCGCCTGTCCGGTGAGAAGCAGCATCTGTACGCCGATGGTGAGACAATGAGAGGTGAAGTCCGACGGACCGCCGCCGCGCAGGGTGTCCATCGCCTCCCTCACTTCCAGGGCATTGCCCACCGCAAGACCGAGGGGCTGGTTCATGTCGCTGAGTACGGCGGTAGCGCGCTTGCCAAGGCTCGCGGCCAGGTCGATCATGATTATGGCCAACTCCCGTCCCTGCTGCTCGCTTTTCATGAAGGCGCCGCGTCCCACCTTGACGTCAAAAACGATGGCATTGGCACCCACGGCGAGCTTCTTGCTCATGATACTGCTGGCGATCAAGGGGTAGGAGCCCACGGTGGCAGTGACATCGCGGAGAGCGTAGAGCTTGCCATCCGCGGGAACCAGGTCGGGGGTCTGTCCAGCCACGACAATCCGGTGCTTAGAGAGGTTATCCAGGAAGCGAGAGGCAGAAAGATCGGTCGTAAATCCAGCAAACGACTCGAGCTTGTCGAGGGTGCCCCCGGTGAAGCCCAGCCCGCGACCCGATATCTTGGCCACTGACAGGCCAGCGGAGACCGCCAGAGGTGCCACCACCAGGGTTGTCTTGTCGCCGACCCCACCTGTACTGTGCTTGTCCACCGCCAGAGGGGCGATGCTCCCCACATCCAGCATATGACCTGAGCGAGCCATGGCATAGGTGAGGTGGCTGGTCTCTTCGGTGTTCATGCCCTGAAGGTAGACCGCCATCAGCCACGCTGCCGCCTGGTAGTCCGGTATGTCCCCGCTCATCAGTCCCTGGATGAAGAACTCTATCTCATCCTTGGAGAGGACGATCCCGTCCCGTTTCTTGGTGATGATCTCCAGAGCGTTCATGCTGGTTGGCCCATGTCCCCGACACGGGGGATACGATGTTACCACACGCGAAAGATCTCCGCAACGTCAGTGTGGACTCGGTCGCGTTGTGGTTGCGGAGCGTGCCGCTCCTGAAGACACGAATTGTCTTCGCAGGGCGGTACCTCGAACGGGGAGCTATCGACCGTCATAAGCCCTCGGTGTCTTCGGCGCTGGGCGTCTTCCGGACCTCTGGCGGAGGTAGGAGGCTTATGCTATCATCGACAGGCAGGGGTTGGCATAGAAGGCAGCGAGGAGTGAGGGATATGAAGTGCCCCAATTGCGGGATCGATGTGGGTCCAGAGGATGACTTCTGTGGCGAGTGCGGGGCCCAGTTGCCCCGCCAGCGACGACGGGGCTTGGGTCTTCCTGTCGTGATTGGCATCGTCGCTGCCATAGCTGTGGGAGCGTGCGTGTGTTTAGCGGTTGTGGTCACCCTGTGGCCTCCCGGGCCCACGCCCGCGCCGACTGTACTGGCGACGGGCACGTCCAACGTCGCGCCTACGCACGCCGTTTCTCCCACACCCACCGTCCCTGCCTGGCCGCTGGCGGTGCAAGATAGCTTCGATGACCCACAGAGCGGGTTCACCAACGAGTCCTACGAAGCGGCTCGCTACTTCTATGAGGGCGGACGCTATGGCATCGAGACCATTGGGGCGGACTTGATCTCCTGGACTTCGCAGGGTCGCTACTCCGACCTGGTGATGGAAGTGACGGTCGTGCCTGAGGGGCAGGCCGGTGAAGCTGGCGTGCTGTTCCGGAAGGAGGGCGAATACCAGTTTTGCGCGTTCACGGTCTCCACCGATGGGCGTTACAGAGTCAGGAAGATGCTTCAACAGGGGGCAGAAGGCTGGGAGACACTGCTGGATTGGAGCGAGTCACCTCATCTGAGAAGGGGCGTGGTCGCGAATCGCCTTCAGGTGGTGTGTGTGGGGTCCGAGATATCACTGTATGCGAATGGCCAGTACCTGACGACGGTCCGTGAATCGAGCTACGCCGGAGGGCAGATTGGCCTGGCTGTGGGCACCTTCGCCGATGAAGCCCGGGCCTTGTTCTATTTCGATGACCTGCGGGTGTACGCTCTTCCGACAGGCCCAGAGGTGTTGTGGCAGGATGACTTCAGTGATCCCGCGTCTGGCTGGGAGGTTGGCGATTATACTGGAGGGAGTATCAAGTATGAGAACGGCGCCTACCTGGTAACCGCCTCGAGCCTGGGGTTTATGTGGGGTGTGGCCAACCGTTCCTTTGGGGACGGCACGATCGAGGTGGACGCCACTCAGGTCGTTGGTCCCGCCAACGACAACAACGGCTATGGCATCATTTGCCGGGTCCAGAGCAACGGTGACGGGTACTACTTCCGGATCAGCGGGGATGGTTTATACGGCATCCACAAACTCGTGGACGAGGAGTCAGAGTCCCTGGTGGAGTGGACAAAGTCGGACGTCATCAATCAGGGCAACGCCTCGAACCGCGTCAGTGCTGTCTGCAACGGTAGCACGCTAGGACTGGCGGTCAATGGGCAGCTTCTGGCCCAGGTCAGTGACTCCACCTTCACGGAGGGGGATGTGGGCTTGGTCGCAGGCTCCTTTGAGGAGGACGAGGCTACGGAGATCAGCTTCGACAACCTCGTCGTCTACTCTGCCTCGACTGAGTAGTGGTGTACTCTGTACAAGTGGCAAGGGGAGGGGTCGAACGGCCCCTCCCTTTTTCTGTTCTCGCAACCGATATGCTATACTAGAGGGTGCGGAGCAAGTGGCATGGATAGGGTCACCGTGATAGGCGGCGGCCTCGCCGGGTCTGAGGCCGCGTGGCAGGGCGCCCAACGGGGCTTGGACGTAGTGCTGTATGAAATGCGTCCCCACAAGATGACTCCGGCCCATCAGACCGGCCATCTTGCGGAATTGGTGTGCAGCAACTCGCTCGGCTCGAACCTGCTGGACCGGGCGTTGGGGCTCCTCAAAGAGGAGTTGCGCCGCCTGGGATCCTTGATCGTCGGTTGTGCGGATGAGACGGCGGTGCCGGCTGGTGGGGCTCTGGCTGTGGGGCGAGAGGCCTTCGCCAAGTTGGTCAACGAAAGGTTGGAGGGGCATCCACGGATTCGGGTCGTGCGGCAAGAGGCGCGGGAGATGCCTGAGGCGAGACCTCTGGTGATAGCTACCGGGCCTCTCACCAGTGATGCTTTCGCTGAGGCCATAGCGCACCTCACTGGAGAGCAGTACCTGCACTTCTACGACGCCATGGCTCCCATCGTGGCCCTACGTTCTATCGCCATGGACAGAGTGTTTCGTGGTTCGCGATACGGTCGCGGCGACGGCGACTACATCAATTGCCCCCTCGATGAGGGTCAGTACGGGCGGTTTGTGGACGAACTGCTGAGGGCGGAAACTCTCCCTCTCCGGGAGTTCGAGGAGGACCAACGGTTCTTCGAGGCCTGCCTACCTGTGGAGGTCATAGCGCGGCGTGGACGCGATGCGTTGGCCTTCGGTCCTCTGCGGCCTGTGGGGCTGAAGGACCCGCTTACCGGAGAGCGGCCGTTTGCTGTGGTCCAGCTGCGCCAGGACGACCTGGCGGGGACGCTGTACAACATGGTAGGGTTCCAGACCAACCTCCGTTGGGGAGACCAGCAGAGAGTCTTCCGGCTGATTCCTGGGTTGGAGCGGGCGGAGTTCGTGCGTTATGGGCAGATGCACCGCAACACATTCATCAACTCACCCACTTTGCTGGCGCCGACGCTTCAGTTCAGCGGTGAAGAGGGTGTGTTCTTCGCCGGGCAGATCACGGGGAGCGAGGGCTACGCATCTGCCGCGGCGGGTGGGTTCCTGGCAGGTACGAACGCGGCGCGAACGGTGAGGGGAGAGCCGACGGTCGTTTTTCCCCAGACCACGATGATCGGCGCACTGTTCAGATACGTGACCTGCGCAGCGGCTTATGAGTTCCAGCCGATGAGGCCGAACTTCGGCCTGGTGCCGCCTCTGGAAAGGAAAGTGCGCGGCCAGAGACGCCGGTACCAGGCCTATGCGGAACGCGCGCTGGAGGATCTGGAGGCTTTCATGGCAGGCGCCGGTCTCACGGTGGGAAGAACGGGGGCCTAGTGTATGGGCAGGAGATGCCCGATGTGGGGTCTGGTGCTGATTGTTGTCGCGATTGCCGCAGGCGGGTGCACAGGGAGTGAACCGGCCGCAGTAGGGGAGATCAGTTCCACAGAGAATAGGAGTTTCGACGGGGAGAGTGCCTACGAGTATGCCCTGGAGCAGTGTGAGATAGGTCCTCGCCCGCCCGGGACAGAAGCTGGCTGGGCCACGGGAGATTACATCATCACTCAGCTTGAGGTCTCAGGATGGCAGTTGGATAGTCAGGAGTTCGAGTACCGGGGTGTCAAACTGCGGAACATCGTGGGCAAGCTGGGCCAGGGGCCGGTGGTGGTTCTGGGTGCCCATTACGACACACGCCCAGTTGCGGATCGAGACCGGGAGCATGCCAACCAGCCGATCATGGGAGGTAATGACGGCGCCAGCGGCGTCGCCGTGTTGCTGGAACTGGCCGACGTTTTTGCCCAAGAAGAGCTGGAGTACGAGGTTTGGCTGGCCTTCTTCGATGGAGAGGACAGCGGCAATCTCCAAGGTTGGCCCTTCTGTGTGGGGTCCAGCTACATGGCGGAACACCTGGCAGTGGAACCGGCCTACGTGATCGTGGTAGACATGGTAGGGGATACGAAGCAGGAACTATACTACGAAGGAAACTCTGACGTGGCGCTTAGAGAGAGGTTGTGGAACATCGCTGCTGAGCTGGGCTACGAGGAGTTCGTTCCGCAGGTGGGCCGCTCCATCGTGGATGACCATTTGCCTTTCGTCAATGCGGGAATTCCCGCAGTTGACATAATCGACATCGATTATCCGTACTGGCACACCGTCGAGGACACCTGCGACAAGGTGAGCCCTCAGAGCCTGGAAAGGGTCGGAAGGGTGCTGGAGGAGTTTTTGGCGAGGGGGGAGTAGGGTAGAGGAGAGTGGCGTATCGGCGAAGGGGGTGGGCGTGCCGGGGGGACGAGTCCCGGGCGTGGTAGGGGTGTATGAGGGCCTGAGGCAGTGAGGAGGTTGACATTCCGAGGAAAGTGAGATCCGTTGAAGCACCCATCGAGAAAGGCTTTCTGGTGGGGGTGGAGCTGAAGGGCAAACGACACCTCTGGCAGGTGGAGGACTCGCTGGAGGAGCTGGCCCAGCTCGCTCGGACGGCGGGCATAGAGGTGCTGGGCAGCACCATCCAGCGGTTCGACTCCCCGAACCCTGCCACCTATATCGGGTCTGGCAAGGTGGAGGAGGTCCAGACGTGGAAAAGCGAGTTGGGCTACGATGTGCTCATCTTCGACGACGAGTTGCTGCCACGCCAGCAGCGGAACCTGGAGCAGGAGTTGGACGTCAAGGTGTTGGACCGCACCGCTCTGATCTTGGACATCTTCGCCAGCCACGCCAGCACCAAGGAGGGCAGTCTCCAGGTGGAGCTGGCTCAGTACGAGTACCGGTTGCCTCGCCTGACGCGGATGTGGACCCACCTCTCCCGGCAGGCGGTGGGTGGCGTGGGCCTGCGCGGCCCTGGTGAGACGCAGCTGGAGAGCGATAGACGGGAGATTGGGAGGCGCATCGCCGACCTGAAGAGCCAGCTGGAGCAAGTCCGGGTCCATCGGCGGCAGTACCGCAGCCGCAGGAAGAAGGCGTCTATTCCCGTGGTGGCCATTGTGGGCTACACGAACGCCGGCAAGTCCACGTTGCTGAACGCCCTCGCTGGGGCCGACGTCTTGGTGGAGGACAAGCTGTTTGCCACGCTGGATCCCACCACCAAGCGGGTAGTACTGCCCGAGGGCAAGGCGGCGTTGTTCACGGATACTGTGGGCTTCATCCACAAGCTCCCCACGCAACTGGTAGCCGCTTTCCGTGCGACCCTTGAGGAGATCAACGATGCAGAGTTGCTGCTGCACGTTGTTGACATAAGCCATCCCAACGCACGTGAGCAGAGCGTCACAGTGGAACAGGTGCTGAGAGAGCTGGGCGCTCAAGACAAGCCGATGATCACGGCCCTAAACAAGGTGGATTTGCTGGAGGCGGAGAGGCTACAGGGCAGCGAGAAGGGGAGTGAGCTGGTGTCTGCGGGTGCCATCGACCTCCAAGAGTGCATGACGGAGATGATGAGAGAGTACCCCAACTGCGTTGCTATCTCGGCCGCCAAACAGATAGGGCTGGAAGCTCTTCTGGAACGGGTGCAGGCCTTGCTGGAGGAGGAACTGGTGCGGGTGGTCGTGCTTCTCCCGTACAGCAGCGACGGCCTGCTGGGTCTCCTGCATCAGCGAGGGGTCGTGGAGCACGAGGAGTACAGCGAGTCTGGGGTACGCGTGGAGGGCAAGGTTCCGCATACGCTTGCCCACCAGTTCGCACGGTATCTGGTCAAGTGAGCAGTGGCACGGGCGAACTTGACCGTCACTCAATAGTGCGAACATGCACAGGGAGAAGGTGTTGATGGAGCACCTTAGGATAGCTCGGAGCGAGCTTGGACATGTGAGAGGCTGGCCGGGCGCGAGAGGACGAAGGTCCTGGAGCGGATCGCGGTGCCGAGCGGTGAGGCTGGCGGAGTCGTGCCAGTGTCGGGGTTATACCGCTGTGCGGCCGAAGGGACCCGAAGTCCGGCGGGCCTCTGCGCGGTGGCTGTGGGACCGTGGGTTGCCTAATGGGCTCAGTGGCGGAGAGCCCTGGACACCCCCGGACGCAACGAACCCGTTTTCGGTGGGGGAGTCCGAGGTGGGCTGCCGGTCCCCGCATTAATCCAGCGCCGACACAGAAACGCTCTCGATGGACCGAGGTCAAAGCGCTCCGGTGCTCCGCCCCTCGTAACCCCATCCTAGGGCAGATGGATGCTTCGTCATGCAGGAGGGGGACAACCGGAGCCCGAGGCGCATATTCACACTATAGCTGTTATGTAAACCATAAGTCAGTGCACGGTCAATTACTTTACATAAGCGACACATCAAGATTGGGGAGTGAGGGTTGTCTTGAATACCATCGTCTGGCCGCTCAACACGTGGACGAGTCCTCCGAACGTTTCTGAGTCTGGGAGCTAACAGTTTGATGGCCGGATCGAAAAGAACGCAGTTAATGGCAACAGCCGTTCAGGTGCTGTTGTTGTGTTGCCTCTCATTCACCGTGTGTTTGGCTGCCTATACCACTGGTTTCGCGGCTCAGTGGTTGGGGCATGGGCCTGGCGATATCCGTGAGGTGCCCGACGCGGTCCTGCACCCCACCGCGGAACAACCGCCCGAGTTCCAGGTGTTTTGGGAGGTCTGGGAGCACGTAGAGCGCGATTTCTACGGAGACCTGCCGAGCGATCGAGAGGTCGCGTACGGGGCCATTCGTGGCATCTTGCAGGCCACAGATGATCCTTACACCTACTTCATCGAGCCTAGCGACCATGCGATGGAGGAGGCTCAGCTGGAGGGTCGTCACGGAGGCATAGGCGCCGAGTACGTGATGTCCGATGGCTATCTCGTCGTGGTTGCAGTGCTGGGGGATTCGCCAGCCGAACGGGCAGGCCTCTTGACGGGAGATGTGATCGTCGCTGTGGACGGCACAGAGGTCCTGGGGCTCTCTCAGAACGAGGCCATCATGCTCATTCGGGGCAAGGAAGTAGGGACCAAGGCGGCGCTCACCGTGGTTCGAGATGGCGAAGCCGAGCCGTTGACCATCACCGTCACGAGAGAAGAGGTGGAGGTCCCGACGGTCGTCTGGGAACTGAAAGAAGAGGACGTAGGCTATGTCCGCGTTTCTTTCTTCGGCAGCCGCACCAGTAGCGAGGTAGATCGCGCTCTCCGCGCCCTGAAGGCTGGCGGCGCGTCGACATTGGTCCTGGACCTGCGGGACAATCCGGGTGGCATTGTCACCGCAGCAGTGGACGTCGCGAGCCAGTTCATAGACACAGGCGTGATCTTCTACGAACGCGACAAGGATGGCCAGGACAAAGTCTTCAACGCCAGCCGGGGCGGTGCCGCCATCGATCTGCCTCTGGCCGTGCTCGTGAACGGTGGTACCGCCAGTGCCGCTGAGATCGTGTGTGGGGCCATCCAGGACCACGAGAGAGGCCCGCTCATAGGAGAGCACACCTATGGGAAGGGTTCCATGCAAAACATACGGGAGCTTAGCGACAACTCCAGTATCCACGTGAGCATCGCCCATTGGCTCACGCCCGACCGCCACGAAATCCAGGGAGCCGGCCTGGCACCTGACCTGGAGGTCGCCTCTTCTCAGGCGGCACTGGACCACGTCGAGGACCCACAACTGGAGGCGGCCTTGCACTACTTAGCGGGTCGGACGGTCCAAGGGACCGTCCCCCATTATATCAGGCAACTCGCATGATTGGATTCCGATGCGCATTCTGATACGTGTGGCTGTCTTCCTTGCCTTTGTGCTCACATCGCTGTTGCTGACCTCATCGGCGTACCTCGGTGGGTACGGTACCGCCATTCTCCTGCGCCCTGCCCCACCGCAGACAGTATCGCCCGAAGTGGGGGACAACTTCAGGGTGTTCTGGGAAGCCTGGCGCATCGTTCAGGAGGAATTCTACGGCGGCCCGATTGAGCCATCAGTCTTGACGTACGGTGCCATTCGCGGCGCCGTTGCGTCGCTGGGCGACCCGTTCACGTGGTTCGCCGATCCGCAGGAGGCCGAGCGGATCAAGGAAGCAGCCAGCGGACGCTACTCTGGAATCGGGGCTGTGGTCAATGAGAACGAAACGGGACAGGTCATAATCGTCCGTCCGTTCGAGGGTGGTCCGGCAGATCTCGCGGGCCTGCTACCTGGGGACCTCGTACTGGAAGTTGACGGCACAGACACGCTCGACATCAGCCTGGAGCAGGCGGTAAGCCTCATTCGAGGGCCTTCGGGCACCTCCGTCCGCCTGGTCGTCCAGCGCGAGGGACTGCAGCACCCCTTCGAAGCGGAAATAGTGCGAGCGCAGATCGAGATTCCTTCGGTTGAGTTCGAAGTGCTGGACGAGGGAATCGCCTACCTCAAACTCAACGATTTCCGAAGCAGTGCTCCAGCCCAGGTGCACGCGGCGCTGGCCGCCCTACTGGCGCAGGAGCCATCATCTCTCATCCTGGACCTGAGGGATAACCCCGGTGGGTTGCTATCCTCCTCCATCGAGATCGGGAGTGAATTCATAGCCGAGGGAGTGATCGCCCTGGAGAAAGGCAGCAACGGTTTTGAGGAGACTCTTGTATCCCGAGGCAATGGTCTGGCCACAGAGATACCACTGGTCGTCTTGATCAACGGGGGCAGCGCCAGTGCGTCGGAGATCGTGGCTGGGGCAATCCGAGACCACGAGAGAGGGCTCCTGGTCGGAGAACCCACGCTCGGCAAGGGTGCGGTGCAGGATCCAGTGGACCTCAGCGATGGTTCTCACCTTCGCCTTACCACCGCCCACTGGTTCACGCCCCACGGCCAACTCATCCAAGGGGAGGGCCTGGCACCGGACATCGAGGTGGTACTGACCGAGGAAGACCTGGCCAACGATCGGGATCCTCAGTTGGAGGAAGCCGTCGCCCACTTGCTCGGTCGGTGACCAACATGGCAGACAAGACCCTGGTCAGCAACAGGAGAGCTCGGCGGGAGTACTTCGTCGAAGAGACGTACGAGGCGGGGCTGGTCTTGACGGGATCTGAGATCAAGTCCTTACGTGCGGGGCGGGCCAATCTGCAGGATAGCTACGTGAGCATCAGGGATGGTGAGCCCTGGCTGGTCAACACTCACGTCGCCCACTACAAGCAGGCGACCCATGAGAACCACGAGCCTCGGAGGGATCGTAAACTCCTGCTCCACAGACACCAGATCGACCGTCTGTCAGGGAGGGTCCAGGCCAAAGGCTATACCATCATCCCTTTACGCATCTATCTAAAGGACAATCGTGCCAAGGTGGAGATCGCCTTGGCCAGGGGCAAGAAGTTGTACGACAAGCGTGCCGATCTGGCCAAGCGACAGGCGGAGCGGGACATCGAGAGGGCCATGCGCAGAACCAGATAGGACCGATCTCGACCGCTCCGTTCTTTCGGCGATCTGTAGGAAGCCAACTGATGCCCTTGATCAGCTAGCGGGCGAGGAGCTAGCCGTCTCAGTCTGGTCAGGATCTGCGTGGATTCTCAGGACGGCCAGATGGGGCAGGTTACGGTACTTCTGACGGAAGTCAAGTCCGTACCCGACGACGAAGGTCTCCGGGAGATCGAAACCGATGTAGTCAAGAGGGAGAGCCACCACGCGATTGGCCGGCTTGTTGAATAGTGTACACACCCTGAGGCTGGCGGGTCCTCTGTTGCGGAGCTGCGCCAGGATGTATTCCATGGTCAGACCGCTGTCGATGATATCCTCGACCAGAAGCACATGCTCGTCCGCGATGCTCAAGTCCAAGTCCTTCAGCAGCCTCACAGCTGCAGTGTCCTCGGACTCTGGGTGGTATTTCTCGATGGACATGTAGTCGGTGGTCACCGGGATGGAGATGGAGCGGATCAGATCTGCCATGAAAGGGGCCACCCCTTTCAGGATCCCGATCAGGCGGGGTTCGAGCCCGGTGTAGTCTCGTGAGATCTCGGCGCCGAGCTCGCCTACCCGGTGCTGGATCTGGGAAGCCGAGATGAGAATCTCTCCCACTTCGACCCCTGTCAGCCATTCACGTTCTCTCATGCCACGTCTTCTCCTCGAATGCCCCTCATGCGGGATCGCCCCTTGCTCTTGGCTCAGGCTAGCCCTGTTATGTCAATCTGCTCCTGCAACTGCTCAGTCCCGACGAAGGACCTCCTCCTCCAACAAGTCTGCAACCGCCTCGGCATCGTCGAGGCCGAAGTGTGGCACGGGCAGGTCAAAGCTCTGATCAGTCACGATGGCGATCAAGTCCTGCGCGGGCGACACCAGGTCCTGGCTCCTTTCGCGTCGAGACACTTCGATTTTCTTCTTCGGTCCCTTCTTGTAGCCTTCAGTGATCACCAGATCCATCTCCTGCAAGTAGGTGCTCACCACGGCATCCAGGGTCATCTCCTCGTCCAGGCGCTTGATGAGGGCCAGTCTCTCTGGTGAGGAGAGGATCACCACGTCGCTGCCGGCCTGAGCGTGCCGCCAGGAGTCCTTGCCAGGGGTATCTATCTCAAAGCCATGAGGGTCATGCTTGATCACGCCGATCTTCAAGCCACGGCTCTTCAGCACAGAGATCAGCTTCTCCAGGAAGACGGTCTTGCCCGAACCTGACTTTCCGACGACGGAGACCACTGGGGGCAGCGTCACTGTCGTATGGCTCCAGGATTACTTCGGTATGTGGTGCGGCACGCGGATCGTTGCGGTCTTGCACCCCGATCAGCCAAGCTCACTCTTGCGTGCTGTCCTTGAGGGCTGAGAGTATCTTCGCCGGCGTCACTGGAAGCGAGAACACTCGAACGCCCACGGCATCGAAGATGGCGTTGGTGATGGCAGGCGCAGTGGGAATAGACGTTATCTCCCCTACCCCCTTTGCTCCGTAAGGGCCGTCTGCGGTGGGATGCTCGACCAGTATGGTCATCATCTCGGGCATCTCGCGGGTTGTTGGAATCCTGTACCTAGTGAGAGTCGTCTTCTGCGGAAGTCCCTCCCTCATAGTGAACTCCTCCATGAGGGCGAAGCCGAGACCCATCACGATGCCCCCCTCCACCTGCCCTTCCGCGCCCACTGGATTGACCGCGTTTCCGACGTCATGCGCGGCAATGACCCGCAGCACCTCAATTTGACCTGATGTTATGTCAACTTCCACCTCGACAGCTTGAGTGGCGTAGCCGTACGCAAAGTGGGCATCGCCAGTCTCTCCCAATGGAACCGTCTTGGGGGGAGTGTAGACCTCTGAAGCCATCAGCGAAAGGCCCTCGCTGCGCGCCAGCCCGACGGCCTCTGTTAATGGCATCTCCTTGCCGCTGCGGCCGGCCACTGAGCCGTTGGCGAAGAGTAGATCATGCGGGGCCGTGTCCAATTCCTCACTTGCCGCCTGTGCGAGTGTGTCTCTCAGCCTTCGCGCTGCTAGGCGAGCCGCGTTGCCGGAGATGTAGCTCTGGCGGGAGGCGGTGGTTGCGCCACCGTCTGGTGTGAGGTCGGTATCCCCGAGTACCACGTCTATTCTGCCGTATTCCACGCCCAGCTCTTCCGACACAATCTGCGCCAGGACGGTGACGAGTCCCTGGCCGACCTCCGCTGCACCCGCCCTGACCTGCGCATGGCCGTCCGGAAACACCTCCACTTCGACACCCGCGCTATCTGCGACTCCCCCTCCAAGACCGACATTCTTGTAGGCGCAAGCGATACCCCAGCCCCTGCGCCGCCCGGGCGGCGGCGGAGTAGCCGCAGCCAAAGCGTCTCTGGCGCCGGCAACCCGCTCCATGGTTTCCACCAGCCCGACGCTTTCCCGGAGCTTTTGGCCGGTTACGGTGACGGCTCCGACGCGGAGGGCGTTCTTGCGGCGCAGATCAAGAGGCAACATGCCCAGTTTCCGAGCGAGGATGTCCATCTGGGTCTCTGCCGCGAAGTGGGCCTGAGGAGCACCGAAGCCACGGAACGCGCCCGCCGGCGGGTTATTGGTGTACATGGCGTAGCAATCCACCTTGGCACTGGGCACCTCATACGGTCCCAAGGAGTGCGTGGCTGCTCTCGTCATGACGTAGGGCCCGAGAGAGGCGTAGGCCCCACTGTCGCCCACGATGAAGGCTTCCGCTGCCGTGAGTCGACCATCTTTCGTGACCCCGGTCTTGAGTCTAATCAGACATTCGTGTCGTTTGGGATGGGAGATCATCGACTCTTCTCGGGTGTAGACAAGCTTCACAGGACGTCCGGTGAGCTTGGCCAGCAGAGCCACGTGGATCTGGGCAGCGATGTCCTCCTTGCCTCCGAAGGCCCCGCCGACTTTGGTCTGGACCACCCTGACGCGGTCCTCTGACACAGCAAGGGAGGCAGCGATCTGCGTTCGATCGGAGAATGGTATCTGGGAGCCTACGTAGACGACCACCCTACCCTCGCCGTCCACGAGTCCGACGGCCGCCTCTGGCTCCAAGAAGGCGTGGTCGCCTCGCGGGGTGCGATACTCGTTCTGCAGAACGATGTCCGCCTCAGCGAACCCCTTTTCCACGTCCCCCTGGCGTAGTCGTATGTGCTCAAGCACGTTTCCTCCATCGTGCACCAGGGGTGCATCCTCTGCCAGGGCTGCCTCCGCGGAGGAGACCACCGGCAAAGGTTCGTACTTGACCTGGATGAGGCTGGTCGCCCGGGCAGCGACCTCTTCGGATTCCGCCGCTACGGCCGCTATGGCATCTCCCACATACCGCACTCTGTCGTAGGCCAGGACGGGCCAGTCTTGGCGGGCCAGGCCATGGTTTTTCGCTCCTGGCACATCCGCCGCGGTGACCACTGCTACCACACCGGGAAGAGCTTTGGCTTGAGACGTTTCGACGTGCAGAAGCCTGGCGTGGGGGTACTCGCTGCGCAGGACCTTGGCGTACAGCATGCCTTCGAAGTACAGGTCGCCTGCAAAGACGGCTTCGCCAGTTACCTTTGCTCGCGCATCGGGTCGCGGTCGATCGTGGCCTACCACACCTCGGGATGGTTCCTTCCACACCTTACGTGGTCCCCGTAGGCCGGCCGCTTGCTCCACCGCCTCCACGATCTTGGCGTATCCGGTGCAGCGGCAGAGGTTCCCGCTCAGCGCATCCAGAATCTCCTCCCTTGAAGGCTGGGGGTTCGCGTCGAGCAAGGCCTTCGCGGTCATGATCATGCCAGGGGTGCAGTAGCCGCACTGCACTGCACCCCTGTCCATTAAGGCCTGCTGCAAGGGATGCAACGTGTCACCATCTGCCAGTCCCTCGATGGTCTGCACCCGCTTGCCTTCCGCCCGCGCGGCGGGATAGACGCATGACTTGACAGCTTCTCCATCGATGATCACGGTACATGTCCCGCAGGCGTTGTGTCCGCAGCCCTTCTTCGTGCCGGTCAGGCGCAACTGGTCTCTGAGGACATCGAGCAGCATGGCGCGGGGCGCTACGTCGACTTCGCGTAACTCACCGTTGACCCACAGGCCTATGCGCCTACGCTGTGACATGATGGTCGGCCTCCATAGCTCTCGTGCCCGTACCCACTCCCAAAGAGAAACGCTTGAGAGAGGCCGCCGACAGTCCTCCTTCAACACCTGAGAGATGCACCTCAGCCCAGAACCCCCAGAGCCGATTGTGTAGGGATTCGTCGTATGCGGCCAAAGCGCAGTCAATCTCCCGTTGGAGCACTGAAGCGCTCAAGGCTCCACAGTACTCTGGCTTTGTTGAGGTCGGCCTGGCTGTTGATGTTGAAGAAGGATAGGTGCTCAGGATCGAAGATGTCCATCTCGTCGCGATCAACGTATCGAACGTGCACCTGTGAAAAGAAAGAGATTATCCTCAGGTCGCCTCGCTGCAACTGTCCCTCGATGAAGGGCAGGCAGTTGCGGGAATAGATGGCGTGCACCGCCTCCGTTAGCGTCCCCATACGTGGGATCACCACATCATACTGAGGTGCCAGGCCTTGCATGTAGCGCAGAAGCGACAAGTTGAGGAAAGGCATGTCGCAAGCCACCACGAGGCTGCGGTTCCTGGTGGCGGCTCTGAGTCCGGAGTATATGCCTCCTAGCGCGCCCTTGCCAGGAAATACATCGCCGACCACTACCGCCTCGAACTGTTCGTATTTCTCAATGTCGTTGGCGACGACGATCACCTCATCGCTCAACTGTTCCAGCTTCTCCAGGATCCTCTCTATCAGGAACTGGCCATTGATTCTCAGGAAGGCCTTGTCCTGCCCCAGACGTGAGCTGCGGCCCCCGGCCAGTACGACAGCACTGGTTGGGCTGAGGCTCCTCCCCCCTGTCATCCTTGGTGTCCTCTGGCCATGTACTCGTGTTGCGTCTCAAGTATACATCAGGGGCCAATCGGTGTCGAGACAGGAGACCCTACTTCCCCGCCAATGACACCGCGAAGGCCCGCTGGAAGGCATGTGAGCTTCTGTCAGCTGCGGAGAACCGTGTCTTGAGTCGATAGTTGCGCTTCATCTTGCGACCTCTGCTCTCCTCCCAGCGTCTCTCGTACTCTCTCAGAGCTGTGGCAGAAGTGTCTCCCTCTTCCACAGCCTGGGCAGAGACCTCAGCCGCCAGTCTCCCCGCTACCATGGCATTGGCGATGCCACCCCCTGTCATGGGATCGGCTTGTCTCGCTGCGTCCCCTGCCAGGATCAGACCATCGGCGACGATGGCGCCCTTGGCGATTCCCACCGGCACGTTTCCGGCGATGAGAGTGACAGGGCTGCCCTGCTCAAGCTGCTGAGGATACCCCTCGATGAAACGGTGCAGGTACTCCAGTGCCGACCTCTGAGCCAGATCGGCCTGCACGCCCAGGCCGACATTGGCCACGTGGTCGCCCTTGGGAAAGACCCAGGCATAGCCTCCGGGGGCAAGCTCTGCGCCCAGATAGTAGTCGCAGCATTCGGGATCTACGTCGATGCCTGCCAGTAGATACTGGGCGCACACGAGACAATCGCAGGGCCTCAAGACACAGTCCAACCCATTCCATTGTCCCACTCTTGACTCCACCCCGTCAGTCCCGACAACGATCTTGGCCGCGATCTCCAGCTCGCTCTGGCCGTCCGTGGCCCTCACGCCTTGCACCGCTCCATTCTCTGTGATCAAGCCCTTGACTGCCGTCTTGAGCATCAGACCCGCTCCGGCTTGCACAGCTTTTTCGGCCAGCACCCTGTCGAACACGCGCCGCTCGAGGACGTAGCCCGTCTCCTCGCCTATGAAAGATCGCGCCTCTCCAGTGTCCGTGGTCACAATCCGAGACCGGCTCACCCGCGCTGATATCCAGCGTTCGTCTGGATCCAGGAACGGCAAGAGCATCTCCTAATTGATGCCCTCAGCGCAGCGCACAGCGCTGCCGATTTCCTGTCGCTTTTCCAGGAGCAGTACCTCCAAACCTCGTTCTGCGGCATAGCGTGCGGTGGTGGCACCAGCGGGCCCGGCTCCGACCACTACGAGATCGCAACAGCGCCTGCTTTCATCTGCCAGCGACTCCGTTTCCCATGACAGCGCACCGGTTGGGCAACCCGTCACGCACTGGCCACACTCGGTGCACAGCTCTTCATCGATTAGCAGCCGTGTCTCAGCCAATTCCAGAGCCCCGGATGGGCAGAGACTAACGCATCCCCCGCAGTATGCACACACACTCTGCCTCACCGTTGGCATACTCCCACGCCTCCCCTTGCGCTCACGCCGGAAACGAAAAAAGGGATGCCGAGGGCATCCCTTTTTCGTACAGCGACATGCGATGGCCCTATGCTAGACCTTCCTCCGCTATCCTCTTCTCGATGTAGGCCACCGCCTGGCCGACGGTCGTTATCTCCTGGGCTTCTTCGTCCGAGATCTCAACAGTACGGCCGAACTTGTCCTCGAAGTACTCCTCGAAGGCCATGATGAGTTCCACAAGGTCAAGGGAGTCGGCCTCGAGGTTCTCTTTGAAGTGTGCGTCTGGGACTACTTTGTCCGCGGCTACGCCGAGTTGCTCGACTATAATCGCCTTGACTGCAGAGAAGACGTCTCCCTCAAGCGCTTCGCCCATTGCGTTCACCCCCCTTCTTCACCTCGCTTTGTGTACCTTGCTGCAGGTAACTATAGCAGCGTTGGCTGCGATAGTCAAGCTTGACAACATGGTTCCCAGGACTGATAATAGTCTACGTCACGTCAACATACCAAGAACACTCCCGGGTTCTTGAAGTTACGGAAGAGCCCCCATGCATCAGCAGAGAAAGCTGGACCACCTGCGCATCTGCCTGGACAAGGATGCCCAGTTCCCCAATCTCTCCACAGGCCTCGAGGGATACCGTTTTGTGCACCAGGCTCTACCCGAGATCGACCTCGATGCCATACTCTTGTCTTGCGAACTCCTGGGGAAGAGACTGCGCGCTCCGCTGTTGGTGTCCTCTATGACTGGGGGAACCGACGAAGCTGAGCACATCAATCTGAATCTCGCGCAGGCTGCTCAGCGACTGGGGATAGCCATGGGAGTAGGATCCTTGAGGGCGGCCCTTGAAGATCCCAGTCTGGCGTGCACCTATCAAGTCCGAAGGGTGGCTCCAGACATCCTACTCCTGGCCAACCTTGGCGCTGTCCAACTCAACTACGGATACGATGCCGAGGACTGCCTCAGGGCGGTGGAGATGATAGGGGCGGATGCTCTGGTCCTGCACTTGAATCCCCTTCAGGAATGCCTCCAGCCAGAAGGCAACACTAACTTCACCAATCTGATCAAGAGGATCGAGCAAGTGTGCTTTCACGTGCCGGTGCCTGTGGTGGTCAAGGAGGTGGGATGGGGCATCTCATCCAGGGTGGCGGAGATGCTGCATGCGGCCGGGGTGGCCGCGATAGACGTCGCCGGGGCGGGAGGGACATCGTGGAGTGCCGTGGAAAGGCATAGGGCACAAGACGACAAGGGCGACAACATCGCGCGTGCTTTCGCCGACTGGGGCATCCCCACTGCTGATTCTATCCTCATGGTGCGACGCGCTGCTCCCCGACTGCCAATCATCGGCAGTGGAGGGATACGCAGCGGGATCGATGTCGCCAAGGTAATCGCTCTTGGAGCACATGCTGCCGGAATAGGAGCGCCCTTGCTAGGCCCTGCGACCGTTGACGGTGATGCGGTCGCTGGATGGCTGGAAGAGATCGTTGATGAATTGCGCATTGCCATGTTCTGCGTTGGAGCTGCTGACCTGGGGGCGCTGAGGGACACCCCCCTCTTACACAGGATTGATTGAGCGTGAGCGAGGGGATGGTATTCGAGAACCTGGACGAGTATCTGAGCGCCATCGAGCTGGAGATGAGGAACTCGATGGCGGTTTCCGAGAAGGCGCTGGCGCCGTACTATGGCATGATTTCGTACCACCTGGGGTGGGTGGACGAGAGATTCGCGCCAACAGAACAGGAGGCGGGCAAGCGCCTCCGACCTCTGCTATGCCTCTTGGCCTGCGAGGCTTGCGGCGGGGACTGGCGCAAGGCTGTCCCTGCTGCGGCGGCCATCGAGCTCATACACAACTTCTCACTGATCCACGACGACATCGAGGACAACAGCCCGCAGCGACGTCACCGCCCAACCGTCTGGAGCCTGTGGGGTCAGGCGCAAGCCATCAATGTGGGTGACGGACTATTCGCCATCAGCCGTCTCGCGCTTCAGCGCCTGGCCGATCGAGGGATCAGCCCGCCGAAGATCGTCGTCGCCTTTCGTATCGTGGACCAGACTTGCCTCTATCTCACCGAGGGCCAGTACCTGGACCTCGCATTCGAAAAAGAGGAGCGCGTAACGGTAGACATGTACCTGGAGATGATCGGTATGAAGACCGGTGCGCTCATGAGCTGCGCCACGCAGCTGGGTGCGCTCATCGGCACGGACGATGAGCGGGTGGTCGAGAGCTATGCTGAGTTCGGCTATGAGCTGGGGTTACTCTTCCAGATAGTGGATGACATGCTGGGCATCTGGGGTGCTGGCGAAGCTACAGGTAAGGGCGTGGGAGAGGACATTGTCAGCAGGAAAAAGTCCCTGCCTGTGATCTACGCGCTCCAACACAGTGATGAACTCCGACGCATCTATCGTCATGAGCGGATGGATGAAGATCAGCAACGGGTCGTGATGCAGAGGCTGGAGAGCCTCTCAGCTCGTGAATACGCCCGAGAGATGGCGGTCAAGCACCTGCGCCTGGCTGTGCACACCTTGGCAGACACGGGAGTACAGAACCGGGCCCAGGAAGACCTAGGGAGGATTGCTCACTTCCTCCTTGACAGACAACACTAGCTGGCGCTCGGCGGCAGGAAGCGCTCGAAGACCTCGTTCCCCAAGAGGCGTCCCCTACCTGTCAGGCGTACAGCACTCCTGTTCACCTCAACGAGACCCAAATCCGTAAGTTCCTGTATCTGATCTGCGAAGAGTCCCTCCATCGCAGCGCAGAAGCGTTCCTGGAAATCAGAGAAGGACACACCTTCACGCAGACGTAGACCCAAGATCATGGTCTCACTGATCTCCGTGGCGCGGTCGATCTCCTCTCGTCCGGCCACGGCTTCCCCTCCGCTAGCAATGCGCCGCACGTACTCCTGCGGCGAGAGCACGTTGTAGTACCGGAACGCTCCGTCGAATGAATGGGCACCAGCACCGAAGCCGAGGTAAGGTTCATTGTGCCAGTAGACCAGGTTGTGTCGGCACTCGCGCCCTTTCACCGCCCAGTTGGATATCTCGTAGTGGACGTAGCCTGCTCCTGCCAGTTCTGCTTCAGCAGCCTCGTACATTTGGGCGGCAAGGTCGGGGTCTGGGGCGGGTAGCTCTCCTTTAGAGATTCTTGCGGCCAGGGGCGTGCGTTCCTCGACCGACAGGCAGTACAGCGAGATGTGCTCTGGCTCTAGACTCATTGCGGTTGCGAGGTCATCGCCCCACTGAGTGAGGTCCTGTGTGGGAAGCCCGTAGATGAGATCCAAGTTGACACTGTCAAAGGCTGCCTTCCGGGCAAGACCATAGGTCTCCATGGCCTCTTTCACCGTGTGGACCCTGCCCAAGATAGTGAGCATTCCCTCGTCGAAGCTCTGGACCCCCAGACTGAGCCGATCAACCCCCAGCGCTCTCAGGCCCTGCAAGAGGGCAGCGCTCGCACTGCCAGGATTGGCCTCGATGGTGATTTCGGCCGCGTCAAGTAGAGTGTAGTGGTCCGTGCAGGCCTTCAGGACTTGCGCCAGCAGCTCAGCACTGAGCACGGTCGGCGTCCCCCCACCCAGGTAGAGAGATGATACCTGCAAGCGCCCTCGCTCTCGGGATGACTGGCCAATCTCTGTCTCCAAGGCATCCACGTACGCCTGATGCAAATGATGCAGACCGGAGTAGGAGTTGAAGCTGCAATAGGCGCACTTCCGTTGGCAGAAGGGGATGTGCACGTAAAGTGCCACGTTGTTCATGGCTGCTCGGCGGACTCTGGGCATCCCGCGGAGAGGCCATGTCTCAGAAGAAGCACAGCCTCCAGTACCCCACCGCCGATAGCCAGCGCCTTGTCGGAGATGGTGAAGCAGTGCTCTCTGATGCCACGGGGGTCAACGTCCCCCACCTTCATGCCTTCAGTGACCGCCCGGTTGTCGGCAAGCAGGCCTCGCAGCACCCCGCCGATTTGCGCAATCACAGGCTCGCCGCCAACTTCAGCCACCGCTTCTCCGGCTCTGATCTGCGCCCCGATCTGCCGGCTCCCCGTGAGCACTCCCGACCTTGGGGCGCGGAGCACCCGTTCTGAGGTGTAGCCCATGATCTCTCCCGGAACCCCTGTATCGGGAGCGGCGCTGCCCTCCAGGATGACCCTCCCCAGGTAGTGGCCCCTCTTGGTCTCCACAACCGCGTGCACGTCGACCCCGGCAACGAAACCTGGGCCCAGACCTATGACCGTGGGCGCGTCTGTGATTCGGGTGCCGACATTCCTCTTGGCCAGAATCGCGTCCACCACAACGTCCGGGTGCCACTGAGGGACGGTGTTGGCGTCGGGGTCCACCATCACCGGTACTTCTCCTTGGTCCAGGATTCGCAGAGCATCCTCAAGGGAGTCGGCGCGACGTCCCACCACTCCCTCGACTTCGATGACGCCGTCGAACACTGCTGACGCAAAGGCGACCGCCCTGCGGATGACCGTCGGCTCTGGTAGCTCAATGACCAAGACCTGCATGCCCGCCCTGTGGAGGCGGTAGATGACCCCGCTAGCGAGGTCGCCGCCTCCCCTGACCAGTACCTTGATGTCTCTCAGCAAGGCTCTCTCCATGACGCACCTATTCAGATTATAGTGCAGGGCGGTGGGACCTGCCATTGGACAAGGCAGCACCAAGTGCCTATAATTGGCCAGTCACACTGCCGCACTGGGAGGCGCAGATGCCCGAGCCCTGGCCGCTGATTCGTTCGAGACGCGACAAGTCCTACTGGGTGTTCTCAGTCCGTGCTGACACGGCGCGCTGTCCACGGACCGGCCAGGAACACGATTTCTACGTACTGGAGTCACCTGACTGGATAAACGTCATCCCCCTCACTGCGGACAACAAGGTCGTGATGGTGAGGCAGTATCGTCATGGTACGCGTGAAATCACACTGGAGATTCCTGGCGGGTTGGCCGCACCAGGCGACAGCCCAGAGGATGCTGCCCGCCGGGAGTTGCTCGAAGAGACGGGATATGAAGGGGACCAGCTCGTTTTCTTGGGCTCTGCTTGTCCGCAGCCGGCCATCTTGAACAACCGGTCCATTACCTACCTGGCCAACGACGTGCGCCTGGTCCGGGTGCCTCACTTTGACGACACTGAAGATATCGAGCTCGTCCTGGTACCCCTGTCGGAGATCCCCGGTCTGATAAACAATGGCGACATTGACAATGCGATGGTCATTCTGGCCTTCTACTGGTACTTCCTAAGTCAGTGCGACCGGGACTCGCGGTGCCTAGATGAAGAAGTTTGAGCTCTCAACCTCGGGAGGCAATTACCCAATACATTCCATGTCCATTCTGCTGGGCGAAGATCTCTTGACTTGTCTCTGGGGAGGCACCAAGCCCCACATCGGAGCAATTGCGCTGGCCTTGCCTCGCCCCAGTCTTGCCGATGCAACCATCACCAGTTCCACAGCCTCGGTCCTCACCATGCTGGGGCACAAAGAAGATAGGGTGGTCAAGGCGGTGGCCGAGCAACTGTCCTCCAGACTGAACAAGAACGTTGTGGTAACCGCTGGCATCCACTGGGACCACCTGAATGAAAGCGCGATCCGAGAGATTGAAGATAATTGCGCGCTCCTGGCAGACATGATAGGAGGCCAGGCAGAGAGGGAGGCATGAAGAAGCTGATCGTGGGCATATCCGGCGCCTCGGCCGCCATCTATGGGATCAGAATGCTGCAGGCTCTGCGGGCGGCCAAGGTAGAGTCACACCTTGTCATCAGCGACGCCAGCAAGAAGATCATACCCCTGGAGACCACCTACCAGGTTGGTGACGTGGAGGCCTTGGCCAGTCATGTCTATCCCATTGAGGACGTCGGGGCTGCCATTGCGAGCGGTTCCTTCAAGGCAAACGGAATGGTGATTGTACCTTGTTCGATCAAGAGCCTGTCCGCAGTAGCCAACTCGTACAACGAGAACTTGTTGGTGCGGGCCGCTGATGTCACCCTCAAGGAGGGCAGGCGCCTGGTGATGGTGGTGCGAGAAGCACCCTTGCATAGAGGGCACTTGCGGCTGATGCTGGCGGCGGCCGAGATGGGCGCTGTCATTTACCCACCGACGCCAGCCTTCTACTTCAACCCCCGGACCATTGACGACTTGGTTAATCACACTGTTGGCAAGATCCTTGACCTGTTTGACATTGAGCACAAACTTCTGAACAGGTGGCAAGGCGCAGAGACACCATAATCTGTCTCTCGAGCGCGTGCGAGCGCCACGTTGAGCTGCACGAGCGGGTCGCCGTCGGCCATGCGTGAGCTGGAGCGTGCCGTGACCGGTCCGGCGTCTCGTCGCGGTACCGAATGGTGCCTCCGTTCGCTGCTTGACTCTTGCGAGAATGTATGCTATGATGGCCTTGAGATTCTGATACGTCTCTGCGTCGTGTTCCCGCGGGACTGTGCGCGGTCTTTCTGGCGAGGTCGCCCATCAGCGGGCTAATCATGTAACGGTAAGCGACCCACGGTTAATATCCTGTTCCGTTATGTGCATCCCTGAACATTCGCGCCCTGAGTGAGCCTATGTCGCATCACTTCATCGTCGTTCAAGGGGGACGATCTTCGAACTGGCTAGCCATCGTTCAGATAGGTCTAGCCAGTTTTGCTTAAAGCCCATAAGGAGGTAGAGCATGACAAAAGTGAGAGGGGCGCATGTTTACTGGAACCCGATAACGGAAACGCTGCCCAGGGACAAACTGATGGAACTACAGCTCAGGAAGTTCCAGAAGATAGTGGCGTGGGCGTATGAGCACTCCAAGTTCCATCGACAACTGTACCAAGACGCCGGCGTCGAACCGGGCGACATCAAGTCCTGGGATGACATCAGAAGAGTGCCCAAAGTCGAGAAATCGATGATGCGGCAGATTCAGAGGAAAGATCCGTTCCCCTATGGAGACATGCTCTGTGTCCCTCTGGAAAGGGTCACCGAATTCCACCAAACCAGCGGCACAACGGGACAGCCAGTCTATCAGGCCGATACGTGGCAGGACTGGGAATGGTGGTCGGAAGCTTGGTCCTACATCATGTATGCCCAGGGTTTCAGAGATACAGACCGCATCTTTCTTCCCTTCGGCTACAATATCTTTGTCGCCTATTGGGCGGGCCACTACGGGGGCGAGAAGATGGGGTGCGAGGTCGTGCCCGGTGGCGTGCTGGATACTGAGGCACGTATCCTCAAGATGCAGGAACTGCGGACCACAGCGCTCATGGCCACCCCGACTTACGTTTTGGGCATGGCTGACACGGCCCGGAGCATGGGCATCGACCCGGCAAAGGATCTTCAGGTCGAGAGGATCCTCTGTGCAGGGGAACCCGGGGCTAGTATCCCAGCTACCAAGCAGAGAATGGAAGAGGCCTGGGGCGCCAAAGTACACGACCATGTGGGTGCGACCGAGATTGGTGCCTGGGCCTATGAATGCACCGCCCAGCCAGGCGGACTGCATGTCAATGAGGCGCTATTCCTGATAGAGCTGGAGGACATTGTCACTGGCGAGTCAATCGCCGAACCAGGTAGGCGGGGCAAGCTTATCATCACGGCCCTGGATAGGATGGGGCAGCCGTGCATTCGTTTCGATTCCAAAGACGTGACAGAATGGGCCGAGGAGCCCTGCCCTTGCGGACGGACCTTCCGGGTGATCAAGGGCGGAGTTGTGGGCAGGGCCGATGACATCACCAAGGTCAAGGGTGTTCTCCTGGCGCCGTCGGCGATCGAAGAGGTCGTCAGGAGCTTCCCCGAACTGGGGGACGAGTTCGAGGTGGAGGTGACCAAGAAGGGCGACATTGACGCGATCTCTCTGAAAGTCGAGCTTCGTCCAGAAGCAGAAGGGCAACGCGAGTCGGTGGAAACCAGGCTGGTAGAGCAGCTCAGGTTGAAGACCAACCTGCGGTACAACCTCCAATTCCACGACTATGGCACGCTGCCCAGATACGTGCTCAAATCCAAGAGGTTCAAGGACCTGCGGCCTCATTAGGGGGAAAAGAATGGGAGACGGAGATATCGACAAGCACATGCTGCAGGAAATGGACGACAGAATCCAGAGTATTAAGAAGGCCGCTCTGGAACTGCAGGAGCTCTGCGGCGGCATCCAGGCCGTCTACAGGAACGCGGACCGGATCCTGGCGAGCGTAAAGATGCTGGAGATCAACGTCAGCGATGTATTGGACGTGCTGTGAGCGTGGCCTATCACCAAAGCCCACCCTATCGCGAGGGACTAACGGCTGCAGCTATACTAGTGAACCCGGCGCTTAACCGGTAGAGAATCACGGAAGGAAGGAGGTTGGGAGGAGAGCACTTCAAGCGCAATGGCCCATCGGTGAACGTCATTCCACATGGGTGGGAAAGGAGGTGGCGCGACGGCATCACGCGACGTAGTAGAGAATCTATCGGCGTTGTTGGAAACTTGTGGAAACTGAAAAGCGGGGAGGGCTAAACCGATGGCGGACAAGAAAGCTATGACACAACCTCTGATTGGGTTGCTGACCATGATTGTGGTGATGGTCTGCGCGTTCATCGTGGCACTGTTCACGCCGGGGTCTATGGCAGGACCGGTGAACGCAGTTCTGCTGGTAGGGGCGCCAAGCTTAGTATGGCTGCCATATCTGGTGACCAACATGGTATGGTGGCGAGGCTGGCCAGCCGGCAAGATGAAGCAGCCGTGGGCGGGCCTGGTGAACTGGATCGTGCAGTTGGTGATGATGCTGATTACGCTGGTGATCTTGATGCCCATCATCACCGGTGGCTTCGATTTCAGCCAGATGTTCCCCAAGGTGGCGATCTACACCATCCTATCGTTCTTTGTGATGCTGCACCTGACTTTCATCCTGGGCTTGAAGCCGTTCCACAAGCTGGAGTACCGCCTGGCTGGGGTATGCGCCTTCCTGACCTCCTGGGTCGTGGGGTTTGTCATATACCTCATTTTCTGCAATTGGGGTGCCCCTGGATTTCCCAGCGGTATGTTCTTTGCCCTGGACTTTGCGGCGGCCATACTCATGATGATCGTCTGGCAAATGATAGTGGCGGTCCTGTGGCAAGGATGGCCCTTCAGCAGGATCAAGAATGCCTGGACACAGGGCGTTGTGGCGACCGTGGGGATCATCCTCCTCGGCTGGATCACGTGGCTCGTGCTTGAGGCGATACTCAAAGGGATGGGCGTCCCCGGAGGACCCACGGGTCTCATCGTGCCCATAGTGTTCGCCCTGGGCGCCGGCACGATCTTCGGCGTCTTTACCTGGGGCATGGCCTTCGAGACCTGGCCTCTCCAGAAAGTAGGGGCTACTCTGAAGCGCACCCTCCTGCCCATCTTTGCCGTGGCCCAGTCGCTCGTGTGGTACTTCATCATGAAGGCCATCTTCGAGGCCTTCGCGCCAGGCGCGCCTATTCCGGCCCAGTTGTGGACAGCGGTCATGAGCTTGAACCTGTTCACGGCGGGCATCATCCTCTACTACGGTGTGTGGCACCGGTGGCCCTTCACTCCGCCGGCCCCGCCAGCATGAGGCACTTGAGGCAGAGCGAGGCCCGTCAAGAGCAACAATAGCCAGGGGTCAATCGGCCGCACCGGTCGATTGACCCCTGGAGTCAGCGAATCTTCGAGGAAGGGAGGTGGTGCGCTTCGGTAGAATAGCTCGGGAAGACTAGTGGAGCAGCGATGTCTGTTTTGTTGCACAGTGACATGCTGGTCGGTCTCAGTCTATGCTGGCTGAAAGGAGTAAGAAAGTGGCAGAGAAGAGATTCCCAAGCCCCTTTGACGTAGAGGATATTCCGGGCACCGAGGGCTGGCGCAGGATGTATCCGTATTACTACGTCTTCGGCGAAGAGCGCAAGGAGTATGAGGAGGGCCAGTTCTGGTTTTGGGACGCCATGCACCACCCCGACCCGATGCTGCCCTTCGACTGCATCACGGCCGAGAGCTGGTGGGTGGCGCTATCCCAGAACACCTCGCGGATCTTTGCAATCCCACCAGCGCTTGGCATCGCCCACCGTATCGTTAACGGCTACACTTACATCAGCGCCCATGCGCCCGATCCGGAACTGATCCCCGAGAGGGTCAAGTACTTCGAGAAGAGGGTAGGCTTCTACTACGAGAAGTGGGAGAGCCTGTACGCGCAGTGGGAAGACAAGATGCGGAAGGTCATAGACGACCTGAGGGCGATCGACATCCCCCAACTGCCGATGTACGAACCGGACCATGTGGTCTTCAAAGGTCTAGGGTACAGCAGTGGCTACACGCTCTTAGAAGCCTACGACAAGTTGATCCTGAACATGTACCTTGCCTGGCAGTACCACTTCGAGTTCCTCAACTTGGTCTACCTGGCCTACCTGACCTTCTTCGGTTTCTGCAAGGAGGCGTTCCCGGATATCGGTGACCAAACCATCGCCAAGATGGTGTCCGGCGCCGACGTGATCATGTTCCGGCCTGAGGAGGAGATAGGCAAGCTCTCGCGACTGGCCATCGAGCTCGGCGTGGACAAGGTCTTCAAGGAACGCCTTCCCGCCGACAAGACCGTAGACGAGCTGGCGAAGACCAGCGCCGGCAAGAGTTGGCTGGACGCCATGGACAAGGCCAAAGACCCCTGGTTCTACGTCTCCACAGGCACCGGCTTCTACCACACCCACATCGGCTGGATAGATGATCTTAACATACCCTTCGATCATATCAGAACCTACATCGATAGGATAGAGAAGGGTCAGTCGATCGATAGACCTCTGGCAGAGATCAACGCCGAGAGAGAGCGCATCGTCGCTGAATATGAGGCGTTGCTGCGCACAGAGGAAGACAAGAAGAAATTCAAAGAACTGCACACTATCGTGCGCAGAACCTATCCCTATGCGGAGAACCACCTCTTCTATGTTGAGCACTGGCACCACACGATCTTCTGGCAGAAGATAAAGGAGCTCGGACAGCTGCTGGTTGATCACGGCTTCTTTGAGGACAAGGAGGATATCTTCTACTTCCACCGCTTCGATATTCCTCCCATGTTGTACGACCTGGTCACGGCCTGGGCGGTCGGGCCGGGCGTGCCCGCTCGCGGGCCCAAGTACTGGGGCAAAGAGGTCAAGTGGCGCAAGGAAGTGTTCAAGAAGTTCCGTGAGTGGGCGCCCATTCCCGCACTGGGACCTACTCCTGAGGTGGTCACCGAGCCCTTCACCATCATGCTCTGGGGTGTGACCACGGACACCGTCAAGCAGTGGCTGGCCCCGGCGGGCAAGCCCGAGGAGATGACTGAGCTTCGCGGCATGCCAGCCTCCCCAGGGGTCGCTGAGGGCCCAGCCAGGGTCATCCTTGAGATCAGTGAGCTGAGCACTGTCCAGCCGGGCGAGATTCTGGTTTGCCCCATCACCTCACCTAGCTGGGCCCCTGTCTTCACCAAGATCAAGGCCGCGGTGACGGACATTGGCGGCATGACCTGCCACGCCGCTATCGTGTCGCGCGAATACCGCCTGCCCGCCGTGGTGGGGACCGGTTATGCCACGAAGGCGATCAAGACCGGGGACAAGCTAAAGGTGAACGCCAACGAGGGCGTGGTGTACATCGAAAGATAAGGCACCGCCAACACGTTCGGGGTCTGATTCCGTCAGCGGGAGTCAGGCCCCGAACATGGCTTAGCAGTGTTGGCCTGGGCGTGCGGCACGACGGACTTTGCCCCAGGCGCGAGTTGGTTTCTGACGCAAGGCTTTGCAGAACAAACAACTGACCTGAGAGGTAGGAGAGGAATGAGCAAGAAGTCGCCCTATGTCCTTTGGTTTAAGGACTGCGATGAGACATGCCTAGCGCTGGTAGGGGGCAAGAACATGAGCCTTGGCCGCATGACGACTGCTGGGATACCGGTTCCCCCCGGTTTCGCAGTCACCACCACGGCTTATGGGGAGTTCTTGACGAAGGCAGCTATCGCCAGGGACATCCGAGAAACCCTGGCCGAAGTTGACCCTGAGGATGTCGCCACCGTGGAGAAGGCCGGCAAGGCGCTCCGTCAGCTGATCAGGTCGACACCCATCCCTAACGATGTGGAGCAAGCCGTCAAGGAAGCGTACATAGCTTTATGCGACAGATGCAACCTGGCGGCGATGCCGGTAGCGGTCCGCTCCAGTGCTACTGCCGAGGACCTTCCGGGAGCGAGCTTCGCTGGTCAGCAGGAGACCTATCTGTGGGTCATGGGCCCCGATGAGGTGGTGGAGGCCACCAGAAACTGCTGGGCCAGCCTCTTTACGGATCGGGCCATCACTTATCGACTCAAGATGGGTTTTCCCCACGAACAGGTGCTGATCAGCGTGGGAGTACAGAAGATGGTCAACGCCAGGTCAGCGGGCGTCATATTCACCTTGAACCCCATTACGGGCGACCGCTCCAGGATAACCATTGACGCCAACTGGGGCCTGGGGGAGAGCGTGGTCAAGGGCGAGGTCACGCCGGACAACTACCTGGTGGACAAAGTGACCTTCAATATTGGCAGGAGGACCATCTCGCCCAAAACCGTGGAGTACGTGGTAGACCGACAGACAGGCAAGGTGGCACCGTCCGAGATACCCCCCGACAGACAAACCCAGCCTTGCCTCAGTGACGAAGAAGTCGAGGAACTTACTCGACTTGCCAAGGCCATAGAGAAGTACTATGGAGGCAAACCCCAGGACATCGAATGGGCCGTCGATCAGGACCTAGCGTTTCCGCAAAACGTACTAATCCTGCAGAGCCGCCCTGAGACTGTGTGGAGCGAGAAGGAGGCAAAGCCCATCGTGGAGCCGGGAAAGAGTGTTCTGGACGCTATTCTGGATACGGCTATGAAAGGGAAGAAGGTCCAACTATAGATTGTCCGGCGCAGACGAAATGAGAGAAAGGAGCAAGAGAACGTGGCAGACAGGGATCTGCGAGACTTCCTGAAAACGCTCGAGGCCGAAGGAGAACTGAAGAGGATAAAGGCCGAGGTAGACTGGAACCTTGAGCTTTCCCATGTGGCCAAAGTCAATGAAGAGCGAAGCGGGCCGGCTTTGCTCTTCGAAAGCGTCAAAGGTTATGAGACGCCCGTCTTTGTCAGCGCCCTTTCCAGCACCAAACGACTGGCACTGGCCCTAGGTATGCCCACCAACTGGGGTATCAGCCAGATGGCCAGAGAATGGGTCAATCGCACCAAGGAAGGGCTCCCGCCCAAATGGGTAGACACGGGACCCTGCAAGGAGAATATCGACACTGGTGATGATATTGACCTGTACAAGTTCCCCGTGCCGTGGTTCTACGAAAAGGACGGCGGGCGTTTCATCGGCACCTTTGTCAGCGTGATCACTAGGGATCCGGACAGCGATTGGATCAACGCTGGAACCTATCGGATGCAGCTTCTGGATAAGAAAACCACAGGCATCCAGATCATCAGGGGAAAGGACGCCGACCTACATCGGCAAAGATACGCGCAGTTGGACAAGCCGATGCAGATAGCGGCGGTGATAGGCTACGATCCGGTCTTGTTCCTCTGCTCCAGCACACTCTTCTCCCCCGGTCAGACGGAATACAACTACGTAGGCGCCCTGCGCGGGCTGCCCATGGAGGTGGTCAAGGGAGAATACGTGGACCTGCCCGTGCCAGCGCAGGCCGAGATTGTCCTGGAGGGAGACTTGTGGCCCGAGAGGCTCCGCGATGAGGGGCCTTTCGGGGAGTATACAGGCTATTACTCTGGCAAAGGCACGGTCCCCAGACACTATATTGACGTGAAGGCTGTCACCTATCGCCATAACCCCATATTCCATGCCACCACAGTTGGCCGACCCATAACCGATACCCACATGATTCAGGCCATGAACCGCACGGCGACGTTGTGGGGCCAGCTGGAAGTGATGGGTATTCGCGGTATCCAATCGGTGTACATCCCTCCTTCCTCCTGTGGGCGCTTCATGGCCATTGTGTCGGTGAAGCAGATGTATCCCGGCCACTCTTCGCATGTGGGCAATGCCGTTATCGGCACGAGCACCGGGGCGTACGGGGTCAAGATCGTTATCGTCGTGGATGACGACATCCCTGCGGATGACTTGGACAGAGTGTTCTGGGCGCTAAGCACAAGATATGCTCCTGAGCGGGACAGCGAGATAATCAAGCGGGGCCGCTCGACGCCTCTGGACCCGTCTTTACCTATAGAAGCCAGAGACATCACTTCCAGGATCATCATGGATGCTACCATACCCTATGAATGGACAGAGAAGCCGGAGGTCATCGAGCTGTCCCCAGACGTCGTCGAGACCGTCAATAAGAGATGGAAGGACTACGGCTTCGAGGGTTGACCCGTTCCATCGAGCAGGCTGCGGCAGGGAAACCACCCTGCAGGAGCCACTTGTGAGCCTTGAAGGAGGAAACCCTTGGCGAAGAACATAGTCATCGTCGCGACCTTGGATACTAAGGGCGCGGAAGCGAGCTACCTTAGGGAACTGATAGAGAAGCGTGGACACAGAGCCATCTTGGTGGACACCAATATGGGCGGAGAGCCCGCCATCAAGCCGGACATCAGTGCCGATGTGGTGGCGAAGGCGGGCGGGGGAAACATACAGGAAATTCGTGCCTCCAAGGACAGAGGCAGGCTTACCCCGATAATGGTCAAAGGGGCCATAGTCAAGATCAAAGAGCTGCACGCCGCTGGCAGGGTGGACGGAATCCTCTCTTTCGGTGGTGCCAGTAACACCACCATAGGCACGAGTATCATGAAGGCCTTCCCCTTCGGGTTGCCCAAGTTCATGCTTTCCAGCACAGCATCCATGCCCGCGTATGCCGCTCAGTACATCGGCACCTCTGACATCGCCATGATGCACTCGGTGGTGGATATCGCTGGGCTCAACGACCTGGTCAGAGACGCGCTGAACCGAGCCGCGGGGGCCATCTGCGGCATGGTCGAGTCTGGCCCGCCGATTTCCGCGGACGCACTCAAGGGGCGGGAGAAACCACTGATCGCGGTGACGGAGTTCGGTTTTGCGGAGGGTGCCGGACGGTACAGCATGCAGTACCTTGAGGAAAAAGGGTACGAGCCGATAGCTATCCATTCTCAGGGCATAGGCGACAGGGCCATGGAGGAACTCATCAGCCAGGGCATCTTTGACGGGGTCTTGGATCTGGTTCCCGCAGGTGTCAGCGAGGAGTGGATCGGTGGCAATCGCGCGGCGGGTCCGACCAGGTTGGAGGCGGCAGGCGCCAGAGGCATCCCGCATGTGCTTACGCCATGCGGTTTCGACATGATTAGCTGCGGCCCGTTGTCTAGAAAAGACCGGGGGGACCCGTTGTGGGAGTCCAGGAGACTGGCCGAGCGCAAGATGTTTCTGCCTGACGAGTTCCGCCTGCAGATAAGGACGAACGCCGAGGAACTGCGAGAGACCGCCAAGATCGTGGCGCAGAAGTTGAACAAATCGAAGGGGCCTGTGAAGTTCCTGATACCCACCCAAGGTTGGTCCAAGCTCAGCGTGGAAGGTGCTGACCTCCACGAGCCGGATACCGACAAGGTGTTTGTCCAGGAATTGAGAAGAAACCTGAAGCCGGAGATAGAGATCATAGAGCTGGACACCCATCTCAATACGCCGGAGTTTGCCAAGGCGGCAGTAGATGCCTTGGATGCGATGATGAGAGCCCGATAGGGCCCGCCACCCACAACGCCTCAGTCTGCTGGAGGAGGATTCATCGCCACGGGGGCGACGAATCCCCGTTTGTGGTGATGCTGTAAGCCCAGACGAGCAACGTATCTAGGGCAGAGTTAAGACCCATGAGGCATGATAGGCTTCTGAAGATGGGGATGACGGTGGTCGCACTCAGGGACAAGACTACAACATACCGTCAACAGGTCGCTGGCGGGGCGGACCGGCAGCTGGTCGCCGAGCGGAATCTCGCCATGCTCATTCACCTGCACTAAAGGAGGTATGAATGGCTGGAGCAACAGAGGTGAAGAAAGCGATGTGCTTCTTCTGCAAGCCTCGCTGCATAGTGAACGTGCACGTCAAGGACGGCCGGCTCGTGAAGTTAGATCCTCCCCCCATGAAGATGTGCACACGCTGGACAACGGCCGGCGAGTGGATGTACCACCCCGATCGGCTGAAGTTCCCACTGAAGAGGGCCGGCGAGAAAGGCGAAGGAAAGTGGCAACAGATATCGTGGGACCAGGCCTTAGACGAGATCACTGCCAAACTCCAGAACATCAAGGATAACTACGGCGCCGAGGCGGTTGGAGTCACCGCTGGAACCAGCCGAACCTATGAGGAACTGAACTCCAGATTCCTCAACCTCTTCGGCAGTCCCAATCAGACCGGTCAGGCGTACATCTGTCACGGCAACTCCGCCGTGGTGGCCACTATGATGTATGGGTGGTGGCCTTACTGGATGTCTACTGAGAAGCTGGAGGCTACCCAGTGCGTGTTACTAGTTGGACGGGAGCCAAAACCGAGCCACCTGACGGTGTGGGAAGGCCTGGTCAGGGCGAAACAGAGGGGCGCCAAACTGATCGTGGTCGACCCCCGCGAGGAATCTGCCGCTTCTGCGGCCGATCTATGGCTTCAGATCAGGCCTGGAACTGACGCTGCCTTGCTGCTATCCATGATGCAGGTGATCATTGAAGAGCAGCTCTACGACAAGGAATTCGTCGAGAACTGGTGTCATGGCTTCAACGAATTGGCAGAACGTGTCAAGGAGTACCCCCCTGAGAAGGTGTCGGACATCACCTGGGTTCCCGCTGATCAGATAAGGGATGCCGCGAGGATGTTCGCCACCAATCTTCCCTCATGCGCCATCGAGGGCATGGGCGTAGCTCACCAACCCAATACGCTACAGGCCTTGCACGCCAAGCATGCCCTTTCTGCTATTGTAGGCAACATGGACGTGCGGGGTGGTGAGGAGCTTCTGGGCCCGGCGCCGTTCATTACAGAGCACGAAATAGAGCTGCCGGATGCCCTTCCGGTGGAGCAAAGACCCAAGATGTTAGGGGCCGACAGGTACAAGCTGTATACCTGGCCCGGCTATGAGCTCATTCAGACAAATGTGGAGCGGGTTTGGGGGAAGCGGTGTGACATGTACGGCTACACCTGTATGGCCAGCTCTCCGGCGCTGTACCGCGCGATCGCGTATGGCACACCCTATCCGGTCAAGGGCCTCATAACCCTGTCCAGCAACCCCATGATCACCATTCCCAATGTGAAGCTCGTCTACAAGGCCTTGAAGAAACTTGATCTTTATGTGGTCGTGGACTATTTCCCTACGCCCAGCGCTGAGCTAGCCGACTACGTGCTGCCTGCCGCCTCCTGGTTGGAGAGGAGCTTCCTCTTCAACTACCATAACGCCACTCCGGTCATGAAAGCTGGCGAGGCGGCCCTGCCATCGGTGCTGCCAGGGGAGTATGATCGACGCAACGATTTCGAGTTCTGGCGCGGGCTGGGCATGAGGCTAGGACAGGAAGAGTACTGGCCCTGGGAGACCGTGGAGGAGTACTACGACTACAGGCTGCAACCCATGAGCCTCACCTTCAAGGAGTTGGTGAAGATGGGTGGATGGGCCCCCAAGGACTATGAGCCAAAGAAGTACCTACACACAGGTTTCGGCACACCAACCGGCAAGATTGAACTCTACTCGACTGTGCTGGAGAAGTTAGGGTATGACCCTCTCCCCAGGTTTATAGAGCCCCCGGAGAGCCCAATCAGCACTCCCGAAGTGGCCAAGGAGTATCCTCTCATTCTGATCACCGGCGGGCGGTTCCTGCCCTTCTTCCACTCGGAGTTGCGCCAGATAGAGACATTGCGCAAGAGGCACCCTTATCCCGTTATGCAGATGCATCCTGATACTGCCAAGAGTCTGGGCATCGAAGACGGGGACTGGGTATGGATAGAGTCACCCAGAGGCAGGGTGATGCAGAAGTGCAAGTACTATGAGGGCATCGATCCGCGGGTAGTCCATGCCCAGCATGGTTGGTGGTATCCCGAGATGCCCGGCGAGGAGCCGTGGCTTCACGGTGCATGGATCTCCAACATCAACGTGCTCACCTACGATGACCTCGATCTCTGCGACGAGGCCTTGGGCTGCTGGCCGTTGAAAACGCTGCAATGCAAGGTGTATAAGGTCAAGTCATACCAAGTGCCTTTTCCACCAATCGTTTGAGCCCACCTCCACTTCCTCCGCGCCTACGCAAGCCCCTTCGCCCGCCCTTCGGCGAGGGGGTTTGCTCTCCCAAGGCACATGGAATATGTTAGAGGAGCGCTGTGCGCAGGACAGGTTGAGGCGGCGAAGGGCTGAAACGATGAGCAAGAAGATAGTCATAGTTGCGACCCTGGATACAAAGAGTGAGGAAACTCGGTACTTGAGGGAGAGAATCGAGGAGGCTGGCCTTGAGACCGTCCTGGTCGACGCCGGCGTCCTGGGTGAGGGATCCTTCCCTGCCAATATCGAAAGCGAGCAGGTTGCCCAGTTGGGCGGCTCGACTCTACCTGAGCTTCGTGCTTTGAGGGACGAAGGCAAGGCCATGGATGTGATGGCCAGGGGAGCCACCGCTGCCGTGCAGGGCCTGTACCGGCAAGGCCGGCTGGACGGCATAGTCAGTTTGGGTGGTTCCATGGGCACGTCCCTGGGCACCCAGGTGATGCGTTCCCTGCCCTTCGGCCTACCCAAGGTGATGGTTTCCACCATGGCTTCTCGGGACATAAGCCCCTGGATTGGCCACAAGGACATCGTGATGGTGCCCGCTGTGGCGGATCTCTCGGGACTCAACAGGATGACCAAGCGCACGCTTAGTAATGCCGCGGGAGCCATTGCTGGCATGGTACAGGCCGATGACGCGGTCGGTGGCGGCGAAAGGCCCATCATTGGGATGGGAACCCTGGGTGCCACCGAAGCTTGCGCCAGGCATGCGCGTCCCCTTCTGGAGAGCATGGGATATGAGACCATCGTGTTCCACACGGTAGGTTCTGGCGGGAGGGCTCTCGAAGAACTCATAACAGAAGGGCTCACCAGCGGGGTTCTGGAGATCTCGATCCAGGAGATCTTCGGCAATCTACTGGGGAGCCCCTACGATGCCGGGGCCGACAGGTTTGAAAACGCTGGCAGGATGGGCATACCCCAGGTGGTTCTTCCCGGCAATGCCGATTTCATAGCCTGGAGCCCGCCTGAGGCTCTTCCTAGCAGGTACAGGGGCCGGCACCTACACATGCATAACCCTGCGATCATTCTGGTCCGGAGCAATGCGGAGGAGATGGAGATAATCGCCCGGAGCCTGGCTGAAAAGCTAAACAAGGGAAAAGGTCCCACGGCCGTAGTGGTTCCCACAGAGGGCTTCTCCGACTACAGCAGAGAGGGCATGTTTTTCTACGAACCTGAGACCGACCGTGTTTTTGGTGACACGCTGCGCGAGGCGATCGATCCTCGAATCGAGGTGATCGAGGTTCCATCTGACATCAACGCTCCCGCCTGTGCTGAGGCGATGGTGGAGGCCTTTCGGAGTCTGAACGCGTGACCAAGAAGATTCTTGTTCTGGGCACCCTCGATACAAAGGGTCAGGAGATTGACTTTCTCAGGCGGTCCATCGAGCTCAGCGGCTGTCGCGCCACGGTCATGGATGTCGGCATCCTCGGCCAGCCCACAACCGAGGCCGACATAGCCCGCGAGGACGTCGCCCGAGCTGCCGGCCAGACGCTGGAGCAGATCAGGGCACTCCCCAATCGGAAGCGGATCATTGGCGCTATGATCCAGGGAGCCATCGAGAAGGCCAAGCTTCTCTACAGCTCTGGCGGTTTCGATGGAGTGATTGGCATAGGCGGCGGAACAGGGATGCACATCTGCACAGCCGTCATGCGCTCGCTGCCCATAGGGGTGCCCAAGCTCATGGTCTCCAGCATGGCGTCCATGGATGTAAGCGAATTCGTGGGCGCCAAGGACATCACAATGATGACCTCCGTGGCCGATCTGGCGAGTCTGAACATCGTTACCAGCACCGTCCTGGCCCAGGCCGCGGGAGCCATCTGTGGCATGGCTGGGGCGAGTGTGCCGTCATCGGAGCCGAGAACTGCTATAGCCATGACCTCCTTCGGCATCACTACTCAATGTGCCGACAACGTGGGTCGGTGCCTGAGGGAAATGGGCCACGAACTCGTCGTGTTTCACGCGGTGGGCAGCGGCGGCATGGCCATGGAGGAGTTGACAGATCAAGGCCTCTTTGCAGGGGTCTTGGACTTGACGACCCACGAGTTCATTGATCAGGTAGCCGGAGGTCACTACGGAGGCGTCGGAGACGAGCGCCTTGAGACAGCAGGCAGGAAGGGCATTCCTCAGGTAGTCGGTCCTGGAGGCCTGGACTGCGTGGCCATCTTCGCGCCAGAAGATGTACCTGCCAAGTTTGCCGGGCGAAGGACCTACTATCATGACTTCCGCGTCTGCGTCAGAAGCACCGCCGCAGAGCTTGCGTTTGTTGCTCAAATACTGGCCGACAAGTTGAATAGAGCGGTCGGCCCGGTCAAGTTCCTGGTCCCCCTGCGAGGATGGTCCTCTGCGAGCAGACACTGCGAGCCTCTCTTCGATCCTGAGGCCGATCGAGCCTTCGTGGACGCATTGAAACGGTCTCTCAAACCGGATATCGAGATCAGGGAGATCGATGCTCACATTGACGACTTGGAGTATGCGCAAGCCGCAGTGTCCAACCTCCACCAGATGATGACAAGCTTGTCGCGATAGGAGCCGTTCCGGTGCCGGGATGGTAGGAGGGTTTGAATGGCCCGAGCCATAGTAGTCATCGGCACACTTGACACCAAGGGAGAAGAGGTCGAATACCTCAGCCAGCGGATAGAAGCCCGAGGCCATCGGACCATGGTGGTCGATGTGGGGGTTCTGGATGAGCCCTTGACTCCCGCGGACATCGCGCGAGAGGCCATAGCGAAACGGGGCGGTTCTAGCCTCGAGGAGATCGTCGCCTTGGGCGACCGCAGAGAGGCCGTGCGCGTGATGACGCTTGGCGCCAGCCGAATAGTCGAGGAATTGCACCTGGCAGGTCAGCTGAGCGGAGCCGTTGCCTTGGGCGGGGGCACAGGTACACATATCGGCACGGGTGTGCTCAGGACGCTGCCGCTGGGCGTCCCGAAGCTTATGGTTTCTACCGTGGCTTCGAGGGACATGAGCGAGACGATAGGCACCAAGGACATCGCTATGATGCACTCAGTGATCGACATGGTGGGCCTCAACGCCGTAAGCAAGAAGATACTCGACAACGCCGCCGGCGCGATAGTCGGCATGGCCGAAGCGGACTTTGGTCTGACGGCCACCAGACCCCTCATCGGCGTTACGTCCTTCGGATTCTGCACGGCTGGGGCCATGCACGTCCGCTCCTGCCTGGAAAGCTGCGGCTACGAGATGGTCGCTTTCCATGCCAACGGGACAGGAGGCATGGCTATGGAAGACCTAGTGGAGCAAGGGCTGCTGGCCGGTGTTCTCGATTTCGCCACCCACGAGTTCGCTGACCACCTGCATAACGGGTACTGCGGGAATATCGGCCCGGGCAGGCTGGAATCTGCCGGCAGAAAGGGAATTCCCCAGGTAATCGTCCCCGGCGGTCTGGACTGCATAGTCCTCGAGTTTGATTCGCCCGAGACCATGCCTGCACGTTTCAAAGGCCGCAAGGTGTTCTGGTACGATTTCCGATCTGGGGTCAGGACCAGCGCAGAGGAGCTCCTCATCCTCGCCCAGACCATCGCCGGGAAGCTGAATAGGGCCACGGGACCGGTGCAGGTGGCAATCCCCCTGAGAGGCTGGTCCGAAGCGGACAGCGTGGATGGGCCCCTGTACGAACCTGAGACCAACCAGGTATTCATTGACGAGTTGCGAACCCTGTTGCGACAGGACATCCCAATCATCGAGGTTGATGCTCACATCAACGACCCTATCTTCGCGGAGGCAGCAGTCTCCGCGCTGGATGCACTTATGTCAATGGCCAAGCGCCCAGCAGCGCTGTAGGATCAAAGTGAGGACCTTCGACATTGCGCTCCAAAGAAGACAACACGGCCGCAAGGGTCAGAGAACTAGGTCCGGAAAAGCTCAAGCGGACCTGTGATCCAACGTAGTTCTCCCATGAATCCAGAGCTGAACTCGCAGGACTTCTTGAAATCATCGGCCAGCAACGAGCTACCGATTCGACATTCAGCCCGATCTTCTACCGAGATGAGCTGGGCCTCCCGGTGCCCGCTCGTAGGTGTGGCCGGACACAGACCCGAGGCCTGAGATCACGCCTGCGTCCTTGTCGAGCCCCGAACCTAAGTCCCCGTTTCCAGTGCCAAGGCAATCGTATGCGACTGCTGTCTCCCAGAGCATGGCGATGAAGACGGCATGCCCTGGACCGGCTCTCTAGGCGCTGATTGCCTGCTCTGTGGGCTGCTCTCCATCTTCGGCGACGGGGCGGCCGCCCGTTCTGACTGCTGCCATCCACCCCATGGGGCAGAGTGGAAGCTCCTGAGGGGGGACTCCATCCGGGCCGATTCAGAGTGCTGTGAGGACGCTGGCACACCCATCCATACATCTCTTGCCGGGTTGACCCAGTTTCTCCGCTCGAACGAATCCCCAAGAGGGCTGCCAGCGCTCTCCCGAATGCCTCACCGCAGGCCCTCACGCCGGATTCCTACGCTACACTCAACCGCGAATGTGCTGGGTCCCCCGGACGCGGGAGCCGCACCCCGGCTCTCAGTTCAGCACCACAGAGACCAAGACGCACGCCCCTATCCAACCTCATGGGGGATCCCAGCGCTTCTTTCGCCATTCGCTCCTCTTCTCCACCCCATCTCTTCACCTCCCCCACGACAAACGATGCCCGACCACCACGGCGCCCTCCTACCGATCGCACTGGCGGTTCGGACCCCAATAGGCCCGGAATTGTGGCGGAGTTATGTCTAGCCAGGGACCAGTTGTCATAAGAGTCAGCGCGACGGGTGAGAGTTATGTCAACTCAAGCACTCCCCTCCAGCCCTGACAGCCGCAGTACTCTGCGCGGGGCTCACGGGGGTAGGCGCGAGTGCGGCAGTGGTGATGTAGCAGGAGCGGGTGTAAGGCCGGGCTGGGGGATCACGCTTGATTTCGGCCTGTCGATGCGGTATATTTCGGACTGATCGCGGGCCTTGTGGGTTCGGATTTCCTGGGAGACACAGCGATGGAAGAGCTACCTTGGCAGGAACGATATGCTGAGAAGGTGAAGACCGCTCGACAAGCGCTTCGGATCGTCAAGCGTGGCGACAGTGTCTTTGTCGGTTCGGGTGCTGGTGTTCCCCAGTTGCTTGTCGAGGAGCTGGCGAGGATGTCTGCGGAGTTCGCGGACAACGAGATCGTTCATCTTTGGACCCTGGGCATCGCCCCCTACGCACAGCCCAAGTTCAAGTACCAGTTCCGCCACAATGCGTTCTTCATCGGGGACAACGTTAGAGACGCCGTCGCCGAGGGTCGGGCTGACTATACCCCTATCTTCCTCTCAGAAATACCCAAGTTGTTCAGATCCCGACGGATGCAGCTGGACGTGGCTGCTATTCAAGTCACTCCGCCGAACCAGCACGGGTTCTGCAGCTTTGGCGTGTCCGTGGACATCGTGAAGCCGGCCGCTGAGGCCGCGGGCTATGTCATCGCCGAGGCCAACCCCTGCATGCCCTGGACTCTGGGCGACAGTTTCATCCACGTCAACGACATCGATGTCTTAGTGGAGAACGAGGCGCCAATCCCGGAGCTGTCCTACCCGGAGGCCGATGAGGTCGCCCGAGGGATCGGGGAGAACATAGCCCGCCTCATCGATGATGGCTCGACGCTGCAGATGGGGATTGGGACTATTCCTGATTCGATTCTGGCAGCACTGGTTAACAAGAGAGACCTCGGCGTGCACACGGAGATGCTCTCTGACGGAGTGATCGATCTGGTGGAGGCTGGCGTGCTCACCAACGCCAGGAAGACCCTTCATCGAGGAAAGATGATTGCCAGCTTCGTCATGGGCACGAAGCGCCTCTACGATTGGGTTGATCAGAACCCGTTCATAGAGTTCCATCCCTCGGACTACGTGAATGATCCGTTTATTGTCAGTCAGAACGACAACATGGTGGCCATCAACTCGGCTTTGGAAGTGGACCTTACCGGACAAGTCTGCTCGGACTCGATCGGGTACCTGTTCTACAGTGGCATAGGTGGTCAGGTGGACATGATCCGCGGGGCGGCGCGGTCCAGGGGTGGGAAGCCAATCATCGCCCTACCCTCCACGGCGAAGGACGGTACAGTCTCCAGGATAGTGTCTCGACTCTCAGAGGGGGCAGGCGTGGTGACCACCCGAGGGGACGTGCACTATGTGGTGACAGAGTACGGAGCAGCGTATCTCCACGGTAGCAACATCCGAGAGCGTGCACTGGCCCTGATCAACATCGCCCATCCAGATTTCCGTACGGAGTTGCTGAACGAGGCCAAAGTCCGCAAGTACGCCTTCGTCGACCAATTGCCGCCCCTGGGTGTGTACCCCGCGGAACTAGAGAAGAGGTTCACTCTGAAAGACGGCACGGAGGTTCTGCTCAGGCCCATCAAGGCAACTGATGAGCGATTGGAGCAGGAACTGCTGTACTCTCTGTCCGATCAGAGCATCTATCTGCGCTTCTTCAGCACCATGGGCGCGTTTCCACACGAAAGGGTCCAGTACTACACCACCGTGGATTACGATGAACACATGGCTATCGTCGCCATCTTGGAGAGCAACGGCGAGGAACAAATGATTGGGGTCGGGAGGTACGTGAGGGAGAAAGACTCCGACATGGCCGAGCTCGCCTTGCTGGTGCGGGATGACTGGCAAGGGAAGGGAATCGGTGCAGTCATGCATGACTACCTGGAGCAGATCGCGCGGTCTCACAAGGTTGGTGGGTTCAAGGGGGAAGTTCTCGAGCAGAACAAGCGTGCCCTGCACGTGTTCACCAGGCTCGGCAGGAAGGCGAAGACCGAGTATGACCAGGGTGTCTACACGGTGAGCTACAGGTTCGACGACCAGTGAGAGACAGTGCGATAGGCCTGCCCCCTGAACGTCGATCACCGAGAATGCGCTCCGATAAGGATAGTGATCCCATCGATTCTCACGGTTCGGCCCAAGGGCGTCTGGAATAGAAAGGAGATATTCAGTCCATGGCGGTCAGAGAACTCCGACCAGAGGAGCTGAGACGCACGTGCGATCCGGATCTGTTCTCGTTCAAGTCCACCGCTGAACTCACCCAGCTAGCAGAGATCATCGGCCAGGAGCGAGCGACCAAAGCGATAGATTTCGGGATCGAAATCCCCTGCCAGGGGTACAACATCTACGCCCTGGGGCCAACTGGTTCAGGAAGGGCTACTGTCATCAGGGAGTTTCTACAAAGGAAGGCTGCGACGGGCACGCCACCTGACAGCTGGGCGTATGTGAACAACTTCGATGATCCATACCAGCCGCGAGCGCTGCGTCTGCCTTCAGACACAGGGTGTGCGATTCGGGATGAGGTGGACGCGCTGCTCGAAGATCTAAGGCGCGAATTGCCCCGGGCGTTTGAGGGAGACCAGTACCAGCAGCACTACAACGCGATCGGCCGGAAACTGGACGAGGCTAGGAATGCTAAGTTGCAGGGCCTCGAGGCTAGAATGATCGAACGGGGTTTCGCCCTGTTGAGAACACCTATGGGTCTAGTGATCGCTCCTGTCCTCAACGGAGAGGTCTTGAGTCGTGAGCAATACGAGCAACTGCCCCCAGAGAAGAAATCGGAATTGGAGAAGTATCGCCCTGACCTTCAGAGTGAGCTGGAGAAGACCCTGCGTGAGGTGCGCTTGCTAGAGAGAGATGCAAGGGAGCAGCTGCGCAGTTTGGATCAGGACACGGCCTCCTTCACCATAGGGCACCACTTCGAGAGGCTGAGGAAAAAGCATGCCGACGTCGGAGGTCTGATTGTTTTCCTGGACGCTGTGCAAGAGGACATATTGTCCAAGGTGGAGCAGTTCAAGGGAGGTTCACCATCTGGAGTCGAAGGGCCAACAGGAATGGAGGAAGGTCCTTTTGCCTTCATGTCCCGCTTCAGGAGATCGCCCTTTGACAAATACAGGATCAACCTGATCGTGGACAACGGTGAGGTGTCAGGTGCACCGGTGATCCAGGAGACCAACCCGACCTATCACAACCTCGTGGGGCGTATCGAGCACAGAGCGGAATTCGGAACACTGGTGACCGACTATGGTGCCATCAAGGCCGGAGCCCTTCATCGGGCCAACGGTGGGTATCTCATCTTGGACGTCCTCGACTTGCTGAGGAACCCCTTGGCCTGGGATGGCCTCAAGCGCGCCATCAGGAATGGGGAGATCAAGATCGAGGAGTTGTCACAGCAGCTGAGTCCGATCGCTACTGCCTCACTCGCTCCGGAGCCCATCCCTCTGGATGTCAAAGTAGTGCTTATCGGCGATCCCGCCACATACTATCTGCTCTACAACCTCGACGATGACTTCCAGGAACTCTTCAAGGTCAAGGCGGATTTTGCCGCTGACATGGATTGGTCGTCCGATAATCTGGAGAAGGTTGCACTCTTCGTTCATGACCGGTGCGAGGAAGGCGAACTGAGGCACTTCGAGCTGGGAGCCGTGGCCAAGGTGGTAGAGTACGCGGCTCGCATGGTGGAGGATCAGGAGAAACTCACCACCCGATTTGGCCTCATCAAGGATGTTATCCACGAAGCGAGCTACTGGGCAGGCCGCAACGGGCATGAACTGGTCAGGTCCGAAGATGTGCAGCAGGCTATCCGGGAGAAGGTTTATCGAGCCAGCCAGATCGAAGAGCGGATTCGCGAGCAGATCGACAAAGGATTCATCATGGTGGACACCGAGGGCGAAGTTCTGGGCCAGGTGAACGGTCTCTCCATCATCGACTTGGGTGACTATTATTTTGGAAAGCCTTCACGCATCACTGCTCAGACCTTCATGGGTCGGGATGGTGTGATCAACATCGAGCGTGAGGCCAAGATGAGTGGCAGCATCCACGACAAGGGAGTGATGATTCTGTCGGGCTACCTGGGGGGCAGGTATGCGCAGGATAAGCCTTTGAACCTGTCGGCGAGCATCTGCTTCGAGCAGTCATACGGGGCAGTTGATGGCGATAGCGCGTCTTCCACTGAATTGTACGCCCTGCTGTCCAGTCTAGCGGGGCTACCCATCAAGCAGGGCATCGCGGTGACCGGCTCCGTCAACCAGAGGGGTGAAGTCCAGGCGGTGGGAGGCGTTACCAAAAAGGTCGAGGGCTTCTACGACGTGTGCAGGATCAAGGGAGCCACGGCAGACCAGGGCATCATTATCCCGGAGCAGAATGTTAGGAATCTGATGCTCCGGGATGACGTGATCGAAGCGGTCCGTCAGGGCAAGTTCCACTTGTACTCGGTAGAAACGATCGATGACGGGATATCTGTACTGACCGGCCGCGATGCCGGCGAGCGGCAGGAAGATGGAACATATCCCGAGGGCACGGTCAACTACCTGGTGGACGAGCAACTGAAGGGGTTGGCCACGAAGCTCAAGGATTTTGGCAAGAAGGAGGAGCAAGGGAACAAGGACGAGGGATCCTAGTTCCCGGTGGGGACCAACCCTTCGACCTGGACTCTGCACCTGTCCACATCCCCGGCCACGGCTCCCAAACTGACGAGGAACTCCGATGATTCACCAGCCGGTATGGAGCGGTCGTCTGGGCGGCCGGTGCCAATGGCCACGATCCTCCCTTGGGCGTCAAAGCAGGTGACGGCAAGGGTCACAGATTCTGCGTCCAGACTGCTGGCATTGTGTGCCTTTCCCAGTACTTCGTAGGGCACCCACTCCCCTACTCTCCCGGAGGGATCGACGATCTCGAGCGCAGGATTCAGGAGTTGCATCAGATAGTCTGCCTCCTGTGCCTCAAGGCGGATGTCATGTGTGGCGAAGTCAGGACTGGCCAGGTAGAACACCACCATTACTGGCGCCCTCTCGCCAGGTCCCAGCAGGTCTAGCCTGGCATAGGCCGACTGAGACGCTACTGTCCTCCCTTCCTCGTTTTGCAGAACGACGCTCGCGCGGACGCGCTCCACTGGGTAGTCATTGGCATTCTCCACATCAAGAAGAAACCGCAGACTACCGACGGCGTCCTCATACATGGTTTCCGAGCGCGTCTCCAAAACCGGCGAGGGAGTCGGTGTGGGCGACGGTCTTGGGATTGTGGGTGTGGGGGGACGAGCCGAGACTGCCTCAGGCACCTGTGGGGCATCGATACACGCGGTGAGGAAGACTGCCATCAACAGGAGGACGCGGATGGGAGTTGCACGCATTCGTCACTCAGTCGCTCTCTGAACGCAGTGACTCCAGAACGGCCTGCTCTTCATCCGTAAGATCGGCGGCTCGAAGAAGATCGGGCCGTCGTTCATGGGTCCTCAGTAGAGCCTGTCGACGCCTCCAGAGATCTACTGCGGCGTGGTTGCCCGAGAGAAGTACTTCAGGAACGGCGTGCCCTCTGAAGACGGCAGGTCGTGTGTACTGTGGGTGCTCGAGCAGACTGTCCGCGTGCGAGTCGTTGACAGCTGCGGACGGATCCCCAAGGACTCCAGGAACTAGTCTGGTGACAGCATCCACAATGACCATGGCCGGTATCTCTCCACCGGTGAGAACGTAGTCGCCGATGGAGATCTCATCATTGGCCAGACCAAGCCGTACTCGCTCGTCCACGCCCTCGTAACGGCCGCAGATGAGCACGAGACGAGAATGGGCGGTCAACTCCCAGGCCACCGCTTGCGTGAATGAGCGACCCTGAGGGCTGAGGAGTATCACGGCTATCGAGGGCGCAACGTCCCCTCCCAGGATCGACTCCACTGCCCGGAAAATGGGCTCAGGTTTCATCACCATGCCGCCTCCGCCCCCATACGGAGTGTCGTCCGTCATGCGATGCTTGTCTGTGGCGTAGTCGCGGATGTTGTGAATGGCGACGGAGACCAAGCCTTGCTCGATGGCTCGGTTAACTATGCTCTCCTCGAAAGGTGTCTCAAACATCCGCGGGAAGAGCGTGAGGATGTCGAAATGCATGGGGATCTCCTCCGGCTGGTGAGATTCTACTGCATCGCTTGCCGTGATTCAACTCCTGCTGTCGGAGTGTGGGGCTACGGCGTCGAGGAGCGCAGAGTGCGCTGCGCAGACCCTGATCAGTTGGTGCAGTAACCGGCGTGGGTGTTCAGACCTGGCAGCGGGAATCCTTGCCTGGGTCTAGCGCTTGTGCTATAATCGCGAAATTGGAGAGCAACGATGCCTGACGACGGCAAATGCCCTGAGTGTGGATACCTCAACCAGGTGGGCGCCGCCTTCTGCGGCAACTGTGGTAGCCCGTTGCGGACGCACAGGGTCAAGCCCAGTGCTCCGCCCTCCACACTTCCGGAAGAGGTAGCGCCCCTGGGCCGACAAGGCAAGGATCGTGGCCGCGACGCAGAGTTTGCCGAGCCGGCGGCGTCGCCTTCGCGGGCGTGCCCCAGCTGTCACTCCCCTGCGGAGACCGAGGATCTGTTTTGCAGACAGTGCGGCGCACGACTGGTCCTCAGGCCCGTGTGCTGCAAGCGCTGCGGAGATCCCATCGACCCTGACGAAAGGTTCTGCAATCGGTGCGGCCTGCCCCTGGGGTGATCTCGCCTAGTCCGGGAAGGAGAGAAAGCAGTGAAACCCGAGGACATAGAAGATCTTTTCCGCGAGCTAAAGGCCAAGGTTGAAGCTGGAACCATCTCCGAGGATGAGTTCGAGGCCCAGTTGCGTGAGTTTCTCTTCCAGGATGAGTTAGGGATCTACTGGACCGTAGGTGCGCAGACGGAGAACTGGTACCGTCACGAGAACGGTGACTGGGTTCGGGCTTCGCCGCCCCCATCGCTCAAGCGGACCGCGGGAAAGGATGGAGAGTCTGGGGTTGAGAAGCCCGCCGCCCGGCCCGGACGACCGGGCGGACTGGACAGGCGAGTTGCCCTGGGTGTACTGGGCTTGCTCTTTGGCGCGTGTCTAGTTGTGGCTGGTGTCCTGTACTACCAGCTGGGGAGGACGCCATCGACTACCGTACCGGCAGCAGACAGTCCCGCTGCAACGACCAGCGTAACCTCAATCCCAGTCCTTGAGCCCACCGCTACAACCACGTCTCCAGCGGCCACTGCTCTGCCGACGGAAGAGGCATCCCCAACCCCGCAAGCCACCGCGACGCAGGCGATACCTACTTGGACACCTCGTCCCACATCCACACCTACCCCTTCTGTGTCGCCCACATGGGCCATCAAGTATGGGTCACCGTTTCTCCTGGGTCCGGAAGAGGGCTCGCAGTTCGGTCGGGGATACGATGCCGTGTTGCAGTGGCGTCTGGTCGATGAACTGGCTGAAGGCGAGTACTATCACGTGGAGGTCTGCTGGAACGGGTGTAGGAATCCGGATGAGTTCCACGGGCACTACCTGCGAGAGACCAGCTATGTGTTCCCGCGCCGGATCTACGGCGGTCTGGCCATTGATGGCAAGTACCACTGGCACGTGACAGTGCGGGCTCAGCAGGGTGATCAGCCTGGAGGCCCGGGCGATCCAGCCATCAGTGAGCCGAGCGAGACCCGGGTTTTCATCTTGACTGAGTAGACGTGCCACGCGCTGTCTTCGGCGTGCTCAGCGGACGGACGCGGGCGCGCAGCATTCAGCATATACTGACCGAGCAAGGGTGAGCCCGGTGGCAGCCGTGCAGGAGGTATCTCCATGAACTTCAGCGACACAGAGAGAAGATTCCGAGAACTTAGAAAGAGCCTGGATGCAGGCGAGATCGACGAGCGGGAGTTCGAGGTCGAGCTGCGACAACTCCAGGTTTTGGATGAGCACGGTCGCTACTGGATGATCGGTGCCCAGAGCGGTCTGTGGTACTTCTACGATGGAGAGAAGTGGGTCCAGGGCGAGCCCCCATTGCAAGGTGCGGCTGTTGCCATGAGGACTGCTCCCCCAAAGCCGCCTTCCTCGCCTCCACCAACTGGGCCCAAGACGGCTGGTGCCAAAGCACGAAGAAAAGCATCCGATTTCGCGGTTCCCGTGGTCGTGGCTGTGATCGCCCTGTGCTGCGTCCTCAGTGGCGTATCGGTCGTGATCTCGGAGTTCGTATTGCCCGGCAGACCCCTGAGCTCGCTGGTGGCGAGCCTGCTGGGCGGAACTCCCTCGGTACCCGGCGTCGCCACGGCACCCGCACGTTCGCCGACCGCAGCGGTCTCCGCCGACGAGTATGTGACCGCAGGTGATGTACTGTTCAATGATGGGCGCTACGAGGAAGCGATAGCGCAATACCAGATGGCGCTCGGCGTCGAACCGCAGAACGCCGAGATCTACTCCAGACTGGGGCAGGCCTACGTGCAGCTGGACAGCTGTGACAGAGCGGTTCCTGAGTTCCAGCAGGCGCTGGCTCTTGACCCGGAACTCGAAAGCGCACAGGCCGGCCTGATAGAGTGCGGAGGGTCCTTGCCGCCTGGAATCTCATTCTCAACCTACGGTAGAAGTGACCTGAGCTTCACCATGCTCTATCCCAGCACGTGGTTTGTCAGAGAGGAAGAACTCCAGACCATCTTTGCGGAGAATGAGGGAGACATAGACTCCCTGCGGGGCAACATCTTTTTCATCAGTTCCCTGCCCTTGACCGCGGAAGAGGAAGGGATGGACAGCATGGGTGCGCTTATCAAAGCGCGCCAGTTGATTGATCTTCCCATGGGGTCGCAGCTAGGCGGCGTGGAGGTAGCCTCCTTTGCAGGCTGGGAGTGGGCCACGGTGCGGGGACAGATCTCAGGGCTGGATATGCCTACTACGATCTACATTGCCGCCACCGTGAAGGACGCCAACTGGTACGGGATCTGGGCCATAGCCCCTTCGGAAACGTGGGAACAAGTCTCCTGGCCCATCTTCAGGGTGATGGCCAACAGTGCGCAGCTGGGTCAGGTTGTGGCCGAGATCTCGCCCACGGCTGAGGTGACGGAGCCGGCTGAGACGCCGCAGGCCACGCCCGAGGCTTCGGCCCAACCCACAGCTACCCTGGTGGCGCCGACACCCACCACTCCTCCGGGTGCGAGTCCGACGGCCCGTCCTCCCACCCCCACCCAGAGGCCGGTGGCCCTCAGTGGCAAGATCGCCTATCCCCGATACATAGGGGGCCAGACCCACTACGAGATACACATAGCAGACATCAACGGCAACGACCTGAACGTCATCTCCGCGGCCAGTGAACCTGCGCTCGATTTGCCGGGCAACCGGATCGTCTACCGGTCTTGGGACAGCAACTTCAGGGGTATGGTCATCTCGGGCGTGGGAGGGGGTGGTCGCGAGCGTCCGCGGGGTGGGGCTGAGCCAAACGAAGACAGTGTGCCTCGCTGGTCCCCGGATGGGCTCTCCCTGGTCTACGCCACTACGAGGTTTGGCCCCCACCACAACTCGCTGATCCGTACGCACTCACTGCCGCAGCATTCCGAGTTGGAACTCGGCCTAGGAGACACGCCCGATTGGTCTAACGATGGCCAACGCATCGTGGCCAGGGCCAATGCACTGGTCATCATGGACCGCACGGGCGGAAACGTGAGGCAACTGACCAGCAATCCAAGTGACTCCTCGCCGGATTGGTCGCCCGCGGGCAGCAAGATCGCTTTCACGCGGGATACGGGTGGCAACTGGGATATCTGGGTCATAAACGCCGATGGAAGTGGCGAGACGAGGCTCACGACGGATGATTCCGTCGACGGTCTACCGGCATGGAATCCTGAAGGTACTCATATCGCGTTCCTCTCCAACCGTGGTGGTACCTGGGCCATCTGGGTCATGGCGGCCGACGGGAGCGGACAGCGCAAGCTGTTCAACACTGGTTCTGCCACCTACGCCACTAGCGAGCCCTTCGATGGGGAGTGGATCGCACGAGACTCGAACAACCGCAGAAGCTGGATGGATGAGCAGATCTCTTGGTCCCGGTAGCTATCGATGCGAGAGCCCCGAAAGGGCAGCGCCCCCGGAGTGACCGGGGGCGCTTTTGTTGAAGGACTTTTCCCCGCCTTCAGTCAGCCGACGCTCACCGCGCGACACAGCTGGCTGACCACTATACCGCGCGAAGCGGGCAGACCCTCTCAGGGAGGTAGCAGGCTAGCGTCTCAGCAGCTGCCACGCCATCCCTCCAGCCATGGACAGGGCAGCGAATAGGCTCAGCGCCAGGCCCGCCTTCAGGCTGGCTGGCTCGTAGCGGAACTCCACCAGGTGTTGTCCCTCAGGGACTGGGACACCTCTGAAATACAGGTTCGCGCGCAAGATCTCCTGGGGTCGGCCATCCGCGAGCGCCAGCCACCCTGGATATTGAGCGTCAGTGAGGATGAGGTACCCAGGGCAGTCCATCTCTACCTCGACTCTCACTTGCTCAGGAGTGTAGGATACTAACCGCACCTCATCTTCACAGTCTTGACCGTACGACTGCGACGGGCCCTGCTCTCCAAGGAGCAGCACCTCCCGTGCCGGGTCGAATGCCTCGTCTCGCAGCGCGACGAGTACCTCGGCGTCGGTCTCCAGAAACCGCGCCTCGTGAACTGCGAATGCCCGTGGAAGTACGTCGAGATTCTCGTAGATCTTCACGTCCCCGCTGTGAACCAGCTTGTAGTCTCCTTCTGTCGAAACCACAAGTGCCCGATGCGTCCCGGTGCGCTGATCCAGCAGGGTCATGCCTCGTACGCGAAGCCCGGCTTGTTCTGTCATGACCTTCACTGCTATCCGATGGGGGTAGATGGCCTGGCCCCACTCCAGCAGCGTATAGTAATCGTTGCCTGCCGGATTGTCCCGCCAATGACCTACCACCCTAGCCGCTCGATGCACAGTGGCCGCCGTGGAGTACTCGCCCTGGGCGGTGTCCTCCCCTGCCCGCAGCTCAAACGATTGATCGTAACCTTCGTCGTCTTCAATGGTGATCTCAGCGACCACAGACCCCTGCGGAATGTCTTCTGCCCCAACCAGATACGACACCACTCCAAGCGCAGTTGCGCGGAACGAGGGCAGGTCATCCAAGACTAGCTGGTGGGGACCAGTCTCGCCCAGGATTGCCCGCTGTCCAAGGTCGTAGTATGCCCCATCAACCCAAAGGTCGTAGGTCTTGTCGGTTATGACATACTTCACATTGCTCATGTTGAGCACACGAGAGCTGGGCATCTCAGCAATGCGACCCTGGAGGCGGCCATCCATGGAGACCTGCTCCTCTGGCAGCAGCAGCCTTTGCCAGTACACGTAGCGAGCGAGCGGCAGGATTCCCCCATCGTATCCATCCACGCTCTGCACCCTGTAGAGGAGAGGGAGGTTCGGTGTCAACACCTCCTTTTGCTTCGTGGCGACAAGGTAGTCGTAGACGGATTCGTCTGGCAGTTGGCCGCCCAGGTTCTCCTGGATCTCCCGAAGGTCACCGGGATCGAACGCGCCGTCGGAGAAGCTCAACACACGATAAACACTCCTGTCCGTCAACAAGTAGGCCACCGAAGTGCGCAGTGAGGAGAAGGCCTCAGGGGCAGTCAGCGCGTTGAAGGGTTGGTGGCGGCTCGCCAGGAACAATTCGCTGATAACCAGCGAGGCTACCACAGCGAGGTATGCTGCCGTTCGCTGACGATTGATGCCTATCCAGATCACCATTGCGCTGAGGCACGTCCACACCGCCCAGTAGGCGATCACCAGCGGCGACGGCGGATCGAACACGACCAACGAGATCGTGGTCGCGGCGAGAGCGGAGCCCAGCAGAGCCCATCTCTTCTGGGGTCGGGTCACAGGGCACGACAGGGAGCGCAACTCCTCCAGTCCTAGCCCAGCGAGCAAGGCCATACCGACCACGTACAGATAGAGCCAGCGGGCCGGCACTCTGAAGAGCGCAAAGCCGGGCACCAGTCGATACAACAGATAGTAGAGGGGGTTGTAGATGCCCAAAGCCAGGAAGAGCCCCAGGCTCGCGAGGAAGATGAGGAAGGGTGCCTGTGGGCTATGTCTCCTGCGCCAAACCGCCAGCACTGCCAGCAGTAAAGGCAGGATGCCGACATAGGCCACGTATTCACTGAACGGGCTGTCTGCGAAGGCGGGAAGCAGGGAGCGAAGGAGGGTACCAGGGTGCAGAGAGAAGGATACCGCCTGTCGGTAGGGAAGCCCAGTGCTTCTGATGGAAAGTCTGGAAAGCTCGAGTGTGGGTACCAGCTGGACTCCGGCCAGTGCCACCCCCAGCACCACCACCACTGCGAAAATGCCCAGGCTTAGCCCAAGCTTGTGCATGCGAGAAGTCACACCCTGCCAAGCGGCCGAGTCGACGGCAGCTCCCGCGAAGGGAAGGTAGAGGCTGTAGCATCCCAGCGCTGCCAGGTTGATGTAGGAAGACTGGATGTGCCCACCCAGGAACTGAACCCCGGTGACGATAGCGGTCAGGAAGACGTAGACTAAACTGCGCCGTGTGTAGGCGAGGTAGAACAGCCACAGCAGCAGCGGCAGCCAGACCAGAACACTCAACTGGTTGATGTGCTCGGCCTGGGCACCCAGGAACCCACCAAAGGCGAGGGTCGTTGCTGCCACCATGGCGCCGCCGGGCCCAAGGCTCAGAGCGTGGCGTGCGAAACCGTACATGAATGCCCCTGCCATGAACAAGTGTAAGACGATCGACCAGTTCACCATCTCCGGTGCTGGCAACCAGTAGAACGGCAGGTTGAGCGGGTAGAGCACCGCAGCCTGTATGTTAGCCAGAAAGGGCACCCCCATGAACAGATAGGGGTTCCACAAAGGCAGGGAGCCCGAGCGGACAGCCTCGGCCGCGTATGCCTTGTAAGGATAGAAATAGGTGAAGACATCGAGCCCCGTCATCACCAGATTGCCCAGCACCAATCTTGACAGGAAGACGGCGGTCAAGATAAGCAGAAGGCAGAGGAATACCCAGTCTGGAGTTCGCTTGCTGCTCACTGAGAACCTGGGGGGAATCATGGACTGACAGGCTGGATTCGATAGATGGTGAAGGAAAGGGTTCCGTCAGGTCGATAGGTACGGTACAGCTCGCTCAGTTCCCATCCTCCATCGTTGAGGACGGTCTGTAGTTCGGCCTCGCTCGTCCAGCTGGGAAAGACTATGTACTTCTCCAGGTTGGGCAGCCTCCGGGACGTCTCCAGAACGAACTTGTGGTCAGGGTAGTAGTAATAGTCCAAGGGCAGGTCGAACATGTAGAAGGAATAATGCCATCCTAGCCACTTATGGAAAACGATGGAACCGGGCGCCGCATTGGCCCTGAAGTAGTGCGCCACACTGTCGATGCCCTGAAACGCCCCGTGATCGCCGCCCACAGGGAACCCATATCTCAAAGCGACCTGGGTGGGCGGCACTAGAACGACCGCCAGGAAGACCGCCAGGACGGCTAGACGCGCCACTCTGGACCACATCGCCTTTTGTTGTGTCTCAAGCAGAGTGTCATAAGGCAACAACACAATACGAGCGAGCAACACCGCCGCAACGGGAGCCAGACCCAGCATATACCGATCCCATATGCTGAAGCTGAAGACAGTGTGGAAGGCGACGAAGTACAAAAAGAACGCAGTCAAGGCCCAGTCCAACGCCCAGCCTGGCCGCACGCGACGCCTGTGTAGGCTATAAGCCAGAAGAACCGGGACTCCCGCGACCAGTAAGGTGTTCAGGGCATTGGTCCCTGTGAGGTACTGCAGCTGTCGCAGCCAGCCCTCGAGGCGCGGGACGACCCTGTCCCAAGGCACGACTCTCAGGCCGCCGTATCGGGCTGCGCTGGCGGTGAAGAAGTTCACAGAATTGACCCTAATCACCACGTCCCAGCAGAAGACGGCCAGAAGGACGGCCAAGATCCCTAGTCCCATGGCCAGAAGAGCGAAACCGAAGCGCTTGCTGAGCCACTCCTTGCCCCAGGCCAGCGCCGCAAAGAACAGAGGCAGTGGAAGGAAAATAACCCCGGTCGGCTTAGTCATTACGGCCAGGCCTGCCGCAAGGCCTGCCAGGAGGTGCCATCGTTTGAGAGCGAGAAAGCAGGAAGTCAGGATCAGGCAAATCATCAGCGGATCGGTGAAGGCAGTAGGGGCGAACTGGATGTCGAAGGGAGAGAGAGTCAGGAAGAGCGCGCTCATCAACGCTACCCGGACATCTGCCAGCTGAAGCCCGATGTGATACACGATTACTATGCTGGCCAGGCTCGCCAGTATGTTGGGCAGCCGTGCGGCAGTCTCGGTGTGTCCGAAAACCTTGAAAAACAGGGCCAGAGTGTAGAGGAAGACGGGTGGCTTGTCGACGATGACCCCGTATCGGAGGAACACATCCTTTCCTGATGCGATGAGCAACGCCCAGTGACAGTAGAGTGCCTCGTCACCGTGGAAACGGTTGGCTGCGATGAGGCTCACTCTCAGAACCGCCGCGATGGCCAGAACCACAGCTAAAGCCACGTACCGCCGAGAGAAGATCCTGGCCAATGGTGAGTGGCGATAGTACAGCAGGACCGAGAGCCTGCAGAGCAGGAAGCCAGTGAGGCTGGAGAAGAAGAGAGACGTCCCCAGGTTGACGAAACGACCCTCAGGCAGAGCAAAGTATGCCAGAGACAGCACCAATGGCATGTGGCAGAGGCAGTCGACACGTAGCGCACGGCGTAGGTCCATGGGGGCGAAGCCGCTCAAGTAGAACGAGTACACCGCCCACAGAATTACTATCGAGGCAACACCCAGTAGAAGTACGACAGAGAAGTAGAGTGGGCTGGCGACGGCTTGGTAAGCGTGTCTCCGCAAAAGCTCCACTAGGAAAAGGGAAAGTGAGAAGGCAGGGAGCAGAATGATGAGGTAGAGTCCTCTGATCATGGCGATGCCCCCGGCAGTGGTTCTATCTGGTAGAGCATCGACGAGATACGCTCAGGGTCTCCGAAAAGCGGTACTGTAAGCTGCGCCCTCGCGGTCACACGATAGTGTGCTGTGGCATGCTCCAGAGTGCCTCGCAGTGCCTCGCCGTCGTCCAGCAGATAGACGTTCGTGCCCTGGCGGAACATCTCTTCCAGGAAGATGTCGAGTTCCTGGGTGGTCCAGAACGCGGGCCGAAACGCCTGCCGATCGGCATACAAGTCCACCGGTCCGCCATTCAGGGATGAGCCTACGACGCAGGGTTCCACCGTCTCCGCGGCCAGTACGTCGAATCCCCGCCGCTCCTCTTCGCTGACATAGCCGAAGCTTGCCCTGTAGGTAGACCAAGGTCTCGACAGTATGTGCCGGGTGCGCAACAGCGGCAGCAGCAGGATGGCCAGCAGGATCGACACCCCCAGTGCGTGACGACGATCCGAGAGGTATCCCTGGCCCACGGGTATCCTTTTCCACAGATCACCCACCCCGTATCCAACCCAGGCAAGTAACACGGGGAAAAGCGAGAGAAGGTCCCTGAGTCTGAGAGCCTGGTAGGGTAAGTGGACTGCGAGCACGCCTAGTACAGCAGTAAGCAGTACAAAGAACACACCCCTCTTGGTAGCGTACATGCGGTACGCGCCGTAGGCCACAAGGGGACTCAAGTAGCCGAACTCGTTACCCGACAGAGCGCGCTCCCACATCAGACGCGCTGTGACAGACACGTGAGACAAGCTGAACAGATCGAATTCGGTGGACTCCGGTCTGAGGAAGTGCCCAAAAACAAACTGATGATAGAGCAGGTCGGGGATGGCTACAAGCAACGACGTGAGGCTGAACAGGACTGCGAATTCCAGTAGCTTCCTGCCACCCAGTCTGTTCCGTCGGAGCCACACCAAGGCCACCACCGCGCACAACCCAAGCGCGAGTTGTGTGTGGCGCATACAATACGCGCCTCCGAAGCACATGCCGGCCAGCGCAGCATGGAGCCGGTGTCGCCCTCTCATGCCTCTGAGGAGCAGGAGAATGGTCAACGTGGTAAACAGCTGGGTAGGCGCGTCGGCCATGGGCACGACGAGCCGGTCTATGTGCTCGTACGAGGTAGCAAGACAGAATGCGGCGAAGGCGCCCCCCAGCAATCGTTCCTCCCAGGGCCTGTCGTAGAGAAGTTCCGCCACCAGTGCGACGAGCGCAGCCAGACAGAGTAGACCGATCAGAGGATTAACAAGATACAGGCCCTGCTCCCCGAGGATAAGATAACCGATGGCCAGGATGGCTGGCCATCCCGGAGGCCAGTCAGTTGCCGTGCGGCCGTCTCCTTGCAGTGGCGGCACCCGCACCTGATATCCGTAGTGCACCAGCGGCCACCAGGAGATGCCGAGGTGGCTCACGCGGGGGAAGAGGGGGAACAGGTGAGTTGGATCGCCGTGCTCGGCGATGTCTACCGCCATCTGCGTGTAGGAGTACGGATCGTTGGCCGTGACACCGTGAGTGCGGTGCCTGAAGTAGGCCACACTGGCCCAGAGGATGACCATGATCGCCAAAGTGGCACCAACATGGCGTGTGAAGCTGTCCCCGCGACGACTTCTCAATGCCAACAGGTAGCCTTGGCACAGGATAACGTATACGATGGCAGCAAGGAGAACCGCCTCCACGTTGAGAAGCGAAGAGAACGGCTCAGGATACGCAAAGCCGTCGTACAGCGGCAACGGTTGGCTGAGCACCTTCGCGCAGACGCGGCGAGCCAGTGCAGCCAAGTACGCGAACCACAGCGGGGTGAGGGCCTCGAAGTGGATAATCCCCCTCTTTTCCCAAAACGACAGCACCAACTGAGGGCTCACAAGTAGTACGAAAAGGCCGACCATCCAGAGGTAGGAACGCCCCGTGTTCAGGGCGAGGAGCATCAGGCCCAGCAGATGCACCGCAAGGAGGACGACAGCCACCGCAGGCTTGGTTGATGGTTCCTGCCCCTGCCACGAGAAGGTCAGCAGAGCGAGTTGCTGCCTGAGGAAGCCGCTTCTGCGACCCTGGTAGAGGAGGTATGCTGACCATGCCGCCAGGCTGAGGGAGGCCGTTTCATAGAACAAAGCTCTGGTGGAGAGGTAAGGAACGGTCAGCAGGCGCGCTCCCATCAAAACGAGTATGCCGGATGATAAAGGGATCTGACTTAGGAGGAGCCATCGCACGGCAGGGCGCTTCGGCGCGGACAAAGACAGGAAGACGCTCGCCGCCAGACCTGCTGCAAAGAGCACCATCAGCGCCAGGTGAACTTGTAGATCGTGGGGAGGAAGCGGTCCGGGCCGGGGATCGAAGAGGTAGGCTAGGTTAAGCAATTGTCTACTCCTCAACCTCCGGGATCGTAGCCGGCAGGCCGACATGCGGCAAACAAAGTATCGAACAGAAGGAAAGGCACTGAGCGACAGCAGTTCCCCGAAGTGAGGAATGGGCTACGCAGGCACGATGTGGGATCCAGCCCTCGCCATGGTGGCTCTGGGCGGCCCACAGATCAACGCTCGTATCTGGGGATCGGGGTTCGCTTATGGTAGCTCCTGGATACCATTCGCCGGACTCGTTCGATCGCCTCATCGCCGGGGCTGTCTGTCTGTGCGCCCTGGAGCGTGGCGAGTGCTCTGTCCAGATCCTCGTAGGAGACACCCATTTCGCCCTCATCGGTTTGGCCTTGCCAGAGGCCCGCACTGGGTGGTTTCTCCATGATCTCAGCCGGGATGCCCAGAGCCATGGCTACCACGCGGACCTCTGTCTTGAGAAGTCCTCCCAGAGGTAGCAGGTCTACAGCGCCGTCACCATATTTTGTGAAATACCCACTGAGGATTTCGCTCCTGTTGCCCGCCCCTACTACCAGTAGGCCAAGCTCGTTGGCGTAGTAGTACAAGGCCATCATCCGCAAACGAGGCTTCAGGTTCGCCACGGACACTCTACCGCCCGGCGGCAGTATGCTGACCAGGGCATCAAACGCGGGACTCAGCTCAACGGTCTCGGTGATTATGTCAAATTGCTGAGCCACCAGCAGCGCGTGCGCTTGATCCAGCGGGTCGCTGTGACAAGGTAAGATCAGGCCGCGCACGGCGTCCCCAAGCGCCTGCTTGCACAAGGCAGCGGTTAGTGAAGAGTCCAAACCGCCGCTCATCCCGAGGACGACTCCGTTTGCCCTCGCCATCTTCACTTGGTGGCGGATCCAATGAGGGATAGCGTCGATCAGAGCAGCGACTTCTTGACTATCCAGCTTTGCCGGCTTCATGGGCGAGAACGATGGCTTCAGCGACGTCCTTCATAGGCTTCCGCTGGTCCATGCTGGTCTTCTGAATGCGACGGAAGGCGTCGGCCTCGCTCAGACCCTGGGTATCCATGAGAATGCCCTTAGCCCGATCGACCAGCTTTCTGGTCTCTAGTGCCTCTTTGAGGTCTTCTACCTCTCTCTCGAGGGTGCGGAACTCGCTCCATCGCCGCAGAGCCACTTCGATGGCGGGCGCTAAATCTGCCTCGTGGAACGGCTTGACTATGTAGGCCATCACGCCTGCATCCTTGGCCCGATCCACGAGGTCCTGCTGGCTATATGCGGTAAGGAGGAGGACAGGTGCGATCCTCTCCTCTGTGAGAATCCGCCCAGCTTCGATGCCGTCCATGCCTGGCATCTTGATGTCCATGATCACGATGCTGGGCTTCAATTCGCGCGAGAGATGAACTGCACTCTCGCCATCCCCGGCTTCGCCCACCACCAGGTAACCGAGGCTCTCCAACATCTCTCTGAGGTCCATGCGCACGATTGACTCGTCATCCGCCACGATCACTCTAGGCTGTTCCATTTCCTATCACCCCCTAATGGTGTCTTGGGGAAGGTCACAATGGCCTGGGCTCCATCGCCATCCGTCAACTCGAACCTCCCCTTCAAATCATCTTTCACCAGGGTCTGCACAATAGTCAGTCCCAGATGGCTATCGCGCTCCAGGTCGAAGTCTGTGGGCAATCCTTTTCCGGTGTTGCTTATCCTCAGCGTAACCATGTCGGCGCCATCTTGCAGTTCGACCAGGATCTCGCCTCCCTGCGAAGGTGCGAACCCGTGCTCCAGTGCGTTCTGTAGCAGTTCGTTGATGATCAACGCGCAGGCAGTGGCCTGCTGAGTGGCCAGATAGACGTTAGGACCGCGGAGCTCGAACCGTATCCCTTCTTCCTCGCCCACCACTCCCTCGCGAAGCTGGTCAAGAATCCTTCGGCTCACGTCTTTGATATTGATCACACGTGACTCGTGCTCGGAGAGGAACTCGTGCACTGTCGCCACGCTGAGGATACGGCTGACGCTCTCGAGCAATATCTGCCTCACCTCCATCGATTCTGTTCTACGCGCCTGGAGCCGAAGCATGGAGGCTATGGTCTGCAAGTTGTTCTTCACGCGGTGATGAATCTCCTGTATCATCGCCGCCCGTATTCTGGCTTCTTTCTCCACACGACGAGCTTCAGTCGCGTCGTGTATCAAGAGCAACACACCGGTGACGTCTCTCTGCTGGGGCCTTGGCAGTCTGAGCAACCGTCGGGAGAGTGGAACGACGTTGCTCTGCGCGAAGATGGGAATGGCTTTCCTGAGCCACACCCTATCTCCTTCTCGAGCCTCCTGCTCGAGACAGCGTTGCTCTTTCAGCGCACGCTCCACAAATCTATCGTCACCGGGTAGGATGGTGGACAACTCCTTCTTCTCCAGAGTGTCCATGTAGCGGAGTCTGCGGTACAAGTTTGTGGCGATGTCGCTAGCGTACCGGACACGGCGTCGGCGGTCAAGGAGGAGGATACCGTCCTGCTCCCCAAAAGGGGAGAGGGCATCGAGACCATCGAGCTCATTCTGTAGCACCATGGCCTGTAGTCTCTCAATGGCCTTGCGGAACCTAATAGGCTGGTGCCGGAGGCGCTCGTGCTCTATCATGGTCTTCTCGACGGAGAGGGCTGCAATCACCTTGCCATCTACACCGTAGACGGGTTGCGCCTCTTGCATCACGGGCGCACCCTCGGCCCGCACCCCGTGCGTCCCTCGGGTCGAGTTACCTGTGTCCAGGGCGTCGAGAACGGCAGGTTTTTCAGGAGCAACGATCACCTGACCAAGCACAGGCTCGTCGTAGATCGGCGGAACCGAATGGGGCCCAGCCTGGGCCACGACGACGGCCGCTCCCTCGGCGAGCGGGCAGTACAGGAGCATGTCAGCCCGGCTGATATCGGCCAGAATCGGCAGATTCGCTTCTGTGCGCCGAAGTATCTGCAGGTCCTCGTCCGAGACCCCAGGACACTGGAACACTGCATCGTCCATGCTTTGACCCCGACAGGCGTTCGCCTGCCCGTTCACCAAGAATGGCCGACAGCATAGCGGGCTGACGGCCATTCGTACGAAAACACTGCGCCCGTTGCAGAGCGGAGGGGTTGACTCCCCGCTACGCCGGATATCCCGTGGTCGGGGCGAGAGGATTTGAACCTCCGACCACTTGTACCCCATACAAGTGCGCTACCTGGCTGCGCTACGCCCCGACGACTCACCATCGATTGTTCCTATTATATCAGAAACGGTCCTCCTTGACAAGGCTCGTCGCTTTCGGGCAACATCACACCGGACCGGAGACTCTTTCTTCCCGTAGGCCTACTCATCCCTGCGCCTGAATGCGAGAGAGAATGTCGTCCAAGCTGGGCTCGCTGGCTCTGAGTGCAAAAACTGCGCAGAAGTTCTCTATTGCTCGTTCGCGCACGGTTGCCATGTCCACGGGCTCTCCCAGGACCTTGTCCATGGATGTGACTCCGGTGTTTGCCAGTCCGCAGGGAACGATGAGTTGGAAGTGGGTGAGGTTCTGAGAAACATTGAGGGCAAAGCCGTGATAAGTGATCCAGCTGTCAATACGCACTCCCAGGGCGCCGATCTTAGTCCGCTCGTCAAGCCATACACCGATGCTACCTGGCAGGCGACTTGCCGCTATGCCGAAGTCGGCGAGTGTGCGGATGAGCACTTCCTCAAGAGAGTGCATGTACCATCCCACGTCGGTCCGGTGTTGCCTGAGGTCCAATATGGGGTACCCCACCAGTTGGCCGGGGCCGTGGTAGGTCACATCTCCCCCTCGCTCCACTCGGTGCACCTGAATCCCCAACTCCGCCAGTCGCTCCCTGGAGACCAAGATGTTCGCCTCGTTTCCGCGCCTGCCCAGGGTTATGACGGGAGGATGCTGAAGCAGAAGCAAGATGTCATCGATCGTGCCCTGCATTCGCGCAGAAACCAGCTGATGTTGCAGTCGAAGTACGCTGTGGTACGGTTGTTGTCCGAGGTTCAGCACAATGAGTGGTTTCATAGGACTTTGCCGGAATCGCTCTGCACTCACTCCAAGACAGCGCCTTGTGGGCACGACCTCAGGCGCGGCGATTCTGCCGGGTGACTCCACCTCCGCCAGTCTGAGCGAGGCGCAGCGACATCAATCTACAAGACGTAGCCTAAGCAGCGTCCATAGAGTGGGAAGACCATCCAGCGGGGTCAGCTTCTTCTCGGTGCGAGGAGAGTACCATATAGGCACCTGGTAGATGTGGTGCCCTTGCTTTAGGATCTTGGCAGTCATCTCGGCTTCTATGGCGAACCCGTCCGACCGAAGGTCCAGATCATCGGCTATCTCTCTGGCCATTAGCTTGTAGCAGGTCTCCATATCTCGGAGCTCCGAACCATAGAGGAGATTGGTGAGTCTGGTGAGCAAGCGGTTCCCCAGTCGCATATGCCACTCCTGCTCGTCCAGAGATCGCACTCCGAACACCACCCTCGCCTTCCCTTCTCTGAATGGTTCAACGAGCGTATGGAAATCCCGGGGGTCGTATTCCAGGTCTGCATCTTGAATGATGATGGCGTCCCCGGTAGCTGCGGCCATGGCTGTCCTGATCGCTGCGCCCTTGCCACGGTTCGTGTCGTGACTGAGGGCCACCAGCCCCTCTTGTTGCATGGACAGCAGTATCTCCCGCGTGCCATCGGTGGAGCAGTCATCCACAACGATGATCTCCTTTTCCAGATCAACCTCCGAGACCCGCCTGATGACCTCTGCGAGTGTCTGTTCTTCGTTGTAGGCAGGGATCAACACCGAGAGTCTCACGATCGCTCCCCCAGCGCTGCGTCTCCACTCTCTGTCTCGCGCGGCGTTATATTATAGTACAACGCCAGCGGCGAAGACAAAAGATCCTCCGTGAAGGTCTTCGGGCAGGTGTTACCACAGCTCTTGGACGGTTTCGTGGCGAAGGCCAATTCGAACCGAGGGACTGATCGCTCGACGACCTGGACGCAGAGCAGCATACTCCCATCTATGGAAGGCTCCAGTCTACAGTTCGGACGCAGTAGACGGTGCGGTCATGATCTGGCCCGCTTGCTCCGCTCCGACGCCACGCCTTATAATAGCCGGTGTGCCACCAGTTACTGAATGGTGGTCAGAGCTGTCCGGGTATCGGGTCAATTCAGCATGAAGAGGGTAAGGCAGCGAATGGAAAGCGGAGCACTACTAGAAGAAGCCCGCGCGCTCGAGGACACCCTGGTGGCCCTGCGTCGCCGGATCCACCAGCACCCAGAACTGGGTTTTCGAGAAGTGGAGACGTCTCGTCTAGTCGCTGAGACCCTCGCCGCCGTGGGGCTCGAAGTCGAGACCGCGGTCGCCAAAACTGGCGTCGTCGGCCATCTGGGCGAGGCTGGACCAATAGTGGCCCTTAGGGCGGACATGGATGCGTTACCTATCTCAGAGGCGAACGACCTACCGTATGCTTCGCGAGTCCCAGGTATCATGCACGCGTGTGGACATGATTCTCACACCGCCATGGTCTTGGGCGCGGCTATGCTGCTCGCGAGGATGCAACTCCCTGGGCGGGTGCGCCTGCTGTTCCAGCCGTGTGAGGAAGGTACCGACGCGGAAGGCAAGAGTGGCGCAATGCGCATGGTGGATGACGGGGCCATGGAGGGGGTGGACGCCGTTATCGCCTTGCACGTCGATCCCAGAATGGAGACAGGGCAGGTCAAGGTGGGACAGGGTCCCATCTGTGCGGCTGCGGATGCGTTTCGAGCGACCATCGCGGGATCTGGCTGTCACGGTGCTTTTCCGCATTTGGGCGTTGACCCCATCTACATCAGCGCGCAGGTCATCACCGCCATCCAGTCCATCGTGTCCCGACGAGTGGACCCGACATCGCCAGCTGTGGTGACCGTGGGGTGCATACGCGGGGGGACCGCGGCGAACGTCATCCCGTCAGAGGTCGAGCTGCGGGGGACCATAAGGAGCCTGGACCAGGGCGTCCGGCAGCAACTGTGGCGCGATCTAGAGGGCATCATGGAGCTCTCCCGAACGCTGGGAGGAGATTTCCGCCTGGAGATCGAAGAGGGCTTTCCGGTGCTGGCAAACGACAGTCGCGTGGCTGGCCTGATCCGGGACGTATGCATAGAGCTTCTGGGGCCGGAGAGCGTGCATGACGAGCTTCCAGAGATGGGAGCCGAGGATTTCAGCATTCTGGCGAGCCGGGTGCCGGGTGCCATGTTCTCCCTTGGCGTCAAGCCGCCAGGCAGGGAAAGCCCGCTTCCACTCCACAGCCCCCATTTCGACCTCGATGAGGAGGCCATGCCAATTGGAGCAGCCATCCTGGCCGGGACAGCACTACGGCTGCTACGCGAGTAGAAAGAGAATAGCAACATGTTTCACGGTGGTGGTTGGCGGAGTTTTATGCAGTACGACGAATCGCAAAGCCAGCCCCAGGTCAGCCGGCGACACCTGGGCCGGGTGCTGGCTTATGGCCGGCCCTACTGGCGCTCTCTGGCCTTGATGATGGCGGCCATCGGCGTCACCTCCCTCATCGGGTTGGTACCGCCCCTGCTGTACCGCGACCTGATCGACAACGTGTTGCCGAACCGGGATTTCGCGCGGCTGAACTGGCTGGCCCTGGGCATGATCGGCATCCCCGTGCTCAGCGGGCTCATCGGCGTGGCCCAGCGCTACCTCAGCAGCCGTGTGGGCGAGGGCATCATCTACGACCTGCGCCGGACCATGTACGATCATTTGCAGCGTATGTCGTTGCGCTTTTTTACCCATACCAGGTCGGGTGAGATCGTATCTCGTTTTAACAACGACGTGGTCGGTGCCCAGAACGCCGTGACCGGCACCTTGCCCGACATCGTGAGCAACGGCATCACCCTGGTCTCCACGCTGGCGGTGATGATCACCATCGAATGGCGGCTGGCCCTGCTCTCGGTGGCGGTGCTGCCGCTGTTCCTGCTGCCGGCGCGCCGGGTGGGCGACATTCTGCGCCGCATCCGCCGCCAGTCCATGCAATACAACGCCGACATGAGCAGTATCATCACCGAGACGCTGGGCATCAACGGCGCGCTGCTGGTCAAGACCTTTGGCCGCCAGCGCCAGGAGGTGGCCCGCTTCCGCGAGACCAGCCGCAAAGTGCGAGACACCGGTGTGCGGCAGGCACTGGTGGGCCGCTGGTTCTTCCTGGGGTTGGGCATCGCCAGCGCCATGGGTACAGCCCTGGTCTACTGGGTGGGTGGCTACCAGGTGCTGCGCGAGGCGATGACGGTCGGGACGATCGTCGCCTTTGCCTCCTACCTGAGCCGGCTCTATGGACCGATCTCCTCCCTGTCCAACGTCCAGGTGCAGTTCGTCCAATCCATGGTCAGTTTTGAGCGGGTGTTCGAGTACCTGCACCTGCCGGTGGAAATCCAAGACCCACCCGGGGCCATCGAGCTGGAGCGCGTGGACGGCCAGGTGCGCTTTGAGGATGTGTCCTTCAGCTATCTGGCCGAGGACGAGTTGCCGGCGCAACCCGCAGCCGGGCCGGACGAAAATACGGACCAGCCGAAGAAGGCGACGGGCGTGATCACCACGCGGCGCTGGGCGCTGCGCGATTTGTCGTTCGAGATCCGTCCGGGGCGGTTGGCGGCGCTGGTGGGCCCCAGTGGCGCAGGCAAGACGACCGTGACCTATCTTCTGCCCCGCCTCTACGATCCAACGGAAGGCCGCATTACCCTCGACGGCCACGACCTGCGCGCCGTGAGCCAGGAGTCACTGGCGCAGCAGATCGGCATGGTGACCCAGGAGACCTACCTGTTCCACGACACGGTGCGAGCCAACCTGCTCTACGCCCACAACGACGCCACCCAGGCTGAGCTGGAGGCTGCCTGCCAGGCGGCCAACATCCACGACTTTATTGCGGGGTTGCCCAACGGGTACGACACGCTGGTCGGCGAGCGAGGCTACCGGCTCAGCGGCGGCGAGAAGCAGCGGCTGGCCATCGCCCGCGTGATCCTCAAAGACCCCCGCCTGCTCATACTGGACGAGGCGACCTCAAGCCTGGACTCGCACAGCGAGGCGCTGATCCAGGCGGCGCTAGAGCCGCTGCTGGCGGGCCGCACCAGCCTCGTTATCGCTCACCGGCTGTCCACCATCCTGGCCGCCGACCAGATCCTGGTGCTGGAAGAAGGCCGCCTGGTGGAGCAGGGCACCCACGACGAGCTGCTGGCACGGGGCGGCCTCTACGCCCACCTATACGAGACGCAGTTCGGCCAGAAGCCGGAATCGCCTACGTCTGACCCGTCCTGATAACCAGAGAACGAGGAACCGGCCCGATCAGCCAGTGCCTAGTTCGCAACTACTATGCTTCTTGTGGTCGAGGTGTGCCGTCTGGATTCAACTTGCTCGCGCGGATATGCCCTTCCAGCACAAAGCCGCAGCGCCCGGCGAGCTGCAGGCTGCGTGGGCTGGCCTCGTCTCACTGCAGGCGTACCCGGCGCGCCCAAAGGTGCTCAATGAAAAAGCGCAGCGAGACCTGGACCGCCTCGGTGACAAGGCCCTGCCCGCCGTGGTCCCTGTCCGCCAAAACGCCGATTTCGAATTCGGGCAGGTCCCACTTGACTGGGCCGATTCGAGTCTGGACGACGAATTCTTCGGTTGGCCGGTAAGAGCGGCCAAGAAAAAGCAGTTTCGGGCAGCCCAGCCGGCGCCCAACTCGCGCGCCAGGATCTCGGCTTCTTCTTCACTCAGTAGGGACATTGCCGCGTGCTCTGACCCGTAGCAAGGCAGGTGAGCAAGGGGCAGGCCAACTTCGAGACGCTTGACGGGACCACCAATCACATATTCTTCATCCTCAAAGCCAAGTGCTGGGAGGTGGAAAGAGAGCTTGGCGTGGCTATGGGCGATGTGGTGGCCAATTTCGACCGAAGTGCTGAAGGCAAGGCTCCCTGAGTTGGCGGTGCTGCGCTGAGTTGTAGGGTCGACCTGTGTTCACGGATGAGTCTGGACAGGGTGTTGTGGCCCGGCGATGAGAACGGACCTGTTCATAGAGCACCTCAAGAGCCTCCCGTTCTACCAAGGGCAGATCTATCATGTAGAGCACATCCCGCCACGAGAGGCACGGTATGGATTCCTGGACAGACCGCTGCCCGATCCTCTACGGAGGGCTCTGGAGGCCTCTGGCATATCGGACCTCTACACCCATCAGGCGGCTGCCATCAAAGCCCTTCGGGACGGTCACCATGTGGCAGTGACCACCTCCACCGCTAGCGGCAAGACACTATGCTACAACTTGCCCGTCCTGGAGAGCCTTCACAGTGACTCGACTGGCCGCGCCCTGTACATGTTCCCCACCAAGGCGTTGGCTCAGGACCAGATTCGAAACCTAACCAAGCTGACGCAATCCGCAGGCCTGAAACTGGTGTCGGGAACCTACGATGGTGACACCCCACGTTCGGCCAGGGCACGCATCCGCAAAGCGGCGTCCATACTCCTCACCAATCCCGACATGTTGCACGTCGGAATCCTCCCCAACCACCGCATGTGGTCACGCTTTCTGGCTAATCTCCGCTTTGTCGTTGTGGACGAGGCTCACGTCTATCGTGGAGTCTTCGGTTCACACGTTGCCTGTGTCTTGCGGCGCCTCAGGCGCCTCTGTCGGAGGTATGGGTCCGACCCTCTGCTCATTTGCTGTTCAGCCACCATCGCCAACCCCTGGGAGCACGTTGTGAACCTGACTGGTCTCCCCCCCGTGGTCGTTGCGGAGGACGGCTCTCCCCACGGAGCCAGGGATTTCGTGCTATGGAACCCGCCTTTCGTAGATGAGAAGAAGAGTGCGCGGCGCAGCGCCAACGTGGAGGCCTCCCGGCTCTTCACCGAACTTGTGTCTCATGGATTGCGAAACATCACCTTCACCAAGGCACGCAGGGTTGCAGAACTCATACTGCACTACAGTCGGGAGATGCTTGAGCGGCAGGAACCGGACCTCGTGCCCATGGTGAAGTCCTACCGCGCCGGGTATCTGCCGCGAGAGCGCAGAGAGATCGAGCGCGATCTCTTCGATGGCAAGCTGCTGGGAGTCACCGCTACCACAGCGCTTGAGCTGGGGGTCGACATTGGAGCACTGGATGCAACGGTGTTGGTTGGCTATCCAGGCACCGTGGCGAGCACGTGGCAGCAGGCCGGAAGATCTGGCCGGGGGATCCGAGATGCCTTGTCGGTCCTGATAGGCCTGGACAATGCCTTAGACCAGTACTTCATGCGCCATCCGGAGCAGCTCTTTGGTCGTACTCCTGAGAATGCGCTCCTCGACCCTGGCAACCCTTACGTGCTGCGTGAGCACCTTCGTTGTGCAGCCTATGAGTTGCCGCTAACCGGCGGAGATGAGGAGATCTTCGGGGGCAGGTTTGCGCACGCTGTAGGAGACTTGGTGGAAAGGGGCGAACTCGAGCCTCGGGGCGGTCGATGGTATTACCCGTCGTCGGACTACCCGGCCGAACGAGTGAGTATCCGTGCAGTGTCGCGTGAGAACTACCTCCTCCTGGATGAGTCGGAGGGCAGCCTGCTGGAAGAGATCGATGCTGCGACAGCCTTCCGACGTATCCATCCTGGGGCGGTCTACCTGCACCAGGGCGAGTGCTATGTCATCTCGGAGCTCGATCTTCGGGCCCGTGTGGCTCGAGCACGGCTGGTGGAGTCGGAGTACTACACACAACCGCGAGAGACCAGCGAGCTATCCATAGTCAGCTGCTCGCGTCAGGAGCGACTGGATAAGACGCTTGCCTGCTATGGCCAGGTCGAAGTAACGGAACGGGTAGTGGGGTTCAGGAGGAAGCAACTCTTCTCGGATGTCGTGTTGGATGAGCAGGATCTGGACCTGCCGCCGCGATCGTTCGTCACCTCGGCTCTCTGGTTTGACGTGCCTCCTGCGGCTGAGGAGCTCGTCCGCCGTGAGGGGCTCGACTTCCAGGGCGGCTTGCACGCGGTGGAGCACGCCGCAATAGGCATCTTGCCTCTGTTTGCCATGTGCGACAGGCAGGATATTGGCGGCCTCTCCACCCCACACCACCCGGCAACCCGGAGGCCGCAGGTCTTCCTCTACGACGGATTCCCGGGAGGTGTCGGCATCTCCGAGAAGGGCTTCGAATTACTGCCCGAGCTGTGGGAAGCCACGCTCCGTGCGGTTGAGGAATGCCCCTGTGAGACAGGCTGTCCTTCCTGCATCCACAGCCCCAAGTGCGGCAACAACAATGAACCGCTGGACAAGGCGGCCGCCTCGATCATCCTCAAAGCCCTGTTGGCTCCCAACGGCACCGCGCGCCACCGAGCCTGACCTCGACCCCTACCCGCCCGAAGCATCCCCAGAGAAGCAAAGCGATCACCGGCCCGCCCTGGGTCACTTCCTGAGGCTTGGGGCGCGCTTTCTCCTTACAACCGACCTCAGGGCGCGCAACTCCTCTGAGCGGGTGGTGACGCACACGGCCAGGAAGAGGAAACCTCCCATGATCACCGCGCCGCCGACTTGCAGCAAGGTGGAACTCGTTGCGGTCCATGTCGTGAACCAGAGGATTGCGACACCCATCACCGTGGCAGCCAACCCTGTCTTCGCCGCCGAGCGCACCAGTGTGCTGTTGTCAAAGCCGCCCAGCCGACCACGGATAATCATCAGCAGCAGCACTGTCTCGACGATGGTGGCCAACGAGTTGGCAAGTGCTAGGCCCCCGTGCCGCAGGGGTTCGATCAGGACCAAGCTGAGTATAATGTTAAGAATCATGGCACCGACCCCTATGGCCACAGGTGTGCGCGTGTCGTGCATGGAGTAGAACCCGCGGGTCAGGATTTCCAGAGCGGAGTGAGCCACCAGTCCCAGCGCATAGAACTGGAGTGCCCAGGCAACTGCCTGGGTCGATGACGGGTCAAAGCGGCCTCTTTCGAGCAGCAATCGAACCAGCGGCTCGCGCAGGACGATCAACGCCACGGCCGATGGAATGGACAGGAATAGTATGAGTCGAAGGGTCCCGGACAACGTGGAGCGAAGCTCCTCTCTTCTTCCCCTGGCTGCCAGGTCAGAGAATGTGGGGAACACTGCAGTGGCAATCCCCATGGCGAAGATGCCCTGTGGCAGTAGCATCAGCAGCCAGGCATAGTTGAGGGCCGCCAGACTGCCCTCGAGGAGCCTTGAGGCCAGGAACGTGTTCACCACGAAATTGACCTGCACCGTGGCAAGGCCCAGCACGCGAGGTAGCATCAAGCGCCCGACCTCACGGACGCCTGGATGGGCCAGATCGATCACTGGCCGATAAGACGCACCTTGGCGCGCAAGCTGTGGAATCTGGATCGCCAAGTGCATGAAAGAACCAGCTACGACGCCAGCTGCCAGTCCGAACACGCCCATCCTCGGAGCGAGGAGGGCGGCTCCACCGATGATGCAGAGGTTGTAGACCGCCGGCGCCAGGGCAGGCACCAGAAAATGCCGGTAGGAGTTGAGGATGCCCATCACCACGCCGCTGAGGCCGAAGACTACGGGCGACACCAGCATCGTGCGCATCAGTTGCACGGTCAGAGCCTGTTCCTCAGGGGCGAAACCAGGGGCTATGCCGCTAACCAGCCACGGAGCCAACAGCGCAGCAAGGACGGCAGATGCTGTAAGGACCGCTAGCACCAGATTCACGATGGAACTCGCCAGTCGCCAGGCATCGGCCTCGCGGCTGTGCGCCAGATAGCCAGTGAAAGTAGGGATGAACGCGGAGCCCAGAGCGCCGCCCGCTATTAGCTGGAAGATCAAGTCGGGGATACGGAACGCAGCCAGATACGCATCCAGCTCCCGGGTCGTCCCGAACTCCCTGCCGATGATGATCTCCCGACCCAGGCCGAGAACCCGACTTAGGACATATGCCCCAACCACCAGTGCGGCAGCGCGAGCCAGTTGAGTCTTGCGTTCCTCATCCATACATCAGGCCCAGTGACCCTGGCTCGAAAGTCGGAACGGAAGCTCGGACTGAGGTTCGTCTCCTGACATTGCGCGTTCCATGCAGTTGTGTTAGATTTGGGCGTGATCGCACACCGGAGTGGTATTGGCGAGAGCCAGCCTTCGGACACCAGCTCGCTTGACGCCGACAGCCTGGTCCGAAGGGGCATTCTCACGGTCCGTGCTCTCGAGTTCCTGACGATATGCCTCGCGGCCAGGTTGAATCTCGCTGTCTGTGGCCCGCCAGCAAGCGGGAAGAGAGAGCTTCTCCACGGCCTTGTTCACCACATGGCCGGCGACGGGCAGATCCTCGCTATCCAGAACCCCGACGAACCCTCCCTGGAGCGAGCTGGGATCACTTCTCTCAGAGCCCACCCGATGCCAGAAGACGGAGGGCCCGGCATCACCCGCCGCTATCTTCTCACATTGGTGCCCAAAATGCACCCCATGGGTTTGGTTCTCGATCAAGTGCAAGGCGCCGAGGCTGTAGCTCTATTGCAGCTTCTGCTTGCCACGGACGGCGTTTTGTTCTCCATGGTCGCTGAATCCCCCAGGGAGGCACTTCTCGGCCTGGAGAATCTGGTGACCGTGCACGGGGACGGCTCGGACTCGACACTCGCCAGACGCATACTGTCTACCGCTCTTCAACTCGTGGTCCAGTTGGGAAAGGCGCAGGATGGTGGTTCGGTGGTGATCAGCGTGACGGAAGTGGCCGAGCCAGAGGCGGGTGGATACGTCCTCCGCGATGTCTTTGCTTACTCCAAAAGCGAAATAGTCGAGACGGGGGAGACTGGGTCTGGGTATGCACTGCGTCCGACGGGCTTGCGACCGCTCTTCTTGAAAAGAATCCAGACACTGGGTGTAGCGGTACCGGAGCACATCTTCTCCTAGTCATGGTGCACAAAAGGGAGCCGCTGTTCGCCAGTCAGACGAAACGCTGCGGCTCCCTGTCACACGACCCAGTTCGCTATTCCAGGATGGGCCTAACACCATAGTGGGTTCGCATATCCTGCCCCAGTAGGATTCGCAGTACGGTCTTGGGATCGCTCTTGCCGATTCTTTGGTGAATCTCCGCGGCCGACATAGGGGTGTCGCCGTCCGCCACCAGGATCCTGAAGACCGCTGTGGCTAAGGGAGTGGCACGAGTCACATAGTCGTCCTTCCGGCTGCAGCACTCGCGCAAACAGTACCTGAGCCCATCCACCACGGTGACCTCTCCCGTGCTGGGATCCACCCAGTCAATGTCCTGAGTATCCGAGTAGTCCTGGAACTTGGCACCACACTCGGGGCACAGTTGCTCGCGGATCAGAACTCGAATATCGTGGCCTTCATCCGTCCACCAGCCGTAGTCGATACCGAACTTGGTATTGATGTCAGGATGCACCAACCTCGCCACTAGTGCCTCCTCTCTAAGGCTTCGGACTCCGTGAGTCCAAGATGGCTTCACTCCACGTCAGCCTGGCTCTGTTGACCAGCGCATCACTCTTGCCGGGGTCATGCACGTAGTAGCCGTCTACATCGATGTAGAAGCATGGATGCACTTCTTGCCGGAAGATGGCTTCCAGGATGGTAGCGGGCAAAGGCCTCTCGATGTTGGTGGCTACGTAGAGATCGCTGAAGTTTGCCCGGTGGACGATTCCCAGTCCGCGCAGGAGTTTCTCCGCGACCCGCTGGAAGGCAGTCTTCAGCAGCAGCGAGGTCACTCGCCGCCTGCTCTCGTCCAGGAGGCTGAGTGCCTCAAGGGCGCTGAAGCGCGATCGGGGCAAACTCATCTCTTCGTCCACATGGCATCTGAGACTGAGCCTGCGAAAGACGGGCTGCCCGCCCTCTTCGTAATCCAGCATCTCCATCTTGGACGCTGGCCCAGGGAGATAGTCGATCTCATAGACACCTTCTGGTTCGGAAGAACTCGTGCGCCGAACTCTTATTGTCGCCCCCGGCGCTAGTTCGTGCCTTTCGAAGAAGTGTCTGAGTTCCGCACTCCCCCACCATCCCAACTGGCGATCCGACGGGTAGTACACCACTACTGGGAAAGGATCACCGCCCGCTGAAGGACGCAAGTGTAACCTGGTGCACGATTGATCTTCGAGAAGCGGTTTAACCAGAAGGGCCTTGGCGCGCACATCGTACGGCAGGTGGCCCCAGTACCAGTCATAGAAGGTCAGGACGTGAGACCAAGTCTGCACATCTCCATCGGGTTCTGGTTCTCCGGCGCTATCTGGTACTATCTCGACCAAGTCGTCGAGAATGTGATCGAGGGAGATGCTTGCCGGTCCTCGTTCGAAGCGCAAGGCCTTCCCTTCTGCAACCCGGGGAAGGCACCATTCCGTCGCCCGCTTTGTTCCGGCAAACTTGAACCTACCCTCGCTGTCAGATGCCAGCGCATGGTTGAGGGAGAACATCTGGACGGCCTGACTGGTCTCAGCGGGCATCTCCAGCACACCCAGTATATCCTGCGCCGCGGAGAAACCGGCCGACAGATCCAAGACCGCTTCAGCCAGGTTGAGGTGGCCTTCCTCAATAGGCAACAAGAACCCCTTGAGAAACCACTCGTCAGCGAAGTTGACAAACTCCGTGCTCTCGCGCAGGCCGGCCAGCAACAACGGGGTCACGTACTGCCCGTACCTGTCGAACAGAGTCGCGGCAACAACGTCCAGGTCATCCAGAGTGAGGTCTTGACCCTGATCGATCTGAATGAAGTTCAACGCATGGGCCCGCGAGAGATTGGAGGCAAATTCCTTAACCTCACCATCTCCGTCCATTCTCACCCTGATAGCCTGGAAAGGCTCATATTCAGGATTCCGTCCCGAGCGCATGCCCAGAACAGTCCCCGCCGCATCTCCCAGCGCGGAGAATACGAGGCGATCACCCTCTGCATACGCCTCACGGGGCTGATAGACGCGGCCCTTTGCTTGCCTCTCCTCCCAAACGGCCTGCTCGTCGTCAACCCGTTTTTGCATCAACCGTCGGGCAAGATCCTCGGCCGTCAGCGGAGCTTCCTCCTCGATGAGCAGTTCCGAAAGATACTCCAGGTCTCCGGCCGCCAACTCGAAATCCTGCCAGTACCTCAAGGTAAGGGTATCGAGTTGCATCTCATTCATCACCGTGCAGCGCCTCCGACCAGTCAACGCTCCCGAACACGCTAAATTATACCATCGTCTTGGACCGATGTAAAGCTGGACAAACCATCGCAGAGGATGTATGATTAGATTATCGACACAAACCCCGAAAGGAGTATAGGGATTGCCAGTTACAGCGTCTGCGAAGAAGAGACTCAGACAGGGCGAGAAGAGGAGACTTCACAACCGGGTCTACCGTTCTCGCGCTCGAACGTACATCAAGCGCGCCAACAGGCTCATCGACCAAGGGAGGTCAGAGGACGCGACTCTCGTCGCCCAATTCGCCGCCAGTGCATTGGACAGGGCCGCCCAGAAAGGCGTGCTGCACAAGAAAAACGCAGCTCGCAGAAAGGCGAGGCTCTATCGGCGTCTTCACCAGGCAAGCTCCGAGAGCGGAGAATAGGGACAACAGACGCCTTAGCTAGATCTAGACTGATTCGGTGAAGGGCATCGCCGGGTTGTGGCGATGTCTTTTGCTTTGTCAGCCTCGACAGTTTGTTGTCAGTCTACATGCGGAAAGTCAGATGGATTCCACATAGGTAGTGGACGAGAGTCTCTACCGCGTGGTCCTCTCCGATGCTCTAGCGTGGGGCGCCAACTTGGCGGATATCTACGTGGAGGATCTTTCCGTCAACAACCTGGGCTTGGAGGACTCGAAGCTGGAGGAAGCTGTGCGCGGCAGGGGGCATGGCGCAGGCATTCGAGTTTTCCGTGGCGACCTGCACGGCACCAGCCATGCACACGGGAGGATTCAATCCCATCAATGGCGGCTACTCGGTTTGGGCCGGTGGAAAGAGCCGAGGTTATCAGCCTGTTACGAGTGTCATCGTAGCAGGCAACGTGGCGGAGATGCTGGGCAATGGCTCTGACGTGGCTGATAGGCTGCGTTTCATCCCCATCGTGAACTCTATCGGATCACCGACGATGCCAGTCCAGGGGATGACAGTGGGAGAAGGCAGATCAATACCAGTAGAAGGAGCGTGTCTCGCTCTGCCGCCCAATAGTCGCTACGTCTGGAGCGTCCTCGCCCTCGTTCTCCACTAGGCGCACGACGGCGACCTGCCACTCGACGATGGAGGACTCAGCGTCCGGTGGCGGCCGCAACTCGAGGGGCACTCGGTATGAGTTGGCCTTGGTGTACTCCGGTACTCCTTGCCCCTCCGCTTCCCCCGTCTGCGCAGGGGTCACCGAAACGGAATACCATTCATCGTCGCCCAGCAGACCCACGGAAAGCCAATTGAGTAGTATCGGCAGCTCGGCCTCCTCCTCACGGAACTCCCATCCGTCCGGAGGCCCCAGCAACACGGGCGCCGGATAGACCAGCAGCGACGAGACCGTGGGGGTAGGAGGACCTCCGATCCCGGGTGTCTCCGCCGAGGAGACGCGTCCGGGTATGATCAGCGTCTGCCCCTCAGAGATGGCGTCGGGATTCTCTATGCCATTGGCTTCCATCAGGGCTTCGAGCGAGATGTTGAAGCGCTGGGCGATCTCCGACAGGTTGTCTCCAGCTTGCACCACATAGGTCGTCCCCTCGGGCTCAGTGGTGCCGGCTGCACTGGCGGTCTCGGAGACCTCAGTGCCGGCGCCAGGCGAGGCTGGTTCGACCGGGATGAGCAACGTCTGGCCGACTGTGATCATGTGGTCCGTCAGACCGTTTGCGGCCATGATGGCGTCCACGGTCACGCCGAACTGGGCGCCGATGAGGCTTAGGGTATCTCCGTTGCGCACGACGTAAGTGGTGACCTCCGGCGTGGCGGTCTCGGTGGGAGCCGCGGTCGAGGTGGATGTTGCAGTAGGTGTGAAGGTGGGAGTGGCTGTGAACGTCATCGTGGGAGTAGGCGTGTGGTAGATGCCCAACTGGATCGCTCTCCACGGCTTGATGAACCACAATGAGACCAGCAACAGGATCCCGAGTGCAGCGCCGAGTAGAGGAGCAGGAGGAACCATGGACAGGGATACCTGCGGGAGGAGACTCCTCCCGCCTTGGAGGGAAGCGCCACACATCAGACACGTCTTCGCGCCTTCGGCAACCCTGGCCCTGCAATCAGGGCAGCGCCGCGTGAGTTGCTTGACCTGCACTCTGTAGCCACAGGCGGGGCATCTGCCATGGCCACCCCTGAAGCTGGCTCCGCAATTCGGACACTTCACGCCTGGCTTCTCCCTCACGGAGTAGTATCAGTCTAACAGAAAGATTATAGCAGAACACAGGCTGGTTGACAACTAGCCAGTGGTTGACTGTGCGGGCCAACGCGTGTACAATATCCGGCGCATGGCGTTTGGGAGGACGGGGACGATGTCACTGGAGGCAGTCGAAGTATTACGGGATGTGGCTCTGATAATCCTGGTCGCCGAGGCTGTGGTACTCGTGCTGCCATTGCTGGTCATGCTCTTCTATGCTATCAGATACCCACGTCGCTTCAAGTCCCCCATACGGTCCTCACTGTGTCGGGTGCGGCAGAAAACGGTGCAGGCGGAGAAGGCGACGAAGCTAGTCGCGTCATTGACCGTCCAGCCTTTCCTGTTGGCAGTTGCCGCCACCGAGGGACTGAAGGGGGCGCTGCGGTACCTCAGGAAAGGGAGGTGAGCGATGGAGAGAAGGGGTTGGAACCCCGCCATCATGGTGGGGATTGCACTGGGGGCTTCTCTGGGGGCAATAGCCGCAGTCGCGCTTCTACGCCGGTGGAGGCGAGGAAGCGGTCTGTCTATGAGGGATATCCCCTGGAGGGACGTGATCACCCTGATTGGTCCCATCATTGCACTGACACGTAGGCTCGTTGAGATGAGCAGGAGAGAACTGGTCGAACGTGACCTGCCATGAGGAAGCTGAGCTCAGAGTCGTGGGTGACCGTCATCGTCGCACTTGCCATCCTCAACTTCTTCGTGTTTGGCGCGTTCATCGCCCTGGTGATCTACACGGTACCCCCCGGCGGTCCTGTGGGGATCGCCGTGGTCCCCGGCGTTGGACCGTCCCCAACACTCGGTGCTCCAGCTTCAGAGACACCTCGCGCTTCCGAGACGCCTTCATCCACACCTGGCATTGTCCCGACGTTCACTCCCACTCCCACATCCACGACGGCTCCGCCGACGGAGGGCACATCCCCGGAGGTCCAGACTGTGACCCCCTCGCCACATGTGGGCGCGACCGCGACTGCAGCCCCGGGGACTCCGAGCCCAAGTCCGACGAGCACGCCCACATTCACAGCCAGTCCGACTGCCACATGTTCGCCCACTGCCACCCCGAGTAGTACCAGCACCTCAACATCAACGGCCACCGCAACCCATACCCATACCGCTACCCCTAGCCGAACTCCCACACTACTGGTGGCAGCGACCCCTTCGTCTACGGCCACTCCCACGTCAACCACCACGCCAGCGAGGACACCCACGCACACCAGCACGCCATCTCCGACGAGCAGCCCCACTAGTACCAGTACTGCCTCCCCTACGAGCACTCACACCAGCACAAGCACGCCGACATCAAGCCCAACATTCACTTCCACGGCGACGGCTACTCCCAGCCCGCTGATCGCGACGGCCACCGGCACGACAGACGGGTCTCCCGCTGCGATTGAGGCGCCTGCTGGGTCCAAGCCTGCTCCCCCGTCGGGCCTCCTGGGAGCAAGCATGGGAGGAGATCGAATCGATCTGACCTGGGAGGCGCCGCCAGGAGCCAGCGGCAGCATCTACCGTGTATACTGGGACCAGGGATCGGGATACGACATGTACGCCCTGAGGACCAGTGTGCGCGGTGGAAGGCACACCGAGCTCGGCCTCAGACCATCGACGACGTACCGCTACTTCATTACCACCTTTGACGGAGAGGCCGAGTCCAGCCCGGTGGGCGTGATGGTCGAGACCCATTCCTGGTTGCGCTTGCCTCTGATGAGGCTCACCATGTCCACCGCCGCCCATACGACCTCGTCGGCCACGCGCGCGCCTCTGGCCTCGCCTTCCGCCTCGTCGCCCCTACCTCAGCCAGCGGAGGTCATACTGGGTCTCATGGGCACCAATGACTATGTGGATGACCTCGGAAATCTGCATCTGGTCGGTGAAGTCCATAATGACATGCTTTACAGCGTTGATGAGATACGCGTGCGCGTCACCTTCTACGATGATTCTGGAGATGTGCTGGAGGCTGCCACAGGCTCTGCCCTGCTGGACCTCCTGGTGCCGGGCCAGAGGAGCCCTTTTGTGATTGTTTGGGAGAACCTGGGCGATTGGAAGAGATACAGCCTGCGGGCAACAGCTCGCCCGACCACGGCGCGACCGACAGAGGGCCTGACGCTCGTGCACAGCTATGCGCGCCTTGACGAGAACGGCCTCTACCACGTCGTCGGCACGTTAAGGAATGATGGGTTGACCACCCCGTACTACGTCAGAGTGGTAGTCTCTCTGTACGACTCGTTCGGCAAGATCTCCAACGCCGGATTTACCTACGCCAGGCCCTCTCGCGTCCCTCCAGGGACAGCAGCCTCGTTTGACTGCCCTTTTGAATACTACCCGTATCTGGCGGAACATCTGGTGCAGATGTCTGAGCGGTGATAGAAGCCTCGCTGGCAGCCGCGGTGGGCGCTTCTCTCCCCTTTCGACCTGGACGCCTTGCTCTGGACGGTGCGTCTCTGATTGGCGCCCATGCGAAGTGCCGGGAATGGGCGGCACCGGTCGGCGGGCACGCACGTACAGGATAGCGATTGACAACGGAATACCGCCTCTCTATAATCACCATCGGTGCGAGGTCGCCGCGGAAGCTCAAGCGAGCAATAAGACGCGAGAGGTCATCTTGTCTGAGAAGAAGCAGATGCAGCTCGACCGTATCAAGATGACGGTTCAAGATGCGGACGAGCGTATCCACAACTTCGAAGAAGTAGCGCTGGGCTACACCAAGGAGGAAGCGATTGCCGAGGCGCAGAGGTGTCTGGCCTGCAAGAAGAACCCCTGCAACGAGGCCTGCCCTCTTCACTGTTGCCCAGCTGAGTACCTAGACTTCATAGCCCAGGGGGATTTCGACAAGGCTCTGGCGCAAATCCTGGAATACAATCCCCTCGCTGCCACGTGCGGCCGCGTCTGCGTGCACTACTGCGAAAGTAAGTGCACACTGGGGAAAAAGGGAACCGCTTTGGCCATTGCCTTTCTCAAGAGGGCAGCAGCTGACTACGGTCAGGCCACCGTCAAGGCCGGAGCGCCGACGGGTAAGAAGGTCGCCGTCATCGGCTCGGGACCTGCCGGGCTCACCGTGGCTTGGGAATGCGCCAAAGCTGGCCATGCCGTGACCATCTTCGAGACTCACCAACTGGAAGGAGGAATGCTCTGGGCAGGCATCCCCTCATACCGGCTGCCACGAGAAGCGATCAAGCTGGATGTGCAGAGGATACTGGACCTGGGCGTGGAACTGCGTCTGGAGTCTCCGATCTCTTCAGAGACACACCTCCTGGAACTGCTCCAGGAGTACAATGCTGTGTTCATCGGTATTGGAGCTCACGAACCGCGTTGGATGGGCATCGAGGGGGAGGACCTGCAAGGCGTGGTCCACGCCATCGACTTCCTGCGGGACGTGAACCAGGGCAAGGCTGTCCCGGTGGGGAAGAAGACCGCAGTCATCGGCGGCGGGAACGTAGCCATGGACGCTGTGAGGACTGCCCGTCGCCTGGGGGCGGATTCTTTCATCGTGTACCGACGGGCCAGGGAGCAGATGCCGGCCGACGAGGCAGAGATTGCGGAGACGGAGGATGAGGGCATCGTCTTCCATTTCCTCACCAATCCTAAGCGCATTCTCGGCAGGGATGGCAGGATGACCGGCCTCGAGTGCCTGCGCATGGAACTCGGCGAACCGGACGAGAGCGGGCGGCGCAGTCCGGTGCCCGTCGAAGGCTCCGAATTCGTTATCGAGGCCGACATGATGATCCAGGCGATCAGCCAGGAACCGGACATCTCCTGGCTGGCCGAGGGTTCCAGGTTCAAGACCACCCGGTGGCACACCTTCGAGGTTGACCCAGAGACCAATGAGACCTCCGTCGAAGGGGTGTTTGCCGCTGGAGACGCTGTCAGTGGGCCGGCGACCATTGTCGAGGCCGTCGCTGATGCCCGGAAGGCCGCTCAGGGCATCCTCCGCAAGCTCGCAGGAACCTAGGGACAGGCGCAGCCGAGTCCACGGTGGGAGGGATAGGGCCCATCTGCCCTACCCTCCCTTGTGCATAGGGAGATGATCAGAGAGCTGTTGACAACCAGGAAGAGGGAGCTCGCTGGATACCTTCTGCGTGTTCTGGTGGCGGTCGCGGTGCTGGCAGTTGCCGGTGCCCTGCCCAAACCCATCATCATGATGGGCCCGCCGCGCGCGGTGGAGTCTGTCAACGGGAAGATGGGAGTGCACACCCGCCTGACCGATGAGGTGGAGGAGTGGAAGATACAGCGCACGCTTCAACTTGTGCGGGAGATGGGAGCCTCGTGGATAGTTGAGTATTTCCCTTGGGGCTATATCGAGCCGACCAAGGGCCAGTTCGATTGGCAACATGCAGACATGGTCGTCGACCACGCGGTCAACCAGGGGCTCAAGGTCGTAGCCCGACTGGACTTCGTGCCCGAGTGGGCGCGGCCCAAGGACACCACCTTCCGCTACCTCGATGAGGAGCACTACGAGGACTACGGCGACTTCGTCCATGCTTTCGTGGAGCATTTCGAGGGACGTATAGACTACTTCATCATCTGGAACGAGCCTAACCTGAGCTTCGAGTGGGGCTATCGCGCTGTCGATCCTGAGGCCTACACCGAACTACTCAAAGTGGCATATCGTCGAGCGAAGGAGGCCAATCCGGACTGCTACGTGCTGGGCGGTGGCTTGGCGCCCACCGTGGCGCGAGAGGGCAACGAATGGGGTCTCAGCGATCTTATCTTCCTGCAAAGGATGTATGACGCGGGCGCAAAGGAGTACTTCGACATTCTCGCCATCCACTCCTATGGTTATGTCTACCCTGCAGACGATCCTCCCGCAGACAACAAGATCAACTTCGCCCGTGCAGAATTGGTCCACCAAGTGATGGTTCGAAACGGCGACGGAGACAAAAGAATCATGGTCACCGAAGGTGGATGGAACGACCATCCGCGGTGGACCAAGGCGGTGCGCCCCTACCAGCGCATAGTGTACACTATCCAGGCCTACGAGAGAGCGAAGGAGTGGGAGTGGTGTGAGGCCTTCGTGGTGTGGTCTTTTCGCACGCCGGTTCCGGAGAAGAACTTCCGCGATTACTATACCCTGGTGACATCAGCATTCATCGTCAAGCCGATATACTTGGAGATTCAGAACTACGCCCGTGGAGCTACGGATTGGGTCGCGGGATCGGTGCGCTGATGGGCGGGCCCCATGCGTGACAGGATGATTCACAGACGCTGGAGCCTGGCGCTGGTACTTGTGCTGGGGGGCCTGACGTTGTCAGCTGGACTCTGGGTCATGCTGACCCCCGGCGAGCCGCCAAAGGACGAGACGTGGGAGCGGATCCAGCGGGACGGTGTGATGCGAGTGGCGGTGGATGCCAGCTATCCACCCTTCGAGTACATCGACGAACCGGGAAACCTTGTCGGCTATGACATCGATTTGGCTCACGAGTTGGGTCGGAGGTTCGGCGTGGATGTTGAGTTCGTGATCATCTCCTTCGACGGGCTGTACGACGCACTGCGAGTGGAGAGGGTGGACCTAATCCTCTCGGCGCTACCCTTCGACTTGAGGCTGACTGAGGATGTGGCGTATTCTCATTCCTACTTCAACGCCGGGCAGATGCTCGTGGTGCGCGAGTCTGAAGGCAGTATCTCCAGCGCGGAGGACCTGCAGGGGCGGCGCGTGGGAGTGGAGTGGGGTTCCATGGGGGACGTGGAATCGAGACAACTGCTGAGGAAAATGCAGTTTGACCTCTACCAGTATCCCACTCCAGCAGAAGCCCTCGGCGTGCTAGCAGAGGGGGAGATAGACGCTGTGATCGCAGACGCGGTGTCCGTCTACCAGTTCCACCGCGAGCACGGCGGCATCAAGATCGCAGGCCCACCCGTGACCGACGATCCGTACGTCATCGCGACGTTGCTGAGCAGCTCTGTGCTACAGGAGCGATTGAACGAAGCCATACTCGAGCTCAGTGCCAACGGCTTTCTCGATCAGCTACGAGTGCAGTGGTTCTAGAGTCTGGGCGCTGTACAACGCCTGGACGTCCTCTCTGTGTCGCCCCGTCCCCAGCGCCACCATCAGCTTGATGCGCGCCTTCTGTCCGCTGAGCCCTTCGGCAAAGACAGCTCCCGCCTCGATCAGGTCTTTGTAAGCGCCTTCGTAGCCGTACCCATCGTACACGCGGCCGCTGGGACATCTAGAAGCAATGACGACGGCCATGCCTTGCTGGCTGGCCTCGCGGATGGCGGGCATCCACCAGGGCGGCACCCGTCCGCCACCTAGGGCCTCGATGACGACACCTGCAGCTTCCCTATCTATCAGATGGCGCAGAAAGGCGTCGTCCGTGCCCACGGTGACCTTGATCAGGTGTACATCCGGCTCCAGTCTGGAGCACGGGATATGCTGGCGCACGACTTGCCGATCCACCACGACTCTATCAGCGTCGACCCTACCCAGTGGCCCATGGTTGAGGGACTTGAAAGTACCCAGGCTCTGGGTGTGCGTCTTCGCTACGTCTCGCGCTGCGTGGATCTCCTGATTCATGACCACCAGTGCTCCCAGGTCTCTCGCCGCCAAGCTGGCCGCGACCCTAATCGCGGACGACAGGTTGGCGATGCCCTCATAGCCCTCGTCAGATGCTGTTCGCATGGCCCCTGTCAGAGCCATGGGTTTGTCGGTGTCCACGGTCAGGTCGAGGAGATAGGCGGTCTCCTCCATGGTATCAGTCCCGTGTGTCACGACGATGCCCTGTACATGGTCGTCTCTGACGAGCTCGGCCACGCGCGTGCGCAGGCCCCAAATAGTATCCAGCGTGAAATGTGCGCTGGGCAGGTTGCAGTACTCCTCCCACTCCATGGCTGTCACATCGCTGGCCAACTGTCGGAGAAAATCCTCGCCCTTCAGCGCAGGCACAGCGCCGCCAGCGGCCTGGTCGTCCCTCATGGCGATGGTTCCACCGGTGGTGATCACGTGCACTCTGGCCATCAACTGACCTCTGCCATGTGGAGGCGACGCATGTTCGGACCAGCGATCTCCCTGGCCCCTCAGCCAGCAGCCTGTCGCGATACTCTCTTCTCCGCTTCATCTAGCCTGAGTGAGAGCACTCGCGACGCCCCATCCCCACTCATGGTGATCCCGTATATGGAGTCGGCCGTTTCGAGCGTTGCACGGTTGTGAGTGATAACTATTAGTTGCGTGTCCTCGGACAGCTCCCTGAGCGACTTGCCGAAGCGCTCAACGTTGACCTCGTCGAGCCGCGCATCAACCTCGTCCAGGAAGCAGAAGGGTGTGGCACAAACCTTCAAGATGGCGAAAGTCAGGGCAACTCCGGTGAGGGCCCTCTCTCCCCCGGAGAGGGTGGCCACGCTGCTCCCGCGTCTCCCTGGTGGTTGAGCCAGGATTTCCACCCCGGTCTGAAGCGGGTTTTCTGGGTCGGTGAGGACCAGTTGCCCCCTTCCTCCGTTGAACAGTCGGGCGAAGAAGGCCTCGAATTCGACCGCTACGCGCTCGAACGTCGCGGTGAACTTGTCTTCCATCACTTGGTCCAGTTCAGTCACCACCGTGCGCAGGGAGCGAGCGGCTTGTTCGAGATCCTCGATCTGTCCTACCAGGAAGGCGTGTCGTTCCGCCACCTGCTCGTACTCCTCCATGGCCTCCAGATCGACGGGTCCCAGTTGACGCAGGCGCCTGCGCAGACGTGTGATCTCGGCCTCCAGTCCCCTCGGTACTTCGGTAGCCGCCGGCAGAGAGCGAAGGCGAGCGTCAATGTCCAGAGGCAACTGCCTGGGTATATCGGTGGATGTGGCAATGGTTTCCAAATCCGCCTCTATGCGCTCCTGCAAGTTGCGAAGCTCGTCTTCGGAGCGCTGGCGCTGGAGGACTGCGTTGTTGTGCGAAACCTCGTGCTCTTGGAGCGTGCGCCGAGCTGTCGCCTCGTCCCTTTCCAGGTCGCTCTGTTGCTTCTCCAGGTTGGCCAGCTGCTGCTCCCCCTCCGCGATCTGTGATGAGAGGCCATCTGCCTGCGCTGCGAGCTCTTCTGTCTGTGCCGCGTGGGATGCTATGGTCCTCTCCAGTTCAGCGGCCTCAGTGCCCAGCCCCTCCACCCGGAGCTGCTTCTCCCGGAGCTGCGATTCTAACTGCTCCAACCCGGCAAGGTGACCGGCGAGAGCCGTTTCCTGACTCTCCATGGTCCTTTGGAGGACCGCGACGGCGGTCTTCAGGCCAGCCAGCTTCTCCCGCACAGGGCTGGTGTCGAGCGCACCCAGCTGTACCTGGAAGCTGCTGACGGCCTCGGCGGCCGCTCGTTCCTTCTCCCTTGCCGCCTCGGCCGCTTCTGCGATGGCCCTCTCCTTCTCCTGGAGGGCGTCTATCTCCGCCTGAAGCCTGCTGGCTGCGCTCCTATGCCAGTCGAGTTCTTGCGCTGCCCTGTCATGTTTGATGCTCAAGCCAGAGATCTCTTCGTCCTTTGTCTTCAGAGCTTTCTCGACGCGGTTGCGCTCCTCCCTCAGTGCGGCAAGTTCGTCTGTAAGCCCTCGACGTCGCCCCTGTTCCCCGTCGATTTCGGCCTCGAGGGTCCTGTGTTGCTCCTGCGCGGCCACAATCCGCTGGGGCAGCTCCCTGCGCTCGCGTTCGTGGGCCAACAGGAGACTGCTGGAGGCATCGGAGCCACCCGTCACCACTCCTGCCGCTGAGACCACTTGTCCTTCAAGGGTTACGTAGTGCAGGTCGCCGTGCGGAGCACGCATGGCGCGGGCGGCGTCCAGATCCTCGACCACCAGGGTGCGACCGAGCAGCGCGCCAAGCACCGGTTCCAGACCCTGCTGAATGCTCACCAGGTCAGCCGCCAGACCCAGGATACCGGGTGCACTAGGCACCTTCTGCGGAACGGGCCAGTTGACGGAATCCAGTGGCACAAACGTCGCACGTCCGGCATGACTCTCTGTCAGTAAACGGAGAGCGCGCTCCGCCCCCTCCCATGTCTTGATTACAACGGCCTGCAAGAGGTTTCCGAGAGCGGCCCCGATGGCGCGCTCGAGGTCAGCCGGCACTTGAATGAGTTCTGCCACGGTGGCAACCACGACTGATGCACCGGTCGTGTGACTCAGCACGGTACGCACAGCCGGCGAGTAGTCCGCAAGCTCGGCCCGCGCCTTTGTCAGCACCTCATTACGCACCTCCCACTTACTCAGGTCCTGGCGCACGGTTTCGAGGCGCGCCCGCAACTGGCTTTCCCTGTCGGCCGCTGCTTGCACGGCGTTCTGCTTTGCCTGCTCGTCACTCTCTAAAGCGTTGAGCCGTGCAACGATGTCGGCCCGCTCAGACCTGAGGGCGCGAGTCTGCTCGGTCAGCTCTTCGAGTTCACGTGCCAGATTGTCGCCTGCGTGCTCACGCTCCTCTCGCTCTCTGTCTAGGTCAGACCGTCGCTCCCCCAACTGGCTACGGCGGTTGCGCAGGTCTACCAGATCTGTAGCCAACTCGAAGGTGGCTTGCTGGCTGGCGGTAAACGCCTGCTCCAACCGCTGACGCTCGTCCTCCAGGCTCTCCAACTCAGCCTGGCAGTCCTGCCACTCTCTGTCGCGCTGCGCGCGCTCTTCAGCCAGCCGCCTGAGTTCCGATTCCAGCTCCCGTATCCTGTTTGCGCGAGTATCCCGGCTCGCTTCCAGAGGGGAAATCTCTTGCTGGATCTCGTGCCTCCGCTGGCTCATGAGGCGTTGTCTCTCCTCCTTGACCGCCAACTCTCTCTGGAGTGTCTCCAGACGACTGTGGAGTTGTCCGCTCTCACTGTGCCAGCCGGCTAACTGGCCCCTTAGCTCAGCACGCTGCCTTCTCGCTTCGTCAATCTTCCGCGAGATCTGGTCCAGACGTTGCTTCTCTTCGGACAGGATGTCCTGGATAGTACTCACGCTGTGTTGAGCAGCCTTCAGGCTTTGCTGAGCCTGGTGCCAGCGGTGGCCGTACCAGACCTCCAGCAATTCCTCCAGTCTATTCGCCGATTGCTGGTACTCCCTCGCTCTCTCGGCTTGCTTGCTGAGGCGCTGCAGTCGAGGAGCGATCTCACCGATGATATCATTTGCTCGCAGCATGTTGTTGCGCGTGTCTTCAAGTTTCTTGAGGGCCTGATCGCGCTTGGCCTGGTGTATAGCGATGCCGGCGGCCTCCTCGAAAATGAAACGCCGCTCTTCCGGACGCATGTTCAGACTCGCGTCCACGGCCCCCTGCCCGATGATGGTGTAGGTGTTGCTGCTCACGCCGCCCTTGGCCAGCAACTCGACTACGTCTCTTCGCCTCACGCGGCTTCCGTTCAGGAAGTACTGGTTCTCTCCCGAACGGTAGCTGCGCCGCTGGATGGTAACCTCCGTGTAGTCGATGGGAAGCCACCCAGCGGAGTTGTCCAGGGTGAGCGAGACCTCAGCCATCCCCACTCGGGAGCGCCCCTGCCCGCCAGCGAAAATCATGTCATCGCTACGCCTGGCGCGCAGAGTCCGATATTTCTGTTCTCCCATCACCCACCGTAGGGCATCGGCAATGTTGCTCTTGCCACTCCCATTGGGCCCAACAATGGCTGTTACCCCGGCGTCGAACACGAAGTCGGTCTTGGTGGCGAAAGTCTTGTAGCCTTGTAGCTCCAATCGCTTCAGATACATCGGCATCCATACGTAACGGGCCAACGGATGACAGCTCCGTCGGCCCCATTGGGATCAGCCGGCACTCTACAGGTGAGCACACGGCAGCCACTAGATATGGGCACAGGAGCATGTGTCGTACTGCATCTAGTGGTGACGAAACTCTGCCCTGCGCACAGTATATAGCCTTTACGATGTGGTGTCAACCCTCGCCGCTGTCTACCCTCTCCAGTGCCTCCTTCGCGGCCGCCTGTTCGGCGGCCTGCTTGCTCCGGCCCAGACCAACTCCATACACCTCGTCATTGATCACCACCTCTACCGTGAACTCCTTGGCATGGTCTGGCCCTTGCTCCAGCACCGTCCGATACATTGGCGTCACACCAAGTTCTCTCTGCGTCCACTCCTGCAAGCGGCTCTTGAAATCCCTGTCCAGACCGCCTTCAACTGTGCGAGCGGCCTCTGGTTCCACAAGTCCGATCACGAACTCGACCGTTGTACCGAGGCCTCTATCCAGATAGATGGCCGCGACGAGTGCCTCGAAGGCATCGGAGAGAAGCCCAACGCGCGCGCGCCCTCCCCTCTCCTCCTCACCATGGGACAGGTAGACGTAACTTCCCAGGTCCACTATGCGCGCGAGTTGGGCCAGCGCGCTAGCCTTGATCAGAGCCGCGCGCAAGCTGGTGAGCTTGCCTTCATCCATCTCGGGGTACTGTAGGTAGAGGTATTCGCCCACGATGAAGTCCAGCAGAGCGTCTCCTAGGAACTCCAGGCGCTCGTTGGAGGGTAGCGCGAAGTCAGGATTCTCGTTGAGGTAGGAGCGGTGTACGAGGGCTTGCCGCAACACCGACTCGTCGGCAAACCGCACGCCCAGGGCTTCCTGCAGCCGATCCAGTTCTATATCCATGAATGCCTCAGGTCCTGGCGTGTATAGGCCCTTCCGCCTGGCCCATGGCCGCCTCCCGCACCGCTTCGGGAAGGGTGGGATGAGCGTGGATGGTCTGCACGATGTCGTCGGCCGTAGCACCTGACCGGACGGCCAGCGCGCCCTCGGCTATCAGATCAGTGGCGTGTGGTCCCATGATGTGCAGGCCCAGCACCCGCCCAGTGCTCTCGTCGCAGATCATCTTCACCATGCCCGCCGTCTGACCCATGGCCAGGGCTCGACCGCTGGCCGTGAAGGGGAATCTGCTCTTCTTGTAGGCGAGACCCCTTTCCTTCGCCTCCTGCTCCGTCAGGCCTACGCCGGCGATCTCCGGCAAGCTGAAGACGCAGTTGGGGACAGCTCTGTAATCTATGCTGCTCTCTCTCCCCAGGGCATGCTCAGCAGCTACCTCGCCTTCGCGGCTGGCCACGTGAGCCAACATGAAGCCGCCTGTGACGTCGCCGATAGCGTAGACACCCGGCACATTGGTGGCCATGTGTTCATTCACCGCGATGGCTCCCTTGTCCACCTTCACACCGATCTTCTCCAGGTGCAGCCCGTCAGTGTGGGGCACCCTCCCAGTAGCCATGAGGACCATGTCGGCGACAACCGCACCTTCGCCGGTCGGCTCCTCGTATACCACCTCCAGCCCACCGTCCCGCTGGCGCACCTCCTTTAGGGGGGACTTTGTGTGCACGTCGACGCCCTGCCTGCGGAGCAGTTGCTGGTGCCGCCGGGCAAGCTCCTCGTCTACCGTGGTGAGAACAGAGGGCAACATCTCCACAATGGTCACCTTGGTCCCCAGGGCGTTGAAGATGCTGGCGAACTCCACGCCTATCACTCCGCCGCCCACGATCACCAAATCGTCCGGTGGCTCCTTCAGGCTTACCACGTCGTTGCTGGTCACCACCCCCGGCAGGTCAAGTCCGGGCACAGGAGGCATGGTCGGCCTGGACCCCGTGGCGACGATCACCTTCTGGGCCTCGATTTCCCTGGGCGACCCGCCGGTTACCTTGACTTGGGTCGGCGAGACGAATTCACCGACGCCGGAGATTACGTCAACCTTGTGCATCTCCAGCAAACTCTCCACTCCGGAGACCAGGCGCTCTACGACTTCGTCCTTGCGCGACATCATCCTGGCAAAGTCGAAGGCTGGCTCAGCAAGGATGACGCCAAATTCCTCGGCGCGCTCCAGCTCTAGCAGCAACTCTATGCTGCTGACCATAGCCTTGGTGGGTATGCATCCCCAGTTGAGACACACACCCCCAACACGTTCGCGCTCGATCAGCGCCACCCTTGCCCCGAGCTGGGCGGCGCGAATGGCAGCCACATACCCGCCAACTCCAGCGCCAACAATCGCGATGTCAAACCGTTCCGCCATGCCGTTCCTTTCTCGTGAACCTCACCGCGCAGCATTCTTCCCGCCGGTCCACGGTCAGCCCCATCTCCTGCGCCAGGGTGATCGCACCCGCGCTAGGGCTGACGATGACATTAACACCCGCCCGCACCGCCAGTGGATCGAGTCGCTCCCGGTACTCTCCCCGGGGTCTCATGCATCCCAGATGGATGGGAGCCGCCGCGAAGCGCAGACGGGCTTCCACGAGCAGCGCCGCTACATCTTCCGCTGGCGGTGGCTTGCAGTCGGCGTAGCGGGTGCCGCGAGTAGGTACCAGCACAATGAATACCAGCCCGTCCACGCCCAGCTTTTCCAGTGTCTCCAGGGCGCGGTACTCATGGGAGATGCTTCCCCCTCTCAATCCCACGGTAATGTGAGGGACCACAGTGGCGTAGTCACGCAGAAGCTGGTAGGTGGCCGCGTAATCCTCAGCCTGCGCGCTAATCCCATACACCGCTGCAATGGTCTCGCTGTCACCGACGAAGTCGAACGAGAGTATGTCAACATACGGGGAGATGGCTTCGGCCTCCTCCCTACCGATGAGACCCACGTGCCAGTTCATGATTCTACCAGCGCGCAGCCGTCTCACTAGGTCCAGATGGCTGGTGACCGGGACTCGGCCACCCTTATCGGAACCCCCAGAGATGAGGCAGCTCGTGGCGCCTTGGGGATCAGCGTCCCATACCGGGACCATGTGCCTCAAATACTGCCCTCCACAGTGAGCGCAGTCCAGTTCGCAACGATCCGCCGTCAGGCTGACCAACAGCGTTTTCAGCGGGTAGTCAACGCCGATCACAGGAGGAAAGTTGGCAGCACGTACCCGCCAGGCACGCTCGAAGCGTCCGTCCTGTTCCATGTCTCGTCGCTCTACAGTCAGCTCCGCCCACCCACGGGTCGTCTGCACTGCACTCGCGGGACGATATGACTGTATGAACTCCTGCAAACGGCCGGTGGGCTGTGACGTGAGAAACGCTTCTGGAGGCTCGCCGGGAGTGGTTCGTCCGCGTCAGAGGGCGGTCATACCACAAGCGATCTCCGGTTTCGCCGGTCTTGGCGTCCCTGGCAGGTTGGAAATGGCACTGGATGACCACGTTGCAGTCCCAAACGACATCCGGACAGTGGTCTGTCGCTTTGGATGGATAGGCACAGTATACCAGAGCTTGGGGGAGTTGACAACCGTGGCGGGCTACATTCTGTTTGCGCCTGCAATGGCGATGTAATATACTGAACCCGGAGGCAGATGTTGGACGATTCTCATAGCCAGACGGCCTGCACGACAGCTTTGGAGGAGACACGCGACGAGGCGGATCGATGGTCCAGCTTCAAGGCCATCCTGCGCGAGGTCGTCGAAACAGCGATCATGACGCTGGTCATCTTCCTGCTGGTTCGGGCGGGCTTCCAGAACTTCCGGATCGAAGGCCAGAGCATGGAGACGAACCTTCACGATGGCCAGTTCTTGATTGTGAACAAGCTCGTGTACTACATCCACCCTCCTCAGAGGGGCGACGTGGTGGTCTTCCATTCTCCTCAGAACCCGCGCAAGGACTTCATCAAACGAGTGGTAGCGCTGCCCGGGGAAGAGGTCGAGCTAGTCGACGGCGAGGTCTACGTCGATGGGGTCCGGCTGTACGAGACCTATATCGCCAATCAGGGTGGCCGCTCCTGGGGACCTGAGGTGATCGGCGAGTTCGAGTACTTCGTGCTGGGAGACAATCGGGACAACAGCAGCGACTCCCGTAGCTGGGGGATGCTGGATGGAAACGCCATCATTGGCAAGGCGTGGTTCTCCTACTGGCCACCTAGCACCTGGGGTCTAGTCCCCCATTACACCTTTGCCGCGGTCGAGTGAGGACAAGGGATGGCTGCGAAGGTTCTCTCATCGGTCCTCGATGATCAAGCCAGGGTTCCGCTGGTAGAATTCCCGCCCCAGGACCTCCTGGAGATCATCGAGGGGCTCACCGTGGAGATGCTGGCCAGCCTGATGGATGCCACCGATCTCAAGGCCGACACCCAGGAGCCCAAGATCAGGAAGATAGCCGAGTGGGCGCTGGAGTACGGCTTGGCGTCTGTCTGTGTCAACCCGGTGGAGGTCGATTTTCTTCCCCCATTGCTCAAGGGCAGTCAGGTCAAGGAGTGCTACGTATTGGACTTCCCGCTGGGCAAGTCCTCCCTGGAGAGCAAGCGACGGCAGGCAGCCGAAACTGTGGACAAGAGCAGAGAGTTGAGGGGGGAGGGTCCCGGTCAGGTCGAGCTGGACATGGTGATCAATGTGGGCCGCTTCAAGAAGGACCCGGAGTACACTCGGGCGGAGATCGAGGCAGTGGTCGACGGTGCTGACGGCGAACTGGTCAAGGTGATCATCCGCTCCGGTGAACTGACCGAGGAAGAGATCGTGCGGGCATGCTCTCTGGTCAAGGAGGCAGGGGCCGACTTCGTGAAGAACTCCACGGGCATGGACGTCATGGGTGCCACGCCAGAGCACTTGTGGCTGATGAGAGAGACGGTAGGTCCCCATTTCGGTGTCAAGGCAGCGGGAGGCATCAGCGATGCCATGACCGTCGTGAGGCTGATCTACGCTGCGGCCAGAGAGCCTGAGCTGAGAGACCCACTCAGATTTAGAATAGGCACCAGTGCTCCCTTGACCATACTCTCCACCATGGATTGGATCAAGGCCCATCCCCAGGGCTGGGTGGAGACCAGGGTCATCCCCTGCACCATCTGTCCGCACGGCCAGACCAGCAATCAGAGACGCGAGGTCCGGGAGATCTACATCAAGAGGTGCCGCACCTGTCCCTTCAGGCGATACAGAGAGGACAAGGACTTCTGATGGAGAGAGGCGGCTACCACGGCAAGGTCTTGCGAGTCGATCTCACCACAGGGGAAGTGACCACAGAGAGCCTGGATGAGATCCTGGCCCGAGACTACGTCGGTGGGCGGGGGTTGGGAAGCGCCATCCTGTGGAACGAGCTTTCACCCCGCACCGATGCCCTTTCACCCCAGAACAAGCTGATCTTGGCCACGGGGCCCCTCAACGGTACTGGGGCAGCCCTGTCCTCACGCTACGAGATAGTGACCAAGTCACCCCTCACCAACACCATCTTGAGCGCCAATTCCGGCGGCCGTTTCCCCATCGCCCTGAAGAGGACGGGCTTTGATGTGGTGATCGTACAGGGTGCGGCCCCCAAGCCCTGCTACCTGTGGGTGGACGATGAGAGGGCGGAACTCAGGGACGCCTCCAGCTTGTGGGGGCTGGACACCCACCAAACCACGGAGCGACTTCTGGAAGCCACGTCACCCCAGGCCTCGGTGGCCTGCATCGGGCCCGCGGGGGAGCTTGGCGTGCTCTACGCCTCCGTGATGAACGACATGGACCGGGCGGCGGGAAGGGGTGGGGCCGGCTGCGTGATGGGGGCCAAGAACCTCAAGGCCATCGTGGTCCAGGGGACTCACAAGACACCTGTGGCCAATCTGGAGGGTTTCCAGGAGGCCAGGAAGGCTGCTCTGACCATGATCAGCGAGGCGCCGCTCACCAAGAACGCCCTCAAGGAGTACGGGACCGCGGTTCTGATCAACATCATCAATCAGTTCGGCGCTCTTCCTACTCGAAACTTCCAGGAGGGGTACTTCCCCGATGCCGACTCCGTCTCCGGGGAGACACTGAAGGAATTGCTCTACGAGGGCAGCGCGGGATGCGCCACCTGCGCTGTGGCCTGTGGCCGGGCCACCAGGACCACCCATCGCAGCGGGGAAGGCCCTGAGTACGAAACCATGTGGGCCCTGGGCCCGGACTGCGGGGTCAAGGATCTGGAGTTGATTGCAGAAGCCAACTACAACTGCAACGAGCTGGGGTTCGATTCCATCTCGGCCGGGAACACCATCGCCTGCGCCATGGAGTTGTGGGAGAGAGGGTACCTGGACGCTCCCACGATGGACTCGATCAGGGCCGAACTGGGCGGAGAGCTGCGCTTCGGCAACGGCCAGGCCGTGCTCAAGGCCACCGAACTGATCGGGCGGAACGAGGGCTTCGGCCAGATGCTTGGCGAGGGATCACTGCGACTGGCGTCCCGGTTCGGCCATCCAGAACTCTCCATGAGCGTCAAGGGTCTGGAACTCCCCGCCTATGATCCCCGCGGCTTCAGGTCCATGGGCCTGGCCTACGCCACCTCCACTCGCGGTGGTTGCCATCTGCGGGCCTATTTCATCGGCCCGGAGGCTCTGGCCACTCCGTACGCTGTGGACCGCTTCGGCAGCGAGGGCAAGGCCGCTCTGGTCATCCTCTACCAGGATCTGAGCGCGGCCATCGACTCCCTGGGCCTCTGCATGTTCACCATCTTCGCCCTGAGCCCTGAGCACTACGCCAGCCTTCTTTCTACAGTGACTGGCGAGCCTCTGGACGGCAAACAGCTTCTGACCATCGGCGAGAGGATCTGGAATCTGGAGCGCCTGTTCAACCTCAGGGAGGGGTTCACGAAGAAGGACGATGCGTTGCCTCCCAGGTTCTCCCAGGAGACGCTGCCTCGCGGGCACTCCAAGAACCAGGTGGTGGACCTGGAGCCTTTGCTGGAGGAGTACTACAGGCTTCGTGGCTGGGATGTAGACGGGGTCCCGACCAAGGACAAGCTGGCGCAGTTGGGGCTGCGCCGAAGTTGACCCTCGGGTTCCTCCCCGGTATAATGGGTATGAGTGCCCCCATCGTCTAGTGGACTAGGACACCACCCTTTCAAGGTGGCGACGCGGATTCGAATTCCGCTGGGGGCACCTGGGCTGCGGGTTCGCAAGATGCCGGCGAGGCCCGCGTGTTTGCCTTCCGGGTGCTGGTCGGAAATGACCTCTAACCCTCCCATCGTGCCTCGAGGGTAGCGGCCAGAGCCTGCGTGATGCAGAAGCGCCTCAGGATCCGTCGACTCGACGTCGGGTCAGGTCGAGATAATGACCCGGCTCCAAAATGCATACGTCGACGTCTGGCGCCAGGTCGGCCGCATGGCCGGCGAAGTCCCTGGGTGGGCGTGATAGGTACGGAAGACCCATCCACCGGAATCCTATGGGGCGGCATGTTCCCCAGTGAATGGGAATCGCCGTGCGAGGGCAGAGGTGAATCAGCGACTGGGCAGCGCGCAGCGGATCCACGTGACCAGCGCCCAGCGTCAGGCCCCATCCCGATATGGGGAGCAGAGCCACGTCGAGATCATTGCCAAGATCACGGATCTCCGGGAATAGATCGGTATCTCCACCAAAGTAGATCTGATAGCCTCCTCGAATCAGAAAGCCCACACAGTCAGTCCTGGTACCGGTGGTCAACGATCCTGAACAGCGCGACGAAGATCTCAAGCCACACTCGCGCTAACAGAACCACGAGGACGAAGCCAGCCGCCGCCGTCGCCGCGCTGAAGATCCCCATCAGGATGCCGTAGTTGAAGAAGGCGCCCGCCGCGGACCCGACCGCTGCTAACGCGGCGAAGATGATGGCCAGTACGTACAGGACCCTCACGAGCTCGACGGTGACGAACTTCGAGAAAGAGAAGTCGAACAGCGCCTCCCAGAAACCATACTCACGATCTTCCAGTTTTTGTCGCTCCTTTCTCTGATCGATACTGTGCCAAACCGTTGATTACGACAGGTCTCGACCTAGTGGTGAGAGTGAGACAGCCAGAGATCGAATCTTGCCCTCGCGCGGTTCGCTGCCTGGGTGAACTGAATGGGTGGTCTGGCTGCCTCACGTTACACTACCAGGCTTTCCTAATCTCCGGGCACCGTAGTGTCGGGTCCCGCCGCGCGTATCCTGCTTAGCCTGCTGTTGTGGGACTAGGCGGCCGCCCCCTGCGTGGTCAGGCCGCGCACGCGGAAGGAGACCACGATCAGGATGATGCCGCCGACGATACCGAAGATCCCCAGCACAATCGGGAGCGAGAGAGCGGCAACGTAGACGTTGGCCAGCAGTGCCAGGCCGAAGATCACGTAGAGAGTACCCAGGACCACCGACCCCCATCCTCCACCTCTGAAACCGTGGACGAGGTGCAGAATACCCGCGATCAGGCCCTGGATTCCCAGCAAGATGACCACGAAAGTGACGAGCAGGACACTGGCCCACAGCGGATGGCGCAGCACATAGATGCCCGCCAAGATGCCCAGGATGCCGAGCGCCAGTTTCAACCCCCAGGCCGCGCTGTCTACGAACATCGAGATCAGGGAGAAGATGCCATCGACCAGCCACCATGGACCGATGAAGGTCACGAGCACCACCGTTGTCATCGCGGGTGAACTGATAAGGAAGAGCCCCAAGATGAGAGCGGGCAACTCTGGTCGCCCTTCTAGCCTCAGCTTTCCCCTTCCCGATCGTTCACCTCCTCTCCTGACCCCTGTGTCAGCTGCCGGAACGCCGATAGCAGCGCCCCCGGCGGGTCCCCCTTGCTCACAAAGGCATCGGCGCCCGCCGCTAGGGCCACCTCCTCCGATTCCGGCCGGGCGCTGAAGATGATCACCTTCGGCTTATAGTCGAGACTAGCCTGGGCCAGCAACAGGGCCGCCACTGGATGTCCGGGCAGCTCCCAGTCGAGCAACACCAAGTCAGGTTTGAGTTGTCTGACCTGCGCCACCAAGCCGGGAAGATCCGAACTCTCGCCAACCAGGACCAACCCAGGTTCCTCCCGAAGCAGAACCCTCAGGGCCGACCGCACGCGTGGATCGCTGTCCGCGACGACGACGCGCATTTGGGTGTCCTGAGCCACAAACAAGCCTCCGCTAGAGTATATGCGTATACTCTCGCCCGTCACGGTCCCACCATGAGACCAGAAGTGAAGGCTATGATCCACAGATGAGTCGTTCACTTCCTGTATCCATGATATAGGGAATCCGCTTCCAGCACATCAGCCTTTCGTTCAGTCTACATCCTGTACGAATGTCTAGTTTCTCGTTGGGACATTCACACAAGTAGAGGCCTTCGGGAGGTATGTGGCGAGGATGGAGCGCTCCGCTCCCGGGCGAATCATGAGTGGGTCCGCTCTAAGCGGTTGGTGAGGTTCAGGGGGTCAGTCTCTGGCGGGGGCAGATCAAGGTTGAACTGGTTCGAGGGGACAGGGACTGAGAGGAAGACCCGGGGCTGGTTGCTGCCCGTCACTCCAGCAGATGGTGTTTGACGGCCAGGGCAGCAGCCTCAGCGCGGTTAGCCGCGCATAGCTTGGAGAGAATGGTACTGACGTGGAATCTGGCTGTGTGGTGACTGATTCTCAGCTGTTGGGCAATCGCAGCGTTGCTCAACCCCTCGACAAGCAGGGCCAGTACCTGCAGTTCGCGTGCCGTCAAGTCATGCCCGACACCGGATTCGGCCACGACTGCCTCGGCCAACGCCTTCGCTGCCTCAGGCGATAGTGTGGCCTGACCAGCGTGAGCGGCGCGAATCGCCTGCGCCAGCTCATCTGCCCCGATGTCCTTGAGCAGGTACCCAATGGCCCCTGCTTTTAGGGCCCCCTGAACGTACGTTCGCTCCTGGAAGCTGGTTAGGGCGATGACCTTCACCTCCGGGTGCTCAAGCAGGAGTGCCTTCGTCGCCTCGACACCGCCCATGCCGGGCATCCTCAGGTCCATCAGGACTACGTCCGGTCGGACCTCGCGGCACACGCGAAGGGCCTCCTCACCTGTGCCAGCCTCGCCCACCAGTTCTATGTCATCGAAGGCCATTAGTGAGAAGCGCAGGCCCGAACGCACCACCTCATGGTCATCTACAGCCACAACGCGGATAATCTCGGGCTCACTCATGGGAATTCCTTCTGGCAGTCTCTGCCCAGTCGACCTTGATCTGGGTGCCCTGGCCGAGGTCGCTATTGATCTCCAGTGTGGCACCGATTCTCTCGGCCCGCTCACGCATGATGCCCAAACCCAAATGAGCTGGCATGACGTCAGCGGGATCGAAGCCGCGCCCATCGTCTCGAATGCTCAGTGTCGCTCTCCCTGGTTCGCAATGCAGGTCCACGAACGCTTCGCTGGCCTTGGCGTGCTTGATCATGTTGTTGAGGGCTTCCTGCGCGATGCGATACAGGCCAATCTGCGTCTCTGGTGGCAAAGAGCTGTCCCCGTCTACCGTTAGCTTCACAGGTACGCGGCTTCGGCTCGTGACGGCCGTCGCCAGATGGCTGAGAAGGTCTCCAAGCGGCTTCTCCGTCAGGGCGGCCGGGCGAAGCTCCAGTAGGAGGGTCCGCATCTCGGCCAACGCACCCTGCGTCAACTCACGCAACTCCTCCAGCCCCTCTATGCCTCGCTCGGGATTGCGTTCCCATATCCGCGGTAGGGTTTCAGCGATCAGTGCGGCCGAGAAGAGAGTCTGCGTCACCGCGTCGTGGAGATCGCCAGCCAGGCGCTCCCGCTCGGCGATGGCGGCTGCCTCCTGCACCTGATCTCTGACCCGGGCATTCTCTATAGCCAGGGCGACCTGGTGGCCAAAGACCGTAGCCAGTTCAACCTCTTCCTCAGGAAACTCGCGAGGCTCTACATAGTAGAGCGCAATCACTCCATAGGGTTGGTCTCGCACGGTGATCGGTACGGCCAGCAGCGCCTGATAGAGATCGGGCCATGTCTTGGCGAAGGCCTCGCTCTCTGCGTCGCGAACTGGCCTGCCCTCGCTGGTAAGATGAGTGCGAAGGTGGGGAATGGGCACGGCCTTGCCAGACGCCATAACTTGCTCGAAAGCTTGTTGGCCAATGGGCATCTCCCGACCAACGACGTAGGTGAGCAGGAGGCCCTGAGTCGCCCGGACCAATAGCTTCCCATCCTGCTCAAGCTTGTATATGGCCACCGCTTGGTTCCCAAGGAGCCTTCCCGCCTGCATGGTGATGTAGTCCAGAACCTCATCCAAGGTCTCATTCGAGTTCAGCAGATCCATAACATCCGCCGCCAGACTCTCAGCTATCTCACGCCGGCGCTCCGCTTCCTGCCTCCGCTCCTCTGCCACACGTTGGGCTGTCTCGGCGGCTTCCTTGGCCTCATTTAGCCTCTCCTCCGCCCGCTTGCGCTCGGTGATATCCCAATCTATGCCAGCAAACCGGACGGGCCGTCCGGCTTCGTCCCGTTCAGCCCTACCGCACGTGCGGAGCCAGCGGAAGGTGCCATCCTTGTGGCGAATCCGGTATTCCAGATCGTGCCGGTCAATCCCGCCCTCGCGATATCGCAGCGAGCTCTCTCGTAGCCTTGCTATGTCCTCAGTCGGAATACGGCTCTCCCAGGCGGCCATGGAGTTGGAAAACTCTTCATCTCCATAGCCGATGAAGCCTTTCAAGCGTGGCGAAAGAAACACGTGGTCAGGGAGACTAGGTGAAGGATCATCAGGATCCAGTTCTATGTCCCACACTTCACCATTCGAGCCCTCAATCGCAAGCTCGAGGCGCGCTTCGCTTTGCCTCAGTGCCTTCTCCGCACGCCAGCGCTCTATGGTGCGCCCCACGCGCTCTGCGATAGCCTTGATCAGACGCCGCTCTTCCCTGGAGAAGGGGCCCTCATCCAGCTCCGGCCTTTCCTGCAAATAGCAGACTCGAACGGCTCCCGCTTGCTCACCACGTATCGCGATTTCCGCAGTCTGCTGCCAGGCAGTCCCACGGTAGTTGTCCGTCTGAAATCCCTCACCTTCCATAGAAAGACGTGCGCACGTTATCTGCGGATAACTCCAGGCTGTAGGAATGAGCTCTACGACTCCTTGGAGTATCTGCTCCAAAGTGATACCGGGCTTCTCCACGAGAGCGGAGATGCCGTAGAGACAATTCAGTTTTCTGACGCGCGCCGCCGACTCGTCTGCATACTGCCTCAATACTTCTTCCGCCCGCGTCTGGTCAGTTATGTCTGTGAGAACCCCCCGCACGCCAACGATCCGGCCATCGGCCACAACGGGCCGTGCCGAGGTCCGCGCTGAGCGCAGTCCGCCCAATTCAGTCAAGATACGGTACTCATTGACCGGATCAGTTTCGCCGCTGAGGACTCTCCGCAGCCCGTCTCGAGCCAACGGCACATCGTCTGGATGGACAAGAGCGCTGAAATCGCGACCGACGATTTCTGAGGGAGTGTATCCGAGCCACGACTCAATTGCGGGGCTGACATAGGTGACCGCCCCTTGGGCATCAACAGAATAGATGACATCATCTAAGTTCTCCACCAAGTCGCGGTACCTTTCCTCACCCTCACGCAGCGCGTCCTGTTCTTGCTTCAGGTTCTTGAACAGCAGATCGTAGGGTCTTACCAGCCCAGTGACGACGACAGCTTTGTAGACCAGATAGAATGAGACTATCCTGAGCAGGTGCCCGATCAGGCTGGCCGGAGCGTAGGCATGTGCGTACTGCGTGAACGCCAGCTCGGAGGCTATGGCCGCTATGGTGGATGCCATCAGGAGCTGCAGTACAGTTGCGTCGAACTCCCTGCGCTTCCGATAGAGGAAGGCCAGAGACGCCAGGAATACGAGAGAGATGACGTACTCGCTGATGACCTTGAAGGGGGTCAATCCCTCCCCTTCCACAAAACAGACAGGGAAGATGCCCCAATACAGAATAGCGCCCAATAACAGGCCAACGCCCAGAGCATAACCCACAGCCACCCAGATGCCCCTCAGCCTTCCACCAAGTAACAGAGGCGCTATGAGCAGAGAGACGCTCTGGAGATACCGGGCCGCAATCCAGAGTTGCGCGGCCAGGTTAGTGTCAGATCCCTGGATCACATTCATGCCGGGATAGGCCAAAGTGTGAATCAGGTCCACAACGGCAATGAACAGATACGAGATGCCCAGGAACAGAAAGTAGCTGTTGCGCACAATTCGGCGCGCATTCCAGACGATGATGAAGATTCCGAAGGCAACAATGACGCTGAATAGCTCAGCGAGGTTGTGGAAAAGCAGGTAGCTGTACAAGTTGGTGAGGTACAACCCGAAGAGGGCCAACACCCAACTCAAGACTAAGACGGCTCTGCTCGAACGGATGGCTTGTATTCCCATCGCCACATGCCTCCGGTCTTCCTTCCGGCCAGCTCACCATACGGGCCGCCGACTCGCTCTCCGTCGGCAATGATTACGGCAGTCTGCTCCGGAGCGGTCTGGTCCGGAGCTGTCTCCTCGTAGTTGATCGCTTGTAGCTACCAGCCCCTGAAGTGGGGCGTGAGCACGTGGTCCTTGGGCACTGGCGGCGGGGAGAAGGAGATTCCCGTCTGGCAGAACTTTCTCCAGCATCCTTCTCGTGATGTTCCTAGTGTATCACGCCGTGCGGGCGCAGGCAAGTCCATACTCCGCCTCGTCACCAGAGAACGGGCTATGATCCATCCTTGACGAACGTGGGCGCCAAGATGTTGAGTCCAGAGGCACCCATGACATAGATCTCCTGATCTCCATCGCAGTCAGAGCAGGCCGCTATCTGGTTCCCGTCAGGCGACCAGGCCGGACCCATATCAGCCACTTCGCTGTTAGTCAGCCTAGCGAGTTCGCTACCGTCGATGTTCACGACATAGATCTCAAGGTTCCCGTCCCTGTCGGACACGAAGGCTATCTGCTCGCCATCGGGTGACCACGACGGGAGTCCATCACTGGCTCGGTTGTTGGTGAGATTCACAGGCCCAGTGCCGTCGGCAGCCATAATGTAGATCTCCAGATTGCCGTCCCTCTCCGAGGCAAAGGCGATGTGGGTACCCTCCGGAGACCAGGAAGGCGACCCGTCGGCACCCGGGCTGTCTGTCAGATTGATCGCCGGTGAACCATCGGCGTGCATTACACATACATCCAGGTTACCTTGCGCCTCATGGTTGAAGGCAATGTGTTGGCTGTCCGGAGACCACACGGGGTTCGTGTCAAACGCTGGGCGATTGGTCAGCCCCACCAAACCGCTGCCATCAGCATTCATGATGTAGATCTCGGGGTTTCCGTCTCGGTCTGAGGAGAAGGCGATCTTGCCCGTCGGCACAGTAGACGCACATGCCGAGGGAATCATTCCCAGTAGGATGACTACAGACAATCTGTGACCAGTCAAGTGGTTCTCAGCTCCATGCCACCATGTCTAGAGGTCATCCGACATCTCATCTTCCCCCGAGTCATCATCGTCCTCGTCTATCTCCGACTCTTCGTAGTCGTTCTCTGTCTCGTGCTCATCGTGCCACTCATCGTCGTCTGCCGCGTCCTCACCATCCCACCCATCGTCGGCTTCCTCGTCCCTGTCCGGCTGCAGCACACGTCGTGCCAGGTAGTCGAACCCCAGGAAGTCGATGCCATCAACGTCGCCGTCGAAGTCCATGTCGAAGGGATTGAAATCGGGCATGGCTAGCCTCCATTCGTGGGCAGAGGTTCCAACGCTGGAAAAGAGATGCTCGGCGTGGCTGAAGGAGTAGACCGCAAGACCGAAAGGTCGGCGGTCCGCCTATCACAGTAGTCCCTCCTCCTCTTGCGCACCCGTGACAGTTGATGACGGCCAGGACGAGGCGTGTGTCTCAGACGATCATCGAGGTAGAGGCGAAGTCACTAGATGATATCACGAGTGGGGAGAGAAAGCATGCTAGGTTGCCTGCCTCGCCACGAGGTCCCTCTCACCTTGCGCACCACGTAGGATCGACGTCGTCGCCGGGTGCGTCGGTCAAGCGGGTGACGCTGCTGCCGTCGGCGGCCATGACGTAGATCTCCCAGTCGCCATCGCGGTCTGACGAGAAAGCGATGCGGGTGCCGTCCGGCGACCAGGAAGAACTCGCGTCACTGGATGGATCGTTGGTCAGGTTGCTCCGCCCGCTGCCGTCGGCATTCATGACCCAAATGTCAGGATTACCGTCGCGCGCGGACGTGAAGGCGATGCGGGTGCCGTCCGGCGACCAGGACGGCTCCCCGTCCCAGCCCTGGTTGTCCTTCAGGCGGTTGACGCTGCTGCCGTCGGCGTTCATGACGTAGATCTCCCAATTGGCATCGGGGGTGGATGTGAGAGGGATGGACATGAAAGCGATGCGGCTGCCGTCCGGCGACCAGGCAGGCCGCTCATTTGCAGCGAGGTCGTTCGTAAGCCGGGTCACGCCGCTGCCGTCAGCGCTCATAACGTAGATTTCGAGGTTGCCGTGCCGCGCGGAGGTGAAAGCGATGCGGGTGCCGTCCGGCGAGCAGGCAGGGAGCCAGTCTGTGGATGGATTGTTGGTCAGGTTGGTCTGCCCGCTGCCGTCGGCGGCCATGACGTAGATCTCCCACTCGCCATCGCGGTCTGATGAGAAAGCGAAACGCGGCTCGACCCGCTGGGCACCACAGGCGGAAAGGAAGAAGGCGATGGCCAGGGAGGTGATTGAGACGCTGGTCTTCTTCATCGCGATGAACGTCCCCTTCAGGTTGCCGCTGTGATCGCAAGAATAATCCACGCCTAGTTGGGCGTAGCACGCTGAAGCTTCCTGGCCGAATTACCCGCCGTTTCCGTGGCAAATCCCCACGATCAGGTTGGCTCGAAGTCAGTCCTCTGGGGGAGTCGGATACTGGCTGCGTAACGCATTCTTGTCAATCTTACCCACGCTGGTCCTGGGAAATTCCTCAACGAAAACGTAGTGCTCAGGCACTGCCCACTTCGCGATCACTCCATCGGCCGCATATTTCCGCAGATGTTCTTGAATTGCCTCGGCCGTGATCCGCTCCTTGGCCCCCTCAACGGGGAGGATGATGGCCAGGGGACGCTCGCCCCACTTCTCGTCGGGTACGCCGATCACCCCCGCTTCCAGCACGTCTTCATGCAAGCTGAGCAGATTCTCCAAGTCAAGAGAGACGATCCACTCGCCGCCGCTCTTGATGACGTCCTTCAGGCGGTCCACAATCTGGATGTAGCCGTACTCGTCCACGTGAGCGACATCGCCGGTGTGCAGCCACCCCCCAGCCCACAGTTCCTCCGTGCGCTCGGGGTCCTTGTAGTAGCCTGGGGTTAACCACGGGCTGCGCACCGCGATCTCGCCTCTCTCCATTCCGTCCCGGGCGACGTCTTTGCCGTCGGGTGCCACCACTCGTATCTTGACGAGAGGCATTGGAAACCCTGTCTTGATCTTGGTGTCCAACTGCTTGTTCTCGTCCCACTCCTTTTCCATAAACGGCCTGAGGTTGGCAAGGACGAGGAATGGGCAGGTCTCAGACAGACCGTAACCTCCGGTGGCCTTGATGCCCAGCTCCTTTGCTGCCAAAGCCAGGCCCTTGGTTAGCCGCGCCCCGCCGATGATCACTTTCCACTGGCTCAGATCAAGACCCTTTGCCGCAGGAGCTGTGATGACCATCTGCAGGATGGTGGGGACACAGTGGCTGAAGGTCACCTTCTCTTCCGTAATCAGTCGGAGAATCAACTCCGGGTCGTACCTGCCAGGATAGACCTGCTTGAGACCAAAGACGGTGGCAAGATAGGGTATCCCCCAGGCATGTACATGGAACATGGGGGTAAGTGGCATATAGACGTCGTGCTTGTCCAAGCCGCCATCGTTACCCAACCACGCCACGGAGGTCCATCCAGCGAAGTTATGCAGGACCATCTGCCGGTGCGTGAAGTAGACCCCTTTGGGCCTGCCCGTGGTGCCTGTTGTATAGGACAACGTGGCCTGGGTGTTCTCGTCCAAATCGGGCAGTTGGTCGAGGGGCGGTGCCTCTGCCAGGAGTTCCTCATACCCCGCATCGACCCACTTGATGTCTGGCTTCTCCTCTTTGTCGGTGATCAGGATGTACTTACGGATAGAAGGAACGCGGGAGCGAACCTGCTCCACCAGGGGCAAGAAATCCTCGTGGAAGATGAGCACCTCGTCCTCCGCGTGCTCCATCGTGTAGATCACGTTCTCGGAGGCAAGGTTAGGGTTGACGGTGTGAAGGACGGCGCCAATGCCAGGGATGCCAAAGTACATCTCCAGATAACGGTGGCTGTCCCACTCGAGGATGCCGATTATGGTACCTTTCTTGAGGTTCAGGCGTTGGAGAGCAGAAGCCAGTTTGAGGACCCTACGGTACATATCTGCGTAGGTGTAGCGCAACTGGTCCCGGTAGACAATCTCCTGGTATGGGGCCCACGCCACGCCTTGCTCAAGCAAGTATTTGAGCAACAGTTGGAAATCATAAGCGGCCATTGCTGCCTCCGTGTCCCGTTGTCTGGCCGACACCTTTCGCAATGTTGAAAGGCGTCTGTAGTTGCCCTGCTCATCCCGCGCACGGTCATTCTAGTCTGGTCGCGAATCCGAAGCCAACCGTTCATCGTTGGCTTTATGTACACCGGTCTCCTTCTACCCTCTGCGAGCAAGCAGCAAATGCCTGAGGTGTGCCGGAGGAGGCCACACGACCGTAGCCACGGACTTGACAAGCTACCAACAGTAGGGTAAAATGCCAGACCGACCGGTCTGTCTCTGCTCATCCGATAGGGAGCGCTGATGACGAATCTCAAAGAAGGAATCATCCACGAGTCCTTGAAGCTGTTTTCCCTGAAGGGATTCCTAAGCACGTCTATTGACGATGTTCTGAAGGCTACGCACGCCTCAAAAGGCGGCTTCTACAATCATTTCCCATCCAAAGAGGCCTTGTTCCTTGAGGTCCTAGATGAGGCGCGAAGAGTTTGGCGCGATAGGTGTCTTTCAGGTCTGGACGAGATTGAAAGCCCGGTTGGAAAGATCGCAAAGCTCTTGGAAAACTACCGAGATCGATATCTGAAAGACACCGAGTATTTGCCCGGAGGTTGCGTCTTTGTCACCTTCTCCGTTGAGCTGGATGACCAGCTGCCTCATCTAGCCAAAGAGGTCGATGTAGGGTTCGTTCGCCTCAAGGCAATGATTCAAAGGCTCTTGGACGAGGGAAAGACAGCAGGTGAATTGAGCAGCGATGCCAATACTGGCGCCATAACAGAGATGTTGTTTGCCGGCATGCTTGGTGCTTCTGTCATTTATGGAGTAGACAAGTCGACCGACAGCCTGGACAAATCGATAGGGACCTTGATCGACTATCTCGAAAAGCTGAAGCGATAGAAAAGTCAGCTTATGCGGCTTCGGGATAGACGCAGCCTGGCGAATATTCGGACTGGCCTTGCCGTGCCACCACTGTCGAAGAGGTTCGTGGTGCAGCTTGAGCACGCCATGTGACACAGGACGAGCTCTCCTCAGTCGGAGACACGACATTGCGCCCGTGCTACAGCGAGATTCCGAACAGAGTGCTGCCAATTCCAGGACGCAAGCATGTTCTTCGGTGACTGGCTACAACGGCGGGAAATGCTATCGCCAAACAAGGTAGCCCTTATTGATGCCACTAACGACAACCAGCCCATCACCTACCGAGAGTGGAACCAGCAAACCAATCAACTCGCCAACTTCCTCTGGAATGGGCTAGGGATTCACAAAGGCGACCGGGTGTCTATCTACGCTATGAATCGCGCAGTTCGCGTCTCGCGGTGAATATTACGGGAGACAGAGTTATGCGCTTAGAAGGTAAAGTAGCCCTCATCACCGGCGGCGCGGCAGGCATTGGCAAAGCCACAGCCGAACGCTTTGCCGAAGAGAGGGCCAAGGTGATCATCTGCGATGTGAGCGAGGATCTTGGACAAGCCACAGCCGAGGGGCTCGGTGTGAGCTTCTACAAAGTCGATGTCACTGACCGGACCGCAGTACAGGAATGGGTAGACGATGTGGCGGAAAGCTACGGGCGAATAGATGTGTTGGTCAACAACGCTGGTGTTCTACGCGACGCCACCCTAGTCAAGGTCAAGGATGGTGTACTGGTCAAGCAGATGTCTGAGGCCGACTTCGACCTGGTCATAGCGGTCAATCTAAAGGGTGTGTTCAATTGCACCCAGGCCGTTGCGCCTTATATGATTCGGCAGGGGGGCGGTGTGATCCTCAACGCCACCTCCATCGTTGGCCTAGATGGGAATCTCGGCCAGACCAACTACGTGGCCGCCAAGGCGGGCGTCATAGGCATGACCAAGGTTTGGGCGCGCGAACTCGGCCCCAACAACATCCGCGTCAACGCTGTGGCGC